>Ga0310690_10000006_pt1 | contig 507965 bp, 380 predicted proteins | sample AusTroGonzalo_MG_2_FD_207661 | JGI IMG/M metagenome (GOLD analysis project Ga0310690, IMG submission 207661) | Bovine rumen microbial communities from tropical cattle in Woodstock, Queensland, Australia - Gonzalo_04 (v2) (version 2) | ecosystem: Host-associated > Mammals > Digestive system >...
TGCTATACCAATTGCCTGAAATCACCACACGACCGCTGTCAATTTCGGTGGCGGAGAAGTTGCTGCGTTTCATGTCCATGCAACCGAAGCCCTCGCAGGTGTGGCTGGCGGGGTCGTACCATTCGGCAGTATAGGTTTGCCCGATGCCCAATGGCTCGTTGGCACCTCCGCAAACCAGCACTTTGCCTGATTTCATGGGTACTGCCATGCCATGGTCATGCGCATAGACCGTAGGCACCGTGTGCCAAGCTCCATCGCTGAAATACTCCGCTGTGGCCGTGGAAACGAAACCCGTGGTATGGCCACCGATCACTGTCAGCTCGTCGCCCGCGAAGAAAACACAATGGCCGTAACGAGGGATGTTGAGGTCGGGCAGTTGTTCAGTCTCTATTCTCACCGCCTTGCAATCAAGTGTATTCACCTGTTGGGCTGTTCCCTCACCCGACAGCATGGCCATCAACAATAAGCAAGCAACAAGCAGTTTCATTCCCATAGCGATCTTATTCGATAATCAGTTGTTCCCAACGGATTTTCGGCACATATTGGGTACCCTTTTCATCACGATAATAGGCCAATTTTTCGCCTTCATCCACAGGTTGAAGCTTGATTTTTTCGTTGCCTTTGCCGATGGCAAGGATGAGCAGTGGCTCATATGGCAAGTCAAACGCCTCAATGATTTTGGCCTTGTTAAATGCCCCGATCATGATGCCATTGAGTCCCATCTCGGTGGCTTTCAGCAACATGCTTTGAGCGGCAATACCAAGGTCAATGTCCACAAACTTGTTTTCAGGAATGGTGCTGCAGATGATGATAAAGGCTTCCGGCTCGGTACCTTCGAAGGGCAGGTGCAGTTCAGGCAACAGACCGCCCAACTTCATGTTTTGCACAATGATGTCGGCACCCGTTTCCTTGGTTACCAGCTTGAAACGCAGCACTTGCTGGTTCTTCGCCGAAGCGATCTTGGTGTTCACCGCCACGATGCGCTCCAGCATCTCACGTTTCACCACATAGTCCTTTTTGTAACCTCGATAGCTCCTGTTTTTCTCCATCAAGGATTCTATCGGAGTGTGTTTCACAACGGTCTTCTTGGCACCTTTGCCAAAGACTTCCTCATAACGTTTTTCCAAATATCCGTCGGCCATGCCTAAATGGTTTTATTGTACGTTTTCTTCTTTCCGATCGATTTGTAATAGAACGACCTGCGCATCTTCGAGTCGATGGGATAGCAATCGAAATCCCCTTGCAGGAGGTCGCAATCGAAAAATGTATCTATCTGAGAGATAAAAAGATGATTGTAATGGACGACGCGACTTTGCTGGGCATCCATCATGAAGCCGATGATTTCGTTCACCTCGTCGGCCACCAGATCGTGATGGGTAAACACATATAGGCTAAACTCCCTGAAATCACCATAAAAGCCATTGTTGACTTTCCAAAGCTTGCTTTCGAGGATGCGTTTCATAGGCAAGGCCAGCGCCCAATAGTTGTACTCGTTGGAACCCACTGAATAGTTCAGGTCCAAGCCGTAGGAATAGCCGCTCTCCTGGATTTTCAGCAGGTCTTCGTTCACTTCTTTCACCGGCCGGCCCGCCATTTCGTTGATCAGCGAATTCGCCACGTTCTTGTCCTCAGTAATCGCCCGGGTCACCTCAACCCCGATGCCATGCTCCTCGTCCTGCAAATCAGGCCTGTCGGCATTGACCAAATGCCCGTAACGCTCACCCAACAAGGCGTTCAGCGAATACATCGCGTAGCGTTCGAAAAAGCAAGTGTCGAATTTCGGAACCATAACCTTTAACGTAGAATTTGGCAAAGGTACTACTTTTTCATTATATTTGCATCCATGAAAAAGCCATTTTCCTCATGAAGTTGCTTCGATGGATCGGATTTCTCGTTTTGGCCGGACTGGTGTTTTGCCAGTGCGGTTCAAAAAACGATGGGCTGACAACGGAACAGCTCTATGAGTCATTCAGGCAACCCCCGTCGGAATACCATCCTTTCGTTCGCTGGTGGTGGAATGGCGACAAAGTGGAAGCCGATGAGTTGGTGCGCGAGTTGCACCTGTTGAAAGAGGCCGGCATCGGCGGAGTGGAGATCAATCCCATCGCCTTCCCAAGCTATTGCGACAGCATCGGGAAGCCTTCTTTGCAATGGCTCAGTCCCGAATGGATCGACATGCTGCAAATCTGCTTCGATGAAGCCAAGCGATTGGACATGCCTTGCGACCTGTTGGTCGGATCAGGATGGCCTTTTGGTGCTGAGTTCCTCAATGAGGACGAGCGTGCGCAAATCGTGGTCAACTATGCGGAAACAGTGACGGGACCGACCACTTTGACCATCGTTCGCGACAGCCTTTGCACCCATGCCATACCCAAGGTAAGCTCGCCTTACAAAGGCAACACCAAGGAACTGATGCTGTTGCGATTATATCCCAATCCCGCATCAAGCGTAAACGATGGCATTGATGTGTTGCAGACCGACAGTGTTTTCACCATTGATATCCCCGAAGGAGATTTCACACTTGCCGCTTTGGTGAAAATCACCGGCTTCCTCGAAGTCATCAACGGCGCACCAGGAGCGGCAGGACCCGTGCTCGACCACTTCAACACTGAAGCGGTCAACCGCTACCTTTATCATATGTCCGACCAAATCGAAGCACAAATTGGTCCATTGAAAGGCCACATCCGAGCCTTGTTTACCGACAGTATGGAACTCGAAGGTGCCAACTGGACTTCCGACATGGCCGAGGAGTTCCAAAGGCGTTATGGCTACGACATCACGGAATACATGCCGTTTATCCTGTTTAAGATTGGCTCGATGGGCAGTGCGCTCAACTACCATCCCGTGGTGCCGGTGACGGATGAGTTCCAAAAGTGGGTGGAACGTGCCCGCTACGACTTTGAAGACTTCAAGGCTCAGTTGATGCAAGAGCGTTTCACTGCGACTTATCTCGGATGGTGCCATGCCTTAGGTGTCAAAGCCCGTGCGCAGGCTTATGGTCGGGGCTTCTATCCTTTGGAGAATGCCATGGGCTACGACATCCCTGAAGGCGAATCGTGGACCACCAACTGGCTGCGTCACAAGCCTGGTGAGGAGATGTCTGAAACTGACTACCGCCGAGGCCGCGCCTATACGATGGTCAACAAATTCGTGTCGTCGGCAGCCCATCTCGCCGACAACCGCATGGTGAGCTGCGAAGAGATGACCAACACATACACCGTGTTCAACATGACCTTGGAACAGTTGAAGATCGGTGGCGACCAAAGTGCCATTTCAGGTGTGACCCACAGCGTGTTTCACGGCTTCAACTACTCGCCTAATCTGGAAGTGGAGTTCCCAGGCTGGGTTCGCTATGGAGCCTACTACAGCGAAAACAATCCCTGGTGGCCTTATTTCAAATACTATAACGATTACAAGGCTCGCCTCTCCTACGCTTTGCGGCATGGCACCTATTATGCCGACATCGCCATCTTGAACCCCGAGAACGACATGTGGAGCACCATCGGGATGCAAAACGAGCCCTTCCCCAACACCACCCGGGCTCCTTACAAAACCCTGATTTGGGAGGCCATTAATAAATGTGGCGGAGGAGTGGATTATGTGAGCGAGAACATCCTTCAGCAATCAACGGTAAAACGGGGAAATCTCTGCTTCAACAAACGCCAATACAACACCCTGTTTTTGATTGATGTGGAGCGTATGCATCCTGAGACCGCCAAGCAACTGTTGCGTTTCGTAAAAGGCGGTGGCAAGTTGCTTTGCATCGACACCATCCCGTATCAATCGCTGGGCTTGAGCGGCGACATTGCCCTGAAAGACTCCATCGTTCGTACCAGCTTTGATGAGATCCAAACATACAAAGACCGATTCGTCTTTGTGAAGCCGCCCAAGGAAGGCTTCATCCCATGGTACGACAGCTTAATGCGCACCCAGCATCTGCCTCACTATTTGGAAATTGAAAGCCCCGACCCCTACGTGATGCAGAACCGCTATACCACCGATGACGGCAGCGAGATGCTTTTCCTGTGCAATAGCCATCGCTACCAGTCGCACCAAACCAAGATTACTTTCCATCACGAACTAACCCATCGGAAACACCCCTGGATTTGGGATCTCCACACCGGCGAGCGATATCCTTTAATTCTGAACGAGGATGGCAGTTATGATTTCGATTTAGGTCCGGCAGAAACCGTGTTGATTGTCTTTGACCGTACATCCGTGAGCGTGCGAGATAACCCCAAAAGGCACCTTCATAACGACCGCAGGGAGTTATGTAGTGCCGTTGGGGTTATCTCGCTAAGCGATAGTTGGGATGTCGAATTGATTCATGCCCGCCTCGACACCGTCATCCACACCCATTTCGACACACTATTTGATTTAAAAGACCATCCAGAAACCCAACATTTCGCCGGAACAATCATCTATCGAAAAACCATTCATTGCAGCGCCGTTGGGGTACACCTCTCCACATCACTAGACCTAGGTCTGGTGGAAGGCGTCAGCGAGGTCTTCGTCAACGGCCAATCCGCCGGCGTCCAGTATTATGGCAGACGGCTATACGACATCAGTCCCTACCTTCGCGAAGGCGTCAACGACCTTGAAATCCGCGTCACCACCACCCTTGGCAACTACCTTAAGACCTTCAGCAAAGAAGAAAACCCAACCGTCTGGATCTACGTCAACCATCCCAAACGGGATCAAGCCCTGCAGCCGATGGGAATGATCGGCCCAGTAACAATTGAGAAATATAGCTATGGCTCGCCCTGAAAGGGCAGCCTATTTCAGCCCAGGGCAACGCCCTGGGAAACAAAAAAATGAATAGAAATGCAAAGAGTTGTGATGTTTTTAATTGGGGTAATCATGTTATCAAGGTCGATAATGGCTCAAGAACCCCAGCCTGTTTATAACGCCTCAAAATTCGGCATCCGCAGCGACGGGGTGACCATGAACACCCGAAGCATCCAGTTTGCCATCGACTGGATTGCCGAGCAAGGCGGAGGCACCTTGCGTTTCTGGGTGGGACGTTACCTCACGGGAAGCATCCACATGAAGTCAAACGTCACCATCGAGCTGATGGAAGGCGCCATCCTCGTGGGCAGCACCAACCCTTTGGATTACGACCGCCTCGTCGCCACTAACGACCATGCACTGATCATGGCAGAAGGGGTTGAAAACATCCGCCTCATCGGCATCTATAGCAGCGGAGGCTGCATCGAGGGCCAGGGGCGCGAGCTGGGCAACAACTGCACCGACTTGGTCCACAAAGGCCTGATGAAGGACAAGCTCAGCAACGACCGCGTGGGCGAAGGCTTCCGTCCCCGACTGCTGCTGTTCCGTGAATGTAAGAACGTGGAGGTTGACAATGTCACCTTCCGCGATGCCGCCAACTGGGTGTGCATGTACGACCAATGCGAGAACGTCACCGTCAACAACGTGCGCGTGCAAAGCACCGCCTTCTGGAACAACGACGGCATCGACATCGTTGACTGCAACGGCTTCGTTTTGACCAACAGCTACATCAACGCCAGCGACGATGCCATCTGCCTCAAGTCGCACAGTGCCAAAAAACTATGCCAGAATATCGAAGTCCGCAACTGTACCGCCCGCAGCTCTGCCAGCGGCATCAAGTTCGGCACCATGGGCGCAGGGGGATTCAAGAACGTGAAGATCGTCAACAATCGGGTTTACGACACCTACCGCAGTGCCATCACCATCCAAAGTGTCGATGGCGGCATCTGCGAGAATATCCTCGTGGACTCGCTCCACGCCATCAACGTGGGCAATCCCATCTACCTCAACATCGGTGCGCGCCGCGACAAGCAAAGCTTAATGGATGGCATCACCATCAAAAACCTATATTGCGAGGTGGCCGCCACCAAGCCTGACGCAGGCTACGAGTACGAGGGTCCCGTTGAGGACCTTCCCCGCAACATCTCACCTTGCGGCATCATCGGACTGAAAGACAGCAAGATCAAGAATGTCGCCCTGGAAAACATCGAAATCGTGTTCCCTGGCGGTGGCGATCCGTTCTACGCCTACGTCGGCTTGGACCAGCTGGATCAAGTGCCGGAGATGCCCAAGGCTTACCCCGAGTTCTCGCAACACAGAGAACTGCCCGCTTGGGGCTTCTTCATCCGCCACGTGGACGGTCTGACCATGAAGAACATCAAGCTCACGGCATTGAAAAAAGACTACCGTACCGCCATCGTGATGGACGATGTCAACAATCAAAAAATCAGCGAATTGATAGTTGATGAACCCGATGGCGAAAACAAGGAAAAACTATTCGAGAGAAAATAATCGTCACTTCACAATCGCTTTTCTATTAAATTTGCATGTAAAACACTCACATTGAAAGGAGAAAAATATGATTAATCTAATTGGAAAATGGAATGTTTCAGGAATGATTCATTTCGATGAAGAGAAAGGTATGGTTTGGGCCAAGAAAGAAGACCTGATCGCACAAGAGGAATTGGATTCGGAAATGGCCATGATGCTCGATACCGAAGCCCTTTTTGAGGAAGATGGATCGTTGGTTTTGTTATCACCTTTGCCGGCAGATGTCAGCCAAGAAGAGATCGACGAAGCCCTTGCCGCTGGCGAACTTGAGCTGAAGGACGGCAAGATGATCACCGGCCAATACCACTGGAAAGTGGAAAACGGGACGAACATGGCGGATACCGGCATGGAAGGCGAAGTCCTGGGCGAAAAGGTCGGCCCATGGGAAGAAGTCAAGGAGATTGACGACCACACCATCCAAATCATGACGTTTCAATTTTCAAAGGCGATAGATTGATCTATGGAACGCAAACATTTTTTAGACAATATCCGTTGGGTGACGGTATTGCTCGTATTGTTCTATCATGTCATTTATTTTTACAATGCCAAGGGAGTGTTCGGCGGTATCGGCGGTTTCTACGAAGACCAGCCGTGGGATGCCATCATGTCGTTGCTCTATCCTTGGTTTATGATGTTGCTCTTTTTGGTAGCCGGCATCAGTTCGCGCTATTCCTTAGGCAAGCTTTCGCATAGGGAATTCATCAAGAGCCGCACGCGCAAGCTGTTGGTTCCCTCCACAATAGGCCTGCTGGTTTTCCAATGGATGACGGGCTATTTCAACACCCATGTGGCCGGAACGGATGTTCTGATCAACGTGCAGCAACCGGTAAAGTTTTTCTTGTGGGCCATCAGCGGCACCGGAGCCTTATGGTTTGTGCAAGACCTCTGGCTGTTTTCGTTGCTTCTGGTCTTGATCCGATTGATTGAGAAGGACAAGCTGTATGCCAGCATCGACAAACTGTTCCAAGGCAAAAACCTCGGCAAAAGCTTTGCCCTTGTAGTCATTGGTTACCTTTTGATCTGGGGTGGTGCCCAATGTTCCATTTCCCACCCGAATCCCGAGTCGATGGAAGGCCTTTGGAACCTTTACCGTCCTTTGGCCTACTTCATTCCTTTCCTGTTGGGTTATTTTGTCTTTTCGCATGATGCCGTGCTGGCTCGCATCGAGCGGATGCGTTTCCCCTTGATGGCTTTCGCCCTTATCACAGGCGTTCTCTTCACCATCGTGATGTACGGCAAAAACGACACCGATCCCATCGTATTGAAAGGCTGGTTCTGCAACCTCTTTGCTTGGTTTGCCATCCTCGCCATTTTGGGATGTTTCAAGGCTTGGGCCAACACGACCAACCGTTTCGCCACCTATATGACCAAGTCGAGCTATGGCGCTTATGTGTTGCACTATGTAGTGGTTGCCTCTTTCGGCTATATGATGAAAGTCCACACCACGCTTGCCCCATGGGCGCAATATGTCATTCTTTTCGTAGTGGTGATGACGCTTCCGTTCGTCTTGAATGAGGTGATCAAGCGGATTCCGTTCATTAGATGGTGTGTGTTGGGAATCAAGAAATGAAGGGAAACAACTTATACAAGGCTATCCTTGCCAAGCAAGACCCGTCGCAAGTCGAAGGTCTGATGCGCTTTTTCAAGACGGGGAAGGGCCAGTACGGAGAAGGCGACAAGTTCTTGGGCATCAAAGTACCCGTGACTCGCGAGGTGGTGAAGCAATGCTGGCAGCAGACCTCGTTTGACGAGTTGGAAGCCTGTATCAGCTCAGAATATCACGAAATACGCCTTGCCGCCCTGCTGACCTTGGTGCAGATCTTCAAGCATGCCAAGAAAGACAAGGCTTTGCAACAACATTGCATTGACTTTTATCTTGAACACACTGCTTTTATCAACAATTGGGATCTGGTCGATCTTTCCTGCTATGAATTGCTTGGCATTTGGCTCTTGGACAAAGATCGCAACCTGCTTTACGACCTTGCCCGTGACGGCAAAACCATCTGGGAACAGCGCATCGGGATGGTGAGTACCATGCAGTTCCTCCGTCATGGCCAACTTGACGACACCTATGCCATCGCCGAGATCTTCCTGGCCAAACCCCAACCCCTGCACGACCTTTTGCAGAAGGCCGTTGGCTGGCTCCTCCGCGAAGCCGGCAAACGCGATGAACAACGGCTGAAGGATTGGCTTTCTTCACGTTATCAAACCATGCCCCGCACCATGCTAAGGTATGCCATCGAAAAGTTTAAGGAAGAAGAACGAAATGCCTTTTTGAAGCCATGACTTATACGATTCGCCACGCCACCATCGACGACCTCCCGGTGATCCTCAATCTACGCGACCAAGCCCGAGAAATCATGCGCAGCTATGGCAACATCTTCCAGTGGCCCGATGGCTACCCGCGCGACGAGTTGTTCAAAAAAGACATTGAATCCGGCTTTAGCCATGTGATGGCAGACGATAGCGGGACAATCGTAGGCACTTTTGCCCTGATTCCCGGCCCCGACGTGACCTATCACGTCATCTATGACGGCCAATGGCTTGACGACGAACCCTACTACGTCATCCACCGCATCGCCAGTACCCCTGATTCCCATGGCGTTTTGGATGCCATCTTGGATTATTGCGAAGCCCTCCATCCCAACATCCGTATCGATACCCACGAAGCCAACATCATCATGCGCAAAGGCCTTGAAAAGCGAGGGTATCGGTATTGCGGCATCATCCACCTTTTGAACGGCGACGAACGGTTGGCGTTTCAGAAAAACGTATCTTTGTAATCAATTATGAATAACCTTCACGTTACTTATATCCAAGCCAACCTCTTTTGGCAGAACAAACAAGCCAATCTGGAGCATTTCAGTGAATTGCTGAAAGAAGTACCTTCAGAAACCGATCTAGTGCTGCTGCCCGAGACCTTTAACACGGCGTTTCCTGTGGATCCAAAAGTGTTTGCCGAAACCACGGATGGGCCCACCATGACTTGGCTGAAGACCAAAGCTAAGGAACTGAACGCCGTGATTTGCGGAACCTTATTATTAGAGGTTGATGGCCATTACCACAATAGTCTCGTTTGGATGCGTCCGAATGGAAGTTTTGAGCTGTATCACAAGCGGCACACTTTCTCGATGGGCGGCGAAAACCAGTTGGTGGAACGTGGTTCCGAATCCTTAATTGTAGAGCTGAACGGCTGGCGGATCAAGCCGATGGTATGCTACGACATCCGTTTTCCTGTGTGGTCCAGAAACGGCTGTCACGACGGCAATTTTGATTACGATCTGGGCCTTTACTTGGCCAATTTCCCGTCATCGAGGATCTTCGTTTGGGACACCCTGCTGATGGCTCGCGCCATCGAGAACCAAGCCTATTTCATCGGCGTGAATCGAATTGGCGACGACCCCGAAGGTGTCCATTACAGCGGCGATTCGCAAATCATCAACCCCAAAGGCGAAGTCATCTGCATGGCCAGGTCCGACGTTGAAGCTGTTGTTCCGTTTGAATTGGATTACGAGAGACTCCGAAGCTTCCGAGAGAAATTCCCCGTAGGGAAAGATTGGGACGACTACGTCATTGCGAGCGAGCCAAAGGCGAGCGCGGCAATCCACAAAGACACGAATACTGGATTGCTTCCTCGCTCTGCTCCTCGCAATGACGGACGACTCTCCGTTTTCTCCGATGAATACTATATGAAGCAGGCTCTCAAGGAAGCAGAACTCGCCTTGGAGGCCGACGAGATCCCTATCGGGGCGGTGGTGGTCTGCAACGACAAGATCATCGCGCGCACCCATAACCAAACCGAGATGCTCAACGATGTGACCGCCCACGCCGAGATGCTGGCCATCACAGCGGCAGCCAACGCCCTAGGTGCGAAATATCTCGATGAATGTACCCTCTATGTCACTTTGGAACCTTGCCCCATGTGCGCCGGAGCCTTGGAACACGCCCACATCGGCAAGGTGGTCTATGCCGCTGATGACCCAAAAATTGGATACTCACGATACGGCAACATGCTCCACCCCAAGACTAAACTCATTACAGGGGTGATGAAAGAAGAATGTTTGGCGATTTTGACCGATTTCTTCAAGAAAAAAAGGTAGTTTTCCCTTTTTTTCCCTAAACCTCAAAATCCAAGCAAGCCCGTTGGGCGGTAAACGGCCTAACTTTCGTATTGGCCACTGCCAAATGTTCAGGATGCTGGGCATAAACCTTCAATGCTGTCTCGTCCTCCAAGGTGCAGTCGAGCATCAAGTCAGCCGTCGACGAGGCCAGCCTTCCAGCCGCCTGGACCTTCACGTCGATCAACCCCGGCACCTTGCCTACCAGACCTTCCAGTCCTAGCTTGATGCCCGCTTTCACGGTTTCCTTTTCCTCCTCCGAAAGCTCTGCCTTCAGAGTCCATAAGATGATATGCTTGACCATAACTACAATCTTTTATCGACTTCCAATAATGTTACTTTTTTGCTTTGATGGTGATTTCTTCAATGGTTCGGCTCTTAACCCTTCTGCATTCTGCATCATCTTGCGGAAAATTCCCTCAAAGCTTTTAGCTCAAATTGTTTGCCTCTGAGCAACGGAAAGTACATATTCTATTTAGTTTATTTTCTTCTCCAGTCTATTTAAAAGCAACGAAACATCTTTTGACAAAAGATTCAAGCTCAATGAAATCTGGCGCAACTCCATCGGAACATCTGATAGGCTTTGCAGACTCGCTTTTCTCTGTTTCATCATCTCACGAAACATCGATTTCAGCACGCTATTAGGGATTTCCCTCATCATCTCCTTGCACTTATCATACATCTCATAGCCTGACACCTCAGGCAAATTACCATAATAGTCTTTCACAACACGCTCATATTCTTTTGTCCGCAAGCACGAAATCAACAAATCGCTGTCAATCGTTTCATTAACCTTTGCCTCTCGATTCGTACGGATGGTTATACCCTTACGCGATTTCGACAACGACATCACCCCTATACTCTCATCAATACATTGAATGTAGTCTGACGCTTTCTCTTCAGGAACGACCACGTAACATTTATCGAAAAGTCTCAGATAATCATCCAGTTGTTTTTCCAATCGACGCGGTGTATCATACTCCGTCTTGATCTCAAAAGCGATGCTTTCACCGTTGAAAACAGCCATATCGACGATCGATCTCCCGACCTTCAATTCATTATAGGTTACGGTATTTGTTTTTTTGTAATGCTTGATGAGGTATCCGATTAGTTCATTTTTAAAGATATACTCACATCGATAGTTTTTAGCCATTTCCAGATAAAGCGATTTCAAATACTCCCCATAGCTGGCAACGCTTTTTCGTTTCGACCCGAATTCGGAATACAGCCATCCAAGATGGCTATAATCCTCATATTTGATGATGTCGGTAATAGCACTTCTCGAGAACGCCGAGGAATAACTCCTCAGCACATCCAACCGATTGATAACCTGTTTTGAGTTCTTGCTATTAATAATTTCTATTTTTTCGATGCAAAATTAACTATTTTTTTGAAATAAAAACAAAACATCCAATTTTTTTCACTCTTTTTTGTCTGGTAACCCCTCAACAAAATCGTAGGCCGCTTTTTTCAGTTTATAAACAGGTTTCCCTTCCTTATTATATTTCTCCAATTCAATAAAACCAACTTTCATTAATCTCTCAATATAATCATCGAACTCTGCTTCTTCTTTTCCATTTTTTGCATAATATTGATAATCACCAATTATAAAATAAACGCCTCCCTTTACACCAATCTTATAACAATTTGTACTTCTACCGCTGGTCCATTTCATTAATACTTCTTTTTCATCATCAGAAAATTCTATCTTATGATCCAAAGAAAGCATTGTATTATCAGCCACACCGCCAATCCAGTTATCATTTATATACAACTGCAATTTATCCGATAGTTTTTGTTTAAAGTCATTTGCATCGGAAAACTCACACCATAAAACATCATTTTTAATGTTTTCCTTGAAATCTTTGATTTTTTGTAATTGCTCTGGGTCAACCGATGTAATGTTGTCAATAGACAACTTAAAGAACACCATCACATCTTTCCCTGCTTTTCTGTGTTCTTTAATCTCCTCAACCGTACCGCTGATTTCCGTGTCCGTAGGTGTTCCTAATTTTGCACCAAATATGCATACCAGTAAATCGCTCTTTTCCACGACTTGTTTATCCAACAACTTTTGCGGGTGTTCCCCAGCAGCAGGAAACGAACTGATTGACCAATGCAATGGCAACAGCACCATTTTGTTCTTTTCTGAATGCAAGTCGTTCCAATGATTTAAAACACTAAATGCTCCCTTGATTTCTTCCTGAATATCAGAAGGTGAGGCAATCATAATTCTATATACGTTGGCTTGATACATGCTGATACAATTCTAAGTATAAATCATTCAATTCCAAGTTTCTTAAAAAATATCTTATTCCTTCGCTTTGAGTTTATCAAAATAGTTTGATATGTAAGTATTTCTATATAAACACTATCCACCATTCTCATTAAACTTTTGTAAGGAGTTTCTTTAAATCCCTCAAACTTCGAGTTCTTTTTTATCATAGAATAAGTGTTTGCGTCTACAACATAATAATAAAAGATAGGAGTCGACTCACCAATAAGAACGTTCGCTTTATTATAATCCTTAAGCTTTCCCTCCTGAACGCCAAGTATCTGTTCTCGCATTTGTTTGCTGAAATCTTCGTATGTGACCGCACGATTAGGTCTCTTAAACTCAAAAATCACGATGGAATTAATCTCGGAATAATCATTCCTTTCACCATAATAAAAAGGCTTGTCATATATTGCCAAATCCGTTTCCTTTTTACTACTAGCCCCCTCAGCAGGAACATGTGCTTTGATTGCTATATCCGAGTATATATACCTGTGATAAGTCAATCTGTCATCCAAAAGCCATAAATTATGCTTGTCGTAAGGAATAGTATCTTGATTGCCTCCCATGGTATAGATCAAGTTGTGAAGAACCTCCTCTTCTTCATAATTGTTGTTCTCTTCGCTCCATTCAAGATATTTTTCTAATAACTGGATAATCGTTTTCCTATGTGAAACATATTGGGCAAGTCTGCTATACCCTTCTTGCGTTGCTGTATCAACTACTTCTTTTAACAGCTTTTGATAATCTTCCTTGTTGCTATAATCTCTTTTGAAAAGTTTATCTCTTTTCTTTCTCGCTTCTTTACTTTTCTTATATTGATAAGTATGAAATGCATCATCTAATTCCTTCTCGTCAATACTATCAGGCAATGATGCATAAAAAGTGTCGTCCAATGACAGATGCCTGTATTCCAAGCCATCATCAGTAGATAAAAAAGAGCAAACTCTTTTTTGGACAGTTTGAATTCTATCATTGACCAATTCCGGGAAAAGTGTCTTTATTACTTCGACTGACTTTTCATCTATATCTTTTTCAATAATCAGTTTCTGTACATCAACATTAAGCTCCTCTTTTTGTTCCTCATCTTCCTCGTTTTTAACTTTTGGAAAATTAAATTCGTTTCGAGCCATATTGACTTTTGAATCTAAATATGGAGAAACTACATAAACTTTATCATTAGTGTCCACTAAAAATTTGGACGGTTTAAATTTGAATGTTTAACTTAAAATAATAACAGTTCACTATTATCAATTTGTTCTTTGACATTGTTGAAGTTAGATAAGCCGAACAAGGTTTTCAGTGCGGTAGTATCTGTTAATGAGATACTTGCGATTTGTAGCATCTCGTAGATTGAGCGTTCGACCCCCAGCTTTTTCTGGACGATGGCCATCATACAGTAGGCCGTAATCGCGGAGTAGATTTGGATTCGAACGGCATTCTCGGTTTCGCCCCAGAACTTTTTTATCTTGAGGTGCTGCTTCAACCACTTGAAGAACAGTTCTATCTGCCAGCGGTTCTTGTAAAGGTCGGCAACCGTTACCGAACTGATATCCAAAGCGTTGGTAAAGAACACGAACTTTCTTTTGGATTCTGCGTCCCAATAGACAACCCTGCGGATTTTGTCGGGATACTTTTTCCCGGTAAGCATTCCGTCCATGTGGCCGATGGCATCCGAGAGGATCCCCGAGTCTTTTGGGAACCTTCGCTTCCATCTCTCCGGCTTGAAGTCATTGTTCTTCTTTCCCCTCACGACGAAGTAAGCCCCGATGCTATCGATGTTGTGAAGACGCTTGAAGTCGTTGTAGCCTCTGTCGAAGATGTAGAAGGAGTTCTCCTCGTAGGGTATGGCATCCATTGCCTTCATGTCGTGGACTCTCGCCGGAGTGACGTGGAAGAAGGTCGGGACCTGGGTCTCAATGTCATACAGTGTATGTACCTTGATTCCGCCTTTCCTTTTCCTGAACAGCGCCCATTCGAAGACGCTCAGGCACAGGTCGATGGTTGTTGAGTCGAAGGCATAGACGTTGCCGCCAAGCTTGAAGATTTCCGTTGCCCTGCACTCACGTGCCTTTGCCACCACGCGGTAGGCGAACTCCTCGAAGATGCGGTAGTCCCGACTGCTGTTGGCCTTGGAGAGGTTGCTCTTGGTCGCAGCCCGTCCGAACCCAAGATGGTAGGCTTTCTCACCATGTGCCTGGGTGGCCAGGACAACATCCCTGAGACTCTCCCGATTGGACAGTTGCCCGAACATCAGCACCGCAAGCTGGTTCCAACAAGTGAAGCGCTTCACATATCGGTTACCGTCGTATTTGTTCGCTATCCGGAGGAACACGTCCTTGTCGATGAAGTCCAACAGTTGTGCGAACACGTATTTACCTTTGTGCATATTGCCGTCGTTTGTTTTGACGGCAAAGATAAATTCAAATCGGCGCGCTCAAAAAAGCCTTGTAACTTTCTAACTTACAGTAATTTCAAAGAACTATTCTGATTTTTTAGTGGACAGCAATGAAACTTTATAATAAAACGATTGTCCAGAATCTTCAATAGGAGAGGAAAAAATAGGATAAATCTTATCTATACGTTTGCCCTTAACTTTTCTGTTGTGCCCGCACAAACATAATTCATGATAATTGGCTTTTTCGTTTTTCACAAAATACCACGTAAAGCTTTTGCCCTTTATTGTATCAGTAACGGTATGCTTAACAAAATCCTTTGGAACAAACTGATTTGAAAGATTTATTGTCATATTATTTTCGACAATTTCAATTTGTGGTGCCTCACTGTTCAAATAGTAAAGCAAACAATGTGACAACACACTATCAGCTATCTTTTCATGTGAGTATTTGGAAGATTCTTTTATAAATCTCGGATTAAGGTCTTTTAATTCGATTATTGTACCAACAGGGTTTTTCGTGTTCTCGTATTCGGGATTTGTTAATCCTTCTTTCCGGGTTAACCTAAATCTAACTCTTTGATTAGTATCATTCCCTTTTATTATGCTGTCAACGCAAATCGTATTGAAGATTGAAAGAATTGCAAATCGTCCAATACCTTTTCCTCCAATGTTTATTTTTTTAGTGGAATGCGCAAATTCGAAACTATGATAGTTGGCAGGAGTAAAGCCAATGCCATTATCTCTAATGGTGATAGACTTTATTGAATAATTCTCGTATTTATCAAATAGATCCAATTGCGTGACATCTCTCTCCAATTCAACAACAATCTTTCCTTGACTTACATCTTTAAACCTTTCTTGAATGGCCTGTATTGAATTAACAACCGTTTCAAAAATAGGATACAACACATCTTCTGGAGACATGTTAAGTTCATTGATAATACCTTCAATATCAGTTTTTAATATGTTTGTCATACTCTTAAGTTTATCTCTTGATTATTCTTCATTCCCCAATTCATCCCCCATGCGATACTTAATATCGTAATTGATGATGAAATCCAATTCCTCTTCCGTGAAACCATAATGCTTTGCCAAGACTTTGTCTATCTCGTCGATGATGGGCTTGGATTTAGCAGGATAGTATTCTTCATAATAAACTAAGCCACTTGGATATACCCTGCTCTTTATTGCTCGGTTTTGAAGATACGATTCGCTCAATTGTTCCCCAATGTTTTCAAAATCCAAGTTGCTCAAGTCACCAACTGGGAATGGCAATATCTCCCTCACAGCGAAATCCCTGCAATTACTAATACTCTTAAAAAACCAATAATAAAGAGAGCTGTTCAGAATACAAGCAAGCGAGTTCTCAAATGCACACGAAAGGACTTTGTAATGGGAAGATTCCTTCATGCCCTCACCATTGTTAGGTTTAAATGCCATTGCCCTAATAAAATATGTCGGGGCATTATGGAAATAGCACTGATACTCTCCAACGAGGAAAGAAGATAGTTTTGTGCGTAATTCTCTTTGTGATGAATAGTATAGTTGATTACAAATGTCTTCTTCCAATTTTGAGCCAAGTTTAAATAATGAAAGATTATCATCCCAGAGCCTATTATTGTAATAACCAAGCTTGTTGAACAAACATCCTCTTTCCTCAACATACCAATGTTGGTACTTAGAAGCATAATAATTGCCTGTTTCGCTTCCTGATCTACTTAAAGCAATGGTCAATCTTTGTTCAACATTTTCAAATAATTTTCCTGGCCTGTTTGAAAAACTTGAGAACCATGACTTTGATTTTGTTAACAAAAGTTTTTGCAGAGGGATAAATTTATCATTAGAAACGCTCGAGATTGGAATAATAAAGCCGCTACCACCTTGATTTGATATGATCTCAGAGCACCGTTCTAAAACAAAAGCATACAAATTAGAGCATGAATAAGTTTCGTATTCGCAGGAAACCTTATAAGTATGGTTTTGTTCTTTATATACCACATAAGGCGGATTCCCAATAATTACATCAAAACCACCATTGCCGTTGATAATTTCGTAGAACTCGGCGAGCCAATGGAAGGGTTGGTGCGAGACAAGCCAAGCATCGTAGTCAGCATTGTGTCCCATTGTGGCAGCAAAAAGACGACGATTGAGCAAGTCGTTCAAGGCTTTCAAACGAAGTTTTAAGTCGTTTTTGGCTTTCTTGAAAGCCGCCATATCATCACCTTGGGTGAGTTGGATACGCTTGAACATTTCGTAAGTGTGCGCCACCTTGTCCATCTCGTCTTCCAACTGTTGTTTCAGCTCCTGATTGGCCAACTCTTCCAAGATGTCCTTGGCAAAACTCAAGTCACGCTCCAATTCCGCTTTGGTGGCATAACCCACAAGGGTATTGCCACAACGGATGTTGAAATCGATATCAGGCAAGGGATCAAGTCCCATATTGTCAGCCCGTTTGTCCACCTCAACAACGGCTACCATCTTTAAGAACAGACGAAGCTTGGCAATTTCAACCGCCTCTGCCATGATGTCAACTCCATACAGGTTGCGCAGAATAATGCTCTTGTAGATGAAATATTGAATGTTGCTGCGGTATTTGTGCTCAATTTCAGCCAACTCATCTTTAAACAGTTCAGGATTGTCCTGCATACGGCTAATGCACACCTCATACAGGGGTTCCAAGATGTTCAATGCTGCGAAAAGGAATGCGCCAGAACCACATGTGGGGTCGAGAATCGTCACCTTTTGCAGTTCCGCATAGAAACGTTTCACAAACAGAAGGTCGTCGGTGTCGGTAAGATAATCGGACACAAACTGGCGAATGTCGAGATTATAGGTAATGAAGTCGTTGATTTCGTGAATCTCACCGTTCTCTATTTTCGCCTTGATATCTTTATAACGATTGAGGCGTTCGATGGTCTCACGCCAAATCTCGGTAGGTAAAGCAAAGGCTTCAGGCGTGCGGTCATTCCAACGCTTGCGGCGTTCGAGCAGATTGGGTTTCGTGGTGTCAATGCCAATGGCAATTTCCTCTGGAATCTCCAATTCAACACCTTTCTTAACAGCATCGAAGATATAGTGGTCGCCACTCTCTTTCAGGTAGGTCCACACTTTCCCGTCCGACTTAAATGGATTCCCGTCGGCCTTGCTTGTGGCTTCCAATAGATATGGCACAATGGTATTGCGGCCAATGTATTCAGTGATGTCCTCTTTGGTATAGTAGGCACCCATCTGTGCCCGGTCATTGATGTATTGCTCAAAGATATACCCCAAGACGTCGGGATTAATGTCCTTGCCTGTGGCGGTTAATCGGGTGTCGAGATGCCAGCGCCATTTGTCGAAAAATTCGAACAACGACTCAAAGGCTTCGTCCTTGATATCAATGTTGGCATAATCCAACTCAATCTGGTGAACGTCGAACATGCCGCCATTTAAGTAGGGAATCCGGCCATAGACGTTTTCAAAGGCATCATCGTGTTTGGGATTGTTTAGGCCTCCACGGAACAACTGAACCAAGAAGCCCTTATAGAATGTTTTGAAAAACTGGTCGTTACCTCGTTGTTCTTGCACCCAACGAAGCTTGTTGCGCAAATAATGCTCATCACCGTTCAAGAAGCCTTTCTTTTGGATGAAATAACAGAACATCAATCGGTTGAGCATGACCGAGGTGTACCACTGTTTATTCTTGTTGTCCTTGATGGCAATCTGGTCGTCGATGCCTGAGATGAACGCAGCAAAAGCTTTATGTTCCTTTTGAAATCCCGTATAGAAGTCTTTCGTGATCTTTTCCGAATTCACCGAGAAAGCTCCCTGGACACGTTCCTTCACATCAACGACGGTGGTCACTTCATCCATTCCAAATGACAGACCAGCAATCTTCTCAAACAAGAATTGGGCTTTCTCTGCTTCAGCGTATTCAATGATGACAATCTCCCGTTTTTCGTTGGATCTAACCGGAGCCACCCACTGATGGTGTTCGGAGCCTGAAACCACGAAGATGCAGATGTAATCGTTGGCCGCCTTGCGAAGCTTCGTATCAATTTTCTTGCACATGGAGTTGGAGGGCAACTCATCAACCGTGCACAGCAGCACCTGGAAACCATTACGATGCGCAATGGTCTTGATGTTGAAGGCTTTCTCTTCGATAATAATGGTTGGGATGTCGGCTAAAGCGGCATTAAACTTGTTCCAACCCATCTCTTCGATAAAGAGTGTACGGAAATCGGCATCCTTCAGGTATTGTATGAATTGGTTTTTCGTGAGCGCCATAGTTGCTTATTGTTTGATTAAACCCATTGAGCAAAGAATCTTCGGGGATTTGTCTTTAATATCACTGTCCACCTTGCGGCAAAGAACACCCTTCTTGCGGAAATCGAGTACCGCCTCAACAATGTCTTCCTGAGAATCGCCCTTATTGAGCATTCTGCCAAGTACGGTTTTGGTGGTTTCGATCAGCTGGTAGTTGTAGATATCGTCAATGGCCAACTTAACCTGTTGCTTCATGTCAACATCAAAGAACAAGTTGGTTTGCTGGCTATAAAAGTTCTCCAAAAGTTGAACGATTCGGTAACGGGTGCTGAAACGATTACCCAACACCCCCATAGCCGACGGAACATCATCGGCAATATCTTCCACTGATTTTTTCACCAAGTCGAAATGCATGGGCATTGGCTCCAAGCGTGGTTCCTTGGGGCCACATTCCATAGCGTTCAGTATCCTCTTTTGCGACTGGCTGACCAACTGTCCGTTGGTGTCATACCAACTCAGAATATCAAAATCGTTGTAGGTTCGGCAGAAGGTGATCACGCCGTCAGTTCGGTCAGATGCAACTGCTTTGGAAGAATAGATCATGTCGCTTAAGTTGGGTATGATCTCCTTCAGCTTGGGATTTGATTTAATGGCTTTCTGCCAAATCTGATAGGCTTGCGAGGAAAGGTCCACATCGGAGTCGCCATCCTCTTGGTCCAAGATGCCGCTTTGTTCGTTGTAAAGGTTCATCAGGTTAGTCTCATTGCCTTCAAAGAACACCTCGTCCGAGCCGACCACGTGGGCGTTTTCGTTGATACGCTTGTTGAGTCGGCTACGCAACTTGATGATATTTTCGATACCCTCAGCCGGGAAGAAGGAATAGCAGAATATCTCCTTGGCCGTTTGGCCGATACGGTCAACACGACCGGCTCGCTGGATAAGACGAATGATGGCCCAAGGCATGTCGTAGTTGACAATCACATGCGAATCCTGCAAGTTCTGACCTTCTGAAAGAACATCGGTTGCGATGAGAACGCGATACTGGTCGTTGGGTGAAATGTCTTTCTCATTACTCTTTGGGGAGAATCTGTCAACAACCTCGGTGGGGTTCTTGCTGTTTCCAGTGGCAAAATATACCTGTTTCATGCCCATTTGCTTGAGCTGGTAATAGACATACATGGCCGTATCGGAGTATTGGGTGAAGACAATCACCTTTTCATTGCCATGAGTGGTGTTGAGCAGGTTGTATAAACTTTTGACCTTTTTGTCATCATCAGGATTCCAGTCGCCACAGAACTTGACCATCTGAAGGATGGTTTCAGAATCGCTTTTCAGGTGTTGTTTCAAAGTCCGTTTGAAATAGATAGGCTTAAGCCATGAGACATTGTTCTTCAGCTTAATTGTTTCGTAATGCGTCTTGGCAAGTTCCTCATAAGCGGACAGGTCGGTAGGGATTTGCCTGATGGCAAACTTCTCCTGACCCGAATTCTTTTCGAAGATGGAGCCGTTGGTATCCTCGTCATTCACAAAGTCATCGGGAAGCGCGTTTTCGTCGCCAATCGGCAAATCCAGTCCTTTGTCGAGTGCATACATGAACACAGCGTTGCGCAACACGTGGTGATAGAGCGTCAGTAAAAAAGAATAGCCGCAACTATCCATACGCTTGAAGAAAGTGCTCTTGCAAAACCCCATCATCCTCTCGCCGGCACGCGATAAGTTATCAATCAGCAGTTGCTCCGCTTTGCTGACGTTGGCTGTCCTTTCCTCGCTGATATAATGAGTCAGTCCGTATCGCGGCAGTTTCAGAGACTCCATCAAGCTTATCATATCTTCTGAGTAAAGACGGCTGTATTGGTCCCCATGAACCGTTGGGAACTTTATGGATTTGGGAATACGATCGGGGAAATAGGATTTGGTGCCATCGGGAAATTCCAGGTATCGGCGACCATTTTCCAAGTCCTTTTTCGCATAGTTTTCCTTGATGAAGGTTCGGGTGCGGCGCACCAAGAAGAGCTTCATTAGTTCGTTCCAGTCCTCCACAAACGGGCTCTGCTCAAAAGCCTTGATACTTCGGATGAACACCTCATTATGCTTCATCAAGAACTCCCGCTCACCGCCTAAAGATTTGATGTAGATTTCAGGGCGAATGCCGAGATCCTGATCCTCTTCCAAAAACAGCTTAAGCTGGTTGCTCAGGTCGTGGAAGTCCATGTTGTAGGGAGTGGCTGTGAGCAACAACACGCTGCTGTTTTGCTTTTGAATCAAGCTCTGGATATTTTGATAGCGAGAACCATTAGAGTTGCGTAAGTTGTGGCTTTCATCAACGATAATCAACTTATAATATCTGGCGTTGGCAACATCAATGGGTTTTGACATGGATATGATGTCGGCCTTCAGGTCGTATTTCGACCGGTATTTCTTCCACATCTCCTGCAAGTTGGCTGGACAGATAATAAGTGTGTTGCTGCCGTAGGTGTTTTCGTAGAGTTTTGCAATGGCGCAAGCGGTAATGGTTTTACCGAGACCCACAACGTCGCCAATCATTGCTCCACCACGTTTTTCGTTATGGAGATGACGGGCTGCAATCTTCACTGCGGTTTGTTGAAAGTCGAACAAGTCCTTGCGAAATTCTGGCGAAAGAGAAAATTCCTTTACACCCATACGAGCCTCTTCGCTAAGGTGATAAGCCGTTTTGAGATAGATATAGTATGGCGGTATTTCTGTCTCGCTGGCCCAACTCTCTTCCAGCACTTTGATTAGCTCCTCGGTGATATCAACACAGAAACGGTCGTTCCAGCGAGCATCAAACCAATCCGAAAGCTTTTTTGCACTATCGCTATCGGCAAACTCAGCATTAAGCTCACCTTGTTTGGTCAATCCTGAATAGGTCAGGTTGCTGCTGCCTAAGATTGCCGGAATGGGATTGAAGCGGTCGTCAGGTCTATACGCCAAATATAACTTTGCGTGAAGAGGCTCTCTAAGGAAAAGTTTCACACAAACCTTTTTATCTTTTAATTGAGAGGTTAGTTTTCGGAGCGTTGCTTGATCGGCATTGGTTGGTAAGCCCAAAAGAAGCTGCTTACGGAAATCTTCCGCTATTCGAAGCTTTGCGTCTTGAACGTCGCTCGAATCTGGATTGTAATCCTCACCACTGTATAGTTGGCGAATCAATTCCTCTGGAGGTCGGTGCATTCCGATGAGCAAGCGACAGATACGAAATTTCTTCTCATCGTTTTCGTAAACAGTGTCGCCAGGAAGTTGATCCACTTCGTCAACAACGAGGTTCCATCCCCTGAGATTGAAATAGCCAACGCAAAAGTCAACCCGTTTTACTCCTAAACTGGAGATAATACCTTTAAGACCATCTGTAAACTTGACTGCAATGTTATCGTATATTTGAGCCATATCTAGTGCTTTTGGGTGAATGGAGATACTCCATCCCCATTAGAGCACATACAGACATAGCTAGTACTGCCAGTGTCCGGCAATGTGCCAAAATGGTTCATTTGTATCTCTAGGCTTAATTAGCCTTCAAAGATACAGAAATCCCCCAATTTTTCAACAAAATTTCTGTAACTTTCTGCGGCTAGCGGCTACGTATATGTTTTTAGCGAGGTTTATTCGCAACATTTTCATTGAAAAAATCTGAAAAAACACTTGCGGAGAATAAAAAAGTTCGTATATTTGCAACGTCTAGAACTTTCGTTCTAGACTATCCGGGTAAGTTTCCCGCGAGGGGTAAGCCAACACCGACACTGCCCAAACATTTAATCGAGCCGCAGCAATGCGGCTCTTTTATTTGGAGTATTTCTTTAAAAACAGGCTGAAGAACGACTTGCTTTGCGACATCTCCCTCGAAACCGAAATACTCTTCTTCCCTTTGAAAACAAGTACTTCAAGAGCATTCCGACTATGCTCAAAGTAATGCTTGATACAACGGGCCAAGCAACTTTGATTGTAATCGACAGTAAGGTTTAACAGAACTCGGACGCTTTGACCATACGACACCTCAAGTCGATGAGAAACCGATGACTTGCCCGAAATGGTTTTCAACTCATAGGGACGAAAAGTACCCCTCTTCTCAAAAATGAAATCAGGAGTTCTTATTTTGTAAGGATTGGGAAGGATGTAAACCTTGTAGCCGTGAGCGACAGCCTTTCGGGCTGCATTGAGCAAATTGCCATAATCGTCACCGCCTTCACCACCCACGGAATAGATACCCGGTTCACCCTCAACAGGATGGAAAACGCCCATCCGGGCAATTCGTTCCACCTGTCGGGAATAGTCGGCTCCACTCAAAAGGTGTAGTTTGGCTAATTCCGCTGCAATGTCGCTCATCACTGATTGTTTTGGCACAAAGTTAGGAATATTTCTGTTAAAGTATTACTAATTATAATATTTTTTTTGATATTACATCTTTAAAAGATTTGAGAGGAGCCTGCCGATTTCATCGCTGGGCACAAAAAAAAGTGACATTGAAAACGTCTACTCCTTCCTCCCTGGGACTGGCGCAATTTAAATCAATATCACACTGCAAATATACAACAAATTTTTATTTTCGCAATACTTTTGATGAATTTTCTTAAAATTAGGCCACAAACTTATTTCTGACATTTATCTGCCAAATTGTCAGCCGCCATCCCCTCCAAACCCTTTGGCATAACAATTGACTAAAGGAGCGCGTCGCCGTGTGGAGCGGCGGCACTCAAATCGAAAAATAGTCAATTAAAAATAGGAGAAACTAATTATGTCAAAGATCATTGGTATCGATTTAGGAACCACCAACTCATGCGTTTCCGTCATGGAAGGCAGCGAGCCGGTCGTCATCGCCAACAGCGAAGGCCACCGCACCACCCCTTCTGTCGTTGCCTTCACCGACAACGGCGAGCGTAAGGTCGGCGAACCTGCCAAACGTCAGGCCATCACCAACCCGCAACGTACCGTCTATTCCATCAAGCGTTTCATGGGCGAGACCTACGACAAGGTCGCAGCCGAGATGCGCCGTGTGCCTTACAAAGTAGTGCAAGGTCCCAACAACACCCCGCGTATCGACATCGACGGCAAGACCTACACCCCGCAGGAAATCTCAGCCATGATTCTTCAGAAGATGAAGAAGACTGCTGAGGACTACCTCGGCCAGACCGTCACCGAAGCCGTCATCACCGTGCCGGCTTACTTCAGCGACTCACAGCGTCAGGCCACCAAAGAGGCTGGCGAAATCGCCGGTCTGAAAGTGCGCCGTATCGTCAACGAACCTACCGCAGCCGCTTTGGCTTACGGTCTTGATAAAAAGAAGAGCGACGCCAAAGTCGCAGTGTACGACCTTGGCGGCGGCACCTTCGATATCTCCATCCTGGAACTTGGCGATGGCGTGTTCGAGGTGAAATCAACCAACGGCAACACCCACCTCGGCGGCGACGACTTCGACGAGGTCATCATCAACTGGCTGGCTGAAGAGTTCATGAAGGACAACAGCGGCATCGACCTCCGTAAGGACCCGATGGCCCTGCAACGTTTGAAGGAAGCTGCCGAAAAGGCCAAGATCGAGTTGAGCTCCTCGAGCGAGACCGAGATCAACCTGCCTTACATCATGCCCGTCAACGGCATCCCGCAGCACCTGGTCCGCACCTTGAGCCGTTCCAAGTTCGAACAGCTGGCCGACCATCTGATCCACGCCACCCTCGAACCCTGCCGTAAGGCTTTGGAAGACGCCGGCTTGAGCGTCAGCGACATCGACGAGGTCATCCTCGTGGGCGGCTCCACCCGTATCCCCGCCATCCAGAACATCGTGCGCGACTTCTTCAAGAAAGAGCCTTCGAAGGGCGTCAACCCCGACGAGGTGGTCGCCATCGGCGCCTCCATCCAGGGCGGCGTGCTCACCGGCGAGGTGAAGGACGTGCTGCTGCTTGACGTGACACCTCTGTCACTGGGTATCGAGACCCTCGGCGGCGTGATGACCAAGCTCATCGAGAGCAACACCACCATCCCGACCAAGAAGTCGGAGGTGTTCTCCACCGCTGTCGATAACCAGCCTTCAGTGGAGATCCACGTGCTGCAAGGCGAGCGTCCTATGGCCAACCAGAACAAGACCATCGGCCGTTTCATCCTCGACAGCATCCCGCCAGCGCCGCGTGGCATCCCGCAAATCGAAGTCACCTTCGACATCGATTCCAACGGCATCCTGAACGTCAGCGCTAAGGACAAGGCCACTGGCAAGACCCAGAGCATCCGTATCGAGGCTTCATCAGGTTTGACCGACGCCGAGATCGAGCGTATGAAGAACGAAGCCCAGGCCAACGCCGAAGCCGACAAGAAGGAACGTGAGCGCATCGACAAGCTCAACCAAGCTGACAGCGTGATCTTCCAGACTGAAAAACAGCTGAAGGAATACGGCGACAAGCTCCCAGCCGACAAGAAGTCAGAAATCGAGAGTGCCCTCGCCAAGCTGAAGAGCGCCCACGAGGCCAAGGACATCGCTGGCATCGACAACGCCATGAACGAGATGAACGCCATCTGGCAGAAGGCCTCTGAGGAGATGTACCGCAACGCCGGTGGCGCCCAAGGCAGCCCGCAAGGTGGCTTCGACCCGAACAACATGGGCGGCGGTTTCCAAGGCGGCAACCCCGGCGGCCAAAACAACAACGGCGGCAATGGCGACGACAATGTCACCGACGCCGACTTTGAGGAGGTTAAATAAACCAATCCTTCTAACAACTAAAAAATCCCGCTTCAGCGATGAGGCGGGATTTTTTGTATCTTTGCAGCAAGAGAATTACAAATATGTTTTACAAACTGATAGAGAAGAAACGCAATGAATGGCTTGACTCCAAGGATTGTTCGATAAGTGAGTTAATCCAATACATTGAGCATCGAGGAATGATGCGTGATGCCCAATTAGAAGCCATCAAAACCTATCTGTTTTTGAAAATTGCCTGCAAAAACCAGCCATTGTGGAAACTATTTGTTGACGGTGTATTCAATGACACAAATATTGGTCAGGTTGAATTGACCGAGACCGCCAGACAGGTTTTTAATTCTAACAAGGCTGCGGTTGCGTTGTTCCAATATTCCCGACTTCAAGACAAAACAGGAAGACAATTGGCTCCAGCGTTGGAATCTTTTATAAAGCAAAATGCCGATAAGATTGATTACGAAGCCACATTCAAAAAGCTTTTCTATGATGTAAGTTATACGGATTACCTGTTTAGCCTTCCCATGGGCGCGGGTAAGACCTATCTGATGGCTGCTTTCATCTATCTTGACTTATACTTTGCACAAAACGAGCCGGATAATCCTGCTTTTGCCCATAATTTCATGGTGATGGCTCCGTCGGGGTTGAAATCGTCCATTGTACCGAGTTTGAAGCACATCAAGGAATTTGACCCTTCTTGGATTATTCCAGAACCAACAGCGACCCAATTGAAAAGACTAATAAAGTTTGAGGTGCTGGATGAGCAGAAAACTGCCAATAAGAGTAACCGCATCAAGAATCCGAATGCTCAAAAAATCAACAACCATCAGCCTTTGGATGATTTGATGGGGCTGGTTGCCATCACCAATGCTGAAAAGGTCATCCTTGACCGTTATGATCCCGACAAAGACCCTACTTTGTTCTCCGAAGACGAATTGAAGCGGATGCAACAAGCCAATGAATTGAGGGCGATTATCGGGAAACTCCCCAATCTTGCCATATATATTGACGAAGTGCATCATGCCGCTGACGGTGAAATCAAGTTGAGGCAAGTGGTGAATGAATGGACCCAAAATCACACTTTCAATTCCGTTTTTGGCTTTTCAGGTACGCCATATCTTGAAAGTGCGGAGCGCGTCACTTTGGCCGATGAGTTTTCCATAAGGAATACCGACCTTGCCAATGTGGTATATTATTATCCATTGATTGACGGCATTGGAAATTTCCTGAAAGTGCCAGATGTGAAATATGCCGACAACGAAACAGCCGCTATCGTCACTAATGGCGTCAAGGAATTTCTTGACAAATACCAGAACACGGTTTATGCCAATGGGACTTGTGCCAAGTTGGCCATTTATTGCGGACAGATTGAGACATTGGAAGAAACTGTTTTTCCGCTTGTTTCTGAAATTGTTGCTGGCTACGGGTTAAATCCCACCGATGCCATTTTGAAATATCATGATGGCAACAAGCAATATCCGAAACCCGAAGGCGCCGAAACTGAATTTGCTTCGCTCGATACTACCCTCTCAAAAAAGAGGATTGTACTGCTTGTCCAAATTGGCAAGGAAGGGTGGGATTGCAAGAGTTTGACAGGAGTTATACTTCCGCAAAGAGGTGTTTGTCCAACCAATATGGTGTTGCAAACCAGTTGCCGTTGCCTCCGTCAAGTGGTGAAAAACGAACAAGAAACTGCGTTGATTTGGATGAACAAGTCCAATGCGGATACCTTGAACAATCAGTTGAAGCAACAGCAAAACATTTCTTTGCAGGAGTTTAGCCATAAGACAAGGGAAGAGCACCCGAAGATTGAGCGGTTCTCCCGAATGGAAAGGATGCAAGTGCCGCCGATTGACTTCTACCAACTGAAAGTGAGTTACGAAACGCTGATTGTGGACGAGGCCAACAATCCAGCCGAGCGACTGAAAGATGACAAGGTTTTGGCACAAGCAAACATGTTTTTGATTCACCAACAGAACATGGAAGGCAAACTGCTCGCCACATACGAACAGGAAAACACGGAAGAAACATACATTTCTTTCGGTTGGTGGCTCCATCAGATTGCCAAGGAGAGTTTCGGTATGGTGACAGTTGCCGATTTGAAGACTTGTGAAAAGGAATTGCGAGATGTTTTCACTCAAATCACAACGGATAAAAATGGCGTTACCATTGAAAACAACAAATTTGACCATCAGCGCATACGTTCACTCATCCGTCAGGCTTTTGCCCCCATCCGTGATTTCGAAGTGAGAGAAGAAGTGTTGCCCTGCAAGGCAAGTCTGTTGCAAATTGAGAAATTGACCTCACCTGTAGATGACGATGGCCGTTATTATCCTTCACAAGAGGATGTCCACAAGATTAATGAATGGGACGAAAACCCGCCTAAAACCGAGATTACTGAAGAAGTTCAGAAACTGCTCGACCAACTGAAGGCTCTTGGACAGGATGTCTCGAAACTATTGCCCCAACAAGACCCTCATCCTGAACGCGCCCAAACCTATCATTATTTGCCATACCGTTTTGATAGTAGTTTGGAAAAGAATTATTTCTCGAAAGAGGTTTTGCCTTTGATAAAGGACAAGAACCTTGAAATCTATTTCAATGGCGACGACACTTTGACGGAGTTCAAAATCAACTGTTACAATAAGGTGGGCAATCAGTGGCATTACATTGGGAAATATGTGCCTGATTTCCTTTTGTTGAGCCGAAACGACGAGAAGCAAATTGATAAGGTCATCATCATTGAAACCAAAGGCGAAGGTTTTGCCGCCAAGTTTGCTGACCGTCGCAAGTTCATGGAAACGGAGTTCGTGAAGAAAAACAATGAGAAATTTGGCTATCGCCGCTTCGAGTTCCTTTATTTGGAAGACACAATGTCTCCAGAACAACGCAGACAAAAGACACTACAGGCTATTAAGGACTTTTTTAATTTGTAAAATCATATTGTTATGGCTATCAAATACATCCCTTATTATCCCAACACGCTTGAAGGACAAGCCCTTTTGGACAATTTCGTCCGCACCAAACGGGTGCTTCGTTATCGCGACAATGACCAAGTGGTGGAATGCATACAGCGAGGTATGCCACTTTACGAAATGGAACAGCAGGAACGGATTGGCGAGAACCCGAACCATAATTTGGTGATTCGTGGTGAATGCCTTTCGGCTTGTGCCTACCTGAAAGACAAGGGTATACAAGTTGACCTCGTTTATATCGACCCACCTTTTGCCAGCGGTGCCGACTATGCCAAAAAGGTGTATGTCCGCCGCAACCCCAAAGTGGCCGCTGCAATACAACAAGCCGAGGAAGAACTTGACATTGAAGAACTGAAAGCCTTCGAGGAAAAGATGTATGGCGATGTGTGGGACAAGGAGCGTTATTTAAACTGGATGTATGAAAACCTGATGGCCATCAAAAGCGTGATGAGCGACGAGGCAAGCATTTATGTGCATTTGGATTACCACATTGGGCATTATGTGAAGATTCTGCTGGATGAGATTTTTGGGGAAGACAGTTTTATTAATGAAATTGTTTGGAAAAGGAAAGGTGGTAGTTCAAATCCAGCAGGTCAGTTTGATGTGTCAACGGACTCTATTTATTTTTATGCTAAAGATAGAAACAACTATACCTTTCATCCGACATTAATTAAAGATACTCCCGAGGTAAAAAAATATATTGAAGAGCGTTTTACCGAAAAAGACGAACAAGGAAGATTATTTATGAAATCTCCAATAGTTAGTCCTAATTATCGTGAAAATTTAAAGTATGAGTATAAAGGATACACACCACCAGTCAATGGTTGGTCCATTGCAAAGAACATAATGGAGGAGTGGGATGCAGCGGGTAAATTGTATTTTCCAAAAAATGGAAATAGGATTTACAGAAAAATCTATTTAGATGAATATGAGGGACAACCTGCATCAAATATTTGGACTGATATATTCGTTATCAATCCCGTAGCCATTGAAAGGCTTGATTATGCCACGCAAAAGCCCGAAGCCCTTTTGGAACGCATCATCAAAGCCTGTAGCAACAAGGGAATGACGGTCGCCGACTTCTTCGGTGGTAGTGGCGTGACGGCAGCCGTGGCCAATAAGTTGGGCCGTAATTTCATCCATTGCGACATCGGCATCAACAGCATCCAAACCACAAGAGACCGCCTACTCGCCAACAAAGCGGAATTTGACATTTTGGAAATCAAGGATGGCGTTTCGCTTTACCGCAATCCGGTACAGACGATGGACAAACTGAAAAGCCTGATTCGTGGTTTGCGCAATGAAGACGCTTTGGACAAGTTTTGGGAAGGTAGCATCGTGGATACCAAATACGGCATGATGCCCGTTTATCTGCCCAACCTGATGGACAGCGGCACCCGCCTTTTGGACAAGCCACTGATGAACCGCATTATCCGTGAGGCCTTGCCCGATTTGCCCGAAGACACCAAGCGCGTCATCGTCTATTACATCGACATTACCGACCGTGCTGAAATTGAGCAGTTCATCAAAGAGCAAAACGACCAAACTACCATCGAAATAGAACTCCGCGACTTAAAGCAAGTGCTTGATGATGTGGTGATTGAAGATGAAGCCGAATGGGAAATAAGCGAAACACACGACGACTTGATAGGTGGCTGGAAGGTTGAAGTGAAGTCATTCCACAGCGACCGCGTGAAGCGCAAAATCGACGAAGTGAACTTCAAAGGTGAGCAGCAAGCCCTTCAAGCCAAAGCCAAAGGCAAGGCCAAAGAGTTCAAGCCCATCGAAATCAGCGAAGAAGGTCTCGAAACCATCGAATGGGTCAGCCTCGATTGCAAGAATGCTGATAAGCAAGCCCCATGGCACAGCGACACGGAAATCAAGATAGACAAACTCGGTTATGTCATCTGCAATGGCGTGAAGACCCAAGACTTTTGGGATGCCACCATCAAATGCGACCAAAAGCCCCATCGCATGAAGATTCGGAACATTTGCGGGGATGAGACCATTTTTAAGTTTTAATACTATTATTAACCTCGTTTCAACCTTAATATCATGAATAACGGTAACCAAACTCCAAAAGAACAGAAAACCATCCATAATGGTTTTGTGTCTTATTATGGCAAACTATTTCTATGGGTGTTATCTGCTTTTTCTATTATTTTCATAATTTTTCTTTGTTTTGCAAATAGAGAATTCAAGCATTCTCAAGAGAGAATAAAACAGAGTTATGCAGAACATTTACAAAAAGCAGATAGTCTATATTGGGACATGGTGATTTATAACAAGAAATATACCTCTTGCATAGGCGATGCCAGTAATACAATAATAACTGATTCTTTGATTAGGCTAACATTAGGAACGAAACAAAAATTATCACTAGAACAATATGAAAATTTGGCCAAAATAATATCTTGTCATTTTGCAAAGGTTGAGCAATTACATGAAAGATACGACAACAAAATACTCCATGATTCTTTGTTATTAATTACAGAAAGGCAGGTGTTAGAAGGACAAATTAAGACTATGCTGGATTTACACCTAAAAAAAGTCGAACATGAATATAGCAATATCACATTATGGGCTGCTGTCTTAACTATTTTATTCCTTGTTTTTAGTTTTTATTCTATTTTTAAGATGGATGGTTTAGTACATCAAGGACATGAAGGTGTTAGAGAAATAAAACATTTAAATAAAGAAGGAGAGACTGCTATTCAAGAAATAAGGGACAAAAGGGATGCTCTTATTTCTAGTAGCGAAGAAAAAATAAATAATATAAAAGAAAAAGCAACTTTAGATTATTCCACATTTGTTAGTGCTCAGCAAAAAATACTAAAAGACACGCTAGTTGACGTAAATCAAAAAATTGATGAGATTAAAAAAACATCTAATCAAGCCATAATAGATGTTACTACCACCAAACAGGGAATTGAGAATATGCGTGAAGAATCTATCAAACTATTAAATGAAAAGTTATCAACAATAGAAAAGAACTATGATAACGCTTTACGCTCTAAAGTTGAGGAGTTAAATTCTTATTCTGATCGACTTCAAATCATTATTTCGAATTTAGAACAGAGAATGAAAAACATGAATCAGAAGGAGGATGAAAAATGAATGACAACCTTTTCTTAAACTCTTCGAATGAGTTGACAAGCGCAAACATTATACAACAACAAATCTCTCAAAAAGAGTTTGAGATTCAGCTTGTTGATATAAACAGCAGATATTTAACTAGTCAAGATGCCAGTTCATACTATTATAATCAGCAAAAGAAACAATTACTTGAAATAGAAATTTCCGGATTAAAAATTCAACGAGATGAACACATTAACGCAGCCCTTATGTACGCCTTGACTCTTGCCGAAAAAGAACTTATGGAACACACTTCATTTTCAAGCGCTTCCATTATTATTGCTAATATATGTTCATTTTTGAAAATACAAAGTATTCCATTTACTGCCTCTTTGCCAGTGTTTTTGAAAATATCAACCTTACATTCTCGATTGCAAACGTTTCCCCTAGAATTCACTTCATTAAAACGAGAATTAGCCAATCTTAAGATACAATTAGGAGTGCCGTAACACGAACAGTTCTTGAATCAAATAGATAATACTAAAATAACACTAAAACTAAAGCAGGAATTATTAACTAGTAAAAGATTATTGAAAATGGAACATGTAAGTGTAAAATATACTGATTCACGTGGAAAAGAAAGTTATGCGAGCATTCAAAGGGCCTCAATAATTTGCCCTTTCTGCAAAGTTCAGATGATTCCTGAATACTTCTATTTATGTGAAAATAATGAGCGTGGGCTTAGCGTATTCTGCCGATGCTCAAATCCGAAATGCAACCATGCTTTCATTAGTGATTTCGTGTGTTGGCAGAATGAATATATATTTGGTAAAATTGCGCCAAATGCAGAAATGGACAGAAAAGACTTTAGTGAAATAATTAAAGAGATATCACCTTCTTTCTGTGAAATCTATAATCAAGCATATGGAGCTCAACAAATGAATTTGTCCCAAATTTGCGGTGTTGGTTATCGGAAAGCATTGGAGTTTCTAATCAAAGATTATATTATGTCCTCTATGGAGGATGAAAAAAAAGAAGGAATCAAACAAAAGAATCTTGCCAAATGTATTAAAGAAGATATTTCAAGTCAAAATGTTAAAGCTGTTGCTGCAAGAGCAACATGGATTGGTAATGACGAGACTCATTATGTCCGTATATGGAAAGATAAAGACATCCGAGACCTAATTGGAATCATTGATTTGACTATCCGTTGGATTGAATCTGAAATAGAAACCAAGAGCCTTCTTGAAGAAATGCCTGAGGCTTAATCCATTAAAAACACATAATAGACATAAGTCAAATCAATGATAGTTTCTTAAACCAATCCATTTGGTATTTTCGAAGGGATCTCGTAATCCAACACCTACTCCGTTTTGAGATTGACGGCACCGGCAGCAACGTAAACCGCTGGGAGGAAGTCTATGCCCAGTTGTCCGACACCTTCACTCGCGATGATGTGCACCGCCTGTTGGTTGCCAACGGCATCACCACTCCTTTGAAGAACGTCATCTATCTCTGGCGCCTCTTGGGCTGCATCGTCACCACCGAAGTCGATGAGCGCAACAAAGCCGTCAGTTTCAAGAAAGCAGGGTGAACGGTGAACCGGTGAATTGCAAATGAATAGAGCTCCTCGTTAACTTCGGGGAGCTTTATTGGTTGGAGCCCGTGTAAATGTTTTGATTTTTTGAAAATATACGAGCGACCAATAAGAGACGTTTATTGTTGAAGAGTTATCAATATGCCACCAGCCCCACCAGGAACATTTTCCATTATTCCATAGGTTTTTTTCGTTTTTGTCTCACGACAACACTTGCGAAACAACAAATTGTTTGTACCTTTGCATCACCAGAACCCGCCAAGCCTCTCAACGATGCTCAAATGTGCGGGTCGTTTTTTTATTATTGCCTCTGTTTTTCGTGCAGGAAAAATGAAACATTCCCTCTCTTTCGGCTACTTATATGTACAAACCAACACATATAAGCCATGACAAACAACAACGACAACATCCCTACTCTCCACTTCCCAAAGGAAATCACCGACTTACTGACGCTAATCAGCGAACAACAAACAGCCCAAATACGATTGTGCCGCACACTGTTAGCAGGATTCAAGGCAACCAACGAACGTGACGTCTATTACATGGATCACCTCATGGATCCGTTGATTGACTTTATGGATCAAGGGGATGAAACCGAAGACCTTTACCGCGACTACCTCGCTCATATCGCTTCTTTCGATGCCCAAGAGGGACAAAAACGGCTGGAGGTTTTGGAAGAACATCTTGGATATTGGGCGAAAACCGTCTATGCCGCAGCGCATGTGGCAAAACAACTCCATGATGGACAACAAGATGAGAATGGAGCAGACTATTTCAAAGCCCATGTTTACAAGGTGGGATCCTCGCTTTTTTCTTGGAAACAGCAAGTCGCCGGGTTTCTCCATGCCGCCGCTGAAGATGGTCATTATACCATAACAGAATTATTGGATTTGGTCAAGAGACAAATAGACATCTGGAATCAAGATCCCGATAACCATTCATGGAAATACGAGTTCGATGGACTTATGCCCTTCCCCGGAGAAACTTCTTTGTCTCCTTCGGAAAACGACTGGAAAGAAATATCCGAAATCCTTGAATCCCTGGATGAACAAACGGCTCAAAACCATGAGGACTATCTTGAACGATTTAGAAACAACATCAACGCTCTTCACGTTAAACTGAGAGACCTGGAATTTGGACCTTTAGGAACAAAACATCAGGATTATAAGCCACTGATGCAAATGTTACATGAATACTATTCAAAAACTGTTTTATAGGTATGTCACTATTCCACCCATAAAATATACTCCATTCAAAATTCGCAGGAAGGTGTTTTTTTGTATGGTTGAAAAATCTTTTTTCTCAAATCTCTTGAAAAATCAATTTTAATTCTTATTTTTGCAGAAATTCTACAAATTTAATAGCGAAATGATACTTAAAATTGAATTTGAAAACTTTTTCTCAATAAAGAATCGCATTAGAATTGATTTTCGAGCAGCCAATATCAACACAGCACTTGCTCGTGAACTGAGCCATAACGTAATGGAATGGAAAGGGGTTCCCGTACTCAAAACCATCGGCCTTTTTGGCCCAAATGCTTCGGGCAAGTCTAATATTTTAAAGGCCATCACCTTTTGTTGTAGGATGATTTTGGATTCTCATCTCTATAACGAAGGTAAGGTATTTGATTTTGAACCATTTAAATTTGATGGTTGGCCTAATAGAAGCAGTAAGTTTTTAATTGATTTTGTATGTGAGGATATCGAATATGAATATTCTTTCGAACTCACTTGTGAACGTATTATCAGTGAAAAACTGTATCATTATCCTATGGGTAGACGCGCAAAAGTATTTGAACGCTCAGCTAATGGCAAATACAGTTTTGGCACAGGTATCATGGCTAAACCATCGGATGTAGCTATCAATACAAGCGAGAAAAACCTCTTCCTTAGCCGTGCAAGCTCCATGAATCGCGAATTTGCACAAAAGCTTTATCGGTATTTCTTGAATCAGTTCCTTCTTGGACTTGTGAATGTAAATGACTTGTTGGTATTGGACAATTTCAGCACCTATAAGCCTGTCATCCTTAAAGCACTTGAAATATGCGATACTGACATCACCGACATCGAGGCAAGAACAGAACAAGTTCCCGCCCCCGTTGTTGTTCCAGGTCAACAAGAATTATCATATAGGTTGGTTGACGTTCTTCGTTTCAAAACTTTTCATCATAACCAGAAAGATGTGATGTTCGATATGGATCTTGAAGAGTCTAATGGCACGCGGAAACTGTTTCAAATCCTTATTCGCCTACTTGACGTGGTCAGGAACAAGAAAGGCATATTAATGGATGAGTTTGACATGGGACTACACACACGTCTGGCAGATTTTATTCTAGATTTGATCCATGCCTCCGAAAGTAGTCAGCTACTATTTACCTCACACAACACAAATCTAATCGATGTCAAAAGACTGAGGCGTGACCAAATCGTGTTTGTCAATAAAACTGAAAATGGAGTTACAGAGGTTTATTCTCTATACGACTTCAAAGATTTCCGCGAAAACATGGATGCTGAAAAGGGTTATATTCAAGGTCGTTTCGATGCCGTACCTTATGTTGACTCATCTGTTGAAAGCATCCAACAATTATTGGAGGGCTGATTATGGCAAGTAAAAGAGAAAAAGCTCCAGCAAAGAGAATGCGCAAAATTGCGCTCGTTATTTGTGAAGGCGAAACGGAAGAAAGCTATGTCAACCTTTTGAAGAAATGGTACAAGTCACCCATAAGAATTGTTCCACGCATTGAAGGCAACAAGATTACACAATCTCTGATTGACTGTCGGATCCGAGAACTAAAAATCTCGCCATGGGATAAAGTACAAGCTTTCCTCATGTATGACATGGATGTACCAGCTGTCAACGAAAAACTGTTGAAATGCAAAGCAAACTTACTACTAAGCAACCCTTGTTTTGAGCTCTGGCTGCTTCTTCACACGAAAGAACAAACCAATGCAATTAGCACAGATGCTCTAAACAAAGAGCTAAAGAAAAGTGCTTCCGTATGGAGAAGCTATGCCAAATCAACATTTTCTGAAACCCAACAAGCTTTTCTAAAAAGCAACACAGGCATCGCCATCGAAAGGGCTAAGAAATTAAAAGAGCTTCAAAACCCTTCAACCCAAATATATAAGTTGATTGAAATGTTAATCAACCTTCATAAAGACAATTCTTCTCCAGCAGAATAAACTCTAATTGCTTTGCAACACCACCATCCCGACCAAGAAGTCGGAGGTGTTCTCCACCGCTGTCGATAACCAGCCCTCCGTGGAGATTCACGTGCTGCAAGGCGAGCGTCCTATGGCCAACCAGAACAAGACCATCGGCCGTTTCATCCTCGACAGCATCCCGCCAGCGCCACGTGGCATCCCACAAATCGAAGTCACCTTCGACATCGACTCCAACGGCATCCTGAACGTCAGCGCCAAGGACAAGGCCACCGGCAAGACCCAGAGCATCCGTATCGAGGCCTCTTCCGGCTTGACCGACGCCGAAATCGAGCGTATGAAGAACGAGGCCCAGGCTAACGCCGAAGCCGACAAGAAGGAACGTGAGCGTATCGACAAGCTCAACCAGGCTGACAGCGTGATCTTCCAGACCGAAAAACAGCTGAAGGAATATGGCGACAAGCTCCCAGCCGACAAGAAGTCGGAGATCGAGAGTGCCCTCGCCAAGCTGAAGAGCGCTCATGAGGCCAAGGACATCGCCGGCATCGACAACGCCATGAACGAGATGAACGCCATCTGGCAGAAGGCCTCTGAGGAGATGTACAAGAACGCCGGCGCCCAGGGCGGCCCGCAAGGTGGCTTCGACCCGAACAACATGGGTGGCGGCTTCCAAGGCGGCAACCCCGGCCAGAACAACGGCAACAAGGGCAACGACGACAATGTCACCGACGCCGACTTTGAGGAGGTTAAATAACCATCTGAAATTCAACTAAAAAATCCCGCTTCAGCGATGAGACGGGATTTTTTTGTTATCTTTGCCCCGGTTTTAACAAATCATAGTCATTATGAAAACATTAGCAAAATTGACTCTCGTCCTCATGGGCATGTTCGCTCTGGCTTCACTCTCCTCGTGCAACAAAGATCCCAACGACCCAAACAACCCTGAGAACCACAGCATCAGCAAACGCATACAATCCATCTCCTATTCCGAAGAATCAAATTCATACAATAGCGGACAGGTCCTGCTGGAAAAGTGGAACTGGAACGCCGACGGTTTCCTGGAAACCATCGACAACTATGATGGTGACGACATCAGTTTCATTATCTACTTCAATTACGACACTAAACAGCGCGTCACCAGTGTCGATTGTTACAAGTATGGCGTCTCAGTGAATTACAATTATAACAATGAGACCAACCTGATGGACACCTTGAAGCTTTTTGTCGAAGGTGAGCTTATCGCCAATGTTGCCGCCCTCTATCATGCCGACGGCAACCTTAAACGGTTGATGCTGAATGTCTTTAATGTCAATATCTTCAGGACGGCCACCAAGTATGTGAATCCTTTCGATGTTTTGTTCCCCAAGATGATCGGCGAAAGCATCCTCAATCTCGAAGACCAATTTGCACAGCAACGCAACGGCAACGAAGTGATCTCCGTGGTGCTGCAATTCACCTGGGAAAACGGCAACATCTCCAAAATCATCGGCGAGGGCGTGGGATATATGGCAACGGTGACGCTCCAGTACGAAAGCTCCAACGCCTTCCTCTACGGTTTCCTCTTAGGACAGTACAACGGCAAAACGCTGTGTAAGAACAACCCCACGTTGGCCACCGCCACCGTCAACCAAAAGACCACGGTTTACTTGGCCAACTACGCCTACGATGCCGGCAACTATCCCATCAAGGTAACAGCCTATCCAGCCAACGAGACGAACAACAAGCTGTCAGGCTATATTACTTACGAATGATTCTATTGGCCTAACCCAGATGGGTCTTTATGAACTCCAAGCCCGTCTGCAAGCGTTTCAGGGTCTCCTCCTTGCCGATCAGGTACATGATATCGGTAGAGCCTCCCGGGGTGGCCAGCAGGCCTGACATGGCAATGCGCGAAGGCCACATCAGCGGGCCATACTTGATGTTGTTGTCGGCAGCCACCTTGCCAAAGGCCTCGCTCAAGGTCTCCTCGTCCCAAGTGTTGATCTGATTCACGGCAGCGATGGTCATGTTCAGGATCTCGACTGAGCTTTCCAAGGTGGATTTGTTCTTCTTATTAATAAAAAGCTCAACGTCGTAAGGAGCAACTTCATAGAGAAATTGCAACTTCGACGGAATCTCCGAGAACTTGTTGATTCGCGGCTGCATCAACGTGGCAAGTTTGTTCCATTTTGCCTCCAGGAAGGTGCCCTTCACGCCCGAATAGTCGAACGCCATCTTCGAGAACTGCTCGAACGGCATCGCCTGGATGTGCTGTGCGTTGACCCAATCCAACTTTTGGTAGTCGAATACGGCCGGACTCTTATGCAGACCTGCCACTGAGAACACCTCGCAAAGCTCGTCCATCGTGAAGATCTCGCGCTCGTTTTTTGGCGACCAGCCCAACAACGCAATGTAGTTGATGATGGCTTCAGGCAGATAGCCCTCCTCCACCAAGGCTTGGAAACTCACCGCACCGTGGCGCTTCGAGAGCTTGCTCACCGTGCCGTCAGGGTTCTTGCCGTTGATCAAAGGCAGGTGGATATAGCATGGCACCTCCCATCCAAAGGCTTGATACAAAAGGATATATTTCGGGTTGGATGACAGATATTCGCTTCCACGGATGATGTGGGTGATGCCCATCAGGTAGTCGTCAACCACATTGGCGAAGTTATACGTCGGCATGCCGTCGCTTTTCAACAGGATCTGGTCGTCGAGGGTCTCATTCTCAACGGTGATCTCTCCGTAAACCAAGTCGTTGAAGGTGGTAGTACCCTCATGCGGCACTCTCTGACGGATCACGTACGGCTTGCCCTCGGCCAGGTTTTTCTGCACCTCCTCGGCACTCAAGTCGCGGCAATGACAAGTACTCTCAAAGGGGTTTTCCTTAGGTTCCTCATCCTCTGTAGCATCTTCTTCGGTCTTGGCACAGAAGCAGTAATAGGCCGCACCCTTCTCAATGAGCTTCATGGCATAATCCTTATAAATGGCCTTGCGCTCACTTTGGACATACGGACCGTAGTCGCCGCCCACATCCGGACCTTCGTCGTGATGGATGTTGGCCGTTTCGAGCGTCTCGTAAATCACTCGGGTGGCATCTTCCACATAGCGTTTTTGGTCGGTGTCCTCGATACGGAGCACGAACTTTCCATTCTGTGATCTGGCAAAAAGGTAAGCATACAAGGCTGTCCTGAGGTTGCCAATATGCATATAGCCCGTCGGACTAGGGGCAAATCTTGTTCTGACTGTCATGACATTAAAATTAGGCTGCAAATTTAGGAATTTTTCTTCCAGAAATCCGCATTTTTGATTTTCAATTCATCGGGATCGAATTCCGGCTCCTTGCCTGCCTTTTTCTGTTTTTCGTACGACCGCAACGCCTTGAAGGCGATTCTTGACAGCAGCAGGATGGCGATGATGTTGATCCAAGCCATGGTGCCTACGCCGATATCGCCAATCGACCAGATGAGGCCGGCTCGGTTGATGGAGCCGTAGAACACCGCGATGATCAGCAGGACCCTCAAGATCCAGATCAGCACATGCTCTTTGCGACCTTTGCCGAACAGATACACCAGGTTGGTCTCAGCATAATAATAATATGCCATGATGGTGGTGAAAGCGAAGAAGAACAGAGCTATCGACACCACCAAACCGCCTATTTTGGCACCCAGCAGGGTGCTGATGGCAGCGGAGGTATATGAAACGTCAGGCTCGCCAAGCTGCACGGCCTGCGATGCGTAAAGCAATCCCCCTTGGGCATCAAACACGTTGTAGGTCTTGCAAGCCAGGATCATCACTGCGGTGGCCGTACACACCAACAGGGTATCGACATACACCGAGAAAGCCTGTACCAGTCCTTGCTTCACGGGATGGCTCACCTTGGCCGCGGCAGCCACGATAGGTGCGGTACCTTGTCCCGCCTCGTTGGAGTAGATACCCCTTTTGACACCCCAGGCGATGGTGCTGCCCAAGATGCCGCCCAACGCTTCGTTCATGCCGAACGCGCTACGGATCATGTCGCCAAACACGGCCGGAACCTCCGAGGCGTGGATCACCAGGATCACTACGGAGAGGAGGATGTAGAGGATAGCCATGAACGGAGCCACGATCTGCGCCACGTTGGCAATGCGCTTCACGCCACCGATGACCACGATGCCGATCAGCAGGGCGATGCACAAGCCAATCCAAGCCTGATTCACGTTGAGTGTGTTGGCAAACGAGATGGCGATACCGTTGGCCTGCACCGGAGGCAGCAACACGCCACAGGCCACCACGGCGCAGGCCGCGAAGAACACGGCCAGCCATTTGGCATGGAGTCCTTTTTCGATGTAATACGAGGGACCGCCACGGTATTCGCCTTTATGGTTTTCCTTGAAGATCTGGGCCAGTGTAGCCTCGGCAAACGCCGAACCCGCACCCAGGAAGGCGATGATCCACATCCACACGATGGCTCCGGGACCGCCGTAGCCGATGGCCGTGGCCACACCCACGATGTTGCCCGTGCCTACACGCCCCGAGAGGGCCATGGCAAAAGCCTGGAACGAGGTGATGCCGGACTTCTGTGTCTTGTCGGTAGAAAACAACAGACGCGCCATCTCCCTGAAACGGCGCACCTGTACGAAACGGGTACCAAACGAAAAGTAGAGTCCCGCCGCGAGGCAGAGTGCCACTAGGGCGGGACTCCAAACCAATCCGTTGATGAAGTTGATCGTTCTCTCAACCATGGTTCATTCTTTATCTGCGTCCGCTGGAGCTACCCGAGCGTCCGCTGCTGGAAGAGCTGCTGCTTGAGCTTCTCGACGAGCTGTTGCTGGTGCTTCTCGATGAGCTGGAGGAGCTGGTTCCGGAGCTACTGGAGGAGCTTGAAGAGCTGCCTCTCACACTCGAGGAACTTGTTCCAGTGCGACCGCTGCTTGAGCTGCTGTTGCTTGAGCTACTTGAGCTTGGGCGGACCGAAGCATTGGAGCTGCTAGAGGTGCTGGAGCTTGGACGAACCGAGGAGCTGGAGCTGCTGGAGCTACTTGAGCCTGGACGAACCGAGGAGCTGGAGCTGCTGGAGCCGCTGTTGCTTGAGCTGCTGGTGATACTTGTCGGAGGTGTTCCACCGCCGTTGTTACCACCACCGTTGCCAGTATTGCTACTGTGGGTAGTCATGCTGCTCGGAGTGCTGCTCGGACGAACCGTTGCCCCTGTGTTGCTAAAGCTGCCTGAACCTCCAGAGTTGCCTGAACTGCCAGGGTTGGCCGGTGTTGGAGCCGGATCGTGGTGATCGGGATGATCAGGGTGATTCGGGTGTTCCGGATGCTCGTGGTTGGCAGGATAACCACCATGGTTGTGGTGATAGTTATAGGTGTGGTGTGCAGGGTCCATGGGAGGCATGTGGTGGTCCCCAGGACCGTGACCGCCGTGCGACGGAGGAGGCACCATCGGACGGAAGCCGTCATAGTAGAAGCGGTATTCACTTGGACGGTAGTAGTAGTGTGGACGTGGACCGACGTGAACGACCACCCAAGGCTCGTTGTGATGACCATACCAGCAGAAGCGGACAGGCTCGAAGTATTCGAACACCGTGAAGCTGTACAGCTCATCGCCTAACTCGTAGTAAGGCATCACCGTGTAAGTCCAGTTAGGATTGGCACGATAGGCAGGAATGTCAATCGCAATCCTTTTGATCCTACCGGAGGACACTCTCACGTATTCCTTGGCATAGTAGTAACCGTTGTCAGGATCGAGATAGACATAGACATCACCCCTGTATGTGTAGTCTCCGATATTTTGGACATCATAATAGACGGTAACCGAATTGGCGTTGTAGGTCAACACGGGTTGTGAGACCAAGACCAATTCTGGCGGAAAGCCGTTCGCTGCTTTGGCGATGATCATCCCCATCACTAACAGGGAAGTCATAAAGAATTTCTTGGTTTTCATGATGCTTTGTTTTTAAGGGTTAAACGTTCACCATTGAAAATGCAAAATCCGTTCCAAGAATTTATTTCTCTATGGCTCTATGCTGGCCAACGTAATTAATGTGTTGATTTTTAGCAAGATACTCGGTCAAAGCTTCGTTCGAAGTACGGAAGATAGAGGTACCCGGATCTTGGTGTTCGAACTTGAAAGCCGACGACATGTAGCTGTTCATCACCACCGAATAGGTGGCCTTCAGGTCCATGGGCTTACCGTTGGCCAGCTTCACCTTGCAGTCTTTCATCTGGCCTTCGTCATCGACCGCAAAGGTGTAGGTGCAACCTGAGCAATAGTTCGGGCCGTTGTCAGTGAAGAACGAGACACCGAGGAAATCAACGATCTCCTGGCCGGTCATGTTGAACACCACCAGCTCGTTGTCGAACGGGTCGAGCGAGAAGAGGTCCTTCAGGGTGATCGGACGAACCGCAAGGGTGTCGAAACGCACGCCTCCGTAGTTCTGGAAAGCCATGTCGGTACCGGCCATGGCCAGGTCGGCATCAGCCATGAGGCAACCCAGGCACTCGTAGCAATCATCAATGGCGGCATCGTTGTAGCCCAACACCTGTTGGAACACGTCGTTGTTGTTGTATTCATCGACCATTGCCTGTACCTTTTCATTCTTTTGCTGCACCTTGGCGATCGGGATGGTTTGGCTCTCCTTGGCCATCATCTTGCCGTCCTTATCGAAAGTAAACGTATTCAGGGTGAGATACTTGACCTTGTTCATGGCTTGCGTTACCATCACGCCGTTGAAGAGACGGGTGCTATCGACCAAGGTGTGGCTATGACCGCCGAAGATGGCGTCGAACTGCGGGAACTTCCCAGCCAACTCCACATCTTCCTCGAAACCGCAGTGCGACAGAAGGAAAAGGGCGTTGCACTCGTCGCGAAGCGAGAGGTATTCGGGGATGACCTCCTCAAGGGGACGGAAATGGCTGCCACCGGCCTTGTTGGGATGGAAGTCGGGAAGGCCGTTGAGTCCCAGTTGGATGCCGCCGATGACACCGATCTTCAAGCCGTTGCGTTCAATGAGGATGTATGGCTTCACAGGCATGTCGAGGGTGTCGTCGAAGGTGACGTTGGCGCAGACGAAGGGGAAGTTGGCGATGTTCATCACATGGCGCAGGGCCTCCACACCCGAATCCCATTCATGGTTTCCAAAGCAGCTGAGGTCGAAGCCCACGGCGTTCATCAACTCGTACATGGGGCGTGCAGGCTCGCTGTAACGGTCGTTGATGGGGTTGCCCGAGCGGTTGTCGCCCGCCGAGAACAGCAGCAGGTCGGGATGCACGGCACGGAGGCTGTCGAGCACATAAGCCAGTTTAGGGAAATTGTCGATGTTGGCGTGCATATCGTTGATGGAGGCGATATACAGTTTGGTCTCTTTGGGTTGGCAGCTGGCCAAGCCAAGAGTGATGGCCAGCGTAATCAACAAATATTTTTTCATAGTTTGACGTAGATTTTTGAATTGGCACGAATGGAGCCGTCCATGTCGATAAGGTTACCATAAGCATCCCTTACCTCTTTGGCTTGGGTCTTGGGCGGCATGTTCCTATCCCTGAAGTAGGCCATGACGGCCGACTTCACCTTGGCTCCATAGTAGGTTTTCACCGGAATGTCGTTGACAAACACGATCATATTGTTTGGTTTTAAAATGGATTGCTTCGCTAGGCTCGCATTGCGAGCTTTAGCGAAGCAATCTACTAGTTATTGTACTGGTTTATTCCTTGACGAAGCGCAGGGTTTGGTTACCACAACGGATCGTGTAGAGACCGGCAGCCAAGTCGCTGACGTTGATCTCCTGATCGGCGTTGACGCTGACCATCTTGACCATCATGCCGAGGCTGTTGTAAACACGGACCTCCGTCTCATTGTCCAAACCGGCAATGCGGACAGTCTCCTTGGCCGGGTTGGGATAGAGATTCAGCTTGGCCTCGCCATTCTCATCAACGCCAGTGCCACTGAACAGGGCAACCAGCGTCTTGTTTTCACTGATGGTGACTTCACGAGGATTCTCAGTGTTGCCATCGTTCCATTTCACGAATTCGAAGCCCTCATATGCAGTGGCGGTTACCTGAACTTTGGTACCAGCAGGATAATTTCCGGCACCGTCAACATAACCTTGCATCGGGTTGCATTGGAGCGTCAGGGTGAAGGTCTGGATTTGTTCTTGTGTGAACCTGGCTTTATAAGTGGCATCGCCTTTGACAACGATGGTACGCGGGTTGTCATAATTGTCATCGGTCCAGCCGTCAAAGTAATAGCCACCATTGGGGATAGCCTGGATGGTTACCTCCTCGTCCATTTGGAACTTGCCGCCACCGGTTACAGAACCCCACTCGGGCTTGGTTGACTCAACGGTGATGGTGTAAAGGGTAGGCATCTCGAAGATGGCGGTGAGGTTGTAATCCTTATCGACCGTGATGGTACGCGGGTTGTCAGTATTTTCGTCGTCCCACTTGATAAAGTTGACGATACCGAACGGATGGGCTTCCAGGGTGACCTCGGCACCTTCAGGATATGGACCGCCGCCTGTGACCTCACCGAGGGTAGGATCGTTCGGGAAGACCATGACATTGTAAATGGTGGTGGTGGTATCAACGAAGTGAGCCACATAGTTGGCATTTTCGATGACGGTCACCAAACGGTTTGGCATATCGTTACCATCGTTCCAGCTAAGGAATTCGAAGCCTTCGTTAGGTGTAGCGGTGAGTTCCGCGGTTTGGCCGTAGGTATAAGAGCCGCCGCCGGTAACATTGCCGCCGTTAGCGGGATTGGCTGCCACGGTGAGGGTGAAGGACTGCTGCCTGAAGTTGGCAGTATAGTTGGCATCGCTTGTCACAGTGATGGTGCGGGGATTTTCAGTGTTGCCGTCTTGCCATTCGGTGAATTCCCAGCCTGGGTTGGCAAAGGCCACCAAGGTAGCCATAGTGCCACCTGCATAGGAGTTGGCTCCGCTAACGGTACCGGCACCTGCTGGATTCACATTGGTAGTGATGTTATAATAGACGACGCTTGGCTCGCCAAACACGCCAACAAACGAGGCGTTCTCCGTAACAGTGAAGGTATAGTTGGCATTGGTGGAAACTGTTGCTCCGTCCTTGGTCCATTTCTTGAACTCATAGCCGCTGTATGGCATGGCATGGATGGTGATGGATTGGCCTTGGTTGAAGGTGCCGCCGCCAGTGACGTTGCCGTAAGAGATGTTGTTGGCCTCCACATTGATGTTATACTGAGGCAATGCGGCTGTGACCACAACGTCATCGACGTACCAATAGTGGGCATAGGTGCCTTCATACTTGAAAGCGATGTTCACTATATGGCCGGCATATGCTGAAAGGTCGATGGTTCTGTTCTCCCAACCATTATTATTGTAATCATCCTCTTCCCAGATCAATTGATAATCGGCTGGATCGGGGGTACCTGTTTTATCAAGCGCAATCCACACGCTGTTCTTCTTGTCTGAACCACTGGAATAGTTCTTTGAGTTGAATGTAAGCGTATAGTTCATGCCTGCTGTCAGACTAATCCTTGGACTGATCATCCAACCTTCCTGGCAAATACCGTTATTTTGGCCATAGGGGTGCACGGCACATTGGTTCGACTGATCGTATTGCCAGCACTTCAAGCCACCCGTGTGGTCGTTGTCGATCAAGTACCAGCAGGTGTATTCCAGAGAATACATCGCCTCATCAAAATGCTCCTCAAATGGGAATTCATCATAAGGAGTGCAAGGACTCCATTCATCGGTTACGCTGACGTTATCAATGTACCAACAACCTACAGCATTTTCTCCAGTGGTTTTTTTGAAAGCGATGTAAACAGCCTGGCCTTGATAATCCGTTAGTTCAATCTGAACCTCGCGCCAATCTTCGGAAGTTGAAGGAATTGAAGCGAGATAAGTAAAGTTACTCGTAGCAGTACCCGTGGTAGAAATCCACACCTCATGTTGTTCAGTAGTATGTGAGTTTCTTTCATTACTCATAAAAGTAAGCCAAGTATGGTCGCGACCGGGCTGTAAGAAGAGCTGAGGGCTGATGAGCCAGCCTTCTTGGGTACCGGTTCCCCAGCCATGCATGGCGCAATAATCACCTTCATAAGGATGCTGAGGAACGCCTATCCCGTTTTGTCCCCATCTCTGCCAGAATGGATAGTAATGGCTACCACTATCATGGCCGTCCACGTTATTGACAGTCCAGCACGACCATTCCGTCTCGTCCTTCTCAAATGACTCGTAGAAAGGCAAGGTGCGGATTTCGTTGTTGGCACATTCCGGTTTGGAGACGCACATGCCATTTAGTCTTATACAATCGTCCGGTGCTGCGATCTCTTCACCGTCCTTATAGATCTTTCCTTGGGAGTTGGGGGAGGATCCAAATCTACCTTCATAATATACACCGGTAACATCGGCCCAAACACCATGCAAAGCGGAACTATAATCAAAGCTTTGATAAATCTCGCCATTTTTCCAAACAACGGCCTTTGAGTCTTGATAACCGGCAACATAGACATCTCCGCTCTCAACATAAATGACGTTGCCCCAAGTACTGCCCGTACCTGTAGTGTTCAGGTCATAAACCATATTATTATTCCTATAGACCTTAGCTTCGTAGGGGCTGGTATTGGAATTGCAAACAACGGCATAAACATTGTTGTCATAAACTGTCATTGCTCTAACCTTAGTATTGTCATCATAACTATAGGCCACACTTCCGGCATGCCAAATCACGCCATGATACACCGAGGAAGAAGTGTATTGGTAACCGCCAATAAGGTTATTACCATCAGAATACATCGCGCCACAAAGGCCATAGGCGTTATAGCCATCAAGGCCGTATGTTCTTACAGGAGTGACTGTGGACCCCCAAACGGCAGCCTTCCATTTACCATCGATTTTTTTAGAACCCACTGTCCAAGGAGTGCTGGTGCCGGAGGAGGTGTATAATTTAGAAACTGCTGTATTGTCACCTAAATCCAGATAAGATGCACCTCCCGTACCATCCAAATTGTAACGCCTTACAAAACCCATATCAAGCGTGGTATTATTGTAGCCATAATAGACTTTATCACCTGCTATGGTCACGTCTTTACCTTCAAATTCATAAGTACCACCAGAGAAGGAACCCTTGAGTTCTCCATTGACGTAAAAACCCGCTCCCTGGAGACCATTGGTTTCGAAATTGCCCGCTGAATAAATATCCTGGGCCATGGTCGTGCCGACAGTTGCCAGCAAAACCATAATTAAAAGTAATGTTTTTTTCATAATAATAGATTTTAGTTATACATTAGATTATTGTTTACACTAGTTGAGTTTTGCAAAGATACATTTATTTTTCAAAAAAGTAATAGGTAATAATACGTATTTTCATATTTTTGTGCATCAAAAACACATCAAAAACAGAAAAACCATGAAATTAGACGGACGCAGACTAAGCACCAATGTGGAAGACCGCCGTGGAAAGGGCGGCGTCAAGGCCGGAGGACTCGGCCTGGGCGGCATCATCATTGTCGGACTGATTTGGCTCCTCACAGGCAAGGCACCTGACACGAGCACCCTTCAACAGATGACCCAGGGCATCGGCACCGAATATGCCCAAGAGCAAGACTACAGCGAGGTTGACGTGGAGCTGATGCAGTTCTGCAAACAGATACTGGCGGGCACCGAGGACGTGTGGAATGCCGAGTTCAAGAAGATGGGCATGACCTATCAGCCTCCGAAGATGGTCATCTTTGCCGGTGCGGTAAGCTCAGGCTGCGGCAATGCCTCATCTGACAGCGGGCCGTTTTACTGCTCGGCCGACCAAACGGTGTATCTCGATCTGGAGTTTTTCAAGAGCATGAAGAGCCAAATCGGCGCTGACGGCGACTTTGCCTACGCCTACGTCATCGCCCACGAGGTGGGTCACCATGTGCAATACCTGCTTGGCACCTTGGATGCAGCACACCAGCAGATGGCCGAATACGGCAAGGGCACCAAAGGCTACAACCAGACCAGCGTGCGCCTGGAGCTGCAAGCCGACTTCTACGCCGGCGTGTGGGCATACCACGACAACCAAATGTTCGGCTCACTCGAGGACGGCGACATCGAAGAGGCTTTGGACGCTGCCGCCAAAATCGGTGACGACTATCTGCAGAAGCAAGCCTACGGCAAAACCATGCCCGAGACCTTCAACCACGGCACCTCCGAGCAACGCGCACGATGGCTGAAAAAAGGCCTGCGCACAGGCGACATGAGCCAAGGGGACACGTTTAGCCCTAATTACAATTCGCTTTAATCCTTAAACAATTCCCTGACATCGGGGGCGTTCTGGGCACCTTCGGAAGCCTCGAAGTAAGGCATCTTCTCGAAGTTGCCGAAGCCAGCCACGATGCTGTTCGGAAAACGGCGGAGATACTGGTTGTAGTCCTTGGCCTTCTCGTTGAAGTTACGACGGGCGTTGGCAATCAGGTTCTCGCAACTCTCGATGCTTGACTGCAAGTTGAGGTAAAGCTCACTGGCCTTCAATTCGGGATAGCGCTCCACGATGACGTTGAGGTTGGCACGCATGGTGTTCATCAACTCATCCTGGATCTTTTGGTAGTTGGCCAGCTGTTTCTCATCAAGGTTCGACATGTCGATGGTCGTAGCTGTAGCCTTGGCGCGGGCTTCGACGATATTGGTGTAAGCCTCGCTCTCGTAGTCGGAATACTGCTTGGCGGTAGCGGCCACGTTCGGGATTTGGTCGGCGCGTTTTTGATAAGCGGCTTGCACGTCGCCCACCGATTGTTCAACGGTTTCCTGCTTGGTAACCAGATTGTTGTAGATCCTGACACCCCACAGTGCGAGGAGTCCGATCAGCACTAGGATAATAAGTCCACCTTTTTTCATGACATAAAGATTTAAAGATTCAAAAATTTGATGGCAAAGTAACGAAATTTTTTACTATTTTTGCAATTTTACAGTATAGTTTTATTTGAAGGCCATGTCAGAAGAACAATATAAGAACAAACACATAGAATCGAAGCCGAGTTTGAAGGATCCAGTGTTTAACCGAGGCTGCTGCAAGTTTCGCGGCGAATATATTGCAGGTCAGCCCGTGCTGAACCACAGTGCCGCCAAATTGCACGAATTCAATTGGATGAAGGACTACGAGGGAACGACCGACGAGAAGCAACCCCTCATCGCCGAGGTGCGTTTCAAGAACGACCACAAGGATTTCTACACCTATCCCGAAGAGCTTGACCTGCACGAGGGCGACTTGGTGGCCGTTGAAGCCGCCATCGGTCACGACATCGGCATCGTCACCCTGACCGGCGAGCTGGCCGTCCGCCAGATGAAACGCAAGCGTTACCGCACACCGATGGAAGAGATGAAGAAGGTGTATCGTCGCGCCCGTCCCAACGACGTGGAGAAGTGGCTTTCAGCCATCGCATTGGAAGACAGCACCTTGTATCGCACCCGCACCATCGCCGAAAACCTCGGACTGGAGATGAAACTCAACGACATCGAGTATCAGGGCGACAAGACCAAGGCCATCTTCTACTATACCGCCGACGGCCGTGTCGATTTCCGCGAGTTGATCAAGAAGTTGGCCGAGGAGTTCCACGTTCGCGTGGAGATGCGCCAGATCGGCGTCAGGCAGGAATCGGCCAAGTTGGGCGGCATCGGCTCATGCGGCCGCGAGCTTTGCTGCGCCTCGTGGATCAGCGACTTCCAGTCGGTGACCACCAACGTGGCCCGTGTGCAACAGCTCTCGCCCAACCCCCAGAAGCTCGCCGGACAGTGCGGCAAGCTGAAATGCTGCCTCAACTATGAATATGAGGCCTACGTGGATGCCCTAAAGGCCTTCCCCGACTCGAACGTCAACTTGAAGTTCAAGAACGGCGACGCCATCCATCAGAAAAACGACGTGTTCAAAGGCATCATGTGGTATTCGTACGTCACCGACAAGGGCAACATCATGGCCATCCCCGTGGACAAGGTGAAGGAGATCATCGCGAAGAACAAGAAAGGCGAATTGCCCGAGAAGTTGGAGGATTACGCCGTCACCATGGAGCAGCATACCAACACGAACGAGGGGTATAGCGAGAAGGATCTTAATAAGATGAGTGATTGATGAGAAGACAGAAGACAGAAGACAGAAGACAGAAGGCAATTACGCTCCTCGCAATGACGGTGGGGCTGCTCATGTCATTGGTCAGTTGCGGCGGCAGGGGCTTTGACCAGCGGGTGGTGATCCCTGAGGCCAAATGGTCGGTGGAAAACCGCATTCCGATGGACGTGACCGTCAACGACACTGTGGGCATCTATCGTTTCGGACTGGGGCTGCGGCACATGGAGAACTATCGCTACAGCAACCTCTATGTGTTTCTGCACACTACCCTGCCCAACGGCAACGTCACCCACGACACCATCCAATGCCTTTTGGCCACGCCCGAAGGCCGTTGGATCGGCAAGAGCAGCGGCAGCATGCGCGACCTGCGCATCACCTTGAACCCCAACCTGCGTTTCCCCCTTCAGGGAAGCTATCATTTTGAAATAGAGCAAGCCATGCGTGAACCCGTGCTGAAAGGCATCTCCGACATCGGGCTGTTCATTGAGAAACAACCATAATTGAACGTTATGCAAACTCAGAAGAAGAAAAATAAAGGGAAGAAGAAAAAAGGCGACAATGGACGCAAGGCCGTGAGGGTGCTTTGGTGCATCTTCGGTATCGGCATCGTCCTTGTAGTGCTGTTCTTCTACTGCGTCGCCAAAGGTGTATTCGGCATCATGCCCACCTTCGAGGAGCTGGAAAATCCCCAAACCAACCTGGCCACCCAGATCATTTCCTGCGACGGCAAGGTGTTGGGCAGCTATTACATAGAAAACCGTTCCAACGTCTATTACAGCGACCTCTCCCCTTACCTTCCCCAAGCCCTGATCAGCATTGAGGACGAAAGGTTTTACAAACACTCCGGCATCGACACCAAGTCGCTGTTCCGTGTGGCCTACGGTGTGGCCACAGGCAACCACAAGGGCGGCGGCAGTACCATCACCCAGCAACTGGCCAAGAACCTTTTCCCCCGTGACGAGAACCTGAGCAAGCTGCGGTTGGTGATCCGCAAGTTCCAGGAATGGATCACGGCCACCAAACTGGAGTATAACTATTCGAAAGACGAGATCGTCGCCATGTACCTCAACACGGTGGCTTTCGGACATAACGCCTACGGCATCCGCTCGGCGGCCAAGACCTTCTTCGACAAGGATCCCAAGGACCTGAACATCGAGGAGTCGGCATTGATGGCCGGCGTGGTGAACGCCCCCACAAGGTTCAGTCCCGTGCGCAACCCCGAGCGTTCCATGCAACGCCGCAACCTGGTGCTGAAAGCCATGGTGAAGAACGATTACATCACCCAAACGCAATACGACTCCATCTCGCAGATCCCGATCGACATGTCGCACTTCGGCGTGATGGACCACAACAGCGGTCAGGCCACCTACTTCCGTGAGCAGCTCCGCAAGGAACTCACCGAATGGGCCAACACCCATTTCCGCGCCGATGGCAGGCCGTATAACATCTATCGCGACGGCCTGAAGGTCTATACCACCATCGACTCGCGCATGCAACGCTATGCCGAGGAGGCCGTGAGGGAATTCATGGGCGGCAGCCTGCAACCCAGCTTCTACAAGCATTGGAAGGGGAAGAAGAACGCTCCCTTCTCGCTCACCGACAAAGACCAGATCGACAACATCCTGGAGACCTCCATGAAACGCAGCGAGCGTTACCGTGTGCTGAAAAAACGCGGCATGGATCCCGATTCCATCAAGGCCAACTTCAACACTCCCGTGGAGATGACCGTTTTCAGCTGGGACGGCCCCATCGACACCGTGATGACCCCGATGGACTCCATCATGTACTACAAATGGTTCCTACAGTCCAGCCTGGTCTCCATCGAGTCGCACACCGGCCATGTGAAGGCCTACGTGGGCGGCATCGACTACCGTTTCTTCAAGTACGACCATGTGATGCAGGCCCAGCGTCAGGTAGGCTCCACCTTCAAGCCGTTCCTTTACGCTCTGGCGATGCAGGAAGGCGAATACACCCCTTGCACCAAGATCCCGAACATCCCTTACAACATCCAGCTGGCTGACGGCAACTTCTGGTCTCCCCGCAATGCAGGCGGCAAGCATATCAACGAAGAGGTGACCCTGAAATGGGCGCTGGCCCAGTCCAACAACTGGATCTCGGCCTATCTGATGAACCGCTTCGGTCCGCAGGCCGTCATCAGCATGGCGCGCCGCATGGGCGTGGAGTCGCCCATCGATCCCGTACCCGCCATCTGCTTGGGCGTGTGCGACCTTAAGCTCATCGAGATGGTAGGCGCCATGAGCACCTTCGCCAACCAAGGCGTGTATATCAAACCGATGTTCATCACCAAGATCGAGGACAAGAACGGCAACGTTATCCAACGCTTCTCACCCGAAGAATCGGAAGCCATGAGCGAAGTCACCGCCTATAAGATGATTGAGCTGATGAAAGGCGTGGTGCAGAGCGGCACCGGTGTGCGCTTGAGATACATGTACAAGCTCAACAACCCCATCGCAGGCAAGACCGGCACCACACAACGCCAGGCCGACGGTTACTTCATGGGCATCACTCCCGACCTGACCACAGGCGTGTGGGTGGGTGCCGAAGACCGCAGCGTGCATTTCCGCAGCACCGAGTTGGGACAAGGCTCGCACACCGCTTTGCCCATCTGGGCCATCTACATGACCAAGGTCTATGCCGACCCGTCGCTGCACATCAGCCAAGGCGACTTCCCCAAGCCGACAGCGACCGACATGGACCTGAACTTCGACTGCGACAAGTATGAGATCGACTACGACGCCGTAGAATACATCGATGAATTCTAAATTCTGACTTCCGTCTTCTTAATTCTGAAAAAATGGCAAACTCCAATTTCGTTGACTATGTGAAGATCTATTGCCGTTCAGGCAAGGGTGGCTCCGGTTCGCTGCATTTTCGCCGCGAGAAATACATCCCCAAGGGAGGTCCCGACGGCGGTGACGGCGGTCGTGGAGGCGACATCATCCTGAGGGGCAACGCCCAGATGTGGACCCTGCTGCATTTGCGCTACACCAAGCACCTGATGGCCGAGGACGGTGTGCCAGGAGGCAGCAACCAGCTCACCGGTGCCGCAGGCAAGGATGTGTTTATCGATGTGCCGTTGGGCACAGTGGCCTATGTTGCGGAAACCCGAGAGATGCTGGGCGAGATCACCGAGGACGGGCAGACCATCACCCTGCTCAAAGGCGGTCGTGGTGGCAAAGGAAACGCATTCTTCAAGTCGGCCACCATGCAGGCTCCCAAGTTCTGCCAACCCGGCGAACCGTCACAGGAGGCGTGGATCGTGCTGGAGCTGAAGCTTTTGGCCGATGTGGGTCTGGTGGGGTTCCCCAACGCCGGCAAGTCAACCCTGCTCTCCGTAGTATCCGCCGCACGACCTGAGATCGCCGACTATCCCTTCACCACCTTGGTGCCCAACCTCGGAATCGTAAGCTATCGCGACCATCGCAGCTTTGTGATGGCCGACATCCCTGGCATCATCGAAGGCGCAGCAGAAGGCAAAGGATTGGGTATCAGGTTTTTGCGCCATATTGAAAGGAATTCAACCTTATTGTTCATGGTGCCTGCCAACACCGAGGATGTGAAAAAAGAATACGACATCCTGCTCAACGAGCTGAAGAAATACAACCCTGAGCTGATGGACAAGGATCGCCTTTTGGCTATCACCAAGTGCGATTTGGTGGACGACGACACCATCAAGGAAATCAAGAAACATCTGCCCAAGAAGGTGCCTCATGTGTTCATCTGCTCTGTCACCGGGCAAGGCATACAGGAGCTGAAAGACCTGATTTGGCTCACTTTGAACAAAGACGATGAGGGCTATTGATACACAATTATTTTTATGGCTGAACGGGCTTCATGCCGGGTGGTTGGACACGGTGATGGTTGCCATCACTGGCATGTGGCCGTGGATTCCGCTTTATGCCTTACTATTGTACATGGTATTCAAGCAATACGGCAAGCGCGGATGGTGGATCCTGTTAGCCGTGGCTGTGGTGATTCTCTGTACCGACCAGCTCTCAGCACACGTCTGCAAGCCTTTGTTTCATAGGTTAAGGCCTTGTTTCAATCCCGAGTTGGAGGGTATGGTCCATTTGCCGAAAGGGCTCCCCGGCGGGAAGTATGGCTTTGTTTCTTCCCATGCCGCCAACACCTTTGGCGTGGCCGCTTTGCTGACACCGCTGCTCCGCAAACAATGGAGATGGATCGGATGGGTGCTGTATCCTTGGGCCATTCTCTCAAGCTATAGCCGGATTTACGTAGGTGTGCATTACCCAGGCGACATCCTCGCCGGAGCAACATTGGGAGTTCTGATAGGGTTGATTGGTTATTTCGTCATTAGACGATCATTCAAAAACCACCTGAATCGTTGAACGTAGCTCGATGCCCCAAAGTGAGGCCATCTTGGCGTGGTTGAGGGCAATCTCAAGATAGCCGTGGGTGCCGAAGAGCGCCACCGGGTCGAGCGCATCCACATCGTCGTAACATTCTGAAATTTCGTCGATGGTGTAAAGGTCGCCCTTGACCTTGATGGTAAAGTCACGGCCCTTGCCTACCTCCTCGAACAGCTCCTTCGAAATGTTGGTGATCAGGTTGTCATACGAGTCGATATGCATCACGATGCCCTCAATGACGTTGTTCTTGACGATAGCGCAGAACGAGCCTCCGTCGTTGAGTTTCTCACGCTTGGCGCCAATGTTTGACAACGGCTCTCCTTTGGCAATCATCACAGCCACCTTGGCAAAACGATCGCGCGTGGCGAAGGTGAAGAAATCCGTATCCTGCTCCACGTCGATAAACACTGCTTCCTCGAAATCGCCGTCAAGGATATGGCTGAAGATGCCATTGTCCGTTGAGATGAAATACTGTCCGTGAGCCTTCACCACCACATGGGGATGCACGTCCGACTCAATGGCCTCCACGGCAATGATGTGGATGGTGCCTTCGGGAAAGTTACGATAGCAGTTGTGCAGCGTGAAGCCCGCCTGCACGATGTTGAAAGGCGTGATGTCGTGGGTGATCTCCACGATGTTGGCGTTGGGAAGTTGCGACAAAATGACTCCTTTCACCGCCGCCGCATAGTAGTCGGAGGTGCCCCAATCGCTCGTCAACGTGATGATTGCCATCTGTATCCCGAAAAAAAGTTTTGTGTTTGCAAAGATAACACTAATTATGAAAATAAAAAACAAAAACAATTCATTACCTTTGCAAAAATTTACGAACAAAAATGGCAGAACAGATACTCCAGATAGAAAACGTCGATCCGAAGGACCTTTACGGACCCAACGACAAGTATTTGGACAAGGTGAAATCGCTGTTTCCGAAGCTGAAGATCATCGCTCGCGGCGACTTCATCAAGGTGATGGGCGAAGAGGAGGAGATGGAGTTTTTCATCAACCGTTTCGAGATGCTCACGGTGCAGCTGGAGCGCAAGGGCAAGATTGACGAGCGCGACATTGACGATGTGATGAAGGCCAACTCCGACTTGGAGCTACAGCAGAAGATGTCGGAGAGTGACGTGTTGGTGTTCGGTCGGGGCGGCATGCCCGTCAGGGCCATTACTGCCAACCAAAAGCGCATGGTGAACGCCTCGGAGCACAAGGATCTGGTCTTCGCCATCGGTCCGGCGGGCACCGGCAAGACTTATACTGCCGTTGCCTTGGCCGTCAGGGCACTGAAGGCCAAGCAGGTCAGGAGGATCATCCTGACCCGTCCCGCCGTGGAGGCCGACGAGCATTTGGGCTTCCTGCCTGGAGACTTGAAAGACAAGCTCGACCCGTATCTGCAGCCGCTTTACGACGCTTTGCGTGACATGCTGCCTTCCGCCAAGCTTGAAGGCTACATGGAAGAAAAAACCATCGAAATCGCTCCGCTGGCCTTCATGCGCGGCCGCACCTTGGACCATGCCTTTGTGATCCTTGATGAGGCCCAAAACGCCACCCGCAGTCAGCTGAAGATGTTTCTCACCCGCATGGGTCGCTCGGCCAAGTTCATCGTCACCGGCGACATCACCCAGATCGACCTGCCGCCCAAGACCCCATCGGGATTGCCACAAGCCATGGAGGTCCTGAAGGACGTGGACGGCATTGAGTTCATCATGTTGGATGACAAGGATGTGGTGAGGCATAAATTGGTAACCGATATTGTAAACGCATATAAAAAACATCATAATGAAAGCACTGACGAAGACTGAATTTCACTTCCCTGGACAGACTGGGGTATATCACGGCAAGGTCCGCGACTGTTATTTCATTAATAACGAACTCATGGTGATGGTCGCTACCGACCGCATCTCGGCGTTCGACGTTATCTTGCCAAAGGGCATCCCATACAAAGGCCAGGTACTGAGCCAAATCGCCGCCATGTTCCTTGACGCCACCGCCGACATCGTACCCAACTGGAAGCTCGCCACACCCGACCCGATGGTGACCATCGGCAAGCTGTGCAAGCCCTTCCCCATCGAGATGATCATCCGTGGCTACCTGACGGGCAGCTCATGGCGCACCTACAAGAGCGGACAACACGTGATTTGCGGTGTGCAGATCCCTGACGGGATGAAGGAACACCAGAAGTTCGCTGAGCCCATCATCACCCCCACCACCAAAGCCGAGGAAGGCCACGACGAGGACATTTCGCGTGAGGAAATCATCGCCCGTGGGCTGATCAGCGAAAAGGATTACGCTCAGATCGAGGACATCACCCGCAAGCTGTTCCAGAGAGGCACTGAAATCGCCGCCAAGCAAGGCCTGATCTTGGTTGACACCAAGTACGAGTTCGGCAAGATTGGCGACCAGATCGTGCTGATGGATGAGATTCACACCCCCGACTCGTCGCGCTATTTCATCGCCGACCAGTATGAGGAACGCTTCGCCAAGGGAGAGCCACAGGTGCAGCTTTCCAAGGAGTTTGTGCGCGAGTGGTTGATGGCCAACGGCTTCCAAGGCAAGGAAGGGCAAAAAGTCCCCGAGATGACACCCAAATACGTGGAAAGCGTCTCCAACCGTTACATTGAGCTTTATGAGAAGGTCACGGGGCACAAGTTCGAGAAAGCACCAGATTCGGAGGATTTGGCAAAGAGAATTGAAAACAATATTATGGCGTATTTAATTAAGAATTAATAATTTAGAATTTAGAGATATGAAAAAGAGACTCTTATTTGTCGCAGCATTGCTGCTTTCCATGACCATGGCTCGCGCCGACGAAGGCATGTGGTTGCCTTACGCCTTGAATGGCCAGAACCTGGCCGAGATGCAAGCCTTGGGCTGCAAGCTCACCGCTGAGCAGATCTTCAGTTTCAACCAACCCAGTATCAAGGACGCTATCGTCCAATTCGGCGGCGGCTGCACTGGCGAGATCATCTCCCCCGAAGGCCTGCTGCTCACAAACCACCATTGCGGCTTGAGTTATGTGCAGAAGCACTCTTCGGTGGAGCACGATTACCTCAAACACGGTTTCTGGGCCAACAACAAGAACGAGGAGCTGCCCAACCCCGGCCTTTCGGTGCTCTTCCTCAACTATGTTGAAGACGTGACCAAAGCCGTTTTGGAAGGCGTGACCAATGAAACGACCGAAGCCCAGCGCGATGATATTGTCAATGAAAACACCCGGAAACTCGTCAAGGAACGCAAGGGCGACCGCAGCGTCCGCGTGGAGATTGTGCCTTTCTACAGCGGCAACCAGTATATCCTTTTCGAGTATGACGAATACAACGACGTGCGTCTGGTTTGCTGTCCGCCTTGGGGCATCGGCAAGTTCGGTGCCGACACCGACAACTGGACCTGGCCACGCCACAAGGGCGATTTCAACATCTTCCGCGTTTATACCGCCCCTGATGGCAGTCCCGCCGAGTACTCAAAGGACAATATCCCGATGAAGAGCAAGTGGTATCTGCCCATTAATTTGGACGGTGTAAAACCCGGCGACTATGCCATGATCCTTGGTTATCCAGGCTCGACCGACCGTTATTCCACCTCATACACCGTGAAAAACGTCATCGAGGAGGAAGGCCCGGCCATCATCGACTGCCGCACCACCAAGCTCAACAATTACCGCAAGCACATGGATGCCGACCAGGAAGTGTTCATCAAGTACGCCTCCAAGCAGGCCAGCGTGTCGAACTATTGGAAATACTACATCGGTCAGGTGAAACAACTCAAGCGCAATCACGTGTATGAGCGCCGCCAAGCCCAGGAGGAAGACTTCGCCAATTGGGTTGGCGCCGACCCGCAACGCATGGCTGAATATGGCGATATCTTCAAGGGCATTGTCAAGAAGTGGAACATCCTCGACGAGATCCAGAAGTCGTTCGTATATCACCGTGAAGCCGGCTGGAACGGCGGTGAGGCCATCGCTTTCAGCCGCAAGTTCCGTCGCTTGAACGATTCCATCGTTGCCAAAGCCGACAAGGAATGGATTGCCAAACAGACCGAAAAAATGCAACCCCAAGTGGATGCTTTCTTCAAAGATTACGACATGGCGTTGGATCAAGATGTTACGGCTGCTTTGCTGAACCTGTTCTATAAAAACATCCCCGCTAACTTGATGCCTTCGGAAATCCTCCGCCTCGGCCAGGAAAACAACGGCGACTTCACCGAATGGGTAGCCAAGGCTTTCGAGAAGAGCGTGCTCACCGACAAGGATCGTCTGGAAAAATGGATGAAGAAGCCCAAAAGCCTTAACAAAGACCCGCTTTTCGCCCTGTCTGAAAACATCATCGACTCATACAACAACCTTGTGGTGCGTTATATGGATGCACAAAACCTCGGTAACGCGGGTGAACGCCTTTACATGAAGGGCTTGATGGAAATGCAGAGCGACCGCAACTTCTATCCCGATGCCAACTTCACCATGCGTTTGACTTACGGCACTGTGGAACCCTATAAAGCCGCCGACGCCGTCAACTACAACTACTACACCACCATGGACGGCGTGATGGCCAAGTACGTGCCCGACAATTGGGAGTTCGACATCCCGCAAGATGTGCGTGATTTGGTGGCCGCCAAAGACTATGGCCGCTATGCCAACGAAAACGGCGAGCTGGTCGTGAACTTCATCACCACCAACGACATCACCGGCGGCAACTCAGGCAGCCCCGTCATCGACGGCGAAGGCAACCTCATCGGCTTGGCTTTCGACGGCAACTGGGAGGCCATGAGCGGTGACCTGAGCTTCGAGAACAAGGTGCAGCGCACCATTTGCATGGATGCCCGTTACCTGCTCTGGTGCATCGAGAAAGTCGGCAAGTGCGACAATATCATCAAGGAGTTGGAAATCAAATAGATGAGCAGAGGTTTCATCAAAGAAGGCGATCAGGAAGAGATTCCGATGGTGCCTCCGAGGGCCTATCTGCCGGAGGGTGTACCCAATTATGTCACCAAAGAAGGACTCGCGGCGCTCAACGAAGAGCTGGCGAGCCTTCAGGTTGAGCTTGCCAAGGCAGGCGACAATTACATCATGAGCAACTTCATCGAGGCTAAGATGAAGTTGCTCATTGGTCGTATCAACAGCGCTGTTGAGGTTGATATTACCAAGGCCAACAAAGACACAGTGAGTTTCGGGGCCTGGGTGCGATACAACGGCCGCGTAGTGCGGATTGTGGGCGTGGACGAGGCCGACATCAACAAAGGTCTTCTCTCGTTCACCTCGCCACTGGCCAAGGCGTTGACCGGGAAGAAAGCCGGTACGGTTTTCGAAATGAAAGGGGGCCGAGGCACGGAAAAGATTACGGTAGAAGAAGTGTCGTTTGAGCCGATGGTGCTGACACAGTTATTGAGTGACAAGCCATCATCAATACTTCCCCAAGGATCGACGAGCCCCTCGTCATTGCGAGGAGCTTCAGCGACGAAGCAACCCGAAGGCTCTTCGACCGAAGGGAGAAAATCCACCTGTTCTCGTACGTGTGGATTGCTTCGCTTCGCTCGCAATGATGAAGATCTCTCCGACCAAACAGTCGGTAATGACGAACACAACGACGAGACCGTTTTGTCAAATAAGGTCGAAGAAGCGGCCAGATTTGTTCCCGAAGTAGATCCCATGGGTTTCCTGCCCATCGTCAACGAGCGCGGCAACATCATGGGGCGGGCGTTGTATATGGAAATGCACAATGGCAACAAGATGCTTCACCCCGTCGCACATCTTCACGTGCTAAACACCCAAGGCGAAACCACACGGCGTTATTGGTGGCATGTGGCATTTGGCGACACCCCGGAGAAAACCCTCAAGAGAAAGATGGCGGAAGCCCTGGGGTTATCGGGAGTAAAACCAATGTTGAAACGACAATACATCAGAGAGGCCAAGACCGAGAAGGAGTTGGTTTACGTTTTCACGATTATTTCAGAAGAAAACCTACTAAGAACTCCCGAAGGGAAAGAATATTTGGAGTTGTTTGAGAAAGATTAAGAATTATATCGAAGTTTTTTCTCCTCGCTTTCCATCAGATTCATTCATCACAGTAAAGCGCACATAGTATTCCTTCTCATCAATAGCTGCTTTAGCCACATAGTTATCGTAACTTGTGACATTACGCCGCTCTTTATGTATTGTACCATCTGCTCTGGCTGTTCCTGTCCTATCATCGGTTTCGGAATAGGCCAACAAGGAGTTTTCAAACAACTTATTCAAAACAGGAGCCACTTGTGCAAACAAACCTCTTTCCCTATACATCTTCCCGAACACTCCATGATAAAATGTAACTTCTTTCCCATCGCTGATATTACGTGCTATACCAAGTCGATAGTATTTTTCTTTCACCTCTTCTCTTGTATAACTATTTCTAGTAATCTTTTCAGCTATTAATGCTTTTATAGCTTTTGCCCTTTCTACCAATTCACAATCCTCGAACTGTTCCTTGATACTTTCTTTATTTAATCAATTGTTGTTAAATTCAACTATTATTTCATATATTTTATTTCAATTCTCGGCTCTCTTTTTCTGATTTTGATATTCTGCCGTGAGCAGCCCAGTTGCTTGCCGAGCCAAGTGATGGAGCGGCCTTGCTGATGGAGCACTTCCCTGATGAGATTCCCAATGTGAGGTTCTTCGGTCATGGCGTTTGACTTATTGGTGAAGCCTTTCGCCCGAAGCAAACAAAGAGGGCGGAACCATTTGATTGCTTACTCGACTTGAAGGTATCGGCAAACACCTTGGCAAAGAATAAGCAAAATAGTTCACGCCCTATAGCGTGAACTTCTTGCTACTTACTCTTCTTTGCCAATAAGATTTTGCCGATTTACAAGTCAAAGAATAAGAGCGGAAGCTCGGATTATGTCACATTATTCTTTGTTGGAGCAAAGGTAAGTTTTTTTTCGGTTTCATGAAACCCTTTCACAAAAAAAACAAAGGTATCCCACTATTTATGGGACACCCTTTATCAAACAGTTCTATTGATTTCTCTTTATTTACAAATTGGATTTCCTACTGATACTTCTAAATTGTAGTTATAATCCATTACGTATCCTTGTTCTTTGAATGTTTGAACTCCATCTGTTATTAATGTTGTCTGATATGGTGGAATATCATAGAAGTTTCGGTCGCACAATGTTTTTGTACGTTCTTGCTGTTTTCCATTAGCATCCCATGTTTCAACAGCGATTACTTTTATATGAAGTTGAGTTATTACCATCCCAGATTGATTAGACACCGCCAAATGACCGTCTCTGTAATAATCAACATTTACATAGTCATAAGTTCCTGGCAATGTGCAATTACCCCTTGCATCTTGTGCGTTCACGGTCATTGTGATGTAAAACAATGAGACCAACAAAAATAGTATTTTCTTCATCTTTATTATTGCCTTGTTATATCCCATCAGGCCCCTCGGGTTTGGTTAATAAAAAGTTTATCAAATTTAAGGACATTCTAAGAAAAGCACTGATTATCAGTGCAATCTATATTGAGTGAGAAATTATGCTTTTTGATTGTCGGAAATGTAAACGAATAGTTTACCTAATACTTGAATGAAGTATTCTATCTACGAAAACCGTATCACCTTCGATGTGAAACACGAATGCCCATTTATGGTTATGTGAAACCATACGACGTGCGTTGGGGTGAATAGCTTGAATGGTTTTTGAATGACTTTCGGAAAAACAACTGGCATAAACGGATAAAGATTTCGCCTCTTGTCTCATAAAATCAAGATAACGATATGCTGATTCCCTGGACAAATTCTCAAACAGGAAATCCGCCAACTCTTCAATGTCAGCCTCGGCAGTGTCAAGAATTTTGACGTTAAAGGTTTTCATACCGCTTATCTAACGCTTTCTTGACCTTGTCAAAATACTCATCAACTGTCATATAACCTTTATGGCTTTTTCTTGCCGTTTTTGAAGGAACAGCTTGATAAGCCAAAGCTGGTTCACTTACCATTGGTGTAGCAGTTTCGCCTTTATATTGTTTTTTCGCCATAAGATTTTCTTTTGAAATCACTCTGCAAAAATAAAGAAAATTTTGTAACATTGCAAGAGGATTTTTAATTTTAAAAATAAGCCAACAAATTTGTTGCGGAGAATAAAATTATTTGTATTTTTGAAATCAGTTGGTCGTAGAAACGGATAGAAAAACAGCGGACTATCAAGACGTAAGGGACAGGCGTTGCATGACACCCTCTGCGATAACAGAAACAAAGCCCTCTGATCATCAGGGGGCTTTTCGTTTTCTTAACGACTGAAAGACCAGGCTCTTGTTTCTTCCCAGCCTAATTTCTTCAACGTAAACATAATTATCACCTATTCTCTTTTCGTAGATAAAGACTGGATTTCTATGAATCAAAGATATTCATGGCGGTGTTGGCACTCATGCCAAACTCAGCACAAAGGGCGTCAAAACGTTAAAACCAGCCATAACACCTCAAAGATTCTCTACCACAACATTGGGGAGCTTTATTGGGATAAAAAAGACGTGGCGTGCTTTTCACACACCACGTCTCTCCATTTCACATTAACCAATTTGATTTGTAGAGAAAAGGACGGACTCTTCCGCTACTAACCAAAGGTTTTTTTCTTACATCCATTGATTATCGATGTAATTGTAACTTATTGATTTCGAATCGCTACCGTGGCTATTTGTGCCGGTAACACTCATAAATATCCATCCCGACGCATTTGCCCAGTTTTCAAAACTCGACACATGAAAAGTGAAGGTAGTAGCCGTACCAGACAATTCATCTGATGCTTCGACCCAACTTCCGGTACTCGGATCCTTTGCTTTAACAACAATACTAGTAGGAGCACCGCAACCGCTTGAAGATGGGAACGACCAACGAAGTGTGATGGAAGAAGATCCAGCACTACCCGTGATCGTCGGTGGACATGGCTCATATCCATTGGCATCATAATTGTATGACGCATAATCACTATAGGGACTTAGACCAGCACTGTTATAAGCCTTCACCTTATAATAGTTATCGCCATTCTTGGGTTTGGTATCATAATAATAGGCATAGTCAGATTCACCGATTTTTGAATAACTTCCATTGGCCGATGTACTTCTATATACATTATAACTTGTCGCACCAGAGACCGAATTCCATGATATGTAAATTCTTGGGAATGCAGTCGAACCTTGTTGTTCCGCCGAAACACCTGTAGGGGCATCAGGTTTAGTGACGCTTCCACCGCCTGGTGTTGGGTTGGGATCATCCGGAGTCGGATTGGGATCGTCCGGAGTAGGATCATCAGGTGTTGGATTGGGGTCGTCCGGAGTAGGATCATCAGGGTTGGGATACTCTGGATCATCGGGATAATAAGGATACTCTGGATCATCGGAGTCATCAGGATAATATGGTGTTGGTTCAGGCTCTGATGTACATGAAACAACAACCGTGAATGACACAGCAAAAACCGCCGCTAAAATAAGCGACAACAAACCTATTCTTTTTTTCATAAAAATCGCACCCTGTTCTATCCCATCGGGTCCTTCGGGTTTAATTTACAAAATTATGGTTGTTAAAAGGGTTCTGTTTTACTCGTCCTTCGGGACCAGTTGGATGTCACCGCGGACTATTTCACCGGCAAGGACGTTGACGGTCTTGGTATCGGTCTTGTATTTATTGTGACGGGCTTGGATCTTGTATTGCTGAACCTGAAGGTCGATGAACTCAAAGCTACCGTCGGAGCCTGTCGTGGCCGACTTGCCCGTTGGCGACAGGGTCAGCGTGACGTTGCCAATAAGCTCTCCCGTATTGATGTCGCTCACCGTGCCGACGATGGTGCCAAGTTGATTTTCCTCTTCGCCTGTACAACCGGCAAACAACAGCGCCAATGCTGCAACTATGATTAGTTTCTTCATATTCAAATGCATTTTAAATGTTTATAACATGTAACCTATACCGAATGTAAACTCAGTCAGTTTTGGTGCTTCGTCAGTGCCAGCCATCGGGCCTGCCGAGGCAAAGATGCGCGACCAGCCGCCGAATATCGTAAGGTTGCCGATGAAAAAGTCCACGACAAGGCCCGCTTCGAAGCCACGGGCCAAGTTTTCCACGCCGTATTGGTCGCCACTGGCTGCAACACGGTAGGTGGCCGTTGAACCGTAACCGGCATTGACTGTAAACAGCATCAAGTCGGCGAAATTGTAGTTCACGCCACCCATCAACGAGAAGCGGTGCCGACGGCCATCCATGTCAGGAATTCCCTTAAAGAGGCGGTTGTTGTCGCTTTTGATATAGATTTCACCACCGATGGTTTCAGTGTAACCGAGACGGATAGCTGTCGATTGACTGCTAAAACCAATTGCCCCATAAAGACTCTGGGCCTTCATCGGCAAGGCAATGCCCAGGGCAAACAGCAATATGAACAAGTGCTTGGTTTTCATGGCGATTATTGTTTATTGTCAAACAAAAGTTGGATTTCCTCGGCGGTCAGTGCACGGCTGTAGGAACGGTAATTGTCAATCTTTCCGAAATAGTAATTCGAGTTGTTATTCATTCCAAAGAACGAATTATTCACAGGCGTATTGGAACCCGTTCCCCAAGCTAACTTATTGGTAACCTTCGATTCAAATAGCACACCGTCCATATAAATCTCACCCAGATTGCCATCGAAAGTAATGGTCATCATGTGCCACTGGTTGTCAATATAAGCTGCAATAGGATTCGAATTCCATGTCAACTCAGCCCAAGAGCCACTCTTATCACCAGCGACATAACAGATGTTTTGATTATTTGTAAGACTCAATGTACATTCTTTATAGCTGTTGCCAGTCGCATCGCTACCGATCAGGTATTGGTTGTTGCTGCCCGTTTTGTACCACAGATTGATGGTAAAAGGACCGCCAGGAGAAACGATACTACCTCTAACTCTGATGAAAGCATCATCACCGTTGAAAGCTCTTGAGCGGCCTTCGCCTGAAGGCGTGTCAGTAGAAGAGGTGGTACCGCTATTAATTCCCGTATAGTTCTCAGCCCAATCCACGATGGTGTTTTCATCGTCGAAGTCGAAATAGCAGAACAAGCCGTCAGTCACGACTATAGTATTGTCAACAATGATTGGGATGGTCTTGGTGGTTCCAGCACCGGTAATTTGAATAGACGTTTCTTTCACACCTACAAAGGCACTACGGTCAACTCTGACTTTCACGTTGGCGTTGGTGCTGGTGGTGGCGGTTCCTGACATTGGGGTAACCGTGAGCCAGCTCTCTGATGGATCAGCAACGCTCCATGACAATGAAGCGCCTTGGTCACCTTCGTTCTTGATGGTCAAGTCCATCTCTGTCTTTTGTTTTCCGAAGTCAAGCGAAGCGGGGGTAACCGCCAGCACTGACTGGAAGTTGGAGGCCCTGACGGAGACAGTGCGTGAACCGCTGGAGCTGTTGACTTGAATATCGGCTTTAACCTGACCTGTGAACTGAGTACGGTCAACTGCAACGGTCACCGTGGCACTGCCGTTGGCGTTGGCGATGCCCGACATGGGCGAAACAGTCAGCCAATTCTCAGTAAAAGCGGTGATGGACCAGTCGAGTACCGTGCCTGCACTTCCCACGTTTTTCACCAGGAAGGTCTTGGTTATTTCATCGTCGCCAAAGTCGAGGGCGCCGACGCTCAGCTCCATGATGGCAATGCCTTGGCCCTCGGAAGAGGCGCTAATGGAGATGGAAGCCTGAGAACCTGCACCACTGATAGTGATTTGGGTTGACACATTGCCCGTGATCTTGCTACGGTCGATGACAGCCGCCACCGCAGTGCTGCTACCGCCCGGGGTATCGCCTGACATAGGATTGATGGTCAGCCAGTCCACATTGATTGTTGAGCAAACCCATGCGAGCGAGGTGTTGGCGGGGCCGCTATTCAACACGTCGAATCTCAGGCTGGTAGCTGAAGTTCCGAAATCGAGCATGTTGGTGCTGACTTGGAGCACTGCCCCGCTAGTTCCTGACACGGTCACGTTGACGGGCAGCACGATTTTCATTTCATCGCTTTCAACGACGATTTTGGCAGTGGTGCTTTGATGAATCTTGGTGCGGTCGATATCCACCACAACACCTACTTCCTGACTGGCTTGCAAGGTGCCTGAATTAGGTGTGGCGGTCATCCAGCTCGCACTCTCATTGATGCTCCAGCTCACGGGCAATGAGTTGGATGTGTTGATGATCTTGAACGAAAGCTGATTGAAATCGGTTGAGAAATCGAGAGCTTCTGTATTCAATTTGAACCCAGCGACTTCGGGTTTCAGCATCATGTCGCCTGAGGAGATGTTACCCGTGGTGATCTCGATGGTTTTCGTATTGGTCTGGTAGCCTGTCGCCATGGCTTGGACGGTGTATTGTCCAGCCTCAAGGCCCAGGAACTCGTAGCGGCCGTCGCTACCTGTCACAGTGGAGAGGCCGGTGGGGCTGAGTTGCACGTTGACACCTTGGATAGGTTCATTATCGCTAGCGTCGGTAATGATTCCCTGGATGCGGCCATAGGTGACTTCCTTGACGCAGGAACCGAGCACACATAAGGTAAGAGCGCATACGACTAACGCCATGATACGCTTAAGGTTCATTGTTTTTTTCATGGTATTCAGAGTTTGATTACTATTCAATTAGAGTGCAAATATAAAAATTTTTTATTATTTCTCAAAGTGCGAAGCCCAAGCCTGCGGTGAGTTCTCGATAGGATTCCATGAGACCGTTGGTGCTGGGCATGATGGAATAGCCAGCCCAAATCGAGAAGCCACCGTCGAACATCAGGGTGACTGAAGCCCCAACCTCCAGTCCCGCCTTCAATCCCTCCACACCATATTTGGTTTGGGTGGCCTCGACGCGGTAAATACCTGTGGAGCCATAACCGGCGTTGGCAGTAAGCAGCACGATGCCATAGGGTTGATAGGTAATACCGCCCATGATGGAAAAACGGTGGGTTTTACCTTCCATCTTCAAAATGTCCTTCGACTTGTTCATGTCCGTCATCACATACACCTCGCCACCGATGTGCCTATGGATGTAACCCGCCCTGATGGCTAGTCCCTCCGATTTGATCCCCATTCCGCCCAGGAGATAACCACTCCTCAGGTATTGGGCCTGCATAGGCACAGAGAACAGCAGCCCAAACAAGAGTATGATGAAAGGTCTCGCTTTCATGGCTGTTACTGTTTAGCGTTATAGATGGCCCTGACTTCGTTCTGCGTCAAAGCACGGTTGTAACTACGGAAGTTATCCAACTTGCCATAATACACACCGGTATTGAAGTGTTTTCCAAAATAGAAGGCATCTAATCCATTAGCCCACAACAGCCCCCCTGTTGATACGGTTTCCAATAAAATACCATCAATATAATAGTTGGCCGTCGTTCCGTTGTAAGTAAACGTCAGCATGTGCCATGTATTATTGACATAAGCGGTAATCGGGTTCGTTGAAGTCCAATTATAACCACGTTCAAGTTGAATAAAAACGCAAGAATTGCCAGTAAGACCCATGCGATAGCAAACAGTAGAATAATTCACATACTTGGTTCCAAAGAACGTTTGATCGTTTCTTCCTGTCTTAAACCAGAAGTTTATCGAATAAGGCACTCCGCCTGGAATGACATTGTCCGGAATGTAGATATAGGAAGTCTCACCGTCGAACACGGCTGATTTTCCAGTTCCTCCTGGAGCATCGTCAGAAAACAGCACCCCATAATTTAAACCACTGAAATTGCCTGTCCAATCCACAATCTCATCACTATCGAAAGTAAAATAGGCATAGAGGCCATCGGTTGCCACCACACTATTGTCAACGGTTAGAGTCACCGTTGCGGTCGATCCCGCACCGGTAATGGTAATGCTCGTGGTTTCCTCACCCACAAAGGCAGCGCGATCCACCGTAAGCGTGACAAGGCTCATCGAAGTGGGCGTAGCACTTCCCGTCATCGGCGACACCGTCAGCCAGTCCACTGAAGGTGCGGCGATGATCCAATTGACGTATGAGCCTGTTTCACCTGTATTACGGATCTCAATGGTTTTTTGGGAGTCGATTTTTCCAAAGTCAACAGTGGTTATTGGCACTTGCATGGTGGCCGTTGGGGTGGTGGCACTAACGCTAATGTTGGAGGTTTGGTCACCCGAAGTAACCCTTAAGGTGGTTGTAACGCTACCGTCAAACTTAGTACGGTCAATTGTCAGCGTCACAGTAGAGTTCTCATTGGCATTGAGCGAACCTGACGTAGGTGAAACGGTCAGCCATTCCACCGAAGGTTCTGGAATAGTCCACTCCAACAAAGATCCCTCGTCGCCTGTGTTTTTAACTTCAAAGGTCTGGGTTATGGATTGTTTGCCGAAGTCAATGGTAGAAGTTGAGACTTCGAGGACGGGTACCAGATTAGCCGCTGATACTGAGATGTTGGAATAGGTATTCGCCCCTCTCACGGTAACAGTTGTTGAAACCGTGCCATGGATTTTGTTGCGGTCAACCACGACGGTCACCAAGGTGCCATTGCCTGCATTGGTGCTCCCCGACATAGGTGTCAACGTCAGCCAATCCACTGAGGGAGTGTCGATAGTCCATTTGAGTTCGGTACCTGTTGAACCCACGTTTTTCACCAAAAAGGTCTTGGTGACCTCGGTTTCACCGAAGTCGAGCGAGCCTTCTGAAAGTTGAAGGATAGCCACTCCAGCACCATCGGAAGCCGCACTGATGGTGATTGAGGAGCTTGTGCCCGCGCCACTGATGGTGATTGCTGTTGACACCATACCGTCAATCTTGGACCGATCAATAGAGGCCATCACCGGAGTGCTACTGCCGCCTGCAGTATTACCCGTGGCAGGTTCTATCGTAAGCCAATCCACCGTGATATTGGAGCAAGCCCAATTCAGCGAGGTGCCGGTCGGACCAACATTCATCACATAGAACGACTGACTTGTCATAGACGGTGATGAACCAAAGTCAAGCGCGTTCACATTCAGCTGAAGTTTCGGCCCTTCGCTACCCGACACGCTCACGTTGACTGGAAGAACGACAGTTCTACCGGCGGCTTCAACCGAAATATTGGTAGTGGTGCTGCTTTCAATCAATGTACGGTCGATGTTCACTACCAGGGTCACCTCCTGATTAGCGTTGAGACTACCGCTTGATGGCGTTACTGAAATCCAATTCGCAACTGTAGAAATGCTCCAATTGATGGACAACGAGGTGCTGGTGTTAATCAACTTGAAACTGCGTTGGTCAAAGCCCGTTCCAAAATCAAGATAATCCATATTCAGCTTAAACCCAGCGATTTCCGGCTTCAAGGTCATGTCGCCCGACGAGACGTTCCCTTGTACTATAGTAATGCTCTTGGTATTGGCTTCGTAACCTTCCGCCATAGCCTGAATAGTGTATTGCCCAGCTTCCAGGTTTTTGAACTCGTAACGACCGTCGCTGCCTGTCACAGCAGAAAGTCCCGTGGGGCTCAACGAAACGTTGACGCCCTGTATTGGCTCGTTGTTGCTTGAATTGGTAACGATTCCTTGAATACTGCCCAATGAGATTTCCTTGACACAATTGGTGAGCAGAAACATAGAGATAGCGCACATGACGATCACCGTCATTAAACGCTGGAAGGATATAGCTTTTTTCATATAATAAAGTTTAATAACCATTCTAAACACTGCAAATATAATACCTTTTTTTAGAACTGAGGAGTTTTTGTTTTTTCTTTATTGTATCGAGTTGTAGAGAATCGTTATCTCAGCCTGAGTCAGAGCACGGTTGTATGTGCGGATGTTGTCCATTTTTCCGTTAAAATACCGTGGATACGAAGTCTGAGACCTATCAGAGCCAACTGTCATATAAGTAATGAAGGAAGCCCACCCGCGTCCGTTATTGCTTACTTCAAACAATGAGCCATCAAAGTAAATTGAATAGCGACTTCCGTCAAAAGTAACCGTCAACATATGCCATTGATTGTCAAGATAACTTGTTACCGTATTCGTAGAAGTCCAGTCCATATAGTATGGGAAAACGTAAAGTTTTGAGCTTCCGTTGATATCAATTCTATAACTATTACTTGATCCCAAAAGCGTGCAACCATTGCCCATGGTCTTAAACCATACATTGTAAGACCACGTAGTTCCCGATTGGAAAATAAGATATGGGATTTGCAAATAAGACGAAGTCCCATTGAAATTCATTGAAAGGCCTTGATTACTGGGGGTATCCGTTGAAGATGTCGCACCGTTATTTATACCGTTGTAATTGCCGCCCCAGTCGGTTACTTGCCCGTCATCAAAGGTATAGTAGGCGATCAGGCCATTCACGGCCAAAACGGTATTATCCACAGAAATCGGGACATTGACCGTGTTGCCCGCTCCTGTGATGGTGATGCTGGTGCTCTGCACACCCACAAAGGCATTACGATCGATGGTGAGCGTCACATTGGTGGAGGCGTTGGCGTTGGTGCTGCCCGACTGAGCCGACACAGCCAGCCAGGCCACCGAAGGCTGGGCTATCGTCCAATTCAGCACGGAGCCGCTCTCGCCCGTATTGGAGATGGTAATCTGTTTTGTGGTGCTTACGGTGCCGAAATCGACTGCTGTGGGACTCACCGTCATGGCTGGCACGGGCGTGGATGCTGTGACTGAAACGGTAACACTCTGGTCTCCAGTCATGACGTGAATGGTGGTTGACACATCACCATCGAACATGCTTCGGTCAATAGTCAGCGTCACGTTAGCCGTGGCATTGGCTTGCAGGCTACCTGAAGCCGGTGAAACGATAAGCCAGTTCACGGTAGGGTTAGGTATGGACCAGTTAAGTAATGATCCCTCGTCACCGATGTTTTTCACCACGATGGTTTTGGTATTGCTGGTTTTTCCGAAATCCACCGAAGTTGGAGTTACTGAAAGATTAGCTTGTGCCGTCGATGCAGAAATGCTCACCGAGGCGCTTTGTGTTTCCGCGATGATATTCAGGACGGTTGAGACGTTCCCCGTAAACTTGGTGCGGTCGATGGTGAGGGTCACCGTAGCCGACTGACCAGAGCCCAGGTTCCCAGAAACCGGAGTGGCCAACAGCCAATCCACGGTAATATTCTCCAAACTCCACGACATGGTGGAGCCCGTCTCACCGTTGTTCTTGACGGTAAACGTCTTGGTGGTGCTAAGAGCACCGAAGTCCAAGGTTGGGGGTGTCACCTGAAGCTGATACACTGGGGTAGAGGCTGTGATGGTTACCGTTGCAGTTTGATCTCCTGTACTGATGGCAAGGTCGGTGGTAACATCTCCATCAAATTTCGTACGATCCAAAGTCAGATTAATAGTCTTGGATTGTCCCGATGTTAAGCTACCTGATTGAGGATTGATCGCCAACCACTCCACACCGGGATTGGAGATGCTCCAATGCAAAGTGGATCCTTGCTCTCCTATGTTTTTGATTGTAAATGACTTATTATTACTTTGAGTGCCAAAATCAACCGAAGTGACAGACACTTCCATCTCCGATTGGGCTGTGGTTGCAGTAACGGCGATTGTAGCGTTTTGATTACCAGCAGTAACAACAAGTTCGGTAGAGACATCAGCAGTGATCAAAGAACGGTCAATCGTGAGTGTAATGGTTTTAGATGAGCCTGCATTAAGGTTGCCCGACAGAGGAGATGCCGTAAGCCAATTCACCGTAGGAGCACTCAAACTCCATTGCATTGATGTTCCTTCGTCTCCAACATTCTTGATTTTAAGAGTCTGGGAAGTGGATACCGAACCAAAGTTCACCATTTGTGTAGAGACCTCCAGGTTAGGCTGTTTATTAACTGCTGTCACCGTTAATGAAGCATTGTTGGTTGAGCTATTCACTAGCACTGTAGTATTCACAGAACCGTGAAATTTGGTGCGATCAACCACAACTGTCACCATGGTACCGCTTCCCGAGTTGGTACTACCACTCATAGGGTTTATCGACAACCAATCTTCACCTGGATCTACTATTGACCAATCAAGCACAGTGCCCGCTGAACCAATGTTTTTCACTTGGAAAGTCTTAGTAACATTTGTTTCACCAAAATTGAGTGAGGTTTCCGACAATTGAAGGACCGCCACTCCAGCTCCCTCCTCAGCAGCGCTAATGGTGACAGAAAAACTGCTTCCCGCTCCGCTGATAGTTATCGACGTAGATACCCAACCTTCTATTTTGGTACGATCGATGGTGGCCGTCACTGGTGTGCTACTGCCACCAGCAGTATTGCCCAAAGTAGGAGTTATCGTCAACCAATCCACGTTCACATTGGAACAAGTCCAATGGAGTGAAGTACCCGCAGGACCAGCATTCATCACTTGGAAAACCATGCTGTTGATTGTTGTACCAAAATCAAGCGAATTCTCACTCAGCTGAAGGATCGGCCCGTCAACACCTGAAACAGTGACGTTTATTGGTAGGACAACGGTCTTTCCTGCCGCTTCCACACTGATATTAGCAGTAGTACTTTGTTCAATCATGGTACGGTCTATCGTAACCTGCACACTCACTTCTTGGTTAGCCGACAGGTTGCCGCTTGAAGGCGTAGCTGTCAGCCAACTAATGCTTTCAGAAATACTCCAATTAATAGGGAGGGAAGTGCTGGTGTTGATTACCTTAAAACTCAGCTGGCTAAAGTTTGTCCCGAAGTCAAGATATTCCACATTTAGTTTAAAATCAACTATTTCGGGCTTTAAGAACATGTCTCCTAACGACACGTTACCTGCCGTAACAGTAATGCTTTTGGTATTGGACTCAAACCCCGTCTTCATACCTTGAAGTGTGTATTGCCCAGCTTCAACATCCTTGAACTCATAGCGACCGTCTCTGCCTGTCACAACAGAAAGGCCAGTAGGGTTCAAGGTGACATTCACACCTTGGATGGGCTCGTTGGTGGACGAATTCGTGACAACACCTAGGATACTACCCACGGTAATTATCGGCTTTAACGTCATGTCACCTACTGAAACATTACCAGCTACAATATTGATACTCTTGGTATTGGTCTCGTAGCCTTCCTTCACAGCTTGAACCGTGTATTGTCCGGCTTCAAGATCCTTGAACTCGTAACGTCCGTCGCTGCCCGTCACTGCGGATAAGCCTGTAGGACTCAAGGATATATTCACGCCATGGATAGGTTCGTTAGTGGACGAATTCGTGACGATGCCCTGAATGCTGCCATATTTTACTTCCTTGGTACAAGTGGTGAGCAGGCATCCGAAAAAGAGGAATAGAACACCTAAAATGATACTCTTTGTTTTCGTTTCAAAAACAGGTTTGGCTTTCATTTCCCTTATATTTATGAATAATCGGCAAATATAAGGAACTTATTCGAAAAAAAGAATTTTTGGGCTAATTTGTTACTTCAGTCAACAACCATGATCTTCGCGCTGGAGTTGCAAATCCATTTTTTCACGACTCGGACAGCTGTTCAAGGATAATGCGCGGATAGTTTTGCGTCAACTCCTTGATCTTGTTCTCTTTTTGCAGCTCAAACTTCCTATACGCTTCGCTCTCAGGGAAAAGCGGCTTGTGATGCAACATTTGGCGGACTTCCTCGGCGGCTTTCATGGCTGGTTGTTCCTTGGGGTCAATGGCAAAATCAACGTATTTTTCCCAGATGTAACGCACGGCCTGATCGGTGGGATGCACCATGTCTTCCTTATAGAAACGGTAGTCGCGAAGCTCATCGAGGAGGATTTCGTAGGCAGGGAAATAATGGGCGTTCTTGAATTGCCCACAGACCTCATCGGTTGCCATCAACAACGAGGCTTTACTGAGCTGGTTCTCATGCAATCCGTCCTTAAGATGGCGCAAGGGCGACACGGTGAAGATGAACTGCTTGTCAGGGTGCGAACTGATGAGACCCGACAAGACAGTCACCGTTTGGGGAACTGAAAGGCGAAAACGATCAAAGAGCTGGGAGGGCATTTTATGGCAGTTGGCGACCACCTCCAAGGTTTTGCGATACCGATAAACCCAAGCAGTGCCAAGGCTGACGATAATCCATTGGGATTTCAGGAAATGTTCATGAGCGGCTTGCAACGCTTGATTCACACGGGTTAACAATTCATCTTCGGAGCGGCTCCAGAACTCCGTGTTATGACTGAAGGTGCAATAAAATTCCCCACCCGTTTGGATGACCTCCTTATGGCTAAAAGGGATGCCGCTCCACAGGCGATGAATAGCGTTGGCAATGCTAAATGGATTATATAACACCCCGAAGGGATTCACCTGGGCGTTGAAGCCCAGACCACGACAGATGCCGCCCACCTCGTCGGCGAAGCAGGAGCCTAAGAAGAGGATGCCGTCGCCGTAGGTGATGGTTTCTTTTAGGGGGGTGATATCAATTTCGGTACGAAAAAACATTGCTGTTGTCCCTTCGGGGCGATACTACCAAGAGAAGAGTTCCTCTCACCTTCCCATCAGGTAGCGTTCCACCTCGATGCCGGCCATGGCACCGGTGCCGGCGGCCACGATGGCTTGGCGATAGACGCGATCCTGGCAGTCGCCGCAGGCGAAGATGCCCTCCACGTTGGTGGCGGTTGACTTCGGCTTGGTGATGATGTAGCCGTCCTCGTCCATGTCGAGCAGACCCTTGAACGGCTCCGTGTTAGGCGTGTGGCCGATAGCCTCAAAGAAGCCATCGACATATATGGTGCGTTCCTCTTTGGTGTCGCTGTGATACAGGACGGCACCCTTGAGTTTCTTCATGAAGCCTTGCTGTTCGCCGAAGAGTTCCTTGGTTTGGTGCTTCCAAAGCACTTCGATGTTAGGGGTGTTGAGCACACGGTGCTGCATGGCCTTGGAGGCGCGCAACACGTCGCGACGGACGATGAGATACACCTTGTTGCAAAGTTTGGCGAGGTATGTGGCGTCTTCGCAAGCAGTGTCGCCGCCGCCCACCACAGCCACATCCTTACCCTTATAGAAGAAGCCGTCGCAAGTGGCGCAGGCCGACACGCCGCCGCCTTTGAACTCCTCTTCGGTGGGGAGTCCGAGGTAGCGTGCCGAGGCGCCGGTGGAGACGACGATGCTGTCGGCCAGCAGTTCGCCGTCGTATTCAGTAGTCACCTTGAAGGGGCGTTGTGAGGCGTCGATGGCGGTGACTTCGCCCATGCGGATCTCAGCGCCGAAACGCTCAGCCTGCTGACGGATTTCCTCCATCATGTCAGGCCCGTTGATGCCCTTAGGATAGCCTGGAAAGTTCTCAATTTCAGTGGTTTGTGTCAGTTGTCCGCCGGGTTGCATACCTTCATAGACAACAGTTTTGATGTCGGCGCGACAAGTATAGATGGCTGCTGTGTAGCCCGCTGGGCCAGAGCCGATGATAAGACATTCTACATGTTCCATAGATAAAAGATAAGAGATAAAAGATAATAGTTATTTTGGGCAAAGATAACATTTTTTTGATCAAAGTGAATCACAATTCAAAAAACCTTTTTATCTTTGCAGCCGCAAATGCAATCGGGGTGTGGTGCAGTTGGCTAGCATTCTTGCATGGGGTGCAAGCGGTCGCCCGTTCGAGTCGGGCCACTCCGACGGAAGGACATCAGAGTTGATCTGGTGTCCTTTTTTCATCCCCACACTGCGTGTGGGGTAAATGAGATGGCTTCTCTACGAGACGCTCAGAGAAGCGTTATTCCGAAGACCAAGGTCAGCAGAAAGGTTTTGATCACCTGCCGAGGGAGCATTTGGTCGAGATGGCCCGACTCGAACAACTTCCGGATGGTAATGAGATCCTTCAGGAATAGCGGGAAAAGCAGCCAAAAGGCATAGGTAAACCAAGGGGTTTGCTTCAGCACAAGAAAGACCGTAAGGCAGGCAAAAGCCCCGACAATCAGGATGACGTGATAGACGAAAGCCCGCTTCAAGCCCAACTTGACCACCAGACTGTTTTTGCCCTTGGCCTTGTCATTCTCATAATCGCGCATGTTGTTGATGTTGAGAACGGCATTGGAAAGGAAACCTATCGCCGTGGCGGGCAACAGAACGGTGAAATCAAAGATTTTGATAGTCAGATAAAAGGTGCCAAATACTGCCGCCCAGCCGAAGAACAGGAAGCAGAACAGGTCGCCAAGGCCGCGATAGCCGTAAGGGCGTTTGCCCAAAGTGTAAAGAAGTGCAGCGGCGACGGCAGCGATGCCCAAGGCGGCAAAAACGGCCAGCTCACGCCATGTCAAACGTGCAAAGACGAAGATCAGCAAGGCACCTGAGACCAAGGCAAGCAAGGCCGTCAGGGCGATACCGATTCGCATTTGTCGTTCAGTGAGTTCGCCGCTTTGCATCACGCGCTGTGGGCCGGTGCGATCGGCATTGTCGAGGCCTTTCTTGAAGTCGCCGTAGTCGTTGGCGAGGTTGGAGAGGATTTGCAACAGCAGGGCGGTCAGGGCGCAAAACGACAACGCCAAGACGTTGGGTTTCCAGCCTGAGGCCAAGGCCAGAAAGCCGCCCATCATCACGCCGGAAAACGAAAGCAGCACGGTCCGAGGACGTGCTGCTTTCATCCATTTACCTACGGCGTCCGCCATGGCGCTTCGGGGAATAATAATCGGGTTCCGCATTGCGGGCGGCGCCACGGCGACCCTTATTGGATTGCTTCGTCGTGCCTCCTCGCGATGATGAAGTCGAAGACTTCTTAGCTCCAAATCCTCGTTCTTCGTTGCGTTTCTTGCGGGATGGACGCACGTCATCCTTATCCAAAAACACATCGATGTCATCCAACTTGTTACGCCAATCGGGATCAAGCCATTCGTGACCGTCACGTGAACGCTCCACCTTGTATTTCGGTTTGTCGTCGTCGAAATCCTTGGTTTTCTTTTTCGACTTTTTCTCCACCTTTTCTTCACGGAAATCGTCACGGCGATCTTCGTGGTGTTTCTTTTCGCCACGGTCTTTATGGTCGAACTCTTTCTTGGCCTCGCGTTTGGGCTGTTCCTTGGCTACTTCCACCACGATGCCCTTGGGGTTCTTGCGTGGATCGGCGAAGCACTCAAGGATCATCGGGATGTAGGTTTCCTCGACATCGACATAGGAGAAATCGTCGAACAGGTCGATGCGGCCGATACGGATGTCGCGGGTATGGGTGACGTCGTTGATCTTGCCAATGATTTTCTGTGGCAGGATATGGTCGTTCTTGCCCAAGCCGAAGTAAAGGCGTTTCAAGCCTTCATCACGGTTGGCACGATCCTTCTTGCGCTCCAGCTTGTCCTTCTTCTCAGCCTTCTCATCCACGTTGAGGTCGATGGCATCCTTATAATAATCCAGGAAGCGATTGAAGTTCAAGGCCACCATGCGGGTGATCAGCTCCTCGCGGGTCATCCATTCCAGCTTCTTGAAGATGACTGGCAAATAGTCGTCGATGTCCTCGCGGTTGATATCCACATGCTCGATGCGATCGATGTGGTTGAAGAGCTGCTTTTCACAAACCTCCTTGCCAGTGGGAATCATCGCCCTTTCGATGGGACGGCCCACGATCTTCTCGATCTGCTTGATCTTGTGCTTCTCACGGAGGTGCACCAGGCTGATGCAGATGCCACGCTTATCGGCACGACCCGTACGACCGCTGCGGTGGACGTAAGTCTCGATATCGTCAGGCAAGTTGTAGTTGATGATATGCGTCAGCTCGCGCACGTCGATGCCACGGGCGGCCACGTCGGTAGCCACCAGCAGTTGCAGGCTGCGCTTGCGGAAGTGATCCATCACGTTGTCGCGCATGGCCTGCGAGAGGTCGCCATGGAGGGCGGCAGCGTTGTAGCCGTCTTGGATCAGGCTGTCGGCAATCTCCTGAGTCTCGAGCTTGGTGCGGCAGAAGATGATGCCATAGATCGACGGCGTGTAGTCGATGATGCGCTTGAGCACCGAATAACGGTCCTTGGCGGCCATCATGTAATACTTGTGATCGACGTTGGCTGTGCCCGAGTTGCGTTCGCCCACGGCAACCTTCACGGGATCAACCATGTACTTGTTGAGGATGGCTTCCACCTCCTGCGGCATGGTAGCCGAGAAAAGCATGGTGTTACGGCCTTCCTTGGGCATGTATTCAAGGATGTCGTCAACCTCTTCCTGAAAGCCCATGTTGAGCATCTCGTCGGCCTCGTCGAGAATCATCGTCTTGACGTTGGAGAAATCCACGCGGTTGCGGCGGATCATGTCGCGCAGACGACCCGGGGTGGCCACGATGATCTGCGGTTTCTTGGCCAGGTCCTTGAACTGCAGCTCGATGCTGGCACCGCCATAGACCGGCACAATGAGGATTTCGGGAATGTACTTGGCATAATGCTGAAGGTCCTTGGTGATCTGCATGCAAAGCTCACGCGTAGGACAGAGAATAAGAGCCTGGACGCAGCGATGGCCGGCGTCGATCTTCTGGAGCAACGGCAGGCCGAAAGCGGCCGTCTTGCCCGTACCCGTCTGAGCAAGACCCACAAAGTCAACGTCCTGCTCCAACAACACAGGAATCGTTTGTTCCTGGATTGGCATAGGATTTTCAAAACCCAGCTCCTCTATAGCCTTCAACAGAGCCGGATTCAATCCAAAATCTGTAAATTGTGACATGAATTTTTATTAATGGTTGAAAAAGTGCGGCAAAATTACAAAAAATTTCTCTATCTTTGCCTTTTTCTATGAAGAATGTCGCTCGTAACATAATATTCGTCTTCGGGTTAGGGCTTTTTCTATTGGTTTCCTGTGGAAAGAGCCATCAGGGACCGCCTCCTGAGCTGAACACCGACAGCCTCTTCATCGACCTTGGCAAGGACAGGGTTGAGCGGCGAACCGCCATCACCGACAAGGCCTTTAGCGAGATGCGCAAAAGTCAGGGGTTGAACGGCACCGTGCTGTATGCCGAAGGCGGGGAAGTCATCTTCAGAAAGGCTTTTGGATGGCGCACACTAGTTAGGGCGAAGGACTCCATACGGATCGACGACCAGTTCCAGTTGGCCTCGGTGTCGAAGATGTTTACGGCAGAAGCCATCATGTTGCTTTATTCGCAAGGCAAGCTCGACTACGACGACATGATCACGAAGTACATTCCTGAGTTTCCATACGAGGGCATCACCATACGCCACCTGCTGAACCACCGTTCCGGCCTGTCGCGTTACGAGACCTTGGCCGACGAGCATTGGCCCGACCGAGGCATTCCCATCCACAACGAAGACGTCATCAAGCTCTATTGCGAATACCGTCCCGATCCTTACAACCAGCCCGATGTCACATTCCACTATACCAACGTGAACTACGTGCTGCTGGCCAGCATCATCGAGCGCATCACGGGGCAGCATTTCGAGGATTTCATGAAGGAGAATATCTTCGCCCCATTGGGCATGGACCGTTCGTATATCTACTCCTTGCGCGGTGTTGACCGGCTGAAGACCTATGTTGACACCGAAGTGCAAGGGCATGACATGTTGAGCCGAGGAACCCGCAAGGCCCAGGACGATTATCTGAACGGTGTGGTTGGCGACAAGGTGATGTATTCCACCGTTGACGACCTCTACAAATTCCATTTAGCCTTGCAATACAACACTTTCCTGCCCGACAGCATCCAGCAAGAGGCTTTCGTCCCCGGGTCACCCACCTGGAAACGGGGCGAAAACTACGGGTTCGGCTGGCGTATGAACAACAAGCATCCGGGCGTGGTGTTCCATTTCGGTTGGTGGAAAGGCTACAGATCCTACTTCATCCGTGACTTGGAAAAAGCCAGGGTACTCATCATCCTCACCAACACCGATGCCAGCCTAAGCGGCGAGTTCCTATGGGATTTCATCAACGACACCACGGTGCAGATCCCGCCCGCGTCGATCAACAAGGGATTAGTCTTTGACTAACAGCTTGAATCCCACACCGTGAACGTTGACCAATTCCACGTTCGGATCATCCTTAAAGTATTTACGCAGCTTGGTCACATACACGTCCATGGAGCGGGCGTTAAAGTACGAGTCCTCGTACCACACCTTGCGCAGTGCCACGGTACGCTCCAGGGTCTCGTTCAAATTTTCACACAACAGCAGAAGCAGGTCGGCCTCCTTAGAGGTCAACTTGCGGCTCTCATCCCCTTTAACGAGGAGATGGCGGGGCGCGTCGAAAGTGAAATTGCCGAGTTTATATGACGTCGGAGCAGGAGTGTTGAACGAGGCGCGGTTATAGACCGCATGGATGCGCAGCAGCAGCTCGTCCATGCTGAACGGCTTGGTGATGTAGTCGTCAGCACCTAAGGTAAACCCTTCAAGGACGTCCTTTTGAGTGGTTTTTGCGGTTAAAAAGATGATTGGGATCCGTTTGTCCAGTTTCTTGACCTCCTTGGCCAAGGTGAAGCCATCCATCAGAGGCATCATTACATCAAAAATACAGAAGTTGAAGTTGCCATCGCCAAAGGCTTGCAACGCTTCTTCGCCATTGGTGCACAAAGTGACGGGGATGTCCTTTGCCTCCAGATACTTCTTAAGAATGACGCCAAGATTTTTGTCATCTTCAGCTAAAAGAATATTGATCTTTTGTGCCATTTTAAGTAGTGTTATTTAAAATTCTAAAAATCAATTTGTTTTTAAGGGTAAAGTCAACACAAAGGTCGATCCCTGATGCAACACACTATCGACCGAAATACTGCCTTTATGATATTTTACCACTTTGTTTACATAATCCAAGCCCAAGCCGTAGCCTTTCACGTAATGCTCATTATCCGTGTTGAAACGGGTAAACGGCTCGAAGATCAGCGACAGGTTGGCCTTATCAATACCCATGCCATTGTCGGCAAACGAGATCTTGATCGTGTTGCCGACATTCTGCGTGCCGATGGTAAGCACCAGGTCGTCCCTACGGTATTTGATGGCGTTGTCGATCAAGTTGGAAAAAGCGTTCGACAGGTGGGTAAGGTCGCCAAAGACCACGTCACACTCCGCTTGCAAATCAAAATTGATCACGCCATGACATTCATCCAATGACAGTTGATGTATCTTGGCGACCGTTTTCAGCAGGCGGTTGATAAACACGTCAGTCTTGTTTTGATCCACCACTTTCTCCAAGCTAAACACCGTAAGCATCTGATCCACAAGGTCACGCACCGATTTCGATTCATCGGAGATCATCCTCAGATAGGAATTCATGGTTGCCTCATCCTTGGCGATTGATTTATCTTGAAGGAACTGGCTGGCGAGATCGATGGTGGTGAGCGGCGTTTTCAGCTCATGCACCATGTTATGAACCATGTTTTCGCGGAATTCGTTGATCTTGTACTGCCGCCTGATGCCGAGAAAAAACCTGATGAAGCAAAACAGAAGGAGGATCACCAACACGGCCAGGATGGCAAAACTGGTGATGATGGACCATTTGGTTTGATTGGCGAAGACCTTGGTGGCCTGATACACCAGGGCGAAAAACAGCAATGCCCAAACGGCTCCCAACAGCAGTGCGAACCAAATATAACTCCGATTGGACTTGGCTTTCCCCATGTGTTTAATACTCCTTAAATTGCAAAGTTAAAAAAGAAGTTGCTTCCTTTTAACATTTTTACGCTTAAAGTTTTTTATGAAAAATAAGCGTGTTTTTGGCTATGGATTAAAAAAAAGTCGTACTTTTGCAGCGGTTCTTATCAATAACCTTGCAACCGTTCGCGGTTGCAGATTAAAGGTTTCATAAATTTTGGTTTTTGGTTCTAGAAAATCCCCGCTTTTGTGGGGATTTTCTTGTTTTTAACTATATTTGCATCAAATTCTTAGCTTATGAAACTTGAACTCACCCACACCAATTCCTTTGTCAACAAGGAAATGATTCAGTCCTACGAATCACAAGTCGCATCGACTTACAACACCATTTATAACCGCATCGGAGCCGGCAACGATTTCCTTGGCTGGGTCAACTTGCCTTCGGAAATCGATGAAAGCCTGATTGCCGACATCGAGCAAACCGCCGCCGCCTTGCGCAAAAAGTCAGATCTGTTTGTGGTCATCGGCATCGGCGGCTCCTACTTGGGTGCCCGCGCCGTCATCGAGGCCTTGCAGAACCACTTTGCGCCGCTGACCGACGCCAAGCCGCTGGTGGTGTATGCCGGCCATAACATGAGCGAGGATTACCTTTGCGAGTTGATGGCCTTGTTGGACAAGAAGGACTATTCGCTGGCGGTGATCTCCAAGTCGGGTACTACCACTGAGCCTGCCATCGCTTTCCGCATCCTGAAACAACACATCATTAATAAATACGGTGAGACCGAGGCTGCCTCGCGCATCATCGCCATCACCGACAAAGCCCGTGGTGCCTTGAAGCAACTTGCCAACGTTAAGGGCTATAAGACCTATATCGTTCCCGATGACGTGGGGGGTCGATTCTCCGTGTTGACTCCCGTAGGCTTGCTGCCCATCGCCATGGCGGGTATCGACATCCGCCAACTCATTAAAGGTGCTATTGAAATTGAAAAACTGTGCAAGAGCAACCCCACGCTGAATGGCAACTTCGTGTCGGAATATGCCGTAGTGCGCCACATCCTTTATGGCATGGGCAAGACCAACGAGATCATGGTCAACTACGAGCCGCGACTGGTATATTTCAGCGAGTGGTGGAAGCAGCTTTACGGCGAGAGCCATGGCAAGAACGGCAAGGGCATCTTCCCCGCCTCGGTCACCTTCAGCACCGACCTTCACTCCATGGGCCAATATATTCAGGACGGCATCCGCAACCTGTTCGAGACCGTCATTTCGGTGGAAAACTCCGACCACGAGCTGCGCATCCCCATGGAGGGCGAGGATCTTGACCAACTCAACTACATTGCCGGCAAACGCATCTCCGAAGTCAACCACAAGGCTGAACTGGGCACCATGCTGGCTCACGAAGACGGCGGCGTGCCTGTGATGCGCATTGTCATCCCTGAGATTTCGGCTTACGTACTCGGTCAGTTGATTTATTTCTTCGAGATGGGCTGCGCCCTAAGTGGCTACATGCTGGAGGTGAACCCCTTCGACCAACCCGGCGTGGAGGCTTACAAAAAGAACATGTTCGCCCTGCTCGGCAAGAAAGGTTTTGAAGCACAGACCGAGGCTTTGATTAAGAGATTGGGAAAGTGAAAAAGAATATCGAAATCATGGCTCCCGTGGGCTCATACGAAGCCCTGGCAGCAGCCATACAAGCCGGTGCCGGAAGCGTGTATTTCGGCATCGGCAAATTGAATATGAGGTCGCGGTCGGCCAAGAACTTCACCTTGGATGATCTGCGTCAACTCGCGGAGACTTGCGCCGCCAATGGTGTGAAGAGCTATGTCACGGTGAACACCGTGATTTATGATGAGGAGATGGAAGAGATGCATCAGCTGCTCAACGCCATCAAGGCCAACGGCATCTCGGCCATCATCGCCTCCGACCAAAGCGTGATCCAATACGCCCGTCAGATCGGTGTGGAAGTCCACATGTCCACCCAATGCAACATCACCAACCTCGAGGCGGTGAAATATTATTCGCAGTTTGCCGACGTGATGGTGACCGCCCGCGAGCTCAATATCGGCCAAGTGCGCCACATCACCGATGAGATCGAGCGGCAGCAGATCCGCGGTCCCCATGGCGAGTTGGTGCGCATCGAGGTGTTCTGCCACGGTGCTTTGTGCATGGCCATCTCAGGCAAATGCAACCTGAGTCAGGATATCTTTAACTCGTCCTCCAACCGAGGTGCTTGCTTGCAGCTTTGCCGTCGCGGCTACGACGTTCGTGAGCGTGAGGAAGGTTATGAGCTGGCTTTGGAGAACCAATACATCATGTCGCCCAAAGACTTATGCACCCTACCCTTTTTGGATCGGGTGTTGGATGCCGGCGTGGAAGTCTTGAAGATCGAAGGCCGTGGCCGTTCGCCTGAATACACCAAAATGACCGTGGAGGTCTATCACGAAGCGGTGAAGGCTATCCAGGAAGGCACTTTCACTCAAGAAAAAGTTGACGCCTGGATGGAACGGCTTAAGAGCGTGTATAACCGTGGCTTCTGGGATGGCTATTATCTGGGTCGCCGCACCTTTGAGTGGTCCAAGCAATATGGTTCACAGGCCACCCAGACCAAGGAGTTCATCGGCACAGTCACCAACTATTTCAGTCGTTTGAGCGTCGCCGAGATCCGTGTGGAGACCCATGACCTCAACGTTGACGACCCCATCATGATCATCGGGCCCACCACCGGCGTTTACGAGGACAGCATCCGTGAGCTCCGCTTGGATGACGGTCCGGTCCCGCAAGCCGTCAAAGGCGACCTCTGCTCCATCCCAGTGAAGGCAGTGGTCAGACGGGGGGATAAGGTTTACAAGGTCATCTACAACGACAGCTCACTTTAAACAACCCATTGGCGGAAGAATCAAGGTATAAGTCCTGTCTTTTTCGGTTTCGCCTTCGGGATCACAGCGCCAAGCCTCACGAGTGAAGAAATAGCGTTGCTCCTCGGTGGCGTTCTCGTCGTGACGGAAGACGATGCTGGTGGCTCCATCCGAACTGCGAGTGAGCATCACGCTGTCATAGTCCGACATGAGATTAGTGAACGCCTGATCTTCCGTAACATAAATGTATGGACCACCTGCAACTCCATAAGAGCTTATGGTGGGACTTTCGTGAACATCGCCCGAATTGCTGGTGTAAGGGCTGGAATAGCGAACTTCATTCGCACCATTCCATCCGATAAGCACAAGCGTGTCGCTCCCTTCGCGGGCAATTTGGAAATCGACATCCACAAAGTATTCACAGGAAGTCATGCTGAACAATAGTGCCGCAAGCACCAGCAACATACTGAATCTGATTGATTGATTTTTCATGATATTCAATTTTTAAAATAAAACAATCCTATTCGGCACAAACCCTGAGCAATAATGGAAATCACTGCCGCCTTCAACACCTACGTTGTGGCCTTCTTTGTCGGTGATGTACAAAGTCCAGTAAGGCTCAGAAAGATCTTCAAGATTATCGAGTAGGATGTATCCGTCAACAATTATTTGGCTTTCTGGAACGCCCATTTTTTCGGCAACCTTGCTCCGAACCTCTTTAGGAAGTTTGATCAGGTACTGGCCGTAAGGGCTGTCAGCGACTTCCTCGCAGGTATAGGAAGCGTTCCTCACGATGGTTTCGCCGTCATACTTGACGCTAATGGTGTTGTGGCCCTTGAAATCGATGACGAGCGGTTTGTCATCATCGGCATGGACTAAACCCACGACACCACCCACAACGGTGTGCGTCCACAGCCATTCGCCTTTCAGCTCAGGGAGTTGTTCGGTGAGGTTGATACTTTCTTCTTTACAGGAGCAGAGCGCAAGCAATGCGGCGACTGCAATCAAAGCTAATTTTTTCATGGTTATTCGTTTTTGAGGTTTGACTATTCAACGGACAAAAGTATATGAAAATTTCGTGGTTTTTGCAAGTTGAAAGGGGCTTACAAACTATTTTTGAGTTATTGTTTTGGCTTTCAATGGATTAATGACAAATACTACAACAACTAGAAGATGTTAATCTGAGTCAATCTGGATTGCCGCGCTTCACTACGTTTCGCTCGCAATGATGAACCCGTTGTTTGGAAAAAGTTGTAAAATCAAGAAACAACAATTTGATATTCAATGATTTGTTTTTGTATTAGTTTGTAATGGCCTCTTGCGGGTGAAAAAGGCAACAAAATACGTTGTATTTTTGCGGAAAAGAATTGATGACCATGTCAAAGCAAAACATCTTCCTCTTGATTGCCGCTGCGCTCCTGTTGGCGTCGTGTACCTTCCGGTCGAAGGCGAAGATGGAACGGATGGCGGCAGTGGTGAGTGAGGTACGCGACAAGTACCGGGCCGATGAGGATATCAGCGAAGATGATGAAATCTTTGAGGCATACAACTATTTCGTAAAGACCAAGGACTATCAGAACGCTGCTCCTGCAGCCCTTAATAGTGGCCGTGTGCGCCAAGCCAAAAAGGAATACGAGTCGGCCATGAGCTGCTACCAAGAAGCTGACCATTATGGAAGGCTGGTGGGCGACTCCGTCAGCGCCGCTTTCGCACAATATTACATAGGTGACTTGCTCAACAATAGCGGCCATGAGGAAGAGGCCATTGCCAATTACAAAGCTGCTGCAGAGCTGTGGGGCGACAGCCTTTCGCGTAAGGCTAAATGCATCAATGCAGTAGCCATGATGAACATCGTCCTCGATGCATACGACAGCGCTTTTATCTATCTCGAACGAGCCTTAAAACTTGCCCAAGCCTCTGATGATAACATCACAGAAGCCTCCGTGTGGAACAACTATTCGGTGGCCTACCAGCTTACCGACGACTTCGATGCCGCTCTGGATTGCCTTCACAAAGCCATCCCTTTGGTGGACCAAAAACGCCGCCCCATCGCCTTGATGAACCTCGCCAAGGTGTATCTGGCTTTGGATGAACGCGACTCGCTGGAATACTACAAAGCCCAGATGCTTAACGCCATTGAGGAAGTGGAGTGCAAACCTGAGACCATGGCCGCCGTGTATGCCTTCCTCATCAAGGATGCCTTGAACAACGGCGACTATGCCACAGCTTTCGAGCTGGAGAAACAGCACGAACAGGTGGCTCTCGACATCCTTTCCGATCAAACGCAAAGCTCGGTGCTGGAAATCCAAAAGAAATACGACTTTGAGGCGCAAGCCAACCGACACAACCGTCAGATGCTTTCGAGGCAGCGGCTCATCATCGTGCTCACCATCATCCTGATCGTCGCCTTGGCCATCATGGCAAGCTTGATACTCCACGCCTTGAAAAAGAAACGGATTGAAGCCGAGATCAATGCCAACCTCCTGGAGCTAAAAAAACGCAACGCTCAGCAACAGCAGGAACAAAGCGCCCTGAAAACCCAACTCGACGAGCTCCAGCAACAGACCGACGGCAAGCTAAAGGACGAATACCTCCAGAAATGCCATATCATCCGTTGTTTTGAGGTGTATTCGCACGACCGAAACAACACGATGAACTTCAAGGATTTAGAGAAAGCCCTGTTCGAAGGCGAAGACCATTGGACCAGCTTTGGGCAAGCTTTTGAAGGCGTGCATCCCGGCTTCATCGCCTCCATCAAGGAACGCTGTCCCGACCTGACGGAAACGGAGTTCCGCTACTGCCTCCTCTCACACTTCAAGCTCTCGCGACAAGAATATGCCGATGTATTGGGGTGCAGCGTTTACAATGTGGATAAGATCAGGGCGAGCCTCAATAAAAAACTTAAAACTGAAAACGGAGTATGAGAATTAAAGACATAATAATTATCCTTTTGTTATTTGTCGCTTTGGGCACAACGTCGTGCACGAAAGACCCTTCTTTTGACGATTACTACAACATCCTTACGGATGCAACCTCACCAAGCAGTGGTGACGATAAGAAGATCGACATCAAAGGTTCGTTGACTAATGGCGACATGAAGCATCCCAACCTTGAAGCCTGGCTATCAAGAAACACCCTCTACGTCAAGTTCAACGATACGATTGAAAACTGCATGATCCTGGTGTTTACCTCAGGAGGACGTTTGGTGTTCTCTCGACAGGTTGAAAAACAATATCCAGGCACTGTCAGGATTTATATGGGCGACAAGCCCACGGACGACTATCGCCTCTACATTACCGACGGGCGCAAAGAAGCCGAGGGAACGTTTAGGTTAGCAAATAATTACGAAATTAAGAGTGAAAAATTAAAAGTTAAATAATAACACTATGAAGAAGACAATTTTAATTGCGTTGGCGTTTGCCCTCTGCGGAACTATTGTGGCGCAAAACGACACCACCAGTTTCCGTCGGCACGAGATCAGCGTCGGCTACGGGTTCCATCCCGTCAGTGGCGACTATTTGGGCTTGGAAAACATACCCTTCCATTATTGGATTGACAATGTGGGTGCTTTTTACGGAACCTACACGTACTATTTCAACAAGGTGGTCGGCGTGGGAGGCACCTATTGCTTCGATTACAGGGAGATCGACTACACCCACCACAGCCCGACCAACAACAACCATTTGGTCTGCAACCTGTATGAATCGTGCCATTCGTTGATGGGCCATGTGAAGCTCAATTGCATCAACAAAAAGTATTTCACGCTCTATTGCAAAGCCGACGCAGGACTGTGTTTCTGGGGTTACCAGCTGGAAGAATTCCAGCCGGATCTCTACGGAGTGGAACTCCCCGACCAACATTGCTGCTTTGCCTGGCAAGCTGCCGCCGGTATTGAACTCGGCAACGATCGCATCGCGGGGTTCTTGCAATGCGGTATCGGCATGGAAGGCAACTACAGCTTGGGAATCAGGTATAAATTTTAAAAACAGCGCACCATGAAAAAACTATTGATATTCTGCACTGCACTCATCATGATGAGTTCCTGTGTAAAGCACGCCCATATCTATATGAAGCTCACCGATGAAGACGCGGCGGCCATTCCTTACCAAATGGGACAGACCGTTGATTTCATTGACCAAAGCGGCGACACGCTGACCTATAAGGTCACCTACGACGAGACCTATCCCTATGACATTGACCGCTATTACAACAGGTTGGGACCGGACGACAAGCCGTATTACGGTAATTATGACTGCTATGCCCGCACGGTGATCCTCGATTGTGATTGGAATGGCGCCAGTTTGGGGTTTACCATTCTCCCTGAGAAGTATATCTATTTCTATTTCGGCAGCGATATCGACCTGAATGGCAATTTGTTGAACACGGCACCTTATACTGTGGAAGGCGTGGACTATGAGAACGTACACCACGGAATCCTCTACAGCCAATACACCGGAGAATTGATTTTCGACTGGTATTACAACGAGGAATTCGGACTGATACAGGTCAAGTATTACGACAAGTCGCTGACTAGGATACAGTAACTTTTTTATTCATATATTGTTTTTATACCGAAAAAATTATTATCTTTAAATAATTATTTTTACGTAATGCAAAGCTTCAACTTACATACCCATAGCATTTACAGTGACGGCAAATCCGCTCCACGGGAACATGTGGAAGAAGCTATCCGTCAGGGATTTACAGCATTGGGGTTCTCAGAACACGGACCATTGCCGTTTGAGACCACTTTTGCCGTAAAGGCAGAACGGATGCCCGATTACATCAAGGAAATCGCTGCACTGAAAGAGGAATACAAAGACAAGATCAAGCTGTATTGCGCCTTGGAGACGGATTACGTCACCGGCGTGACGGAGCCTTTTGCCAAGACCAAGGAGAAATATCATTTGGATTATGTGATCGGCGGCGTGCATCTGGTGGGCAACTCGGCCAATCCCGAGGAGCTTTGGTTCATCGACGGGCCCAAATGGGAGATCTATGACGAAGGCCTGCAGAAGTTCTTCGGTGGCGACATCAGAAAGGCTGTGAAACGCTTCTTTGAACAGACCAACGAAATGATTGAGCATGAGGAATTCGATATCATTGCGCATTTCGACAAGATCAAGATGCATAACCGCGACCGGTATTTCCACGAGGACGAGCCTTGGTATCGTAAACTCGCTTTGGAAACGCTCGATCTCATCCATCAGAAGGGCTTGACCATGGAGATCAACACCCGAGGCATCTATAAGAAGCGCTATAACGGCTTCTACCCTTCCCCTTGGTTGATGGCGGAAGCCCATAAGCTGGGAATTCCGATGATCATCTCATCAGATGCACACCATTATAGCGAGCTTTCGCTGGAATTTGATTCCGCCGAGAAAGCTCTCTACTCAGTGATTTAACCCTTTAGGCTTATCGAGGTACCCCAACGGCACTGCATATCTCCCGTAGGGAGATACGCTAGGTGCCTTTTGGGGTACCTCGATAAACAAAAAACCCCACCAGACGAATCTGGTGGGGAAAAACAATATAAAGATTATGAAAAAAATCCGTTATTGCTTGGCTGCCATGACGAGTTTTCCTTTGTAGTAAAGGTCGCCGTCAACATAATATGCTCTGTGATAGACGTGCATGGTGCCGGTCACTGGGCAAACTGCCATTGTGGGGACTTCAGCCTTGTAATGAGTTCTTCTCTTTGCGCCTCTGGTGTGAGACTGTCTGCGTTTAGGATGTGCCATTTTACTTTTATTTTAAAATGTTAATACCAGTTGTTTAATTGTCTTCGATCTTGACATCCTTCAAGGCCGCCCACCGGGGATCCGTTTCAACTTCCTGCCCGTCAGCGGGTTCCTCGTCATGGGAAAGCATCGCGAGCACTTGTGGATTGCACTCTCCTTCGGGATGTACCCGATGGATCGGTATCGACAGGATGATATACTCATAAACCAAAGAACGAATGTCGTATGCGTGCTCCTCAGCAGGCACCACGACCACGTCGTCGTCAGTTTCCTCGATCTTTTCAGCACCGAGCTTGATGTAAAACACCTGCTCACTCTGGATCGGGATCATGAATTCGTCGGCGCAGCGGTCGCATGGAACCTCAACCTTGCCTTCGATGTGGAAGTTCAGCGTCATCATCAACTCCTCCCTTTCCACCTCAAGATCCACCGTCACGGCTCCGTGCTTCACTTCGGAGTAGTCCATGTCGGCGAAGAAGTCGTCCTTGATGTCGAACTTGTAGTTGTGGATGCCAAGGGCCAAACCGCTGACAGGGATCAAGAATTCGTTTTCCTTTTCCATTTGCCTAAAAATCGGGCTGCAAAAATACAAATTTTATAATAACTGACGCATTATTAATGCGAAATTTTTATTCCAGCACTTCCAGAGCCTTCTGGAGCACGTCGTCCATGGCACGGTAGATGGGATAAAAGCCTTCCTCGTCGAACAAGTCGCGGGCAATGTAGGCCTTTAGCAAGATGTCGGCCTCGCGGCGAGCCACTTTCTTTTCCAAGTCATTGCCTTTCAGTTTTTTAGATTCAGCTCGCTTCACCAATTCATTGAACATGGCATCAGTGACATGGAACGAGCGTTCGAAGTCCTTCAAGGTCTTGTATTTGGCCAATTCTCGGCGATGGCTGTCGCAGTAATCAAAAGCATATTGGTAGAGCACCCCCGTATTGGTGATTTTGTTGAAATAATACTCCGTGCTGTCGTCAACCAAAGGCACATACACGTCGGGCATGATGCCGCCACCGCCATACACCACCTTGCCTTTCGGTGTGTAGTATTTCAGCGAATCGGCGAAGTGGATGCTATCCGCCGAGAACAGCTCGCCATTCTCGTAACGCTCATACGATTCGAACAGGTAATCCTCCTTTTTGCCCGTAAACGGTTTTTGGATGCATCGACCCGTAGGCGTGTAATAACGCGCCACCGTAACACGGATGGCCGAGTTGTCGCTGAGCATGATCTGCTCCTGCACCAATCCCTTGCCAAACGAGCGACGGCCGACGATGGTACCACGGTCGTTGTCCTGCAAGGCTCCCGCTACAATCTCGCTGGCACTGGCCGACTCTCCGTCGATCAGCACCGCCACAGGCATGTCCTCAAGCAGGCCTTTCTTCCGGGCATAATAGGTGTTACGAGGACGTTGTCGCCCTTCGGTAAATACCACCAGACTGCCTTTGGGCAGGAACTCGTCGGCAATCTCCACCGCTTCGTTCAGAAATCCGCCCGCATTGCCACGAAGGTCAAAAACGAGCTTGGTCATCCCCTCTGATTTAAGCTTCTTGGCGGCTTGGACAAACTCCTTGTGAGTGGTGGCCGAAAACTTGCTCAACTTGATGTAACCCGTCGCTTCGTCAAGCATGTAGGCGACATCGACGCTATAGGTTGGGATGACATCGCGGGTGATGGTGAACTCAAGCAGGCCTTCAACGCCTCGGCGGTAGTTCTTGACTTTGACCTTGGTGCCCTTGGGGCCTTTCAGCAGACGCATCACCCCGTCGTTCTTGATCTTGATGCCGGCCACCAGCGAGTCGTCAACATACACGATGCGGTCGCCCGCCATGATGCCAACTTTCTCCGAGGGTCCGCCCTTGATGGTGTTGACGATCGTTATGGTATCCTCGACGATTCGGAACTGCACGCCGATGCCCTCAAAGCTGCCCAACAGCGGGTCGTTGACGGCGTTGAACTCCTCCAACGAGATGTACTGGCTATGCGGATCGAGTTCATCCATCATGGCAACGATGGCTTCCTCCTCAAGCTCAGCGACCTTGACGGTATCGACATACACATTATTAATATAATACATCACCTCGTCGAACTTGCTTGCAGCGATCACCTTGGGACGCTGCTTATACATCAAGTCACGACTGATGAGGCACGTCAGGGTACCGATGATGACACCCAGAAGCACGCAAACAAAGAAGCCGTTGGAACTTCTCTTGGGTTCCATCAGATGGAGGCGCTTGTCATTTCAAGGTTACGGTCCACCTTCTTGAAGAGGCCTTGCAACACCGTCCCCGGTCCAACCTCCACCACGCTGTTGAGGCCGTTGGCGATCATGTTGAGCATGGTCTGGGTCCAGCACACCGGTGAGGTAAGTTGGGCGATGAGGTTCTTCTTGATGATCTCAGGATCGGTGACCGACTGACCCGTGACATTCTGGTAGATCGGGCAGATGCCGAATTCGAACTTGGTGTCGTTGATGGCTTCAGCCAGCTCCACACGGGCTGGTTCCATCAATGGGCTATGGAAAGCACCGCCGACTTTCAGGGGCAGCACACGCTTGGCGCCTGCCTCTTGCAGTTTCTGGGAGGCTTTTGACACGCCTTCGAGGGTGCCGGAGATAACGATCTGTCCGGGAGAATTGTAGTTGGCGGGAACGACCACCGTGTCAGTGATGGTGGCGCAGACGCTTTCCACTTGGCTATCCTCCATGCCGATGACGGCTGCCATGGTGCCAGGCTGCATCTCGCAGGCCTTCTGCATGGCGTTGGCACGTTTAGCCACCAGCCTGAGACCGTCCTCAAAGGTAAGCACCTTGTTGGCGACCAGGGCCGAGAATTCGCCAAGCGAATGGCCTGCCACCATACTGGGATCAAAGTCCTCAAGCACCGAAGCCAGGATGACCGAATGGAGGAAGATGGCCGGCTGCGTGACCTTGGTCTGACGAAGGTCCTCGTCGGTGCCGTCAAACATCATATCGGTAATCTTGAATCCCAATATCCTGTTGGCTTTGTGAAACATGTCCTTGGCCTTCGACGAAGCATCGAAAAGGTCTTTTCCCATTCCTACGAACTGGGCACCTTGCCCAGGAAAAACAAAGGCTTTTATCATAACTATATAAAGAATCTTACTGTTTTGTTTGTTGAACCGTTGGTTGCGACATCTGGCACTTGCCAGTGAAAATGGCACCGACCTCGATAAGGAGCTGTTTGGTCACCAGGTCGATCTCCACTTTCGAGGTGGACTTGAGGGAGGTCAGTTCCTCGCATTTCAAGATACCTTTCACCTCACCCGAGATGTCGGCCTGTTTGCAGGTCAAATCACCTTCAACGATGCCAGTCTGGCCAATGACGACTTTGCCGTTCGACTTCAGCGAACCAATCAGGTGTCCATCAATCCTAATGTCGCCGCTCGACACCACGTCTCCCTTGATGACGGTGCCTTTTCCTATTAAATTTCTTGCTGGAGATTCCATAATATTTTATTTTGAATTTTCTTCTAAAAATGCTTTGTATTCATCAATGTTCTTCTCTTTGTAGAACGTGCCGTAATTGTCGGACGAAACGGGCAACACCCAATAGCTCGACTTGTCCAATCCGCCGAACAAGTAATCCGACAGGAACATGGAGGTGATGTATTCCTTAGCCTCTTTCTCATTCTCAAAGGGACTCAGCGAGACCAGCATCAGGCCTTCGCCGAACATCAGGTTCTGCACCTCAAAGTTCTTGAATCGGTATTCCTTCTTGTTGAAGTCGGACAAACGGACTTTCAGCGGCTCGGTACGCACCTTTTTCGGATTGAATACGATGACCACGAGATGCTTGGTGTCGGGAGCATAGACGTAAGGTGTCTTTGGCTTTTCCTTGATCACTTCGCCCTTGGCATCGGCTAAGCCTTGCAGGTTGATACCCAGCTTGTATTCCTCATTGACGTTTTGCAGTACCGACATGGCGTAGTTGCGGACACTGCTGTTGGGATAGGTCTGGACCAAATCCAGCAGGGCATAGGCCATCGTATCGACCGTCTCGAGACGACCTCTCGAAATGGCGTCGAGCAAGGCAAAGCGCGGAGCCATCGCCGTATCGGAGGCATAAAGATCAAGCGCCTTTTCAACGTTCATCCTCACACGGTAATATTGACCCTGTTGATAGGCTTCATAGGTCTTGGTATAAAGTGCCGATGCCGCCTTCGACTCTTCCTGAAGCTTCTTGTAGTAATTGGGATCCATGATGAAGTTGGCATAGCTCGACTCGGGATATTTGCTCAAGATTCGGTTCTTGTAATCGTTTGACTTCTCCATGTTGTTTTCGTCCTTATGTAACTTGTACAAGGCATACCAGGTCGGGAGTTCGTTCTCGTTGCCCGGATAGCGGGTGTCGAGACGCTCGTAGGCCTGGATGGAACGCTTGTTGTCCGACAGGCGGTTGAAATAGATGAAGCCAACGTTGTACAAGGCAGTGGCGATCTGCTTGTGGGCATCCTTCTTTTGTTCCTCGGTGAACGGAAGATCAGCCAAATAGAACCCTCTGTCGTGGTTGGTCAGGTTTTGGTTGAGGGTGTCGCCCTCCTTTTCTTCCTCCTTGTCGCCGCCACCACCGCCGAATTCATCGCTCAAGCCACCGGAGCTGATGTTGCGTTTGTCGGAGATACGCCAGTTGTCTTCAAGCTTTCTCATGCCCCACTTCTTGGAGAACTCATTGAAACCGTTCCGAAGCGTAGCTGGGTTGTAGAAATACCAATTGCCGCCCTTGGTGCCGTCATCCTGCACGTTGGCCTTGCCTACGCCGCTGCCCATCATAGCCAGCTGTTCTTCGTATTGTTGACGCTCCTTCTCGATCCTTTCCTGCTCGATGACATCGGCTATGATCTTGTCGATAAGCTTATTCCTGCTGACGGAATCCATGTCGGCCACCCTCAAAAGGCTGTCCTTGTCGCGGATCACGGCCAGATTCTGAACCAGGTCGTTCAGTGTCTGGGAGATATTCCTGATGCTGTCATAGCCCTCGAATTTGTCCTTGTCCATCGCCATGACCGCCGTATCATAGTAGGCTTGCGATAGTTCATATTCGTTGCGTTCGAAGAGGATGGTCGCCACTTTCAACGCCGAGATGGCACGTTGGTTCGTGTTGTTGGCGGCGGCAGTAACCGACTCGCCATAGTAGCCGATGGCTTTCTTGATGTCACCTTCCTTGATGGCCAGCTCAGCCATGGCGAAATAGATACGGTCGATATACTCCTCGTTCTTGGTCTCATTGAGCATCTTGTTGAGCATCTTGTACAGCTCCTTGGCGTTTTTCGCCGAGCCCATCTTGGCCATGTTCATCTTGGCCTCGAAAAGCATCTCGTATTTGGGATTCTTCTTGACGACCTTTTTGAACCATTCGGTGGCGTGTTTACCGTCGCCGAGTTCCGAATAGACCTGACCGAGGATGAACATGCAGCGCAGGCGCATGTCGCGGTCGTTGGTCTTCAGGATGCCCGACTTCAAGTAGTCGATGGACTTGCGGTAATCCTTGGTGGCAATATAATAATCGGCCACAGTGAGGTCGAAGTTGCGATGGAACTCCTTGGGAACCTTTGACATACTGGCCGATTTGGCCTGCAGTTGCTCAATCAAGGCAATGGCCCTGGAGTATTGTTTGGTCTCAATATAGGTTTTTACGAGCCATAGGTTCGACACCAGCGCAATGTCATTGTAATAGAACTCGGAGGTCACGAATTCGAAAGTACGCTTGGCAGGAATGTAGTCCTGCTTGAAAAAATGCGCCTTAGCCATGACCAGATAGGCATCGTCGATCCACTTCACGCGTTCCTTGCCGTTGAATTTCATGGAGTGTTTCTGCACACATACGGAAGTCTTCTGCAAGGCACGATCCATCTGGGAGTTGAGTGCCAGGGCTTCCGACTTGGAGCCGTAGTTGTAAACCCGCAAAACCTTGGTGTAGTCGTCTTTAGCGTTGTTTTTCAGCTGCTGTTCACCCTCGTCGAGGCTGTGTTGGCCGTTCCAATAGACGTTGTAATGGCTGGTGAGGTTATGGAAGGCACGACGCGAGAAGGTGTTCTTCTTGGTGGAACACCCGCTCAACAGCAACGCTGCCGTCGCAATGGCAACAAAAACAAAAAAACTATTCTTTCTCTGCACGGTCTTTTCCTTTTAATGTGTTTGTTGATACCATTGACGGGCCAATTCGAGCATATCGGCATCACTGGCCGACACGGCGTTTGCCCTCTTTTTGACTGCAATACTGTCGGTGGCTTGGCGAAACCCCGTCAACAGCAAGGCGTCATAATCTTGTTGGCGACTATTGACGATGGCTTGTTTTTGGTTCTCGAAGACCACCTGCGCGGCTTGGTTCAGGCTATCGACTGACCAAAAGCGAGCCAGTTGCTGGCGGTAACGGAGGCTGTCCTCTTTCCATCCTGCAGGAACACCGATCGGCTCATCCAACGACACCAGCTTGTATTTCTCGCACAGCGATCCCGTCTCGGCATTGATTTTCTCCACCTCATGAGTGAATTCCACCGCCATACGGGTCGCTTTCTCAGCCCTTGACTTCTCGATGATCCTTGGCACATAAAGATAAGCCAACACGCCAAGGGCGCAGAGGATGACAATGGCCAAAACCAGTTTCATATAGGAATGGCTCTTGGTGATCTCCGACTTCACGTCAAGGATGCTGTCGAAACGTTGCTCTCGCGAGAACTGGATGCAATGGGTGGCCACGCCCGAGAACTGGTTGAGCATATTGCGTTCAATGATAAACTCAATGATCTTACCCAAAGAATAAACGTCCGAACGGGGATCCACCTCCTCGCCTTTGAAAAGCTCGGGAGCGATGAATTCATTCTCCTTGATCAGCAGCTCATGGTCGGTCTTGTAATCCGTCTCAGGCAACCCGATATCAATGATCTTCACCCTATAGTCGTTGGAGGTGACCAAGATGTTTTCCGGCTTGAGGTCGCAGTGGATGACACCATTGCGATGCATATAATTAAGGCCATCGCAAAGGTCAACGATCACGCTTTTCACCTGTTTTTCGTTGAGGGTGCCTACGCGCACATGTTCGGCCAGTGATTTGCCATCAATATACTCGAAAACGATGCAGTCGCCCAGACCTTGGACATTCTCGTAACCCAACGCCTTGCGGATAAACTTGTTGTCCAGCTGGCTGGTGTATTCATATTCCTTTTTCAGATTCTTGCGACATTGCTCATCCTGTGCAAACTCAGGTTTCAAAGCCTTCAGAATCACCTTCTTGCCCTGAAAAATAGCAGTAAAGAGCCTGCTGTGTCCATACGCCGAGGCGTAGAACGGCTTGATGCTGTCATAGCTTTTTGAAGCTACTTTTTGCTCTTTAACAGGTTCAAAGTTCGAAAAGATATTTTCAGACATTTCGCAATAATGTATTTGGGAGCAAAGGTACGGCTTTTTTCCTTATATTATGAAAAATGTGTGAAATAATAATTTTACGTGACATTTTGTCAGATTTTCGTATATTTGCCGCCTCAATTAAAAAATAAATAAGATGAAGATATCCTATAATTGGTTGAAACAATACGTCAACTGCGATTATTCAGCTGAAAAGGTCAGCGAGCTGTTGACCTCCACGGGTCTTGAGGTGGAAGACCTCACCCCATTCGAGTCGGTGAAAGGCTCTTTGAAAGGCGTGGTGGTAGGTAAAGTGCTCACCTGCATCGACCACCCCAACTCCGACCATCTGCACATCACCACCGTGGATTGCGGCGGCGAGGAGCTCCTGCACATCGTTTGCGGCGCACCCAATGTGGCTGCCGGACAAAAGGTTCTCGTAGCCACCATCGGTACCGAGCTTTGGAAGGGCGACGAGAGCTTCACCATCAAGAAAGGCAAGATCCGCGGCGAGGTGAGCGAAGGCATGATCTGTGCCGAGGACGAGCTTCAGCTGGGCGAGTCGCACGACGGCATCATGGTGCTTCCCGACGATTACGAAGTGGGCAAACCCGCCTCGTTCTACTTCCCGGTGGAAGAGGACTATACCATTGAGATCGGCCTTACCGCCAACCGCAGCGACGCCACTTCCCATATCGGCTCAGCCCGTGACCTGGTGGCCGCCCTCAACCAACGTGAGAACACCACCAAATACCACCTCATCCTCCCATCGGTTGAGGACTTCAAGGTGGAAAACCACAGCAATGACATTGAGGTGGTGGTGGAAGACACGGCTGCCTGTCCCCGTTATTCAGGCCTGAGCATCAGCGGCGTGAAGGTGGGTCCCTCACCCGACTGGCTCAAGAACCGTTTGGCCGCTGTCGGCATCAGGAGTATCAACAATATCGTCGATATTTCAAACTATGTTTTGATGGAAGTGGGGCAACCCATGCACATTTTCGATGCCGATAAGATCACAGGAAAGAAAGTTGTGGTGAAATGCCTCCCCGAAGGCACTCCTTTCGTTACTTTGGATGGTGTGGAACGTAAGCTCAACTCACGTAACTTGATGATTTGCAACACCGAAGAACCCATGTGCATCGCTGGCGTGTTTGGAGGCATCAAATCAGGCGTCACTGAGCAGACCACCAACGTCTTCCTCGAGAGTGCTTACTTCAACCCCACCAGCATCCGCAAGACCGCCAAGTTCCACGGCCTGCAGACAGATGCTTCGTTCCGCTACGAGCGCGGTGCCGACCCCAACATCACCCTGTATGCCCTGAAACGCGCCGCCATGCTGGTGAAAGAACTTGCCGGTGGCACCATCTCATCAGAGATCAAAGACGTTCAACACGGCGACTTCAAGCCCGCCCAGGTGGATTTGAAGTTCGACTACCTAAATATGGTGGCCGGCCAGGTGATTGATAAGGCCCAAGCCGTCAACATTCTGAAGAGCTTGGATTGCAAGGTGGTTTCACAAGACGAGACCCATGTGGTGGTCGATGTCCCGACCTGCAAGGTCGATGTCACCCGTCCAGCCGACGTGGTGGAGGAGATCCTCCGCATCTACGGTTACGACAACATCGCCATCCCGAGCCGCATCCACGCTTCCATCAGCCGCGCCGTGAAGCCCAATGCCGACCAGCTGCAGCAGAAGATCAGCGACATGCTCGTATCGAACGGCTACTACGAGATCATGAACAACTCCCTCACCAAGTCGGCCTACAGCGAGGCTTTCGAAGCCTTCGACCCCAACCGCAACGTGAAGATCATGAACCCGCTGAGCAGCGACCTCAACGTGATGCGCCAGACCTTGCTCTGGGGCGGCTTGGAGAGCATCGCCTTCAACCAAAACCGCAAGGTGGCCGACATGAAGTTCTTCGAGTTTGGCAACGTCTATTTCTTCGACGCCAAAGCCGTTGGCGACGAGACCAAGCCCCTCAAGCCTTATAGCGAGCACACCTGCCTCGACCTCTTCCTCAACGGCAACAAGCAGGAAGAGCTTTGGAACAACCAGCCCAAACCCATCGACTTCTTTGACCTGAAGCAATACGTGATGGGCATCCTGAAGCAACTCCGCATCGATCAAAACAAGCTCGAAGTCAAGGAAGGCATGCTAAAGCACTTTGAATATTCATTGGTTCTCGCTCTCGACGGCAAGGATCTCGCCACCTTGGGCAAGCTCGACAAGAAGGCCCTGAAGCTGTTCGACATCAAGAAGGACGTGTTCTATGCCACCTTCGATTGGACCGCCCTGGTGGCCTGCTACGGCAAGGCTCCCGAGGTTCATTTCGAACCCCTCTCGAAGTTCCCCTCAGTGCGCCGCGACTTGGCCATGATCTTCGACAAGAACGTCACCTTCGAACAGGTGAAGAAAGTGGCCATGGCCGCTGAAAACAAGATCCTTCAAGAGATGAGCCTCTTCGACGTGTATGAAGGCGAAAAGATCCCGGAAGGCAAGAAACAATACGCTATGAGCTTCATCCTGATGTCCACCACGGCCACGCTGACCGACAAGGCCATCGAAAAGACCATGGCTAGGATTCAAGGAGCAATAGAGAAAGAACTGGGAGGAGTGTTAAGATAAAAGATAAGAGATAAAAGATGGACGTTCAAGCAATAAAACGGACCTTCGGCATCATCGGAAACGACCCGCAGCTGCTCCATGCCATTGAGATTGCGGCACAGGTGGCCAACACCGACCTCACTGTGCTCATCACTGGCGAGAGCGGCACCGGCAAGGACGTGTTCCCGAAGATCATCCATCAGAATAGTGCGCGGAAGCACGGCCAATACTTCGCCGTCAACTGCGGCGCCATCCCCGAAGGTACCATCGACTCCGAGCTTTTCGGTCATGAGAAGGGTTCCTTCACAGGTGCCATCGCCGAACGCAAGGGCTATTTCGAGATCGCCAACGAAGGCACCCTGTTCCTCGACGAGGTGGGAGAGTTGCCTTTGTCCACCCAGGCCCGCCTCTTGCGTGTGCTGGAGAACGGCGAATACATCCGCGTTGGCGGCTCCAAGGTGATGAAAACCAACGTCCGCGTAGTGGCGGCCACCAACGTCGATCTGCCCTTAGCCATCCAGAAAGGCAAGTTCCGCGAGGATCTCTACTACCGCCTGAACACCATCCCGATCCATATCCCTGCCTTGCGCGAACGCAAAGGCGACATCCACTTGCTGTTCCGCAAGTTCGCCTCTGATTTTGCCGAACGCACCCACATGCCCGTCATCACCCTGACCCCCGAGGCCGTCAAGTTGCTAGAGGACTACCGCTGGGATGGCAACGTGCGCCAGCTCAAGAACGTGGCTGAACAGATCTCCATCATCGAACAGCAGCGCGTCATCAGCGAACTCACGCTGGAACGCTATCTGCCCAATAAAATCACCACTTCGCTGCCTGTGCTTTTCCAAAAGGAAGACAACACCGAAGGCGTTTCGGAACGCGATCTATTATATAAGGTGCTTTTCGAGATGAAACACGACATCGCCGAGTTGCGCCACACGGTCAACGAACTGACCAACCATCAGGGTGCCATCAACACGAACTACATCAATGCCAATCCCGTCAGCATCGAGCCTGTCACCATCGAGCCGGATTTCATGGAGATCACACCGTCCGAGGAGATCGTCCACGAACACCATGAACCAACCTCGCTCTCCCTGGAACAGAACGAGATTGAGATGATCAAGAAGGCGTTGGAGAAGCACAACGGCAAACGCAAGGACGCCGCCAAGGAATTAGGCATCAGCGAGCGCACCTTATATAGGAAGATCAACGAATTCGACATCAAGGCATGAAAAAATATCGCATCCATATCGTCAGCCTGCTCATGGCGGTGCTCTGCACCGGCTGTGGCATTTATTCATTTTCAGGGGCATCCATCCCTGCGGAGGCCAAGACGGTGTCGGTGCAATATTTCCCCAACCAAGCCCAACTGATCAACCCTACGTTGAGCAACGACTTCACCACGGCGCTTCGCGATGCCATCATGAACCAGACCTCGCTCGACATGGTGGAATCGAACGGCGACCTGGCTTTCGAAGGCGAGATCACCGACTACAAGACCACGCCGGTGGCCATCACCGCAGGACAGACCGCAGCCTTGAACAGGCTCTCCATCACGGTCAACGTGCGGTTTGTCAACATGTTTGACGAAACCAAGAACTTCCAAACCAAGTTCACCCACTACGAGGACTACCCGAGCGACCAAGACTTGAACTCCGTTCAGGAGTCGCTCACGGGAACCATCATCGAGGCCTTGGTGGAAGACGTGTTCAACAAAGCACTGGTTAACTGGTAAGCCATGGAACAAGGAGCATTGCTGACATATCTCAACCAGCCCGAGACCTTAACAGGGGATCGCGTCCAATGGGCGGAATCGCTCGTGGAACGCTACCCGTTCTTTGGCATCGGCCAATGCCTGCTTGCCATCGCCTACCAAAACGAGGGCAACCAACGCTACGACCTCCAGCTGAAGAAAGCCGCCTGTGCCGTGCCTGACAGAAACCGGCTCAGGCTGTTCTCACTGCTTGCCAAACAACGGATGGTCCAGCAACCCAAGACCGACACTTCGGCACCCCTTCCTGACAGCTTCTTCAAATTTGTGGATTCCGCCAAACTCAAAGAAACCGCCGACGATGCCCTCATCCCCGAAAAGACGTTCATCATCCCTGAAATCAAGCTGAGCGGCACCCACGAGGAACTGTCAGCCGAATTGGCATTGTTGGAGGAAAAGCGCAAGTCGCTCGACGAGCTGAAGGCCATCATCGCCGCCCGACTGAAAGAGATGGAAGACGAAAAACGCCCCAGGGAAAACCAGGTGGCGCAGCCCGAAAAAAAACTGAGCCGAAAAGAATTGATCGACAAGTTCATCGCCGAAAACCCAAGCATCTCCAAGCCCAAGGCAGAGTTCTACAATCCCATATCAGTGGCGCAAAACAGCATCACCGACCATGGCGAAATCGTCAGCGAAACCTTGGCGAAAATATACTTCAAACAGGGCTATTTTGACAAGGCAATTTCAATCTATGAAAAATTAAGTTTGAATAATCCAGAAAAAAGTATTTATTTTGCAGCCCAAATTGAAATGATAAAAGAAAGTCAAACAAACAATTAATAAACGACATGTACACAGTTTTAGTAATTTTGATCCTGGTTGTCAGTGTTTTACTTGGTTTGGTCGTCTTGGTTCAAAACTCCAAGGGCGGCGGTTTGATCTCTAATTTCGGAAGTGCAAACCAGATGATGGGTGTTCGTCAGACGACCGATTTTCTGGAAAAAGCCACATGGACGATGGCCATCATCCTGGTGGTTCTGTGTTTGATGTCAAGCATGTCCATCAAGAGTGGTAGATCAGGCGCTTTGCAAGACACGCAGATGCGTGAGCAGATCGAACTGAACACTCCTGTTGCCCCGGCAGCTGAAACGCCAGCCGAAGCACCTGCTGAATAATGCAATCAAAAAACAACCAAACATCTTTAAAAAATGTCAGAATGTCATAAATTCTGACATTTTTTATTTTGGCATAGATTATGACGGTGGATTGCCGCGCTCGCCTATGGCTCGCTCGCAATGACGTAACGTCACCGTCAATGCGAGGAGTGAAACGACGAAGCGATCCATAAAGCTATCTATTAACATAAAACAAAATAAAAATGGCAAAATTAGCAATCAAACCTTTGGCCGACCGCGTGGTCATCGAACCCGCCGCCGCCGAACAGAAAACCGCCAGCGGTATCATCATCCCTGACACCGCCAAAGAGAAACCCCAACAAGGCAAAGTGGTGGCCGTAGGTCCCGGCACCAAGGACAACGCCATGACCCTCAAGGTCGGCGACAATGTCATCTACGGCAAATACGCCGGCACCGAGTTCCACCTCGACGGCAAGGATTATATGATCATGCGCGAATCCGACGTGATCGCCATCATCTAATCTTAAATCTTTAAATCTTGAATCTTTAAATTTTGAATATCATGGCTAAAGACATTCTTTTCAATATTGAATCGCGCGACGGCCTGAAGAAAGGCGTCGATGCTTTGTCAAACGCAGTGAAGGTGACCCTCGGCCCCAAAGGCCGTAACGTGGTCATCGAAAAGTCGTATGGCGCTCCCCAGATCACCAAGGACGGTGTGACGGTCGCCAAGGAAATCGAACTCCTCGACCCCGTCGAGAACATGGGTGCACAGCTCGTGAAGGAAGTGGCCTCCAAGACCAACGACCTCGCCGGTGATGGTACAACCACCGCCACCGTGTTGGCCCAAAGCATTGTGGCTACCGGCCTGAAGAACGTCACCGCCGGTGCCAACCCGCTCGACTTGAAGCGCGGTATCGACAAGGCCGTTGCCGAAGTGGTCGCTTCGCTAAAGAAGATGTCAGTGAAGGTTGACGGCGACAACGAGAAGATCAAGCAAGTGGCTACCATCTCGGCCAACAACGACGGCACCATCGGTGGCCTGATCGCCGAGGCCATGGGCAAGGTGAAGCAGGAAGGCGTCATCACCGTTGAGGATGCCAAGGGCATCAATACCTATGTCGATGTCGTGGAAGGCATGCAGTTCGACCGTGGCTACATCTCGCCATACTTCGTCACCAACACCGAGAAGATGGAAGCCGTCTATGAGAATCCTTTCATCCTGATCTACGACAAGAAGATCTCCGTGATGAAGGACCTGCTCCCAGTGCTCGAAAAGACTTTGCAGACCGGCCGTCCGCTGATCATCATCGCTGAGGACATCGACGGCGAAGCTTTGGCTACCTTGGTGGTCAACCGCCTGCGTGGCTCGCTGAAAGTCGCTGCCGTCAAGGCTCCTGGCTTCGGTGACCGCCGTAAGGAAATGCTCGAGGACATCGCCATCCTGACCGGTGGCACCGTCATCAGCGAAGAGAAGGGCTACAAGCTTGAGGATGCCAACCTGCAACTGCTCGGCCAGGCCGACAAGGTCAGCATCAACAAGGACAACACCACCATCGTGAACGGTCACGGCGCCAAGAAGGACATCGAGGCCCGCACCGCCCAGATCAAGGCCCAGATCAAGACTACCACGAGCGACTACGACCGCGAGAAGCTGCAAGAGCGTCTGGCCAAGTTGGCCGGCGGCGTGGCAGTCATCTACGTGGGTGCCGCTTCGGAGGTTGAGATGAAGGAGAAGAAAGACCGCGTCGAGGACGCTTTGAACGCCACCCGCGCCGCCATCGAAGAGGGTATCATCCCCGGCGGTGGTGTCGGCTTCATCCGTGCCATCAAGGCCATCGAGAAACTGAAAGGCGACAACGAGGACGAGACCACGGGTATCGCCATCATCAAACGCGCCTTGGAAGAGCCGCTGCGCCAGATCGTTGAGAACGCCGGCCTCGAAGGCTCGGTCGTGGTCAACAAGGTGAAGGAAGGCAAGAACGACTTTGGCTTCAATGCCCGCACCGAGGTCTATGAGAACCTCTTGAAGACCGGTGTCATCGACCCCGTCAAGGTGTCGAGAGTCGCCTTGGAGAACGCCGCTTCCATCGCCGGCATGCTGCTGACCACCGAATGTGTCATCAGCAACCACAAGGAGCCAACGCCTCCTACACCTCCAATGCCCATGGGCGGCGGAATGGACGGAATGATGTAATTCTTAAAGAATTCCAAAGAAAAAGTCGGTCAGTTTGACCGACTTTTTTTATTTTTGCAGGTTAAAACCATCTCAATGTCGAAAAACGACGAAAAACAGGATAAAAAAAAGTTCAAGCTCAACAGGAAATACACCTTCCTGATGTCGCATGAGGACACCCTGGAACCCATCGTGGATTTCAAGGTCAATCTTTTGAATTTGGTTTTCATTACTCTTGGGATCTTTTTCGGCCTTATCGTTGTCACCGCCGTCCTCATCGCCTTCACACCGCTGCGTGAATACATCCCGGGCTACACTGAGAAATCGTCGCTTGAGCGTGAAGTCTATGATTTATACCGCCGCACCGACTCCATCGAGCGCGAGTTGGAGCGCAAGGACGTTTATTTCAACAACCTCAAGCTTGTCATCGAAGGCTACGACTTTGAGAACGACACCTTGGAGGAAAAGGACATCTACACTCCTTTCCTCGGCATCAACAGCGACACCGTCGAGATCAAGAAATCGGTGCAGGACTCGGCGCTCCGCGCCGAGTTTGAGGAGGCCAACTTCTACTCACTGGCGGCACAAAGCAACCTCGCCAAGAAGCGGTTATACACCAGCGTGGCCAATTTCTTCATCCCCATCGAAGGCAAGGTGATCAAGGAATACAACGCCAACGAAGGCCACTTCGGCATCGACATCGCCGCCACCGGCAACCAGCTGATCAACGCCACCCTCGACGGCACCGTGATCTATGCCTCATGGAGCGTCGATAACGGCTATTGCATCGGCATCCAACACGACAACAACTATTTCTCAACCTATAAGCACAACGCCACCCTGCTGAAGAAAGAAGGCGACTTCGTCAAGGCAGGCGAGGCCATCGCCATCCTCGGCGAGTCGGGAGAATCGACGTCCAACCCCCACCTTCACTTTGAACTGTGGCACAACGGCATCTCCCTCAACCCTCAAGATTACATCAATTTTGGTCATTCAAACGACGAATAACATGATCATTTTAACAAAGGTATTACAGTTTATATTAGCGCTCTCCATCCTGATCTTTGTTCATGAGCTGGGCCATTTCGCCGCAGCCAAGCTGTTCAAGACAAGGGTGGAAAAATTCTATCTCTTCTTCGATTGGGGCTTCTCGCTGATTCGAGTGAAGCGCGTCAACGGCAAGCTGCAATGGCGTTTCTTCGCCAAAAACGTCCAGCCTGACGATGAATGGGCCAAGAGCGACCATACCGAATACGGCATCGGATGGTTCCCCCTCGGCGGCTACAACAAGATTGCCGGCATGATCGACGAGTCGATGGACAAAGAGCAGATGAAACAGCCTCCGCAACCTTGGGAGTTCCGTTCCAAGCCCGCCTGGCAACGCTTCATCATCATGGTGGCCGGCGTGTTCATGAACGTCGTGCTCGCCATCTGCATCTATATCGGCCTGCTTGCCAACTACGGCGAGCAGTACCTCCCGACCTCCGAGGTCAACAAATACGGCATCGTGGTCGATAGCCTGGGCTATGAGTTCGGCTTCCGCGACGGCGACAAGATCCTAGCCGTCGATGGACAAGAAGTGGAGAATTTCCAAGAAATCCCGATGCAGATCATCCTTGAGAAAGCCAAGACCGTCGATGTGGAACGTGATGGACAGCGCATGACCGTCACCCTGCCCGACGATGCCCTTTCCAAGTTGCTCAGCACACAAAACGGCAGTTTCATCTCCTACCGCATGCCCTTCGTGGTCTCAGACGTGATCGACAACAGCGTGGCACAAGCCGGAGGCTTGGAGGTCGGCGACGTCATCATTGGCATCAATGATATTCAAACACCTTACTATCAAGATTTTACCAAGAACATCAAACAATTCAAGAACCAGAACGTCGATATCATCGTGGTTCGCGACTTTGACACCTTGGCTTTGCACATGCAACTCGGCGAAGACGCCATCATCGGTGCTTACTTGGCCCCTTTGAGCGAATATTTCACCCTCGAGACCAAGGAATACACCTTCTGGCAAGCCATTCCCGAAGGCTTCAGCAAGACCTTCTCCGAGATTTCCGACTATTGGAAGCAGCTGAAGCTCATCTTCAGTCCGAAGACCAAGGCCTATGAAAGTGTGGGCGGATTCATCAGTATCGGCAAGATCTTCCCCGACACTTGGATTTGGAGCATGTTCTGGCGCCTGACCGCCTTCCTTTCCATTGCCCTGGCCGTAATGAACATCCTGCCCATCCCCGCCCTCGACGGAGGACACATCCTGTTCTTGCTGTTCGAGATCATCACCCGCCGCAAACCCAGCGACAAGTTCATGGAGATTGCGGAATATATCGGTCTTGTCCTCGTCTTGGCTTTGGTCCTTTTTGCCAACGGCAACGACATCATCAAACTTTTTAAGTGATTTAAGCCATTAACATTTAGATTTTTTGTAATTTAGCCGCTCGTTTCAAAGACCGTCCAAAAATGTCGAAATTGAAAGCCATCGTCCTCGCCCTTGTCCTCCTGGCCATCACCATGACCGGAGTCAAGGCTCAGCAGGCTCCGATTTTCACCAATTACACCAACTCCTACGCCTACATCAATCCCGGATTCGCCGGATTGAGCGAAGGCGTGAACCTGTTGGGCTTGTACAGACAGCAATGGGCGGGCTTTACCGACAATGACGGCAACGATATCGCCCCCACCACCTTTTTGCTTACCGGCGACATGCCCATCAGGCTGTTGAAAGGCGGCATCAGCTTCTCGATCATGACCGACAAGCTGGGTTTTGAGGACAACACCAACATGGGTTTGGGTTATTCCTACCATGCCGACTTGGGCGGATCCACCTTGGGCATCGGCATTTCGGCCTCTTTGTTGAACAAAGCCGTTGACTTCGGCAAACTCAAACCCGGACAAGAAGGCGACCCGCTTCTCACCTCCCTTTCGGGCAAGGCAAGCACCATGCTCGTCGATGTCAGCTTCGGCTTGTTCTGGCAGATTCCCGAGTCGTTCTATATCGGCTTCTCAGGCATCAACCTGCTGAACAGCACCGGTCGGGCCCAAGCCTCGGATGGCACGGGATCGGGGAACGACAGTGGCACTACCGCCAGTTTCACCTCTGACAGGACCTTGTATCTTGTGGCAGGCTATCCTTTCTTGATAGAGACCATGCCCAACTTCAAGTTCATCCCTTCGGTCAACGTGATGACCAACCTCTCGTCGGCACAGCTCAACGCAGGCATGAAGGTCGTTTACAACGACCTCTTCTCATTAGGCGTCAACTATAGACCCCAAGAGTCGGTAGGCGTCACCGTCGGCTTGACCATCAAGGACTTTGTGCTTGGCTATGCCTATGACATCAACACCATGGGCCACAGCATCCCTGGATCGCACGAAATTGCCCTTAGCTATTGCTTTAAACTGGATATCGACAGAACCCCAAGAGACTATCGTAGCGTGAGATATTTGTAGTTATGAACAAAATTATGAACAAAAAATATTACCCTGACACAATATTTTTTGGTTTTGTCGGTTTATTGCTTAGACCCTGAATATAACGAAGAAAGATAAATAAATGATTATCAAGAAGATGAAGAAATTATTGTTTGTTTTTTCCTTAGCATTGCTACTCGTTTCCTGTGGTGGCAGCGAGGGAGAGCTGGTTGGCGTCCGCAAAGCGACCACCTCTTTCAACCAACCTGACCCCTACGGCATGGTATTCATCCCGATGGGCAGCTTCACCATGGGCATTGGCGGTGAGGACATCAACGCTTCCATGCTTTACGAACCCAAGACCGTCTCCATCTCGGCCTTCTACATGGACGAAACGGAAATCACCAACAATGAGTATCGCCAGTTCGTTTACTGGGTAAGGGATTCCATCGCAAGAAGGCTTCTTGCCGAGGTCAATCCTGAGGTTTATGCCATCACTGAGACCAAGTATGGCGAGCCTATCGATCCACCCGCATTGAACTGGAAGGAAAAAATCGACTGGAACAGCAAGGACCAGGAACACCGCGAGGCTTTGGAACCCATGTTCCTCCCCGATCATGAAAGGTTCTTCCGTCGCAAGGAGATTGATACCAGAAAGTTATATTATTCCTATTATTGGGTTGACCTGCGCGCCGCTGCCAAGAAGGAGTTTGCAGGCGAGGACCTGACACCCAACGACTATTCTCTTGGTGAGGCCGACAACGGCATCAATGCCAACAGGAAGGGTGCCTGGTCGAACCGTAAGCAAGGCTATACCGACCGTTCCGTTTATGTGCGCCAAGAGGCCGTCAACGTTTATCCCGACACGCTGTGCTGGATTCACGATTACGCCTATGCCTTCAACGATCCTATGACCGAGAGGTATTTCTGGCATCAGGCTTACGACAACTACCCGGTGGTGGGTGTCACATGGCAACAGGCCAGGGCTTTCTGCACCTGGAGAACCCAGCTGAGAAACTCCTACCTGACGACCAAGAAAAGTGCCATGGTATCAGAGTTCCGTCTCCCCACCGAAACCGAGTGGGAATGGGCTGCCCGTGGCGGCGACCGTTTGAACCCCTATCCTTGGGGCGGTCCTGGCACACGTAACGTGAAGGGCTGTTTCCTGGCCAACTTCAAGCCCTTGAGAGGCAACTACCTCGCCGACGGCGGTCTCCGCACCCTTGTGGTGGGTTGCTATCCTCCCAACCACTATGGCCTTTATGACATGGCCGGCAACGTGGCCGAATGGACCAACAGCGCTTTCGACCCCACTTCCTACAACTTCACTTGGGACATGAACCCCGACTATACCTATAACGCCAAGGACGATGATCCACCCGTCATGAAGCGTAAGGTTATCCGTGGCGGCTCATGGAAGGACATCTCCTACTACATCCAAGTCACCACCCGTGACTTTGAATATCAGGACACCGCCCGCAGCTATATCGGCTTCCGTTGCATCCAGCCTTTCATGGGTCGTAACAAGGGCGACAATCCGAAGCTGTCGAGAGTGTATAGATAAGGGATTTGGGAATTTAGAATTTTGAGACATTAATCGATTAATACAACAATAAACATTTTAGAAACAATTTGTCATGGCAAAAAAACAAGAAAATCTATCTGGGTTTAAAAAATTCCAGGCACTCACTCAAACCAAAGGCTACAAGACCTTTATGGGCTACGTTTACGGTATCGGTGCATCCGTAGTGATGGTCGGTGCTTACTTCAAGCTGACTCACATCCCCGGCGCTGACTTCATGCTGGGTCTCGGTTTGGGTGTCGAAGCCTTGATTTTCTTCCTTTCGGCTTTCGAGCCTCAACATCTGGAATATCAATGGGACAATGTCTTCGTAGAACTCGAGGAGGATTGGAACGGTGAAACCCGCACCCAATTCAGCACCTCTGGAAGCACCAATGAGAGCGGCATCAATTCTTCTGAAATGAACCACGCCATGATGCAAGCCATGGCCGCCACCCACGATTACACCAACGCCATCGAGCAGGCCACACGCAACGTCAACAATTTCGCCAACGACTACGTCAAGGCTTCCGAACAGCTGGGTGCTTCAATGAGCAAGCTCGACTTCAGCGCCTTGGACACCAACGCCCTGAAGAAAGTGGCTACCAGCATGCAATCGCTCAACTCCATCTACGAGCTGCAGCTCCAAAGCATGGAACAAACCTCGAAGGCCTCAAGCAACCTTGCCGCCACGATGAACAGCTATATGGACAACCTCAATGCCTCAGCCAACAACGCCAACGAGCTTAACAAACAGCTCAACCAACTGTCGTCACGCCTGAGCGCCCTGAACAACGTTTACGGAGGCATGTTGTCAGCCATGAACATCAAGGCATAATTCTACTCAATTGAAAATTTAAAGATTTAAAAATTTAAGGAGTAAGAAAATATGTCAGGCGCTAAAGAAACCCCGAGACAGAAAATGATCGGCATGATGTACCTCGTGTACACCGCGCTGCTGGCCATGAACGTCTCGAAAGACATCCTCGACGCTTTCGACACCGTCAACACCGGCGTCCAAGAGACCAACATCACGCTGATGCAGCAAATCTCACAGCGTTATGCCAGCTTCGAGGAACAATATACCTTGGACCAAGAAAAAGTGGGTCCCTACTGGGAAGAAGCCCAGCTGCTCAGGGAAAAATCCACCGATATCATCAACTATATCGAAGCCCTGAAGTGGGATCTCGTGAGCAAGATCGAAGAGATGGACTATGCCAAAGCCCTCGAACACGGTCTGCTCAAGAACCCGGATACCATTCAGTACAACAACCGTTTGCTCTATAACATCAACACCTCCAAGATCAAGTCGAGAGACAACTACAACCGTCCCACCGCCTATATGATGGGCGACCCCGAAGGTCCGGGCAACGGAGGCAAAGCCTATGAACTCTCTGAGAAAATCCGTAATTATCGTGCCGAGATCGTCAAGATCATGGGTGGAGAACACATCCACGAATTGGGACTTATCACCGATAGCATCTTTGGAACAAGAGACTATGTGTTGGCCTCGGGAGGCATTGAAAGCACCCTGCAGAAGCTTCCTTTGGAAGGCGACTATTACGGTGCCAAGATCAGCTATTACCCAGGCGTCACCGACCCTGTTCAGGATAGCTGGGAATACCGCAACTTCCATCACACCGTGCTGATTGCCGATGTCACCCTGCTCAACAAGATCATCTCCGAAGTGGAGACCGCCGAGCTGAACGCCGTGACCCATCTGGCACAAGCCATCCACGCCGAGGACTTCACCTTCGACGAGGTCGGTGCCAAGGTGTTCGCCGAGAGCAACTACATCATCTCCGGCCAGACCTACCGCGCACAAGCCATGGTGACTGCTTGGCAGAACACCCAGACCACTGCCAGGGTACGTCTCGACGGTGGTGCTGAAAAGGAACTCCATAGCGACAGCCAAGGTGTCATCCATCTCGACTACAACGTCGGCATTGGCACGCACAAATACTCAGGCGTCATCCCGATGCTCAATCCCAAGACCAACGAGATTGAGGACTATCCTTTCGAGAATACCTTTACCGTAGCTCCTCCTGCGGTGAGCGTGTCGGCCACCAAGATGAACGTGGTGTATGCCGGTATCGACAACCCGATCGCCATCGGTGGCGGCGTGGGTGGCGAGATTTCCGCTACGGCCACAGGCGCCACTCTGACCAAGACCGGCAACGGCACCTACAACCTCCGCGTGACTGGCAACCCCACCGAAGTGGTGGTCTTTGTCAACTCGCAAGGCAGCTCTCTTGGCAACATGAAGTTCCGCGTGAAGGAACTTCCCAAACCTACAGCCATCATCGACAACATCAGCCCTGACGGCAAATACGCCAAAAACGCCCTGCTCTCCGCCAACTGTGTGAGAGCCGAGATGAAAGACTTCGACTTTGAAGGCGTCAAGTATGACGTGGTGGGCTACACCGTGAAGTACAGGACCAAGGCCGGCACCATGAAGGAGGAGAAGGTCAACGGATCCAAGTTCAACGAAACCCTTAAAAGCGTGTTCAACTCAGCCAATTCAGGCGACATGTATATTTTCACCGCCATCCGAGTGAAGGGTAACGACAACAAGGAGAAAGTGCTCGACTCGCAGATTGCCGTGGAAATCAAATAAGCTAACAACCAAATTAATACCATAGAAGATGAAAAAGACACTTGTTTCAACACTGACAGCCGCAATGCTTTTCGGCATGGTACTGAGCCTCACCGCCCAGACCACCGAGGCAAAGCCTCCCAAGAACAGCATTCTGTCGAAACGTCAGGAAATCATGGTCGAAAAAGAACTGTCGCCTCTCCCCGAGATCCGCGAGGAGAATGTGATGTGGAAGAAGACCATCATCCGCGAGATTGACTTCCGTCAGAAGATCAACCAAGTGTTCTATTATCCCGTCAACCCCACCGAAGACTGGAGAAACTTGATCACCGTGCTCTACGACGGCATCCTCGACGGCCGCATTACCGCCTACCGTGTGGAGAACAATATCGACGACATGGTCACACCTTTGACCCGTGACGACTTCGAGAAGGAAAACACCAAGATCGGCGACCCGCCCGTCATCATGAAAGACGGCGTGGAAGTGGCCAACGAAATCGTGTTCAAGGACCGTATGGCCAACGTATCCCGTCTGAGAATCAAGGAGGACTGGTACTTCGACAAGCACTTGTCACAATTCCACGTGCGCATCATCGCCCTCGGCCCCATCATCGTTGACGAAGACGGTCTGTCGCAAGCTTGCTGGATCCCCTACGACGAGCAAACCCGCAAGGTGCTTTCCGAAGCCTTTGTAGCCAACCGTAAGAACGGCGCCGAACGCCGCACCTATGAGGAGATTCTCACCAAGCGCGTGTTCGACAGCTACATCGTCAAGGAAGAGAACATGTATGACCGCTACATCAACTCCTACGCCCTCAACATCGACGCTCTCTTTGAATCAGAACGCATTAAAGACGAGATGTTTGACTTTGAACAAAGCCTCTGGGAATACTAAAAAAGTGGAAAGTTGAGAGTTGAGAGTGGAAAGTTATTAGGCCATTTATCCGTATTAGGGGCCTATACCATTTTCGGATTCAATATTATTATTTGCAAGGAGCTGACCAATACCCATTTGGTCAGCTCTTTGGGTTTGTTTTGCTTCAGATCAGTCGGTGCCTGCATTCTGTTTTGGCTCATCTCCTTGTTCTTACCCAAGGAGAAGGTGCCGTTTAAGGACTTATGCGGCATCTTTGTCGCCTCCATGCTGGGCTTTTTCCTAACCCAGCTCTCCTACCTTGAATCCAGCAAATACACAACGCCGCTCGATACCTCCATCATTTGTTCCACCACGCCCATTTTCACGATGTTCTTTGCCGCCATTGCATTGAAAGAGCCTATCACCTTGAAGAAGGCCGGCGGCGTGGCCATAAGCTTTTTCGGAGTGATCATGTTGGTGCTGAACACCATCAGTGCACATGGTAACGGCATCACCCAGTCGATGCCCATCGGCATCTTGCTGATGATCGGCAATTGCCTCTTCTTCGCCTCTTATCTCGGCATCTTCCGACCTTTGATCCAACGATACCATGTGGTCACCTTCATGAAGTGGATCTTCTTGTTTTCCACCCTTGTGGCGGTGCCCATGAATTTGAAGGAATTGACCCATCTCCCACTCGCCGAGATGTCCATCAGTTATTGGCTCCAGTTGGGTTACATCATCGTCTTTGCCACTTTCATTGCCTATTTCCTGCTGCCCATCGGGCAAAAACAGCTGCGTCCCACGGTAGTGAGCCTCTACACCTACGTCCAGCCTTTGATCGGCATGGTAACCGCCATTGTTTTGGGCATGGACAGGTTGACTTGGCAGAAGATCGTTGCCGCCGTGTTGGTTTTCACCGGGGTGATATTGGTTAATAAGAGTAGAGCGAAAGCTACGCCCTGAAAGGGCAACAGCTACTAGCCCAGGGCAACGCCCTGGGATTATGGGGAATCCAAAATAAATTATTATTTTTGTCCCATAAAAGGTATTATGGAAGTAAACCTGCTGCAAACGAACATCAGCTACCTGAAAGGCGTGGGGCCGAAAAAGGCGGAGATCTTGGGCAAAGAGCTTAAGGTCTTCACATTCATGGACATGCTTAACCAATTCCCGTTCAGGTATATCGACAAGAGCCAAATCCACAAGGTGGCGCAGGTGAACGATGACCTGGTCTATTACCAGCTCATCGGCACCATTAGCAATGTGCAGCTCGTAGGCGCGCCACGAGCCACCCGCGCCACAGCCAGGTTCACCGACGAGACCGGCTCCATCGAACTAGTGTTCTTCCGTGGCCTCAAGTGGATCAAAAACCGATTCAAACCCAATGTGAAATACGTGTTGTTCGGCAAAGCCAGCGAGTTTAACCATAACTACAACTTCGTCCACCCTGAAATAGAGGAATACCATCCATCCGATCCTTTGATCGGTGAAGGCCTGCAAGGCGTTTATAACACCACCGAGAAGATGAAAGACCACGGCCTCGGCACCCGGCAAATCGCCAAAATCCAACGCCAAATCCTCCAGCAGGTGATGGACCTGATTCCCGAGACCCTGCCCTTGCAGTTGTTACAGCAGGAGCAGCTCATCCCACGGAAATACGCCTACTACCAAATCCACATCCCCGCCAACAACATCGAGATCCAACAAGCCACCAGAAGGCTGAAATACGAGGAGCATCTGTTCTTCCAACTCAAGTTGTTAAGGGCTAAAAAACGCCGTGAAAGCCTCAGTCGGGGCTATGTGTTCGGCCAAGTGGGCGACTACTTCAACACGTTCTATAAGGATTACCTCCCCTTCCCGTTGACCAACGCCCAAAAACGCGTCATCCGTGAGATCCGCATCGACATGGGCAGCGGCCACCAGATGAACCGCCTGCTGCAAGGCGACGTGGGCAGCGGAAAGACCATTGTGGCCCTCATGGTGATGCTGCTGGCGCTCGACAATGGCTACCAAGCCTGTATGATGGCACCTACCGAGATCTTGGCGCAACAGCATTATGCCACGCTTAAGGAACAACTCAAGGACATGCCCGTGAAGTTTGCCCTCCTCACCGGCTCCACCAAGACCAAGGAACGCCGCGAGATACACCAAGGGTTGGAGGACGGCTCGTTGCAGATCATCGTGGGCACCCACGCCCTCATCGAGGAGAAGGTGGTCTTCAAAAACCTCGGCCTCGCCATCATCGACGAGCAGCACCGCTTTGGCGTGGCGCAACGCTCCAAGTTCTGGGAGAAGACCGAACGGCCGCCCCACATGCTCGTGATGACCGCCACCCCCATCCCCCGAACCTTGGCCATGACGCAATACGGCGACCTCGACGTCTCGAAGATCGACGAGCTGCCCCCCGGCCGCAAGCCCGTGGAGACCTACCACGTGTATGACGACGACCGTTACCGCATCATGATGTTCATGAAGCAGCAGATCGCCAAGGGACGCCAAATTTACGTGGTTTATCCCTTGATCAAGGAATCCGAAAAGACCGACATGATCGCCCTTCAGGAGGGTTATGAAGCCTTGCTACGCGACTTCCCCGAGCCGGAATACAAGATCTCCGTCTGCCACGGCCAGCTGAAGCCTGAGGACAAGGACTTCGAGATGCAGCGTTTCATCACCCGCAACACCCAGATCATGGTAGCCACCACGGTGATTGAGGTAGGCGTGAATGTGCCCAACGCGAGCGTGATGATCATCGAAAACGCCAATCGGTTCGGACTATCCCAGTTACATCAATTAAGAGGCCGTGTGGGTCGTGGTGCAGACCAATCCTATTGCATTCTGGTCACCGACCACAAGCTCACCCCCGACGGCAAGACACGCATGAAGACCATGTGCTCCACCAACGACGGCTTCCAGATCGCCGAAGTCGATCTGGAACTCCGAGGTCCCGGCGAAACCGGAGGGTTGCGCCAATCCGGCCAGATCGAGATGCTCATAGGCGACCTTCAAAAGGACGGCACCTTGATCCCACAGGTGCGCGATGCCGCCATCCGCATCCTCAACGACGACCCTAAGCTCATCAAGCCCGAAAACCGCATGCTCCGCGAGCATTACAAGGAATTGTTCGCCCAAACATTTGACTGGAGTCAAATCGGGTAAAAATGAAATAATTTTATTTCAAATAGTTTTATTTCAAATAGTTTTATTTCAAATAGTTTTATTACATTTGCAAAAAATCAGTAATATGAATATCCCTTTTACCTACGGCAAGATTGTCGATGAGCTTGATTTTACTGATAGATTGGAAGAAACTGCTCAGTTGGTTTCAATTTTCCAATCACTAACCAATACGGCTATCATCTCCCCAAGACGATGGGGAAAATCCTCTCTGGTTGCAAGAGCCATAAAGGAAACTGAGCAAAAACAGAAAAAAATCCTGTTCATACGTATGAACATCTTTAAATGTGAAAACCCACAAGAGTTCTATGAGCTTTATGCGAAAAGAATCATGGAGGATGTTTCTTCTTCAGCTGAATCCTTGCTCACAAACGCCAAAGAGTTTATTTCCCGATTACTTCCCAAACTTTCCTTATCGGACCCTTCGGGACAATATGAAATCGCATTAGGTGTGAACGTCAAAGACAATCCAATCAATGAAGATATCTTGGATCTGCCACAACAAATTGCCGTCAAAAAGAAGAAAAAAGTAGTCGTTTGCATTGATGAGTTTCAGCAAATCGGAGAATTCCCCGACACTGTCAAATTCCAAAAAATCCTACGAAACCATTGGCAAGGGCACAAGAACGTCGCTTTTATTCTCTATGGCAGCAAAAAGCACATGATGCTGAATATTTTCGGGAAAAATGGCAGTCCATTCTATCGGTTTGGCGACATGATGTTTATTGAGAAAATCACCAATGAGGAATGGAAAAAATTCATTGTAACCCGATTTAAAGACACCGGAAAATCCATCACGGCAGAAACGGCTGGTTATTTGGCCAAACAGGTCGAGAATCATCCTTATTACGTCCAACAACTCGCCCAATATGCTTGGCTTCGCACCAAGAAAACATGTACGGAAGACATTGTTGATAATGCTTTGCAGGCCATGTTGTATTCGCTCAACCTACAGTTTGTCAACCTTATGGATTCGCTCACTGAAAAACAACGGAATTTCCTTTGCGCCATTAGTGAGGGCGTGAAGAACTTAACCTCAACGGAAACGCTTCATCAATACCAGATGGGAACCAGTGCCAACATCCGAATCATCAAGAACGCCTTACTGAAACGCGACCTTATCGATGTTACGGGGAAAAACATCCAGATACAAGATCCTCTTTTGAAACGATGGATTATTGAAGAGTACTCAAAAATAAGATGATTTTTTTGTAGCTTTGCACTGCAATAGAAAAAGCCATGCCGATCCCAAGGGAAACCGTCGATCTGATCCTGTCAACCGCCCGCATCGAGGAGGTGGTGGGAGAGTTCGTCTCGCTCAAGAAACGCGGGGCGAACTACATCGGACTGTGCCCTTTCCATAACGAGAAGACGGGATCGTTCAACGTGAATCCCGCACGCAACATCTTCAAATGCTTCGGCTGCGGCAAAGGCGGCGACTCGGCCAAGTTCCTCATGGAACACGAGCACATCACCTACCCCGAGGCATTGCGCTATCTCGCCAAGAAATACAACATCCCCATCGAGGAGAAAGAGCTGTCACCCGAAGAGCGCATGGCCCAGACCGAACGCGAGAAGATGTTCAACATCAATGCCTTCGCCGACAAATACTTTGTGGATACGCTGTGGAACACGGACGAGGGCAAGTCGGTGGGTTTGGAATATTTCCGCGAACGCGGCTACCTCAACCCCATCATCGAGAAATTCCACCTTGGCTACAGCCCTTCCAAATGGGAGGCTTTCACCGAATATGCCAAGCAAAACGGCTACGACCCCGAGTTTCTCGAAAAAGTGGGGTTCTGCATCAAGCGCCAAAACGGCGAGTATTACGACCGCTACCACGGCCGTGTGATGTTCCCCATCCACAACCTCACGGGCAAGGTCATCGGCTTTGGCGGCCGCATCCTGCAATCCGATCCCGAGAAGAAACTGGCCAAGTACCAGAATTCGCCCGAGTCGGAGATCTACCAGAAGAAAGAGACCCTGTATGGCATCTACTTCGCCAAAGGCGCCATCGTCAACAAGGACGAATGTATCCTGGTGGAAGGCTATTTCGACGTGTTGCGCATGCACCAGATCGGCATTGAGAACGTCGTGGCCAGCTCAGGCACCTCGTTGACCACCGAGCAGATCCGACTCGTCAAGCGCTATACCAAGAACATCACCATGCTCTACGACGGCGATGCTGCCGGCGTGCATGCCGCCTTGCGTGGCACCGACATGATCCTCGCCGAGGGTATGAACGTCCGCGTGGTGGTGCTGCCCCCCGAACACGACCCCGACACCTTCGGCAAGGATTATCCCACCGAGGAAGTCGTCAAATACCTCAAGGACAACGCCAAGGACTTCATCCGCTTCAAGACTGAGCTGCTGCTGAAGGACGCTGCCAACGACCCCATCAAGAAGGGCCAGGTGGTGCGTACCATCGTGGAGACCATCTCGGTGGTGCCTGACGCCATCTTCCGCATCGCCTACGTCAAGGAAACCAGCCGCCTGCTCGACATGCCCGAAGAGACCCTGATGATGGAACTCAACAAGCAACTGCGGGCCAAGTTCAAGAAGTCGCTCGGCATTGAAGGCGAGGTCATCCCCGATGAGCCTGTCGTTGCGCCACCGCAGGAACAGCCCCAGGAGGAGACCCTGCCTCCCGGCTATTACCAAGAGCGCGAGCTGGTGAAACTGCTGCTTCTCTACGGCACCAGGCAACTTAGCGAAATCCAGCAAGACGAATCAGGTCAAAACTTGGAATGTCAGGTTTCTGTGGCACAGACAATTGTCGATGACTTGATTAATGACAACATTGTGTTTAACGATCCTGTCAACCGAAAGATCTTTGAAATATATGATCAAGCGTTAAACACTGAAGAAATTCCCAACGACCAATTCTTCACTTCAAACGAAGATGAACAAGTGGCACAGTTGGCTATCGATTTAGTGACCACACAATATAAATTGGATGGGTGGGAACGCCATGGTATTTTTGTAAAAAGAGAAGAAGACACCTTGAAAAAAGCCGTGCAATATGCCATCCTTCGCTACAAGGATCTGATCATCGATGCGCGGCGGAAAGAGATCCAAAACCAGATCAAAGAAGAACAAGACCTTGACAATCAGCTGCTTTTGTTAAAAGAAAAGAAAAAATGGGATGATCTCAGGGTGATAATCAACAAACAATTGGGAATTGTAATTGCAAAATAAGAGATACAAATGGGAATGTTTAACAATCGTAAGAGATGGCGTGTCCCCGCTGGTGTGGAGCCAACGCCGTTGGACCGCAAGGTGATGGCATTTGAGAGTCGGGGCGCCCTGGTGCCGAAACGCTCGTTGATCCGCACCCCCGAAGAGATCGAAGGCATCCGTAAAAGTGGTGTCATCAACACCGCCATCTTGGATTTGGTCGGCGAGAAGATCCACGCCGGCATGAGCACGTTGGAGATTGATGAGATCGTTTATAACTACACCGTCGAACATGGTGCCACCCCGGCAACCTTGGGCTACGAGGGCTATCCGAAGAGCGTCTGCACTTCCATCAACGAGGTGGTGTGCCACGGCATCCCGTCGGCCAAGGAAATCTTGAGGGAAGGCGACATCATCAACGTCGATTGCACCACCATTTTGGACGGCTTTTACGCCGATGCCTCACGCATGTTCGTCATCGGCAAGACCTCGCCGCAAAAGCAAAAGTTAGTGGATGTGGCCAAGGAATGTCTCCAGATCGGCATGGAAGCCGCCAAGCCTTTCGGTTTCGTGGGTGACATCGGCAATGCCATCCAACAGCACGCCCATAAATACGGCTTCAGCGTGGTGCGCGACCTCTGCGGCCATGGTGTAGGCGTCAAGTTCCACGACGACCCCGAGGTGCTGCACTATGGAAAGAAAGGCACCGGCATGTTGCTTGTTCCCGGCATGGTGTTCACCATCGAGCCGATGATCAACATGGGCACTTGGAAGGTCTTCGTTGACAGTGCCGACGGCTGGACCGTCATCACCGAAGATGAGCTTCCCTCCGCCCAGTGGGAACATACCTTCCTAATGACCGAAACAGGACTGGAGATCCTTACGCATTAAGCCTTGAGTAGTTCGTAAGCATTGTTTACGAATTGAAGCAGTTTTTTGTCACGTTTCCCTACCAAGATCCATCAATTAATATAAAGTGGATGTTTTTACAAACTTCTTCGTCAGTCCGTTAATACTAATGAAATAAATTCCATTTTGAAAACTCGAGACATCTATTTGTTGTGATTCGCCGTCAACGTGACCTGTCATCAGGGTTTGACCCATGAGGTTGGTGATACGGTATTCCCCATTTGCCGTGACCGTCAACCGACCGTCAGTGGGGTTGGGATAGATCCCAAACGAGGCCATCTCGTTCTCATCCACCCCAACGTTGGCCAACACCCTCAACTGCATCGTGACAGGCAAATGATCCGAGGCGTCGTACAAAGCCTGGGCAAGGGTGGCCGACACCGCGCTGTTGCCGTTTTGGTTGATGCTTTGGTTAAAATGGTTGCCGTCGTTACCCACGGCATAATACGAGTTATTGATGTATTTGATATAGTTGAAGCCCATGTAGATCTCATCCGACATCAGGATGAAGTCGAAACGGTCGTCCAAACCACCGCTGGAGAAGCACTCGTCGGAATAGCTCCGTGTGGATTGTGTATGAAACGCCTTGAAAGCACTGTTTTCGTTCCACTCGCCAACACCGCCCACATTGGCCAGGGGATCAACGAAACACACTTCGGGATCGCTGTAGGTGTGAGTAAGCAGCTGATAGCCGGTTTCACTGGCACGATACATGTTGAAATCGCCCATGATCAACGCATTGTCATTGTGATAATGTTGTTTGACATAGTCCATCGCAGTCTGCATCAAGGCACGGCGGTTGGCTTCATACCCCATTCCCGCCTTGGGGTGGGCCACAATGCAGATCAGCTTGATGGTATCGCCCGCAACCAGGCTTTGGGTTTTCAGATAAAGCTCATACACGTCGGTGTCGCGCGGCTTGGTGCGCAAAGCCACGTGCTTCTTCAGTTCCATCTTCCGGGAATCGTAAAAGATGTGGTTGATGATATTGCTGCCGCTATAATTGATGATATTATCCGATTTCCAGTAATGCACACCGTTGATGTTGAGATTGTTGTTCAGGAACCTGTCAAGCAAGGCCTGTGTGGCTCCAAACTCGCATACCGTCAGGATGTCAGGCTGGACGTAATCCAAGAGCATGCGGATACATTCATCTTTGCGTTGGGTACTGTTGTTAGTCTCATAGCAATCGGCGAAGCCGCTGTTATAGTTGCCGTATTCCAGCAGGTTGTACTGCATCACGGTGAGCGTGTTCTGGGCTGTCATGAACGTTGACAGCAGCAGAAAGGACAGAAAAGCGAAAAAACGTCTCATGTTTTCGGGTTTAGTATGCAAAAATAACTAATTTTGCGGTGAATTTGAATAAAATGATAAAAATGAAGAGATTTAAATTGATATTGGCTGTGATGGCAATGGCTCTCGGGATTTGCTCTTGCGGGTCGGAAAATGACGATAGTATGGATTATCTGGCTTTGGTAGGCACTTGGGGCGTGAAAACCATCCAATATTACAACCTGAATTATTGGGGTAATCCCATTGAAAATACCATCGAGACTTATGAGTTCACCCCTGGTGACCCCATTGACGGCATCGACTTGGTATTCAAGGAAGACCGTTCAGGTAAGAAAATCGATCGTAGCAGCGACACCGTCATGATCAGCACCACCCAATATGTGGTCAGTCCCGACACCGTTGTGGTTTCCCAATTCAATTACTCCTACCACAAGGACGAGAGCATTATTTACATGACCATGCTTTCCAATTTAAAAACGCATAAGCTTCGTGTTCTCAAATTCACGGACAAAGAGTTCACTTACGAGTATGAATACAAGAAGAATTATGCTGAGAGTGCTCATTTGGTTCGTATCTCCAACTCCACTAACGGCAAAGCTGCCAGGCGTTCCAAGCCTGTTGCCATCAGACCGCGCAGGGAAGGCTCGCTGCTGAGCAATTAATACGTCATTCTACAAACAAAACCAACCCCTTCAAATAACTCCCTTCGGGGTGGTAAATGTTTATCGGATGATCCGCCGGCTGCGAAAGCTGATAAAGGATCCTGACATTGCGTTTGGCCTCAATGGCAGCCGCCGTCACAATGCCTTGGAAAGTAAACTTGTCAACCGCCTGCGAGCAGCTGAACGTGAACAGAATGCCGCCCTTGGCGATTCGCTTGATGGCTTCGGTATTAATAAACCGATAGCCCTGAAGCCCGCGATGCCGGTCTTGATGCCGCTTGGCAAACGCCGGTGGATCCAAGATGATCAAATCGAATTCGCCATCCCCCATTCCCATGACAAAATCCTTCATATCCGCCGTGATACAAGGATTCTCTTCCGTTGAGTAACCGTTGAGCATCAGGTTGGCCTTGGCGGCCTCCATGGCCTTGCCCGAAGCATCAACCGTGACCACTCGCTTGGCACCGCCCCTCAAGGCCGTCACCGTGAAACCGCCCGTGTAACCGAAGGCGTTGAGCACCGTCTTGCCCTTGGCCAATTGCCGAACCAATTCCCGATTGTCGCGCTGATCGACGAAAAAGCCCGTTTTCTGCCCGTTCTCCCAATCAATCTGGAAAAGGCTGTCGTTCTCCATGATCGTTTCATTAATGCGTGAGCCGAAGAGATAACCGTCCGAAACGGCATCCTCCTTACCCATGCGCTTCATGGCTTCGGCACTTTTGTTGTAAATGGCCTGCAAACCCAACTCTGGAATGAGCTTCAGTGCCCTGACGATCTCCTTCAGATGTAGTGCCATGCCCTCGGTCTGGGCTTGCACTACGGCCGTGTGGCCATAAACGTCGATGATCAACCCCGGCAGACCGTCGCCTTCGGAATGGACCAAACGATAGCAGTTGGTGTGCGGATTGCCAATGAGTCCCATCGCCTGTCGTACCTCAAAGGCATGCTTCAGCTTGTCCAAAAACAGCCATTCATCAACCTTGCGATTGTCGAAACTGAGCAACTTGACGGCAATGCTTTCCGATTCGCAGAAACCTGTACCCAAGATTCTGCCCTGATAGTCGGTCACGGTGACGGTGTCGCCAGCCATCAGGCCTTCGGGGCCTTTTTCAATGGCACCTGAGAAAACCCAGGGATGAAAGCGTTGCACAGCGGTTTCTTTGCCTTTGTGAAGGCGGATAACGGGATAGAGGGGTGTCTCGTTCATATAATGATTCAGTTTTTGCAAAAATACAAAAAACGATTATTTTTGCAGTACTAAAAAAATCAATCCCCATGAAAGACAACACCTTTACCCTTAGCGGCCAGATCGTCGATTTGGTCCATTCGCGCATTTTCCCCGGCATGATAACCGTTGACGACGGCAAAATCACTGAAATCAAGCCTTTGCCCGTGGCAGAGCATCGTTTCATCATGCCAGGCTTCATTGACGCCCACATCCACATCGAAAGCTCAATGGTGCCGCCTTCGGAATTTGCGAGGATGGCTGTACCCCATGGCACAGTGGCCACGGTGAGCGATCCCCACGAGATTGCCAACGTGATGGGGGTGGAAGGCATCGACTTCATGATCCGTAGTGGCAAGCGCGGCCATTTCAAGTTCTATTTCGGCGCTCCCAGCTGTGTGCCTGCCACGCCTTTTGAGACCTCGGGCTTCACCCTCAACGGCCAAATCATCGAGGAACTCATGGCTCGCGACGACATCTACTATCTCGCTGAGATGATGAACTACCCAGGAGTGCTTGCCGGCGATCCCGACATCATGCGAAAGTTGGCTGCCGCCAAGAAAAACGGCAAGCCCATCGACGGACACGCTCCCATGGTGTCTGGCGACGACATCAAAAAATACATTGACGCAGGGATTGGCACTGACCACGAATGTTTTGCCATCGAAGACGCCTTGGAAAAAATCAGCCATGGCATGAAGGTGTTGATCCGCGAAGGCAGTGCTGCCAAAAATTTCGAGGCCTTGATCCCGCTGATGGCCAAGTACCCTGAGATGCTGATGTTCTGTTCGGATGACAAACACCCCAACGATCTCCTCAAGGGGCATATCAACCTGCTGGTGAAACGAGCCTTGTGGAAAGGCTATAAGCTGATGGATGTGCTACGAGCTGCGTCGCTCAACGCCGTGAAGCATTATCATCTTGATGTAGGTATGCTGCAAGAAGGCGACGACGCCGACTTCATTGTGGTGGACAACCTCAATGATTTCAATGTGTTGCAGACCTATGTCAAAGGTCGGTTGGTGGCTGAAAACGGCGTTTCATTGATGCATCGGCGCAAGGAGGAGGCGTGTAACAATTTCCATGCTGAACCCATCAAGACCGAAGACCTTCGAATGGAACCTCAAGACAAGCGTATCAAGGTTATTGCCTGCATGGATGGCAGCCTGATTACCAACACCATTGTGGCCACACCCAAGGTGGTGGATGGCAACATGGTGAGCGACACCACGCGCGACATCCTGAAGATGGTGGTGCTGAACCGCTATACTCCGACGAAGCCTGCCGTGGGGTTCATCAATAATATCGGCCTGAAACGAGGTGCCATTGCCACTTCGGTAGCGCACGACAGCCACAACATCGTGGCGGTTGGCTGTAGCGACGAGGAGATTGCCCGTGCCATCAATCTATTGGTGATCACCAAAGGCGGCATGGTGGCTTGCAGTGAGACGGAGTTTGCTTTGTTGCCCCTGCCTGTCGCCGGATTGATGAGTCTGGAGGAAGGTAGCCGTGTGGCTGAGGATTATGAACGCGCCGATAAGTTGGCACACGATTTCGGTTGCACGCTTTACAGCCCCTTCATGACGCTCTCTTTCATGGCTTTGTTGGTGATTCCTGACTTGAAATTGAGCGACAAGGGCTTGTTTGACGTCACTAAGTTCGGGTTTACTTCATTAATGGAATAAAAAAACGTCATTGCGTTCCTCGCAATGACGAAAAAAAGGGTGGCCCGAAAGCCACCCTTTTTTTGTCTAACGACTTGTCAATTACTTGACAACAGTCAAGCGTTTCACGCTAACACCGGCTTCGGTGTTGATACGGACCATGTAGAGGCCAGCCTCGAATTGGCCGAGGTTCAGCTTGGTCATATCAGCATCGACGTTGGCATCGTAAACCACTTGACCGAGAGCGTTGACCACAGTGATGTGGCTCATACCCTTGGCCTCGATGGTAACATTACCAGTGGTCGGGTTAGGATAGATGGTGGTAGGAACGAAGCTGTTCTCATTGACAGCCCAAGGCTCAATGGTCACAGTCTCTTCAACACCGCATGACATTGCCCAGAGGGTCACGTCGGGTTCACCGGCATAAGCCACTCTCACAGTGTAGGTGTAATCACCAGGAGCATCCACCACATCGGTGTAGGTAGTGGTGTTGGCATCAACGAAGGCAACATATTCACCGTCACGGAAGAGGGCTACGCCAAGGATACCTTCCATAACAACAGGAGGTTGCGGAGCTTCAGCATCAAGCTCATAAATGGCAATGTGCTGCGGGCTTTGCTGGATGTCACCGAAGAAGCAGGTCTTGCCGTTGTATGGGCCAACGAAGCAACCGCCTGAGCTACCGGTAACAACCGGGTTGGTGTTGAAGTTGAACACTGCTGAAGTAATGGTGTTGGTTCCAATGTTGTAGTCGTCAACATCGTTGGTACCATTGTTGAAGCAGTACACGTGCTCAACGCCAGCAGGATCCTTGTAGTAAGCGCAATCTGATGCACTTGTTGGAGTTGCACCGGTTTGTACGATAGCACCAGTACGGCTGACAAGTGTCAAAGCACCTGACCAGTTACCGACTACCCAGAAGCCGTCACGCTCAGGATCGTAGGTAATGGCACGCATTGCACCGTAAGCTGAGCTGGTTGAGCTGACCAATGTGTGGTTGGCAAGGTCGAGGCAGTAGATGGTGCTGCTGTTGGCAACGCCATAGAAGTACTGACCGTCGTAAGTCAAACCACGGCACTGACCGCTACCTGAAACGTTGAATTCCTCAATGAAGTTGCCCTGGAGGTCATACTTGTAGAACTGTGATGTTGAACTTGCTGACCATGAGCTTGTGTAGATGTATTCACCGTCGGAAGCGACACCATACTGATAGCCTGATGTAGCGTCGAATTCATATTCGAGATCCCACATGTTGCGGTTGTTCACATGCATTGCTGAGAGAACACCTGCGTTGTTGCACTCGTGTGTAGGAACGGTAATCTCGTGGACTTCGCCCTTGGCACCTTCAGCAACATAGACGCGGAGCATCCAACCATAACCGGAAACACCGGCTGTTGCAAGATCCATCCAGCTTGAACCGTCGAGAGAGACCCAACGTGCGTTAACATCACCAGCGCCTGACTCCATGTAAGCTGCTGCGCAGTATGATGAGCTTGTTGCATTGTAGAACACAACCCAGAGGTTCTGTGAATCGTCAATGTTAACTGGCTCTGCAAATTCGTATTCAACGAAGCCTGGTGTAGCACCTGTTGTAGCAACGTTCACTGTACCGACTGCTGTGCCAGGAGCTGTTGTGCCACCCTGGTAGATAGTAGCTGTACCTGTGAATGCGTATCCAGCATTACCTGAGTCGTAGGTAGCAACCTTGGTCACAAAGTCACCAGTGTAGGTGCCTGCTGGGAACATAATTGCCCAGTAGAATGGACCGCTAGCACCAATGTTGTTGTCGTTGGTACCATTGTCATAGTAGTACCACTGACCGGCACCTGGTCCTGGAGGAGTGGGTTGGCCACCGTCAGGCAAGGTCCAAGTGAGGGTTACGTTGTTTTCATCGACAGTGCCGTTGAATGAGAGCACATCGTTGAACGGATCGCAAGGTGCATAGGTCCAAGTGTAGTATGACCAGTCACCCATGCCAGAGGCATAGAGAGGAGCAACAGCACCTTGGTGGACTTCGCCTTCTTCCATGCCATCAACATCGAACTGGAAGCATGGATGGTATGTCTCGCCAACGTATGTACCATCAAGCATCATCTTGTAGCTGATAGGAGCGCGATCGCCTCTGTTACCACCTGAGATTGTAACATCGTCAATGAACAAGTAGTTCATGTCGTCGCTGTTCCAGTGACGGAATGCAACATATTTGGTACCTGCTGGGAGTTCGATGTTCTTCTCCATCCAAGCACTCATTTCACGTGAGCTGCCCTGAGTCATTGAACTCTTAACTCCATTGCCACCCTTTGAACCGGCTGTCTCTTCAAATACCAATGTGAAGTTGCTTGTAGCTGTACCAGTTGATGAAGCATAAATACCATAGTGATCCGGATAAGCGGTATTGGTAGCAACATAGTATTGGATGCTTGTTGCACCGTCAACCATTGGAGATATCATCCAGTTGTCTGGATACATTGTGATGCTGTTCCATGACCATGAGCTTGCGCAGTTAGTGCCGCTGTGAGCATCACCAATGCCGTATGAAGCTGGTGTAGCATTCTGCCATGTGTCACCGTCGCCATCAGCGTCAACTGTTGTCCAGTTGGTGATAGCGCCATCTTCAAAGTCGTCTTCAAACAAGATTCCTGTTGGAGGTGTTGGAGGTGTTGGCGTTACAGCGCCATTGCCTTCCCATCTTGCCCAACCAGTGGGTGATACGTAGAAGTCTTCAACCGGAGCAACGATTTCGTTGAGAAGAATGTCGTAGATGTCATCGTCTTCAACCATGATCGGGTTGCCTGTTGGGTTCCATGATGCGTAACCTTCCAAAGCAACGGTGATGTCGTAGGTGTCGCCCTTGCGAACCACAACCTCGGCAGTGCCGCCAGCGATGGTGGCGTTGTAATCATTGTTTTCACCGTCGATGGTAACGGTAGCTCCGTCAGCTGACTGACCGTTGTTCAGGTTGACGTTGAAGGTCAAAGTGGCTTCCATATCCTTTTCGATCACGTTGGACCAGAGGATCTCTGACTCACCAGAACCTGTTGGCGCTGGAGGTGTCGGAGGAGTTGGAGCTGAACCAGCGTAAGTGATGGTTACGTCGTCAATCCAGATCTCATACATGTCGTAGTTGACATCGTGGAATGCGATCCAAACTTCCTGGCCTGCGTAAGCAGCCAAGCTGACCTCGTGTGAACGCCAGTTCTCATAACGGTTTTCGCTGCGACGGACTGCTGCGCCACCGTTGCCTGTGCCCTTGGCACCACCGCTCCAAACCTGTGTGAAGCTGGCTGCTGTTGGGTTAGCTGCAGTTGAAACGCAAACTGAGAAGTTCTCAGGATAGCTGTCGTTAGCATTGTCAGCCCAGAATGTAATTGATGAGTTGGCATCAACACTGTACTTCTGAGGTGATACGAGGTAAGCATCGGTATCGTATGGACCATCATAGTCAACATATGAGTAGCACATTGCGAAGCCTGTACCAGTGTGAGCGAGTTCTGTGTAGTCATAACCACCGAGGTTGTTATTGCTGTGGAGCCATTCACCACCGTCAGTGTTGACGACGATATTGGTCCAGCCTTCCAAACTACCGTTTTCGAAGCCGAAGGTAGCGGTTTCGCGGCTGCGGTCTGTTGGAGCATAGCCATCATAGGTGGCTGCGATACCCCACTGCCATTCACCGTATGGCAATGATGCCCAAGCTTCGTCAGTGTATTCGTATGTCTCAGCATCGATACCTGCTGCGATAGGCTCACCGGGTTCTTCTGACACAACGAGGTTTCTACGATAGAGGTTGTAGCTCATGAATTCACGGTTGTTGCGTGGAGCCACCTTGGTTGAACCATCGTAGATGGTGATGTCGTCAACGTTCAGGATGAACTGGTCGTTGCAGTTGAAGTGACGGATGGCGACCCAGATGGTCTGACCAGCGTATGAGCTGAGGTCAACGGTCTTTTGATACCAGCTGCCTTGTGCCCTTGTGCCGCGGATCAAGCCGTGGTTTTCAGCCTCAGGTGAATTCTTGGCGGTCATAGTCCATTCCTGAACCATGGTGAATGCGCTGGCAGTTGCTGTTGTTGTTGAAACAGCCACGCCGAAGTGCTCAGCGGCATAGCTTGCATCCTGTGCGCATGCATAGAAGGAGATGCTAGCACCAGCCTGAACGTTGATTTGTGCAGGAGCTACGAGGTAGTTGTCAGGAGTGATGGCTGCGCTTGTGGCATTGCTGTAGGAACCTGAGCAGACCATGTCAGCTGACTCGTCGTGACCTGAACCGGCGAGGCTTGCGCCTGATGCCAAGTAAACGCCACCGATTTCTGAACCGAGAACCCAATCGTAACCGTCGTTGTTGGCGTCGATTGTTGTCCAGCCTTCCATCGTGCTGTTGTCGAAGGTGTAGGTTGTTGCACCTGGTGTTGGAGGAACAGGTTCATCTTTTCTGTACATGCAGATGTTATCAACATAGATACAGTCGTCGTTGCTGTTGACTGATGAATCCTTGGTGTATTCCCACTTGTAGGTGTGAACACCTGCAGTAACTGTGAATTCCTTGTAAGCGTATGGGTTCTGGCCGCTCAAAGCCTGACCTTTTTCAACGCCGTCGATGTAGAAGTGGAACTTGTCGTAGTTAGCTTCTGAAGAAGTTCTTACATAGAATCCCATCTTAGCCTCTTCGAATGGAACCTCAACGGTAGCCTCGATGATTGAAGATGCGCTAGCTTGGCCTTCGCAAGTTGACTTCATGCAGTAGGTGCCTTCGTATGGGTTGGTGGTGGTCACCGTCCAAGCATACTGTGCAGGCAGTGTGAACTCAGCCTGTGAGAAGTCGCCGGTTTCGAAGTCAACGATCATCTCAGCGGGATCCCAGCTCCATTCAACCAACACGTCGTTTTCTTGCTCGGTAGCAGTGATCTGGCCGAGAGGATAGTAGAACTCGTGTGAAATGAAGATGATGCCATCGGTGAGTTGGTCGTAGTTGACCAGGATGTTTTCAACGGCGGTCATGTCGTAACCTTCGGTGGCCACAGTACCGACATAGGTACCGGCGAGGATTTCGCCAGTGAAGGTACCGTCTTCACCGGTGGTCAAAGTGAAGGTCTGGTTGGCACCGTGCTCGTCGACACCGTTGAACTCAACGGTAGCGTTGGCAACCGGGTGCTCTTCGTCGATGTCATAGACGGCACCGCTCACAGAACCGTTACCGGTCATGTAAACAGTGACGATGTCTGACAGAGCGGATTCACCAGCGTCGTAAACAGCTGACACCTGGAAGTCATAACCTTCCATGTTGTATTCAAGGCCTTCAAGTGAGTAGGTGTGGTCAACGATAGGTGCTTCGTTAACCTTGACACCGTCCTTATAGATGTTGTAGCCTTTGAGGGTACGGCTGTTGGCTGTCCATGTGAACACAGCGGCATCGCCAGGATAGAGTTCGTCGTTTTCAACAGCAAAGCCTTCGACGGGATCGATAGGTGTTGTGAAAGCAATGATTTCACCCATTGTTGTGCCAGTGGCGTTACGCTCGTTCACCTGCATGAAGTAGCTCTGGTTAGGCTCGAGGTCGGTAATGAATGTTGACTCAACGAGATAGTCTGTCCAGTCGATCAATGCTGTTTGTGGAGGATACTGTGTACCAACCAAAACCTGCATCTCTTCGGTGTAGTCGCCAAGCTCCCACTCTGCGAGGTATGGAGCCTCAACATTTGTTTCACCATCGTATGGAGCGTAAACAACTGCCTGTTCAGGAGCGGGAACATCAGCGACTGTAATGTCAACTTGGAATTGCTTGGTTGACGAAGCCATTGCGAGATAGTAAGTTCCAGCTGGGACATACATATCTTCAATCTGATATGATACACCGGCACGATTGGCATGTTTGTTCTGTGCGAGCTGTGCTCTTGAAACACCCATCACATTACCGTCAGCTTCAGCGAGTTCGCCTGCTGCCGGCTTGCTCTCTCTGATCTTCATGTCAGCGAGGTTCACTGTAACTTCACGACCTGTAGGCAACTCCAAGAAACGAGTGTAGATCACAGGAGTGTAAGTTGTGTTGCTGTACCATGTTGAAAGGTTGGTTGTGTACCAAATCTTACCATTGTTAACATCAACTGGCTGTCTGCCGCAGTATGCTGCATATGGAGAATCTGAATAGAACATCACCCAGATATTCTCGTCATCACCTAAGAACTGTGGTTCATCGAGGTTGACATCGAAGAAATACATTGGTGTATAAGCATCAAATCCCTGATAGTAAACCATGTTGTTGAGGTCTGGTGTTTCACCACCCTTCAAAATCACGAGGTCATAGTAGGAACCTTCGCGGGCTGCTGCCTCAACGGTTGTGATGGCGCAGTTGCCAAGGCCGAGTTCCTGAAGCATTTCAGGAGTGATTCTGTAACCGAAGATCATTCCGCCACCAGCTGATGTACCGAACCAGGTATTGCTGCCTGTGTAGCTGTAGCTGAACCACATGCTCATTGGACCAGGGTTGATTGTAGGTCCATTGTAAACATAGTTGTTGTCAGCCATAGGACCAGGCTGACCGTTGAAGTCTTCTGGATAGATAGCTGCAACAGCGTCTTCGCCAGGAGTACCTGCGCTGAGCAAAACGTCGTTCTCGAATTCCACCTTGTACATAGCGTCGTTACCAACGGTAGCTTCCGGAAGATCGTAGTTCTTGTAAAGCATTTCAGGAGCGAAGTCGTTGTATGGGAATGAAGTAACTTCAATTGCATTCTCATAAACGTCGCCTTCAACCGGGTCGTAAGCCGTAGCTGTAACAGGAATCTGTTCAATGTCTCTGTTACTGCTGTACATAATTGTCATTGTGCTTTCAACAGGACCTTCTGCTGCTGTACCGGTTGTAAGTTCAACATTAAGAGGATTATTTGCACTAACTTCGGCTGGCAATTCAGCATTGTATGTGAAGTAATTGCCGCTGAAATCCAATGCGGTGATGGTTGCTGCACCAATATTGCTCTTGATAGCGAATGTGTAAGGAGCCATCCAAGCACCGTTTGGACGATAACCGAGGTCGAGAACACTAGGAGTTGTTGAGAATGCTGTTTGTGCGCCACCAGCAGTCATAATGCTGAGTTTGATAACGTTCTTCTTTGCAAGAAGAGTGCCATTAACACCAACATTTGATGGGTCATAAACAGTACCGTCACGATAAGCGTAAATCGCTTGGTTTCCGGCAGCATCCATAACAACACCGCCTAAACCGCTGCTCCACTGACCTGTAACATCCTGGAAGCAAATCGCCAGGTTGCCAGTGCCTGAGTACTCGAAAGGAGTGTCGAGAGAAAGTGCAACCTCAATAGGGGTATCATTTCCATTTGCCATTGTGAATGATGCGACCATGTCAGCTGCTGCAAAGCTCTCCCAAGCGGTGTTACTTGCGAATTCAGTTGCCTCAACTTCCTTCATGTAAACATTGATGTCACGAGCGTATGAAGAAGAATTCTTCAGCCACACTGTGAGGGTGTTGATTGTGCCGGCCACACCGATTTCGTCAGCAGTGTAAATCTGCTGTGAAATAGCATAGTCATACAAAGTGTATCCTGGAAGATATTGATTTGTTGTTGTTGATGTAGGATCACCAATGGTCACTTCAACGAGTTCACCGCCGCCACCAGATGGGGCTGTGTAATCGAATGTAGTCTTAGGCAAGAAGTTCTTCTGGCCAAAGTTACAACCACTAAGGCCGGAGTAGTCGTAACCTGAACCTGATGCACCTGTAACAGACTCACCATACCATGTTGATGTGATGTAGCTACCTGTAGATGTCTGATAAAAACCAACGAGTAAGTTGCCACCGCCATAAGTATAAGGTGTGTCGAAAGTCACAACCATTTCACCATCGGCAATGCTCAACTGGCCTTCATAGACAACTGTGCCAGGACCAGCAAAAGCGCTGATAGTAGCATCTGCAACTTCAGCAACGAAAACTTGGAAGTTTGCACCCCAGTTAACGCTGGTTTGCGATGCGTAGAACGTAAGGCTGTTAATCATGCCGCCTGCCATCGCACTCAACTCGGCTGCTGGATAAACCATCTCGCACTTGTTGTAAGCGTCGGCATAGAAACCGTAAACAGGAACATTACCATTTGTGGTAGTTCCATCATGTACGGTCAACGACTCAGCTTTCATCGTGCCTGTGAAGGCCAACAAAAGCATCGTTAAAGTTAAAAATAACTTTTTCATAACTAAAATTTTGGTTAATACTTATATTTAATTGATCTTGTTTTCAATTGTCAAGCATAACAAGGAGTGTCGCCGGAGCGACACTCCTTATTTCATAGTATTACTTGCTCACGACCACGCGCTTGACGTTGGTGCCGTTGGCAGTAGTAATATTAACCATGTAGATACCGTTGCCGAACTGAGCCATGTTGATGATGGCTTCGTTGCCTTCGACAGCCTTGTCATAGACCACCTGGCCGAGGGTATTGATGACGCTGATGCGTACCATATCCATAGCCTCGATGCGGATGTTGTCGCTGGTCGGGTTAGGATAGACAACGGTAGCCACTGTAGTCTCGGCAATGCCTTCTGGCACATAACGGAAGACAACAGTCTGTTCGCAGGAGATGCCATACAGACCATCCACATAGAACACGGTGTATTCATGTTCGTCAGTATCGCCTTCATCAAGATCCCAGATGAATGAGCTATCGCTTGTTGCAGCAACGATTTCACCGTCAACCATGATGTTGAACTTGTTAGGTGTGAGGTCGCTTGTGATCTGGCCACCGGTGCCACCACCCTGTGCTTCGCCAAGTTCATAGATGGCGATGTACTGTGGGCTAGCCTGGATGTCGCCGTAGAATGCGAGCTTGTCACCGTAGTTGGCGATATGGCAACCGCCTGAGCTACCGCTACCTGTACCAGGAGCGTTGTTGAAGTTGAACACTGAGCCACCCATGGTGTTGGTGGTGATGTTATAGTCTTCAACGTCATTTGTACCATTGTTGAAGCAGAGAACGTGCTCAACACCGTCGTTATCCTTGTAGTAAGCGACACCTGAAGCGCTGGTTGGAGCCGGGCCGGTGAATTGGATAGCACCAGTGCGGTCAACGAGGGTCAAGTTGCCTGACCAGTTACCGACTACCCAGAAGCCGTCGCGCTGTGAGTCGTAAGCGCAGCAACGCATTGCACCGTAAGCTGAGGAGGTCTGGCCAACTAATGTGTGGTTGGCAAGGTCAACGCAGTAGATGGTGCTTGAGTTGGCAACGCCATAGAAGTACTGGCCGTCGTAGGTGAGGTCACGGATCTGGCCGCAGCCTGAAACGTTGAATTCCTCAACGAAGTTGCCGTCCATGTCATACTTGTAGAACATTGAGGTTGAGCTTGCGCTCCATGAGCTGGTGTAGATGAAGTTGCCGTCGGTAGCAACACCATACTGATAGCCTGATGTGCCGTTGAAGTCCTTGAGGAGATCCCACTGAGCTCTTGAAGGAAGTGCAGGGTAGGTAACGCCACAGGTCTCGGCGGTAGCATCCTTTTGAGGAACACCCAGAGTGATGTCGTCAACATTGAGGATGAACTGGTCGTTGCAGTTGAAGTGGCGGATAGCAACATAGATCTGCTGGCCTGCGTAAGCGCTGAGGTCAACTGTCTTCTGATACCAGTTGCCCTGTGCTCTGACCTGGCCATCGCGGCCGATGCTCATAGCACCAAGATCCTTGGCGGTCATTGTCCATTCCTGAACCATGGTGAAAGCACTGGCGGTTGCGGTTGTTGTTGAAACAGCCACGCCATAGTGCTCAGCTGCATAGCTGGCATCCTGTGCGCATGCCCAGAATGAAATGCCTGTGTAGTTGGCCTTGGCAGGTGACACGAGGTAGTTGTCAGGAGTGATGGCTGATGATGTGGCATTGCTGTAGGAACCTGAGCAGACCAAGTCAGCTGATGAGTTGTGGCCTGAACCGGCGAGGCTTGCGCCTGATGCGAGGTAAACGCCACCGATCTGTGAACCCATGACCCAGTTGTAACCGTCGTTGTTAGCGTCGATGGTTGTCCAGCCTTGGAATGTACCATCATCGAAGTTGAAGTCATTACCTGTAGGAGGTGTTGGAGGAGTAGGAGGTGTAGGTGTAACTGTACCGCCGTTCCAAACCAGGGCGACCTTCCAGTCAACGCTGTTGGTGGAGTCAACGGCGAGGTCTTCGACCTGAGTATCAACGCCTTCGCAGCCTTCGTAGGTGAAGGTGGTTGTGACGTATTGGCTCATACCTGTTGAGTAAACAACTGCCACACCAGCTGTGTATGTTTCACCCACTTCGAGTTCTTCTTCATAGAACTGCAAGAAGTTTTCTACTGTCTCAGCATAGAACACACCGTCCAAGGTGACGAAGTACTTCTCAGGCATTCTGTCAGCAGGAACGATGTCAGTCCATGTTGCGAAACCTGTCACTGACACTGAAATGCCATCAACTGGCTTGTAGATCTCAGTCAAATGAGCATTGATTGTTGTTTCGTCCCAGATGCTGATTTCTTGATCAACGATATCTGATGTGTAACCAACGAGGTCAACTGTAACAATGTAAGTACCTTTGTAGAAGTCTTCATCGAATACAATTGTACCGGTCTCATCGAATTCAGCTTCATAAACGATGCTTTCATCGAATGTGTTAACCATTGTCACTGTTGCACCTTCAGGTGTACCAGCTGCCATGAGAGCGTTCACGGTAACTGTTGTCTCCATATCCTTTGGAAGGATATTTGACCATGTGATAGGTGTCACAGGATCGTCGTTGCCGGCAGCGCCGCCACCTGCTGTATAGACGAATGTGGTCTGAGGAATGAAGTTCTGCTGATTTACAGTAGCTGCAGCGGTGCTGCTGCTGTTTGAACCAGAGATTGAAGCGCCTGATACTGTAGTACCGTAGAAGTAAATGTTCTTGTAACCACTGTCAGATGTGTTTTCGCAACCGATGAGGAGGTTGCCACCATTATATGAATAAGGTGTATTGAATGTGATTGTGATCATACCACCATCACCTTCTGCAACGAAGTCGCCTGTACCTGAGTAAACGATCTCGCAGCTCTCTTTTGCTTCGTAAGCTGAGATTTCAGTGTAATCAACTTCTTTGACGTAGAAGTCAAATGGAGAAACTGTTGTGTAAGGGATGTTGGATGCTGTTGTGTAGAACTTCAGAGCGCTGATTGTGCCACCTGCCATTTCTGCGAGGTCTGCTGCAGGGATGACAAACTGTGATCTTGTCCAATCGTCGAAGTAGAACACATACATAGGAACGTGGTTGTTGGTTGTTGTTCCTTCATAAACTGTGAGTTCATCGTCACGGTTGCCCTTGCCACCAGCAGGTGTTGGTGAAGGATAGATAGCTGAAACGCCATACTGATAGAGACCTGGTTCGCAGTTGTTCCAGTCGAAGTCAGCATAGAGGGTATCGGTAACGTTGCCGAACCAGACTGAGTCGGCTGGGACGAGAGCTTCTTCCTTAAGGATAGCCTTTCTGTAAACGGCATATTCTTGGACGCTGCGGCCCTTGCCTGCTGAGAGTTCGATATCGTCAACGCACATGATGTACTGGTCGTTGCAGTTGAAGTGACGGATAGCGATGTACTTCTGGCCAGCGTATGAGCTGAGGTCAACTGTGTAGTTGTACCATGTGCCGAGTTTAGCACCCTTGCCTTCGCGTGAAGCGCGACCGCCATTAGAACCACCCTTACCTGTCAAAGTCCACTCCTGAACTGATGTCCAGTTAGTTGCATCGTCTGATACGAATACTCCGAAGTGATCAGCTGGATAGCTTTCATCGGTTGCTGCTGCCCAGAATGACAATGTTGAACCGTTGCCGAGCATCTGCTGACCCATGACGAGATATTCGTCTGGTGTGATAGCACCTACACCATTAATATAGGAGCCGCTGCAGATAGCGTTGGTACCAGTACGATACCAGTCGAGTGTCATGCTTGCATAGTATGTCCAAGTTGTTGGGATAGCGCTTGTCAAGCACCAAGTGTAACCGTCGTTGTTGGCATCAACTACGTTCCAACCTGCTGGCATACCGCCTTCGAAGCCTTCTGTGAATGTTGAAGCATTGCCGCCAGTGCTGCCACCGGAAATGACGGTGTTGAGCGACCACTGAACCTTAGCCAATGATGGATCGAGTTCTTCAGCGTAAACGCTCAAAACCGGTTTGTATTCCTCGTGGATTGTGAAGTTAACTGTTTCTGTGCCTTCGTAAGCAACTGTTACAGGAGCTTCCATGTAAGCCGGTTCCATACCGTCGAGAGTTGCAACACCTCTATTATAAGTACCAGCCTTCACGGTCACGGTGTAAGCACCGCTGTTGTTGGTTGTTGTTTCGAACATAACATCGTTGTTAAATTCATCTTTACCAGTGAATTTAACTGTTGCGCCAGCAACTGGAGTGCCACCACCCTGTGTTGTAACAAGTGATGTGACAGTACCTGTCAATGTTGCATAGCCTGAAACCTTAACTGTAACGATTGGAGTTGAATGTCCTGATTCGCCTTCGTCATAAACTGCTGTCACGTTGATATCGTGACCTGGGTCAACATTGTATGGGAGGTTCTCGAGGAGGAACTGCTTCTCGGTGAGGAGGCTGGTGTTAGCCTTCACATCGCCGTAGTAAACATTGTAACCAAGGAAGCCGCGGTTTTGTGCAAGATCCTTGGCACCGTCCTTGTTGAGGATGATCTGGTTCTTGAAGTTTCTAACTGTACCTGAGCCAGCTGGAGCTGTTGCGCTGTATGGTGCTGAATCCTGGTAAACGTTGATAGCCTGAGCTGTTGCATCGAATACGCTGTACTGGATTGAAGAGGTCCAGGTGCCAGTGTGGTCGGTGACAGCGAGGAGGAGGTTGGAACCGTCGAACTCGAATGGTTCGTTAAGTTCGATGGTAACCCATGTATTGGCGACCATTTCAACATTGCCTTCGTAAACGAGGTTGTCAGCTTCCATGGCAACCCAGTCGGAACCGCTTGTGAAGCTGGTCTTGTCGGTGTTGGCCATGTAAATCTTGAGGTTACGAGTGATAGCTCCAACCGGGTGGAATGAGATGCTGTTGATGTAACCAGCTTCACCGATTTCTTCACCTGTGTAGATCTGCTCTGATAATGAGTAGTTATAGAGGTTGTAAGTTGGCAAGTAAGCATTTGTGGTTGTACCTGAACCGATTTGGGTCTCCGGGAGGTCACCCATTGTGCCGGTGCTGTGTTTCCACTTGATCAAGGTGCTGCCGTCGGTGAAGATCTCAGTCTCAGAAGCGGTAACGGTGTTAGGAGCAGTCAGTGTGGTGGTGAAGCCACGACGGACGGTTTGAACGGTGCCGTTGGAGTTCTTGGCTTTGATCTGCCAGAAGTACTGGGTGTTGGCCTGCAAACCTGTAACGGTATAGGAACCGTAGTTGGCGTCAACCATGGTCCAATCCAAAACGACGGGCATGTTCACTGGTGAAGTACCGAAGAGCACCTGGTATTGTGAAGCGTTCTCGCCGCCTTCCCAAGTGAGGGTCACAGGGCTTTCAACATCTGTTGCGCCGTCTGCTGGTGTAAGAGCTGTAAGGGCTGTTGGAGCAGGAATCTGCTCAACTGTACCTTCAACATCGCCATCTTCATAATCTGTAACGATCATGTAGTAAGTACCAGCGAGAACGGTGATTTCTTCGTTAGCATCAGCGGTGAACACTGGTTCAACAGCTGCTGTTGGCTGGAAGCCTGAAACATAGGTATAGAAAGCAACGTTATTGTTGACGGTAACCTTAGAATCCTTGGCAATAGTCAGTTTATAAACAGCGTCAGTTGTCATCTCGGTCATACCTGCGAGGAGGTAGTTGGCGTGGAGATTAGCTGGAGCGTGTGTGAAGTTAGCGACACCGCTTGTGTATGACAATGTGAGAGACTTAGCGGTCTCAACGATATCAGCTTCACCAGCATTGTAGAAGGTGCCGGTCACCGGGATGGTGACGATGTCTCTATTCGCTTTGAACAGCGTGAATTCCTCTGTGTAGTCGCCCTCATCGGCATTGGTGTTGATGTTGATGTTGAAGGAGAGTTCTTCGCCAGTAGCGAGAGCCACATTGTCAATGTCTTCGCTCAATGAGAAAGCGTTGACACCCATGGTGTTGCTGAGGCTTGCTGTAAGAGCTGCGGGTTCGCCACCGTTGTAAATTCTAACTGCGTATGGCTCCATCCAACCGTTGGTTGGTCTTTCACCGAGTGCGAATGGATTAGGAGTAATTACGAGATCTCCTGTTGGTGTTGGAGGTGTCGGAGGTGTTGGAGCTGATTCGATGTGAAGTCTCACAACGTTTTTGTTAGCTGAAAGAGTACCTGTCACACCGGGATTTGATGGGTCATAAACAGTACCGTCACGATAAGCGTAAATCGCTTGGTTTCCGGCAGCATCCATAATAACACCGCCTAAACCGCTGCTCCACTGACCTGTAACATCCTGTACGCAAATAAGCAGGTTAGCATTACCTGAATACTCGAAAGGAGTAGTGAGGGTAAATGTTGTTTCGACTGGGGCTGAAATGCCATTTGGCATAGTGTAAGTGGCAACCAAGTCGGCATCGGTCATGCTCACCCATGCAGTGTTGTTTTCAAATGTGCTTACGCTCACTTCCTTCATGTAAATGTTGAGGTTACGAGCATAGCTTGAGCTGTTCTTCAGCCACATTGTTAAGTCACTGATGGTACCGCCCACACCGATTTCCTCAGCAGTGTAGATCTGCTGGGACAATGCGTAGTCGTACAACGAATAACCCGGTAAATAGCTACTCGTTGAAGTCGATGTAGGATCACCGATTGTGACCTCGTCTGCTCTCAAGAAGCTTGCGCTTCCGAATAAGAGCACCATCAAAAAGAGAATAAGTTTGTTTCTCATAACATTAATAAATTAGTGAATATTTAGTTAATTGTCCAATGATTTTATTGTTTATAATTTTGTTCATAACTTTGTTTCACAAAGGCGCATAGTCCTATCTGTTTAACTCGCAAAAGTAACAAAAAAAACAATAGTCACACAAAAAAACGAAAAAAAACTTATCAACAGGGGAGATTTTTTTATCGGAGCTCCCAAACCTCGTCGAGATCGATATCCCAACCGGCTTTTACATCGAGTTCGTCCTTGTAGGGCAGAATGGCCTCGGGAAGAAAACGACGATGGTAGTTTCCCGTACTCCAACGACCGTTGCGGTCAGTGTCGATAATGGCGCGAAGCTTGTATTTTTCAGCGGCAAGCCGAGTGAATTCCACGCGCTGCAAAGTGTCGTTGACAACGCATTGTTCGATCACCTTGGAACGGCTGTTAAGTAATTGTATCACAGATTGTTGTCCCATTGGTTGAGCCACCTGGACGAAGATGTTGCCATAGTCGGAGTCCAAGGCTCGCTTGAACTGAAAACTGAGCGAGTCGTTGGTCCTTCCCCGGATGCTGAAGAAGATGGAATCGGGGAGGTTAACGTTGTAATTGACACTATCGTTGACATCAAGCATTAGACAATATTCCATACCATAATCGTCGTATTGTACGAAACACAATGAGTCATAAGGTTTGACATCCACAATGGGTTCGGGGAACCTGAGAATGAAATCTTGTCCGGGCAAAAGGAGCTTGTTGCGCAGGTTGGTTCCCACCTTCAAGACCTTGGGGTTGACCCCTCGCTTGGGCTTCACGGTCTCGCGAAACAGCAAGCTATAACGGGTGCTATCATTAATTAAGGTGTCGTAATGGATGAAAACACTGAGGCTGTCGATGACTTTGGGAGTGAAATAACAAGACAGGGTATCCATCTCCTTCGACCACACCTTGACCATCCGGAACGAGTCGGGGTAAGTGTCGGGAAAGGTAAACTGCACCTTGTCGGCCGGATGACGGAAGGAAAAACGCAATAACCCCTCCTCCACCAGCTTTTTCTCAAGGAGCATCTGGGTGGTGTCCTCCTCAACAAAAGCATTGAGGGTCAAGCCAACGGTGTCGTATGGAGATACGAGCGTGTCGATGAAGGCGACCTTCTCGTTGGGCATGTCGAAGAACAGATTGCTGTTGACATCGTCAAGGGCGAAGACGAGGAAACATTTGTCGGGCAGCCCGTCGAAGCGGAAGGCGCCATCCTTGTCGGTCTTGGTGATAAAGTCGGGCACGCGGCTGGTAGGCTGGAAGAAGAGGCTGTCGGAGTCTTCGTCGTAAAGCCCCACGAACATGCCGCTGGCGGCTTTCTCGTCGTCGGCGTTGACGATCTTGCCGGCGATGGAGAGCGAGTCGAGATGGTCGCCTGTGGAGAAGGTATAGACGAAATCCTTGAAGACGTTGCCTTCATGGAGATCCTTGATGGCATCGCCGAAGCGGATGGTATAGGTGGCATCGGGACGGAGCGACTCCTTGAACTTGACGGAGACAGTCTTGCCAGTCAGCTTGATGTCGGGCTTGGTGGCCATCGGCGGGGAGATGAGCACCTCTTGGCTGGCGTTGTTCAGGGTGACATATTCGTCGAAGGTAAGCTCGATCTTTCTTCCCTCAAAACCCGTACAATGGTTCTCGGGCTTGGCCTCGGTGACCTCGGGCGGCGTGGTATCCTTTGGCCCGCCAGTCGGGGCAACCACGTTGGCGCATTGGGTCAAGAAAAGAGTGGCTAAAAGGACCAAGGGAAGAATATGGTTACGACGGATTATCATGGGGCAAAGATAGACATTTATTTTTGGCCATAAAACTTTTAAATATAAAAAGCCTATTCACGTTCCTTAAAATTCCTATATTTGCAACGAAATAGATGTCATTATGCCAGAGATCAGTCGCTTTTACGGAATTATTATCAAAATGTTCTTTAAGCCCAAAGAACACGAACCTGCTCATATTCACGCCATTTATAACGAATTCGTAGGGATTTTCGATATTCGGACTTTTGACATGATGGAAGGCGATTTGCCACAAACAGCCCAAAAGCTAGTTAAAGAATGGCTTGGTTTACATTATGAGGAACTGGTTGACATGTGGAACACCCAGAAACTAGGAAAAATCAAGCCATTATGATACCAAGAATAAAACAATTTGAAATAGGGGAAAACTGGAAGTTGATCGTTACTTTCGACGATGGGTTTTGTGTTTGTTATAATGTGAAAGACGACATTGACACCCTTGACGAGTTTAAACCATTAACCTCTGAAAACGGTTTGTGGACCTTGGCACAACTTGACGTCAGCCGTACTTGTATCTATTGGAACGATAAAATAGACTTACCTAGCGACATCATCTACGAATACGGCACTCCTGTTTATTCCTAATTCTAAATGCTAACTTCTGAATTCTAAATTCTTAAAAATATGTATAGAACACATACTTGTGGCGAACTTCGTCTTGCCGACACCGGCAAGGAAGTGACATTGGCGGGATGGGTGCAGCGCGTGCGCGACAAAGGTGCCCTTGTTTGGATCGACCTCCGCGACCGTTATGGCATCACCCAGCTTTTGTTGGACGAGAACAGCGACCTTTCACTGGTGGAACAGGCACGTAGCTTTGGCCGTGAATACGTGATTCAGGCCAAGGGCACCGTGATCGAGCGTGAGTCGAAGAACCCGAAGGTACCTACCGGCGACATCGAGCTTCGCGTGAAAGAGTTCACCTTATTAAATATAAGTAAGACCCCGCCCTTCACCATCGAGGACGTGAGCGACGGCGGCGACGACCTGCGCATGAAATACCGTTATTTGGACATCCGTCGCAACCCCGTACGCCAAAACCTGGAGCTGCGCCACCGCATGGCGATGCTGGTACGCAACTACCTTTCGGGACTGGGCTTTTTGGAGATCGAGACCCCGATGCTCATCAAATCGACTCCCGAAGGTGCCCGCGACTTTGTGGTGCCATCGCGCATGAACCCCGGCGAGTTTTACGCCCTGCCGCAAAGCCCGCAGCAGTACAAGCAGCTGCTGATGGTGGCAGGCATGGACCGCTACTTCCAAATTGTACGTTGCTTCCGCGACGAAGACCTGCGCGCCGACCGTCAGCCTGAGTTCACCCAGATAGACTGCGAGATGAGTTTTGTGGAACAGGAAGACGTATTGAACACCTTTGAGGGCTTGGCCAAGCACCTCTTTAAGGAGATGAAAGGCTTGGAGTTCGACCAATTCCCGCGCATGACCTGGCACGACGCCATGAAATACTACGGCTCCGACAAGCCCGACATCCGCTTCGGAATGAAGTTCGTGGAACTGAACGACGTGGTCAAAGGGCACGGCTTCGGCCTATTCGACAACGCCGACCTCGTGGTGGGTATCAATGCCGAAGGCTGCAGCGAATACACCCGCAAGCAACTCGATGCCTTGACAGAGTTTGTGAAGCGTCCGCAGGTGGGTGCCGGCGGCATGGTCTATATCAAATACAACACTGACGGCACGTTCAAGTCGTCCGTTGATAAGTTCTATACCCCTGATGACCTAAAGGTTATCGCCGACAAGTTTGGTGCCAAGCCTGGTGACCTGATGCTGATTTTGTGCGGTGAGGCCATGAAGACCCGCGTGCAGCTCAACGCTTTGCGTTTGGAGATGGGCAACCAGCTCGGCCTGCGCAACCCCGATGTGTATGCACCGCTGTGGGTGATCGACTTCCCGCTGCTCGAGTGGGACGAGGAGACCCAGCGCTACTACGCCATGCACCATCCTTTCACCGCACCCAAGCCCGAAGACGAGGCTTTGCTGGACGATCCCACGAAGTGGGGCGACATCCGCGCCAACGCCTACGACATCGTGATGAACGGCGTGGAGGTCGGCGGCGGCAGCATCCGTATCCACGACCGCACCTTGCAGAACAAGATGTTCCACACCCTCGGCTTCACCGACGAGAAGGCCCAGGAGCAGTTCGGCTTCCTGATGGGTGCCTTCGAATATGGTGCGCCGCCCCATGCCGGTCTGGCCTTCGGCTTCGACCGCCTCTGCTCTCTCTTCGGCGGTGCCGACTCGATCCGCGATTTCATCGCCTTCCCGAAGAACAACTCCGGCCGTGACGTGATGAGCGGCAGCCCCGCACCTATTGCACAAGATCAGCTGGACGAATTGCAAATTGCATTAAACCTGAAAGCATGAAAAGATTACTAGTCCTTACCGGCGGCGGCGACTGCCCAGGCTTGAACGCCGTGATCCGCGCCATCGTCAAGAGAGCTGCCCAGGAGAAAGACTGGGAAGTGCTCGGCAGCATACAGGCCTACAACGGCATCCTGTGGGAGCCCACCGAGGTGGTGAGGCTGACGCCCGAAGCGGTGCGCGGCATCCATTTCCGCGGCGGCACCATCATCGAGACCACCAACAAGGGCGGCCCGTTCAACTGGCCAGTGAAGAACAGCGACGGCACCTGGAGCACCGTTGATCGCTCGGACGAGATGCTCCGCAAGCTGCAATACATGGGCATCGACGCTGTGATCAGCATTGGCGGCGACGGCTCACAACGCATCTCGCAGAAGCTCTATGAGAAGGGCCTTAATATAATAGGTGTTCCCAAGACCATCGACAACGACCTCTCGATGACGGAATGTACCTTCGGGTTCCAGACCGCAGTGCAGATTGCCACCGAGGCCGTCGATAAGCTGGTAACCACCGCTGCATCGCACAACCGCGTGTTCATCCTCGAGGTGATGGGGCGTGATGCCGGCTGGATTGCCTTACATTCAGCTATTGCCGGCGGTGCCGAGGTCTGCCTCCTGCCCGAGTTCCCCTACGACATCAATGTGGTGAAGGAACGCCTGGAGCGTCGTTTCAACCACGACCGAGGCTTTGCCGTGATTGTGGCCTCCGAAGGCGCGAGGCCCAAGGACGGGCAGCAGATCTACGAGATCAGCACCGAGGTGGGCTATGAGAACAAGAAACTGGGCGGCATCGGCCATGCCTTGATCGACCAGCTGAAGGCCGTTGGCTTCAAGCACGACCTGCGCGAGACCATCCTGGGACACTTGCAGCGCGGCGGCGTTCCGATCGCCTACGACAGGGTGTTGTCATCGGAATTTGGCGTGAAGGCCTTCGAGATGGTCCTCAACGGACAGTTTGGCCAGATGGTGGCCTATCATCATCCCAACCTTGTGGCCGTGCCGTTGGCCGAAGCCATCGCCCAGCCCAATTTGGTGAGCATCGACAGCGATTTGGTCAACACCGCGAAAGGCCTTGACATTTCATTGGGAATTTAATTAACGCCCCACAGGTGATTTCCCATCTCGTGGAAGGCAAGGCGGTTACGCCGCATTTTCAAATAGCTGTTGCCCCTTCGGGGCGTTATTTCCGTCCGTAATCCGCTGGTATTTCTCCCCAAACCTCCGTTTTCCATTTCAATACGGGAATTTGGAGGGCGTATTGTAGCATCCATTCATCGTTTTCGCGAAGCCACTTTTCGGCACGATCCACCAATTCAAACAAATAGGCGTTCTTGTCGTTGGGTTGCAATTTGGTTTTGCATTTTTTCTCGCGAACCCATTTTTGGGCATTGACTGAATCGCTGTAAATGGGATAAAACACGCGTTTTTGCTTCTGCCATGCCAGCGCATGGACGATGGCCAAAAACTCTCCGATGTTGTTGGTGCCATTCTCGAAAACGGGACTCTTGAACAATTGTGTCGTGGTGGCAGGCTCGGTGCCAAAATCAACAAACACACCTTGGTATTCCATTTTCCCAGGATTGCCAGAACAAGCGGCATCCACAGCGATGGAGGGACTCAAGGGCTTCACTGAAGCCGTCATTGGATTGGGTTTAGCTTCCAATTTGGCATTTTGGAAACCGCTGAAACCATTGGCAAAAGCGGCATCGGCACTGGCTTTGTCAGGGAAACCTTTATACAAAGCTCCGGCAAAACCCTCGATCTCTTTTTTGCAAGCCTCCCAATTGTCGTAAACACCGGGGGTGCGGCCTTTCCAAACAACGTAATATTTGTTTTTGTTATTCAATGTTAAGGGGTTTAATGGTTTTTCAAAAATAGAGAAATAATTGATTGAGCAAATGCTTTTGGGGCTTTTTTCTTTTGCCCCTTCGGGCCAGGAATCACCCCCGCCTGAATTCTGTCGCCCCTTCGGGGCTGCGGATATAATACAAAACCATCAGATTGATTGGAAAATTAAAAAATTATTATTTTTGCACAGAAAACCAACCGGGGATCATGCTGAAATTCGACTCATATTATTTCCAATGTCCGCATTGCCAAGCTTGGCTCGAGGGGCGCAACCTCAAGTCGGAGCTGGTCAACGAGGCCGTCCTGTATTCCGACGGCAAGGTGCTGTATGACAATTACATCACCACACGACAAAAGATGATCCTCTGCCCGTCGTGCGGCCATGCCTTCTGGGTCGAGAATCCAGAGGAACCCTTCATCACCTTCGAAAAGCCCGAGTCGGCGGTGTATTCGTGGAACACCTGGCGCTTTTTCGGCATCAGCTTCTCCGACAACAAAGGCAAGCTGGCCCTGATCAAGCATTACCAGCAGTTTTTGGCCAAGACCCATTACGAGCCGACCAAGGAGATCTACCTGAGACGGCTGCTGTGGTGGGCCTACAACGACCTGCACCGCAACTTCCATTACATCCGCTGGAAATATTTCCTCAACGGCTTCATGAGCTATGGCGTGTGGAGCTACTACCGCCGGATGCTCCTTGAAGGCGAGAAGCTGTTTATCAAGAACTTAAAGGATTTCAACCAGAACCTCAACAGACTGCTGGTGCTACTTGAAAAGCATCCCGAGGAACAGATCGACCTGGAGTTGCCCGAGATCTATCGCGAGTTGCGGCAGTTCGACAAGACCAAGGAACTGCTTGAAAAGAAGAATAGCCGGACCCATTTCACCAACGAGCTGCTACGCCATATGAAGTGGAAGGACGGAAGGGTGTTTATGGTTACTGGATAGAAGAAAGAAGATAGAAGTTAGAAGTAAGAATAAAAAAAGGATGAAAAAACTCATCTTATTGACCGTCGCCATTGCACTGATGACGGCATGTGGCGGAAAGGCCAATACCATCAAGGAAAACGACCAACAGGCGGACACCCTGACAAAGGAGAATCCCGTGGTTTTCGGGACAATGGTCAACCGCGACCATTGTTTCATCGTGGTATCGAAACCCGAATTGCATTTGAGCGTCTATGAAGACCAGTCAGGCGACACGGTGCTGTTGGCCCGCTATCCCGTGTGCGTAGGCAAAAACCACGGGCAAAAGGAGAAGAAAGGTGACATGAAGACTCCGGAGTGCACCTTTGAAAACCCGTTTGTCATCACGGAGATCAAGCCCGCTTCCAACTGGACCCACGACTTTGGCGACGGCCGTGGCGCCATCCTGTCCTACGGCAACTGGTTCATGCGCCTCAAGACTCCCGGGCACACAGGCATCGGCATCCATGGCAGCACCAACAACGAAAGCTCAGTACCCGGCCGAGGCAGCGAGGGTTGCATCCGCTTGAGGGACAGCGATTTGGACATCCTAAAGGAAAAATACGCTTTCGTTGGGATGAAAGTCATCGTCCTAGCAGACCGTTGACGACCACGCTGGCGCAGAAGATGCCAAAGGCGGCGGGCATGTAGGAGATGGTTCCCACATTTGACACCTTGTTTTGCTCATTGACGTTGACGATGGCCGTATCGTCCACCGGTTCAGGCGAGAACACGGCCGTGATGCCGTCGAAAACCCCCAGCCTGTGCAGACGTTTGCGGATGTAGAAGGCCAACCGGCAATGGTTGGACTGGGCGATGTCGCAGATCTCGATCTTTTCAGGGTGGAACTTCCCTCCCGCCCCCATGCAGCTCACAATGCGTTGGTTGTTCAGCTTGGCGTAATAGAGCAAAAACACCTTCGGTGCCACCGTGTCGATAGCGTCCACGATGTAATCGTAAGGCTTGGAGACCAGCTCGATGATGGCATCATCCTTCATGTATTGGTTGATGACCTCAAGCTCAACGTCGGGGTTGATGTCGCGAATGCGTTCAGCCATGACTTCGGCCTTGGGCCGGCCTTGTGTGGAGCCTAGGGCAAGGAGTTGGCGGTTGCGGTTGGTGATGTTGACCACATCGCCATCGACGATGGTCATGCGTCCTATGCCTGCTCGAGCCAACTGTTCGGCGGCATAAGCGCCAACGCCACCCAGACCCACCACTAAAACATGGCTTCGTCTAAGTTTGTCAATGCCATCGTCACCGATGAGCAGCCGTGTTCGGTCGTTCCATTGTTCCATGTTTCGAGATTTAATCGGGCAAAATTAGCGAATATTCTTTCTTTCAACGTTTCCAAAGGTATGTTTAACAGTTCGGAGGCTTTTTCATAGACCTCCTGGATGGTTCTTTCGGACGTATCCGTCTCCAAAAACAGATGATCCAAGGGAATGGATGATATGGATTGGTGGATTTTCCTATTTTCATAAAACAGGCTTTCGCCGACGGAAAGGCAAATACCTTTTTCTATTAATTGATGAACCTCGGTGGCAGTGCCGTTGAAACCGTGGATGATCCAGGTTTGTGTGGGTTGGTGCTTTTTATGGAGCCGAAGGATGTCGGCGGTGGCTTTGACGTTGTGGATGATCAGGGGTTTATGGTATTGTTCGGAAAGCTGGATGTGTTTTTCAAACATTTCGATTTGAAGATCGATGGTGTCCTTGTGGAGGCGGTCGATGCCTGTTTCACCGATGGCAGCGATACGGTTTTCCTTGAGGAGGGTTTCCAAACGGGTCAGGGTGGATTGCTTCGTCGCTGACGCTCTTCGCAATGACGTTCCGTCAAATTCCCACGGATGGATACCATACGTCATTGTGAGGGAGGCATGACGATGCGTATGTATATCAATAAATGGAATATCCTGAGTAATCATGTGGCAAAAATACCTAATTTTGCCGACAAATTCAAAAACGATGCAGCGTTTCAAAAGTTGGATCTTGCCTATAGCCATTGTTCTCGGGATTTTTTTCCATGAGTACATCATTGTGTTGCAGCCGGCGTTGCCGTATTTCATCTTTTTGATGCTGTATTTCTCGTTCAACTCGCTGGATGTGAAGACCATGCGGTTCACCATGTTCGATTTCTGGCTTTTGGTGTTCCAGTTGGTGGTTTCCACGGCGTGTTATTTTATCATCTTGCCGTTTGACGGCATCATTGCCCAAGGTGCCTTTGTGACGGTATTGGCACCCACGGCTGCCGCTGCCATTGCGGTGTCGCTCATCCTTGGGGCAAATATCGGCATGATGAGCACCTATTTGATCGCCTGCAACCTGATGGTGGCCGTGGTGGCGCCACTGTCGTTCACCTTGATCGGTGCCAGTCCCGACATCTCGTTTTGGAGTTCCTTCCTGGCCATTCTCGGCAAGGTGTTCCCCTTGTTGATCGCCCCGTTTGTGTTGGCTGTGCTGACGCGTTGGCTGTTGCCCAAAGTCAATGGCTACATCAACAGGCATAAGAGCCTGTCGTTTTACGTATGGGCGGTGTCGCTGACGGTGGTCATCTCACGCGCCATTGGGCTGTTGATGAACGAGTTCCATGAGCATAGGATGATGTTCATTTGGATGGTGGTGGTCTCCATCTTCCTGTGTTTCCTGCAATTCTTCGTGGGCCACATCATCGGCAAGCGATTCGGCGACCGGGTGGCTGGAGGGCAGGCGTTGGGTCAGAAGAACACCGTTTTGGCCATCTGGATGGCACAGAGCTATCTGAATCCCTTGTGCAGCATCGTTCCCACCCTGTACGTCATCTGGCAGAACCTATACAACAGTTTTCAGATGATGCAGAAGGACCGGCTTGAAAAAGGAAAAGGTTGCTGATTTCTCAGCAACCCCCCAATAATTCCAGGCTTTTTAATCGAACGAAAACGTATCCTTAGGATGCGCTATGCGGTGCAAAGATAATACAGTTTTTGACGCTCCGCAAGTTTTTTTCAAGTTTTTTTTATTTTTTTTGTAATTTTGCCGCCGATTTACTTAATTAATATGACAGAACAAGGAAACACTGGCAAGCGTCCGCGCACCAGGAAGCCTGCAGAGAGGAAAGAAGAATTCCTGCAGAACAAGTCCTTCAAAATTTCGCACCGTGATGGTGCCGACGAGGGACAGAGAAAAGAGAGAAAGTTTGGCGAGAAGCCGAGAGGTGAACGCCGTTTCAATGATGAGGACCGCCCACGTCGCCGCAAGTTTGAGGATGACGAAAGACCGCGTCGCAAGTTCAACGACGAGGAGAGACCACGCCGCAGATTCAACGATGAAGAGAAGCCTCGTCGCCGTTTTAACAACGACGAAGACCGTCCACGTCGCCGCAAGTTTGAGGATGACGAAAGACCGCGTCGCAAGTTCAACGACGAGGAGAGACCACGCCGCAGATTCAACGATGAAGAGAAGCCTCGTCGCCGTTTTAATGACGACGAAGACCGCCCACGTCGCCGCAAGTTTGAGGACGATGAAAGACCGCGTCGTAAGTTCAACGATGACAAACCACGCCGTGGTGGCCGTCGTTTCGAAGAACGTCACGATGAGGAGGAAGCTCCAAAGAGAGGCCGCAAGGGCTACGTCCGTGAAAAAGACCCGCTGTACGACCGTCCGGCCGCCACTGGCGAGATCCGTTTGAACAAATACCTCGCCGACTGTGGCATCTGCTCACGCCGTGAGGCCGACGACCTGATCAAGGCCGGCTGCGTCACCGTCAACGGCGAAGTCGTCACCACCATGGGCTTCAAGGTAAAGACCTCCGACAAAGTCGTTTACGGCGGTCAGACCCTCAACCGTGAGAAGCTCCGTTACATCCTGCTCAATAAGCCCAAGGGTTATATCACCACCGCCGACGATCCTGAAGGCCGCGAGACCGTCATGGAACTCGTGAAAGGCGCTTGTGAAGAACGCATCTTCCCCGTGGGTCGTCTCGACAAGAACACCACCGGTCTGCTGCTGCTCACCAACGACGGCGACCTTGCCAAGAAGCTCACCCATCCGAGCAGTGAGATCACCAAGCTGTATCACGTGGTGCTCAACAAGCCGTTGACCAAGAACGACATGCTACGCATCAGCGAAGGTGTCGAACTCGATGACGGTTTCATTGCTGCCGACAGCATCGCCTACGTCGAAGACGACGAGAGCAAGAAAGGCATCGGCATTGAGCTGCACTCAGGCCGCAACCGCATCGTCCGCCGTATCTTCGAACATCTCGGTTACGAAGTCATGAAACTCGATCGCGTGATGTTTGCCGGTCTCGACAAATACAAACTGCCCCGTGGCGAATGGCGCTTCCTCACCGACAGGGAGGTGGCCCTGCTCAAGAAACTCTGATGACGACAAGGCAATTCATAGAGGAACATCTTAACGATGACATCCGTGAGTTGGCCCTGAAATACAGCAATGCCAAGGTCGATATGGCCTTGGCATTGCGTCAAATAGAGGCTCGGCAACTCCTCAGGAAAAAAGTGCCCTCATGGAGCGACAACCCTGATTTGCTCTTCCCCGCCCATTTGTCCGTCGAGCAATGCTCTTCCGAAGCCACGGCGCAATACAAAGCCTCGTTGCTTCAAGGCGACACCTTTGCCGATTTGACAGGCGGCTTGGGAGTGGATTGCCATTTTATTTCGCAGCATTTCAAAGAGATAGATTACGTTGAGGTTAATCCAGAGCTGTGCGAGATGGCTAGGAATAATTTCACGTCATTGCGAGCGAAGCGAAGCAATCCAGCACTACCCAAACTGGATTGCTTCGTCGCTGACGCTCCTCGCAATGACGGGGACGAATTCCTCATTAACATAATCAATGAATCTTCCGAAACTTATCTTTCGCATTGCGAGCCAAGAGATTGTTTCTTTATCGACCCGGCGCGTCGCGATACGTATGGCAGAAAGACCGTTGGCATCGCCGACTGCACGCCCAATGTGGTTGAGCTTCAAGATTTGATGCTTCAAAAAGCGAAAAAAACAATGGTGAAGCTCTCGCCGATGCTCGACATCAGCAAGGCACTGGAGGAGTTGCGTCACGTCAGTGAAGTGCATGTGGTAGCCGTAGCCAACGAATGTAAGGAACTGCTTTTCATCATGGATCGGGGCTTTAAGGGAGCGCCGACCATTACCTGTGTGAACCTTCAGACGGGGCAACCCAAAGTACAGTTTATGATGGATTGTTTCGTCGCGCCGCTCCTCGCAATGACGGTACAAACGTATCTATACGAGCCTAACGCGGCATTGATGAAAGCCGGCTGCTTTGGTTTATTGACACAACGCTATGGCGTTCAGCAGCTTCATCCCAACAGCCATCTCTACACTTCCAAGCAATTGGTGGCCGGTTTCCCCGGACGAATCTTCAAAGTGGATGGCTGGGTCCCCTATAACAAAAAGGTCAAGCAAACGCTTCTCAGCGGCGTGGAGAAGGCCAGCATCGCCACCCGCAACTTCCCTATGAGCGTCGCCGAATTGAGGAAAACCTTGAAGATCGCCGATGGCGACGAAATTTACCTTTTCGCCACCACGATCGGCAAGGATCAAAAGGTGATTATTTCGACCCATAAAGCCAAGTAATTCGGGAAAACTTTGTATCTTTGCAAGCTTAATCCATTCAGGAATGTACGCACTTTTTAAGAAAGAAATCAGCAACTTCCTCAGCTCCTTGATCGGCATCATGGTCATCGTGGTGTTTTTGCTGATCACTGGGCTGTTCCTTTGGGTATTCCAAAGCGATTTCAACCTGCTGACGTATGGCTATGCCAACCTTGACGGGCTTTTCATCATAGCACCGTGGGTGTTTTTGTTCCTCGTACCGGCTGTCACCATGCGCAGTTTTGCCGAGGAAAACCGTACAGGGACCATCGAGATGCTGCTTACCAAGCCTCTCTCCGACTGGCAGATCATCTTGGCGAAGTTTTTGGCCAGCGTGGCCTTGGTGCTGTTGGCCCTGATCCCGACAGCGGTCTATTATTTCTCGGTCTATCGCCTGGGGTTCCCCATGGGTAACCTCGACAGCGGCAGCATCGCTGGCTCCTACATCGGATTGTTTCTGCTGAGTGCCAGCTTCATCTCCGTCGGCATTTTCTGCTCATCGGTCACCAACAACCAAATCCTGGCGTTCATCCTGTCGGTGTTTCTCTGCGGGTTCATCTACACCGGGTTTGAGCTTATCTACTCGCTCTCGCTGTTCGGTCCCATCGACCTTTTCATCCAGCGGCTTGGCATGGCGGCGCATTACAGCTCCATCAGCCGTGGCGTGGTCGATACCCGTGACATCCTGTATTTCCTAAGCGTGATAGCGCTATTCCTAAGTTCAACGAAACTGGTTCTTGCGAGCCGCAAATGGTAGGAGGATAAAGGATGGAAAACAAACGCAAGAATCTGAAAAAGAGTCAATTGACGGCATTTTTTATCACCTTGGTGCTCATCGTGGTGATCAACGTCATCGGTTCGTTCGTGTTCACTCGCTTCGACCTCACGGCCGAGAAGCGCTACACCCTCTCCAACACCACCAAGGAGACCCTACGTCAGCTCAACGACTACGTCTATTTCAAGGTTTACCTTGAGGGTGACTTCCCAGCAGGGTTCAAGAAGCTGCGCCGCGAGACCAAGGAGATGCTCGACGAATTTCGAGCCTATTCGAAATACATCGATTACGAGTTTATCAACCCCTCGGAAGGCGGTAGCCGCTATGATATCGAGGAGGGCTATAAGCTGTTGTATCAAGCCGGTCTCAACCCCACCAACCTGATCGACCAAAACCCTGATGGCAGCACTAGGCAAATGATTATCTGGCCTGGTGCCTTGGTCAGCTATGGCAACGAGACCGAGATACCCGTCGATTTGCTTGAAAGCCAGATTGGACAATCCTCCGAAGAGGCCTTGAACGCTTCCATGCAAAACCTGGAGTTCCGCCTGCTTGACGCCATCAAGAAAGTGACCCGCTCAAAACGTCCTTCGCTTGCTTTCATTGAGGGACATGGCGAGTTGTCAGAGACCGAGGTCTATGACATCACCCAGACCTTGCAGCAGAGCTACCATGTGACTCGGGGTGAGATCGCCGGCCGGGTTGACGCCCTCATCAGTCGTCACGAGAACGCCCAAGGCCAGGTGAACACGACATTGAAATACGATGCCATCATCATCGCCAAGCCCACTGAGCCGTTTGACGAGAAGGACAAGTTCCTCATCGACCAATACATCATGCACGGTGGCAAGGTGTTATGGCTGGTGGAGCCGGTTTTTGCCACCATGGACAGCCTCACCTCGCAGGAATCCACCGTTGGCATTGACCAGAACCTCAACCTCGAAGACATGCTGTTCCGTTATGGCGTGCGTCTCAACCACAACCTGCTGCTCGACATGAACTGCGCCGCCTTGCCCATCCGCACGGGACAGGTGGCTGGACAAGCCCAGTTGGAGTTTTATCGTTGGTTCTACTTCCCGTTGGTTCAGGCCGCGTCGAACCACCCGATGGTGCGTAACATGAACGCCATCAAGCTCGACTTTGTCAGCTCCATCGACGCCACCACCTCTGAAGGCAACATCGTCAAGACGCCGTTGCTGAAGACCTCCGACTACACCAAGGTCTCAGGCACACCGGTCTATATCAGTCTCGCCATGCTCAGACAGAATCCTGACAAGCGCATGTTCCCCTCGCGAGGCCAAAATGTCGCCTATCTGCTGAAAGGCAACTTCCCGTCGCTTTATGCCAACCGCATCACCGCCGAAATCGAGGAGAGCACCATGATGGACTTCATGCCTGAGAGCGTCCCAACCTCCATGATCGTGGTGGCCGACGGCGACATCATCCGCAACCAACTCGAAAACCGAACCAAGAAACCACTGCCGCTGGGCTATGACCAATACACCAACAACACCTATGGCAACAAGGCCTTTATTGAGAACGCCATCAGCTACCTTGTTGACGGTGAAAGCTTGATTGAGCTCCGCTCACGCGAGTTCAAGATCCGCCTCCTTGACCCCGACAAGAAAGTACGGCAACGCCTGAGATGGCAGATGGTGAACGTCTTTGTCCCGACGGGACTGGTAATTCTATTGGGCGTTATCATGGCTTTAATTAGAAAAAATAAATATAGTTATTCTCCATCTGGAAAACATATTTTACAGCGTTCAAATACCCAACAAGTATTGTTCGGTGTATGTGGTGGGTTTAGCGAATATTTTAAGCTGGATGTGAGATTGGTTCGTGGATTGTGGATCGTTTTGGGTGTTTTGGGAATCGGTATTGTAGCCTATTTAGTGTTTTTATTGATATTACCTATTAATCGTAGTATTAAAAAAGATGAAGAATAAGCTAACATACGGCCTGAAAGGCCCACAAGCAAATAGCCCAGGGCACGCCCTGGGCTGATGGTTATTTGGCCTTTCAGGCCGTATCCTCCTATTAAGAAAAGTCAAATAGAAATGAGCAACAATATGAAAAAGAATAAACCTGCGATCATCCTCACCATTGTCTTGATAGCCGTCGCCATCCTCCTGATCTGGAACAACCGCTACCTCACCACCCTGCGTGGCGATTCGGCGGATTTCATGGTATGGGACACCGCCTCCATCACCAAGGTGTATCTCGCCGATCGACTTGACCACGAGACTTTACTGGAACGCCAGGAAAACGGCTGGACCCTGAACACCGACTTCAAGGCCCATCCCAAAAAGATCGACCAGTTGATGTACACCCTCTACCGTGTCCGTGTCAGGATGCCTGTGTCACGCTCAAGCCACGACCACATCATCTCACAGATGGCCAGCAGAAGCACCAAGGTGGAGATCTATCAGATGGTGCCAACCATCAACCTGTTCAACAAGATCAAGCTGTTTTACCGCGAGAAGCGCACCAAGGTGTTTTACGTAGGTGAAGCCACCAAAGACAGCAGCGGCACCTTCATGCTCCGCGAAGGCTCCGACCAGGCCTACATTGTCTATATCCCAGGCTTCAGGGGCTATATCTCCACCCGTTTCACCGCCGATCCCGACGACTGGCGCGACCACACCATCTTCCACGAGCAGCTGGCCGACATCCAGTCCGTCACCATAGAGTTCTGCCAGACTCCCGAACTCAGCTTCCGCGTGGAAAACACCGGCAAACACCAGTACCAACTGATCCAACTCACCGACAACAGTCCAGTGCCTTTCGATACCCTGAAGGTGATCAACCTGCTGGCCTCGTTCAACGACCTCCGCTTCGAAGCGCTACTGAACAACATTTTGACACAAAGCCGCATCGACTCCGTCTTACATTCCCCCATGATCCACCATATCACGTTGGTCAACAAGGAAGGCGAGTCCACCGAGATCAAGACCTTCGGGAAAAAGGTGGAAGCCAGCAATGCCGTCCCCTTTGAGGATCGTGAAGACGACATCGACCGTATGTTCGGCTTGGTCAACGACGACCACGACTTGGTGCTCATCCAATACTATGTGTTCGACAAAGTGTTGAACGACATCAACTACTATCGAGCCGGCAACCCCATCAAGTTCGAGATCCACCACTATCAAACGCTTCCATGAAAATCCTCCTGCTTGTCATAGGGAAGACCGACGAGGATTATCTCATCACCGGCATCAAAAAATATGTCGGTCGGCTAGGACATTACATCTCGTTTGAGCTTAAGGAAATCCCCGACATCCGCAACCGCAAGACGCTGAGCGAGGATCAACAGAAAAAAGCCGAGAGCTTCCTTTTGCTGCAACAGCTGCAACCCGGCGACCATGTGGTGTTGCTCGATGAAAACGGCACCCAATATTCATCCGTGGCTTTTTCCGAGAATCTCGAGAAGCTGATGGCGTCGGGGGCCAAACGCCTTGTGTTCATTGTCGGTGGCCCTTACGGATTTGCACAAGAGGTCTATGACAAAGCCAACGGCAAGATGTCGCTCTCAGCGATGACCTTCTCGCACCAGATGGTGCGGCTGATCTTCGTGGAACAGCTCTATCGGGCATTTACCATTTTGAAAGGAGAACCTTATCACCATAATTAAGAAGACAAAATATAGAAGTTAGAAGAAATGAAGAAAAGCTTCCTGTTATTGTTTGCAATTGCATTGATGCTCACCTCGTGTCGGGAGAAAGACCTTGACATGAGTGTGTTGAACAAAAGCCTTTTCACCGGTGCCGACTTCACCGAGATCAACCTCTCCGACGCTTGGAATGTCACCATTATCCAAGACAATGAAAACACCGGCGTTGAGTTGGAATATTCCGCTTATTTGGAGACATACCTCAACGTGAAGCAAGCCAACAAAGCCTTGACCATTGGCCTCAACCAGCATTTTTACCTGCCTTACAACACTGTGATGAGGGCCGTAATCCACGTGAAGACCCTCGACAAGTTGGTTGCGAAAGATGCCGTCAAGCTCACTTTGGACGGTACTTTTACGGCGAGTGCCATTGCCATGCAACTTGAAGATGCCACCACATGCAAAGGCGGATCGTTTGCAGGCAACGCCAACATATCCATTGATGACGCGTCACAACTGGCCGACTGCACCATCGAAGGCAGCTACTGCGAGTTGCAGGTCAAGGATGCCTCCTACTTCAAAGGCAACTTGACGGCAGATTCCATACACGTCGAGATAGAGGATGCCGGGCATTTGATCACCTACGGTGGACAAGTCCAACGGGTTCGCCTGAATCTCAGCGATGCCAGCACCCTCAACATGGTCAACACTCCCGTGGAGGAGGCTTTTGTTGATATACATGACGCTTCAGAGGCCACCTTACACGTCAATCAATGGCTCAAAGGCTCTTTAAAAGATGCTTCGACGCTTTATTACAAAGGCCATCCGGTCATCGATCTGGATAGCGATTCAACCTCTTCCCTCAAACCACTTTGATTATGGGTTCGCGTGATCGTATCAAGAAAGGTTTTTCGAAGCTCCTCAAGGAAGAGAAGCTGAAGCTCATCGCCAATTATTTTGAGAATCCCGGCGAGGTGATCAACCTGTTGAAGAGCTATTGGCATACCGACTCAGGCCAGCAGCAGCTTTTCGATGAGTTTAGCGAAAACACCATCACCAACTATATCATGCCGTATGGCATTTCGCCCAACGTGATGATCAACGGGAAGAACTACATTGTACCGATGGTCATCGAGGAGAGTTCGGTGGTGGCCGCCGCTTCCGCGGCGGCCAAGTTCTGGGGCGAACGTGGCGGCTTCCACGCCGAGGTACCCGACATCCGCAAGGTGGGTCAGGTCCACTTCGGTTGGAAAGGCTCGATAAGCCAGCTGCAACAGTTGTTCCCCGAGATCAAGGAAAGGCTGCTTGCCGACACCGACACCTTCACCGCCAACATGAAGAAACGCGGCGGCGGCATCTTGGATATCCAGCTGCGTGACTATACGGCACAGATCCCCGATTATTACCAGCTTCGCGTGGAGTTCAACACCTGCGACTCAATGGGTGCCAATTTCATCAATACCGTACTGGAGCAGTTCGGCCACAGCTTGCAGGACTTCTTCGCCGAGCGACTCGATCTACCCGAGGAGCTGCGCAAGTGCGAGATCATCATGACCATCCTCTCCAACAACACGCCCGATTGCCGCGTGAAGGTGTGGGTGGAGTGTCCCGTGGAGCAGTTGGAAGGCATTGACGAACACCTTTCGGGAGCTGAATATGCCTTGAAATTCAAGAAGGCTGTCGATATCGCGCATATCGACATCGACCGTGCCACCACCCATAACAAGGGCATTTACAACGGCATTGACGCTGTGGTCATCGCCACAGGCAACGACTTCCGCGCCGTGGAGGCGGCGGGCCACACCTACGCTTCGCGCAACGGCCGTTACGAGAGCCTCTCCACCGTCACCATCACCAACGGTATCTTCCGCTTCGAGCTTGAAGTCCCGATGGCGATGGGCACCGTGGGCGGACTCACCAGCCTGCACCCCCTGGCCAAGAAGTCGCTTGAGCTACTTGGCAACCCCACAGCGCAAGAGCTGATGATGATCGCCGCCACGATGGGACTCGCCAACAACTTCTCGGCAGTGCGTTCGCTGACCACCAAAGGCATCCAAGCCGGCCACATGAAGATGCATCTCAACAACATCCTCAACCAGCTGCAGGCCTCCGAAGACGACAAGCGTCTGGCACGCGACTACTTCAAGGACAAGACCGTATCCTACGCCGCCGTGGAACAATACCTTGCATCACTCAAGAAATGAGCACCTACCAAGCCAACGGCAAACTGCTATTGACGGGTGAATACCTCGTCCTGAAGGGCGCGTTGGCGTTGGCTGTGCCGACAAAATACGGGCAGTCAATGGTTGTAGAGACGCGGCGCGCCACGTCTCTACAATGGCAGGCATTTAAACCCGAAGGCCCTTGGTTCTCCACCACCCTGAACAACGATCTAGATGTTTTAACCACCGACGACCCCTCAAAAGCCCAACGCCTCTCAGAAATCCTGAAAGCCGTCTGCAAACTGAATCCCACAGCGTTTCAAAAAGGCCTTCGTTTCGAGACCCGTCTCGATTTCGACCCCGAATGGGGACTGGGCAGCAGCTCTACCCTAATCGCCAACCTCGCCCGATGGGCCGGTATCGACCCATACCAACTGTTGAGAATGACTTTCGGCGGTTCGGGCTACGATATCGCCTGCGCTACCGCCAACCAACCGATCTTTTATCATCTCATTGGCGACAAGCCCCAGGTGCATCCAGTGGATTTCAACCCGCCGTTTGCCGACCACCTGTTCTTCGTCTATCAAGGACAGAAGCAGCAATCGTCAAAGGAAGTGAAAAGCTTCAACCAACGGATGCAGGAATACGACTGTCTCGACGACGTGGATGCCGTCTCGGAAATCAGCGAGGCTTTGCCAAACATCACAACATTAGCCGATTTTCGACGTTTTATCGATGTGCATGAGGACATCCTCGCCCATTGCCTCGACCGTGAGCCTGTCAGGACGCAACATCCCGATTTTGAAGGCTCCTTGAAGTCGCTCGGTGCTTGGGGCGGCGATTTCATCATGGCCGCCACGCCATGGTCATACGATCAGGTGGCCGATTATTTCAAAAACAAAGGTTTAGCTACAGTTTTCAAATACCACGATATCATACCATGAACCAACTTTGGATCAAAGAAGCTTTTTCAGGCGAGTTGCCCGAGACCTTCCACGGCGGCGTAAAATGGCAAAGCCCATCGAACATCGCACTGGTGAAGTATTGGGGTAAAAAAGGCCGTCAGCTGTCTCAAAACCCGTCCATCAGCTTCACTTTAAAAAACTGTAAGACAGAAACATCCGTGTTTTTCGAAAAGTCGGATCGGTTTGGTCTCCGCTTTCGTTTCGATGGCAAGGAAAACGGCGAGTTCCAAACGAAAATCCATGACTTCCTGCTCGAAAACATGGATTTCTTCCCTTTCCTGAAACAGCTTGACCTCCAGGTCAACAGCCGCAACACCTTCCCCCACTCGTCGGGCATCGCCTCGTCGGCCTCTTCGATGAGTGCCCTGGTGATGTGCCTGCTCGACATCGAACGCATGGTCAAGGAAGCCGACAGCATCGATTTACGAAAGGCTTCCTATTTCGCCCGACTCGCCTCGGGAAGCGCCTGCCGTTCATTGTTCCCGAAGATGGCCTTGTGGGGCGAGACCCCTGCCGTGGCCGAAAGCTCCGATCAATATGCCGTTACGCTGCAAGATGCCATCCATCCCATTTTCAAGGATTATCACGACAGCATCCTCATCGTCAGCGACGCCAAGAAGTCAGTTTCCAGCCGGGCAGGCCACGCCTTGATGGATGGCAACCCATACGCCGAGACGCGCTATGCCGTGGCCAAAAACAACATCGTCAACCTGTTGGGAGCCTTGCAATCAGGCGATCTGGAGACCTTTATCCGCATCACCGAGTCGGAAGCCATGCAGCTCCACGCCTTGATGATGTGCTCCGAACCATCGTATATCTTAATGAAACCCAATACCTTACGGATCATCAACAACCTTTATGAATTCCGCAAGGAGACCGACATCCCAGTGTGTTTCACCCTTGACGCCGGTCCCAATGTGCATATCCTCTATCCCGACCAACACGCCGAACTGGTGGAACGGTTCATCATGGACGAGTTGGAGCAATATTGCGTTGGCGGACAATGGATTCCCGACCAAGTCGGCGAAGGTGCCTCAAAATGCTAATCAAGCCATGAACGAGCGCGTATTCCATAGCAAGGTTATCCTCTTCGGCGAGTATTCCATGATATTCGACTCCACCGCCTTGATGGTTCCCATGACCAAGTTCTCGGCTCGTTTGCGTTTCGCTTCCCACCTGTTGGCGCAAGGTTCGGCGGCCTCCAATGCCAGCCTGCAACGTTTCGCCGACTACCTCTCCGTCACGCCCGACCTCAAGGAGATCATCGATCTGCCCGTACTCAACAACGATATTTACAACGGCTTGTTTTTGGATTCCGACGTGCCTACGGGTTACGGCTTGGGCAGCTCTGGCACCCTGGTTGCAGCCATTTATGATAGCTATGCCAAGCAAAAGACCGACGATTTGCTGCAACTGAAGACCCTCTTTGGCAAGATGGAGAGCTGTTTTCATGGCAGCAGCTCAGGCATCGACCCCTTGCAATGCTACCTTGGCAAGCCTTTCCGCATCACGCCACAAGCCGTGACCCTGCTGCCCGATGGCTTCATCCCAGCCAACATCCACGTGTTTCTGGTCGATACCAACATTAAGAGCAACACCAAGCCTTTGGTGCAACATTTCAGGAAGAAATGCCAAGAACCCGACTTCCAGCAAGCTTTCAAAACCGACTACGTGCCATGTGTTACAGCTTGCATCGACACCTTGGTCCAAGGCGATAAACAAGCGTTTTTCACTTCGCTCCGCCAGCTTACCGACGGGCAGTTGCGCTTCCTCCGCCCCATGATCACCGACAACACCATCGACCTCTTCCTCGAAAAGCCCGATTTCCATTTCGGCGTGAAGATCTCCGGCTCAGGCGGAGGCGGCTATGTATTGGGCTTTACCGACGATATTGAACAGACAAAACGATTCCTTGACGGTTACGACTTGATTTGGTTATGAAGATGATCCGCAACATAGAAAAACGATTCGAGCGACTGTTGACCACGGTCATCGACTTCTTTTATCCGCCTTTCCGGCGATTCATGAGCTTGGAATTATTCCGCTACGGCTGTTGCGGTGGCTTGAACCTGGCTTTGGAATGGATCCTGTATTATGTGTTTTACCATTTCATCTTCCACGGCAAGGTGTTCGACTTGGGTTTCATCGCCTTCACGCCCCATATCGCCGCCTTCGTCTTCAAGTTCCCCATCACCTTCCTGACGGGTTTCTGGATGGCAAGGCACATCAGCTTCTCCGGCTCCACCTTGCGTGGCCGGATCCAAATCGTGCGCTACCTCCTTGTCACGGTGGGCAACATCGTCATCAACTATTTGGGATTGAAACTGTTTGTGGAGGTGTTCCAATGGTGGCCCACCGTCTCATACGTGATCATCTCCGTTATCTGCGTGACATTCAGTTATTTATCCAATAAATACTATTCCTTCAAGAAAAACAAGAAACATGATGGACAGCCTTCAGATCATCAAGAATAAAATCTATTTCGAGTGGAAAACCAAGAATGGAAAGCTTTCCACTTTACTGGAGCAGTGGCGTGCCCAAGGCTTGAAGATCGTCTTCACCAACGGTTGTTTCGATCTGTTGCACCGCGGCCATGTGGAATATCTGGCCAAGGCGTCCGACAAGGGCGACGTGCTGGTGGTGGGCTTGAACACCGATGCTTCCGTGCGCCGCTTGAAGGGCGAAGGCCGTCCCATCAACAATGAAATGGCACGTGCCACCGTATTGGCTTCGTTGAGCTGTGTGGATGCCGTGGTTTTGTTCGATGAGGATACCCCTTATGAACTCATCAAAGCCGTCCGTCCAGACGTGTTGGTGAAAGGCGCCGACTACAAAGTGGAGGACATCGTGGGTTACGACATCGTCACGGCCTACGGCGGCAAGGTTGAGACGGTTGATTTGGTGGAGGGCTATTCCACCACGGGGATGCTTGAAGCACTGGAGCGTTAATGCGCTTCCAGCCAGTTGTCGCCCGTGTTCATCTCTACAATGACCGGCACGGAGAGCGGCATGGCGTTCACCATCTTTTCGCTGACAATGGCTTTCAGGTCGGAAAGCTCGTCCAGACGGGCATCGAAAACCAATTCGTCGTGCACCTGAAGGATCATTTTCGACTGCATCTTTTGCCTTTCGATCTCCTGTTGGATGCCGATCATGGCTATCTTGATCATATCCGCCGATGAACCCTGGATGGGCGCATTGATGGCGTTGCGTTCGGCAAAGCTGCGCACCGTGGCATTGGCCGCGTTGATGTCGCGCAAGTAACGGCGACGACCCAAGATGGTTTCGGCATAGCCGCGTTCGCGAGCCAAGGCAATACTACGGTTCATGTACTCCTTGATGCCGGCATATTCCTCAAAATACTTCTTGATGATGTCGGAGGCTTCGCTACGCGAGATTTCCATCCTCTCGGCCAGGCCGAAGGCCGACATGCCGTAAATGATGCCAAAGTTGACCGCCTTGGCGCGACTGCGTTGCTCTTTGGTGACCTGATCCAACGGCACATGGAACACCTTGGCGGCAGTGGCGGCATGGATGTCGTGCCCGAGGTTGAAGTCGGCGATCATCACCGGGTCACCGCTGAGATGGGCGATGATGCGCAACTCAATCTGCGAATAGTCGGCGGCAAGCAAGGTGTATTCAGGACTGCGCGGCACGAAGGCACGGCGGATTTCGCGGCCTTTTTCGGTGCGCACGGGAATGTTTTGCAGGTTGGGATTGTTGGAGCTCAAGCGACCCGTGGCCGTCACTGCCTGGTTGTATGAGGTATGGATCAGTCCGTCCTTGGGGTTGATCAGGGCTGGAAGGGCATCCAGATAAGTCGATTTCAGCTTGGTGTAGGAACGGTATTCCAAAATGGCATGGATGATGGCGTGTTTGCCTGCCAGCTTTTGGAGCACCTCTTCGCCCGTGGCATATTGTCCCGTCTTGGTTTTCTTGGCCTTGGCGTTGAGTTGGAGCTTGTCGAACAGCACTTCGCCAAGCTGTTTCGGCGACGCGATGTTGAACCTCATCCCTGCCATGCCGTAGATGCTTTCCTCAAGATCATGGATATGCTTCCCGAACTCTTCACTGATGTTGTGCAGGTTTTGGCTGTCGATCTTCACGCCGTTCTCCTCCATGACGCTCAGCACGTTGACCAAGGGCATCTCAATGTCGTCAAAAAGCTTTTCCAAGCCGTTTTCCTTCAATTGCGGGAGGAACAGGTGGTACAAATCAAGGATCACCTCCTCGTTCTCGTCGGGACTCCAAAGGTTGCCCATCGGCGTGATGTTGCGGCCGAGATACACATCGGCGAGATAATCGAGGGTATGGCGCTGTTCCGGCTCAATCAGGTAATGGGCGATCATCGTGTCGAACAAACGGCCTTTGATGTCAATGCCTTTTCGTCGCAATCCCGCCAAGATGGGCTTGATGTTATGGCCGATTTTGGTGATTTCGGGGTCTTCAATGACGGCTTTTTGTTTTTCCCATTGGTCTTCATTTGGGGTAAGGACAAACACGTCGCGGTCGCCATTTGGAGCAGACTCGTCATTGCGAGCGGAGCGCGCTCCTCGCAATGACGATGAGTCGGTAGCCTCTGCGAAAAGGTCCATCTGGCCATCACTAGCTGGGGTGGGAGCGGCTTTCCTCTCTTCGGTCGGAAAGATTTCAGGTTGTTTCATCACTTCGTTCCTCTCCATGACGGATTCTTCCGACACATTATATTCCATCATAAACCGTCTCTTAAAGGTGCGGAATTCCAATTCGTCGAAGAGCTTCAGCAGGGAGGGAACATCGGGTTCGTTTAGCTCCAATTCTTCGGCATTAAACTCCACCGGCGCATCCAACAAGATGGTAGCCAAGTGTTTCGACATCAGGCCTTGTTCCGCAAAATTGCGGACGTTTTCCTGTTGTTTCCCCTTGAGTTCATCGGCATGGGCAATCACGTTTTCCACGCTGCCGTATTTCCCGATCAGGATGGAGGCATTTTTCTCTCCGATGCCGGGAATGCCTGGGATATTGTCGGAAGCGTCGCCCCAAAGACCCAGGATATCAATGAGTTGAGTTGGCGTGGCAATGCCATATTTCTCACATATTTCCTTCGGACCGCACACTTGGGCTGGCATGCCAAATTTGGCCGGCTTATAGATCAGCACCTTGTCGGTGACCAACTGACCGAAGTCCTTGTCAGGCGTCATCATATAGGTGACAAAACCTTGTTGTTCAGCCTTATGTGAGAGTGTTCCGATGACATCGTCGGCTTCATAGCCTTCGGCGGCATAAATGGGGATGTTGAATCCTTCAATCAGCCGAATAATATAAGGTATCGATGCACGGAGATCGTCGGGCATGGATTCGCGATTGGCTTTATATTCGCTGAATTCCTGAGTTCTCACCGTTGGCGCATGGAGGTCGAAGGCCACCCCGATATGAGTGGGTTTTTCGTTGCGAAGCACATCGTACAAGGTGTTCAAAAACCCCATGACCGCTGATGTGTTCAAGCCTTTGGAATTGACGGCCGGTTTTTTGCTCATTGCAAAAAACGCTCTGTAAATCAACGCATAAGCATCAAGAAGAAATAGTTTTTTGACAGGTTGGTCCATGTTGTGAAATTTGGTGTAAAGATAAGAAGTTCGGAGAAGATTTAGGTGGGAAAAACGAAAAATTCCGAAAAATTTGGTGGAAATATTAAAAATAGCGTATCTTTGCAAAATATTTTGAAAACGAGAGAATTTTTTTGACGCAATTAATTCATCATTTCTTGGATTTTAAAGCGTCGATGTTAAACAAAAAAATTGAAAATTATGTCAGAAATTGCAGAACAAATTGTGCCCATTATCGCTGAAAAATTAGGTGTCAACCCTTCAGAAGTCACTATGGATGCCAGCTTCACCAATGACCTTGGTGCTGATTCACTTGACACCGTTGAGCTGATGCTCGATTTTGAAAAGAAGTTTGGCATCGCCATCCCGGATGACCAGCAGGAAAACATCGTCACCGTGGGTGATGTGATCAGACTGATCGAAGAAGAACAAAAGAAAAACGCATAAATTTTAAAAAGAAGACAGGAGTCAGATGAAAGAATTCTGACTTCTGTCTTCTAAATTCTGTATTCCTATGAAAAGAGTAGTCGTCACCGGCCTTGGTGCCATCACCCCCATTGGAAACAACGCAAAGGACTTTTGGGCCAGCTTGGTCAATGGCAAAAACGGCACTGGTGAGATCACTCATTTCGACCACTCCAAATACAAGACCCACTTTGCCGCCGAGGTCAAGAATTACGATCCGTTGGATCATTTCGACAAGAAAGACGTTCGTAAATACGACCCGTATGCGCAGTTTGCCCTTGTATCTGCCACTGAAGCCGTCGAAAACTCGCACCTTACACCCGTCAACACCGATTTCGACGAGGTGGGCGTGGTGCTTACCGCAGGCATCGGTGGCGTCACTCATTTCTACAACGAGGTGATGGAACACTCCAAAGGCGATGGCGTCCCTCGTTTCAGTCCTTACTACATTCCCAAGATGATCCTGAACATTCCCGCAGGAGTGATCTCGATCAAATACGGGTTCAGGGGACCCAACTTCGCCACCGTATCGGCCTGTGCCTCTTCGGCACACGCCATCGTTGCCGCTTTCGACCTCATCCGTTATGGCAAGGCCACCGCTGTACTGGCCGGTGGTGCCGAAGCAGGCATCTGCGAGGCCGGCATCGGCGGTTTCAACGCCATGCACGCCCTATCGCTCCGCAACGACGATCCCCTGACCGCCTCACGCCCGTTCGACAAAAACCGCGACGGCTTCGTCATGGGTGAAGGCGGCGGTAGCGTCATGCTCGAAGAACTGGAGCACGCCTTGAAGAGAGGTGCCGACATCTATGCAGAACTCGTCGGCGTAGGCATGTCGGGCGACGCCTATCACATCACATCGCCCCATCCCGATGGCTATGGAGCTTGCCTCAGCATGGAACGCGCCATCAAGGACGCCGGCATCGACAAGACGGAGATCGAGCACATCAATACCCACGGCACCTCGACGCCGCAAGGCGACCTTGCCGAGATCGTAGCCATCAAGAAAGTGTTCGGCGAACATAGCTATAACATCACCCTCAACTCTACCAAGTCCATGACAGGACACCTCCTCGGAGGCACCGGTGCCGTCGAGGCTATCGCCACCATCATGGCACTCCACGAAGGCATCATCCCACCCACCATCAACCACTTCGAGGATGACCCGAATATCGATCCCAAACTCGATTTCACCTTCAACACCGCCCGCAAACGCGACATCCGCTATGCCATGAGCAACGCTTTCGGCTTCGGCGGACAAAACACCTCGCTGCTTTTCAAGAAATTCACGCTTTAAATCGTTGAGGCAATGGCTCTTAGAGATTATCTCGCACATTGCTTTTCAAAGGACAAGGCCTTGTCGGAATTCATCTACAACGACTTCGGCTTTTACCCAAGAAACATCTCCCTATATCAACTGGCATTCACCCACAAATCCGCTTCCGACAACACTGTTGGAAACTATAAACTCAGCAACGAACGCCTTGAGTATCTGGGAGATGCCGTGCTGAGCACCGCAGTGGCCGACTACCTCTTCCGCCTCTTCCCCACCAAACCAGAGGGATTCCTCACCGAGATGCGCTCCCGGATTGTCAGCCGCGCCTCGCTGAACAAGCTGTCGCAAAAACTCGGCTTCGAACAAGTGATCCATTACTCGCACGACAACCATTCCAACTTCAAGTCCATCGGCGGCAACGCTTTCGAAGCCTTCATCGGCGCACTCTACCTCGACCGTGGCTACGATTTTGCCAAACACATCATCCTCGACCGCATCGTCAAGGTTCACATCGACCTGGAACAGATCGAACAGACCGACGTGAACTTCAAGAGCAAACTGTTGGAATGGTCGCAGAAAGAAAAACACCACCTCGTCTTCAAGCTGAACGATGACAAAAACAACGGCCACAACAAGCTCTATCACGTGACCGTGGTCATCGACGACACGGATTACGCCACCGGAATGGACTATTCCATCAAGGGTTCGGAACAACTCGCCGCTGAGAAGACCTGGAACATGCTCGTCGAACAAAACATGATCAAAACGGACAAGCCATGAAAAAGAACAAGCTCTCCATCGCCCCGTTCGACGACATCCACCTCATCGGCATCAACACCACATTGGCCGATTACAAATTGGCTTATTATTTCAATGAGCTGTTGCGTTTCAACCTCGTGAGGCTGAAGGAGATACAACTCGACGGCAACTATCCATACGCCTTTTTCTACTACAACGCCGGGGAAAACCGCAACGCCTACAATCTGGTGGCACTCAAGAGCAAGGATCACCTCTGCGTCAAACTCAACCCGCATATCGACTATCTCCTGATTGTCCGCAACCACCTCATCGAGGAGCGCTTGTCACAATTGGTGAAACTTATCCGTGACATCAAGGATGTGACTTATGCTTATACATTGGATATCAACAAGATACCAGCTTTCGACGTGTTGCTCGAAAAAATTGAGATGCACGAAAGAGATTGTATTCAACAAACCATCGCCATACCATGAACAAGCTTCCAAAACAAATCTTCTCCTCCAATAGTTTCTGGGGTCATACCGTGGGGCTGCCATTGTTTGTCTTTGGGTTGCTCCTGCTTTTCTGCCCCTTTGCGTTCAAGGACTATGAAATCACCTTCTCAAGGTATTCCTTCCATATCACGATGACCTTCTGCATCCTTTTAGTGGTGATGCTCATTTCAAGGCTTATCATGCCCGCCATCAATCGGAGAAGTCCCATGACGAGGATCCAATATTTTCTGGGATGCTTGTTTGAAATCTTGTTTGCATCGGGATTTGTAGGATTGTATCTGTGGCTTTTTGCCAAAAACGGCCAAGCCTATTTCGTGTTTTTCGGCTATGTGATGGTGTATCTTTCCGTGGCGATGATCATCCCTTATATCATCCTTTTCCTATACAATCAAGTCACCGAAAAAGAAGAGATGCTCGACGATGCAAGCCGCATCGTTCAAGGAGAGAAAATCCGATTTTTGGATGAACGCGGCAACGTGAAACTCATCGTTTCGCAATCCTCCATCCTTTATATCCAATCCGACGAAAACTATCTCCGCATCTATTATATAGACGATGGCAAAATCAACACCTACCTGTTGCGCAGCTCCATGAAACGCATCGAGGAGATGTGCGCCAAAAACGGCCTGATCCGCTGCCATCGGTCCTATTTTGTCAACAAGGACCACGTGAAGGTGCTGCAAAAAGACAAGGAATTCACCTACGCCATCCTCGACGTGGAGAATGCAGCCCATATTCCCGTCAGCAAAAACTATTACGACCAGATCTCAGTGTTGCTCTAACACACTGATTTCCTGAATATTTTCAAGTGTAACGCAAGAGGTGATACCATCGCTCAAAACAAGTGCCAACCTATGGTTTCCCGTTCTTACCCCATCTTCTAAAACGGTAGATAATCGACCTTGGAAGGTTGCGTGAGGGGCAATCGAATCTGGGATTTTGCATCGACAAGCCAAGTACTCACCCGTATCCATCAAAAGCAACCTGACACCAATGGCCGTTTGCCCGTGATGAAAATCAACTATTTGGTCGTATGGATTATGAATTGAGATATCGATCCTGACCGTGTCGCCAAGATGATACGTTGGGATTTGTCCCTGCCAATCTCCATTCACAATAGTATAATCGCTCACCAAACGGTTGGCGGTCTGGAAAGGCTCAATAAAGAATCCATGGATTTCCGTGTCATGAACTTGATAAGCCTGCATCAAGCTGCTCTCCGGGGAAACCACAAACACCCGTTGCCCGATCCATTGCCTCTCGAACTGCCAAATGTCGAACTGTGTCTTGCGATCGTAATAGCTTCGCAAGGTGGCACTGGGTTTTCCGTTGGAGAAAAAATGATAGAGCGCAGGCTTTTGGAAAGAACCCTGAAAGGCCACGGGGCAATCCCCCGCCACAGCAGCCACGGCCTCATAATAAGGTTTTTTGCCATAAAACCCTGTCGATTTGGCCATGGGGGTCATCATGCCAACCCGCATCAGGACGATCAAGAGCAATGATGGCATTACAAATCGTTTCACATACTTCATAAGCTTCTCGTCAACCCAACACTTATGGTACACCAGGGCAATCATAGGAATCACCCCAATGATGGTCCAATGCGGCTCCACATGGCCTCGAAAAGCCATCAGCCAGAAAAACAGGAAGAAACCTGTGAAGATGAAACGCAAAGCGCGTTCAAAACGATCGGTGGCACGATGTTTCAGCAACACATAAGCCATCGCGCCAAAACTAAACGGATTGAAGACAAGCAGCTGGTTGGGAAGGTATTCCCAGAAATAAGACCATCTGAATGTCTCGCCACGTTGCATCAGATGATACCTGAAGCTCGGAAAATCAGCCTGCACCTGCCATGCGATGTGCGGGACGAGCAACAGTACGGCCAACAGACAAGCCACATAAAACTTACAGTCCTTCAGCAACTTGAGGTTAGAGAGCACCAATAGCCCAAGCAACAAGATCGCATGGTATTTGCTGTAAACCATGCAAGCCATCAACACCCCCATCAGCAAAGCCTTCGGCCAGGTTGGCGACTTCAGGTAACTTTGGTAAGCCAACAGGAGGAGGGATGAAAACAAGATCAATGCCGCATCGGGGGTGGTGACAAAACCATAAACGTTGAACATGGTGATGGAGCAAGCCAACACAAGGAAAACCAGCACTTTCTTCGTGGTAGGCGATGCCTCACTAAGCAGCCGCCACAATACCCAAAGTGTGAAAGTGGAACATAGTATGGTCATCAATCGCACACCCAAGATTCCATTTAACAGTTGGCTGCTTAGGAAGGTCATCAGGCCCACCATGGGCGGATGGTCGAAATAACCCCAGGCGAGGTGTTCGCCATAAAGGGCGTAATAGGCCTCGTCCTCGTGGATTTCGGTGAAAAGGCCTTGCAAAAGATTGATGACAAACCAAATGAAAATGCCACAACAAAGGAACAATTTCCATTGGGGTGTCTTGTCCTTTGTCATGGCATTTTCGGTTTTTTGTGGAACGATTATCCCACGTGGATGTTCTCGTTCACGAGCTTCATGATCTTCTCAGTGTCGTTGCCCAATTCCTTGCGGAGGTTGGCATCCTTGAAGTCGCTGAGGAACTTGATCATGTAGTCGATGATGGCATCGGAGAACACGCCTTTGTCAGTGTAGATCTTGCGGTCCTTCTTGAGTTCCTTGGCGGCAGCCACGCAGCTGTCGGGCAGTTGCTCGAGGGCTTCCTGCACCTTCTTGTTCTTGGCGTCGTGGATGTTCACGCCAAGGCCGACGTAGGTCTTCTCAGCCACTTCAAGCGCATCCGGCATCTCGAATCCGTGACGAGCAGCGGCACAGAGGGCGGCCATCAACAGGTACATGTCGGCGCAACCGTCAGAGGCACGCCATTCGAAGGTCTGCTTGTCGCTGAAGTCGCGGTTCGACTTCTTCTCAAGCGGGTTGCAGTTGGCGACCATGTCCTTGCCGTTGTTAATCCAGCCCAGCGGCACACGCACCAAGGCGCTGCGGTTGCTGTAGGACCAGCAGAGTGAGGTCGGGGCTTCCTGATGAGGCACCAGGCGGAGGAACGACAGCGGGTTTGGATTACCGAAGGCAGGCAGTGAGGTACCGGCATCCATATAACCGGCGATGGCCTTCTTGCCATAATCGCTGAGTTCGCCTTTTTCCACCATCACGCTCTTACCGTTCTTCGTGAACTTGCAGTGGACGTGCATGCCTGATCCGGCCTTGCCCACAGTGATCTTCGGGGCAAAGGTCAGTACCACGCCGTACTGGTAAGCCAGCTGGCGCATGATCCATTTGGCGACGACCAATTGGTCGGCGGCGTCCTCGATGTTGGTAGGCAGGAACTCGATCTCGTTCTGCTCGTAGATCTTGCCGTCGTGGGTGAAGTTGCCCACCTCAGAGTGACCATATTTGATCAAGCCACCGGCCTGGGCGATAAGGCGCATGGCCTCCACGCGGTACTCGGTGAACTTGTTGAACGGGGCACTCTCGTGATAACCTCTTTGATCCGGCACTTCGTAGATCTGCTCATCATCGGCAATGATGTAGTATTCCAGCTCGCCCATGGTCTCCATGCAGAGGCCTGTGGTCTTCTTGAAGACCTCGTGGGCCTTGCGGAGGATGTACTCTGGTGAGCTTTCAAACGGCTCTCCGTCGCGGTTGTAGAACGAACAAAGGATGTCGAGGGTAGGCACCTCTGTGAAGGGATTGCGGAAGGCCGTCTTGTACTTCGGCACCACGTAGAGGTCGCTCTTTCCGGCCTCGATGAAGGGGAAGAGGCTGGAGCCATCGACGCGCTCGCCTGCGGAGAGGATGTTCTCCAGATGCTCGGCGCTGTGGATGACGAAGTTCAAGGTCTTGAGTTTGCCGTCCCATCCACAATAGTGGAAGTTGATGAATTCGATTTCGTTTTCCTCGCAATAGCGGATGATGTCGGCGCGGGTAAATTCGGCTGCTGGTTTTTGCAGGTACTGCACCAGCAGGTTGGGGTTCATGGCAACGTGTTGATCCATTACTTTTGTTTATTTGTTAAGTTGTTGATTTGTTTTTTGAGATTGGGGAGGCAAAGATAAGAAATGTTTTGGGAATAACCAAGTTATTTCATTTTTTGATTTTTATATTCACTTTTTTGTGAATATTTGAAAAAAGTTTGTATTTTTGCGGTGCAAAAAAGATAACACATGAAGGTTTTATTTGATAAAGGATGTTTGAATCACCTAATGTGTTGTCTTTGACGAAATACAACTCGTTACGATACGAGAAACTAACGGGTGACAAGAAAGGTTTGTCGTCTGTTAGAGTAAACGACCAGTATCGAGTTGAATTTGAAGAGATTGTGGAGGAAGATGAAGTAATAGCAACAATTTGTAACATCACGGATTTAAGTAACCACTATAAATAAAAGGGGGAACAAATGAACACCATAGTAGCAAATAAAATGAAGCCTTTTATTCCAACTCATCCTGGCGAGGTGATCAAGGATGAAATAGAATATCGCGGCATTTCACAAAGAGCGTTAGCGGCGGAAATTGGCGTTTCCTATACACAGTTGAATGAAGTGCTCAACGGCAAGCGTGCGTTAAACACAGAAATAGCCTTGCTCATTGGCGCTGCTTTAGACATTGATGCCGAGCCATTACTATCAATGCAAACCCGTTATGATATGATTACCACTCAACGGAACACGGTTTTTGCCCGTCGGCTAAAATCCATCCGAAAGATTGCGGCGGTGCTATGATTATTCAGAAAAGTTTGTAAATTTGCGTGGAAATAAGAATGTAAATCAAAACCATAGCCTATGAGATAAACGCATCATCAAGATATGCACATCATAGAATAAGGAAAAGCGAAGTAGCTTAAACTGGATGCTTTGAAACTTGGACACTTTCGAAACTCCTCCTAGAGTAAAGCGACGACGCTCCCGCCACTTGGCGTGGACTTTACTCGTTGTAATTGGAAAAAACTTTAACAACCCCTTGCGGTTTTTAGAATTTTGTTGTATCTTTGCACCTAGAAATCTATCAAAAAGCAATACGTATGCAGGGAAAAGATATTATCGATTACACTGACAAATCCCTCTTTGAGGAAGATGAACACACGACCTTGTCAGAAGAGAAAGAGTATTATACTCCTGAGGAAACCTACGAACTGGTGATGAGTGATGTTCAGTCCATTTATAATCTGAAAGATGCCGTATAAGTATCGATACACAAAGCGAGCTGTCAGGAAAATTAGGACTTTTTATAGAAACGTTGCCCTGAAATACCGTCACACATATTCTTATGAAGACATGGAGCGCAACGTGCGCGATGCTATCTTTTACATTTACGCCATAGAGCGAACTCTACCACGTCGAAAACCCACTATTAACCGATGGAAAGGCTATTACATGGCCAATACCGATAAATGGTATTATGCTTATATCATTGATGGTGATACAATTACTGTAGTTGATGCTTGTCACGCCCAAAATATGCACGACTAAAAAACAGCCATTACCTTTTCAGCATATTGAAATACGCATCCAATAGCTTCTGCGCCCCAACATAAGCGCTCATCCGTTGGTTGCGAACATCGCTTTCCACCAAAGGCAAAAGGTCAGTGACCAGCTGGTTTTGGTAGAAATCGGATTTCAGGGCAGATTCCATGGTGTCGATCATCATCTGGACATCCTGCTGGGAACGTTTTTGCTGAAGATAGCCGTTTTCGCGGATAACCTGAACGTGGTCGTAAACCATCTGCCAAACAACGTCAACATTGTAGCCCGTAAGCGAAGAACAAGTAAGCACCTTGGTCTCCTGACCAGAGTCCGGCATGGGGAAGAGATGCAAGGCGGTACGACATTCGGCGGCAGCGCGCTCGGCTCTTAAAACATTGTCGCCATCGGCCTTGTTCACAGCGATGCCGTCAGCCATCTCCATGATGCCGCGTTTGATGCCTTGGAGCTCGTCACCGGCACCACTGATCAAAATCAACAGGAAGAAATCCACCATGGAATGTACAGCCGTCTCCGATTGACCCACGCCAACGGTCTCAATGAAGATGGTGTCGTAACCTGCGGCTTCGCAAAGAATCACCGTCTCACGGGTCTTACGCGCCACACCGCCCAAGGTACCCGCCGAAGCCGACGGACGGATAAAAGCGTTGGGATGAACAGAGAGTTCCTCCATGCGGGTCTTGTCGCCCAAAATAGAGCCTTTGGAACGCTGACTCGAGGGGTCGATGGCTAGCACCGCCAGCTTATGGTCGTTGCGGCAAAGGTACATGCCCAATGCCTCAATGAAAGTGCTTTTTCCAGCCCCGGGAACACCCGTAATTCCCAATCGTAGGGCCTTTCCCGAATAGGGCAGACAAGCGGCGATGATGGCTTGGGCAATCTCCTGATGCTTCGGCAGGGCGCTTTCCACCAACGTGATGGCCTTGCTCAACGCCACACGGTCGCCTTTCAGTATGCCGTCAACATACCAATCCACGGGCATCAGCTGTTGTTGATTGCGGCGCAAACGGTCCAAAGCCTGTGGATTCACCTGCACGGGCTGGTCCACGCCTTCGGCCACTTTTAGGTTCGATTCCCAGTCATGTTCCTGATTCTCAAAGTGTTCGATATCCATAGCATCATTGAGGTTTAAAGGGCAAAGATAATGTTTATTTATTTTTTTACTCTGTGTTTCAGATTTTTTTTGTAACTTTGCATTTAATCTCTAACTGCACGCCATGACTACTAAACAACGGGTACTCTTCGTACATCAGGAAATCGCCCCCTATCTGCCTGAAACTCCCATGAGTTTGATAGGGAGAAACCTACCTCAAGCTACTCAAGAACGTGGAAAGGAAATCAGAATTTTCATGCCTCGCTACGGCAACATCAACGAAAGGCGCAACCAGTTGCACGAAGTGATCAGACTGTCGGGCATGAACCTCATCATCAACGACACCGACCACCCCCTGATCATCAAAGTAGCCTCGATCCAGAAAGCCAGGATGCAGATCTATTTCATCGACAACGATGATTTCTTCACCAAAAAGAAATACACCGTGTTCGACCAAGACGGAAAGTTTTGCGAAGACAACGACTTCCGCTCGGTGTTTTTCAACCGTGGCGTGATCGAATCCGTCCGCAAACAGAACTGGTCGCCCGACATCGTCCACTGCCACGGATGGTTCACCGCCCTCATGCCCCTTTTCATCAAGCGCGGCTTCAAGGACAACCCGCTCTTCAACGAATCGAAAGTCGTCTATACCATCTATGACGACGAGTTCAAAGGCCACTTCAGGGCCGGATTTGAGAAAAAGGTGAAGCTCCCGGGGATGACCGCCAAGGATCTCAAGTATTTCAAGGACGCCTCTTATCTCGACATCACCAAGGCCGCCATCGACTTTTCCGACGGCATCATCATCGGTAGCGAAAAGATCAACCCCGAAGTCGCGGCATACCTGAAATCTTGCGACAAGCCCGTCTTGGAATACCAATCCGGCGAAAATTACGCGGAAGTTTACAACGATTTTTACGACAACATCCTCAATAACAAGTGATTAAAAAGTTGAAAACATACTATTCTCCACTTAGTTTTAAAGCGCTGTTTTTCGGCGCTTTAGCTTTATTAGCATTTTCTTGCAGCAAAACCACTGAAAACATCGGCGACGGACTATTGTCAGAAAGCGACTATATCGACGTTTGTTACACCGACACGCTTCAGATTGTATGCCATTCCGAGCTTGTCGATACCATGGTCACCAAGGGATTGAACACCGTCCTGTTGGGATCGATGATGGATCCCGTGATGGGACGCACCGACGCAAGCATCTACACCCAACTGCATCTCTCTTCGACCAACCAACAGTTTGGCGACCAGGCAGTCGTTGACTCCATCGTACTTCAGTTAGGCCTCACAGGCTACTACGGCGACACCACCACCCTGCAAACCGTCCACGTTTACGAACTCGCCGACACCATGCGGCTCAACACCGCATATTACCAATTCAGCGAGGTTGCCGCAAAAGAGACCGACCTGGCCAACAGTTTCCAATTCCGTCCTCATCCCCTAACCACCAACCACATCATAGGTACCGACACCCTTACCCAGCCTATCATCCGCATACGCTTGGACGACAGCTTCGGCGTGTTTCTGGCCTCACTCAACAGCACCGCCTATTCCTCTCCTGAAGCTTTCAAGAGAGCTTGCTGCGGCTTGAAGATCTGTTGCGAGAGCGTTAACCAAGACGGTGCCATCTGCTACATCGCTCCCACCTCCAACACCATCACTCGCCTGATTCTCTATTATCGCGAAACTCCATCAACTCCCGCAGCCAACCAAATGAAGTATTACTACTACATCACCTCCGAAGACGCCTACTTCAGCCAATACCAACACGACTATTCACTGGGTTCCACAGAATTCAACCAACAGGTCGTCAACGGCGATGTGGCTTTGGGACAAGACCAGTTGTATCTCCAGTCGATGAGCGGCGTCCGTATCAGGTTGAATTTCCCGAATATTGCAACATGGGCCAACACTTTGGAACCCAACACCCACATGATCATCAACGAAGCCAAGCTCATTTTTCCCACTTTGGCCACCCTTGGCGACTCCGTCGTCTATGCTGCCCCCGCATCGTTAGCATTGCTTAACATCAACACAGACGGTAGCACTTCCATCTTGCAGGATTACTACGAAGGCAGCGAATACTACGGCGGCAGCTATTCATCAAGCGCCAAGAGTGTCACCTTCCGCATTGGTGAGCATCTTCAAAAAATCATCCAGGGTAAACAAGACAGCACAGGCCTGTATGTCAGCATCTCAGGGGCATCCTACAACGCTTACCGCTGGGTCATTGCCGGACCCAACGCCGACAAAGGCTTGCGCTGCGAAATCAAATATTCCATTGTCAGAGAATAAAATATTCAAAATATGAAAAAACTAATCCTTATGACACTGATTTTTGCCGGACTGATGTGCCAGGCACAAACAAAAGAAACGAAAGAAACCGTAGTGGTCATCGAGACCTCCATGGGTACCATCAAGGCCAAATTGTATAACGATACGCCGTTGCACCGCGACAACTTCATCAAGCTGGTGAACGAAGGCTGGTATAACGGGTCGCCATTCCACCGCGTGATCAAGAACTTCATGATCCAAGGCGGTCAGAACGCCGATGGCCGTTTGGATCCAGGCTACACCGTCCCCGCTGAGTTCCGTGAGAATCATTTTCACATGAAAGGCGCGCTGTGTGCCGCTCGTCAGGGCGACCAGGTGAATCCCAAGAAAGCCTCCAGCGGTTCACAGTTCTACATCGTACAAGGCCAGGTGTTCGACGATAAGACCCTTGACCTCTACGAGGAGCGTCTGGGCAAGATCTTCAATGCCCGTCAGCGTCAAGCTTACAAGACCGTTGGTGGAACTCCGCACCTCGACGGCGACTACACCGTGTTCGGCGAAGTCATCGAAGGACTTGATGTTGTGGACAAGATCGCAGTTGTCAAGACCGGTTACATGGACGTGCCCGTTGAACCCGTGACCATCACCAAAATCACTATTGAAAAATGTGCAGAAAAATGCAACAACAAGAAAAGTTGCTGCCAGTAATTCATTATGAAAGAGAAAGTTGAACAAATACTGAACGAAGTAAAAAACTTCCAAGCCGAAAGCAAAGAGGCGTTGGAAGAGTTCAGAATCACCTATCTGAGCAAGAAGGGCGTTATTCCCGCCTTATTCGCCGATTTCAAGACCGTTGCCCCCGAGCTACGCAAGGAGATGGGCATGAAGCTCAACGAGTTGAAGAACGCCGTGACCGCCAAGGTCGAAGAGCAGTTGGAACGTTTTGAGACCCAAGGCAGCTCCGATGCCGGCTTCGACATGACCATGCCCGCCGCCGAAATGCGCGGTTCAAGGCATCCCTTGTCCATCGTGCGCCGCGACATCAACGAGATCTTCTCGCACCTGGGCTTTACCATCGCCGAAGGACCGGAAATTGAGGACGATTACCATGTGTTCACCGCCTTGAACTTTGCCCTCGACCATCCGGCACGCGATATGCAGGACACCTTCTTCATCCAAAAGGACCCGAACGAGAACAAGCCCACCGATATCCTGCTGCGTACCCACACCTCCAGCGTGCAGGTTCGCGCCATGGAGAAGCAACAGCCGCCCATCCGCATCATCGCTCCCGGCCGCGTGTTCCGCAACGAAGCCATCTCGGCTCGCGCCCACTGCATCTTCCATCAGATCGAAGGTTTGTATATCGATGAAGGCGTTTCGTTTGCCGACCTCAAGCAGACCCTTTACCACTTTGTGCAGGAATTCTTTGGCGAAGGCACCAAGGTGCGTTTCCGCCCCTCCTACTTCCCCTTCACCGAGACCTCGGCAGAGATGGACATCTCATGCAACATCTGCGGAGGCAAAGGCTGCAACATCTGCAAACATACCGGTTGGGTGGAGATCTTGGGATGCGGCATGTGCGATCCTAACATCCTCATCGCCAGCGGCATCGATCCTGAAAAATATACCGGATTCGCTTTCGGCATGGGCGTGGAACGCATCGCCATGCTGAAATACGGCATCAACGACTTAAGGTTGTTCTTTGAAAACGATTTGAAGTTCCTCGAACAGTTCGAGTTGGCGTAAAGAACGTCATTCCTTTTTCTCGTCTTTGACCTCTTCTTCGTCCTTGCCGTTCACACCGTCTTTGAAACTCTTGACACCTTTGCCCAAACCACGCATCAATTGCGGAATCTTAGCGCCACCAAAAAGCAGCAAAACGATCAAAGCAATGATGAGGAGTTCTTGGGTGCCGATGAATAATAATGTCATGACTTGAGTGTTTATTTTTGATGCAAAAATAATAAAACTATGAAAAACAAGGTCTTATTTCTTTTATTTCTCGTGCTGATGGGTGCAAATCTCTTTGCCCAACAGCAATATACACTGCAATCACCTAATCAAAAAATTACGGTGACCGTCAGTACTGGCGAGCGTTTGAGCTATGCCGTGACGCATGAAAAAACCGTGGTTCTTGACGCATCGCCCATCGCCATGACGCTCGACAATGGCACCGTATTAGGTGTTCCCGCCAAGGTGAAATCGGCTAAAACCCACAGTGTCGATCAAATGATCAAGGCAAATTTCTACAAGAGAAATGAGATCAAAGACCAGTTTAACGAGTTGGTTATCTGTTTTAAAGGCAATTACAACGTGGTCTTCCGAGCTTATGACGACGGCGTGGCCTATCGTTTTGAAACCGGCATCAAAAAAGCCTACAATGTGATTACTGAAACGGCTGATTTCAACTTCGATAACGATTACACCGTTTGGATCCCCTACGTCAATGCCCGCAAAGGCGAAGGCGACTTCATCCAGCAACAGTTTTTCACCTCGTTTGAGAACACCTACACCGTCACGCCTTTGAGCAAGATGGAACCTGAAAGGTTGGTATTCTTGCCCGCTTTAGTGGAGTTGAAAGATGGCAAGAAAGCCGTGATCACCGAGGCTGATCTTGAAGATTTCCCCGGATTGTTATTAAGAAACGAAAAAGGCGTCAATGGCTTCACTGCGGTTCATGCCGGCTATCCAAAAGTCGAAGAACAAGGAGGACATAACAACCTGCAGTATGTGGTGAAGGAACGTGAGAACTACATCGCTCGGGTGAACGGCAAACGCACTTTCCCCTGGCGCTGCATCGTGATCTCGGAAAACGACAAGGATCTGGCCGACAGCGACATGGTGTATAAACTCGCCTCGCCCTGCCGAGTGAAAGATCTGGATTGGATCAAACCCGGCAAGGTGGCTTGGGATTGGTGGAACAATTGGAACATTTACGGCGTGCCTTTCAAGGCCGGCATCAACCAGGATACTTATCAATATTACATCGACTTCGCTTCAAGATACGGCATCGAGTATGTGATTTTGGACGAAGGCTGGGCAGTTAATAAGCAAGCCGACCTCTTCCAAGTGGTGCCAGAGCTTGATTTGAAGAAGTTGATCCATTACGCCGAGGAACGCAATGTGGGCATCGTGTTGTGGGCCGGTTACGCCGCCATCGACAAAGACATGGAGCATGTGTGTAAACACTATTCCGAGATGGGCGTGAAGGGCTTCAAGGTTGACTTCATGGATCGCGACGACCAGAAGGTGGTGGACTTCTACTACCGCATGGCGGCCATGGCTGCTAAATATCACCTATTCATTGACTTCCACGGGGCTTACAAGCCTACAGGACTGAGCCGCACCTACCCGAATGTGTTAAATTACGAAGGTGTTTATGGCTTGGAGCAGGCCAAATGGGACAACGAAGGCGACCTGGTGTTGAACGAGGTCACCATCCCCTTCATCCGCATGGTGGCCGGCTCGTTCGACTACACCCAAGGTGCGATGCATAATGCCCAAAAGAACAGCTTCTCTGCCAACTGGGGCGAACCGATGAGTCAAGGTACACGTTGCCGTCAATTGGCTGAATATGTGATTTTTGAGTCGCCTTTCAACATGCTTTGCGACAGTCCCAGCAACTATCTTAAGGAAGACGAATGTACCCAGTTCATCGCCAGCGTGCCCACCACTTGGGACGAGACCGTAGTGCTCGACGGCAAGATCGGTGAATATTTGGTCATCGCCCGCAAGAAAGGCTTCCGTTGGTATATCGGTGCCATCACCAACTGGGAAGAGCGTGATTTGGTGATCGACCTCACCCCGTTGAATGGCGGTGCTAAGTCGGGACACATCTTCCGCGACGGTGTCAACGCCAATCGCGTGGCCAAAGATTATGTTTCGGAACAAATCCAGGTAATGGGCAACATTATTAAAGTTCACCTCGTTAAAGGCGGTGGGATGGTCATGGTATGGTAAACGACGGCCAAGGCTCAGCTTTTGGCAATGGCGCAATGATCTTAACGGGGGTCTTCTGAACCGGATGCTCAAACGAAATCCGATAAGCATGTAAACAAATCGAAGCATCGGGATTGCTCCGCGGATAACCATATTTCAAATCACCTTTAATGGGACATCCGATATGCGCCAGCTGGCAACGGATCTGATGATGACGCCCCGTAAACAGCTCAACTTCCAACAAATAATAATTTTCGGATTTGCCCACCAACCGATAGCTCAAACGTGCCAATTTGGCTTCTTTGGTACCAGCAGGAACAATGTATGATTTGTTTTGCTTTTCGTTCTTTACGATATAATCTTCCAGAATATCAGCATCTTTCGGAGGACGGTTTTTCACGATGGCCAAATATACCTTCTGAAAATCCCGGTCTTTCACTTTAACCGTCATCCTTGACAAAGCCTTGCTTGTTTTGGCAAACACCACGGCACCACTCACGGGCCGATCGATGCGATGGACGAGACCCGCAAAAACATTACCCGGTTTGTCGTATTTCTCTTTGATATAGGCTTTTACATCATCAAGCAGACACACATCACCCGTCTTGTCACCTTGAACAATTTCCGAGGGGAGCTTGTTCACAATAATCAGATGATTATCTTCGTATAATATTCTATTTGATATTTCCATTATTTTCTACCGATATAGCATCCCTACGGGATGCGCCTCTCAACGTTCTATGATCACTCCGCTGCCGACGACATAGGGTTCCGTCTCGTGATACATCACGCCGAATTGGCCAGGGGCGATGCCAGAGATGGCCACATCGGAGATGATGTCGGCGCCTTCGGGGGTGATATGGATGGTACCTAGGGTAAACTCTGGCTGGTGACGGATCTTGTAACGCACCCGCATGCCTTCGGTGAGATGCAAGGTGGGGTTCATCATCTGGAGGTCGCCCAAGGGAATGATGTCGGTGTATTGCGCCACGGGATCGTAGCCTTGTGACACATACACGATGTTGTTCGGGATGTCCTTTTTGACCACAAACCAAGGACCGCCGCCCAGACCGAGACCCCTGCGTTGTCCGATGGTATGGAACCAGAATCCCTTATGCCGACCCAACTTTTTGCCCGTCTCCAGTTCCACAATGTCACCAGGCTTCTCGCCTAAATACTCGCGGATATAGTCGTTGTAATTGATCTTTCCCAAGAAGCAAATTCCCTGACTATCATGGCGTTCCGCACTCGGAAGCTTGTATTTTGCAGCCAACTCACGGACTTGGGGCTTGGGAATGTCGCCTATCGGGAAGATCACCTTCGATAGTTGAGCGTAAGTGATGCGACCGAGGAAATACGTTTGATCCTTAAAAGTATCTGCCGCTGTGCCCAGCCAGAAAACACCTTGAGCGTCTTCCCAAGAGCGGGCATAGTGTCCAGTGGCAATCTTATCAAAATTGTGTCCTTCCTTTTCCTCAAAAGCACCCAGTTTGATCCAGCGGTTACACATCACATCAGGGTTTGGTGTGAGGCCTTTGCGCACCATCTCCATGGTATATTTGCCTACCGTCTCGAAATACTCGTGCTGCAGATCCACAATATCGAACTTGCAGCCATATTTCTTGGCGATATAGGTCGTGATCTCAATATCCTCCTCCGACGGACAACTCGACAAATCCTCCTTCCCTTCCATCCCGATCTTGATATAGAAGATATGCGGATCGTAGCCCTGCTCCTTAAGCAGCGGCACCACCACGGAGCTGTCAACTCCACCCGAAACCAATGCGGCAATGTTCATTTGTCAATGTATTTTCGCCAATCGAAGTTTTTCACTTCTTTCGATATTGTTTCTTTTACCGCAATCCAATCCATTTTTTCAAACATCTTTGGATTATCTTGGTTTTCTGCATCATCATAATAATCCAATGACATTCTTACTCTAAACATAGAATTATCTGGATATTTTTGGATATTATAGTTTACAAAATCCACTTTAATGCCATCAACCACAAACGCTTTAGTCATTTTGGAGGTCTTCTGTCCTTGAACTTTTCCAAAACGTGATAATATTTCCAACAATGACAAATCATCATCGGGAATATCACCAAACAAATCCAAATCTACCGATGAACGATGTCCGTATTGCAAAGCAAGGGCGGTACCTCCAGCAAGGCGACAATTCTCCAAATATGGCTCTGCCATCAAATACTTTAAGAGTTCCAAGGTGTGGGGAACGATTGTGCGAAATGATAACATCTATAATCCTCCTTTTTGGTACCAGAGATTGAGCAAAGAAATGAAAGCGCAACAGGATCTAAAGTCCTAAAGTTCAAGGCAAAAGAAACAATTTTATCAATTCCGAAATAATCTTCAATGATATACCAATCCTTCATTCTTCCGTATTCAAGCACCCGTTGGATAATCCATGGGGCACTATTATCCATGTCAAATGTTTTTAGGTCAATATCCCAAAACAAATATTGATTAAAACCGTAAGGAGAGGAAGCTTGAGCCATAATTCCAAAATTGTTTTGCAAAATTACGCATTTTTTGCAAAAGCATCAGGGTTTTGACAAAAAACGCAAAAAGGCGACCCTCAAAAATGAAGGCCGCCTTGCGTTCCTCCTGTTCCATTCTCCCAGTGGAACGGAACAACGCCAGCACCCTTTCTGAAGTATAGCAAAAGCGGCCACAATCAAGTGACCGCTTTGAGCTTATTTTGCAGAATGCCAGGTTAAAAAGCGAAGCAGGCACGAACTTTCATGCTCCACTCCTCAAGGGTGTAATCAAAATGGGCACTGCCGTCGTAGAGGTACACGGTTATGGGCTTGCCTTCTTTGTATAACGTCGACGTCCAATGGATGATATTCTCTGTCAAGGCTGTGCCGCCAGCATTTTCAATGTCCGTGTTTAGGTTAGGGTAGATGTAGGCCATATAATACCAATCGTAATAACTAGGCAATTTCCATGCCTAGCCGCTGACAGCAGGCGTATGGGCTGCGGCTTCGTTTTCGCCCATGGCTGTGCTCCAGTCCATTGTCGAGGCTTCGTCAGTGAGTGCGATGACCATACCGTTAGAACCGTCCTTGTAGGCCACCATGCCAGCAGCGGTCACACCCGTGGACAGGTTGTCCTTGTCGGCCACGGCGTATGCCAGCCCGTCAGTGCCCACCACCTCGCCAACTACAGAGACAGAGAGTGCATGACCCACGGCAGCCGCCGCAGTCAATGAAATGCTGACCGCATCGCCACCAGTTATATATGCATTCCTCGTAATCTCAGGAACACGAGTGATAGTAGCCGTGTAGCCCGAAACAGTTACGGTGGGGTTGAGCACTTCCTCCTGTTGGAGAAGGAGTGCCCATCTAACAGTTTCGCTCTCTGCATACAGCGTCACCTCGCCAAATGATGGGACAACGTTAATGCCTGGCGTAGCAAAGTTTATAGAAGCACTGTGCCTCATGTTGCCTATAGTAATCGGAGTGGCTGTCGATATCGGTTCGGTAAGAACAAACTTTACCAAGCCACATTGGTTCTTTAGCTTGCAAGTGTAGCTGCTAGTACCCGTATGATAAGTCACATGATTGTACGACAAAACGGGCAGTTTGGTGCTCTGGTTTTCGATACCTGCCGTAACGACAGTTGTCACTCCTTGCGCAAATTCGCCAGCGTCTATTTTAGGCGTAACGCCAACATAATAGAAATAAATCTCCGTGCCATCGGTTTGGGGAAGGATATCACCACTGAACAAGCCATCGGTGCGGGTTAAAGTGCCAATATAAGTACTTCCGTTGCCCACATAGATTACATCGCCATTTTGGAAATTCACTGCTCCTGTACCAGGGACAACTTCATGTCTGTTTCCAGTATTCTCCACCTTCAAGGTGATGCGTACGCCTTTATTCTCGTTGTTGGCGGGATTTTGTTCCTTCTTGCACTGCGTGAGGCCCAACACTAAGGCCAGTGCCATCACAATAAAGGTCAACTTTCTCATTGCTCGTCCTCCTTTTTTTTAAGAGCCACATAGCCGAGACCCGCACCAATCAGGATGGCAATACCGCTGCCCAGAGGAGCTCCGAAGGATTCGTTGGTAATGCCGTCGCCTGTGTTGCTGTTAATATTCATCAGGCCGTCTCTGTTGCTGTAACTGTAATCAAAATCGGCTGACGATTTGCCCAAGCCGAACAAGCCGCGATCCTGAGCGTTAAGGTTGTTGGCTGTCAGCGTCAAGGCTGCCAGCACGAGCGAAAACGCGAGGGTTTTAAAAAATCCAAGACCAGCCGATTGGCTTGCCTTGGATTTCCGATGTACAAAAGTTTGGAACGGAGCTTTACCCCATCCACAAACAATTGATTATTAACGATTTAGTCGCAATGACAACTACTCTGTCATCGAATAAGGTTTGTCCTCAGGCTTCAAACCTCTAGTGAGATTCGGCTCCGGACCCATCTCGAAAACCAACTCACCGCCTTGCATCAGCTGAGCATGAGTGAAGTAAAGCTTTGAGATTTCTTGGCCGTTCAACGTAACTTTTTGGACGTAACAGCATGAGTCGCTTACGTCAGGAGCCTTGATTTCCAAGGTCTTGCCGTTACCCAAGCGAACCTTCATGTATGGCAAATAGGGTGCGCCTAGAACGTATTGGTCACTGCCCGGACAAACAGGATAAAAGCCCATCACGGAGAAGATGTACCAAGCCGACATTTGGCCGCAGTCGTCGTTGCCGCAGAGGCCGTCGATGTTGTTCTTGTAGAAACGATTCATGATCTCACGAAGCCAGTATTGGGTCTTGTATGGCTGCGAAGACCAATTGTAAAGGTAAGCAATATGGTGCGCCGGTTCGTTGCCGTGGTTGTAGCAGCCCATCAGGCCTTCTTCGGTGACATCTTCGGTGTTTTCGAAGAACTCCTTGGGCAGTTGCATCACGAACAAAGTATCAAGGTTGTGGATGAATTGGGCATCGCCGCCCATGGCTTCGATCAGGCCTTTCACATCTTGTGGAACGTAGAACGAATACACCCAGGAGTTACCTTCAACAAAGCCCTCGCCTTCGGTGTCCATCAGGCTGATCGGCTCTTTCCAAGTGCCATCGCTCAAACGTGGACGGGCAAAACCCAACTCCGTGTCGAAGGTGTTGCGCCAATTAGCTGCTCGTTGCTTGTATTCAGAGGCCATCACGGTATCGCCTGCTTTCAAGGCCGCTTGATAGATACACCAGTCGTCGTAGGCATATTCCAAGGTGACGGAAACGCAGCCGCTATTGCGGTCGAAGGGCACGTAGCCGAGGCGTTGGTAATCCACCAGATTGACATAATATGGGCAGGTGGAGCTGCGGCGCATGGCATCCAAGCCGCAATGACGTAAAACGTCCTTAACATATGCATCTGCCAACACGGAGGTGGCGTGATAGCCAATCATGCACCAGTTTTCGTTACCCATGTGAGACCAGACGGGAAGCAGTCCGTGGACGCTCTGTTCGCTGTGTTTCAGCATTGATTGCACCATGTCGGCATTGCGTTGGGGCTGCAACACGTTGAACAAGGGATGCAAAGCACGGTAGGTGTCCCACAACGAAAACACCGTGTAATTGGTAAAACCATCGGCTTGATGGATATTATGGTCGATGCCGCGGTATTGTCCGTCCACATCCATATAGATCGATGGATTGATCATTGTGTGATAGAGCGAGGTGTAAAGCATCGCTTTCTGATCTTCGGTACCTTCAGCTTGAATAATCGAAAGTTCCTTGTTCCACTTGGCTTGGGTCTCAGCCAACAATTGGTCAAAGCCACGGCCATCAGTTTCGGCATGAAGGTTTTTCAAGGCTCCTTCCGTGCTGGTAGCGGACAATGCAACCTTCACCTCCAGGGTCTGAGGATCGTTGAAGGTGAAATAAGCCACAATCTTGCGTCCCGTCATCTCCGGAAAATGATGCTTGACGTCGAATTTGCCCCACATGCCGTTGTATTTGGGCTTTTCCAGTTCACGATAACCGTAATCGGCAATGGGCTGGTTAAAGGTGATGGCAAAATAGGTATAGTTGGTCCTGGCCCAACCGTTGGTGATGCGGTAACCCGTCAGTAAGGTGTCGTTTTCCACCCGAAGATTGGCCCAAAGCGTCTTGCCATCATAATTATAAATGGCATGTTGCAAATCCAAAATTATACTCCCGTTTTGTCCCTCAGGATAGTTGTAGCGATGTACGCCGACATGTTCGGTAGCGGTCAATTCGGCCTTGACTCCGTAATCATCTAGCATAACGGAATAGTAGCCTGGCGTAGCCATTTCGGTATCATGCGAATAGCGTGAGCGGTAGCCTTTGTCGGGATCGGTCTGCGTTCCAGGGTTGAACTTGATGGCACCTGTGACAGGCATCACCAAGATGTCGCCTAAATCGGAATGGCCTGTACCACTGAAATGGGTATGACTGAAACCCACAATGGTACTGTCTTTATGCTGATAACCCGCGCAATACTCATAAACCCTTGGCTGATATTTGCCGTCGATGTCATGTGGTACGGTATCGGTATCAGGACTCAGTTGCACAATGCCGAACGGCGCACAAGCCCCCGGAAACGTATGACCCATGCCGTTGGTCCCAATGATTGGGTTGACATAATGTAGATAATCTGCGGTATCCTTGGTTTCCTGTTGCTGTTTCACACAGCTGAAACACAAAAGAGATAAGGTAAAAAAAAGAAAAAATTGGCGTTTCATTTGGAATCTATTTGAACTTACAAAAGTAAGATTTTTATTTGTTTGATTATCAAGATTATAAAAATAATTTTAAATTTACTATTAATATATGTATTATATAACTATATTTGCAAATTGATTTAAATACAATAATGTCAAATAATCAAAATATAGTTGAAATCTATGAAAATTACGGCGATACTCCTCCGCATCCAGAATCCTATTACCAAGAAGAAGATAATGAGTATATACACATTAGTAATCAAAGCCCGCCTTCCGAACGAGACGAGAATATCCGCATGGCTAGGTTTTTAACTGAAAAAACAAAAGAGAACATCTATATTCTCCCCCTTATTCAACCCACCCAAAAGAATGCTGAAAACTTAAGGAAAGAGTATTTTCCTGATGGGGTGAAAATAAACAAGAATCCCGATTATTATTTCAAAGGAAGATTTGTGGATGGTAAAAGCATGATGGATGTCAAAGAATCCGATATAAAGACAATAAAACGTAAAATACAAAACAGACTTAGCGAAGCCTTTAGACAGGCTGATGATGCTTTTTTGGAAATACCGGCCTTTATTTCAATAAACCTTTTGGAAGATGCTGTCAAGGGAAGGTTAAATTCATCATGTCACAAACACCTTGTTTATATTAAACTGGGGGAGACATTTCTAATATTTCCATAAATAAACGACCCTGCTTCGGCAGGGTCGAGGGCGGTCGGAGTCTCTCTCGAGGCTCTATCCGAACCGGTGAAGGGAGTCGAACCCTCAATATGACGGCTTTTTCAAGCCATTGCCGCTACCACATTGCGACCATCAACCGATTGATGAGGCAAAAATACGAATAATTTTTAAACCCGCAAGTAAAAATAAGATTTATTTATAAAAAAATCCATATCAAAATTAATAAACTAAGATAACCACCAATGATTGAACCTCACCAACTCGGGAAACTGGGCGAAGACCTCGCCGTCGATTACTTGACCGACAAAGGCTATCAAATCCTTGAACGAAACTGGCACTCAGGCCATAAGGAAATCGACATCGTCGCATTGATTGACGATGTATTGGCCATCGTGGAAGTAAAAACGCGCAAATCGGACGACTATGGCGAACCGGATATTGCCGTCGGCATAAACAAACAACGTTTACTGATTTGGGCGGCCGATGCCTATGTGCGGCACAAAAACTTAGATGTGGATGTCCGATTCGACATCATCTCCATCGTGTTCACCGACGGCGAGCCGGAAATTGAGCATATTGAGGACGCCTTTATTCCGTCATTAACCCACTGAGCAGCCAGGAGTGACCAAATCACTTGGTGTCAGAAGTACCAAGCGTCCGTCCTTGTCCTCGGCAGAAAGGATCATGCCCTCACTGACTACGCCCTTGAGCTTGCGTGGCTCGAAGTTGGCGATGAAGCACACCTGCTTGCCCACCAGCTTCTCAGGCTCAGTGTAGTACTTGGCGATGCCGCTCACGATGGTGCGTTTCTGCATGCCATCGTCGATGAGGAATTGCAACAGCTTGTCGGCCTTCGGCACTTTTTGACATTCGAGTATGGTACCCACGCGGACATCAACCTTCATGTAGTCGTCAAAACTCACTGTAGGCTTCACCTCGGCGGGCTTCCAAGCGTTGAGCTGGTTGGCTTTTTTGGTGTCTTCCAGCTTCTGCAACTGGGCAGCCACCACGCTGTCCTCAACCTTTTCAAACAACAACTCAGGCTGACCGATGACATGGCCTTCCTTCAGCAAAACAGTCTCGGTAGCATCGTTCCAACCATTGATCTTCAAACCTATCATCTGTTGCAACTTCTTCGCGCTGAAGGGCAGGAAAGGCTCACTCAAAATGGCCAAGTGCGCCACAATCTGCAACGAAACGGCCATCACGGTCTTCACGCGCTCAGGGTCGGTCTTGATTTGCTTCCAAGGCTCGTTGTCGGTGAGGTATTTGTTGCCAAGGCGGGCCAGGTTCATCAGCTCGGAAAGGGCCTCGCGGAACTTGTAGGTCTCAATCAAACGACCGATTTTGGCCGCATAGCCGTTCATCTCCTCAACAGCAGCTTTATCGGTATCGTTCAGTCCTTCCAAAGCCGGCACGTCGCCTTCGTAGTATTTGTGCGTCAGAACCAAAGTGCGGTTGACAAAGTTGCCAAAGATGGCCAGCAACTCGTTGTTGTTGCGGTCCTGATAGTCCTTCCAAGTGAAGTTGTTGTCCTTGGTTTCTGGCGCATTGGCGGTCAAAACGTAACGCAACACATCCTGCTTGCCAGGGAACTCCTGCAAGTATTCGTGGAGCCAAACAGCCCAGTTGCGCGAGGTCGAAATCTTGTCGTTCTCGAGGTTGAGGAACTCGTTGGCCGGCACGTTGTCGGGCATGATGTAGTCACCATAGGCCTTCATCATGCAGGGGAAGATGATGCAGTGGAACACGATGTTGTCCTTGCCGATGAAGTGCACCAGTTTGGTCTCGGGGTCTTTCCACCACTTCTCCCAGTTTTCGCCACGTTGTTCGCAGATCTCCTTGGTGTTGCTGATATAGCCGATCGGTGCATCGAACCATACGTACAGCACCTTGCCGTCGGCACCCTCAATCGGGACGGGCACGCCCCAGTCGAGGTCGCGGGTGACGGCACGGGGTTGCAAGCCGCCGTCGAGCCAGCTTTTCACTTGGCCATAGACGTTAGATTTCCACTCTTTGTGGCCTTCGAGGATCCACTCGCGAAGCCAAGGCTCATATTGATCTAAAGGCAGATACCAGTGCTTGGTCGGCTTCTTCACCAAGGCCGCACCACTCAATTGCGAATGTGGATTGATCAACTCATCGGGACTCAAAGAAGAGCCACATTTTTCACATTGGTCGCCATAAGCGCCATCGGCACCGCATTTCGGGCAAGTACCGACAATATATCTGTCGCTCAGGAACTTCTGACGTTCGGGATCGAAGTATTGCTCCGTCTCCTTCTCGATGAACTTGCCTTCGTCGTAGAGTTTCTTGAAGAACTCCTGGGCCGTGGCGCGGTGCATCTTTGAGGAGGTACGTGAGTAGATGTCGTAGCTGATGCCCAGCTCCTCGAACGATTTCTTGATGATCTCATGATAGCGATCGACAATGTCCTGAGGTGTCACGCCTTCCTTCTCGGCCTTGATCGTAATCGGCACGCCGTGCTCGTCGGAACCACCGACAAACAGCACTTCCTGGCCGCACATTCGCAGGTAGCGGACGTAGGTGTCGGCGGGGATATAGACGCCGGCAAGGTGACCGATATGGACGGGGCCGTTGGCGTAAGGCAGCGCGGTAGTTACCGTGTAGCGTTTGAAGTGTTTGTTCGTTGATTCCATGGTAATAAAAGTTAAAACGGGTGCAAAAATAAGGATAAGTGTTGAAAAATCAGGAAAGAAAAACGAATTTTCTCTTTAGATTATCACACCGCAAGTGAAAACGTAAAAAAGAGAACAAAAACCAGCTCGGCAAACGCCTTCTTTCAAATGTATGTCTCGCCTTCACCAAAAGCAGATTCAGCAAGATGGTACAAAAATAGAAATATTTCTTGGAAAAAACAACAAAAAGGTTATTTTGAAAAAATAAAAGGAAGCCAGCCAACTGACGGAATGAAAATCAGCCAACTGATGGAATGAAAATCAGCCAACTAATGGAATGAAAAACACAAAAACACTTGACAACCAATAAAAAAACATTATTTTTGCAGCATTTAAAAAACGCATCATGCGTGTATATGCGGCTGCCCTTGATGGGGAAGTTCTCCACTATCGTGACAAAAACGGGCTGGAATGTGATGCCGTAATGCATCTTCGCAATGGCTGCTACAGCTTGATCGAGATAAAACTGGGTGGCGAAACACTCATCGAAGAGGGAGCCTCCTCCTTGAAAAAGTTGAAAGAAAAAATTGACACAACCAAAATGAAAGAGCCTTCTTTTCTGATGGTGTTGACTGCGATAGGAGCATATGCCTATCAACGCCCAGACGGCGTGTTGGTGATTCCTATCGGATGCTTGAAGGATTAGTCTCATTAGGTCATAGGAAACCCCTCCGATAACAAGCTTTGCAAATTGCAGGCGTGGCGTCACAGGAGTTTTCGCTAATCATCAAGGGAGGAAAGGACAAGGAGGGCATGCAAATAGAAAACCTTTTTTCTCACTTGTAAAAAAAAGAATAATCGTACCTTTGCTCTGAAAAAATTGCATTATGAAACTTAAACCCATCATCCTTTCAGCCATCCTCCTGATGGCAACACAAGCCTTCGCGCAACCCGTCCAAAAAAGCAAAGTGCCCATCTGGCTTAATTTGGGCGTCGGCGCCAACGTGGCCGACTGCTTCGACAAAGGGACGGTGCCTTACAGCTATCTCGGCGCGGGTGCCAATATCAACGCAGGTGCCACCGTCGAATGGCGCCGCTGCCATGTACAAACCGAAGCCCGCACGTTCTTCAACATCCTGATGGACTTCGGTGGCTACGCCTTCACCATCGACAGCCGGACGGAATTCCTCTATCGCATCCACGACAACCAACGCGACCGCCTGCACCTATGGGTCGGCGGCGGCATCCAGACCTTCTACGACATCAAGGAGAACCCCTCCATGATGAACGCCTCGATGGGCGCGTCCATATTCGAAAACCTTTGCGCCGAAGGCATGTTGCAATATGACTTCGCTTTCATCCGCGACGGCTCGCACAACCTGCTCTCTGCCCACTGCAAAATGGCCCTGCCCCTCGCGGGATTGGCTATCAGACCCGGCTTTGCCTATATGGACAACTATACGAGCGACATCAACCTGGCCAACACACTGCTGAGTGACTATGAGACCTTTGTCAAAATCCTCCCTGGAATCAGCACCGACATCGGATTGACCCTCAACCTGTTGAATGGTAACCGTATCGGATTCAACTACCGATGGGATTACCTCTCCACCGGCCACCAAGGCGCCTACCGCTACGACAACGCCCTTCATTCCATCAACGCTAACTTCATGTTTAAAATCAATTGATCACGGCCATGAGAAAAATATATATCTTCCTGCTCGTTTGCCTGAGCTTCACCACTATTTCCTGCGAGCGTGCCTTCATGGAAGGGGACGAACCCTCCAACCCCGTCAACGTGTTTGAATACCTCTGGGACAAAGTTGACCAGCAATACGCCTTCTTCGATGTGAAAGGCGTTGACTGGAATGTGATTCACGACCTCTATCGCCCCATGGTCTATGACGACATGAGCGACGACAGCCTTTTCAACGTTTGCGCCGCCATGCTCAACACCTTGCAAGACGGGCATACCAACTTGATTTCCAATTTCAACATCTCGCGCAGCGATTCGGTCTATTACAAGATGATCGCTGAAAAGAACATCAACACCGACGTGGTGACGCTCAACTACCTCACGCTGGGTTATCACTCCACGGGCGCCTTCGCCCACAACGCCATCCGCGACGGCAAAGTGGCCTATGTACGCTATTCCTCGTTTGAAAGCGCCATCACCGACGATGCCTTGCATTACATTATGAATCGCTATGGAAACTGCGACGGCATGATTCTCGACTTGCGCCAGAACGGCGGCGGCAGCATCGACAACATCCGGGTGTTGCTTTCCATCTTCGACAACCACAAACAGCAGCTTTACCAAACCCAAATCAAGTCGGGACCGAAACATGACGAATTCAAGGAACTGCAAACCGTACAAGCCACCGACACCTGCATCTTGGAGGTGCCGTATAACAAGCCTTTTGCCGTGCTCATCGACCGTGGCTCCTACAGTGCCACTTCGTTCTTTGCCATTTGCACCATGGCCTATCCCAACATCAAGCTGTTCGGCGACTACAGCGGTGGCGGTCTTGGCCTGCCCAACGGAGGAGCGTTGCCCAACGGCTGGACCTATCGCTTCAGCATCACGCGCACCATCGCCATCGACGGCGGCAACTACGAGAACGGCGTCCCACCTGAGGAGCGCGTCATCCTCGACCCTGCCCTCACCGCCCAAGGCATCGACAACGTGATTGAAACCGCTGCCGACTGGATTCTTTCAGAAAAATAACTATCTTTGCAACTGATAACCACAAACTGACAACTGAAAAATGGATATAGTCATTGCTGGAGACGGTGAAGTTGGTCTGCATCTGGCCGAAGCCTTGGTGCGCGACAACCACAACATCACCATTGTCGATCCTCACGAAGAACTCCTGAAGATGGTGGAATCACATTCCGACCTGATGACCATCACGGGCGACTCCACCTCAACTTCTGTGCTTCGACGTGCCAACGTGTCGCGCGCCGACCTGGTCATCGCCGTGCTTCACGATGAGCACATCAACCTGCTCACTGGCATCATCGCCAAGAAACTGGGCGCCAAGAAAGTCATCGCCCGTGTCAACACCATGGAAAACCTCAGCCCCGAAGTGTGGCGCATGTACCAAGACCTCGGCATCGACGGACTGTTGTCGCCCGAAGACATTGCCGCGCAAGAGATCATTTCCCTGCTGAAGCAAAACGCCTCGATGGAGACCTACGACTTCTCGGGCGGCAAATTGCAGCTCTTCATGGTGAAGCTCGAGTCGGAAGCCGAAATCATCGGCAAAAGCGTCAGCGAAGTCGTTGAGCAATACCAACATATCGACTTCCGTATCGCTGCCATCCACCGCAGGCAGAACACCTTTATCCCGCAGGACGACACTGTTTTTCAAATGGGCGACATGGTGTATGTGGTCACCAAACCCCACGCCATCAAGGATATCATCCGCCTCAGCGGCAAAAAGCAATTCAGCATCCATAACGTGATGATCGTCGGTGGCGGCCGTGTGGGACGAATCACCGCCAAACGCCTTGAGAACGACATGAACATCAAGATCCTGGAGAAAGACAAGGACCGTTGCATGGATCTCACCAACGCGCTCTCCAACGCCTTGGTGGTCAACGCCGATGCCCGCAACCTCGACATGCTGGAGGAAGAAGGCATTGCCAACATGGATGCCTTCATCGCCGTGACCGAGAACACCGAGACCAATATTCTGACTTGCTTGCAAGCCAAGGCTTTCGGCGTGAAAAAGACCATCGCGCTGGTGGAGAACATCGACTATATCGACATCTCACAGAACATCGGCATCGACAGCATCATCAACAAGAAACTCATCGCCGCCAGTTACATGGTCCGCTACACCCTCGGCGCCAAGGTCTCTTCGATGAAGTGCCTCAGCGGCATCGATGCCGACATCGTCGAGTTTGAGGTCCGCGAAGGCTCCGCTGTCACACGGAAGATGATCGGACGACTCCCCATGCCCTCCGACGCCATCATCTGTGGCATCGTAAGGGACGGCGACAGCTATATCGCCACCGATGAATTCGAGATCCAAGCCGACGACCGCGTGGTGGTTCTTGCACTTCCCGACTCCATTCCCGCCGTCGAACGTCTGTTCCACTAATACCACCACACCATGAGCGCCAACGGCAAAATCAGCCTCCCCGTACTGCTTCGAGTCCAGGGTTTCCTGTTGTTGATCGAAGGAGCGTTCATGCTTTTGGTGCTTCCCGTAACCTATTTCAACCACGGCATCAACGCCTTCAGCATGCCTTTTGCCGCCCTCATCACCGTGATGACCGGCCTCATACTCTGCTTCTCCACCCGTAAGAAACGCGGCCAACAGATCAATCACCGCGAAGGCGTTGTCACCATATGCCTCTCCTGGCTGGTGCTCTCGGTGTTCGGCGGACTTCCTTTCCTGCTCGACAAATGCGTGCCCAACTTCACCGATGCGTTCTTTGAAGCCCTGTCGGGATTTACCACCACCGGCGCCACCGTCCTGACCAATATTGAGACGACACCGAAAGACATCCTGCTTTGGCGTAGCATGACCCAATGGATCGGCGGACTGGCCATCATCGTATTCGCCGTTGTGCTCATCCCGTTTTTGAGCGTCGGCGGCATGCAGCTGTTTATGACCGAGATGAACGGCATCAACTACGACAAGCTGCATCCCCGCATCATGCACACCGCCAAACGCCTCTGGGGTTTGTACATCTTCTTTACTTTACTGGAAACCCTACTGTTATACTGGGGCGACATGGATTGGTTCGATGCCTTGTGCCATTCCTTGACCACCATCTCGTCAGGTGGTTTTTCCACCCGAACCAGCAGCATCGCCGGCTATTCCAACTATTCCCAAATCGTGGTCACCTTCTTCATGATCCTCTCGGGATGCAATTTCACGCTGCTACTGATCACCTTGGTGAGAAACCCCATGGCATTGCTTAAAAACGATGAATTCAAGCATTTCATCATCATGATCGCGAGCATCGGCACGGTGATGGCCGTCGCATTGGTATTCATGAACAACATGCAAGTCGGCAGTGCCATTCGGGCAGCTTTCTTCAGCGTGACCTCCGTGCTGACCACCACTGGCTTTTTCGTGAGCGATTACACCTTGTGGCCGGTGTGTTTATATGGAGTTTTACTCCTGCTGATGTTCATCGGAGCCTGTTCGGGTTCCACTTCGGGCGGAGTCAAGATCATGCGCCACCTGATCTTCATCAAAAACGCTTTCCTGGAGCTGAAGTGCATCATCCATCCCAACGCCGTCATTCCTGTGAAAATCAATGGGAAATCCATTTCAAAAAGCGTGATTTTCAAAACGATGACGTTCGTTTTCATGTATTTCTTCATCTTCATCATCGGCACCATCGTCCTGCTCACCATGGGCATCGACTTCAACACCTCCGTGGGTGCTTCCCTGGCCACGCTAAGCAACCTCGGCACGGGCATCGGCAGCGTCGGGCCCTATGGCACATACGCTTTTCTGCCGCAAATAGCCAAGTGGGTGCTGGCCGTCTTCATGCTGTTAGGCCGCGTGGAACTGTTCACCTTGATTTCCATCTTCTCAAAGAATTTCTGGAAATGACGCATCATGAATCGCGAAAAAGAAATCTATAAGGTTACGCTTTGGGGCAGCGCCGTCAACGTGGTGTTGATGCTGTTCAAGTTTGCGGCCGGAGTGTTCGGCCACAGTGCCGCCATGATGGCCGACGCCATACACTCGGTGTCGGATTTCGCCACCGACCTGGTGGTGCTGGCCTTTGTTCGCATCAGCCATAAGCCCAAGGACAAAGATCACGATTACGGTCACGGGAAGTACGAGACCTTGGCCACCACCTTGATCGGCGTGGCTTTGTTTGCCGTTGCGGCCGGCATCATGGTTGAAGGTGCCAAAAAGATCGCTTTTTGGGCACATGGCGGCACCCTGACCCAACCCGGAATGTTGGCCCTTTGGGCTGCGTTGTGCTCCATTCTGTTGAAAGAAATCATCTTCCAATACACGCACCGCAAGGCCAAAAAACTCGACTCACAGGCCATGGAGGCCAATGCCTGGCACCATCGCAGCGACGCCCTCTCGTCGATAGGCACGGCCATCGGCATCGGTGGTGCCATCATCGGCGGTGAACGCTGGGTCGTGTTGGATCCCATCGCCTCCATCATAGTGGGTGCCTTGATCGTCAAGGTGGCTGTCGATCTGCTGCGCAAGGGCGTTGGCGAACTCATGGAACAGTCGCTGCCCGAGGAGGTGGAAAACGAGATTCTTGACATCGTCCGCTCCGTTCCCGATGTCAAGGAGCCACACGAGCTTTGCACCCGACGCATCGGCAACCATTACGCCATTGAGATGCACATCCTGATGGATGGCGACTTACCGCTCAAAGAGGCCCATGACAAGGCTACCGAGATTGAGCAAAAACTGATGGAACGGTATGGTCGGGAAACCCATGTGGTTGTGCATGTGGAACCACTGGATGAGTGAACAATCACCGTTTGACGGGCTTTTTGACGATGCTCCCGAGCACAATCAATATCGGATAGATTTCCAATCGTCCAAGCAACATCAACATCGTGCTGAATATCTTCAAAAAGTCAGACAGTCCGGCATAATTTCCCATGGATCCAATAACACCGAAGCCAGGACCCACATTGCCAATACAGGCAATGGAGGCCGACAATCCCGTAAGGAAATCCATACCGCAAAAAGTGTAAACCACCATGCCCACAAACATGATGACAATATACAGCATGATGAAGGCAATCACCGACGACACGTCTTCCTCGGTCTTAGTTTGGCCGTCCAACCTTACATAGTCGTATTTGTTGGGATGAACCAGGGTTTTTAGCATTTCAGAAGTCCCTTTCAAGGCAAACCACACACGGTCGATCTTCATACCTCCCGAAGTGGAGCCGGAACAGCCACAAACCAACGATCCCACAATGAGAATCATCATGCAAAACGGCGGCCAAAGGTTGGTATCGACAGTGGCAAAACCCGTAGTGGTGGTAATGGAACACATTTGAAACGACGCCACCCTAAAAGCCTCTCCGAAAGATCCATAGGTATCGGTTGTCCAAAGATCAACGGTCATACAGAGCGTTCCCAACAACACGGAGCCTAGGAAAACCCTCACTATTTTGGTGTTGAACAAATTCTTGCGATTGGGGCCGCTGGGCCAAAAGGTGGAGAAAATCAAGCTGAAATTGATACTCGCCAACAACATCGACACTATGAGGATGACTTCAACCGGAATACTGTTGAACGCCGCGATACTGGTATTCTTGGTGCTAAAGCCACACGTGCTGCACGCCGACATCGCATGCGTCAAGGCGTCAAACCAAGTCATGCCCGCCAAATGCAGGCATGCGGTTGAGGCCAGGGTCAAACCCACGTAAACCACGAGAATACGATAGATGAATTGTTTCCGGCGACCTCGGTAATACTCTTTGGCAATCGACGACAATTCCAAGCCTGCCAACTGCGAATGGCTGTCGTTACGCGACGAGACCACTATCGACACCAACGACACCACACCGATACCTCCAATCCATGCCGTGGCGATTCGCCAAAACAGCAACCCCTTGGGAAGCGCCTCTATCTCGTTCAAGATCGATGCCCCGGTGGTCGTCAAGCCGGAGACACTCTCGAAAAAAGCGTTGACAAAGTTGAATTCATGCCCATAAAAGACAAACGGCAAAGCAGCAAAGAAACATGCCGCCACCCAGCAGCCCGTAACGATTGAAAAACCCGTCTTCAGGTCAATCCAGTGATTGGGCTTGGTGAACAGGATACAACCCAAAGCCGCCACCAAAGTGATGCCCGATGAAATCACCAATGGATAGAAACTGCCGTCCCTATGGTCCAAAAATGCAATAAGGCCGGAAAGCACCATCAACAAGAAGATGCCCAACAAGGCAAAACCAATGAATCGCAGCGTGGTCTTAAAGATGGACATCTTGTGTTTTCTTTGTTGAATTATGCAAAAATAATTTTTTCTTTTTAATGGCAACGCTATTGTGTTTATCTTTGTAAAAAAATAACAAAACGTCATGATTTTCTATTTCTCGGGCTGTGGCAACAGCAGACATGTGGCGGAGACCATCGCCGCGCAACTGAACGACACCTTGGTTTTCATCCCTGAAGCGGATCGCGAAAACCGTTATGAATATACGTTGGCCGAAAATGAACGACTTGGCTTTGTGTTCCCCGTGTATGCCTGGGCTCCGCCCAAACTGGTGCTCGACTTTGTTCGGAAACTCCAAGTATCAGTTCGACCTGAATACGTGTATTTCGCCTGCACCTGCGGCGACGAGTGTGGTCACACCGAAAAGATCTTTCGCAAAGCCATCGCCGAAAAAGGCTGGACGCTGTCGGCATGTTTCAGCATGAAGATGCCCGAGACCTATATTGGCATGCCTGGTTTTAAGCTCGACACCGCAGAGAACGCCCGAAAGAAAATCGAGACCGCTGAGGTTTGCATGAGGCGCAACATCCCGCGACTGATCAATCGGGAAAGTTTTTCCGAGATGATCCCGGGAAGCGCCGCCTGGCTGAAGAGCTATGTGATCAACGGGAGTTTCAACAAATTTGCCACCGACGACCGAAAATACCGCGTCACCGAAAAGTGCATCAGTTGCGGTAAATGCGTGGGAGCCTGCCCGTTAAAGAACATCACCCTCGACGACGGCCATCCGAAATGGCATGGTCATTGCACTATGTGTATGGGATGCTACCACCATTGTCCCGTGAATGCCATCCACTACGGTAAAGCCACGGAAGGGAAAGGCCAGTATTATTTTAGAAAAAGTTAAACGTAAAAATCTATAAGCCATGAAAAAAGTCTTTTTGTATCTGCTCTTGCTCATTGCTGTCCCCGCTACAGCTCAGCCTGGCCTCTTCGGAAGAGGTCCTCACTCCCATTCACGCGCCATTTCTGGACAACCTTGCCGTGGTCCGTTGATCAAACCCGGTCATTCCGCTCACATGAAAGCACCTGGTATGAATCCACGTGATTTCGACGAAGCCGTCAGGATAATCAGCGAAGAGAACTTCGACGATAAACGTCTGGAATTAACCAAGTATATCATCAAGTCAAACCCAATGAGTTCCAGACAGATAGCCCGTGTCTGCACACTGTTTAATTTCGAAGCCAACAAATTGGAATTCGCCAAATTCGCTTATCCCTATTGCGTGGATAGAAATAGATATTTCATTGTGGATGAGGTATTTAACTTTAGTGCCTCAAGGGACGAACTTCATAAATACATTCAAAATTGGCAATAACTAAATACTTGAAAATATGAAAAACCGACTTTTTACACTTCTTGCCTTACTCTTGGCTTTTGGCACTACTCATGCTTTTGCGCAATGCGAATTCACGGTTACCGACAACCAGCCTTACATTGAAGATTTCGAAGGAACAACCTTTGAGTGTTGGACGGTAGAGACCGTCGGCGCTGGCAACTGGACCACTATGGCTGGCAGCGGAACCACCTTGGCAGCCTTCTCGTTCACCAATGTGGGCGATGAAGCACGCTTGATTTCTCCCGTTATCAATCTTTCGGAGGTAAACGGCGCCACCTTTAGTTTCTCCTATGCCATGATGGGTTTTTATGATATGGATGAACTCGTGGTGAGCTATCGCTCTTCGGAAACGGATGCTTGGCATACCTTAGGTACCTACAGCGTCAGCGACTATCAGAACTTTTTCGAGGAATCCTTCACCCTGTCAGACCTCTCGTCGACCTATCAGGTTTCGTTTTTGGGTCGCGGACTGGGAGGCTATATGATCTTCGTGGATAACATCGAAATCATGGGCGAAGGCGGTTGCGCCCGTCCAGTGAATCTCCAAGCCACCGAAATCACAGCGTTTTCAGCGCTTTTAGGATGGTCAACCGCAGGAAACGAAGAGAGTTGGGTAATTGAGACGAATGGAAACGAAAAACCAGTTGACGTCCAGCCTTATCTGATGGAGTTTTTGGAACCCCAAACCGAGTACACTTTCCGTGTAAAGGCCATCTGCGGAGATGGCAATGAATCCGAATGGTCGGTTCCCATCACTATCGAAACCCACTGCGATGTCATTGTAGTGACCGACGAAGAGCCTTATTTCGACGACTTTGAGGCCTCTGAAGACTTCGTTTGCTGGCAAAATGAAATCATCTCTGGTATTGACGAGTGGGTGGTGGATCCCGGCTACACGATCCTCAACAACACTGCCTTCTTTATCTGGTTGGGTGGCGAAGCCATCCTCATTTCCGCTCCGTTGGACATCACAGCCGTCACCAATCCCACATTGAGTTTCCGTCACAAACAAAAGTTAGGCTTGAACTATGCCACTGTCGACCAGTTGATCGTGGGATATCGTACCAGTGAAAACGACAACTGGCATACGCTGTTGAACTTTACGGATGCCACCGACGATTGGGAAGATGTGACCGTTGCACTGCCCGATCCTTCTGCCACCTATCAAATCACCTTTGACGGCATTGGTCATGATGCCGAAGGCGTTTACGTTGACGACGTGAGGGTTGGCTGTGGCAGTAACGTAGGCATCAGTGAAGTTGATACCGAAGTTGTTTATGGAGAAGTTGAGTATTACGATTTATTGGGAAGAAAAATGACTGGATCACGGCTTTGCTCTGGCGTTTATATCATGAAGATCAAGAGCGAAAAAGGAGTCGTCATTAAGAAAATCTTTAAGGACTAATCCATGAAAAAAACGAATAGCCTGTTGGCGGCACTTTTACTGCTGCCACTGTTCTTGAATGCACAGCTTTTCAACGATTATACCCAATATGTGAACCCTTTTATCGGTACCCAGACCGACGAGACGGGGGCTTTGAGCGGCAGCACCTTCCCCGGGGCGACGATGCCTCAAGGCATGGTACAGCTCAGTCCCGAAACGGAGCAGATGGTCACTTGGGATCCTTGCTCAGGCTACGACTACAACAAAGACGTGATCTACGGCTTTACCCACACCCACCTCAGCGGCACCGGCTGCACCGACCTCATCGACGTGAGCCTGATGCCCGTTTCCAGGACGGTGACCCCTGCTGAATTGAAAGCCGCCGACTTCGGCCAGCACTACAGCCACGACAAGGAATCGGCACGCCCGGGGTATTACCAAGTACTGTTGCAGGAGAGCGGTGTGAACGTGGAAGTCTCGGCCACCACACGAACAGGAATCACCAAATACACTTTCCCTGCCGGTCAGCCGCAGACCGTTGTCCTCGACCTTGATCGAATGACCTTTCGCGGTGACGCCTATTATTCAGGTCGTCGTTATTATGATATCATTCAGGCTCAGATCCGCCTTGTCGATGACCACACCATCGAAGGTTATCGCGTTGTTTGCGGATGGGCCAAGATGCGCAAGGTGTATTTCCGCGCTGAGTTTTCAAAACCCTTTGCAACCCATCTGTTGATGAACGGAGGACTCAATGTTGGCAACAGCGACGTTGTCAATGGGCGCACGCTCCGTGCGGCATTGAGTTTCGACCCTGCCGACGGTCAAGAATTGATGGTGAAGGTTGCCGTCTCTCCCGTCGATAACGAAGGTGCCCGTAAAAACATGTCGGCTGAGGCCACAAGCTGGAATTTTGACGACTATGTCCAAACCGCCCACGATGCCTGGCAAAAAGAACTCAGTCGCATCGACGTGGAGGGCACCGACGAGCAGAAGACCATCTTCTACACGGGTCTCTACCATGTGCTGATGCAGCCCAACACCATGAGCGACGTGGACGGCCGCTACATGACCACCAACTTCGAGATCAAGCAGATGCCCAAGGGACAGACCTATCACAGTACCTTCAGCCTGTGGGACACCTTCCGTGCCGCACATCCGCTTTATACCTTGATCACCCCAGACATCGCCGCACAATTTGTACGTGACATGATTCTGCATCACAAGACTTACGGTTACCTGCCCATCTGGGACCTCTGGGGACAGGACAACTACTGCATGATTGGCAACCATGCCATCCCGGTTTTGGCTGATGCCATCCTCGCCGAAATTCCAGGAATCGATGTTGAAGAAGCTTACCAGGCAATGGTGGAAAGCAGCACCCGCAGCCATTTGAATTCGCCTTTCGAGATTTGGGAACAATACGGCTACCTGCCGCAAACCCTTCAAAACGAGAGCGTGAGCATCACCATGGAGCAGAGCTTCGACGACGCTTGCGTGGCCCTGGTGGCCAAAAAGCTTGGCAAGATGGACGACTATGAGCGTTTCTATCGTCGCAGCTTGTTCTACAAGAATCTTTTCGATCCTGAAACGGGATTCTTCCGCCCCAAGGACGAAAACGGCCATTGGATCGATGGCTTCGACCCGCTGTCATATGAGCAGCCGTGCTTTGTTGAGGGCAATGCCTGGCAATACATGTGGTTTGTGCCCCAGGATCCGCAAGGATTGATCGATCTCTTTGGCAGCAAAAAGGCCTTTCTGAAGAAACTTGACGAGAACTTCAGCTTGACCGCCACCTCGGGTGAGGTCAACGGGAACGCCAGCGGCTTTATTGGGCAATACGCGCACGGCAACGAGCCAAGTCATCACACCGTCTATCTTTACAACTTTGCTGGCAAGCCTGAGCGCACGCAAGAGCTGGTGGAACAGGTGCGCAGCGAATTCTACCGCGCCACTCCTTGCGGCTATGCCGGCAACGACGACTGTGGCCAAATGTCGGCCTGGTACATCTTCTCCGCCCTTGGCTTCTATCCTTTCCATGCCGGATCGGCGGAATACGTCATCGGCACGCCTTTGTTCACCAAGGCCACCTTGCATCTCGAAAACGGAAAAACCTTCGTTATCACAGCGAAAAACAAGACACCCAAGCGCATCCACGTCAAGAGCGTGAAGCTGAATGGAAAATCCATCAAGGATTATAAGATCACCCACCAACAAATCATGGCTGGTGGGACATTGGATTTCATAATGAATTAAGCTCGGCGTTCTTCATCTCCACCACTTGCTTTGCCTCGCTGATGCATTGTTTCAGGACCTTCGAGCCAAGTTTCACGTATTTGGAATAATACGACCGCTCATCGAACGACGTGATGTTCAACAAATCCAACGAGGCACTTGTGGAGCTGATTTTGGCAAGGCCCGCACGGGTTTGAATGTCCTTGGCCTCGTTGATCACCTCCAGGATGCTACTACGCCTTTCATCGGTGCTGAGCGAATAGTCGGTATCGAGCTTTTCCTTGAGTTCCTCAGTGGAGTTCCAAATGGAAGTGACCTCTTCGAGAAAGGCATCGGTGGACTCTTGGCCACAGCTTTCGCCGTTAAAATCCCACACGATGGTATCCTTGGACTTCTTGAAAAAACTCTTTTTTTCCTTTGGAGATTCCTTGGGAGACTCATCGGGGGCTTCTGTAGGGGTTTCCTCAACAGAAGGGATTTCTTGGGTGGATTTCGATGATTCGAGAGCGGATTTCTGTGGCTTTGGAGTTGGTTTTGTGGATTCTGGGGCAACGTAAGGTTTCTTGCTTACTGTCATGTCGTAAAGCACATACTGTCCCGAGCGTGATTCGCCACATTCAAGCCAAAACATCAGTTGTTCGCATTTGTTGATCGGCACGGTGTAAGTTGTAGGCTCCATCTTGTTGGTCAGCCAAAAATCGCCAACGAGGTAACGGTCGGCGAAAACGTACAGATGCACCGGTACATCGGGTTTCTTCTTGCCAAACATATCTTCCTCGGAATACTCGCTCTTGTTGGCCACGGTGAAGGTACACGATTCATATTCCTTGTAGGGGTTGAACGCCACCACCGACGACTGTTTCCGGCCTTCGCCAATGAGGTTCAGCACCCCTGCCGCACCGGCCAGCCCCGCGCCTGACGAGACCCCTGTAGCGGCACTCACGTCACTGTGGCCGATGGCACCTCCAACACCAGTCAAAAACATGAAGGTCGCGTCAGTCACGGTGATGTCTTCCAACGCCAGCGGGATGTTAGTTTCAAGCATCACACCCTTATAGATCTTGGTGCCGTCCTTCATCTGGAAATACTCACGCTTGGTGCTTCCGTTCTTGAAACAGTCGTTGAAATCGAAGTTGGTAAGTGTGCTCAGATAACGGCCAACGTAATGGAAATAGGGGGCTTTGCAAAGGTCGATCAGGTCGGCTGTTTCGGGGCAATCGGGTTTGGGATGCTCGAAAAGGTCGTTCGGAACCGGCTTGCCGCGATAGAGCACGATATCGCCAAAGCCAAAATACGTTTGATCCTGTTTTCCGGTGCCCGGCTTGGAGAACGTCAAGGTTTGGCACTTGTTGAGCGGCAGCGTGAATTCCTGGTTAGGCCAAGTGGCATGAATGGTGGTCTCCAAAATAACCTTGTCGTCGGCATAAACGCGGATGACATCGTCGTCAAGAACTCGGTGCTTGGTAAGCGTTCCCACCTTGAAGGAGACCCAGTCGAACTCTTGGGCAAGGTCGAAACGGTAATAAGCGCCGATGTTGTCGTCGAAAAACAGCTTGGTACCCGTGGCCAGGATAAAGCCCTCGTCGAACTGCTCGCCGCCCATGGAGAAATGGTAATGGGATGAAGTGCCGTCGAAGAAGGTCCTGTCGAAAGTGCTGATGCCACGAATGGAGAACGGCTCGATGTTGGAGCACATCTTCACCACATCGGGCAGCTTTGAGAGGCGCGCTTGGGAAGCGTTGGCCCGTCCCGGGGTCGGGATGTCGGCATAGCCTTTCTTATAGGCATAGATATTGACCACGCCAAAGGTCATTCCACCGAGGAAATCGCTCTTTTCAAGCTCGCCGCTGTGCATCGAAAGGATGTTCACATCGGGCACGTCCAGAACCACCACTTGGGCAAGATCCGTTTGGGAAATCAATTCCTCGTAGATGATCTTCCCGTCAGCCTTCACCACAAACCAACCTGCCGCATTAGAGCTTTGGTTGTCGCGCGGACCAACGATGAACGAGACCTTGTCGAACTTCTTCTGAAGCCAGAAATAAGCGAAGCCGCTACTGATGCCTTCGCCGAATTCCTGCGATGCACTGAACTCAATGCCCGAATCGTAAGTCACTCGGTTGATTTTGATCGACTCTGTTTCCGCTATCCCGGAATGATCCTGCTTGGTGATGGGTGCCGACCAGCCGCGATGACAGATGTAATGCGGATAAAGCTCTTCCACGAGCTTCACGCGGTCGGGAGCGTTGACGCTGGCCAGCGGATCAGGGGCGGGCGTGTGTTTTTCGCCGGCTTTCCATAGCCTGGCCTCACCAAAACAAGCACCCACCAGTCCCGACCAAAGGTCGAACCGTAGCTCGTCAACGCCGTTGACATCCAGCACGATCTCCCTTGGCGCATCGTAGTCATGCATGACTTCGTCAAGGATCCGCTTGCCATCGGCACGAACAACGATGATGTCGGCCGACTGGTCATTGGCGGGATTTGGACTATCAGGACCCATGACAAAACTGATTTTTTCATAAGCGCCCTTGAGTGAAAAGACCACGTATGCGTTTTGTTTGGCCTGATCGTTGGTAACGCCGTTCCACAGCGTGAAGCCATTGGTGTATTTATAAACGGCGATGCTCATATCGTCGGATTGGCCTTTCACTGTAGGGTAATGGGGATAATATTTACGTTCGTCTATAGGCTTGAATTTCTCTGAGAGGTAGGTCTGGGCGACAAGTCCAGTGGCGCCAAACAGCACCAAAGCCATAATAATGATTAAGCGCTTCATCGATTCTGTTATTAAGGTTTCTGCTTGCAAAGTTAAAAAATTCCCAATATTTTATATATTTGCTCCCAAAATCAAACACTTACAGTCATGAAATCAACATTGAAACGTTTGTCGATCATCTTGTTTGCCGTTATCCTGTTTTCCTGCACGGGTAAAGAGAAACAACCGAAAGTCAAAGAGTATCAATACGTTGAACCCACCGAGAACATCTCCCAAATGATTTGGGAGAAGCTCGTGGCTGAAGATGAATTCATCAACAAAAACATGGAACTGGCAAAGAACTACGAGGGGTATCGCGACACCAAGGCAGAACCACAATATCCGTCGAAAACCAGCATGATCTATTACCATACGGGTTATGAGTTTGACGGCGATATCGATGAATTGGCTTTCTTCCAGATGCAATGTTACCAAATGAAGGATCAGTCGTGGATTGCGGTGATCTATGACCAATGTGTCAACTATGCTTTCGATCCATATCGTCGTGACGAGTTTTATTTCCGTCATTACAAAGACGGCGTTTTCGTTGACGACCAGCCGCAAATCGACTTGCCGACGGAATGTCCGCAAAACCTTATGTCCTATGCTTCAAGCAGGGACCAATGGCATAATTGTGTTTTCGAATTCGATACGGTGGGGTTTGTAATGAATCCCCATAAGTTTTGGCCGATCCGTTACGATTGGAACGGTGAAAAATTTGTCATGAACCCCAATTCGGTTGTGCTGGCAAATTGTTTTAACCACGGTGTACTTGAACCTTATAACTTTTCGAGAACTACCAACGATGGATTGAACTACTACGACTTCAAAGTTGACAACAACTACATGGTACGTAATGGCAATACCGGTGAAGGTGTGTTACAATTGACTTTTGACGATATTCATTTGTCAGAGATTGCCATACTGTCACCCAGAATAGGCATTGCATTTGCCGACGAAGAGGTTTCCCATCCGTTAGTGTATTCACGCCGTCCAACGTCGTTGCCCGTGGCGTTGGGTCAGCCGATCCAAAACGTGATTGACAGTAAGAAGAGCGATGCCATCTACAATGAAATCACCGAAAGCACCAAAGACGGTCTTTACACCCTTACCCAACATTTGAAAGTGGATAAAGACAACCACAAGGACGTTTTTGCCGAGTACCAGGCCAAAGACAAGAAATCTCCTATCGAAAAATTCCGTGTTTACACCCAGCCTTTGGCCCTCACGCTTGATTCAGAGCTTGCCGAAAACAGCAGGGTTTCAGACGATGCCAAGCAGTTTTGGGCTTTGATCAATGCCGATAACGCCGTAACCAACACCATGCCAGGCAAGTTCAAGAACCTTTGGGACACCTCTTCAAACGGCTTTGATGCCATTTTCCGTGACGAAAACGACAATGGCGGCTATGTGGATTGGCGGATGACCTTCGTCATGTATGCCGTCAACGATGGCAGCAAGATCGCCTATATCAGGAGGGTCTATTATGATTGTCGCGATGTGGACCGGCCCGAGGATCTTACCCCCGAATGGGAGCAATACGTCTATCAAAACGGAACGTTGAACAAGGTGCAGCCGCAGCTACCCGAGCCTCAGTTGGACGACTTTATCGCCTATCGCTTAGGCAAGACCGACATCTCCATCCACGGAGAACGCAGTGAGTTCTATTTTGATTGCAGGGGATGTTTCAGCTATATAGCACACGCTGATGAATACGATGATTTCGGCGATGGCGCACCCGATGCCTATCTCTACTATTATGAGGCGTTTTTTGAATGGGATGGAGAGAAATTCGTCAATACCCGATTAGAAAACTATGAATTGAACCAAGAGGCAAACTTTGAAGAAGACTACGAAGAAGATTACGAAGAATAATTCCCATTAACCTTAAAAACCAATGAAAACGATCTCCGTGTTTATCGCCGGTGCGAAGAACCTTCAGCCGTTACGACTAAGGTTGAAAGCCCTTGCCAACGACTTGAACAACGAGTTCAAGCAAAAAGGGTTGAACACATCCGTCAACATGGTGTCATACGAAAACTTCGGCGACGAGCAAAGCGTCTATAACAAGTTCATCAAGGAAGAAGCCGACATGGTACTTTTCCTGTTGGATGACAGAATGGGCCAGAAAACCGAAGAGGAGTACAAACTCGCCGTGACTTGCCATGAGAAAAACAAGCACCCTGAGTACTGCCTCTTTTTGCGCGAGCATGAGGAAAACACGGAGGAACTCACCCATATCGAGGAGGTGATGCGATCCACCTCAAACAAATATTATGTAACCTATAGCAATCCCGACGAACTTATCGGCAAGGTCAAGTCGCGCATCCTTGAGCTTGCCGATAAGAAAAACGGGTTCCTGTCAGCCCCCTCCAAAAGGAAAAGCAAGACCCGTCGCCTATTGACGGTGTTTTGCATCGTCGTGGCGTTGTTGTTTGCCGTCCGTTTTGCCCTCGGTCCAACGAAAACAAGCTTCGTCTATTTTGAATTTGAGTTCCCAAACAGTCTGATGCAAAACGGCATCAACGACACTTACGTCCAACAGCACCTGTTGCTCTCGGTGCAGGAGGAAGCCTTCGAGGCCCAGAAAAAACTGGATCTCATCCTGAACAATCCCAATGCCAAGGATCCCACTTGGACGCTTGCCTTTCCAAAAAACATCAAGGCAGGACGTTACAACAGGCTGAGAAGCGCCCTACGAGGCTTGTTTGGATGCCATGATATCCGTGTGAACCTGCATTTCATCGAGTCGGGAGATGTCATCACCAACAAGCTGTTTGTCACAGACTGGAACGACAAGGTTTACCCTTATGCGACTGAGTTTACATCCATGGAGGACGGGATAGCCACCACACTTCGCAATGACGCAGCCTATCTGTCGTTCCCCTTCAACCCCATCGTTTCGGTGTTGTACGACTATCATTTCATTGACGAGTTGCTCGTTTACCAAATGGTCAGTCCCTGGACCAACGAGGTGTTCGCTCCTTTGGATCGGGAGGTGATCCTGAAGGAATATGCCGAGAGCGGGTTTGCCAACGCTTTGGTGGCCAACTTGCTTCTTGGCAATTATTATGAGTCCGTTGGGTTGGAAAACGGTTTTGACAAAGCGTCGTTGAAAAAAGCCGTCGAGTATTACACCCCGCTGTTGGCCGATCCCGTGATTGGTGGCATGATGCAGGAGAAGATCGACTATTTGAATTCCACGGTCAACTCGTCAAACGATGCTGAAGAAACAAGTTTGGTGGAGGATTTGGAGCGCAGTGGAGCCATAAAGACCGACGATTGCAGGCAGTTGATCATTATCGGCGATGAGGAGACCCTCCTTGTCAACTCCAAGCAGGTTTACAATGCCACCCTTTACAGTTTCGAAAAAGACCCGTCGGGCGTTTGGAAAACCGTATTTCCTCCTTTTGTGGTTCACCTTGGCATTCGTGGTTTTGTGTCGCCTGAAGAAAAACGGGAGGGTGACCTGAAAACCCCAACGGGCTATTATGCCTTGCCCTTTGCATTTGGAAAGAAAAATGACCTGAACACCCGTTTCGAATTTGTGGAAATTGGGAAAAACCACGTCTGGATAAGCGATACAACGAGTAGCGAGTACAACAAAATCGTAGTCGATAACGAAGGACAGTATATGAACAACAAGGCCAATGAGCTGTTGTATCGAAACGATCATCTGTACGATTACGCCATCGTTGTCGATTATAACACGGATCCTGTCGTGGTGGGCAAGGGAAGCGGTATCTTCATGCACATCAAGCGTGCTGAAAACCATGGTACCGCAGGCTGTGTCGCCATGACGAATGAGGAAATTGTGAAATTGATTGAATGGCTTGATTCGTCAAAGAAACCGCATGTTTATTTCACCAAGAACATAAAAGAGTAATCCAGGTACTGCCAATATTAAAGTAAATATCTTGAAAACAAAACTATTATTCACACTGCTATTAACCGTGACAACCGTTATGGCTCAGACAAATGAAAATGATTCCAAAGACCTGTGGACACGTTCGATCGACGTGACCCTCGGTGACAACTGGCGACAGAAGGCCATTGCCGTGGAGGGAAAAGGAACTCCCGACGTGTTGGACTTCTTCCGGGCTTTCGCCAAGGCGTATCCCTGTGAATATCACGACCTGTTAACCCGGTTCCTTGAAGGCGACACGGAGGTCAAGTTCAACCATGCCAAGCCTTATGTCAAGCTTGGCGATGACAATTGTTATCTTTCGAACGAGAACTTTTCCATGCGCGTCTTTTATGAGGGTGAAAAACCCGTCGCCCTTGGCGTATGCTGCCTTCATTCGCTTACCAATGAGTATCAAGATGCCTATTACTTTCGTTATGATAAAGCCACGCGCAAGTTGAAGCCCCTGGCACTTGGCAGCGACTACACAGGCGGCATTGTGAAGCGCGAGACCGTATTTTCGCACTATAAACACGACAACGAGGCCACGATGATTCACAGTTGGGGACGTTGCGGGATCGAAAGTCGGCTGGTATGGAGCAAGGGAAAGTTTGAACTCAAAGACATAACCAAGGAGGATCTGGAACTATCTTCCAGAAGGAAGAATGCCGAGTCGCTGCTACATGAAATCCTCAGCCGCCATGAGATGGAGTTGCGCGATCCAAAGCCTGAAATCAAAACAGAAGACGGCCTTGAGGTGTGTGGCGGCACTTACAACTCACTTCCTGTCTGTATCGCCATCCGCGATCCAAAATCGGCGACGGACCATTACGTCACCGCTTCGGCCATGGAGGGTTTCTACGATTTCACAGCCCGTAGTTGGGATCGTTCCGATGGCACCTTGTTGGTGGCAATCTATACGGAGTGTGCGCCTCGCATAGATTACTACAAATACAAGGACGAGAATGGCAACTATGTTAATACGCCTCACAAGTTGTCGTCCGGTGACGAGGTGGACTTGAGTTTCTACGTTTGTTACGATAACGGTATGGCCGTGTATTTGAACCCTTCCTCGCCGCAGTTTGCAACATTGGTCGGCAAGGGGTTCCCCAGCCTGTTGCACAACGAGTGGCGTTGTGTGTTATCGCCCGACAGTGACAACATCGTGTTCGTTAGCGAGACGGACGGCAGCCAGAAGGTCTTCCATTGGGATGGCAAGGTTTTTTTGTAGTACTTCGACCGATTCAACGACCGTTTGTTTTCATCGTCTCCAAGGCTTCGGAAGCGGCATCCAGCAAAGGCTGAGTTGACACTTCGCTGCCCACGGCATGGCGCATCCAGTGTTGAGGGGTAAGGCGGCCGACAGGATAGATACGCTCTATCGCCCCAGCCACTGATTCGCACTTGAGCTGCTGCTCCAGCTGGAACTGGATGATATGGCCATAGGGATAGTTGGCCAGATAGAGCGGCGAGTCGATCATGTGGCTGTAGATGGCCAAAATAGGTGAATCTGTCTCACCGAGGTATGGAGCGTAGTTTTTTTTCCAGACCTCCTGCGCCGTACGGATGACCTGTTCCTTCAGCTGCGCAACCGTGGCATCGGGATGCTCGTAGAGCCAACGCCAGCTGTACATATCCACCAGAGCCACACCCATGATTTCATAACAGTTCCAGAAGATGTCCAAAGTCTGGATGGCATCGCGGGTGGGATCGTCGTTCTTGTAACCCAAGAAGTCGAGGTCGCGCACCTGAAACACGAAAGCGAGGGCCTCGGTGAAGGCCGTGTTGGGCACACCCTTCATGATGTAGTGATCCACATCGTGTAGGGTGATGGTCTGCTCCACGTTGTGGCCGAACTCATGAACGGCGATGTTGTAGCCTTTATAGTCCATGCCGTCCTTGCCGATGCGCGTACGCAGACGGGCGTTGTCCGATCGCATGTTCGACTCCCAGGCATGACCTGCACCACGTGACGGATCGACGGTAATGTGCGAGCAGATGAAATCGTTCTTTTCCTGACTAAAGCCCAGCTGTTTCAAAATCGAAGGCATACCTTGGGTGGCGAAAGCTTCGCGATTAGGATAGAGCTGGCGAGTCTGTTTCGTGAGGTCGTCTTCATTTAGCGTGCTACGGCTTTTGAATCCGTCGTACCAGATGTCGAAAGGCTCCAGTTTGCGACCAAGACGGTTCTCAATGAGCTTGGCCACCTCACCCACCTGCGGTGCGCTGCAGAAGTCGTCGAACAGTTTTTCAATCTCGTCGAAGCTCACCTCCATGTCCTCTTCAAAAGCTCGAGCGACAGCCGTAGGATAGCGTGGATTATACTTGTCTAGCTCCTGCATAGCGTGGAAGTTCCCGAGGAAATACTGGTAACGGGTGTCGGGTTCGGGTTTTGCGTCGATTTCCTTGCCGTCTTTGGTGACCGTGTTGGCGTAGGGGTTCCATTCGTATTCGGGATTGTCGATGACGCACTCAGGAATGCTTTGGTCGATAATGCGGCGCATCACCTGATAGATCATGCGTTGTTTGGCCAGGCCTTCTTCGCCCTCGTTGTAGTGGGTCTTCAGCTCGTCACGCAAGCCCCAATGGGTAATCAGCGACAGGTCGGGGAAGATGTGTTCGCCTTGATCGTTCAGCAGATGCCCCATCTGGATGTTGTAGTTGGAGATGTAGTTGTCGGCAGCCGAAAGTTGTGCCGACAGTGCCTGCTGACACTCGGCTGGAACACGAGCGGTGAAGACATCGCCCAGTCGGGCGTAGGCCCATTCTTGGCGGCTCCAGTCCTTACCCAAAGTGTTCTTCTCCTCCAAAGTGTAGAAGGGAAAGTTCAGCACCACGATGAAGGCGATTTTTTGTTCGAACATGTCATCGTTAAAGTGAGCCGAAGGGCTGTAGGCACCGAACAGTTCGTCAAGTGCTGTCGGCTCGGGGCCATCCACATGGATCGGCAGGTTCAGGTCGACATTCATCTTGTTGAAACAGCCCCACAAGCTTTCGAAGTTCTTCTCCAGCTGATTGGCCATACGGGCACGTTCATCTGGATCGGCCACAAAGTTTTCCATACAGAATGTTTCGAATTCTTCAGGGGTACCGTCGGCTTCTATCCAGAAGGCCGCTGCCTGTTCCACACCCCGTGCGATACGGTCCTTCATGCCCTCCATGCCGTTGAATTTCTCTTGTAGGCCTTTCATCGTTTTCTCAACGCATTGCTGGTCGATGTTGTTCATGGTTGTGTCGTTGGTTTTCTTACAGCAGGCAGACAATACTACAGTAGCTGCCAATACTACAGTCATTAGTTTTTTCATTTTATCATATTATTCTATTGGCAAAGTTAGGTTATTTTCAGATAGATGGGGTTCGTATTGTTACCAGATATAAGGGATCACCTTGTATTTCACCCGTTGTTTGTATTCGCTGTAGCCTTCCAGCCCTTGTTCGAGGACCGCTTCTTCATTGCGGATACGCTTGACAATCAAAGGGATATACAATAACATGATGGCAAAAGAAATGGGTGAGGCTAGAACCAAGGGCATCATCAAAAAGAGCAGTGTTGTCGCCGTGTACATCGGATGACGAACGATGCCATAGAGCCCCGTGTCTATCACTTTTTGATGCTCTTGCACCTCGACGGTTCTAGAAAGGTAAGTGTTTTCGCGTAACACTTCCGCATAAAGCAGGTAGCATATTAGGAAGATGCCCGCCGCCGTCCATACCGCCCAGTTGGGCAGCACGTACCACTGGAAGTGCCAATTGAGGCCAGCAATAACGAAAGCTAGGACGAACAGCACGCCTGTCAAGGCCACCACGGTCTTTTGCTCCTTTTCCTGTTCTTTAGCATTCAGTCGTTTTTGGAGCAGTTCCGGGTTCTTGACCATCATAACCAGTCCAGCAATGAACATCGGGATGAAGAGGATACCCATCAGCAGCCAGCCCTGCCAGTAGTGGAGCGACCATGCGGGAAGAAAGATTAATACGCCAAGAATGATCATGCCGAGGAAAAACTTGGTGAAGGCTTGGAAGAAAAGTTTCATGGGGATAAGGGTTAATAAATTTCGATGATGTAGGTGAAAGTATAGGTTTCGCCAGGGGTGAGCCTGTGGATGTACTGTCGTTTGGAGATGTCGTCGGTGAAACCTTTGGGATCACAGATGCCGCACCAAGGCTCAAGACAGACAAACGGGCAGCTCTCTTCTTTACTAGGAGCCCAAACACCAAAGGCCTCGGCTTGCGGACAACTGACGTTCAACACCGGCTGACCGTGTCTGTCCCACAACTCCGCTTTGGCCACCTGTCCGCCCTCAAAGATGTGGGCGTCTTTGATGAAAGTACGAGGCATGATGGGCATTTCCTTTGGAACCAGCAACTTTTTGTCGGGTGGCACACGGTTGCCGTCGTCGAGAAACGAGGTAATGGCTGGAGCGACAAGTTTGCCTTGGTTATCATAAAAGCGAATATATCCATTAAGGATCTTTCCTTCTTCAAAATCGGGCAGTAAGAATCCCGGATGGGCACCAATTTGGAAGTAAGCTATTTTATTATCGAGATTTTCCACCGTCCAAGTAGTCTCCACTATGCTTCCCTCAAGACGATAGCATACCTCTAACCCAAGATGATATGGATAACTGCGCGAAAGCTCACTTTCTTGCATTCGAAGGCGTAGGCCGGTATTGGATGGGAGCACCGTAAACTCACTGTCGCGTGCAAAACCATGTTGTTTCATGGGATAGGCGACGCCGTCCACATGAATTTCGTTATTGTAAGGCTTACCTACAGCAGGAAAAAGAATCGGCGCATGACGGTTCCAGAAGCGTTCGCCACCAGTCCACAGGTATTCGCGACCGTCCTTGGTAAGGCTTACCATTTCAGCACCATGTTCTGCCACTTCAATGGTGATAATGTTGTTACTAAACTTCATATATCTAGTTGGATTTGTTGTTAAACTATTTAGTGGGGATGAGTATTTTCAGGAGATCTTCGGTCGATTCCACAACTATTAGGCCAGGGTTGTTTTTCATATCGCGGTAGCCCCAGCTTACTGCGATGCCTCGAATACCACTATTGGCGGCGGTTTCCATATCGGTGTCCGAGTCACCTACCATGACGATTTCCTCCTTGGATAGCCCCGTCTTGCGAAGTATCTCCCCGACTACTTCAGGATCAGGTTTCAATGGATGGTTGGGACGATTGCCCAGAATAGCCACAAAAGGAATCTCCGGGAAGAACACTTTAATCAAGTGCTCAGTACCTTCTTGGAACTTATTAGAAGCTACGGCCAACTTAATGCCCTTGCGATGAAGCTTCTCTATAAGTTCCGGAATCCCGGGAAATGGTTTTGTGTACACATCAATGTGGGCATTATAATAGGATCTAAAATCAGCTAGTGCGGAGTCAATCATGGATTCATCATGGGCGTGTTCCTTAGGCAAAGCTAATGACATCAAATTTTGCGCCCCATGACCGACCATCATCCTATATTCCTCCCGGGTATGCTGCGGAAAACCCCTTTGTTCCATGGCATAGTTGACCGCCGCGCTGAGGTCGTCAAGCGTATCCAGCAGTGTGCCGTCGAGGTCGAAGATGACAAGTTGAAGGTTCATTTTGTTTTTTTTGGTTCATTATGTTGATAATCCGATGCCTCCGCTGCCATTGGAAGCATGTGTCCTTCTTCGTTGTTGTAATAGAAGGGAGTGTGTTTGCTATGCAAGGAAAGGAACCTTCCGTTCAACCGTAGTTCCACCTCATTCATGGTTTGCTCGACGCATTTGGATGTCAGTTGGCATTCCCAGATGACAATCACCTGCCAGCCGTTTTCTTGAAGCATCTGGTAGTTCTTTTGGTCCCGTTCCTGATTGCGACGGATCTTGTTTACCCAAAACTCCTGGTTTGATGAAGGAATCTTGCAACACTTGGAACTCTCTAAACTTTCATCAGGCGACAACGTCACTTGATGACCATGCCAGAAACACCCATTGACGAATATGGCGGTGCGATACTTTCGCATCACGATGTCGGGTTTCCCCGGCACCGATTTGACATTGAGCCGATAGCGATACCCATGGCTCCACAGCCATTGCCGCACTTTCAGTTCGGGCTTGGTGCCTTTACCGTGGATGTGTGACATCACGAGGTGACGTTGGGCTGGAGTGAGGCGGTCGGTCATAGCAGAAAGAGTATTTTAAGTTCGTCAGGTCAAGCTTGACTCTTTTAATAGTGCTATTCTCTTACTTTATATTTTTGACCAGGGTGGTTTTCTTTGGGGAAAAGCATTTGTAATACACCTGCCATTTCTGGTAATATTTTGTTTCGAATATATTGTTTGTTCCTCCCTACGTGTACTGCTATTTCACTGGCTGTTCTCCATTCTGAGCAATACTTTATTATTTCGTTGCATAATTCTTCTTTTCGCATTCTTTTGGGAATAGGGGTTGCAACCTTTTCATCCGAGGTTGCAACCTTTTCACTTGAGGTTGCAACCTTTTCATCCGAGGTTGCAACCTTTTCATCCGAGGTTGCAACCTTTAGCAAATAAACTGTTCCTCTACCGTGTCCTTTGGATATTAGGAATTCTTCTTTGCACAGTCTTTGAAGCAAGTGGGTAATATCTGCGGGGTGCATGGCCAATACGTCCCGTAGTCTTTCATTGTTAATAATCCCTTCTGTTAAAGCGATTGACAAAGCCATAATATCTTCCTTGTCCCTGTTTTTTATTCTGTTCCCAAAAATTTTGTCCAGTTCCGATAGCACTTTCTCGTCAAGCAACGACTCAAGAGGCATGATCAATTCCACTTTATTCGGTTGGGCTTTTTCCACAGGATAGGGACGTTTCCAATTCAAAGTTTGCCACCCTTTCATAATTTTATCCACACCGCTACCAGCTTTTTCCGCTGAACCTATCATCATGAACATTTGCTGTAAACTTTTGTTCCGACATACACTTTCTCCGCCTTGGTAAAATTGTTGTTTTGAAATCAGCATGGTTCCTGGATTGGAAAAAACTATTCTATGTGGAAATAGATTTACTATCAAAGACGATTCCTCACTATAGTCTGCATGGACACAAAGATTAGCAAAAGCCTCACGGATAGCTTCATGTGCAGGGGTTTCGTCACGACGTTGATTACCCTCAAGCTGAAAAGGTGTTGGTATTACCTGTTGGAGTTTGGGGAGCACCCTGCGATAGAATTGAAACAGGTTAGCCTCCCAGGTACCATCAGGGTAAACGCGATCCATCCATCTAGTCGCAGATGTGTCCGCGGGAATCTCTTTATAGTCGGGGAAAAAACGAGGTGCACAGCTTTGGTCGGTAATAGCTTCATACTTACCAAACATGAGAAGGCCTGCCATGGTAAAACCTTCTTCCCCTGTTTCCCGATCTTTTCTGTAACCTCCGAGTTTTCGCATCAATTCATCATTGCTCAACGAGTGCCATGGGTGACTGGGTCTTGCTATGGCAAATAGGCGGCGGTATTGCTCAAACGAAGGGAGGTCTATGTCGTTCCAGGAATAGTTCTTCAGCACCCTTCCGTCAGCGGGGCGCATAACATCAGCATCGGCGAACATACGCCTTACTTCGGCACTACTACAAAGGTAATCACCTTCGTGATTGCGACGAAAGGTCCCATTGAAAGCGTCTTGTGTACAATGTATCGGTCGCTGGTCTCGCTGTGCCTGTGGAACATGAAATAAAACAACTTTTGCCCCTTCAATTTCTGCTACTTGAACATCATTATTTTTCAGAAGACAAGTATTGATGGTATTCTTATTGTGGGCACCACTCCAAAAATCTTTCTGTATTTTATCAACTTCCTTGTCAGTCAGACAATTCAATGTGAAGATGTCGTCTTTTTCTTTCACTCCAAGGACAATGGTACCTCCATGGGTATTGGCGAAGGCTGAATAGGTTTCCCAGAAACTTTTCGGGAAGCCGCCTTTAGCTGACTTGAATTCCACCTCGGTTGTCTCCTTATCCCTCATCAAGTTGGAGACAAGTATCTGCATGTTGTTATAGTCGTAAGTCATGGCTTGTTGATTGGAAGTGCGATGTTATTACTATTTTTATGCAAAGATAGTCATTTTATTTCACATCTCCTTTCAATACTTCTCTTTTCTGCTTATTGTCGGGATTGAAGGCGTTACGAAAAAAGTCACAGGCTTCCCTTCCTGTATAAAGATGAGCATCTGCAATGAAAAGTTCGCGGACGGGGACTTGCCTGAGGATGGGAGGAAATACTAATCTAACGATTCTGGAACGTCTTCGGATTCATCATCAGAATTTTGCTTCGGACGGGTTAAGTCCTTGAAGATTTCCAAGAAGGAATTTTTGTTATAGAAATAGCCTTCATCTTGTTTTATCTTCTCTGCTAATACTGACAGACCGTAGTTGATGTACTCCTCCATGGTTTGCATCAGCAAGTTCACCGTTTCGTTTACCGTCCGTTGGCCTTTGTCGAGGGCAATCCAATCAATGTCAGGAGTGCGGGCTACCAAAGAAATAAACATGTAATCCCTCAGTTTCGGATATGCTTTTCTTCCTTTCTTTGAATCCAAGTTGCCCCAATACTGGATGGGCTGACCACAATCTTTTATGTCAGCATATTCTCCCAATGGCTTTTGCCTTTTTGAATACAAACCGATGAAATAAGCCATGATAAGCACCTCGTAGGCAGCACCCGGTATTTTACCCTTCGCATCTGAAACGACGTTTGTTCCAACGCCAAAATCAGCAAGAGGTTTTATCACTTCAGTTTCGTAGTGCTTTTCGTATGACGGCGTTTTTCTTCCCCATACATCGAAAATGTCTTCACGATATTTGTTGTTGCTAGTAATTGGCATGACTTAGGAATTAGATGGGTTCAACAGTTGTTTGGATGGTGGACAGGTCTTTTTCGTCAAATGGCCGTGCCTTTTCGATGCGGTATTTCTTTGCGTCAATCTCATTCAGACGCAAGCTATCCAAAGTGGAAGTGCCTTTGGTGTCTTCAACAAGAAAACTCTTCGTGACAATAATCGTCTGTTTGTTGATTCCGGCAATCACACCGAAGAAATCGCTTTCTTTAGCGGCTGTAAACGATGAGGTAGGCGCATCGAAGATTAAAGGATAGTCGTTTTCATGCTTGACGGTGGTCAATTTGGCCACTGCAAACAACAACGACATGTACATCGTGGTCTTCAAGGCCGTGTTGGCATTATATATGCGTGAGCCGTCTGTATCTATTAGAATAATTTCTGCACTTGAATTCGGTTTTTCGATGATTTGTGCATCAATCACTTACTCAAATTATTATCCTCAATATCCTTATTGCTCTCAATTTGTTTATTTATTGGAATATTTACATATGGAGCTATGTTGCCAAGACTTCTAGCTTTTTTGATTAACTTCTTCTCGATCCACTGCAAATCTTCATTATCTGCGACTTCTTGAGGCATAAATCTTTTTATATTGCGAAAGTGCGTAAATAATACTGCAAACAAACTCAAATCTTCTGATTTTGATTTTTCAACCAATTGTCTAAATTGGTTAAAAGTTACAAAATCTTCATTTGCCAACACGGAACACATAAGAAATAACTTATACTCCAAAACATTCTGTTCATGTGGCTCTTTCTTGTCATCAATATGTGCGATTAGTTGTTCAAAAAGTCTTTTAAGAGGTTCAACTAATGTAATTGACCAATAACTCATAGTAAAGCATGAACCAATAATTTGCATAAGTCCAAATTTAGAAAAGCCGCGCCATATATCTAAATTGTTATCCTCATTATTTTGAACGATCGAATCAATGGCATGTTCTATATTATCAAGTCCTCTGTTAACACCTTGTTGACGATCACTAATAGGAGTATTATATAGCGCTTGTAAAAGCTTCCCCATGCCTATAGTATTAGAAAGAAAATCATTAAAGCATTTTGGTGCACTTTCATTCAGTATCTCATTCAAAAGTTCTGGAGCATCTTTTGTCATCCCTGCATAGAATACCGCTACATTTTGCCACCATGGATTATTAAAGCTTTTTACAAATAGAATTCTCTCCCCTTGATTGTGATGAAAAATCTCATATGCTGTAAAGTATTCTTGGAATGATAAATGCTTGAATTGAATTTCTCCATATTCATTTTTGAAAAGTAAACCTGTATTAATAATCACATCTTCTACTATTCTTTCAGCATCTAACAATTGCCCACGTTCTAAAGAATAATCAACAATAAGCTTTTTTAATTCCTCCTCGCTAATACTTTGTTTGCGTTGTGTATGTAAGTACTTGGCTAGATAGCATAATAACCGATGTTTTACGCCAATTTCTATAATATCAAATGTATTATCTGTTGTATATTTACCTATTAGCAAATCGACGAATTGTCTATACAAATCAGTAATAGTTGCAGGAATTTCAACTTCTTTTTCGTCAAATATAATAGTAATAAGAGCAATAGTAAGGGGGGTTTGTGGCAATTTATTCAATATGCCAGTATCTTTAAGTGACTTTATTAAACGTTTTGATTTTATTACATTATCAGCAAAATATGAATTAACAAAACTTTGTACTTGACCTGCATCTAAATTTGAGATTTCATGATACTTGAATCCAAGTTCAGTACAATTATAAAACAAGTATTCAGATGGACGGGACGAGCAAATTATTTTTATATTAGGATGTTCGCTATGAAATTCATTTATTGCCTTCAATGCTTTTTCTTTATCTGATACTTTTGGCAATTCATCTAATGCATCTATAAAAAGCACGCAATTTCCTTGCTCAATTATTTCTTCACCATTTATTAATAAAGATTCGTTCCATTCTGCTGAAAAATACAATTTTATTGCATTTACCAGGTCATATTGTGCTGTTTTAAGGGCGTTAAAGCTAATTATAATCGGATAAAACTCAACATCATTTCTAATCGAATTTTGTTCAATAATTTCTTTCGATAGTTTCTTAAATAGTGTTGATTTACCAGATCCTGGTTCTCCAATTATAATTGTATTATCCTCTAACTTAATAATTGAATCTGTTTTCTTTTGCTTCCATTGAAAAGAACCGTCTTCTTGTTCGACTCTTTCCATTATTTTAGGTTCAATAGAGCAATCTAACAAACGTTTCATTTTTTTGTCGCTTACACCAAGGGTTTTAGAGAAACTGTCAATCTCTATGAGTTTAGAAAACGATTCTATGTATTTCTTATAATTTTTACTGCCTTTTAACCAATACTGAGGATATTTTTCATCAATAAAACTAACTATTTTTTCTGCATCCCAAAAACCAACATTTGCTTTCTGTAGTTTTACCGAAGTTCTTATTTTTCGTTCTGCTTCATTCGAAAAATGGTCATTAGTGACTATTTTTACTTTGTTTATGTTTATCCTTAATCCCCTGATCACATTTTCATAAACATAGTCAAAACACTCATTTGTTTGAGCGATAATATCCTGAATAACAGAGGAATTGCCTTGAATAGCCCCTTTTTTTACAACAAACGCCCACCATTCTTTTGTCCCGTCTACATGATTTGTATATGAACAAATCAAATCTTTACCATCTTCACTTTTCCCTCCTCTTTCATGAGTAATGTATATGTCTGTTAATCCCATCTCGTGAAGCAATTCTTCTAATAATGAATGTATTGCTGTTTCTGGTGTTAGTTTTTTAATCTGTTCGACTTTTTCTGCTCTGTTTTTCATATTTTGAAGTGTTTATTAGTCAATTTTATCATGTGTTGATTAGGAAGTCAATACTTACTTTTACCTGGTATCACCCCTCTCACCCCACCTTTAGGATTCTCAACATCTCCCTTATAACGAGGAATCAAGTGTATGTGAACATGAAACACGCTCTGTCCTGCAGCTTCGTTCACATTGATTCCGACATTGAAACCGTCGGGGTGAAATCGTTCTTCCAAAATGGTTTTGCAACGGTTCACCATGTGCCATAAATCTTGCTGCTCTTCATCAGACAAATCAAAGTAGTTGGCCACATGATGCTTTGGAATAATCAATGTATGCCCTTTGCTCACAGGATAGCCATCAAAAAATGCTACAGCCGTAGCAGTTTCACAAATCAATTCAACTTTTGAATTTAATTTGCAAAACGGACAATCGTCTGAAAGGTTGTTCTGGTTGTTTTTGATTTCATTCATTGCTCCCAAGTTTTAAATCCCATGTTTTCAGCAATCTGCACCATTGGAGAAAATGTTCTCTGAAACACATTACAAAAGTCATTATCAGTCAGACGAATTAGTTCAGGAACCGAATCATAAATCGTAAGATAATCTTCAAAAAGATTGTTATTAGGTTTCTTTGGATAAATCATTTTCAATGCCTCGTGATGTAAACTCGCGTATGGTTTCAAATAAACATCCAATGCCGGTAAGTTGTTGCTTTTTGAAGAATTGATACTTGAATCGGCTGGCAACAAATTCCATAACAGATTGTGTGACACGAAACTCCATGGAATGAAGTGGTCTAAATCATAGCCTTTAGCAACCAAAGGCTTGTTTGTATAAATACAGCGAATTGAACCAACGGTTTCAATATATGAATCCCAGAACTTATGTTGACGTGTTAATGAATCGCGTAAAATCGGTTTTATCAGCTTTGACGGAACATCGGGAACATTTGGATTGCGTTTCTGGAGAAAACTTACCAGATTCCAAAATGAGAAATCACGCAAAATACTGTAATGTTCCATTAAGTAATCGCTCCATACAGGATTAATCTCAATTGTTTCGCCATTTAGAGCATACAAACAATTGTTTTCAAACCGCCGTGAACGAGATATTACGTCTTTATCTGTCGTGTATGTTATCCATGGTGACAGAAACCGATAAGGCACATTTAATGTGAAAACTTTTAATAAGCTTTTTACTCGATTGTTGTCAATATTGTCAAGTAAAATCCGTTTAATTCTCGTTTTATCTGCATCTATGGTAATGTTCAATTCTTGCTGTAAAGCCAAAGATTGGACATAAAGCGAATCGGATTTGCCGAATGACAGTTTGAAATAGTGGATTGGATACCATGATTCCGCCACCATTCCAGCAATAATTTCCCAGAGCGACATTTTTGTCTTTCGTTCTTTCACCACAATATCCAGCAATGACACAAACCAATAGAATTTGTATGTAGCTGTTGTGTTACTAAAAACCTGTGACAATCGGGTGACTGGTAGTTTTATATTTTCGGGCAACGTCATATCATTCTGAATTACGACGTTCCCCGCACTGCCAGAATATGGGAGGGCATCAAAATGGTTCATTTGTATCTTGACAATAAATATGGCATCAAAGATACACAAAACGCCATTGGTTTCAAATGATTTTTTCGAAACAATTTGTGAATCAAGGAAATAGAAGTTCTAAATATGAGAAATTAAATTTTAAATATTAGTAGATATAAACTTATGATTATTGGTTAATGATTAATATATATTTAAAAATAATTTACTATTTTTATAGGCTATTTATATTACCAGTGCCACCTTATTCTCCAGCATCTAATGAATGACTTCACCGAGGAACAACTTGCCGTTGGCGTGCTTGTTGCGCTTGATGCCATCGCAGCCCCAGGTATCCTTATTCTTTATTATCCTTTTGCCTCATCAACTCCAGTTCAGCCACCGTTCGTTCAACCACCTCCTGCAATTGATAGGTGGCTACGCCTAACGGCTTGCCGATATCCTGTAGCGACCATTCAACTATGGTTTTCTTGGCCGTCTTGCAGATCAACAAGCCCACCGAAGGATTATCGTCTTTACCATGAAGTAGCTTGTCGGCTGCCGTTACATAAAAATTCAATTTGCCAGCAAACTCCGGCATAAACTTCACAGCCTTTAACTCAACGATGACGTATCGACGTTGCGGGATGTGATAAAACAACAAATCAGGAAAGAATACTGATTCATTGTCAATCCGCAACTCTCGTTGTCGCCCGAGATAGGCAAACCCTTGACCGAGTTCCAATAGAAACTCCGTCACATTTTTAGCTAAAGCGTTTTCCAAGTCTTTTTCTTGCTCAACTGCTTCAACTGTTACAAAACTAAGATCATACTCCTTTTTCAGCAATTCTTTGGCCGACTCGCTCTGAGCAACCGGCAGTGTCTTGTCAAAGTTAGTGATGGCCGCGCCTTGTGTGAGAAAAAGATGGGTGTCGATCTCGTGTTCCAAGCGGGCACGACTCCATCCTTCGGTTGCCACTTTATTGATATAAAAGAGGGCTTCTTCAAGAGATTTGCTCTTAGTGAAAATGTACACATGGTGGAACCAAGGGACAATTCCAAATGTTTCAGGCATCTCTAATTCATCAGCAGGCTGCTGACGATTTATAATTTGCTCATAATAAAACACATACCAACGTTTTATGTATTTCAGATTTGTCACAGAGAATCCTTTCTCGTCGGGAAACATCGCCCTCATGTCGAGGCTTAGCTGATTAAAGAATCCACCGCCCCATTTGCTTTCAGCTTTCCGCTGAACAATGTCACGGCCCAAGCTCCAATAATACTCCAGTAGAAATGTATTAACCTTGACAGAAGCTTTTGCCTGACTCTGTCTGTAGCGGGCTTTTAGCTCTTTCAGCCATTCTACATATTCTTTATCGGCCAACATCCCGTCGCGAGATACAAATGTTGGTTCATCCATTTTGTTGTTTTTAAGGAATTGTGTTTTGTCGTTCATTGCTCGTAGTTTTTTTACATGGTGTTTTGCGTAGATAAGTGGCAACAAAAGGCAAAATGTTTCACTTTTGAAAGGAAAAAACTTCCTTTACTCCAAAACAAAAAGGAGCCGCCAGCGGGCGACTCCTTTAGGATTTGAACTTGTATGATGACTCTTACTTTCTTAAAGAAACCGGCCAAAACCTCCCCGTCCTCTTACAATAATCCTCATACTCCTCACCAAAATCCCTACGGAGGCGCTTCTCTTCGCTAAGGACTTGAAGAAACATGATGACGATAAACCCCACAAACACCAACAAGGCGGGCCATCTCCAGAGCCACACACAAACGCCAGCATAATAGATAAAACTCCCTGTCAGCATGGGGTTGCGGCTCAGGCGGTAGGGGCCTTCGGTCATCAGGTATTTGGTGCGGGGCGCGACTTCATGGCCAAAGGCGTCCATGGGGTTGCCGTCGCCCTTCCGGCGCATGTGGACGATGGACCAGATGCTCAGCGACAAGCCAAGCAACGCCAAAACAACGGCCACCACCAGCCTCCACAAGGGAACTGGCAACAGACAAGGCATCCCCGAAGCCAACCACATTAAAGTTGGCATGAGCAGCACGAACATCAGGCCGCCCAAAACGTAACCTGCTATTTCTCTCAGTTTTCTCATATCGAAGAAGCAAAGGCCTTTAACGCTTTTTCATCCAACCGCTGCACGGTCCACTCGTCCATGGGAATGGCACCGATGCTACGATAGACCTTCAAAGCGGGTTGGTTCCAGTCGAGGCAGATCCACTCCATGCGGCCGCAGTGACGCTCCACGGCAAGTTTGGCAAGGTATTTCAACAACGCCTTGCCATAGCCACGCCCGCGTTTCTCGGGAAGGATAAACAAATCTTCAAGATATAAGCCTTTGCGTCCCACAAAAGTGGAGAAATTGTGGAAAAACAAAGCGAAACCCACAACAACCCCGTCTTCTTCGGCAAAGACGACCTCGGCGGAACGCTCCACAAACAAGGAATGGTGAAGGGTGGCTTCATCGGCCACCACTTCATCGGCGCATTTCTCGTAAACGGCCAACTTCCTGATGAACTCCAGGACAAGGCCGGTTTCTTCGGGTTTTGCAGGACGTATGTTGAACTGGTTCATCATGGCTTATTCCGCTATCGTCATCTCATCCACCAAGTGCTTGGCACCGGCGAACTTATCCATGATGAACAACACATAACGGATATCCACCGAGATGTTGCGACAAATGGAGGGATCGTAAACCAAGTCGCTCATAGTGCCTTCCCAGCAACGGTCGAAGTTCAAGCCCAACAGCTGGCCGTCGGCGTTCAAGATGGGACTGCCGGAGTTGCCTCCCGTGGTGTGCACGCTGGCGGTGAAAGCCACATGCATGGTACCGTCCTTGTCGGCATAGCGGCCGTAGTCCTTGTTGTTGTACAACTCCTTCAAGCGAGGCTCCACCACGTAGTCGTAAATGTCGGGGTTCTCCTTTTCCATGATGCCGTCCAAGGTAGTAAAATGGCGATAATTCTTGCCGTCCTGGGGCTTGAAACCCTCCACCTTGCCGTATGTCACGCGCAAAGTGAAGTTGGCATCAGGCGAAAAACGCTTGTCGGGTTCCATCAGCATCTGACCCTTCATGTAAAGGCGTTGCATGCGAGCCAAGTCGTCATTAATGGGTTTCATCTTCGGATTCACCTCGTCAACATAGAAGCTGATCATGCTCTGGTAGGCCAACAAAGCGGGATCTTTCTGCAATTTCTTCGCACGCTTGGGCTTGAAATTGTCCAAGAAATCATTGACCTTTTCCTCGGAGACAAACATCGACTTATTAAACAACGTCTCAACATAGGCGTCCACGTCCTTAATCTCGTTGAGGAACGATGGGCGGAAATCAGCCGGTTGGTTCTCCAGGTATTCGCGCAACATGGTGTTTGCCACCTCCTCGTCGATGGGCTGGTAATAGTCCTTGAAGAAAGTCGCAGTGGCTTTGCGAAGCGATGCGATCATCTTATCCACTTCCTCCTGCGGGGTGTCGGCTGTAACTTGCGATAACTTGTTGAAATTGCCTGCAAAATCGATGAGTTCAATGTTCAAGCCGGCATTGGTCAAATAGGTGTAAGCCACTTTGTAAGGCTCCAGTTCCTTATATTTCTTTTCAAATTGATTTAAAAGGTTGGTATAGAGCATGAACATGCGGCTTGACTGTGACCATTCCCGGAACGACTCCTCGTAAAAACGCTTTTTCTCCACGCCATGGAAATGGTTGATACCCTCGGTGACACCCATCCATTTCTTCCACCCGTTGCCCAAACCGGCATGCTTGGAGGCATATTGGATACGCACCTTGCGGTCTTGTTCCTGATATTTGTTGTAGATGTCCAAAATCTCGCCACGAAGCCTCACGGCGATGGGATCGATCACATTGGCCTCCTGGTCAACAGCCACGGCAGGCAGGTATTCACTGGTACGAGCGGGATAGCCGAACACAAAGGCAAAGTCGCCCTCATCGGCACCCTTCAAGGAAATTTCAAGATGCTGGGCGGGCTTGTAAGGCACGTTTTCAGCACTATAATCAGCCGGATGTCCGTCCTTGTCGGCATACACGCGGAACACGCTGAAGTCACCCGTATGGCGTGGCCAGACCCAGTTGTCGGTATCTCCGCCAAACTTGCCGATATTGCTCGGCGGACAGCCCACCAAACGCACGTCGGTAAAGACCTCGTTCAGCAACAGATAATACTCATTTCCAAGAAAATACGGCTTGATGGAAACCTTATAGTCCGTGGTCGTTTCCACATCGGCAATGATCTTTTTTATATTCTCGTCAATCAACTTTTGACGTTCCATTTCGTCCATGTCATCAGTCACGTTAGATGTGACCTTTTCCGTTACGTCCTGCATCTCGCGAAGAATAGTCACCTTCAAGCCGGGACAAGGCAACTCTTGCATGCGATTCATAGCCCAAAAGCCATTGGTGAGGTAATCGTGCTCCACGGAGCTGTGTTTCTGAATCCAATCGTATCCGCAATGGTGGTTGGTGAGCAGCAAGCCATAGTCACTGACGATTTCGCCGGTGCAGCCACCGCCAAAGAGCACAATGGCGTCTTTCAAACTGCTGTGATTGATACTATAAATGTCATCGGCAGTAATACGCATGCCCATCTCCTGCATTTCTTTCTCGTTATACTGAAGCAACATCGGGATCCACATGCCCTCGCCGGCAATGGCCATCATCGAAGAGGCCAAAAAAACAATTAATAGGTGTAACTTTTTCATTTTTCAAACGTTTATTCAATGTTGGTACAAAAATAAATAGATTTTTTTCATTTTTTTCTTGACACAAACAAAAAAACATGTAATTTTGCAGTGTGTTAGTAAACTAATACACCAAATTATTAAAGGATGATACGGTTAGAAAACATCAATAAGACCTACTTCGGAGCCCAGCCGCTACACGTGTTGAAAGGCATCAACCTCAACGTGGAAGACGGCGAGATGGTCTCCATCATGGGAGCTTCGGGATCGGGAAAATCAACCTTGCTCAACATTTTGGGGATCCTCGACAACTACGACACGGGCGACTATTACCTCAATGGCAAGCTGGTGAAGAACCTCACCGAAAACCAAGCCGCCGACATGCGCAACCGGATGATCGGCTTCATCTTCCAGTCGTTCAACCTCATCCCCTTCAAGACGGCGATGGAAAACGTGGCCTTGCCGTTATATTACCAGAATGTGAACCGCAAGAAGCGCAACCAGATGGCCATGGAGTATCTTGAACGGTTTGGCCTGAAGGAATGGGCCGACCACTACCCCAACGAGCTTTCCGGCGGACAGAAACAGCGTGTCTCAATGGCCCGCGCCTTGGTGACCCAACCCAAGATCATCCTCGCCGACGAGCCTACGGGTGCCTTGGACAGCAAGACTTCAGCCGAAGTGATGCAGATCCTCCGTGAGGTGAACCAAACAGGCATTACCATGGTCATCGTTACCCACGAAAGGGGAATCGCCCTAAGGACCAACAAGATCATCCACCTGAAAGACGGCGTGATTGAAAGCATTGAGACCAACAACCCTGATACCATCGACTTCAACCAAGAGATCAAGTAATGGACTTCTGGCAAGAAATATTCATGGCGCTGCGACGCAACAAGTTGAGGACTTTCCTCACGGGATTGGCCATCTCATGGGGCATCTTCATCCTCATCGTGCTTCTCGCGGCTGGCAACGGACTGATGGATGCCGTCACCGCCGAATTCAGCAGCCGATCCACTAACACCTATTCCCTCTACGGCGGTTTTACCTCCAAGCCTTACAAGGGACACAACGAAAACCGCTGGATTCATTACACCGACAAGGACATACGTCTGTTGGAGAACAACTTCCCGCACGTGGATCAGGTGTCGCCGCGCATCTATATTAGTGGCAACGCCGTGTATGGCGACCAGCTGAGTCCCGTCATCATCAATGGAGTAAGGCCGATATATGCCAAGACCAACAACGTAAAAATGACGGCAGGTAGGTTCATCAATGAGTTGGACGAGAATAACAACGAGAAAAACATGGTCATCGACGAGGCTCTGAAAAAGAGACTCTTCGAAGAAGGGGAAGATCCCATCGGCAAACTCGTCTTCGTCGGCAACATCGCCTACAAGGTCGTAGGAGTTTGGGAAGGAGAGCCCCACGACAACGGAGGCAATGGTTTTGTGCCTTTTTCCACCTTGAAGAAGATCACAAACCAGACCGATTATTTCATGCTGAACTTCACCACGTATGACCTCGACACCAAGGAGGCCAACGAGGAATTTCAAGTCTTCCTTAGAAAACAACTTGCAAACCTGCACGAGTTCGACCCCGACGATACCTCTGCCATCTATATCAGCAGCACCATGTTGAACTATTTGGAAACCAACAAGATACTCAATACGTTGCAGGTCTTCATCTGGATCATCGGCATTGCCATGCTCATCTCGGGCATCGTGGGCGTGAGCAACATCATGCGTATCACCGTGAAGGAGCGTACCAACGAGATCGGTATCCGCAAGGCCATTGGTGCCAAGTCACGTTCAATTTTGGCCTCCATCGTCGTTGAATCAATGATCATCACCACATTATTCGGTTATATTGGCATGTGGCTCGGCATGGTGGTGGCTGACATCAGCGGCAACATCATCAGCAAAGTGCAGGAAGGCAACATGGTTACCATCAATATCGTGCCCAGCATCGATATCAGTATTGTGTTGATGGCGACAGCCTTGCTCATCGTCTGCGGCGTGTTGGCAGGCTTTTTCCCCGCACGCAACGCCGTGAAAATCAAACCTATTGAAGCAATGAACTACAGATAAAACCCCAGAATTATGTTCGATTTTGACGGATTAAAAGAGATTTGGCAGACCATTGCACGCAACAAGACAAGGAGCTTGTTGACGGCCTTCGGCGTGTTTTGGGGCGTTTTCCTCCTGGTCGTACTTTCCTCCACGGGCAACGGCTTCGAGAATGGCATGATGCGCCAAGTGGAAGGCGTGACACCTAATACTGGACTTTTCTTCACGGGGACGACCAGCGAGCCTTACAAAGGCTACCAGAAAGGCCGCAGTTGGTCGATGAACATGTCCGATTTAAAAGCCATTAAGGACAACTATCCCGACATTGTGGCCATTTCACCCGAGTCGAGCGTCTGGACCTCGGAGGACAAAAACGTGGTGTTCGGCAACCGCAGCGGCAGTTACACAGTAAAAGGCGTGATGCCCGAATACAACTACATCATGAAGTCAAGGATCCTACAAGGCCGGTTCATCAACGATGCCGACATCGCCAACCATCGCAAGGTATGCCTGTTGGGCAAACGCGCATACGAAGAGTTGTTCGACAAGGGGGAAGATCCTCTAGGAAAGATGGTTCGGGTAAACGGTCTCTATTTCCAGGTGGTGGGTATAGTCAGCACTTACAACTCCAGCGTTCAAATCAACGGCAGTCCCGATGAATCGGTTGTCCTGCCCTTCACCACCATGCAGCAGCTATTCTCGAAAGGCGAAGACATCAATTTCTTTGTGATGGCAGCTTCCGATAATGCTTCAATCTCGGACTTGGAGGAAAAGGTCGCACAGCTGCTCAAGCAGCGCCACGACATCGCTCCCGACGACAAGACGGCCGTGAATTCGTTCAACCTGGAAGAGGTTTTCAAGATGTTCAAAGGCCTGTTCATCGGCATCCATATCCTGATTTGGATTGTGGGTTTAGGCACGTTGCTTTCGGGCATCATCGGCGTGAGCAACATCATGCTGGTGACCGTGAAGGAGCGTACCCGCGAGATCGGCGTGCGTCGAGCCATCGGAGCCAAGCCCAAGAGCATCATCAAACAGGTGCTTTCAGAGAGCCTGTTGCTTACCACCTTGGCGGGTTTGGTCGGACTCTGTCTCGGCGTCGGCATCATGGCCATCGTGGCGATGATTACCTCTAACATGCCGAGCGACAACATGATGTTCCAAGATCCGAACATGAGTTTCAAGGCGGCCGTTTTTGCGACGGTTATTGTGATATTGTCAGGGCTTCTGGCTGGAGTGCTTCCGGCTTGGAGAGCGATACAGATTAAGGCCATTGATGCCATTAGGGAGGAGTAAGGACGCAACGCTTGCGTCCGCCAAAACGCAAAACAAAACAAATAAAAAATAATATCGTCATGAAGAAAGTATTTAGAATCTTGTTTTTCATCTTGTTAGGGGTCGGAGTCGTATGGACTTTCGTGTATCTTTTCAAGAAATCGAAGCCTCAGGAAGCCGTTTATGAAATCGTGGAGGCTCGCATCGACACCATCCAGAAATCAACAGTGGTCACAGGACAGATCGACCCGCGCGACGAGGTGGCCATGAAGCCACAGGTGTCGGGCATCATCGCCGAAATCCTCAAGGAGCCAGGTCAGCAAGTCAAGCAAGGCGAAGTGATCGCCGTGGTGAAGGTCATCCCCGACGTGAGCAGCCTCTCTGCAGCCGAGTCGCAGGTGCGCGTGGCCAAGCTCAACCTCGACAATGTGGAGAAGACCTACCAGCGCCAGGAAAGCCTGAAGCAAAAAGGCCTGATCTCCGCCGAGGAGTTTGAAAAGTCGCAACTCGAGTACCAACAGGCCAAGGAGAGCTACAACAACGCCAAGGACCAGCTCAACATCATCAAGGAGGGCATCTCAAAGAGCGCCGCCGAATACAGCAACACCAAGATCAAGGCAACCATTTCCGGCATGATCCTCGACATCCCCGTGAAGGTGGGCAACTCGGTGATCAATTCCAACACCTTCAACGACGGCACCACCATCGCCACCATTGCCAACATGCAGGACATGATCTTCAAGGGCAAGCTCGACGAGACAGAGGTGGGCAAGATCCATGAGGGAATGCCCATCACCCTGACCATCGGTGCCATGAACGACCGCAAGTTCAACGCCGAGTTGGAATACATCGCACCCAAGGGCACCAAGGAAAACGGAGCTGTCTTTTTCGAGATGAAAGCCCGTGCCATCTTGCCTGACGACGTGTTTGTCCGTGCCGGCTATTCCGCCAACGCCGAGATCATCCTTGACCGTGCCTCCGGTGCCGTGGTGGTTCCCGAAAGCTGCATCAATTATGAAGACGGCAATACTTACGTATATCGCTGCACCAATGAAAACCCACAGGAATTTGAAAAGCAACAGGTTAAAGCCGGTCTCTCCGATGGTGTCAACATTGTCGTCACCGAAGGCCTGAACGCAGGCGACAAGATCCGTGGCAACGAAGTGGTAACCAAATAACCTTTGATCATGAAAAAGCTTTTGATACTTGGCTTATTGGCCGTCAGTGCCCTTACAACAAACGCCCAGCAGGTGTGGACCCTGCAGCAGTGCATCGACTATGCCATGGAGCATAACACAGGAATTATTCAAAGCCAATTGCAGCAGCAAAACGCCGACTATCAACTCAAGATGAGCCAAAACGCCTGGTTGCCTACAATTAGCGCCAACGCCGGCGAAGGCTTGGGCTTCGGCCAATCGCCATCCTACACGGGAGTCTATGTGTCCGACAATTCTTCGTCGGCTTCGGTGGGGCTCAACGTCTCGATGCCCCTCTTCCAAGGCCTTAACATCTACAACAACACCAAAGCCGATCAACTCAACCTCCAAGCCACCATCCAAGACCTTGAGGCCGCCAAGCGCAACCTCAGCCTGACCATCATGGCCTATTACATGGATGTGGTGTATTGCAAGGAACTCAAAGACGTAGCCAACCGTCAGCTGGAACTCTCCGTGACCCAGCATCAACGCACGCAAGAGCTGTTTGAGGTCGGCAAGGTACCCGAGTCGAACGTCTATGAAAGTGCTGCCCAGGTGGCCTCGGATCGCGCTTCGCTCACCGAAGCTGAGAACAACTTGATGCTTAGGATTTTAGACCTTACCCAAGCCATGGAGATCGACAATATCGAGAACTTCGACGTGGTAGCTCCCGACACTTTCATGACCGAAGACGAGTTGCCCTTGGCCTCTGCCCAGACCACCATCCAACATGCCTTGAACCATCAGCCAGAGATGCTGTCAGCACAATATAGGCTGGAGCAAGCCCAATATGAACTCAAAGCCGCCAAATCCGCTTGGTATCCCTCGCTCAGCTTATATGGAGGCTATTCCAACGGCTATTACCATTATTTCTCTAATAATAACGCCAACGTACCTTTCGCGGAACAGCTCAAGACCAATGGTCGCACCCAAGTCGGCGTTTCGCTCAACATCCCGATTTTCAACGGCATGCAGACCAAATATCGAGTTAAGATGACCGAATTGGGTATCGACAACCAGCAACTCAACATTGAAAACACCGGCAAGAAGCTGAAGAAAGAGATCCAGCAGGCTTATTACAATGCCGTGGCTGCCAAGCAGAAGTATGTCGCCGCTGACAACAGCCTGAAATCGTCACAATTGGCTTACGAATATTCACTTGCCGGTTACGAAGCAGGCAAATCCACATTGATGGAACTCAACGAGAGCAAGAACCGCCTTTACAAAGCCGAGTCGAGCCAACTTCAAGCCAAATACGAATATTTGTATCGCTGTCGCGTGATGGAATTTTATAACGATTAATTATAAGTGATTCCAAAAATTCAACATTAAAACTCTTGACTTTTTTAAAAACATGATTATTTTTGCAGTCTGAAAACAACATTTGTTATTAATCAGATAAAACAAAAATATCATGAGAGATTCTAGTTCACCCGCTGAGGTTAAAGATCCTGTTGCCGAAGCCCGTCGTTACGTGCAGAACGCCAAAGATATTTTACTTGAAAAAGCCGACCTCAACACAGAGACACAACTCTATCGCGACCCAAAATATATCCGTATGGCAGGTAACACCTTATGGAACGGGGTGTTACTCATACTTGAAGCTGTATTTCATGTCGCCAAAAACAAGAAAACTCGACCAGATTACTATGACTACCAACATGTCATAGCCCAAAGAGATTACAAACTGCTGGATTTTGTCACCACAGGCTACAATGTAATGCATCTGTCAATGGGCTATGACGGTGTTCTTAAAAAATCCATTTGTAATGACGGCATTCTTCTCGCCAACGAAATCATCGACCGCTGCGCTACAATGTTGGCGTCTTGATGTTGTTTCCATAAAGGAAAAACACTATCTTTGTCCTCTCAACAACGGATAAAGATGGAAGAAATCATCACTTTTCTCACCAACGTGCTCCACAACAACAACCGCGAATGGTTCCATGAGCACAAACAGGAATACCAGAGTGCCCACGCAAAGTTCAACGCCATTGCCGAGCAGATCATCGCCGGAGTGGCACAGTTTGATCCCGACATGCAGGGACTAACCTTGAAAGACTGTACTTATCGATTTTATCGTGATACCCGTTTTTCATCGGACAAACGACCGTATAAAACCCATTTCGGTGTGTTTGTATGCAAAGGTGGTAAGAAGTCGATGCTCAGCGGATATTACTTCCAAGTGCAGCCTCGTGAATCGGAGGATTACTTTAGCGGCAACATGCTCTGCACGGGGATGTACATGCCTTTTCCCGAGACCTTGAAGAGCATCCGCGAAGAGGTGTTATACAACGGTGAACCACTGGAGAATGCCATCAAAAAAGCCAAAGGCTTTAGCTTGGACACTTTCCGCAATATGAAACGCGTGCCCAACGGCTATCCCAAGGATCATCCCTATGCTGATTTTTTCAAGCAAAAGGATTGGTTGCTGGTGAAAGAGGTTGATGACAAGCACCTTTATAGCCCTGATTTGGTGGATTGGGTGCTGGACGAGTTCAAGAAGACTAAGGATTTTTGCCAGTGGTTAAATAAGGTTGCCGAATAGGTTTATCTTTTGGCCTTTCAGGCCGTTTTTATTTTCGTTATCTAAATAGCCCAGGGCGTTGCCCTGGGCTATTAGCTATTGCCCCTTCGGGGCGTTACGATCGCAATGACGTAACCTATTCCTTACTATTTCTCTCCTTGACGATCTCTTCCTGCTTGTCCTTCGGCGTAGGCGTGTATTGGAAGAACTCCATCGAGTAGTTGGCGCGGCCGGAGGTGAGGTTACGCAATGCGGTGGCATAACCGAACATCTCCATCAGCGGGATGAAAGCGTCAAGCTTCTGCGAGCCCTTGCGGAAACGACGCATGTTCTCAATACGGCCTCGGCGTTTGTTGATGTCACCAGTCACATTGCCGATGTAGTCATCAGGCGTGTTCACCTCAACCTTCATCATAGGCTCCAACAGCACTGGACTAGCCTTCATGAAAGCTTGCTTGAAGCACATCTGGGCGCAGAGCTGGAAGGCCATGTCGCTTGAATCCACTGGGTGGGAGCTACCATCAACAAGGACGCACTTCACATCGACCACAGGATAACCTGCAAACGGACCCTTGAGCATGGCGGCCATCAAGCCCTTCTCCACCGATGGAATGTACTCCTTCGGCACCACGCCGCCCTTACTGACATCAACAAACTCGAAGCCCTTGCCTGGATTAGGCTCGAAACGGATGACGGTGTGGGCGTATTGACCCTTGCCTCCGGTCTGTTTCGAGAACTTGTAGTTGCACTCGAACGGTGCCGTGATGGTCTCGCGGAACGACACCGACGGCGCACCCACTGTGACCGGCACCTTGAACTCGGTGTTGATGCGATCAACGATGATCTCCAAGTGCAGCTCGCCCATGCCGGCGATGATGGTCTCTTCGGTCTCCTCGTCGAAGTGGGCACGGAACGAAGGATCCTCGTTGCAGAGCTTGGCCAAAGCTTCGCTGAGCTTGCTACGGTTCTTCTTGTCCTCAAGGTTCACCTTCATCTCGATGACCGCCGGAGGAATATGGATGTTTTCGAGCATCAGCGGAGCGTTCTCATCGCAGAGGGTATCGCCCGTGCGGGTATATTTCATGCCCACCAAGGCCACAATCTCGCCTGGACCGGCCTCAGCAATCTCCTCGCGCTCCTTGGCCTTGATGCGGAAGATTCGGCCTACACGTTCGCTCTTGGTCTTATTGGTGTTATACACGCTCATGCCGTTGGTCAGCTTGCCGCTGAAGATACGGATGAAGGTCTGCTGACCCACATAGGGATCGTTGATCAACTTGAAAGCCAAAGCGGCAAAAGGCTCATTTTCAGATGGGTTGCGCTGGCAGGTCTTCTCCTCGTTGTAAGGATCGTGAGCGATGACGGCACCGAGATCCTTGGGTGAAGGCAGATAATCGACGATGGCATCGAGCAGCAACTGGATGCCCTTGTTTTTGTAAGCGGCACCACAAAGCACAGGCACCATCATCAGTTTGATGGTGGCCTTGCGGATGGCTGACATCAGCAAATCGGCGGGAATTTCCTTGTCTTCCAAATACAATTCAGCCACATCGTCATCCAAGTCGGCAACCTTCTCAATGAGGTTGCGACGAGCTGCCAAGGCTTGTTCCATCATGGCTTCGGGGATGGGACCCACAATGCGTTCTTTTTCGATAAAACGCACCGAGTTCATTTGCACCAGGTCGATCATGCCTTCAAACGACGACTCCGCGCCGATAGGCAGATGCAACGGCACGGCGTTGGCACCGAGATACTTCTGCATCTGGCCAACAACCTCGTTGAAGTCGGCACCGGTGCGATCCATTTTGTTGACGAAGGCGATGCGTGGAACGCGGTATTTGTCGGCTTGGTTCCACACGGTCTCTGACTGCGGCTCCACGCCACCCACGGCGCAGAACACGGCGACCATGCCGTCGATCACACGCAGCGAACGCTCCACCTCAACGGTGAAGTCAACGTGACCGGGAGTATCAATAAGGTTGATCTGATGGTCGTTCCAGTGGGCGGTGATGGCTGCCGAAGCGATGGTGATGCCACGTTCCTGCTCTTGTTTCATGAAGTCCATGGTGGCCTGGCCATCGTGGGTCTCACCCACCTTGCGGTTCACGCCGGTGAAGAAAAGAATGCGTTCCGAAACGGTGGTTTTACCTGCATCGATATGTGCCGCAATGCCAATATTGCGGAGTTTTGAAATATTCTGACTCATAATGTTGAATATGGAATAATTTTTGATCTGTTTTGGTGCGGCAAAATTAATAAAAAATGGGCAATTACAAGAAGCTTTATCGTTCAAGAGACAAGAAACTCTGCGGTGTTTGCAGTGGCATTGGCGAATATTTCGAACTGGATCCTACCTTTATCAGGTTATTATGGATCGTTTTGGCCTTCCTTAGCTGTTTTGTTGGGGTAATTGCCTACCTGGTTTTTGCTTTGGTGATACCGGAAGCTCCCTATAACTCACCAAACGTCGGACCAAGTGACGGAGATCACGTGGTTGGTTGACTTGTCGCCTTCAGCAAAAACATTCGAAAGGCCGTAAGTGTATCGCACTTCTACGTACCAATAGCTAATGGCTGCGGTGATGCCGTAGTCGATCCTATTGAACGTTCCTGGATCCCAAGGATCGATGTTTTGCACGGTCTTTTGGGATTTTTTGATGTTTTCCACCTCATCGCCTTTGAGGCAAAAACCGATTTGCGGTCCCACGCGGAAACGAACCATTTTTGACTCGTCTTCATCGTCATCGGTCCATTTCCTGAAATAGAAGTTCAGCAGCAACGGAACGTTGATATACGACGACTTTTCAAGCCATTTCACCTTGTCGCCATTCTCCATCACGACCTGTTTCATCGCCGTTCCCTGCCGGGAATAGACCACATCCAGATCAAGGCCGAAAATGGAACGCTGTGGAATCAAAGCCATCCTGACGCCAAAGCAAAAGTCGGTACGAAAACGGGTGCTGTCAACCCCACTGAGGCTCATGGTCGAAAAAGTGGGTCCCAACACCAATCCACCCCCAAGTCGCTGAGCACAGACAGGAAGGGCAAACAGGGCGATGGTCAACAAGATTAAAAGTCGGCTTTTCACGGCTTGTATTTTTCTTGTGCAAAAGTAATAATTTTCTTAATTTTGCAGGCATCAAATTTGAACTTATGGCATCCCAGTTATTTGGTACTATCGTCAAAGCCGCCGCGGAACTGAAAAACATCCCCGTGCAAATCAAGCAGAAGACCATCAGACCGGTGAAGGCCCAAGAACGTGAGTTGAAAAAACTTCTCCGCAAAGCACAATTCACCGAGTTTGGCAGAAAATATCATTTTACCGAAATCCTGTTGTCGAAAAACGTCACCGAGGCTTTTAGGAATACCGTCCCCGTGTTTGACTACAACAAGATGCACGACGAATGGTGGTATCGTGCGTTGAATGGCGAGCATAACGTCTCCTGGCCGGGAAAAATCAAGTATTTCGCATTAAGTAGCGGCACTTCCGAGGCATCCAGCAAATATATCCCCATCACCCGAGAGCTGAATTCCAAGATCACCAAGGCCAGCATCCGACAGCTGGTTTCGGCGGTGCGTTACGACTTCCCCAAGGAGTTTTACAACCGAGGCGTGTTGATGATCGGCGGTAGCACCGACCTGTCGTACAGCCGCAAGGGTGGCTATTACGCCGGCGACCTCTCGGGTATCTCGGCGGGACGCATCCCAAAATGGTTCGAGTTCTTCTACAAGCCCGGACAGCGCATCTCCCAGATCAAAGATTGGTCGGAGAAACTCGACGAGATGGTGAAAGCCGCTCCCACTTGGGACATCGGCGTGATTGTGGGTGTTCCCGCCTGGGTGCAGATCTTGCTGGAACGCATCATCAAGGAATACAAGCTGAAGACCATCCATGACATGTGGCCCAACTTGATGGTTTACGTCCATAGCGGCGTGGCCTTTGCGCCTTATGAAAAGAGCTTTGAGCGTTTGTTCGGCAAAAAGGTGATCTTCGTTGAAAGTTACCTGGCTTCCGAGGGTTACATCGCCTATCAGGTGGATTTGAAAAAACGCGTGATGCAACTGTTGGTTGACAACGGCATCTATTTCGAGTTTGTGCCGTTCAACGAGGAGAATTTCGACGAAAACGGCAATATCAAAGATAATCCCAAGACATTGACTTTAAGGGAAGTGGAAGAAAACACCGATTATGCCCTGCTGCTCTCCACCTGTGCCGGCACATGGCGTTATCTCATCGGCGACACCATCAAGTTCCTCCCCCCTGAAGGTCCGATCTTTGAGGATCGCCCGAGAAACGTCAACATCGTCATCACGGGACGCACGAAGCAATTCCTAAGCATTACAGGCGAACACCTGTCGCAGGACAACATGACCCAAGCGGTGGAAATGATGGCCGAGGAGCTGGGCGTGAATATCACGGAGTTTACCGTGGCGGGCATCAAACATGAAACCATGTACGCCCATCATTGGTACTTGGGCACCGACGACGACATCGATCCGCAAGTAGCCATCAAGAAGATCGACGAGAACCTCTGCAAGCTTAACGACGACTACGCCGTGGAACGCACCGAGGCCATCAAGGAGCTGTTTATCGACGTGCTGCCCACCAAGGTTTTCTATAAATTCATGGAAGAGAAGATCGGCAAATGGGGTGGCGCCACCAAGTTCCCAAGAGTGTTGAAGGGACAGCGGTATGAAATGTGGGAAGAATATTTAAGAAGTCAGAAATCAGAAGTTAGAAGTTAGTATGATAAGGTTTGTATTCGACGCCATAGTATTCGGTTTGACCTTAGCCATTGTGTTTGGCTTTGGCCCAGCCTTCATCACCTTGATCCAAACCAGCATACACCGTGGATTCCGTTCAGCGGCATGGTTTGCCGTTGGTGTGTTCGTCAACGACGTGCTGATGGTTGCCCTTTGCGTGCTGACTTCCATCCAGGTGGTGGCCAACAACGACCGCGAGATGTTCTTCTTCAGTCTTGGTGCTGGTATTATCCTGATTCTGTTCGGCATTTTCACCTATACCCGTAAAGTGAAGGAAGACAACTTCAAAGGTATCAAGGAGCGAACCGACGAGATCATCGATGAAAACAAAGAGATTTTCAAGAAAGAGGACGACACGCCAAAATGGTTCGTTTTCTTAGGTAAGGGATTCGTTTTGAACATCCTGAACCCTTTTGTCTGGATCTTCTGGTTCAGCACTGTGGCGGTCACTGCCGGACAGATGGAAGGCAACAAATTCCATGTGTTGCTGTTCTTCCTTATCGTGCTGGCCACCAGCTTGGGTTGTGATTTGCTGAAAGCCAAAGGCGCCTCGTTCCTGAAGAAATTCTTCAACGCCAAACGCATCCGCATCATGAATATCATCATCGGCGTCGGCTTGGTGCTGTTCGGCCTTTATTTCATCGTCAGCGGAATAATAAAGTTTATTTAAATATTCTCCTTGAATTTAATGTCCTTGACATTGAGTTGCAGTGTCGTCTTGCCCTGCCAATAGTTGTATTCCAGATGGTAGCAGATGCTGAACGGCTCACCGCTGTGGATACGCGCAAAGAGGTCGCCCTTTTGGAAGGCGATGCCTGAGAACACCGTGTGCTCTTCATCGCCGAGCTGTGTCATGGTGAGTTTCAGGTGTTTATGGCCACCCACGGGACGTGAGCCACCGGTATCAACGATGTTGTCGGACCAGAACACCGGCGCTGTGTTGCCAGGACCGAAAGGCGCAAACTGGTTCAAGATGCGCATAAACTTGGCCGTGATGTCGTGGAAATGGATCTTGAGATCGACTTCCAGCTCGGGCACAAGGTCTTCAAGCGTGAGATGCTCACGGATATAGGTCTCAAAACGCCGACGGAACTCATCCACATTCTCGGGTTTCATGGAGAGGCCAGCAGCATATTTATGGCCGCCAAAGTGCTCCAACAGGTCGGAACAATGGTCGATGGCGTCGTAAATATCGAAGTTCTTGATGGAGCGCGCCGATCCGGTGATGAGGTCGTTGGCACGGGTCAGGACGATGGTGGGACGGTAGTAGTAGTCGGTAAGTCGCGAGGCCACGATACCGATGACGCCTTTATGCCAATTCTCATTGAAGATGACAGTGCTACGGGCGTTGCGCAGTTCCTCATCGTCGGCGATCATGTTGAGCGCCTCTTCGGTGATGCCGTTGTCAAGCTCGCGTCGCGTATCGTTGAGTTCGTTGATGTTGGCGGCAAGTTTCAGCGCGTGTTCATGTTGTTCAGCCAGCAGCAATCGCACCGAGTCGGAAGCCTTGTCGATACGTCCGGCGGCATTGATGCGCGGACCGATCAGGAAGACCAAGTCGCTGATGGTAAGCTCACGGGTAAGCACGTTGGTGGTCTCGCCGTCAACACGGTCGGGATCGCCGTCACGACGATAAACGTTGGCGTGTTGCAGGATGGCTTCGATGCCTGGACGAGGCTTCTTGTTAAGCTGCTTCAAGCCGTAGTAGGCCAACACACGGTTTTCACCCGTGATGGGAACGATATCGGCCGCAATGCTGACCGCCAACAGGTCAAGCAGCTCATACACCTCATCCACAGGCAGGTTGAGCCGCATGGAAAGGGCTGTGATGAGTTTGAAGCCCACGCCGCAACCTGAGAGTTCCTTGTAGGGATAGTCGCAGTCGGAACGCTTGGGGTCGAGGACGGCGACAGCGGCAGGCAGTTCGTCGCCAGCGCGGTGATGGTCGCAGATGATGAAATCCACGCCCTTCTCGTTGGCATACTGGATACGCTCCACGGCCTTGATGCCGCAGTCCAAGGCAATGACCAATTTGAAATCGTTTTCCGCGGCATAGTCGATGCCTTTGAAGGAGATGCCATATCCCTCGTCGTAACGGTCAGGAATATAGAACTCTATCTTCTTCTTCTTGAAGAACTTCTTCAAGTAGGTGTAAACCAAGGCCACGGCGGTGGTGCCATCCACGTCATAGTCGCCGTAAATCAGGATTTTTTCCCCGTTGTCGATGGCTTTCACCACACGGTCAACAGCACGATCCATGTCCTTCATCAGGAAGGGATCGTGAAGCTGCGAAAGTGAGGGGCGGAAGAAGATTTTGGCCTCGTTATAGTTGGTAATGCCGCGTTGGACAAGCAAAGTGGCAAGGTTCTCATCGATGTTGAGAGCCTTGACGATTTCTTCAACCTGTTGGTTGTCAACCGTTTTATTTAAAATCCACTTTGTCTCCATTATCGTAATTTTGAATTTGTAAAAATAAGAATTTTTTCATATCAAAAAGAAATTTCAAAAAATAATTTTTTTTTGAGAAACAGGGTTGCATTGTGTCTCTATTTTTAATAATCTTGCATTATCATTTTTCCAAATCTTTTATCACTTGAAAAAAATCAAAACTGCCTTAATATCAGTATATTATAAAACGGGGATTGATACTGTTGTATCCTTGTTGAAGGCACAAGGCGTACAGATCTATTCCACCGGCGGAACGTACGACTACATCCGCGACCTTGATCCGACGGTGAAGACCGTTGAATCATTGACAACGTATCCCTCCATTTTGGGTGGCCGCGTAAAGACCTTGCATCCCAAGGTGTTTGGTGGAATCCTCGGAAGAACGCATCTCGAATCGGACCTACGCGAGATGGGTCAATATGGTATTCCAGCCTTTGACTTGGTCATCGTGGATCTCTATCCGTTTGAGGAGACCGTGGCGAGCACCGATGACGAGAGTGCCATCATCGAGAAGATCGACATCGGCGGTATTTCCTTGATCCGTGCCGGAGCCAAGAACTTCAACGACGTGCTCATCGTACCGTCGAGAAAGCATTACGCCGAGTTGATCCACCTGCTGGAGACGCAAAAGGGTGAGACCTCGCTTGAGGATCGCAAACGCTTTGCCTGCTACGCTTTCGCCGAGAGTTCGCACTACGATACGGCCATTCACCGTTGGTTCGCGCCCGACACCGAGCTTCGCTATGGCGAAAACCCGCATCAGAAGGGCTATTTCAGAGGCGATTTGGACGCTTTGTTCGAGAAGCTGCATGGCAAAGACCTGTCGTACAACAACCTGCTCGACCTTGAAGCCGGCCTTTCCTTGATCCGAGAGTTCGACACAACGGCTTTCGCCATCTTGAAGCATAACAATCCCTGCGGCATCGCCTGCCGACCCACGGTGAAGGAAGCCTACTTGGCAGCCTTGGCCGGCGATCCCGTCTCAGCTTTCGGCGGCGTGCTGGTGTGCAACCGTCCCATCGACATGGAAGCTGCCGAGGAAATCAACAATCTCTTCGTTGAGGTCATCGTGGCTCCCGGCTACGACAACGGCGTGCTCGACCTGCTCTTCTCCAAGAAAAACAGGATCATCCTGAGGCTGAAGGAAGACCTATACGACCGCATCATGGTGAAGAGCGCGCTGAACGGCTTCCTGGTTGAGGATCGCGACCTTCATACTGAGACGGTTGACGACTTCAAGGTAGTCACCACAGCGGCACCGACACAGAAAGAAATCGACGACATGATCTTCGCCAACAAGGTGGTCAAACATAGCCGTTCCAATGCCATCACCTTGGCCAAGGACGGCCAGCTGTGTGCCTCGGGCATTGGTCAGACTTCGAGAGTGGATGCCTTGCGCCAAGCCATTGAGAAGGCACATTCGTTCGGCTTCGACCTCCATGGTGCCGTGTTGGCATCGGATGCCTTCTTCCCCTTCGACGATTGCGTGAAACTGGCCCACGAAGCCGGTATCACCGCCATCGTGCAACCCGGCGGCTCAGTCCGCGACCAAGACTCAATTGATTGCTGTAACCAATTTGGTATCAGCATGGTATTCACCGGCTATCGCCACTTTAAACATTGATAACTTTTATCTTTTAACTCTTAACTTTTATCTTAAAAATGGGAGCTTTTTCATTCCTGAATAAAGAGATTGCTATTGACTTGGGTACAGCCAATACGGTCATCATATACAACGACAAGGTGGTCGTTGACGAGCCTTCCATCGTGGCCATCCAACGCGATACGAAGAAGATCATCGCCGTTGGCAAGAAAGCCATGATGATGCATGGCAAGACCCACGAGAACATCAAGACCATCCGCCCGCTGAGGGACGGTGTGATCGCCGACTTCCAAGCCGCTGAGCACATGATGCGTGAGATGATCAAGATGATCAACTTCAAGAACACCTTCTTCCCACCCAGCCTGAAGATGGTGATCTGCATCCCTTCGGGCATCACCGAGGTGGAGGAACGCGCCGTGAAGGACAGCGCCGAGCAGGCCGGTGCCAAGGAGGTGCGTCTGATCCACGAGCCTATGGCTGCTGCCATCGGTATCGGCATCGACGTGCTGGAGCCTACTGGCAACATGATCATCGACATCGGAGGCGGTACTTCCGAGATCGCCGTCATCGCCTTGGGCGGCATCGTCAACAACAAATCCATCCGTATCGCCGGTGACGACTTCAACGCCGACATCGAGGAATACATGCGTAAGCAGCATAACATCATCGTCGGCGAGCGTTCAGCCGAGCGTATCAAGATCGAGGTGGGCGCTGCCATCCCGCAGCTCGACAACCCGCCTGCGGACTTTGCCGTGCAGGGTCGCGACATGCTGAGCGGTATCCCGAAGGAGATCAAGGTGAGCTATTCCGAGATCGCCCACTGCCTCGACAAGAGCATCATGAAGATTGAGACCGCCGTGCTCAACGCCTTGGAACTCACACCTCCCGAGTTAGCTGCCGACATCTTCCGCACAGGCATCTACCTCACCGGTGGCGGAGCATTGCTGCGTGGCCTCGACAAACGTTTGGCCGCCAAGACCAAGCTGCCTATCCACGTGGCTGAAGACCCGTTGCGCGCCGTGGCAAGAGGCACAGGTATCGCCCTGAAGAACTTCGACCGCTTCACCTTCCTCATCAAATAAGGAATGTACAACCTCATACGATTCATACAAAAACACCATTTCGTGCTTCTCTTCTTGGTGCTCGAAGTGCTGTGCATCGTCTTCATGACGATGACACAGAACTATCATCGCCAAAAACGAATCAACACGACCAATGACATTGTAGGTAGAATCTATGAAACAGGCACGGGCATTGGCGATTATTTCCGATTGGGCAAGATCAACCGCGAGCTGGCTGAGGAGAACGCCCTGCTGCGCCGACAGCTGGCAGCGACCTCCGACACCACCAAGAGCTACCTCCAGGTGATCAACGCCGATACCATCTATGAGTTCATCCCCGCCCGAGTGGTCAACAACACGGTCAACCGGCCGAACAACTACATCATGATCAACAAAGGCATCGCCGACGGCATCGAAAAGGACATGGGCGTCATCTCCAGCAGCGGCATCGTAGGCATCGTGTCGGACGTAAGCCAGCATTATGCCTCGGTGATGAGCCTGCTGCACAGCTATACCACTATCAGCGTGCGCTTCAAAGACAGCGAACAGCTGGCCAACCTGCGATGGGAGACCACCAACTACCGTTACGGCATGGTGGACGACATCCCCACGCATCTGAGACTTCAGAAAGGCGACACCATCGTCACCAGCTCCTATTCCTATATCTTCCCTGAAAACCTGATGGCTGGCACTGTGATGGAACTCATCCCCTCGCCGAGCGGCACCCTCAACAAGGCAAAGATCAAGTTTGCCACCGACTTCTCAACGCTGAAAAACGTCTATGTGATCCATCATACCAACAAGGCCGAACTTGACTTGCTGATTCAAAACCAACCGAAGCTATGAATAGAAGTTTGCTCAATATCATCCGGTTTGTAGTGTTGGTGATCGTCCAGGTGTTGATTGTCAACCACATCCGTCTTGGCGGATATGTGCACCCCTATATTTATCTCATCTTCGTGATGCTGCTGCCCATCAACATGCCCGGCTGGCAACTGTTGCTTTCAGGGTTCAGCATCGGTCTGGTCATCGACCTTTTTATGGGTACCCTTGGCATGCACGCCGGTGCCACCACCATGATGGCCTTCTGCCGCCCCACGATCATCAAACTCGTGTCAGGCAGTCAAAAATTTGAAAACATCAAGGAACCCAATGTCAACCAATTGGGATTTTCTTGGTTCATACGCTATACGCTTTGCATGGTCGCGATACACAACTTCACGCTGTTCATGCTCGAAGGCTTCAGCTTCCACCTCGTGGGACAGGCCTTGGTGCGCATCCTGATCAGTGTGCCGATTTCCGTGTTTTTGATTCTCCTTATTCTCTATTTATTCTCAACAACAACCAAGAAAAAAGAATTCTAAATCATGGCAACCAAGGAAAAAAGTGTGTTTTTCTGCAAATCGTGCGGAAACGAGTCGCCGAAATGGTTCGGGAAATGCCCAGCCTGCGGCGAGTGGAATACCTGTGTGGAAGAGAAAGAAGTAAGAAGACAGAAGACAGAAGACAGAAGGCAGAAGACAGAAGTTGTTCCTATACCGATCAAAGAGATTACGAACGCTGAGGAGCAACGGATCATCCTGCCTTACGCGGAGTTGAACCGAGTGTTGGGCGGCGGTTTGGTGTTAGGATCGTTGGTCTTGGTAGGCGGTGAACCTGGAATCGGTAAATCAACACTTTTATTGCAGACCGCTCTTCAATTGAACAACAAAAAAGTGCTTTACATCTCCGGGGAGGAAAGCCAGACCCAGATCAAGATGCGCGCCGACCGTATTGGCATCAAGAATGAGAACTGCCTGATCCTCACCGAGACCGACACCAAGGAGATCCTAAAGCATTTCAAGGAGGTGCAGCCCGACATTGTTATCGTTGACTCCATCCAGACGCTGACATCGCCATACGTTGATGCCACCGCAGGTACCATCTCGCAAATCCGTGAGAGTGCCGCCGAGATGAACAAAATAGCCAAGAGCTATCAGGTGCCGGTGTTCCTGATTGGCCATATCACCAAGGACGGCAGCATCGCCGGTCCCAAAATCCTGGAACATATCGTTGATACCGTCTTGCAGTTTGAAGGCGACCGCCATTACGGCTTCCGCATCCTGCGCACCATTAAGAACCGTTTCGGATCGGCTTCGGAACTAGGCATCTTTGAGATGAACGCCACTGGTCTTCGCGAGGTCACCAACCCCAGCGAGTTCCTTTTGTCACAACGCGACGAAGAGGTGAGCGGCATCGCCATTGCCGCCACCATGGAGGGACAACGTCCCATGCTTCTTGAAACACAAGCGTTGGTGAGCACGGCTGCTTATGGCACCCCGCAACGCTCCGCCACAGGCTTCGACATCCGCAGGATGAACATGCTGCTGGCTGTCTTGGAAAAACGAGCAGGCTTCAAATTAGGCATGAAAGACGTGTTTCTGAATATCGCCGGAGGCATCCGTAGCGACGATCCTGCCTTGGATCTGTCGGTTGTGACCGCCGTTTTGTCATCCAATGCCGACATCCCCATTGACAATCGGTGTTGCTTTGCCGCAGAGGTAGGTCTATCGGGGGAAATCCGCGCCGTCACCCGCATTGAGGCCCGCATCGCCGAAGCCGACAAACTTGGTTTTGAGAAGATTTTCGTCTCCAAATACAACGCCAAAGGCTTGGATACCAAACGTTTCCATATCGAGGTGGTTCCGGTAGCCACGGTTTATGATTTAGCAACGGAATTGTTTGGGTAACTCGCTGATGAGCAACACTCCTTTTGTGCGATGCAAGGCATCCGAAACGAGATGCTCATTGTCTTGTTCGGTAACACGGAACTTTATCTTCTTCCCACTATTTTCGGGAATCACATGTTGTAGAGTAAGTAAAAGAGAACTTCGAGCCTTCACGTGGTTCTCAATCTCTGTCTGAGTCATGTTGGCGTATCGCCAGTCTGGATTATATGTTTCGTCCATTATTTCATTCTTTGAGCGCAAAGATACGAAATAATTTCAATAATTATTTGTTTTATTATACTGTTTTTATAAATAATACATGTATAATCAAATAATCACTTTTTCAACCGCTCTGGATTCTGCTGCACAAACTGAGCCCATTGCGAACTGGCTGATTTGCGGTTTTGTTTCGGCTTGGTGTAGTTGACATCTTTACCCCTATCGAGATAATGGCAGACGGCGGCAGCCAAAGCATCAGTGGCATCAAAATACTTTGGCATCTCGGTGAATCTTAACATGGCCTGAAGCATCTTTGACACTTGCTCTTTCGAAGCACTGCCATTTCCTGTGATAGTTTGCTTGATGGTTCGCGGGGCGTATTCGAAAATCGGAATGTCACGATACAAAGCGGCGGCCATGGCCACGCCTTGTGCCCTTCCCAACTTGAGCATCGACTGGACGTTCTTGCCAAAAAACGGTGCCTCGATAGCCAACTCATCAGGGTGGTATTCGTCGATCAGCTCCAGCATTTTCTCGAAAATCATTTTCAGCTTCATGGCCTGGTTAGGCAGCTTATTGAGCTTGATGACATCCATGCGGATGATGCTCAGCTCCTTGCCTTTCTGCTGAACCAAGCCAAAACCCATTACCATGGTGCCCGGGTCAATGCCTAAGATGATTTTCTCTACTTCCACCATCGCCTGAAGGGATTACATCAGTTTCTGATAGAACTGCCACCATTTGTCGGGCAACTCATTGCGCATGGCTTGTTCGTAATCCTCAATGGAGCAGGGAATGTAATGATGCCGCTCGTAACGCGCGTCGTCGGCATGCATGAACGACATGTCAATCCACCATTTGCCAGTGATTTTATGGCACAGGAAGATGACGTTTTCCTCTCCGTCGCCAATCTGCACGTTATAGCGCTTGAAGTCCTCGCTGTCCTGAGTCGGGATATCGTCTTGGCGCAAGCTAAAGCCTTCGATGAAATACCAGATCATCTCAGCAATCAGATTGGCCGTGCGTGAGTTGATGTCGTAATGCGGATTGTATTCGAAGAAGCCGATGGATTGCAGCTTGAAGTTCAAGCCTGCGTAACGGGTCATTTGGCACGCGTCATCGCCGTTGAAGCCGTTGGGCGAGGCGTTTTTCACACCCGGTGCATCGGCGGCACGAATGGCACCCATATCGATACTCACAATGTTGGCGTTGCGTATCAACGGCTCGGTACGCTCAATATGCTGCTTCAAGATACCCAGGCGATAGGTATCGAACAGCAACTGTTTCATCAGATCAACACTCTCATTGTCAACATAATACGACTGATAGCCAATATTGGTGAAGTTGAACAGATAATTCGGCTGATGCAAGATGATATGGCTCAGATAGGAATGGGAGTTGAGGCCTTCGTTGTCGTTGCCAAGGTCGAAAATCGGGTCGATGGTGGCGATGTTGATCAATTTGCCCGTTGGCTCATGGACCTGATACATGGTATAGGTCATGTCCTGGCTGCCACCGATGACGATTGGCAGGATGTGCTCTTTTAATAATTCTGTAAGAACCTGATTAAGAGCATAATATGTGTCGCTGATCTCTTTTCCTGCTTTGATATTGCCGAGGTCAACGATGTTGAGGTCTTCCCAATGGTTGAAGAGCTGATAGAAAGCCTTGCGGATGTAGTCGGCACCGTCGGCGCAGCCGTGATTATCCACGGCACCACGTTCTTCCTTAATGCCGATCAACGCCAATTGGAAGCCCTCAAGGGCGGGGAAATCCTCCTCATCGCGATAGATGGTGAGGGTTTCCCCGAAAGTATTCTTCCCGGGACGGGTGTTCGCAACAAAACATTTGTTAGGAACAGGTTCGAGGAATAAAGAAATATCCATATGAGTTCTTCGCCGCTTTACGTCATTGCGAGGAGCGTACTTTTATTTCTGATAAAGCTTCTGCCAGTTTTTGTACTCACGATCCTTCCACGGTGCGTTGTGGTAGGCGTAGCTTACGATGGCAGGAATGACGGTGGTGCCTTCAGCATAGACCATCTGCTGCAGTTCCTCACTCACCTTGCCCCATGAACCAGCTTCGAGCAATGTGGATGATGAGCAGGCACCGTCGCGGACGTCGGCCACAGTGATCTGGATGGCATACTTGTGCATCGGCACTTCGTGACCGAGGATCTCTGCGCAAACCACAGTGTCCTGAGCGAAATTCTTAGGGGTACCGCCGCCGACCATGAAGAGACCTGATTGTGGGCTGTTCATCTTAATTTCGGTGAGTTCAAGGAAGTCGGCCACTGAATCAATGCTCACGTAAGGCTTGCCGGCTTTCTTGCGGAGCCACTGGTGTTTGCCAATACCGAAACCGGCTGAGCTGTCGCTGAAAGCGGGGCAGAAAATCGGCACGCCGCATTCGTAGCAGGTCTGGATGAGGCTTTCTTTCTTCACGCCATGACCGTTGGCCAGCCATTTGCCGACCTCATAGAGGAACTCGCGACTGCTATAGGGACGACATTCAAGGGTGTCGGCCACATCGCAGGTGGCTTGGTCGCAGGCTTGCAGTTCTTCCTCGTCGATGAAGGTATCATAGATACGGTCGATGTAAAGCTCACGCAGCTTGGTGTCGGGGATGACGTTCTCCTTGGTGCCGATGTAGTGCTTGTAACCGAGGGCTTCGAAGAGGTCCATGTCGATGATGGAAGCTCCTGTTGAAACCACAGCGTCAACCATCTTGTTCTTAACCATTTCCACATACACCTGCATACAGCCGGCAGCTGAAGTTGAACCGGCGATAGTGAGGATATTGGTGCAATCCTTCTCAGCGATCATTTGGCAGAGAATGTCGGCGGCGCGTGCGGTATCGCGTGAGGTGAACGACATCTTGCGCATGGCGTTGATCAATTCAGTTGAGTCGTACTTCTTGATGTCGATATGTTCGACAACGTCTTTCAGAAGGTCTTTTTTTTCCATAATTATGTTTGTTTTAATTTAGAATTATCAATTTAGAATTTAGAGTCATTTCTTGGTGGTCTTGCGTTTGGGAGCTGCCTTCTTGGGTGCGGCCTTAGCGGCCTTGGGATCGGCTTCCACCAGCTTCAGGCAGTCGTCGTAAGTCAATGACTTGGGATCCACATCCTTGGCGATGCGATAGTTCTTCTTTTTATAGGAAACATAAGGACCGAAGCGGCCGTTCAGCACCTTCATGTCGGGATCTTGTTCAAAAACCATAATGGTGTTTTCAACGTCTTTTTGGCGTTTTTCACCGATGATCTCAATGGCACGCTCAATGTCGATCGTGGCCGGATTGTCGGTCTTGGCCAAGCTGAAGAAAGTATTGTTATGCTTCACGTATGGACCGAAACGACCTACCGATACGCTCACTTCCTTGCCTTCGAACTGACCCAAAATTCTTGGGAACTCAAACAGCTTCAATACCTCATCCAAGGTGATGCTCTCGATGCTCTGATCCTTGCGGAGACCGGCAAAACGAGGCTTTTCCTCCGATTCGGTATCGCCAATCTGTGCCACGGGACCGAAACGGCCAACTTTCACATAGACGTTTTTGCCCGTTGCCGGATCAACACCCAACAGCTTCTCGCCGCTGAACTTGCCTGAATTCTCAGTGGTGCTCACAATTTGCTTGTGGAACACACCGTAGAAATCCTTGATCATCTTGTTCCACTTGCGCTTGCCTTCCGAGATCTGGTCAAACTCCTTCTCCACGTTGGCGGTGAAGTTATAGTCAATGATGCTTTCAAAATACTGGAGCAAGAACTTATTGACCAGCACGCCGATGTCGGTAGGTAACAGTTTTCCCTTTTCTGCTCCATAGTTTTCCTTGCCGGTCTTCTCGGTGATCTTGCCGTTTTTCAGTGTGATGACGTTAAACGATTGGGTGACACCCGGGATGTCGCCACGGGTGACGTATTCACGCTTCTGGATCGTGGAGATGGTAGGTGCGTAGGTCGAAGGACGGCCGATGCCCAGTTCTTCCATCTTTTTCACAAGGCTGGCCTCGGTGTAGCGCAATGGATGGCGGGTATAGCGTTGCTGGGCTTCCATCTTCTCGAGGTCAAGGTTCATACCCACTTCGATTGGGGGCAGCACACTCACCTTGTCCTCGACGCGATCGTCGTCATAGCTTTCCATATAAACCTTGAGGAATCCGTCGAAGAGGATGACCTCACCGGTAGCGGTGAATTTCTTGTCGGATGAAGAAATGCCGATGTTGACGTTGGTGCGTTCAAGTTGGGCGTCAGCCATTTGTGAGGCGATGGTGCGTTTCCAGATGAGTTCATACAGACGGCGCTCGTCGGCGGTACCTTTGATGGTATGCTGGTCAAGATAGGTGGGACGGATGGCTTCGTGAGCTTCCTGGGCACCTTTGGTCTTGGTATGGTATTGACGGGTGTGGACGTACTCGGCACCATAGTTTTCGGTGATTTCCTTCTTGGCCATGCCGAGGGCGAGGGTTGAAAGGTTCACCGAGTCGGTACGCATGTAGGTGATCTTACCTGATTCGTAAAGCTGTTGGGCGAGACGCATGGTGTTGGCCACCGAGAATCCCAACTTGCGGGCTGCTTCTTGTTGCAAAGTGGAGGTGGTGAAAGGAGGTGCCGGGTATCTTGAAGCCGGTTTCTTTTCGATGTTTTCCACCTTATAGCTAGCCTTGACGCATGATTCCACAAAAGCTCGAGCTTCTTTTTCGGTGTCGAATCGGTTGGGCATCTCTGCGGCGATGGTATATTCCTGTCCGTTTTGGATGAACGAGAACAGTGCTGTCACACGGTAAGCGCTGGTCTGCTGGAAGTTCTTGATCTCTTCCTCGCGTTCCACGATGAGGCGCACGGCCACCGACTGCACACGACCTGCTGAAAGTGACGGTTTCACCTTCTTCCAAAGCAATGGCGACAACTCGTAACCTACCAGACGGTCAAGCACGCGACGGGCTTGCTGAGCGGCCACCAAATCCATGTCGATCGTACGCGGATTCTCAATGGCGTTCAGGATAGCTGTTTTGGTAATCTCGTGGAACACAATACGTTTGGTGTCCTTGTTCTTCAAATCCAAGGCTTCGTAAAGATGCCATGAAATGGACTCTCCCTCGCGGTCTTCATCGGATGCGAGCCAAATGGTCTGGGCTTGGTTGGAGAGTTTTTTCAACTCTGCCACCAAGGCTTTTTTATCCTCACTGATCTCGTATTCGGGTTCAAAATCTTTATCAATGTTGACGCTAAGCGTGTTTTTGTTCAGGTCGCGAACGTGTCCGTAGCTTGACTTAACGGTATATTCCTTTCCTAAAAAACCTTCAATGGTCTTGGCTTTTGCAGGGGACTCAACGATTACTAAATTCTTTGCCATATCATTAAAATATCGGCCGCAAAATTAGTAGAATAAAATCGTATGGGGTGAATTTTTTTGAATTTTTTTATTTTTGCGTGATGAACAATCTGATAAAAACGGCTATTGAAGCGGCTCGCGAAGCGGGTCGGGCCATCATGGAAGTTTATGCCCAGCCTTTTGAGGTTTACACGAAAGATGATGCCTCGCCGGTAACCCAGGCCGATCTTCGGGCGAGCAATATTATAAAGGAACGTTTGAAGCCGACGGGGATTCCTTTCGTCAGCGAGGAGGATTTGCCGCCTGACCGCTCCAAGTTTGGGCGTTATTGGTTGGTGGATCCCCTGGATGGCACCGCCGAGTTTGTGAAACGCAACGGCGAGTTCACGGTCAATATCGCGTTGATCGAGAACAAACGTCCGGTGTTAGGGGTGATTTACGCCCCGGTGACGGATCAATTGTGGTACGCCGTAGGGACACACAGCGTGCGTCCCATTTTGCGGACGCACGCTGTGTGTCCCTACACGGTGTTGGTCAGCCGTTCCCACCGAACACCCGAGGTGGATGAATATATAAATAAGGTATTACGTCCCGTGCATCCCGACCTGGTTATCGACAGCCAAGGCAGCAGCCTGAAATTCGCCCGTCTCGTCGATGGCACCGCCGACGTTTACGTCTGCTATAGCAAGACCAAGGAATGGGACACTGCCGCTGCCGACGCCATCCTCACCGCTGCCGGTGGCAAAGTCCTAAAAATCAGCGATGGCCAGCCGTTGGAATACGACAAAAAGGATTATCCTAACCCTCCTTTTGTGGCTTGGGCACCAAAAAAAACAATAACTTTGTTCCCATGAAACATCACCTACTCCTGATAACGTTGCTATTTCTTATGGGAAGCCTTAGCGCCCAAACCACCAGGGTTTATGGCAACCTCGGGGTGGAGAACGTGAACATCAGCGTGATCAACACGCAATATGGCACCAGTAGCGATGCCAAAGGACATTATGAACTGCCCATCTATGACCGCACCAAGACGGTCAACCTGTTTTATTCTTGCATCGGATATCAGGATACCATCGTGCAACTTACGACCAGTCGGTTGCAAAACGATTCCATCAACATCAGCTTCAGGATGCGGAAACAGGATTACAGCCTGCAGGAGGTGGGCGTGACGGCGAGCCGCGACTTTTACCGGTCGAAACGTGGACGAAGCATTGCCGACATGGCCTTTCTCGACGGCAACATTTATCTTTTGGAAAACAAGCCCAAGGCCTCCTCAATGGTCGTGCTGGATCTGGATGGCTCGGAAATAGCCCATGTGGACTACGACAAGCTCTACGAAAAGCTATACATCGACGCTTTCAACGATGTCATTCTTGTTGGGCAGGATAGTTGTTTGCAAGTCTTTTTAAATGAGCAAGATAGTATTATTCCGATTTCGGTGTTTTCAAGAGAGCTTTATCGTGAGAAACTACTCCGTATCGTCTGTGAGTTCAACAACGCCTACATCATCAAGACGGCAGTCCACGACAAAGGCCCATTCTGGCTCAAATACAACCACGGCAAGAGTCAGGAGTTCGCATATATCCTGAAAAACGACCCCGAACGAAAACAGCAACCGCTTTGCAGCTTTTTGGATACGATAGGCTTCGTTGGGTGCCACTCGCAATGGATGGCCATCCAGGCTGAATACCATCAGGCGGTGGCCGAAAACGATGGCATCGACCTTATCAACGAAGGCATTTGGGATGGCTATATGATTAGTCTGGGAGAAAACGGGAGCCTGCTGTTCAAAATACAATGGTACTGCAACATTGCAACGAAAAAAGAGTTTTGCATCATACCATTGATCTTCAGCGACTGTATTCAATTCATTGACGCGGATAATCATCAAATTGTGGAGATCAACAAGGATTTTGAGATAGCTTCAAGAAGACCATTGAAGATTACGTCGGGCGAGAAATACTTCAAGAATGAGTTTCTGAAGGACGAAGCCACGGGGAAAGCCTATGGCCTTTTCATCCAAAACGGAGTCAATTACCTCGGGCCTTACGATGCCACCCAAGGCACGGTGAACATGGGCCAAAAAGCCAGCAAAGCGGCTTATCCAAAGGCTTTCAAGGTGTATGGCGGCTATGCCTATAGCGTTGTCTATGACAACTATCGCGGTCAATCTGTTGTTAATCGAGTGAATATCAACCAATAACTATGGAAAAACACTATTTACTGCTCTTCTCACTCTTGGCCTGCTTAACAAGCCTGAAAGCTCAAAATCCCATTGTTCTCCAGGGAATCTGCAAAAATGACAAAGCCAAACCTGTTGAAAATGTAAGCGTTTACATTCAAGACTCCATCCTGGTTTCCATCTCGGATGAGAATGGCTGTTTTGCCTACAATCGCGCCAAAGTCGGCGACAAGCTCCGCTTTGCCCACATGGCCTACGAGCCGACGTATTACACCATCAAGGAAAAGGACCTCAATGGCCAACCTGTCAATATCAGCTTGAAGACCCAAAAACACGAGTTGGTTGAAATAGAGGTGACGGCCAATGCTCCGAATATCGCCTTCGACAACCCCGTGCGTAGCGTGCTCGACTATGTGATTGCCGACGACGGCATCTATCTCATTGCCTATCGCAGGCGCAATACCTCGGTGCTTCACCTCTCGTTTGAGATGGATACTTTGCACGAGCTGATCCTTTCGCCCGCTTACAAGAATCTGTTTAAGGATTTCTATGGCTTTGTCCATGTGGTCAGCAATGAGAACGCATGCCAGCTGGGCTTCACCGAAACCAGCGACGGAATAGTGAAGGATATGTTTTTGTATGCTCCCCTGCCGTTGGATCTCTTCTACAAGAATTATGGTCCCATCGTGGCAGCGTCCGACAGCGTGGTCATTACCGGCCGATATGCTTTCTATGGCACGGAGCAATACTATTATTGCGTCACCCCTACCGCCGACACGATGTATCTCCTGGAACACATTGTGGATGAGAAAATGCGCGACGATATCATCGACCTATACCGTTTTGGCGTTGACCAATTCCATTACTACGCGCTCAACTTCTATCCGACGATGTTTTACATCTACAACCCGATCTATGGCATCGACAATAAGTTTTATCTCTTTGCTTATGCCGACGACGAGACCATTGTTTACGATGCCGTTGGCCGTGAGTTGGAGCGTTACCCGCTCGTTTATCACGAGCAAAAGAAATGGGACGGTACCAAGGTGCAGGACAAGCGTTGGAAAAAATCCATGATTGTTGACCGTGCACAACGGGAGTTTTATTCCGTCTTCGTTAATGATGGTCTATGTACATTAATGCACATCGACCTCCAAACCGGCACCGCCAAACCCGTGTTCGACCTCAGCGGTTATCCCTTCGCCGAGATGCTCAGGGTGCACAACGGGGTGTTGTACTTCCTTTATCCCATGGGCAACAACCACCGGCAAGCTTTGTATCAAGTAAAAATTGAAAGATAAAAAATTTAAAAACACAAGCGATTAATTATCTTTTTTCAATCTTCCATTCCGAAGGAGTAACGCCGCAGGAGGCCTTGAAGGTGCGTAGGAATGTCTTTTCGTTGGCAAAGCCCGACTCTTCTGCCACTTGCAATAGGCGCATCGTGGGATTGTTTTGCATCAGTTCCTGGGCGTAACGTATCCGGTAGCTGGTCACAAAGGCGGGGAAGGAGGTGTTCAACTCGCCGTTTAGGCAAGTAGAAAGGTAAGTGGTGTTGGTACCCAAGGCAGCAGCCACATCGGCAATCCGCAAATCCTTGTTTCTGAAAAGCTGCTTCTGCTCCATCAACACCCTGAGTTTGTCACCCAATTCGGTTTTTTCGTTTAATTGGGCCTGCTCCACCGTGCCATTGGGTGTTTCCTCTTTCTGGCGCTTTCTTTTTCTCAGCACAAAGACCAGCAACAAAACCAACACAATCGTCAGGCCAAGGCCAATGGCGAATAGAGCTGAGTAATTTTCTGGTTTTGCATTGGGATAAAAGGCAAACACCGCGGCGCTACTGTCGTAGTTACTGCGATTCATGCCACCCGCGGTGACGAAGCTGCCATCAGGAAGCAGCAACTCATAGGGACCTACTGGAAGATCTTCCAAAGGCTGGGAATAATACATGGAAAGTTTCGCTTGGCCACCTTGTAAGGCGGGTTGATAAGCTATCTCAGCCAAATAAACATGTTTTTGTTCATCCAAGCCCATCAACCAAGCTGTTTCCGTTTCGGGAACAGTCCAAATGGAACCCATGTATCGGATTGCGCCCCAGGGACCTTCTTTGGGCAACGACTGTTCCATAGGCAACAGCGAGAAGCCGCTGCTATCGACAAGCAAGGGGGCGAATTGCTTTTGGTCATTGACGGCAAGGATCAGAAAACTGTTGTCCGCCACACGGCAGGCATCGGCTTGCACATTGCGATCCAATGGGGACTGCGGGTGCCATTCGTCTAACAAATCAACCTCAAAAGGTTCGCCTTTTACTTGGTCAACAATATTCTTGGTAGCATCGCCGTAACTATCATACGTGGCTCCAATAATCCATGCATTGCCGTTCCCCATGGGCAGAATAAACGGATAGCTGCGGTTATTGGAGGCGGTGTCGGTCCATAAGATGTTGCCGTTGTAGATTTCGGTGAAGTCGGTGGCATACCAGTTGCCGCTAATCACCACCGCACCATCTTCCAATACCAAGGCAGAGGCATGAGCCCGTTTTTTGTCCATGATGGGCATAGGGGTAAAGCTATGCGTAGCTGGATGATAGCGTTCCACGCCCCAGGACTGTCCAATGCCGAAATCCTTTTCATAGCCCCCCCCTATCAACACATCTCCATCGTTCAGTACAAGGGCAAAAGGCGTATCGTGTGTATAAAGGGTAGATATCGTATGCCAACATTTACCGTCATAATATTCCGCCGTGGCGGTAGGCACAAAGCCCGTGGTGTGCCCGCCGACGGCCAAGATATGGTTGTTGGCCCAAACCAACGCATGACCGCTTCGGGGTTCATTCAGGTCGGGGAGCCGTTCCGTTTCCATCGGAATAAAAGCGATGTCGCCTTGATGCAACACTTCAGCCGGTTGCTGACACGACCACAGCAGCAAAAGCAGAAAAAACGGTAGCAATACTTGTTTCATGCCGCAAAGATAGGTGTTTTTAACCCTCCGTAATTGCCTTTTGTGGAAATTGTCACCTGCTTTTGGATTATGTCACCAAGATTTATTGAAATCGTCACCTTTGTAAAACAGCAGGTTAGCGACGGCCTCCTTAAATTTGCACTAACTAAAATTTTATTTGCCATGCCTAAGTTTTGTGTTCAATGCGGAGCCCCGATACAAGAGGGCGTACGTTTCTGCACCAACTGCGGAGCTCCTATCGCCGCAGCTCCTCAACAGCCTCAATCACAGCCTCAGCCTCAAGCGCAACAAGCCTACCAACAGCCACAGCCATCTCGACCACAACCTAAAAACACTTACCAACCACAGAAACCGATAGGAAATTTCGACTGGCAACAATTCAAGCCAAAACTCACCATCGGGAAACCTCAGATCACTTTCATCAGCAAGGGCAAGCTTATCGCCATCGCCATTGGCATCGGCATCTTGATTTTAATTGCATTGTTTTCAAAATAACACATAATGAACAGAAACATCCTCAAATGGATTCTCATCGCGGCCGTCATAGTCGGTGCCGCAGGCTTTTTGATTTTAGGCGGCACTTCCTCAAAAAAAGAGGAAATCGCCGTCGGGCACAGCAAGGCTTTCAAAATTGAGCCCGTTGAGGGCATTACCATCAGCGCGCCCAAGAACGCCTTGGACAAGGACAGGGAGTTCAAGATTTCGCCGGTCAGCGACGAGGAATGGGAAAAAGCCACAAAGAAAGTCATGGAAGCTTCGCTAGAGACTACGCCGCTTCTGTGTTTCGACCTTGATGCCGGCATGAAACCCGACGACATTATGCCTGGCTATTTCCAAGTGACCCTTGATTTGGACAAATTAGGGATTCCAAAAAGCCTTCATGACAAGCTCACCGTATGGCGTGATGGTGGCGGCGACGATGTATATGAATACACTTCTTGGGTTGAAAACGGGAAACTCTGCTTCAACAGCGACCAAAACTGTTCCATTATTCTTGGTTTTGCGGTAGGAGTGCCTTTATTGGTAACGGTTATGTATGGAACTCAAACTTTCCAAAAACACCTTGCTGCCCTGCACTTGTATAAAGGATTCTTCTTTCAGCGAGATGACCTGGTCATCCATGAAATCAAGGACAAGTATGGTGATTTCACATTGTATTTCCGCTTCGGAGACACCGAGGAAAGCTCCCGTTTCCAGAGTTATAAGGAAAATGCCGAACGCTATTACAGCGAGTTCAATAAAGTGAAAAAACAAGCCGATGAGATTTACCAGCACAAGGTGGACAAAGAATATAAAACAGAACTTGAAGACATGGATTTCTGGCAAAAGTTGGTGGGCAGCAAAGCGGCCTATAACCGAGCCAAGGAAGCCATTGACAAGACCTACATACTTGACAGTTTGAGCAGCGCGAACAAGTATCTGCAACGCTACATCAAAGGCATGGAACTCCCAAAAAGCATTCAGGAGGTTGAACATTTCCTGAAAATCTCGAACGAATACTATACCTTAAATCAGCATCTGAAACCTCAAACTTCGAAAATTGATGTGTTTTTAGTGGATTCGAAAAGTGTCAGTGGAGAAGCTTGTCTCGTATATGTCGCTTTTAAAAACCCTTATATGGTGGTCAATTTCGATTTGCCTTGGGCTGATGACCCGCAAAGACAACACTACCAAAGAAAGGGTAGGTTTGAGAATCTACTGCTTACCATCAACCATGAGTTGCTCCACTATCGACAAAAAAGCACCAAATCCATGGACTATCGAACAGAGGAATCCATGGCGGCCTACAATGAAAAACATGCGGCCTATTTTTTTTACAACAAACATGAGGTGTATGCCAACCTCTTTTCCAAAGACCCTGAAACCAAAGCATACGTTGAGAAATATTACCAATGGGCACCAAGATCATATTATCAAGCTTTTGGTGCGCCATTTAACGATAAAACAGATAATGATTGGGCTTATACGTATGCCGATTTCATGGATTTCCTTCAACGGAAAACAAGGGGTGAAACCGACTATGTGAGTAACGCCTTCCTCATAAACGACTATCGGAAGAGCTCAACACCAAAGGAGAACTATATGCGCTGGTTCGACATCAAGGAAGAGAAGTTGTTCAATGACTATCTTAAAGAGTTTTGTTTTGATAGCATAAATAGAATTTTTTTTGTACAAATGACAGAAGCAAACACTATACCTGATAGACAACAAGACCTTGCGTTTAGCAAGGACAAACCCATCGTCGAGGTGAAAACAGGAAAAGGCGGGTTGGTGACGCGAACCTTGTTTGCAACAAGCGGTAGAGGCAACAAAGGTCCTATATTCAATGTGTTCTTGCTTCGAGAAAAAAACGTGTTTGCCGATGATATTGCTTTTATCGGTTCATGGGACAATTTTGCCCGCGATGCGAACGGAGCTTTTATAGGAACCGTCCAAGGCGATTATTTTGAGGGGAATACAAACACCTATAAATTCGGTTTCTTTAAGGTTCCTAATGAATCATTGAAAATCACGGTGGTTGCCCTCTTTGCCCCCGATGCCCCCGAAATCCGCCGCGTGAAGGACGACCAAATCCGCTTCGTTATACCCAAAGCTGCTCGGGCATTGACCAAAGAAGAACTGATTACAGGCGTAGAGGCAACTATCACCTTTGACGACGGAACCAAGGTGACGGAAACATGGTCGCGCATGAAATTCGGCAAGAGCGTGGACTGGCCAGGCTTGCCTGACATTGAGAAAAAGAGTTTCAAAATGACGTTGCACTGGTTCTATAAGGAAAACGCAAACACAATTTATAAATCCCCTGAATCAGAGCCTGCGACATGGAATAACAAGCCCAAGGATGAAAAACCGAAGGACAAACCCGTCAAGGTGGACGAGAAGAAAGGCTACTGGAAACAGGTGCAGGCTTCGGGCAATGTCCAAAGCAAGTCCATCGATGAATCGTCGATTGTCAACGGGTTAGCCTCACGTGATTTGCGCGGCATCGAACTGAAAAAAGTCAATGGCGAAAATGAGGTAGAGTTCACCGGAACGGCCTGCTCCAAAATCAAGGAAGACGGAAAGACACTCTACCAACCGGAAACCTTCCTTGACGGGTATATCAGCTTTACCGAGCCACCCAAGCAATGGCCTGCTAACACCAACTATACCTGCGAGTGGTACATCGCCGAAGACCCCTTCGTGAAGAAAATGGACAATCCTTTCACCTTCAAAGTGGAAAACACCTCCTCGGCACCCAAAGCCTGTGGGCAAGGCAAGGACAAGGTGACGGAAAAGAATTCCAAGACCGCCAAAGCCAAGTGGCTCAACCAAGAGAAGACCGTCTTCAAGACCAACACGCCAAAGAAAGACGACCCCAGAGCCTTCACCATCGTGCAAAAATTCACCATCAGCGGTGGCTCCAACTTGGATGCCGTTGTCTTCCTTTCATACGACTACGAATGGGTGGAAGGCGAACCCGAAGAAGAAGAGAAGGAAGAGGAAACTCCTCCTGAAGAAGGACATTGGCAGCTGGTCAAAACGGAGACGGACGATAGCCATCGACATTTCCAGGCAGAAGACATTTATGGCGACAAAAACAAAACCACGGCGACTATCAACGGAGGAAGCGGCAGTTATTCCATGCATGTCGATTGGTGGGGAGCCATCACCAACGGAAAACAATTCACCGGGAAAAACGGTTTCATCTACAAAATCAACCGTCAGTTCCATGGCGGCACCCCAAAACAGTATTACACTCCAGGGAAAAACTTCAACCTTTCTTGGGTGAGCGAAGAACTGCAGGCTGAGAGCCTCGTCGAGGAAATGCCCTTCAACGCGAAAAGCTTTGATCATTATCCCGTCGGAAGCCTGAGCTTGTTGGGCTACGACGCGTACCTTCTTCGCAAGAACAATAACCGTATTGCCTGCGATGCTAAGCGCACTCCCGACAGAATGGAAATGAATCTTGGCGTTGTTCCCGCAAAAGAAGCATATCCAAAGGGGTTCGTCATCTGTGAAGTCGTTGTCTTGGATTATCCTTCTGCAGCTGCTCCGGGATGTTATATAAACAATTATTACTTCTACGAATGGGTTGAGGGCGAGCCCGAAGAGGAAACCGCTCCCGAAGGAGGACACTGGCAATTGGTGAATGTGGAGGATGACAGTCGGTTGAATGGTAAAGACCAAGGTAGTACTGTAACCATTTCGGGAAGTGGTGGACATTATTCTGTCCATGAGGAATTCATGGGAGCAGTGCTTGAATGGAGAAAAAACAACTCAGGCAGCGGTGCCTATTGGGAGACAGGAGAAGTGGTTGTCAAATCCGTTGTGGATCGAGAAATTTCTGTAGATGTGCCCAAAAACTTTTATTATGGAAAAGAGGAATTGCTCTGTATAAATGAAGCTGCCGAAGAAAAAGAATCAGAGACTAAAGCTTCAAGAATAAAAGGTGTGGATTATCCGATGGCTGGTTTTAATATCTATCAGCCAGATTATCAGCCTCCACAAACCCACCGTAGATACCAGCCTGCAGCGTCTGAGCGTCAATTCCGGAAAAATCGGAGTGTTGGGAATTTAATCATTCCAGAACATGATGCGTATACTTTGGGAGAGCATTGGACGGATGGCTTTAAGATTGTTTTCTTCCTTAGTACCCCGATAGATGATTGTTACGTACGAATAATATACACCTACGAGTGGGTTGACGGTAAATAGAAGGCTGAACTCACGTCAAGATAAAAAGAAGTAATACCTCAACAGGAAAACAATATGAACAGAAACCTCCTCCAATGGATCCTCATCGCGGCCGTCATTCTCGGAGCCGCAGGATATTTGATTCTGAGCGAAACCTCATCCAACAGCAAGAAAGAACAAATCGTTGTCGGGCACAGCAAGCCTTTCAAGATTGAGCCTGTCGAAGGCATCACCATCAGCGCGCCCAAGAACGCCTTGGACAAGGACAGGGAGTTTAAGCTGACGGCGGTTTCAGAAAAACAATGGGAAAAAGATGCAAAAGTAGTGTCGGAACACTTTGGGGTAAAACCCTTTCTGGTCATGGACCTCGATGCCGGTATGGATCCGAATGAATTGTTGCCCGGCACATATACGGTTCAAATGGACCTCAAGAAAATGGGGGTGCCAAAGAACCTATGGCGCCATGTCAATGTTTACAGAGTTGCCCACGGCGGAAAGAAAGGCGATTGTTACGAATATAACAGCCGAGTGAATGCCAACGGCATCCTCTCCTTCGAAAGTAACCAAAATTCAGGCGTTGTCTTGGCCATCGCGTTTGGAGAGATGGCTTGGCAAGCCTTTGGCTATACGCTTATGATAGTATTGCTAAAAGCAGGGCATGATTGGTTTGTCATGTCAGACATAAGAAATTATTTCGAAGACCCTAAAGATGTGATGGTGGTTCCCATTGAAGATCCTAACGGTAATTTCCGTGTATTTTTCCGATGGAAAGACACCATGAGAGGACTTGAAGGCAGAAAAGCCTTTGAAGAAAACGAAGAGAAAGCCATGGCCCGTCTTGACGAGTTGGAAAAAGAAGCCGAAGAGGAATATGAACGCCGTGTCAACAAAATGGCGACAGGCAAAGAAAAACTCGACTGGTGGGAAAAGATAGCGAACAAGAGCGCCCGTGACGAAGCCATGAAAATGTTGGCAATAGACTCCGTACTGAAAGAACTGTTGCGTAGTGATTCGTTGTTGCGGGTATTAAATGCCGACCCAGCCAGCCAACTTCCTTTGGAGGTGGAAAAGAACATTGAGCAAATCAAACGAGCCAACGACTATTTGAAAAATGCGGCAAAGGTGAAGCCGTTGACCTATTCTATCGCCATCTATTTGATGAATGCAGCAACCATGGGGTCGTCAAACGGATTAAACACAACTCCTTATGTTGGGCATTGCTACATCAAGGTTAATATGGATGCCGGCTTAGAAAAAGGCGAATGGAAAAATGCTCCTGAATATAGCCAATCCGCTCTCCTCACGCTCATCCATGAGTGTTTTCACGCCCGTCAGCAGAGCAATTATTGCCATATCATGCCGATGAGGATGCTTCCGGCTGAAGCCACAGCTCCCGTTTTGGAAAAAGACGCGGCCAGATACCTTTACGAGAACGGAAGAATCATTTCCGTGAATCCAGATACCAAAGAAGGCTCAAGCATCCAATTTACAGGAAGGAGCCATCATTTGATTCACGCCATTCCCCTTGATAAAATATCGCCAAAAATCAACGGCATGGATGCCGAGCAAGGAGCTTCAGTAAGTTATTCATTGGCCGATCTTATTGAAATAGTTCGTGAATCTTCGGGCAAGAAAAATGTCGGGATGGTGCGCTTTTGTGAAGAATACTCAAGAAACAGGAAGTTTTCCGTGTTAATCAAAAAAGCCTTGGACATCGATGATGCCACATTCGAAAAAGGCTGGGAAGAATTCGTGAAAAACAAAATCGGCACCATTGTCTCCTCTCAGCAAACCGCAGAAACGCAAAAGCAGCAGAACTTCAAGGATTGTTGGCAGACCAATTTCACTTTTGCCGAGTCGGATCCTATTATGAAAATCAAGGTTGAGAAAGACAAGTATTACGTAAGGTCGTGGTATTTCGCCAATAAAGGCAAAGAGCCTTCCATCTATATCAAACCAGCCAAAGGAGGTTCCTATAATTCTCAAATCCATTTCTACTTGAAAAACGATAGTTTTGTGGACGGAAAAGAAGAACCTTCCATTTACATGAAAGATGAACCTTGTTTTATGGCTATGGATGTCGCCAATCTTGATTTGTCATGTAAAAAAGAAGATTTGGAGTATGATGTCGTCGCCTTCTTCCCTCCGGATAAGCCTACGATCCGCAAAGTGAAAGACGACAAAATCACCTTTATCGTGCCCAAACCAGCCCGTGCACTGACCAAGGAAAAACTCATCTCCGGCGTTGTGGTGACCTATAAAGACAAAAACGGAAAAGAAATCACCCGCGAAATCGAACCTAAGTATTTCGGCAAAAAAGCAACATGGACAGTAACTGGTTGCAGCAAAAAGGGTAATAGCTTCACGCTTTCTTTGCATTGGTTCTACAAGCTAGACGAACAAACCACCTACGTCTCGCCCGAAAGCGATCCTGCACAATGGGGTGCCAAAGGCGACCAGCCCGAAGAAGAAGAATTGGTACTGACCAAGGAACCCGAAACCAACTACTGGAAACAAGTGAGCAGTAGGATGACGATGAAAAACACTTCCATCGATGTTGACGAAAGCAACGACGACGAAGTGAGCAGCGACTACCGCAGCATCGATCTGCAGGCTGCCAAAACGGGCCGCAGCCTTGAATTCAACGGCATGGGCGCTACCGAGGAAAAAACGAAGGAAAACGGACGCGTCTATGTGCAAGATATTTTCATCGAGGGAACACTCACCTACACGGAGCCTCCAAAGTTCTGGATTCCCACACAGCAATACAAAGCCCATTGGGAAATCGCCGATGACCCCTACCTGACGAAAGTCAGTGATCCGTTTGTGTTTGAGGCGAAAAACACCAGCTCCGACCAAGCCGCCTGCGCGCAATCGAAAAAAGACAAGATCGACAACGGCCGCTCATCGGTAGGCAAGGTGAACTGGCTCCGCGGCAGTACCACTACCTTCGAAGCCCGTCATCCGGAAAAGAACGGCCCCAAATCGTTCACGCTGACGCAAACCTACTCCATCAAAGAACGACAAGGCTCCGACCTGATGGCCACCGTCACCTTCGTGTATAATTACGAATGGGTAGGCGAAGAAGAACCAGAGCCCGAAGTGGAAGAAGAAACCGTTCCAGAAGGCGGTGGCTGGAAGCTCGTTAAAACGGAGACAAACGACAGTCATATGACTTTCAAATCAAAAAATGGATCCATCGCAACTATCAGCGGAGGTGCAGGTGAATACACCGTACATATCGACTATGTAGGGTATGTTGATGTACTAAAAGATATTGGAGGAGGTCAAAAGGCAAGGATGCAAACTGATGAAAAAGATGTGGTTTACACCGTTGATCGCCGAATGCACTTCGACACTCCAAAATCTTTCTACCTCCCAGGAGAAAAAGGTCCTGGCTGCGTAATAGAAGAGCTTCAACGAGAGAAAAAAAGACTCGGCACCCCAAACCATTTAGAAAGTCCTAATGATCATTGTCCTACAGGAGAATTTCGTCTCGAACATGGTGATTTTGAATATAAGCGTACTGCCATTAGGTATAACTACTTTGATTTCTATTTAATAGAACAAGCAAGAGAACGGAAGGTCATAGAAGGAAGAACTATTCCTATTCCAAATGAAAGCGGTTGGGGGGATGGGTTTAAAATCTTTTTACTTATCAGCACACAATTCCCTGAGTGCTATATGACCAAAACTTACACTTACGAATGGGTGGACGGCGGCAAAAAAGCCGAGCCAGTCAAGGAGCCCGCCAAGGAAAAACCGATCACTGGCGGCCACTGGAAACTGGCGTTAACCTCGGTGGTCGATGAAACGGCTTCTTATACAAGCTCAGACGGAGAAGAAAAGATTCAAATCACAGGAAGCAACGGCCACTATTCTGTTCACGCCGAATATACGAAAAAAGGAAAGACCTACTGTACCATGGACCGTGAAATCAATTTCGAAAAACCCAAGTCGACCTATAAGCCAGAGGAAATTCTCAAACTGGAAATCACGAACGAAAAAGTCAAACTCAAGGGAAAGCCTGAATACGGTCTTTATCCCTACGGAGAACACATCTTTTCCAACTTTTACAAAGATGATTATAGCTATGATGCCATTCGCAACCCCAAGAAGGTAGTTTCGACAACTACATACGAAGTGAGTAAAAAGAACTGCTCTGCAGGTACCATCGGTTTTTCCATCCACGAACGCGCTAGGTTCGGTATGGCTGAGGTTCGCACTAATTATCTTTATGAATGGGTTGATTAAACCTCTGAAGAATCCAAAACAAATAAAAAAATGAACAAACTCAAAATATCCATTATGCTGCCGATGATCGGTCTTGGCTTGCTCACGGCTTGTGGCCTTTGGCATCCCAAGCCGCCTGTCGATAACGACCCCTGGCTCACGCCTGACGAGGCCTATGAGGACGAAACCGCCCGCACGGGCATGGACGGCGGCGCCTTCGTGACAAGAGGCCTCAAAATCCGAAATCCCGACAGCCTTGCCGCCTTGGAAGGTTACACACCCAATACCTACGTCCTCTCCAACGGCGGTTTCGATACGCTTCCCGACGGGCACATTGTTTATCGCCGCTACGACGACGGCATGCTGCGCTGCCGGGTCTGGGTCTTGGGTCCCCGTCCCGAATACAAGCTTTTTTACTTCAACGAACAAGGCTTCCTCGCCCCCGACACCATCGCCTTCGACGGCTTCAGCACCGCTGCCGACGGCTCATGGGACGAGACCAAGCCCCGCGTCAAATGAAAATAATTATTGAATAGCTACCTAAAAAACGACAACACTATGTATTGCGAAAACTGCGGAACACAATTGAAAGACGGAGTCAAATTCTGCCCCAACTGTGGGGCACCTCAGGCAGTAGGCCAACCTCAAGCCACAAACCAACCCCAAATGGCAAGCCAACCCCGACCTGAGGAGCTTACCGCCCGCATCCAGCTCTGTCCCGACGGCAAATACCGCTGGAGCTATGAGGTGAACCTGTGGAGGAACCCGAGCATCTTATTTGACCTTTTGAAAGTCTTTGGAGTTATTTTGTTGGGTATGTGGCTGTTAGTTGCTATCATTGTACCATTGTTCGATGGCCATTTACGTTGGCATAGGGTAGTGGATATCTCAGGAACATTCATCGGGATCTTGATAGCTTTGTTGGTGCTCTGCCTCATCGGCTATGTCATATCAGGCATCGTCAGCGGCGGACGCTATGCAGCTTACTTTGTGATGGACGAAGAGACGGTTACCCACCAACAGATGGATAAAGGGGTGAAGCGCACACAGTTGATTGCGGCCATCAACATGATGGCGGACGACGACATGGGTTCCGCTGCCCTCTTGACTGCCGCTCATTCGCCTTTCATTACCCCCTACAGGAGGGTGCGCAAGATAAAAACCCATCGCCGACGCCATCTCATCAAGGTGGACGAGCTGCTCACCAAAAACCGCATCTATGTGGAAGACCCCGAAGACTATGAGTTTGTGCTGCACTACATCAGCGAGCGTTGCCCTAAAGCGAAAAAAAAATTTAATTAATTATGGAAGAACATCAACAACTTACACTTGAAGCCATTGAACTCCAAACCGGACATTATCTCAGCCTGACCCACGCCCTTGCCGCGGCCCTGACCCGCTGCGTGATTTGGCGCCACGAGGGCACAGACGACAAGTACGACGCCCTTCAACTGTGCCGTTTTGCCGAGGAATTCGACAAGGAACACCCCATCCAGGACCGCTCGTTCTATATGGTGAGCGTGGAAGGCGCCATCGGTGTCAGTCCAGGATTGGAATACCTCACCAAGTGGATGTTCATCCCAGCCATGGACGAGGCCTCCATCGAGAAGCTTCAGGCCGACATCCGCCAGCTGGAGGAACAGGCCAAAGCCGAAGAAGAGGCCAAACGCAAGGCTGAAGAAGAAGCCAAGCGCGAAGCCGAGGAGAAGGCCCGAAAGGAGGCCGAAGAAAAGGCTCGCCAAGAGGCTGAGGCCCAAGCCGCGGCACAGCCCAAATTCTGTTTTAAATGTGGAACTCCATTTAAAAACCTGACCTCCAAATTCTGTGAAAACTGCGGAGCGCCGCGCAAATTGTAACCCACCATGGAAGAGAACCGCATGACCCTTGGCGCTTATCTGAAGGCGTATTTCCAACAATGCCTTGAGGTGCTGAAGCACCCGAAAATGCTGCTTTCCACGGCCATCATGGTTGTGGTGTGGGTGGGCTTGGGCATCCTCCAGAACAAGGTGAGTGAGAACCTGCCACTGTCGATACTCAACTTCCTGACCTTTGCCCAAGGTGGCCTGTATGGCGGTATTTTCGGAGCCATCGGCGGCATCCTGGGCAAGATTGTAGTGGCGGCTTTTGTCAATGTGATGATTGTGCCGCTGTTCTACAAGCAGAACCCCTTCGCCAACTTCAGCCAGGGCTTCAAGGAGGTGGTGGCCAACGTAAAGGTGAAAGGCACCGAGGCCATCGCGACCCTGCTCAAAGGCGCCGGTGCCGCATTGCTGCTCTACAGCATCTTCAACGTGACCCAGTCGTTCGAAAACAGCATGGTGGGCATTGTGAGTGCCGTGGGTGTGGTGGCTGCCGTGGCTCGCAAGGGCGGCTTCCTTTGGGGATTGGTGCTCAGTTTCCTAAACTCGGTCTCGAAGAAAAAGGTACCGACCTACCAGCAGATCGTGCACCTGCTGACAGGCATGACCATGGGCTTCTCGCTCGGCGTGGTGCTTTGTGTTTTTGGTGCCAACTGGGCAGGCTCCATAGGCCTCATCGCCCTCATCGTCGGCTTGGTGATGAGTGGCGGCACCAAAAAAGAGGCTGTGGCCGCAACCGTCTTGATGCTCTGTTTCCTGCTCCCAAAGGTGGAACTTTGGGCGGCTTCCACCAAAGGCAAATGGAGCCTCGTCGATGTCAAGACCGAAAAGAACCCGACCTGCACTTGGTCCGGCCTTCACGGAGAGCATACTTCCGTCACGCTTTCGGGCACGACGGCTTCCTACAGGATTGACTATGTTTTTGGCGATGATTCCGGGTATTATACCGGCAGCCTTACCCCGTTTTTTGGCTCATACGCTCCTGGCTATACCTTTGTAAGTGAAACCGCCGTCCATGTTGGGAAGGGAACCCGTTGGTTTGACATTGCCAATTGGCATTGGAACAAAGCCTGGGTTTCGTTTGCTGGGGTGGATAGAAACCAAGGAGCTATGATCGGCTGGGAACTTCGTGATGATTTGGGAACCTTCAATTTCGTTTTCCCCACAAGAGAGGATGTGGGCTCGGATCAATTCATTTTAGAGGAGACGGTAGAGGTGATGGATGCCTACATCCGCACCGCCTATTATTTTCAATGGAACGCCAAAGGCAAGGTGATTTCAAGCGCCGACGGTTCGGATGACGGTTGGGATGACTGGGACGATGACATGGAAATAAAGCTTCCGGAATGGGTCAACAAGCTTTTCGGCACCGACGGCAACCATACACCCGATGGCGTCACCATCATGATTGGCATCCTGGGCGCCCTTGGCGGCTTGGGTGGTGGCATGGGTGGTGTTCTCGGCGGCATCGGCGGTGGAATCCCCACGGGCAACACCACCGGCGGCAACGGCCCCCTCGGCGATGGCCCAGAGCAGAAAAACGAGCCTACGCCGGAAGAGCAGATGGATCGCTACCAAAAGGAAAAGGATGAACGATTCAAGAAATACGTCCACGACAACCCCGACGGCACCAAGACCTACATCGACCCGGCCACAGGCCAACAGCATACCCTCTACCCGGAATACAACAACGAAACAGGCGAATTTACGCATTGGAAGAACGAGAACGACTCGACTTACGACGAGGAGAAGCTCAACGACTGGTTGGCCTGGCGTGAACGCAACAACGAGACTTTTGCCCAAGATGCGGCACAAGCCCAACGGAACCTAGAAGAGCAGCGGGCCATGAACAAGGCGCAAAACGACTATGACCGTGAGCGCGGAAGCTCCGCCATGGCCGACAAATGGAAGGCCGACAAGGAGCGAATGCAGAAAGAATTCGAACACGAGATGCGCCTCCGTGACTATGCCTGGAAGAAAGGCCTGACCGACACCGACAAGGAAACGCTCACCAAATCACTGCTCAAAGACAGGCACGAGGCCTTGGAGGATGGCGCACAAGCCATGAATGACGCCGCTTACTGGAACGATGCCGTCAATTACGCGGAAACCACGGAGCGCATCGCCGACACCACAATCAACGTCATGGGTGAGTTCCCGGGCAACCGTGGTGTCAAGAACTTCTACAACGTCCTGAAATCGGTGGCCAAGCACGGCATGACCGGTGCCGTCAAGGGCCAAGGATGGGGCGAAGTGGCCAAAGAAGTGGGCGTCGGCGCCGTTGAAGGTGGTTTGAGCGTGTTGCAAAACCAGGAGATGACCGGCGTGTTTGGCACCTCGCTGCTTGGCAAGATCACCAAAGCTGGCGTGAACGTGGGTGCTGAGTCGCTCAAATCAATCATCAACGACGTCATGGACCCGAACAAGAGCGCCTCCGAAATCCTCGACAACGCCACCAATGCCGGCCTCAACCGCATCCTCTTTGAAGGCGTGGGCGAAGCGGCGAAAGGATTGGGCGGCCTTGCCTCCGACGCCACCGAAGCCGGTGCGGGCGAATTGGGCTCCTTCAGCCAGGAAATGGGCTTCCATAACCCGGTAGCCGACACCCTGGGCCATGAGCTCAATATATTAAGACGCAAACTTTTTGGAGCATAGAACAATACAAAATAAATTGAAGCATATGAAAACAAACCTGAAAAAAAGTCTTTTAACAGCACTGATGCTTTGCTGCGCCCTCCAAATGGCTTGGGCCGATAGTTGGAAACTCACAGGAACCAAGGTGAACGGCACCGGTGGACGCTGGGAAAACGGCCAAAAAGTCCGTATCGACTGTTCCTATAAAAAAGGCGTATTCCAATACGAGCGCAAAGTCACCAACGGCACCCAGATGGATGTCTATTCCTCCAAGGCCACATTCAACGAACCCCAAAAGAGCTATGCCCCTGGCGAGGATGTTTCGGTGCAGATCGTTTTTTCCGAGAAAGGCAATCGGCACGATTTTGCACCTTACGCCAAAGTGACAGTGAATGGCTATCCAGCGACTGATGCCGCCGGACGCAACCAAGTGACCCCACCTGAGACTGTGACCCTGATGTCGAAGACCCCCTCAAGCGGTGCACAGATGACCATCGTGTATGCCTGCAACGGCATGGAGGCAACATATACCTACGAATGGGACGGCGAAATGGTGGCCGCCGCCAACAACACTTCGTATGATGAAGCTGAAGTGACGGAAACTAACGAAACCTGGGAATCGTACGATGAAGATACTGAAATGTCCGACGGCGAGGAAACCGAAGCTTTTGAGGAAACCGAAGCTTTTATCGAAGAAGAGTATGAAGAGTCGTACAACGATGATGTTGACGACAATGAGGAGGAATGGGAAAACGATGAGGAAGAATGGGAAGACGACGATGAGGAATGGGAAAGTGAAGAACATCGCCCGATTGTCAAATACTTGATCGTCCTTGGCATTGCAGCGATCCTTATTGCGTTGATACTCTTTTTATTCAACAAGAAAAACAAAAAAACCGTAGATAAAGAAGTTTTTATTGAGGAGGAAGAACCCATGATGGAAACACCGAAACAACACGTATGCCCCAATTGTGGCGCGCCCATCACCGAAGGCGGCCGCTTCTGCGAAGAATGTGGCACTCCGTTACAACCCAATGGTCCTAAATCCAACATAACCTACGGTCTCACCATTTTGATGCTGGTGACCCTGTTGCATAGTTGCAGTATCGTCAAAGATATTGACAAGGCTACGAATCCCACCAAAGTATCGGCAAAGAAAGCTTCAACCACCATGTTGAAAAGCAGCGGTGCCAAAGGGGTGAAAGTCTTTACGCTCACCAACGTTGACAGCAAGGACCTATCAAAAGAAGACACCAAGCAGCTCAAGTCCTTGGCCCGTGAAATCAAGGGAATGGACTCCTACCAAGTGACTGTCATCGGACACACCGACAACATCGGCACCTCTGATGTGAACGAGGCGGTATCCATCAAACGGGCCCGTTTGGTAGCCGATTACTTGAAGAAAAAAGGCGTCCAGAACATCACCACGAGCGGGGAGTCCTATAACCATCCGGTGGCTGGTAATGACACTCCTGCCGGACGAGCCAAAAACCGCCGCGTGGAGATCTACGTATCCACCGTCGGAAAGTATAACCCTTACAAGTAAACCTTATTGAAGTTGTCGCTCAATTTCTTTCATCAGCTCTTCCCCTTCGAGGTTGCGGGCGACGATCATACCGTTTTTAATTAATGCGTTCTGCGGGATGAAGGCAATGCTGTATAAAGCTCCCGCTGCGTTGTTCCAACCTTGGAGGTCGGAGACCTGAGTCCAGGTAAGGCCGTCTTTTTCAACTGCGGCGAGCCAGGCTTCCTTGTTGGTATCAAACGAAACGCCGAGCACATCGAAACCTTGGTCGTGGTACTTCTGGTAAGCGGCCACCACATCGGGATTGGCCTTGCGGCAGTCGGGACACCAGGAGGCCCAGAAGTCCACCAATAAAAGCTTGCCCTCGGCCAATACAGAAAGCGTCACAGGGTTGCCTTCAGAATCGTTTTGGGTGAAATCAATCATCGGCTGACCGGCTTGCACGCGTTCCAGTTTCTCCACATATTCCTCTGCCATGGTCAAGGTGCTGGAGGTGTAGGTGCTGTCGGCATGATGGATGTTGTCGATCATAGTGCGCAACTCGCAGGGACCGAACGCCCATTTGTAGCGATACATCACATAATGCGCCACGGGATCGGTAGGGTTGTCCCAAACAAAGTCGAAGCAATGCATCTTCAGGATTTCCTGAGCGTCGGCTTCGGCCATGGTGCTATCGGCTTCCAGCTTTTCTTCCAAGGCGTTGTAACCATCGGTGAAAGCCACGTAGCGGTCTTGTGATTTTGAGCCTTTTACCGTGATATTATTGGGGTTTTGCGCATCGCCCTCAATGAATACATCCTCATTGTCGGTGAAAAAAAAGTAAGGTCTCCGCCATCCTTGCAACATTATGGCATACATTTTGCAATAATCACTACTCGGAGTCTTGAAATCTGCTTTCCAATTAATAAGAACCGCTGAATCAAGTACTTGCCCATCGTTCTGAAGATAGACTGTTTTGCCTTCGGTATTGGCTAGATCGACATGGATTGTGAAGGTTTGTTGTTTGTTGCATGAGACCAGCATCAAGACGGCTGTCAAGGAAAGAAATAGTTTTTTCATATTATTTTAAGCTTTTGCGTGCAAAAATAAGATTTTTATATAAATTTGCGTTTGAATTTCATTAACAGTTGCGCCCGACACGTATCAAGGGATCAAATCATGAAGAAAATTTTGACTTTTGCTGTTATGGCATTATTGATTGGTGGTTTCGCTTTCAACGCCAACGCACAGAAGAACACAAAGAAAACCTCAAGAACAACTTCACCTAAAAGCGAGGTTGTAAAGGCCGTTAAAGGAAACGACTGCGAAAAGGAACTCAAAAACTTTGAACAGGCTGTTGACAAGTGCGTTACTCTTTACGAAAACATGAAAAATGCCGAAAAGGAGAATGGCAAGATTTCTCCCAAGAATTTTGATGAAAGTCTGGCCAAAGCCGAAGAATTGAAGCTTAAACTTGAAACCAAAAAGGATCAGTTAAGCAGATCTCAGGTTGACCGTTACAACAAGGCTTGCGAAAAGTTACAAACAGTTTATAAGAAAGGCTAAATGGACGTTCCTTTAGACGATGTGAACTCGCAGTTCACATTCACTTATAACGACATCAAAGGCACCGTACACGTCGTAGATCATCTAACCGGTGAAGAATACGATCTACTGAAAGAAGACACCGGATGGTTCGATGCAGAGTTTAAGTTTGATGTCTAACACAAAAATCGGAGAGTGGTAACCACTCTCCGATTTTCTTTAATGAGGTAACCCTCAAAAGGCGCCTAGCGTTACTCCCGAAGGGAGTTATGCAGCGCCGTTGAGGGTTACCTCATACTAGCTATTTCACCACCAATTTCTTGGTTTCTACAACGCCATTGTTATCAGTGATAGCCACAAGGTAAATGCCCTTGTTCCAGTCGCTAGCGTCGATGGTAACCATCTTGCCTTGCTCGGCGTAAACCTTCTGGCCTACAAGGTTGTAAACCTCCACCATAGCCACATTGGCACCTTCAACAGTGAAGTTGCCTGTGGTCGGGTTAGGATAGAGCTTGGTTTCGGTGGAAACCTCGGTGATGCCTAATAAGGTTTCATCAATATAAATACCAAATTCCAATGTGTTTTGATTGGACTGAACACGCACGGTGGTAAATGCCGGTTCCAGTCTAATAGCATTTGGATTGATGCTTAAATTAATAAAGAAGTTTTCTCCGGCAGACAAAGAATAAGGCAACTCTTGCAACGGTTCAAGGATTAAGTATGATACACCTGTTTGGTTTTCTTCCATAATTGAGGTAATCTCGATGGGCGTATTCGTACCCGTGTTGCCATTGCTCATTCCTATCGTTAATGTTGGTTCTTCCATAAAATAAACGGTTTCCCAAGTATAGAAGCCACAGTCTATGGCAGTATCCAACACTTCAACCATTACGGTGCGTGTACCTAACGATGTGTTAATGTCAATCTGTGCTTCGACATAACCTTTATTCCCTTTAGGAAGAATCGGAATAGTTTCAAGAGCAACGTTTACTTCAAGCGTGCTTCCAGGGGTTAATGTATATGGAAGCAATTCAGCGAAATTGATTCCCAAATACTTATTATTTCCAAAGTTATAATTAATATCATAATCCTCAATCACAACATCAGCTGAAGTTTCATTGGTGATGTAGAACGGAACTTCTTCCCAGTTACTTGTTAAATACACTGGTGAAGGAGAAATCACCAGCTCGCCCGAAGGGCTGTGAGGGCCAACGGTGAAATGGTGCGGGTCGAGCTCAGCAAAAACTGGCTGTGTATAACGATGATTCGACTCGTCTGCGCCAAACACGTAATAGTCAATCTCGTCGCCACCTTGGAAACCGGTGATATTGCCAACATATTCATCAGGCTCGCCAGTGGCTGTCATGTGTGCCACCTGGTAAGCGCCGCCGTTGATGCTATAATAAACAAGGAGTGAATCCGACTTGAGGGGTTCGCCGCTGTAGGCGATGAACTTACTCACCACGGGATACTCGGCTTGCCATTCCTCTTCGCCATGATACACATCGCGGTGATCGACAAACAGCATTTCGAAGTCCATCACGCCACGGGTGCGGCAGTGAAGGGCGTCGGTGTTTTCCCAGCCAATGCTCCAGTCGTTGTTGGTCACTCCAACGATGTTGTAACCTGGCATAGCCTCCTGATAAACTGCCAAAGCCTGCTGGTTGTAATTCGAGTTGGTACCCAGCGGCACATACACCGACTTGTTGAGAATCAACGAGTTGGTGTAAGGTGCGAGAGTGCTTCCACCTGGTTCATCAACACGATAAACGTGGTAAGGATAGCCCCAGCAGCAGTTGGTGGTTTCGAAATACTGAGCCACGCTTTCGTAATCGGCATAATGTGAGTTGCTTTGCGGCACACGGGCAATCAAGATCTTGTCGGGAGCGAGGTACTTGCCCCAGCAGTCCACGTGAGCGATGTAGTCGCCTTGCGGGTCGATGGTGACATGATAGGGATCGATGCCCAAATAGTCACGCATCTTCTGACGAACATTGGCTTCGTTATTGCCGTTTTCGTTGAACACCAACTCGTCGCTCACACCGTGGCCACGGCCGTCTTCCATCATGTTACCGCCAGTGTGCTCGAGGTTCATGCCATACATTGGGATTTGCCAGTAGTTGGCGAACACACCCGACATGTTGTCGTCGTTCGGGCGGGGACGGTTGTAGATGTTATCGACAATGGCGGGGTTGCGGTCCTCAAAAATATACCACGGACCGTAGTCGCGAACCCAGTATGAGTCGGAAGAGGCATTTACAAAATGAACATTGCTCATGTTGACACCGGCACTCTGGAACGAGCTTTGTGCACTGCTCTGATATGACGATGAAACGATGCAATACACCTGGCAGTTGTTGGCCAGCTGCACGACCAAGCTGGTGGGAATACCCAGAGGGTAACGGATCATGACACCCTGCATAGGCTCAAATTCAGCCACAAAACGAGGTGTGCCTGTCGGAGGAGGTGTTTCGACAAAATTAGTGGCCCTGACAGGGGTGTTCATCTCCTCTTCGGAGAGGTAGTGCCAGCGCGCCCAGTCGGGTTTGCGGTCTTGGGCTTGGACGGTCATCACGGCCATCAAAGCAACCATAGCGATCAAAGAGAAAAATCTTTTCATGATATTGTATTGTGTTTGTTTTCCTTGAAGCGGCAAAAATAATATTTTTTTTTATTTTTGTGGCTGATAATCTTAGGAATAATGAAAGCCTCCGTATCCTACCAAGAGCTTCAAAAGCTCGTCACCGAACAGACCAAACAGCCCATCAGCTTTGAATTTGTTGATAATAAAACATTAAAAGTGTTGTACGAGTTGAATCTCGGTCTCATGAAGAAGAAAATCGGCATCGACCTTAAGGTGTTGGATGTTGTCGGCACCGATTTAAGGGTTCAATATTCCGGCGGTTTCGGCATGGATGGCTTGGTTGGAATGGCCTTGAATATGGTTCGTGACAAGATTCCGGCGGGTTTGTTGGACGAGCAGCCCAACCATGTGTTACTGGTGCATCTTGACAAGATTGACAAAGTGAAGCCTGTGCTTGAACGAATTGACTTGAAAGACGTCAACATGCTTGCTGAAGCCTTGGAATTGGTGGGAGACTTGAAATGAACCCATCAATGCTACCCCGCGCTTCGGCGATTCCGAGTTTTTTGCGAATGTTGGTGCGGGCTTTGCCGATCATGGCGGAAGAGACCTTCAGGATGTCGGCGGCTTCCTTCACTGAGAAGGGCATCATCGAAAGGATGCCAACCTTGAACTCCGATTCGGTCAAGGCGGGCTGATGCTCACGGAGGCGTTGGACAACTTCGGGATAGACCTTGTTGTATTCCTCAAAAATGGCTTGGTAGGCGTTGTCGGCCTCGCGACCGCAGACACAGGACTTTAGCTTTTGGAAAGAGGCTTTGTCGATATCCTTGTTTTCCCCGATGAGGAAGATCTTGTAAATCATCATGGTTCGCTGAAAAAGGTTGTCGCGATTGGATTCGACCAAGGTCTCGGATTCCTTTTGCAGTTCGGCGATGTTCAGGTTCAACTCGGCGATGGTTGCCCGTTTTTGTGCGGAACGGTACAGGAGGAAAAGCACCAACATCACCGATGCCGCCAAAGCCAAAAGGATGATATTGAGCATTTTCCTACGGCGCAGGAATACGGTGATCATGTTTTCGGCATGGTCCAAGTCGCCGTTCAAGGTCGTGATGGTGGTCTGCACCTTTTCCATCAGTTGGAGGTCTTCGCTTGCCCTGGCCGTGACAATGGCTTCGTCCAAGGCTTTCATGGCGGAGTCGTAACGTCCTTGTTCCCAATACATGCAAGCAGTATCGAGCGATGCCATGGTTCTTGCTTCAAACTCGTTCATATCCATGTCGGACTTCACGTTGCAAGCCGCCAACAGCGCAACGAGCATGAATGTGATATAGCATCTCGACCGATAAAGAAGTTCAAGCATCATCATATAATTACAACGCAAAATTAGTGTTTTTATTCTAATATTGACGTTTTATCTCCCTGCGGATTCTCCACCATTTTGCGCCTCGTTTTCCAATTCGACGTTGCCGAAACGCAAGGTGAATCCTGCGCAAACGCACGAAGAGTTGTATCTGGAAACGGAAGTGGAGCTGGCCGTGGGACTGCTGACGATGGTCTGGTTCTGCAACAAGCCGAACAGGTCGTAACCGTTGACAAACACCGACAATTTATGATTGAAAAAATCGCTACGCAAGCCACAGTCGATGGAATAGCTGCTACCCTTTTGCCCGAATAAGGTCTGCGTGGGCGAGTTGTAATAGGCCGAAGCATGAACCTCCAAGCGATCCCAAAGCTTCGACCAAAAGTTCAACCGAAGGCTGTAGCAGAGCATCCTGTTTTTCACCCAATCGTCATTGCCGTAACTGGTTTCAATGTACGAGTCGTAGAGGTTGGCATAAAACCTCATGTTGAGCATCCCGTTGGGACGGTACATCATGTTGAACTCGCCGCCGGCGTTGTAGGACCACCCCACGTTGACGGGGTGCTGGAAGGTGACCACCCGACCATAATAGTCGTGATAGGCCGCCTCGCTGATATAGTTGATCACGTTGCTACGGCCTTTGTAATAGCCCGTCAAGCCCACCGAGCCGAAACTGTCCCAATATTTTGTCCAACTTCCCTCAAGGTTGTGTGTGAACACCTGTTGCAAGTCGGGGTTGCCCGTGGCAAACAGCTCCTCGTCGAACTTGATAAACGGACTGAGCTGCTCAGCTGTGGGGTTTTGGACGCGCATGGAATAGCTTAGCTTGAAGTTGTGCATCGAGGCGGTGTGGTAAGAAAGTTGCAACGACGGCTTGACATTCCAAAAATGCGTGGTATAGTCATAGGAAGGGGCGGTGGGATAGGCGATGGCGGTTTGATAATACAGCAGACTCACGCTGGGCTGCACTGTGAAGTTGCCGAAGCGATGCCGAACCTGAACGTAGCCGCCCATGGAGTGATCCACGTTCCTGAAACGATACGACATCACCGAATCATGGACATAAATGCCGTTGGCCAGGCTATCCAACGAACAAACCACGTCTTTTCCCTCCCAGCTGGTATTTGCTCCAAGGCCGATTTCTCCATTTTTGGAATACGGCAGGTTGTAATCCACATTGGCCGAAACCGGGATGTTGGTATTGACATAGTCGTTTACGAACGCTCTTTCGTAGGGCACCGGCGAGGTGAAGGTCTTGTGGTAATCGATGGGAACCTTGTATCGGTTCAGGCTACCATTCAAGCGCAGCGAGAGGTTGTGTCCTTCCTCGTTGAACAGATGGCGATAGTTCAAGCCGAAAGGCAAATAGAGGGACGAAAACCTCGACTTGGTGAGGATGGAATACTGATAGTCGCCCGACTGTTCCAGATACTCCACGCGTTCACGTTCCTGACGCAACTCTGTGGGCCCGAACGAGTCCCACAACATGGTATAAAAAGAAAAGGTGTTCGTTTTGTCAGGGGTATAGGTCAGGTTGACGTTGAGTCCCGGACTATAGTTAAAGTTGTTGCTATGGGTTTGCGCCTTGAAAAGGCTTGCCACCACCGGGTTGCCGTTTTCGTCCTCCGAATACAAGATTTTTTCCGAGCTTTCCTCGCTGTTGCCGTGATAGAAATACATGTTTGAATAGACGTTGACCGTCCATTGGTCGTTTTTCCAAATGTATGAAGCCCAAGGCATCACGTAAGGTTGCGAGGAGACGTTGGTGCCGAAGCAAAGAAACTCGTTTCGCTTCACCTTGGTGTTTGTTATGATGTTGATGATGCCGTCGGCTTGGGTGGCGTAACGCGCCGAAGGGTTGGTGATGACCTCGATTCGTTCAATGGCGTTGGCCGGCAAGGTGCGCAGATATACCTTCAGGCTTTCTTGGGTCAGGTTCGAGGGCTGGTCGTTGATCCAGATATCCACGTCCGAAGCGCCTCTCAGGGTCACGTTGCCTTCCACATCCACCGAGACGCCCGGGGCGTTCTGCAAGGCATCAGAGGCCATGCCCGACTGAACCGTGGGGTCGTCGGAGACTTGATACAGGGTTTTCTCCCCTTCTACGGAGAACAGCGGTCGCTCAGCGACGATGGAGACGCTTTCGAGCAATAGCGTGTCAGCCTTCATTTGTAGGCTATCGAGTTTGGCTTTCTTGGGTTCTTCGTTTTGTGCAAAAACACCTGTTGACAGCGTTACGCAAATCATCAGGAAAAAGAGCGTTGGTTGTTTCATGGCATGAGGTTTTATTTCATACCTGCAAAAGTATAGCGAAAAAACGCGTGTTTTTCAAGAGGTAGGTTGAGGTAGAGATGTTTGAGTAGTATTAATTTTTAAATTATTGATAATCAACGCTATGATTCAATGATGGTAGAGACTTTTGCTCTTTGTATTTTGGTAAATATTTAAAAATTCTTACTTTTGCTATCCGATTTGGCTTTTCCATGAAAAAGATTCCGTCTTTAATCCTATATATTTTTCTGGCCTTTATGTTGGCCGGTTGCACGGGTCATGGCGACTTGCAGCGTGAACCGCAGCCTTCGGATACGCTTTACACCGCTGAAACGGCGATGCGCATCTATGATTATGAACCTGAACGGGCTTTGGTGATCATTGATTCGGCCTTGATCGTGGGGAATATTGATGAAGATCTCGCCAAGCTGTTGCGAGCCAAGGTTTACAGCCAGTCGCTGGCTGAAGTCCAACTGGATACGGCGCAACAGATGCTGCTTGATTTGCTGGAAAGCAACTATGCCAAAGACCTCCATAACCGAGAAATAGTGCTCGACCTGCTTTTCAATATCGCCCGAAACAAGGAATCGGTTGAACGAATGTTGTATTGGGCTACCCAGAAAGCCGACTGTTGCCGCGAACAGGGACATGAGACCGAGGCGTTGCGTACCGAGGCTGAGATCGGTTTCCTCCTTACCCGGCTGGGCGAAGAAGAGAAAGGTCTCGCCAAATTGAACGGTGTCATTGCCAACCTTGACGGACAACGCCATATGGACGAGATGGACGCTTGCATCATCGCCCTCAAACGCAAGGTTACCGTCCTCTTTCAAATGGGACGGGAAGAAGAAATCATCCCTGTTGCCGCTCATATCATTGAAATTATTGACGACTGCCGAAAGCATTATGGCGAATATACCGACAATTCATATCGGATGCCCAAAAACGTAATTCAGATTGATAAGTACTGGGATTTTTATACCGCTCAGGCTCAAGGTTTTATGGCACAAGCCTACGCTGAATTAGGTGAAATGGACAGTGCCCGTCGTTATGTGGACATCTTTGAACAAAGTGATTTTGGCAAGACCTTAGGTGGTCGAAGTATGATGACCTCTGCTTGGTGCAATCTGGGTGAATACGACAAGATGCTTGCCGCATACGACGAGATGACAATGCGTTTGGGCGACGACACCCTCAACGCCGAATACCTAGAGATACTCCGAGGACGCGCCCTTGCCGCCGAAGCCTTCGGAAACCCGAACGCCAGCATTGACTATTGGAGGCGTTATGCCAAGATGAGTCGCCTGGTTAACAAACAATTGCAAGAAAGCCAAGCATACGAATATGCCGCCCGTTACCACCTGCAAGAGGAACGTATGAATACCGAACGAGAGCAAGCTAAAGCACAGAACAACAGGAATTTAGCTATAGCAGGATTTCTTTTGGCGTTGATTGCCGTGGTTTTTATCGTTTGGCTACTGAAACAACGAAGTGTCATTAATCGAAAGAATCGTGTGTTGGTGGAGCAGATTGCCGAGGCTGTGAAATATAAGAGTTTAGTGGAAAACGAAGAACAAAAAACCATTGTTCCAAACACCGCACTTTCTGATGAAGAGCTGTTTAAGCAACTCAGCGAAGTGATTCGTCGAGAGCGGCTCTTTACCAATCCCAACTTTGGTCGTCAAACGCTCATCGACCGTTTTCATCTTACCGAACGCCGCATTGGATCGGTTTTTTCACATGGCGGTTCGTTGCCCGACTTTATCCGTGAACTCCGTATCCAGCATGCATGTCAACTGCTCTCCAACCATCCCGAGATGAGCATTAGTGACATTGCCACCGCCTCGGGTTTTTCCAGTCTCTCGGTTTTCAGCCGTGAGTTTAAACGTAAATTGGAGGTCACACCTACCTATTATCGCGAACAAATGACCCAAAAAAATTGACTTTTGGTTTGACCATTCGTGTTTTCGAATGGTTTTCGAGTGATTTGTAATGACTGAATTTCAGTTAGTTATTCTCACACAATTTGACAATTCGTGTCAAGTTGCTTGCTATTACATTTTGCATATTGTACCAATGAACAGTTAAGCGTATCTTTGGACTATGAAAAAAGTAATCATCACCATCAGTCGCGAGTGCGGCACTGGCGGCAGGGAAATCGCCAACCGTTTAGGCGAAAAACTTGGGTTGCGCGTCTATGACAAGACCATCCTTGAAGCTGTTTCGGAGAAATATCATCTCAACAAACAGGAGATAGACCGTATCAAGGCGAAGAAACTCAACTTTTGGGATGATTTCTGCCAGTTTTACCGTCAGTTTGACATCGATCGTCCGGCCTATCAACCTGAGAGCCGGAAGGTGACCTCAAGGGAGCTTTATTACACTGAGTCGCAGATTATGCGCAACTTGGCTGAGCAGGAGTCGTGCATCATCCTTGGGCGCTGCGGTTTCAGTGTTTTCAAGGACAACCCTGAAGCTGTGAAGATCTTCATCCATGCCGACCGCGACGTGCGCATCAAGCGTATCGTCGCCACCAAAGGCTTGGACGCCAATGCCGCCGTTGAATACATCGATGAGATTGACAAGGCCCGTGAGAACTTCACCAAATACTTTGCCAGCAGCTCGATCTACGACACACGCAACTACGATTTATCCATCAACGTGAGCCGTTACTCAACCGAGGATGTGGCCACCTTCCTGGCCGAGAACATCCGCCGGAGAATGGAGATGGAATAAACTGATGATGGTGTCCAGACCGAAGATGGGCTTCATTACTTGAGATACTCCGCAACTCGGGCGATGGCTTGGGTTGCGGTTAATCAAGATTCACTCAAGCGAAAAAAATTCTTCAAAAACGCTTGACAAATTAAAAAGAGTGAGACTTTTTTATGTCCAGATGCAAATAGGCCAGAAGTTTAACTTTCTAAAATATTTGCGTCAAATGGAAATTAAAGATTTTGTAAGCGTTGAAGAACGCATCCTCCAACTTGTTAGAAAAGCCGACGAAACGGAATGGAAAAACGACAGTTGGGTAATTCTTGGGGAACCGACTCCAATAGAAATAGAGATTCTAAATGCCCTGCTGAACTGTGATATGACTGGTTTCCAGCGGATGATTGACATTTCAGCCATTAAACACTCCCGGAAAAAGCATCCGAATATGACGGAGGCGGATTTTTGCCTCATTCCTTTGATTAAAAGAGTATTACTACGTGGAGTGCACCCGAAACGGCAGAAAACGTCTGGCTATGAAGACCTTCTATAAAACAAGAACCGCACCCGAAGATGCGGTTCCGTAAGTCTTTCAGTGCTGTCTGCTACCATTTCGGCCGTGACGCTGTACGCCCTAAACGTGCTGAAACGACATTGCAAATATATGCATTCTTTTTTATTTCGCAACGGTTTTGTGTTTTTTTATTTCACCTGTTCCCAAATGTTTGTTTTGAACCACATTTGGTGTCGTAAACAGGAATTGCGGTTTAATAATTGTAAAAATCCCGCCATCGCTGACGGGATTTTTTGAATCATTTGCGGGCTGCAATCAGCAAATCCAGCATCTTAATGGCTGAATCGCTGATCACCGTGCCGGGACCGAAGATGGCCACAGCGCCGGCGTCGTAGAGGAACTGGTAGTCCTGCGCGGGAATCACACCACCCACGGTGACCATGATGTCGGGACGACCGAGCTTTTCGAGCTCAGCAATCACCTGAGGCACCAGGGTCTTGTGACCAGCGGCCAACGAACTCACGCCCAGGATGTGGACGTCGTTCTCGACGGCCTGCTTGGCAGCCTCGGCGGGCGTCTGGAACAGCGGCCCAACGTCAACATCGAAGCCGATGTCGGCATAGCCGGTGGCAACCACCTTGGCACCACGGTCGTGGCCGTCCTGACCCATCTTGGCGATCATGATACGCGGACGGCGGCCTTCCAACTTGGCGAACTCGTCGGCCTTGCGCACGGCCTCTTCAAATCTTGCGTCGTTTTTCGTTTCCATTGAATATACTCCTGAAATTGAACGGATGACAGCCTTATAGCGGCCTGCGACCTTCTCGCAAGCCATGGAGATCTCACCCAAGGTGGCGCGGCACTTGGCAGCCTCGATGGCCAGGGCCAACAGGTTGCCCTCCTTGGTCTCAGCACACTTGGTGATGGCCTCCAAGCAACGCTGTACGTCGGCCTCGTTGCGGTTGGCGCGGAGTTCCTTCAAACGCTTGATTTGCGACTCACGCACAGCGGTGTTGTCCACCTCCAAGGTCTCAATCGGGTCTTCGTGGTCGAGGCGGTACTTGTTGATACCGACGATGGTCTCGCGGCCTGAGTCGATCTTGGCCTGCTTGCGGGCAGCGGCTTCCTCGATACGCATCTTCGGCAGACCGGTGTCGATGGCCTTGGCCATACCACCCATGGCTTCCACCTCCTGGATATGACCCCAAGCGCGCTGGTAGAGGTCGCGGGTGAGACTCTCCACATAATAGGAGCCTGCCCACGGGTCAACGACGCGGCACACGTTGGTCTCTTCCTGGATGTAGATCTGGGTGTTACGGGCGATACGAGCCGAGAAGTCGGTCGGCAAAGCGATGGCCTCGTCCAAGGCGTTGGTGTGCAACGACTGGGTGTGACCCAAAGCGGCGCCCATAGCCTCGATACAGGTACGTGCCACGTTGTTGAACGGGTCTTGCTCGGTGAGCGACCAACCTGAAGTTTGGGTGTGCGTACGCAGTGCCAACGACTTGGTGTTCTTCGGGTTGAAGGTCTTCACAATCTTGGCCCAAATCATACGGGCGGCGCGCATCTTGGCAATCTCCATGAAGTGGTTCATGCCCGAGCACCAGAAGAACGACAGACGCGGTGCGAAGGCGTCGATGTCCAAGCCAGCCTTGACACCCGTGCGGAGGTAGTCCCAACCGTCGGCCAAGGTGTAGGCCATCTCGATGTCGGAGGTGGCACCAGCTTCCTGCATGTGGTAGCCCGAGATGGAAATACTGTTGAACTTCGGCATGTTCTGCGAGGTGAACTCGAAGATGTCGGCGATAATACGCATCGAGAACTCAGGCGGATAGATGTAGGTGTTACGCACCATGAACTCCTTCAAAATGTCGTTCTGGATAGTGCCTTGCAACTCTTCGTACTTGGCACCTTGTTCCAAGGCTGCGACGATGTAGAAGGCCAAAATCGGCAACACAGCGCCGTTCATGGTCATGGAGACTGACATTTTGTTCAGCGGGATCTGGTCGAACAGCACCTTCATGTCCTCGACGGAGCAGATGGATACACCTGCCTTACCCACGTCGCCCATGACGCGCTCGTGGTCGGCGTCGTAGCCACGGTGGGTGGCCAAGTCGAAAGCCACGGACAGACCCTTCTGACCAGCCGCGATGTTACGGCGGTAGAAGGCGTTGGACTCCTCGGCGGTAGAGAAACCGGCGTACTGACGGATGGTCCAAGGACGCATCACATACATCGTCGAGTAAGGTCCACGGAGGAAGGGGGCGATGCCAGCGGCGTAGTTGAGGTGCTCCATGCCTTCGAGGTCCTTCTCGGTGTAGGCAGGTTTCACCATGATGTGTTCAGAGGTCTCCCAAGGCTCGCCATTCGGCAGGATGAGACCGCTGTGCTTAGGTATAGCGTTGATATTGATGTCTTTATAGTTGGGTTTCATAGCTCACTCCTTTCATCATTTGGTTATACCTAATTGCTTTTGGAAATCTTGTAACGTTTCAAGCACGTTGCTCTTGACGTGGATGAAATACTTCAAGCCAGCCTCTTTGAGGATATCGACGGTGCCTTCGGGGTTACCAGCAAGCACCACAATGGTTTCGTTTTTCAACTCCTCATAGATCTTGAGGGCGTTGCCTTCGCCATATTCTTCATCTGATGAGCAGATGACCAGAATCTCGGGCTTCACCTCACGGGCGGCAGCGATGCCTTCGTCCAAGGTCTTGAAGCCTGGGTTGTCAACGACTTGAATGCCTGCGCAGGCGAAGAAGTTGGAAGCAAAGTTGGCGCGAGCCTTGCGCATGGCAAGGTTGCCATAGGTGAACATCCAAGCCACGGGACGTTTGTGGTCTTGCGAATAGACATCGGTGGCGTAGCGCAGCTTCTCAAACTGTTGGGCAGCGCGGAAGGTGACGATGGTTTCGACTTCGGCCTTCTCGTCGCGGCGGTTGTCGGCTTCCATCACCCAAGCCTCAGGCGTAAACTTCATCGTTTCGGTGAAGTTCGGGAACTGGTTCGTGCCGAGGATGGTCTCGCGGCGGGTGGCCACGTTGCTGAACTTCTTGGCGGCACTTTCCTTGATGAGGCCTTGAATCATGCCCTTGCGGACGGCTTCGAGGTAACCGCCTTCGTCCTGGATCTTGTTGAACAAGTCCCAAGCGGCAGCAGCCAAACTCTCAGTGAGGTTCTCGATGTAGTAGGAACCTGCGGCTGGATCGGCCACCTTGTCGAAGTGGGCCTCTTCCTTGAGGATAAGCTGTTGGTTGCGAGCGATACGGTCGGCGAAATCGGTAGGCAGCTCAAACGGTGCGTCGAACGGCATGACGGTGAACGAATCCACACCACCGAGGACGGCTGACATGGTTCCAGAAGTGGTACGCAGCATGTTCACATAAGCGTCGTAGAGGCTCATGCCCAACTCGGCGTTGGTGGCATGGATGTGCATCTTGGCGTTCTCTTCCTTGCCGCCGTAAGCCTTCACGATGTTGGCCCACAGCAGGCGGTAGGCGCGCAGCTTGGCCATCTCCATGAAGTAGTTCTGTCCGACGGCTACGTTGAAGCGCATCTTTGGAGCAATCTCATCCACAGTCAGGCCTTTCTCCGTCAGTTTGTCAAGGTACTCGGCACCTACGGAGAGGGCGAAAGCCATCTCCTGGACGATGGTCGAGCCAGCGTTGGTGAACACATGGGCGTTGACGCCGATGGTCTGGAAGCCAGGAATTTCGGCTTTCACCATGATGTAAGCCAGCTCCATGTCGGTGTTTTCGGTCACATACCACACGCCGCGACGGATGTAGCGCGTCAGCGGGTCATAGTTCAACGAACCCTTGATGCCCGGGATCTTCGAGAGCATCTCAAGCAGCGGCAGGTGGTACTTGTTGTTGTAGAGATTGATTTCCACGGCTTTCTGGTCAATGCCATTCAAAAGGGTGGAAATCTCGATGGCGCTGTAAGCCTTGTCGTACTCCAGCTTGAAGCCGATGGAGTTGGCGCCGCGGCTCAGGGCGTTCAAAGCGACCTTGTTGGCCTCATTGACATCCTTGACGGTGACATCTTGACGGACGAGCCATTCGTTGCCTTCAGGTTTGTTGCCGCGGACATACGGGAACTCGTCGGGCTGCATGCCCGTCCAAGGGATGTCGGCAAGGTTTTCGGCACGGTAATAAGGCCTCACATTGAAGCCCTCAGCCGTCCGCCAAACCAGCTTTTTGTTGTAATCCGCCCCCTTGAGATCCTTCTCGATGACGGCTTCCCATTCTTCGGTCGTCACGGGAGGAAATTCCTCAAAGAGTTTTTTGTTTTCTTCCATATTTTTTAGTTTAGTGTTGATTGATTTTCAATGTTTTATCCTTGACGGAAACGCCAATTTTCATGATGATTCACCAAGTCGGAAAGCGTTTCGCCCATCCTGACCCATTTGTTTTTCAATGTACGTGATGAAAATATGCCATAGCCGCCTTTGACATTGGTGTATTCTGGAATGTTTTGTACAATGCTATTTGATGGTCCGTTAACCGAGATGAAGCTATATAGCTCTTCACCGCCGGCCGCAATGGAGACACACAATGGATTGGAACCGATGACACGGTAAACATTGTTTTTTAAAGTATCGTTTCCCAAATACGTCTTGAGTGTAGTGTAAAACATGTCCGACTTGAAGTGGACAATGTACTGTTCCTTTTCCATTTCCAAGCTTGATGCAGGGAAGATTCCCAGTCTCCACGGCATGATTCTCACCACAGAATCGTTATTGGACCAGACTTCGGTATATTTAAACTGTATTAGTACCTCATAAATCGAAGCATTTTCACATGGACGCCACTTTACTTGGCCGTCTGATGAAAAGTTCAATGAACCTGTAGTGATCGTAAAATTATCGCCACCTACCATATTGGTAGTAGCTCTCAAAACGGTATCGCCACGATCAATCTCAAGCTCATACCGATAATTGTATTGTTCTGTGTTTAAATTGATTTTTTCTTTGGTGAAATAAACTAATTGGTCGGGTGCATAGAACAAACCGTCTTGCGCTTTGTTGTGAACCGTCAAGGTATCAAGTATCAATTCCCTGGTTTTTTGATAGTTGGTTCCGTTGGCAGCTGCCCTATATTCGATTATCTTTGCTGCCAACTTGTTGGGATAGTTACAGGAATCAGCAATCAAGGCAATATCCAAAGCGTTGCCGGGACCTAAAAAAGCCTTGTTGATCTTGACATAATTCGTGTCTTGGTTGGCATCGAGCAAACCATAAACTACAGTAATATCTTTATAATCAGCATATAAGTCAACGTCGGTACTGCAAGCGTTAAACAACAATACAGATGTCAGAAGCAAAAAAAGTAAACAGCTAGTTTTCTTCATTTTAATTAAATCATGTTTAAAGCGTCAAAGATACAACAAATATTCTTATCTTTGGAGCAAATTTTTTGAAAAAGGATCATGCTTGATGAAAACAATAAATGGTTGATCATTGTCAATCCAGCGGCTTCGATAGGAAAATGCGGGAAAGACTGGCCGGAAATACAAGCTATACTCACCAATGAAGGGTTTGATTTCGATGCTATTTTGACAACCCATCACGGTCACGCCATAGAGTTGGTAAGAGACAGCATCATCGAAAAAGGATATACCAAAATCATCTCCATAGGCGGTGATGGCACCAACAACGAGGTCATCAACGGAATTTTCACCCAAGACCGAATTCCCACCAACGAAATCACCATGGGTACTATACCTGTGGGTACTGGTAACGACTGGCGACGGACTTTTGGTTTTCCGGAAGATTACTTACAGATCGTCAAGATTATCAAAGAAGGTAAGTTCATTCCACATGACGTTGGAAAAGTGGTCTATTACAACAATGGTGACTCCAGGACACGGTTTTTCTTGAATGCTGCCGGCACAGGACTGAACGAGATGGTCTGCAGTCGAACCAACAAGTTGAAATCGGAAGGCAAAGGCGGTTCGGTGCGTTATATGCTCAACACTGCCAGTTGCCTGTTTAGTTACAAATGTATCCGTATCAAACTCGAAATCGACGATCAAGAAGTTTTAGAAGATGAAGTTTTAAGTGTTTCAATCGGAAACGGTCGTTTCAATGGTGGCGGCATGATGATGATGCCTCATGCGGTTCCTGATGACGGCTTGTTTGATATCACAGTGGTCAAAAAAGTGGGAATGTTGAAATTTGCCGCCAATATCGGCAATATTTATGACGGAACTTTTGTAGATAAACTTAAAGAGGTTTCACTGTACAAAGGAAAGAAAATCCGTATTACTTCCATCCCTGCACACATGTTACTATTGGAAACCGAAGGTGAGACCTTGACCAATTCCCCGTTCGATTTCGAAATGTTGCCCAAAGCAATCAATATGATCATCCCCGAAACTTCTGTCTCCTGACTACTAAATTCTTAATTCTATAAATCATGACAAACATTGATCAAATCAATTTTGCAAACAAACGTGCCGTTATCCGTGTGGATTTCAATGTGCCGCTGGACGACAATCTCAACATCACTGATGACACCCGTATGCGCGCTGCGCTGCCAACCATCAACAAAGTGCTGAACGACAAAGGTATGGTAGTGCTGATGTCGCACCTCGGCCGTCCGAAGAAGAACCCCGATCCGAAGTTCTCCATCAAGCCGATCATCAAGCATCTGGAAGAGTTGCTGAACCGACCCGTTCAGTTTGCCGAGGACTGCATGAAAGCTGCCGACCAAGTGGCTGCAATGAAACCCGGAGAGGTGTTGGTGCTTGAAAACCTCCGCTTCTATGCCGAGGAAGAAGGCAAGCCGCGCGGCATCGAGAAGGGTGAAGAAGGCTACGACGAAGCCAAGAAAGCCATCAAAGCCTCGCAGAAAGAGTTCACCAAAACCCTTGCAAGCTATGGCGAGTATTACATCAATGATGCTTTCGGTACCGCACATCGCGCCCATGCGTCAACCGCATTAATTGCCGACTATTTCGATGCCGACCATAAGATGTTCGGCTACCTGATGGGCAAGGAAGTGGCCGCCGTGAACAAGGTGATGAACGACATCAAACGTCCATTTACCGCCATCATGGGTGGTTCGAAGGTCTCCACTAAGATCGAGATCATCGAGAACCTGCTCACCAAGGTGGATAACCTCATCCTTTGCGGCGGCATGACCTATACCTTTAAGCGTGCCTTAGGTGGCAAGATTGGCAATTCCATCTGCGAAGAGGACAAGCTCGACCTGGCTCTCGACATTTTGGCCAAAGCCAAGGAAAAAGGTGTCAACCTTTACCTCTCGTTTGATGTGGTGGCCGGCGACAAGTTCTCGAACGATGCCAACACTATGGTCGTTGACCCGATGAACGTGCCCGACGGTTGGGAAGGCATGGACTGCGGTCCCGAGAGCCGTAAGTTCTACGCCGGCATCATCAAGCAATCCAAGACGGTGCTCTGGAACGGTCCCTGTGGTGTGTTTGAGTTCGACAAGTTCGCCGAAGGCTCCAAAGCCATTGCCGAAGCCATCGTGGATGCCACTGAACAGAATGGTGCCTTCTCACTCATTGGTGGTGGCGACTCGGTAGCCTGCATCAACAAGTTCGGTCTCGCTGACCGCGTGAGCTACGTCAGCACCGGTGGCGGCGCTTTGCTCGAAGCCATCGAAGGCAAGGAACTACCCGGCATCGCAGCCATCAAGAAGTAATGACGAAAACACTCGTCAATATCATTAGTCGCGAACATCCGCTTGCCGCCTACCTCTTTATTAAGGAATACTATGAGGTGGGCGACAAGCTGTTGTTTATCTCGGCCAACGAAGACTTTGAATGTATCACTCCCTTGGTCAATACTTTGCATATCGATCATGAAGTGGTACAGCGCATTGTGTTGCGTCGCGATTCCGACAAATACACTTATGAGCGAATTTGCCGGGTCATCAACAGCGCTATCGACAAACACGCTGAATACTATGTGAATTTGGCCGGAGGTACCCGATACATGGCACTCTCCGTGCAACATGTCTTTTCTAATTTCCACTCTACTTTCTTCTATATCCAAACTCGCGAAAACCTCATTGTCAAAACCATTTTCGACAATAGCATCTATGACAATGACGATGAGATATTGCCTATCCGCTATAAGATGAAGCTGAGCGAGTATTTTGAGATCTATGGGTTGTCGCACGACTTGGGAACGCCAAAGCAGCTCATTTCCGATGATCAACAGGCAAAACACATGTTTGTGTTGTTCTCAAAACGGCAGCTGTCCTATGGCGATTACAAAGTCATGGAGGTGCTTCGTGAGAAATACCGCAACTGGAAATTCATCAACATAAAAGAGGTTGAAAACGCGGTGAGCGACACCATGGTACCCATCCCGAACCTAAGTAAATTCTTGGATTTCATTAAGTTCACCCCTACCAAGGATGGCGTGCTGGTTCACGAGGAACTGGATTACCTGACCGGCGGCTGGTTCGAGGAATATGTCTATCATCTCATCAAGGCCACGGTCAATCCGGACGACATCGCCATTGGGGTGCATATCGATGGCATTACTGAAATCAAGCACAACAACGAACTGGATGTTTGTTTCATCAAGAACAACCAGCTTTTTGTCATCGAATGTAAGAGTGGCATCAACTCCGAAAGCATGTTCAACGAAATTGTTTACAAGGTCAGTTCGCTGAAAGAAGTGCTTTTAGGACTTGATTGCCAATCCTATATCTTTTCATTGAAAAAGGATCCCACCGGCGACTTGAAGAAAATCGCAAAGTACATGGGAATCACTTTTTGCGATTTCGATGTGCTCACCCAAGAAGAGAAGCTTAGAAAAGTGCTGAAGAAGATGCAATGACGCGAAGCGTGGTCTTCTTACCTAAAAACAACGCCCTATTATCAGATTGGTGACCTGCGGGAAAACCGAAACAAACAGGATAATCATATTCTTTCACTACATCGAAAATAGCCTGTTCTACAGTCTTTCCAAACGGATCCGGATTGTCGTGTATTTCGGTTAAACCACCAACAAGCAAGGCTTTCAGACGATCAAGCTTACCAGCGCGCTTGAGACCGTACATCATGCGCTCCACATGATAGATGTATTCATCCACCTCTTCGATAAACAGGATCTTTCCATCGGTTTCAGGAAATGAATTGGAACCCATCATGCCATATAGGACGGACAAATTGCCGCCAACAATTTCACTAGTGGCCGAACCCAACCTATTCAACGGCATCGACGGCCATTCATAATGCAATGGCTTTCCTGTCAAGGCATCATAGAGCGATTGCAAGGCTTCGGGAGTCTTATGATCCAGATAATAAGGCATGGAGGCGTGAAGCGTCGGGATACCCAAACGGTTCAACTTGCCATGAAACACGGTGACATCGCTGAAGCCGACAATAAGCTTGGGATGTTGCGCAAGTTTCGAGAAATCAAGCTTGTCGATGATACGGATGCTGCTGTAGCCACCTCGAGCCATCCATATGACATCAATATCAGGGCGATCGAGGTATTCTTGGATTACTGAAGCACGGAAATCGTCAGTACCGGCAAAAATATGGTCTGAGGCAAAAAGACGGTCGTCAAAAACGGGTTCCAGACCTTTGGCTTTGAGCCAATGGACGGCAAACTCCATTTCTTCTGGAGTCACCTTTCGGGCCGGAGCTGCTATTGCTATTTTCATTTTTTGCTAATCCATTAATACTTCATCCTTATCTTGTTCGTATTTTTCCTCAAAAAATAACTCTCCAGTATCAAGGAATTTTTTCCAAACACCATTGCGAATGCCTCCTGAATAGGATTGTATCTCACGCAAACGTCCATTCCGATAATAGTAATACTGTTCCCCATCGGGATAACCGCCTTTGAAGGTGCCTTTGAAAGCCAACTTTCCATTGGAATAATACGATAACCACTCCCCTACCTGCTTTCCGTTACGATACTCACCCTCTGACCATTCCTTGCCCGATTGTTCCTTCCATTTTCCTGATTTCAATCCATCAAAGTAAGTACCTGATGCAATGACGTTGCCTGCCTCGTCATATTCAACGTATTTGCCTTCAGGAACGCCTGCCAGGAAATCCTCTTGCTTAAGGATTTTACCATTGGGATGATACCAAGTCCAGGTGCCTTCAAACAAGCCTTCTTTGTATTCTCCTACTTGTTCCAACACTTCACCGGGATAATAGAATTTCCATTCACCCGAACGTTTTCCGTTGATAAACAAACCTTTGGCTCTCAAGGTGCTGTCAGGATAAAGCTCCACCCATTCACCACGACGGGTACCGTCGGTATCCATCACTCCAGATTGTACCAACCGACCATTTTGATAGACCTGTGAACTGATCACATTGCCGTTTTCATCAAATTCACGCCAAGTGCCTTCACGCTTGCCACCACGGAACGACGCTTCCCTTTTAATCCTACCGTTGGGATAGTATTCATGCTGCATCTGAAGCGGTTTTGTCTCATTTTCTACGATTTGCTCAACGTCGTTCACATATTTTGTGATTTTCTTCAGATTGCCTTTTTCGTCGTATTCCTTATAATAGCCATCACGAAGTCCATGCTTGTAATATTGCTCCCATTTCAACTCAAAATTGTCGTAAAACGCTTTCCAATAGCCATGTTTGCGACCTTGAGAATCATAACGGTTCAGCACTTCGCGGGTATTTAGGAATCCCTTTTTATAAGTGATGATCTCAATCAGCCGTCCAGTAGTGTCGTAAACCTGTGAAATGCCATGTTCATAACCGTCTTTGATGGGAATCACCTGAAGCAAATGGTAACGCTTGTCATAGCGGCGACTCATCCCTACCTTAGTATTGTTTTGAAAACAATCTTCCTGTATTTCATCTGAAAGGTAAGTCCTACGCAAGCCGTTTTTCATATCTCGATGGTAATTGACGGTCAAAGTGGTGTCGCCCTCCTCGGAATAGAACACCCACAGTCCTTCAAGCAAGTAATTCTCGCGATTGCCTTCCGATTTCAATTGACCGTTTTGGTAATATGTCTTCCAATACCCATCAGGCTTACCATCACGTAAGGTTCCTTCGCTCGAAACGCTGTCGTTGGCATACCTGAATACTTTGTATTCAGTCTGCGCAAAAAGTTGAGTACTAAATAGCATCAACACCAACGTCATTGCGAGTGTAGCGAAACAATCCAGCTTGCCAATATTTTTATTTTTCCTTTTCATCTTGAATTGCAAAACTACTAAAAACTTCCATTCCGTCCGAACCCGTTTTCAACGCGCTATCATTAATCAACCATCATTTTTCTTGAAAAAATTTTGTTGAATGATTGATTAATATGTTGGTGAAATGTTGCATAACTTTTTTTTGTGATTCTTTACCCATTGTTTTTGAGCCAATTATTAATCATGTTTTTTCAATTTTGGTTGTTAATAATTCTGAAATTTTTTGTTGAAAATTTAGGTTGAAACAAGAATAAACACCCAATGAAAACCTTTTTTCAATTTACAAGAATTTATCAACAATTGTTTTGTTGATAAGTTTATAAAGAATTAAGAATTAAGAATTTATGATTAATAGAAAGATGAAATGAAAAAGTTAATCAATTCATAAATAAAGGGTTATTATTGTTTGCCATGAGATAAAAAAGTACCTTTGCGAAATAATTATGAACAGAGGTAAAATGAACCAAATTATTCCTATAGCATCCGACCATGGCGGATTTGAAATGAAACAGTTTTTGATTGAAAAACTGCAAGATGCGGGCTATCAAATAAAGGATTTTGGCACGTACAGTACCGACAGTGTCGATTATCCTGACATGATCCATCCTTTAGCCAAAGCTATCGAAACCGGTGAATATCCCATCGGAATCATTCTTTGTGGCAGTGGCAACGGTGCGCAAATGACAGCCAACAAGCATCCTCATGTAAGGGCAGCATTATGTTGGAACGAGAAACTTGCAAAATTGGCCCGTCAACACAATAATGCCAATATCATGGCTTTACCAGGTCGTTTCATCCCGTTTGACCTGGCTTGGAAAATGGTTCAAGTGTTTTTGACCACGCCGTTCGAAGGCGGACGTCATACCCGTAGAGTTGAGAAAATTGAACAGATAGATTGATGCTTATGAGCGACCAAAGTATCAAATTCAAGAGTGACAGCAGCATTGCCTTCAATGAAGAGCATTGGCAAAAAATGAACTATAACATTGGTTGTTATGAGAAACGCTTGAACAACAGCCAAGACAACTACCGTAATTTGGAATTGGAACAGCAACGCGCCTTTTTGTCACGCAACAAGTCGCTGATGAATCTGGAAAAGTTGCTTGTTGACTTTGAGACTCGTTTCAAGGAAAACGGAGGCCATGTGCTTTGGGCTCGCGATGACGAAGATGCACAGCAAATGATCTGGGAGATTGTCAACAAGCGTGACAACCATGGCGTAATGCGCTCCAATTCGGCTGCACTCAACGAGATTGACCTGGATGGTTTGTTGACTTCCAAAAAGTTTCCGTTTTACGAGAATTCCATTGCCCGTTATATCCTGAAGGCTGCAGGTCAAGCGCCTTACCATCCCGTATTTCACACGTTGAATTTCTCAAGCGAGGAAATCAATAATGTCCTAAACGAGCGTTATAAACTCAAACTGGGCAGCACTTCGAAACAGATGGTCAATTTCATCCGACATCAGATCAACCAGGATATGAAAAAGGCCAATATCTGCATCACTGGAGCCAATTTCCTGCTTTCAGACGTTGGTGGTGTGGTTTTGTCGGAAAATGAAGGCAATATCTTGAAATCATGTACTTCAGCCAAGATTCACATTGTGGTGGCAGGCATTGACAAGATCATCGCCTCCATGGAAGATCTCAGCATCATGCTGCCCCTACTATCGGCCTATGCCACTGGTCACGGCATGACAGCTGTCAATTCCATCACTATTGGTCCTTCGAAAAATGGTCAAGGTCCGGAAAAGATGTATGTCATCCTGTTGAATAACGGCCGTACCGACTTGCTTGAAAACGAGGTGATTCGTCAGTCGTTGTCATGTATCCATTGTGGGGCTTGCGTCAGCGTGTGTCCTGTATATAAAAACATCGGTGGTCATACCTATCACCTGCCCTATATCGGTCCCATCGGTTCAGTAATGGCTCCCTTGATGTTCGGACTCGAAGAATATCAGCATCTTAGTTCGCTATGTTCACTTTGTGGCCGTTGTAGCGAGGTATGTCCTGTAAAGATCCCGATAGAGGATCTCATCATTGAAAACCGTCGTATCGTCGCCGAAGAACGCATTGGCAACGCCAAGTACGAAGCTTTGATCAAATCCATGATAAGTCATTGCAGATCCAGAAAGAAGATGGATTGTCCGCAATGGCTTAAAAAATTGGAATACAGACAGTTAGTAAGTAAAAATAATTTTACTAAACGGAAAATTCCCGATTTGGCACCCAAGTCGTTCAATCAGCTAAGCAAGGACGATTAGCCGAAAAAGTATTGTATTGCCCAAATAATGCCAACACTGATCAGGATGGCCAAAATCACCCTGAACGCTGATATTGGAGCCCTACCACCAACCCTTCCGGTCTGCCCGTTGACAGCAAACTGATAGGTCTTGTCCTTGTATTGGAATGATGAAACCCAGGCAGGAACCAAGACGTATTTGTAGGTAATGTTGCTGTAAATCGTAGAGAACTTCAGTCGGTTCACACGATCGCATCTCCAATGATGTTTGATGTAATCGTTGATGCTGCTGTTTAACTTGGAATTGATGGATGTTTGGGCGATTTCCCAACCTTCCTTGAGTCCGATGGAATAGCGTTCGGCGACAAATCCAGCCAGATATTTTGGATTGTAGGTTTCAAGCTTTGTAAGGTCAAACGGCTCGCATTGCTTGACTCCTGAATCGGCATGGCGTTTTGAGGCCATTACGGTTTCGTCATCGATGAATTCCTGATAAACGCCACTTACACTTCTCCAACTGGTTGAAGTCTTTCCGTCCTTGTCAGTACTGTCGTAACCTGCTTTTGCGGTAAAATTGGAAGTGGTTTGTGCATCGTAGGTCCAATAAGGGAGATACACGCCCTTAAAGGATTCGGGAGAGGCACTTTGTTTTGCCTTTTTGGGTGTGAACCACTTTCTTTTGAGCCATCTGGTGAAGCTTTCACCGGCAGTTTCCTTGGAAATGCTGAAAGGAATCATGCCACCGGGAGCGATGGTCTTTTCGGTGGCAGCAGGCATTACCTGTGTTGATCCGCAGAATGGGCAAACGGCAGCCGTCTCTAATGCGTCGTAGATGGAAACGGCACCGCAGCTCTTGCATTGTACCGACTTTTTCTCCGCACCCCATTCGCAACTCTCAGTGTTGACGGCTGATTCAAAATCGATCTCAACAATTGAGTTCTCATTGTCTGCCTTGGGCAATTCACACTCATAGCCGCAATACTCGCAATGCATCTTTCCCAAGGCCGGGTCAAACGTTACAGTGGCACCGCAATTCGGGCATTTCTTGTCGGTTTCCTTTTCGGTAACCTCTGATTTAATGTTTTGAAAGTCGTCAAATTCAGACATGTTATTATTTTTTTAGTTATTCGTGGTAAATAAATTGATTCAGTACGTTGCCGACCATGCCCAAGGTGTTTTTGTCGATATGGTCGATATTGTCGTTCAAGGTATGCCATGTGTCAGGAAACGACTGGTTGACGCTTTCCGGCTTTAGGTCGATGATGTCGATGGTGGGGATGCCTGCAATCTCATTCATGGGTAGGTGGTCGTCGCTGATAGGATCGCCCAGTTCGTTGACGAAATACTGACGGTAACCCATGTCTTGGGCCGTACGCCAAACCTTGTTGCTCAACCAAGCCGCATAGCCTTGTGAGTAGTATTCTTTCATGAAATTTGGCTCGCTGCCGCCTACCATATCAAGCAGGATGCCGTAGCTGGCCTTGTAGCCGGGAACATGGGGTTGTGCCGACCAATGTTGTGATCCCAAAGCCCAGTAGTTGCGTCGATCGTCATAATACTGTTCCGCCAAGTCGTATCGCGGACCATAGTCCTCCAGGTCGAAGAGGATGATATCCACCCCAAGCTTTTCAGGCAAAGGCTGTAACTTGAAACAACGTGCACATTCAATCAGCACACCCACTCCACTGGCGCCATCGTTGGCGCCATCAATAGGATGGTTCCAATTGGCCTCGTCAGGATCGTGGTCGGCATAGGGACGCGAATCCCAGTGTGAACATAGGATGATACGCTTGGCAGCGTTGGTATTGAAGCTGGCTACAATGTTTTTCCCATCAATGCCTTTGTTGGTATAAAGCCTGGTGCGAAAATCCTGCACAATGACGGTGTCGGCATATTCCGAAAGCTTGTTTGTCAGCCATTCGCAGCATTTTTCATGGGCTTCGGAAAGCGGAACCCGAGGCCCGAAATCGGTCTGGGTTTTTACAAAAGCAAACGCCGAATCAGCATTGAACGCAGGAACCTGAATGTTTTCCACGTTCTTCGTTTGATTTCCAACGTTGGTTGGCTTCTTCTCTTCGCAAGCGCAAAGCATTATTAATAGTCCTATTATTAATAATTTTTTCATTCTTCTTACTTCTTACTTCTGTCTCCTGACTTTCTTATTAATAATAAACAATGTTCAAGTCAAAGCGTTTCTGCTGCAACTTTTTGACATGTTTGCTCTTGACCTTGGTGTTATAGATTTTCAGCAGCTTCAGCGACGGGATGTTTTCGATAGGTGAGATACTCTTGACACCGGTATTGTTGATCAACAGCTCTTCGAGTGTCGTCATTTTGGACAGGGGTTTCAGTGATTTGATGCCCGTGCCGCTAGCGTTGAGGACACGCAGATACTTTGTTTTTTCCAGTTTGGAAAGGTCGGAAACCTGTGTGTTTTCAACGTTGAGTACCGCTAACAACGTATCGGATACCAAGGCTGACAAATCGTTGATGGGGTTGTTCTGGAGTTGCAGTTCCCTCAAGAAACTCTTATTGGCCAGCGGTGTGATGTCGCGGATGCCTTGGTTGGCAATGTTTACCTTTTCCAACCAATAGAAGTTTTTGATAGGATTCAGGTCTTGGATCTGATTCTCACGCTCCACGCGGAATTCAGTGATGTTCACGATACGCTGCAAATCCATATCCGTAGGCTCGTAACTGTTGCATGAAATCTGGGATTTCAACAGGCTTTGCCATTCTTCGTCGAGTTGTTCCCACCAGGTGCGCAGGGCTTCGGTTTGATAAACCACGGTGACATTGGGCTGGATCATCCTCAGCAGGTTGACCTGCTCCTCGGTAACAGCAGTCCCGTTAGCCAAAACCACTTCAAGATGGCTGTCAAACCAAAGTGGCTCAAGGCTTTCAATTGGAGTGTTGTTGATATTCAGTGTTTTAAGGTTTTTCATATCCTCCAATGGCTTCAAACTCTTGACATAAGTGCTTTCGAGGTTGATGTTTTCGAGATGGGTCATTCCAGCCAAGGGTTCAATGAAAGTGATTTCGGTGTTGGAGATATTCAGGTTCACCAAGTTGGTGAGTCTGCTTACAGGTAAAAGATTCTGTATGAACAGGTTACCAGAGAGATCCAAATCCGTCATGTTGATCACTTCGTGCAACTGCTCGGTTGTTGGTTTGCCCTCGATATTGACCTGTTTGGCAAAGACTGCAGTCCAGAAAATGGGCAGGCTGTCCCACCATTCGCTCAAGGCGTTGGTGTCGTAAATGACCAAGGTGAAGGGATTGGTCTTGGTAAACTCACTGGCTATACTATTGTCGATACGGGTATTGTCGCAATATATCTTACTCAGCTTGCGGTGGTTCTTCAATGGGGTAAGGTCGCTGATGGAGGTGTTGCTGCAATACAATTCCTTCAGGTTGTCGATCTCACTGAGGACATTCAGGTTTGTGATGGGAGTATTGGAGATTTTCAGGCTATGGAGCGATTTCAGGTTACTGATGGGTGTAAGGTCGCGTACCGCAGTATTGCTAATGTTGAGCGAAGTGATTTTTTCAAGGTTGCCAACCACTTGGAGGTCTTTGATCTTGCTGCCATCGGCGAAAAGGAATTCCAAATTGGGGCAGTTTTCAATCGGTTTCAGGTTGCTGACTTGTGTGTGGTTGATATTCAGCTTCTCCAGTTTGTCAAGGATCTCGATAACCTCAATATTGTTGACATCGGTATTGGAGATGTCGAGTTCCTCCAGCATGATGTCGTATTTCAGCGGACTCAAGTCTTCGATGCGGGTATTGCCAGCCTTCAGCACCTTGAGTTTGTTGGCATTGCGCAGCGGTGTCAGGTCGTTGACGTTGGTTCCTGTGATGTTGAGCACACTCAGCTCCGAAAGTTCGTTGAGGGGTTCCAAGGTGGTGATTGTCCTGACGTTTGCCACGTCAACCTCTTGGGTCATGCTGAGGCTCTTGAGTTTGCCGTACAGTGCGTCGAGACCCGAGCTGACCGTTTCCTCCTTCCATTCCGTCGCCATAGTATCACCATCGATGACCGAGAGTATGGGATAGGAATAGATGAAATCGTTTTCGTTGACTTGCATCACGGCTTTCAGCGGGATGTTTTCGTTGATCTTGACATCCTTGCCGAAATAGTTTTTCCACGCGCTTGGCATGGAGTTCCACCAGTAGCGCAACGACTCTCTTTCGTTCACCTTGGTAGTGTAGATGCTGGCAATCTTGAGATCGTTTTTCGCCTTGTCGAGGTTAATCTCCATATATCTGATTTTCACCTCGTTGATGGTATCGTTGGTGACCGTGATACCTACGAGCTTGCGGTTCATGGTGACCTTGAAATAGGTTTCACCATTGTCCTTGGTAAGATTGGCCACGCTTTGGACATCGAACGTGAATGTCGCATGTTGGAAGAAGAAGTCGATATCCTTGAGATAGGCTTGGACGTCTTTGGAAAGATTGGCATTGCGCTTGGTGTCGAGGTCGTCCTCGATCTGCACCTTGTCGTCTTGGAAGATCTTGGTATAGCTTTGTGAGAAGATGATCTCCTTTTCTTGTGCGGTTTGGGTGGGATCGCCGATGAAATTCAACGTTTCCTGAAGGTAGTTGACCATCTTGTTGATTTCTGTTTCATACGTGGCCAGTTCTTCCTTGGTCAGACCGTTGGTCTCATGGGTCTTGTTTTGATTCTTTTTTTGGGCTGGGGCGATGATACCAATGCAACACAGCAACAGGAATAAAACGATCCGTTTTCCGTTTTCCGTTTTCATCTTTTTCATCATGGTTCGTAAAATTTAATAAGGTCTTTTTTCTCCTTTTCTGGGATATAGATGAGGTTCGAGATCAGCCAACCGGAATTGCTTCCGCTACGGTTGAACCACGAGACTTCGAAATACCAATCTTTGATTTGAAAAACATGGAACTTCACCGAGTCCACGTGTTGGAACACCAGGTTCCCTTTTTTGATTTCGTAGAAGAACAGTGTAAGATAATTTGGTTCGAACGATTTGGAGGCATAATACTCAATGACTTCCGGCTCCTTGAAAATCTTGTAAATGTTCATGAAGTCGAGTTCGTGGCTCATGGGATGCAGGAAGTGTTTCTCTTTTTCGGTGATCTCTCCGGTGGGGAAGAGCTTGTTGAATTCGGAGAAATAGATGTTGTTGAGCACCCATTTCGAGCCGAGTCCCTCTTTCTCAACGCCAAGGATCATGATCAGGTTGACCTCCTTGCCCCTGTATTTGAAGGTGGCCGAAACCTCCGAGTACCAACGTCCACCGAGAAAAGTCATGAAGGTGGAATCATCGGCGGTGACATCTTCGATGAAGAAGCGTTGCAGGTCGGGTTGGCTGCCATAGGTTTCCTGGTCGAACAGGATGCCAAGCGACTGCTGTCGTTTCGCCTTGTTGTGGTACGACGGGTCTTTCGGGTTGATCTTATAGCCGAACTGATCCTCTTCGTAATTGAAACGGCGGATGAACTGACCCATCTGCTTGGTCATGGCATAGAGGTTGGCTTCGTCCATCTGGACGTCGCCAATGGACTGTGCTGCCAAAGGCAGAATGTCAACGCTCAGCAATAAAACGAGAATAAGAAGGGAGGGAAAAAAACTCCCTTCTTTCTTCTTACTTCTTACTTCTGTCTCCTGTCTTCTCATTTATTGGTGGTTTCCTTCACACGCATGTCGCCAAGCAACACATCCCAGAAGCCGATCATGCGGCCTCCGATTTGGGTTTCCTTGCGCTTGACATAGACGGTGATGTCCTTTTTGGTTGTGTCCTTATACACCAAGTTGCCTTCTTTGTCGTAGCCACGGAAGGTTTGGAAGATGGTGATGACGCCCACGTAGGTGCCGTCGGGCTGGCGTTGCAGGTCGCTGACATACTCGATGTTGTACCATTCAATCTCTACGCGGTCGTAGTTGAGGCGCATCAGGTGCTCGAAGTAGGGGCGCACCTTATAGTATTTGATGTTGTTTGAAGCCACGGATGACACGCCGATCTCGGCGTTGTTCATAAACAGTTCCTCGGCGCGGTCGATGACGCGGTTGGCTTCGCTCCAGGCGGTTTCCTTGGAGCCCACGATCTTGATATATTTACTCAGGTCGCGAACCTTTTCGAGGGCAAGGCTGTCGATAGCCTGTTTACGTTCGAAACTCAGTTCTTCTTGTTGTGCCATAGCGGTGCCTGCAAACAGCACGATGGCGAGCATAACCAATATCTTTTTCATGTGTTTTCCTTATTTTTTAATGAGTTCCACTTCAGTGATTTTTCCGTTGTCGTCAAACTTCAGGTTGTAGATCTGGTTGCGGTTGACTTTTTGGTCTTTGATGTAATTGAGGTAGTCTTCGATAGTTGTTGGACGGTCGTAGTCGTTGAATCCGCCGGCCTGGCTGATGATGATGAGCACCGGCACGTCGTTTGAGGCAAACAGCTTCAGCGTCTCGTTGATGAGGCGGTTGGCTTGGGTGGTGTTGGTGCTGGTGGCGATGCTTGCGAAGTTCTGTTCAACCACGTCTTTTGGTTTTAGTTTATTGGCTTCGGCTTCGGCTTTGGCGGCTTCTTCGGCCTCTTTGGCTTTCTGTTCGGCTTGGGCGCGTTCGCGGGCCAGTTTCTTCTCTACTTGGAAGAGCAGGTCATCGACTTCGGTATTTTGCAGGTTCCAGTCCTTGATGGTTTGTACACGGTTTTCCTTTTCCTCAAGGGTCCAGACGGTTTCGTCGTTAAGGATGGCGTTGAGATCGGTCATGGCTTCGGCCACTCTTGCCTTGTATTCGGCTTCGGCGGCTTCTTTGGCCAGTTTTTTCTTGCTTTTGCAGCTTGTGGTGCCTCCAAGGGTGATGAACGCGGCCAGGAGTACCAGCATTACGGTTGTGATTTTGTGTTTCATGATACTAAAATATTGCTTTTTAATAACTCCAATTCTCCATTTTAATTGCAAAAGTAGAAAAAAAACAACAATCCTACTCGAAAAGGTAGGATTGTTGATAACTTCTTTATAGGTGTTATAGAGGAAATAGAATCACTTTTTGACAATCATGTCAGAATGAGTTTTTCTGTTGTCCAGGAACATGCGCTATGGCTTGAGAGTAAACGTTCCCGTAGCGTGGTTTAAATAGAGCGAACTTCCTGTTGAGTCGCCAAGAGGAGCGGAGTAATTATAATCACATCCAAAATCGAAAGTACCGGAAACAGACAAATTGTCGCCGTCATTTAAAAGGACTCCAAACAGATGGACCCATCCACATTCCTTGATTTGGTTGGTAAATCGTGGTAATTGAATACTCCCTGATACCCTGCCGTCGTTCCCATATTTTTGTAACCAAAGATCCGGCTCATTAGAATGTCCGGCATTTGGATTTATTAATTCCTTGTCGTTTTTGAACTTATAGATTTGTCTTTCCTCGTCAAATCCGTATAAGACGCACTGCTTGAGCTTGAGCTTGACATCAATTGTTTCCCCGCTTTGATAATCAATGTACGAACCTTTGAGTTTGAAAGTGAATACATTTTGGTCGTCTTTGGTGCATGATGAGATAGTTAAGGCAAGCAATGAAGTCAAAACGAGCAAGAATAGATGTTTTTTCATGGGTGTTGTTTTTATGAATTAGTAAGCAGTGTTGACATCAATTAGTAATGATGCGTTAATTTTTTATTTTTGTTTGTAAGTTATTTATATTTAATAAAATAAGATACTTGTAGTTTTTGTGTCGCATAAGCTTTTGCATTGTTTTATGGTTAATAACAATAGCAAAATTATGCCTGTCACAAAGCCAAATCAAGAAAAACGAAATTTGCTTTTTTTGGTATTTTTATTCAATAATTTGATTATTAACTAATTAGAAAACCATATAGCACTACTGACACCTTGTTATCTGTGCCAAAAATCTTTTGCAATCGCTTTTCCCTATCCCAAATTGTTCGATATGAAAGTTGTGTCATGACAGCGATTTGGGAATTATCAAGCCCAAGTAGGCATAAATAACAATAAAGCAGGTCCTTCCTTTTTAATTCAGGATAAAGGGATTTGAGGTTCTCAAACAACAAGCCATAATGACGGTTAACAGCATCTTTCAATTGAGCCTCTTGTTTGTGTGTCAATGCTAAGTCTGTATAAGCGGTTACAGGTAGGTTTGACTTGATGGGATTCTTTTTGTCATTGCACACGGATAGTATGTGGCGACAAATGGTTTCGTCCTTGAAGTCAATGTCAGGATCTTGGTTCGTATTAACAGGCAATGGCATTTTTACCTTAGTTTCCCTTTCTTTTTTCAATGCTGCATTGCTTTGCTTTAGTCTTCCAGCCAACGCGGCATGCTTTATCTTGTGTTCTTGACGTTCATTTTTCAATTGTTTTGTTCTAAAGAGAAATAATATGGCAAAAAAGATCAAACCAGCCACAAACCATTCAATAATCACAATGGCTCGCCGACGGTTTCTATTTACATGTAGTTGATATATGTAGTCTTCTCTTCTTTGAGCATAGGATTGGTAAACGTCAACCAACTGTGATTTTATGAACCCTTGGTTTTCGCTAAGATTTGCAAAGGGGACCAAATAATCGGCATAAGGTAAAGCTTCCATTAATGCGCCTTTTTCCCTGTGGATTTCAACTAGCAATTCAGCGGCTTGTTTCTTTAAGGAGATATTGGCGTTTCCTTCAAATAGCCGTCTCAAATATATTGTTGCAGAATCATACTCTTTCTCGTGGAAATAGACCTCCCCGACCGCCGAACAGCGAGCATAATATTCATTGCGGGTTTCAGACTGAGTTAATAAGTATTTCAATCGGTACAATGCCTTTTCTGCCGGATTCCCCTTTTTATAATCTATCAAGACTTGATGTGCACAAATATCCCTGAATATCAAACTGTTGGTGTCGACTATTGCCGTGACAGCCTTTTGATAATAATAGGTAGAGCTGTCCAATTGTTCCATCATTTCGTAATTCAATCCGATTTTGTTCAAGGCCCAAGCAGAATGCCAAAAGGTTGGATCTTGCTTTTTGTAATACACATAGGCTTTGCGGGCAAATCCGATGGCCTGCAGATGAAGATACTGGTCTGTAAATAATCTGCATAAACGCGTATAACCCAGTGCCATGAACTTCGCCTTGTAGCCCACCAGCTCCTTCTCCTTGAAATGGGTTTCCATGATCTCCAGTGCCTTCAGGTATTCAGCGCAGGCTGCAACCAAGCTGTCCATCTCGTAATAGCCCACGCCGTTGATGTAATGCGCCCGGGCGGACAAAAAAGGATCACCGATGGAATCAAAGTAGGCCACCGCATCCAACAAATCATCGCGGTTGGCTTGCTGGTAATCGTTCTTATACAATGCCTCGGAAAGCAGCAACTGGTAATAAGGCTCGTCCAAGGACTCGTCCAACAGCAAGGTCAAGGCACTGTCAGGGCGGGTCTGCAACAATGTGTCGATAGATGACAATTGCGTAGCAAACAGGATCGATAGTAACAATAGACATCTCACGAGCTCCTCTATGGTTTCTGAGTATTGTGCAAAAATATATAAATCCCGCCATTGCTGACGGGATTTATTTAAGAAGTCAGAAGGAATTCCGCCTTCTGTCTTCTGTCTCCAGTCTTCTAATTCATCACTCCTCTTCTTTCTGGCTCTCTTCGTATTCCTTGAGCAGACGCTGTTGCACGTCAGCGGGAACCTGGGCGTATTCGGCATACTTCATGGTGAAGGTGCCACGGCCTGAGGTCAAGGAGCTGAGGGTGGTTGAGTAACGGTCCATCTCGGCAAACGGAACCTTGGCATGGATGGTCTGGTAGTTGTGGTCGCTATCCATACCCATCACGATGCCACGGCGGCCAGTAAGGTCGGTCATGACGGCACCCATGAGGTCGGCGGGCATGCGCACGTCGAGGTCATAGATAGGCTCCATGATCTTGGGACCGGCGTTCTTGAAGGCCATGGAGAAGGCCATACGGCCGGCGATCTTGAAGGCCATTTCGTTGGAGTCAACGGGGTGCATCTTACCATCATACACATAGACGATGATATCACGGGCATAGGATCCTGTAAGAGGACCTTGCTCCAGACGCTCGTTGATACCCTTCAAGATGGCTGGCATGAAGCGGGCATCAATAGCACCACCCACCACGCAGTTGGCGAAGATGAGCTTGCCGCCCCAAGGCAGTTCGTACTCTTCCTTGGTACGCACGGCGAGTTCCTCAGGATCGGTATAGCCTTCATAGTAAGGCTGGAGCCAGAGGTGCACCTCACCGAACTGACCGCTACCACCTGATTGTTTCTTGTGACGGTAGTCGGCCTTGGCTGACTTGGTGATGGTCTCACGATAAGGAACCTTCGGAGTGCTGAGTTCAACACCGATCTTATAGACGTTGTCGAAGTACCACTTCAGGGTGTTGAGGTGATACTCGCCTTGGCACTGGAGGATGTTCTGGCGAAGCTCACGCGACATGCCGGCGATGACGGTTGGGTCGGTCTTGTGCATATCGTTGAGGATGCCGCCCAGCTTCTCGTCTTCCTGTGAGTTGGAAGCCTTGATGGCAATTTGGAAGATGGGTTCCGGGAACGGGATGGGAGCGAAAGCAGCTTCAGCAACCTTGGCGTCAACCAAAGTGTCACCTACGCGGCCGTCTTTCAGCTTGATAGTGCAGATAATGTCGCCTGCGTTGACTTTCTCAACCTCTTCACGGTTCTTGCCTTTGAAGACGAGAAGCTGTGAGATGCGCTCCTTGTTGCCGGTACGCGGGTTCACGAGATCCTGGCTCTTGCTGAGGGTGCCGCCGTAAACGCGCATCCAAGCCACGTCGCCGAGGTTTTGCTCAGTGGTCACCTTGAAGATCTGCAAAGCAGTCGGGTCGTCGTTGCTGTTGTGGAACTCGGTGCCGTTTTCAGCCTTGATGGCTGGCAGGTCGGCTGGTGACGGGCAGGCGTTGATGAGGAATTCGCACAGACGATAGACGCCCACGCCACGCTTGGCAGCGCCGCAGATCACGGGGAACATGTCACGGTTCATGATACCCAGGCGGATACCTTTTTCCATGTCTTCCTCGCTCAGGGTCATCTCCTCGAAGAACTTCTCCATGAGGGCCTCGTCGCCTTCGGCGGCATGCTCGATGAGGTTGCTGTGCAGCTCTTCGGCCTTGGCCATCTCAGCGGCGGGGATGTCCTGGATCTCAGGAGCGCCGTTGCCGTTCTTGAAGACCAACATCTTCATGAGGATGAGGTCGATGACAGCGTTGAAATCCTCACCGGTGGAAACGGGATACTGGATCGGGGTGACCTTGTCGCCAAAGTACTCCTTCAGGTTGCGGATGGCGTTGTCGAAATTGGCATTACTGTGGTCGAGTTGGTTCATGAAGAACACCACCGGTTTCTTGGTGGTCACAGTGTGACGCCAAGCGTTCTCAGTAGTGGCTTCGACGCCGGCTTGGGCGTTGACGGTCAACACAGCAGTGTCGGCAGCACTGAGGCATGACACGATGTCGCCGGAGAAATCGCTGAAGCCAGGGGCATCAAGGATGTTGATCTTCTTGTCGTTGATGATGGTGTACATCATAGCGGCATGGACGGAGATCTGACGTTCCATCTCTATTGGACGATAGTCGGAGACGGTGTTCTTTTCTTCCGTGCTTCCTTTTCTGTTGATGACCTTGCCTTCGAAGAGCATGTTCTCAGCGAGGGTGGTCTTGCCGGACTTGGCAGCGCCGATGAGGGCGATGTTCCGGATTTCGTTAGTTTTGAATTCCTTCATTGTTTATCTGAATGTCTTATTATTTTGTTGATTAATCTTCCCTTTGGAAATGAGGCTGCAAAGTTACTAATTTTCAGTTAATTTCAAAGAATATTTTTTTCCAACGGTTTTCATCCATCTTTGCACCGATCACTTCGATGATGTTGGCAGCCAAAACAGCACCCGTTTTGGCGCATTTTTCAAGGGTTTCGTTTTTCACCAAACCAGCCATGAATCCCGCAGCCCACATGTCACCAGCACCTGTTGTATCAATGACTTTTGCCGGTATCGGATCGACTTTCACGATCTTATCGCCATGTTGCACATAGGCACCTTTGGCCCCCACCTTCACCACGGCGATGTCGCACATCTCAGCGATCTTATGTAAGGCGGCCTGCGGATCATCCAATCCGGTCAAGGCCTTTGACTCTTCCTCGTTGGCGAAAACAATGTCGATGCTGTTCTTCACAATTTCGTTCAAATACTCGCGGTTGGCTTCCACCACGTTGAAACTGGCCATGTCCATAGCCACCTTCATGCCTTTTTGCTTGGCGATTTCCAAGGCGCGATCGACCAATGGGCGGTTAAAGATCAGATAACCTTCCACATAAAGAATGTCCCAGCCGTCGAACAGTTCGGGTTTAAGGTCGTTGGGCGAGAGTTCCAAAGCTGCACCGAGATAGGTGGCAAAGGTGCGTTCGCCGTCTTTCGAGATGATGGCCTGGGCGCATCCCGTCGGCGTTTCCGTGGTCATCATAAAGGGCTTGACGTTGGTTTTCACCATCTCGCCTTCGAAGAACTTGCCCAGTTCATCCTTGCCCACCTTGCCGATGTAGCCCGTTTCGATGCCAAGTTTCGCGGCACCGCTGATGGTGTTGGCCGTGGAGCCACCGGCAGCCATGGCACTGCCATATTGTTTCATGGCATCGCCAATGTGTTTTGAGGTAGCGGCATCCACATGTTGCATGGAGCCTTTGGGCAGGTTCAACTGGTTCAAGATATTGTCGTCAGAGATCTGTGTCAGGATATCGACAAGGGCGTTGCCTATGCCGAGAATGTTTCTGTATGCCATAATGTTATGATTGATTGAAAGTGCAAAGATAAAAAAAATTGAAAAAAAACTTGCGGGGATAAAAAAAAGCTGTACCTTTGCAGCCGCAAATGCCTCCTTAGCTCAGTTGGTTAGAGCATCTGACTGTTAATCAGGGGGTCTCAGGTTCAAGTCCTGAAGGGGGCGCATTTCATGTTATTAATTTTTTGAGTAGGAGTCCGGTATGGGTTTCTACTTTTTTTGTGCGTGGGTTGAAAGGCAACAGTGGATTTTCTCCCTTCGGTCGAAGAGCCTTCGGGTTGCTTCGTCGTTTCACTCCTCGCAATGACGTTTAACGTGTCATCGATTCCATATTGAGAATAGCTTTGACTTTCGGGATGGTAATGATCTTCCTGAACGGATAAAGCACCTTCACCGCGATGCGCATCCACCAGTTGTAATGGACTTGCAGATGACAATAGGCTTTTCGGAAATTGAAGTTCTGGATCAAGAACTCATGGATATTTGAATGCTCGGTGATGCTACGTGCACTGTCGCTCACATAGGTGTACCCCTTATCCTTCAAATAGTATTGGTTCAAAGTGTAGTACAAACCATAATATGGATAATAACCATGACTTTTATAACGGCTCCGAATGCCGGTAACACCATATTCACAGCAGGTTTGCCAGTCGTTGACGGCACAGAAGCCAACCAATTCCCCCGTCACCTTGTCAAACACGCCCCAATAGTCGAAAGATCTGTCCTTGCAATGATTCAAATAACGTTCAAAGATCTCGCGATTCATCTTTCTGTCGTGAATGGGATAGTCCTTAAACGTCTCTTCATAAATGCCGTACGAATCGTTATGCATGGTCTCGAAGGTGATCAGCTGGTAATCGAAACTGTTCAACGCATGCCTGATCTTGTTTCGAACCCTCGGTGAAAGCTCCTCAAAGCCCTCAAAATGATCCTTGATGACATACCAAAAATTTGTTTCTTCTTGACAATCAAAATCATAGGTGTTTCTTACCAACAATCCGCTTTGTCGCAACAAGGCTCGCCATTCCTCTTGTTTCAACAGGGACTCTTCGTGCGGTGCTCCCGCAAAACGCCAAGCTCTTCTATAAAGGCTGTAGTTGTTCATCCAAACCGACGTTTTAATGCATGATACGCATAGGAGCTAAAACAGCCTATCGTTTTAAATAAAGGCAGCCTCTCTTGTTTTCGATACACCGTCCAAAGGTCACACGCCGCCTTGAATTTGTTGGAGCTGGCGGATTGCTTGCGGATTCGATAGGATACCAAGATCTTGTCGATCGAATAGGCACAATGGCCTTTTCGTAAAATGCCAAGCCAGGTAGCGGTGTCCTCGCTGGTCCGAAAATCGGGCATCGTCACAGGACCGATAATGTCAGTGTTGAGCATGACGGTGGAACAACCGATGACCGTATTGTGAAGATAGTCCTGGTAACGCATATCATCGGACTGTCGTATCATCCGTTGGAGTTTATCGCCTTTTTCGTCAATGCAATCGTAGCTTGTAAAGCTGAACCCCACGTTTTTTTCCGTCATGAAAGCCACTTGGGTGGAAAGTTTCTCTGATGACCAAATATCGTCAGCATCCAAAAAAGCCAAAAAATAGCCTTTAGCCTCACGGATAGCCTTGTTTCGCGATAGACCAATGCCAATCTGTTGTTCGTTTAGGATCAATCTAATTCTCTCATCAATGGCGCAAAACTGTTTTACGATCTCCACCGTGTTGTCGTTGGAGATGTTGTCAATGATCAGCATTTCCCAATTCGTATAGGTTTGGGCAATGACGGATTTAATGCTTTCTGCAATATATGTCGCCATGTTATAGCAAGGCATGATGATCGATACCAAAGGCTGTTCCATGGCGAAAAGGATTTATTTCAGGTTCTCAATCCACACCTTGATTTGCTGCTCGTCGTGGAGCCGGCACACCAGCAGGGAATGGTCGCGGTAAGCCACCAGAAAGTCTTCCAGTCCTTCAACAACAGCTTCGGTGCCGTCCTCTATATTAATAATGGTGTTCTTGTTATCAACGGAGACCACCTTGCCGCGCAGGGCATTACCGTTTTCGTCCTTGTTGGCATGGGTGAACAGCGATCCCCAAGTGCCGATGTCGCTCCAGCCGAAGTCGGCAGGAATGGTAAAGGTGTTGGGCGATTTCTCCATCACACCGTAATCGATGCTGATGTTGGGACAATCCACAAAATGGTCGTTGATGAAGTCCTGCTCCTCAGGCGTGCCGAAGTTATAGATGCCTTTCTCGAAGACCTCAACCATCTCGGGCAAGTATTGCTTGAAGGCGTTCATGATGCCTTCAAGGGTCCAGAGGAAGATGCCGGAGTTCCAAAAGTAATTGCCTTCGGCGACGAATTTCACAGCGGTGTCGTAGTCGGGTTTTTCCTTGAACATCTCGACTTTTGTCACTTCTGTCTTCTGACTTCTGTCTTCTGACTTCTCAACCTGGATATAGCCATAACCCGTTTCCGGCCGTGATGGCTTGATGCCAATGGTCATCAAGGCTTGGGGTTGCTTGGCTAAGAAGTCGAAACCGAGACGGATGATGCGTTCAAACTCGCGCTCGTTGGTGACCAGATGGTCGGCGGGCGTGACCACGATGTTGGCATCCTTGCAGCGGCTTTGGATATGGTAGGCGGCGTAGGCGATGCACGGTGCCGTGTTGCGGCGTGCCGGTTCGCAAAGCACCTGGTCGGCCTTCAGCATGGGCAACTGCTCAAGCACCAGCTGTTTGTAAGCCTTGTTGGTCACCACGAGGAAGTTCTCGTCGGGGATGACGGGGCTGAAGCGTTCGTAGGTACTACGAATGAAGCTTTTTCCCGTGCCAAGGATATCCAAAAACTGTTTTGGATAGTTGTCTTTGCTTAGAGGCCAGAAACGGCTGCCAATGCCGCCTGCCATGATGATGCAGTAGTTGTTCATTGCTGTTCTTTTGGTTGGTCCAATTTGCAGAATACACTGTTGTTGGAGACAAATTCCGGGACGATCTTCTTCATTTGTGCCACGATGGCGAAATCATCCAATGAGGCCAGAGCCTTTCTTAAGACTTCAATTAAGTCATTGACCTCAGTGGTCGGATAGTCGCGAACTTGTGCGCGGAAGATCTTTGGATTTGGGGTAGGCAAGGTATCCTCCTTGGTTGCAAGCAGCTCTTCGTAAAGCTTTTCGCCAGGACGCAAGCCGATTTCCTTGATCTCCACGTCGTGTTTACCCGACAGTTGGATCATCTTTTTGGCGAGATCATAGATCTTTACGGGTTCACCCATGTCAAAAACAAAGATTTCATTGTTCTGACCGATCGAACCGGCTTCCATCACAAGGCTACAGGCTTCGGGGATGGTCATGAAGAAACGGATGATACGCTTGTCGGTGATGGTCAACGGTCCACCTTTGAGAAGCTGTTTTTGGAACAGCGGCACCACCGAACCATTTGAACCCAGCACGTTGCCGAAACGCGTAGTGATAAACTGGGTATTGCATTTGCGGCTTTGGGCGTAAATCTCAGCGATACGCTTGGTGGCTCCCATCACATTGGTTGGGTTCACGGCCTTGTCCGTGGAGATCATCACGAACTTCTCAGTGCCGAATTCAATGGCCAGATCGGCGATATTCTTGGTACCAAACACGTTGACATAAACGGCTTCGTACGGGTTCTCCTCCATGAAGGGGACGTGTTTATAGGCAGCTGCATGGTAGATCAGTTGTGGATGATAGGCCTCGAAGATTTCTCTCATGCGGCGTTCGTCCTTGACGTTGGCGATCACAAATACCATACGATCGATCAAATCCTTGTAATCGGGAGTGTTTTTCAGCTCAAACTGCAGGTCATACATCGGCGATTCGGCCTGATCGACCATGACGACTGTCTTTGGGTTGTAATGCAGCACCTGGCGGCACATCTCGCTACCGATGGATCCGGCCGAACCCGTGATCATGACCACCTTGCCGTCGATCTCGCGCTTGACGTTTTCCTTGCCCAACACGATAGGCTCCCTACCCAACAAATCCTCAATCTTGATATCCTGGATCTGATTGGCTTTCACTTCGCCGTCAACCCATTCGTTAAACGAAGGCATGGTCTTGACCTTCAGGTCGAGGCTCATACCGGCTTCGATCAACTCTTTCTTACGTTCGCCCGAAACACTGGGCAAGGCCAAAATCAACACTTCGATGTGGTTTTTGTTCACGAAATCGGGACTTAGAACGGTCAGTGGCTCCAGAATAGGAATGGTATTGATGTTCTTGTTGATTTTCTTCGGGTTATCGTCCGTAAAGGCGATGATCTTATAAGGTGACTGGTTGTCTTGTTGGATGGCTCTGAACAGCAACACTCCACCTTCGCCGGCACCATAGACCACGGTGTTCTTTTTCTTTGCGCTGGTATCCTTATAGAACTCATTGTAAACACGTCGGATCGTCAGTCGGCTCAGTGTCATGGTCACCAGGGTAAGGAAATAGTGATAAAGGATAATCTTGTAACCCGGAGTGACGTAGTTGGCTATAGTAGGCTTGATTTGGGAGAGCACTACTTTGGTGACGATCAGGACCGTCAGCGCAACTGTGCAGGAACTGAAGATCTTTCGGATATCATCGAATCCCGAGTACCTGATCATGCCGAAATAGGTGCGGTAAAGCAGGAACATCATAATATAGACTACCATCACGATGAAGATCCTGTACCAACCCATGAACAAGATGTTGAGATGCAGGCTGTTGTAATGCACCAGAAACATGGATATCAGGTAGGCGACGAACAGCACCACGATATCGAACAGCAACACCCAAATTCTAGGAAGGGAGTTGTTGGCTTGCTTGCCAAAGAGAAAATCGCAAACTCTAACTAATAAAGTACGCATGGTCATTTGTATTTAAAAGGTCCATCCGAAAGGATGAGGCACACATTCAAGTCTTGCTAATGGATGATAATCGCCTACCAGTCCGACGGGAGTGGCGTTGCGGATTTCATAGACGATGTTGATGCAGTTGCGAGCTTCTTCGATGCCGAAGCCGCGACCCGCCAGGATTTCCTCATAGCTCTTGGTATGGAGTTCGGTGAAGCCTTGGCTGAACTCAAACTCCTCGCCGTCGATGTTGAGGGTGCGGTAAGTGCGTTTTTCGCCTTCCACGGCATCGGCCGGCAGGGTGTCGCCATTGATGCTGAGGAAGTAGCGCACACGAGCTTTTTCAAGTTCCATGTATCCTGCCACACGGTCGTGTGAAGCCACATGGACGATATTCTTTTTCACATCACCGAAAATCCAGCTCAGCATGTCGTAGAAATGCACGCCGATGTTGGTGGCGATGCCGCCGCTCTTGTTGACATTGCCTTTCCATGAGGCATAATACCAATAGCCTCTTGAGGTGATGTAGGTCAGGTCGATGTCATAGATCTTGTCTTTGGGACCCTCTTCCACTTTTTTCTTCAGTGCGACGATTTTGTCGTGGAGACGGAGTTGCAGGATGGTATAGGCTTTATGGCCGGTATGTTCTTCAACGTTATGGAGTGCGTCGATGTTCCAAGGGTTGAGCACAAGTGGTTTTTCGCAGATGACGTCTGCGCCGAGACGCAGGGCATAGCGGGTATGTGCGTCATGAAGATAGTTTGGGGTGCAGATGCTGACGTAGTCGATCTGTTCGCCCCGGTCTTTAAGCTTGGTGTTATGTCGGTCGAAAAGTTCCTGTTCGGTAAAGAAAGCCGCCTTAGGGAAATAGCTGTCCATGATGCCCACGCTGTCGTTTTTGTCGTAGGCAGAGACCAGGACGTTGCCCGTGTCCTTGATGGCTTTCAGATGGCGGGGGGCGATGTAGCCCCCCACTCCGATGATTGAGAATTTTTTCATTAAAGGTTGTTCTTTTCAATATCCTTGAAATACTTCACGGTGCCGTAGGTCATCTCGTCGCAGGCTGCGTCGTCGCAAACGATGATGCCTTTGGGGTGCATTTGCAGTACGCTGACGGTCCACATCTGGCTGACGGCGCCTTCGATGGCGTGGGCCAGTGCGCGGGCCTTGTTGTGTCCGTTGGCCAGGATCATCACCTCGCGGCTGTCCATCACAGTGCCAACACCAACGGTCAAAGCGGTCTTCGGAACCTTGTTGATGTCGTTTTCGAAGAAGCGTGAGTTGGCGATGATGGTGTCGGTGGTGAGGCTCTTCACACGGGTGCGTGAGGTCAGTGAGCTGCCTGGCTCGTTGAAGGCAATGTGTCCGTCGGGACCAATGCCGCCCATAAACAGGTCGATGCCGCCGTAGCTCTTGATTTTTTCTTCATAACGGGCACATTCGGCTTCGAGATCCTTAGCATTACCGTTGAGAATGTTTACATTCTCCTTCTTGATGTCGATGTGTTTGAAGAAGTTGTTCCACATGAAGCTGTGGTAGCTCTCGGGATGCTCTTCAGGGATGTTGACGTATTCGTCCATGTTGAAGGTCACTACATTCTTGAAAGAGACTTGGCCTTTCTTGTAAAGCTTCACCAGTTCCTTATAGGTGCCGATTGGGGTGGAACCCGTGGGAAGTCCCAGGATGAAGGGTTTTTTGGCCGTCGGCTTGAAGGCATTGATGCGTTCAGCAATGTGGTTGGCGGCCCAACGTGACATTTTGTCGTAATTCGGTTCAATGATTACTCTCATTTTTTTAGAATTTAGAAGTCAGAAGTAAGAATTAAGAAGTTTTACGGATTTTGTTGATGGAAGAAATAAAGTCTTCGGTTTCCTTGCGGATTTGTTTGACGAAGGAGACGTCTTCGATCTTGCCTACCACGGCGATCTTCTCTTCTTCATTGCGGAAAGTGGTGCTGCGGATCGGATTTTCGTAGTCTTTCTTTCGGGTCTCGTAAACCTGATCGCAGATAAACTGTTGGATACGAACGGCCTTGTCGAGACAATCGTTCCACATTTCGGTGGTCAGCACGTCGGTTTCGTCCTTGTAGAGGAACATGAGTGAAAAGTAGGCGTGGCGCAGTTTCTCCATGCGATAGCGTTTCCAAAGCTCGTTGTAACGCTCGTGGATTTCCTGCCAGCTGTTGAGCACTCCCGTCCTGATGTCATCACGCAGCTGATCGACATCCTCTTCGGGCATGGTTTGTCCGCCGAGGTTGATCCATTTGCGGAGACGCTTGCCTTTCATCATGGCCGCGAGGTTTTCGATGCTGGCTTCCTCGTGGTTTTCGAGATAGTGGACAATGTTTTTCACTGCGTAATAGACAATCATGTCGCCATAGGCGTGATAAGCCTCATAGGCCTTCAGGATGCGGACTTTGCGTTTGCTCTTTTCGATGTTTTCACCAAACACCTCCAGTTTCTTACAAGTCTCCGGCTCGTTATCCAAAAGGTTCTTGCCAATGCCGCGAAGATCGTAATATTCATGGGTATCGGGATTCTCGCCCTTGGAACGAAGGTAGGCCTTGGCCACCCAAACTTCCAACAACTTGCGGGCCTCGATGGTCTCCTCCATGGTATCGGGTGCGTAGGTGTCGAACTCGATGTTCTGGATCTTGCGCTTGCGGGTGTCGCGTTTCTGGTATTTTGAGGTGTTGCGAGCGATGGCAAACATGTTGTACATCCACCAGTAGGCGGGCATGATCTCCAACTCGTTGGTCTTGGTGTTGTTGTTGACCAGGCAGAACGGCAACATGATGTTCATCTCGTTGGGATAGTCGGCCTTCGAAAGCAGGGTGAAGGATGCAAAACGGGATGAATGTTTGATGCTGGAGCACAGTCCCGGCCAGAAACCACGGCTGGCAACGATCTCGCCATCGGTGGCGCGGCTGTTGTGGTTGGAGCCCAATGTGGCGCCAGCAGCCATGTTGCTCTGGCCCATCACGCAGGCTGAAATCAGGAACGAGTTGTTGTGATGCTGCTCATGTGATGGGAAGATAAGGTTGTTCAAAACCTCGCAGCACGAGATGGTGGAGTTGTCGCCCAATACGGAATAGATCAAACGGGCACCGTACTTAAGGTTGCAGTTGTCGCCCAGCACGAAACGGGTGGCCACCACGGAATAGAAGATATGGCATCCGTAGCCGGTGATGCCGTTGACAAGGATGACTCCCTCGCCGATCTGTGAAGGTTCTTCCTCTGAAGAGTTGATGGTGACGTTCTTGAGCTTGCTGGCACCTTTGATGTAGCAATGGGGACCGATCTTGGCATCCTTCAGGATCCAGCAGTTTTTGATGACCGACGATTCGCCGATGGTGCCATAGTAGCCACGGTGCTTGTCGAAAGCGTTGTTCGTGATTTCGAACAAGCGTTGTTGCAACGGCTTGTCATCCACATATTTTGCCCAAAGATAGGCATCGGCGGTGATCATGCCGTCAAAAGGCAAGATCTTGCGGCCACCGTTTTCGTTCATCACTTCAAGCCACACGCGCACATCCTCAGGCTCGCCTTCCTTGATGATGCCGTTGCCAAACTTGGAGTGGTCGGTGGTGGAGATTTCCTGGATGTTGAAGAGGATGCACTTGTCGCCCACGATATAGTTGGCCATGTAATGAACATCATGGATGGCTACGTTGTCGCCAATGTCGCACGAGATGATGCTACTGTCGGTAATGCCTACAGGGACGCGCAGGTCGTGGTACTGGAGAATCTCATTGGCTACCCTACCGATACGGCACAAACCGAAGAAATGATTGTTGCGGATCATGTTGGTGTCGAACTCGTCGGTAACCCAAATCTCGTCCCAGTTGGTCGCTGTATTGCTGTTTTTCACCAGCCGCTCGATCTCGTCGGAGTGAAGGTGCCTCCAACCCGAGGCTGGCTGTTTGGTTTGTTGGTTACGGTAGAAATACTCGTCGTGTCCATCGTGGAGATACTTTTCGTCGATGAAGTTCTTGTAAATCCTATCGTAAGGTAATAAAGTTACTTTATCCATTGTGTGTTGTTATCTGATTAAAAAATAGGTTACTTGCTCTTTTTCGGTAATTTTGAATTACGGAAAAGGGTTTATTACGCCGTTGTAGCGCTCACCGTGATTGGCCGATGTCTTGTCCGTTCTTCTCACGATTCGTAACCGTTAGGATTGTTTTTCTGCCAGTTCCATGAGTCGCGGCACATCTCTTCCAACCCATATTGGGCCTTCCATCCAAGTTCTTTTGCCGCCTTGGCAGGATTGGAATAGCAGGTGGCAATGTCGCCCGCCCGCCGAGGTTTGATACTGTAGGGTATCTTGATATTGTTCACTTTTTCAAAAGTTTTGACCAGCTGAAGAACAGAATAGCCTTGTCCGGTGCCGAGATTATAGATGGCGCAGCCGCAGTTCCTTTCGATGGCCTGCAATGCGGCCACATGGCCACGTGCCAAGTCAACCACATGGATATAGTCGCGCACGCCGGTACCGTCGGGAGTTGGGTAGTCGTTGCCGAATACGCCAAGTTCAGGACGTTTGCCGACGGCCACCTGGGTGACGTAAGGCATCAGGTTGTTGGGAATGCCGTTGGGATTCTCACCTATCCTTCCGCTGGGATGTGCCCCGATGGGGTTGAAGTAGCGCAGCAGCACGATGTTCCACTCCTTGTCAGCCTTCTGCATATCCATCATGATCTCTTCGAGCATGCTCTTGGTTTGGCCGTAAGGGTTGGTGCAATGGCCTTTAGGACATTCTTCTGTGATGGGTATGATGGCAGGATCGCCATATACGGTGGCCGACGACGAGAAGATGATGTTCTTGCAGCCGTGCTGGCGCATGACATCTAAAAGCGTCAGCGTGCCGCCGATATTGTTTTCGTAGTATTCCCAAGGCTTCTCAACGCTCTCGCCCACGGCTTTCAATCCTGCAAAATGGATGCAGGCGTCGAAACGGTAGGCATCCATCACACGGCTCAGCCCTTCGCGGTCGCGGATGTCAACTTGATGGAATGGAATCTTTTTTCCCGTGAGTTCCTCTACCCTTTTCAGTGAAGTTGGATTGGAGTTGGACAAGTTGTCAACGACCACGGTTTCGTGTCCTGCGGCGTTGAGTTCGATCAGGGTATGTGATCCGATAAAACCTGTTCCTCCTGTGACTAATATCCTCATTTTGTTGACAATAGTTGCAAAAGCTGTTTATTCAAGCCTACAAAATTACCAAAAAAAAAAAAAAAATAAACAAAAAGATCGTATTTTTGCTGAAAATTGTTGGTAACACATGATTTTATGTCTTGAAACAGCCACTCCAGTCTGTTCAGTGGCACTCAATGATGGCCTGAAAACCTTGGCTTTACGTGAATGTCAAGGCCAAAACGCCCATTCCGGGAAAATCACGGTTTTTATCAAGGAAATCCTTGATGAAGCAGGCATTGGCTATAACCAGCTGGATGCCATTGCAGTGAGCAAAGGTCCTGGATCATACACGGGTTTGCGTATCGGCGTGAGCACGGCCAAAGGCGTTTGCTATGCCGCCGGTTTACCTTTGATGGCCATCGACACGCTGGAGGCCATGGCTTATGGCATGCGCCAACGGCTGGGCAGCGAGGTGCAGCCTGGCGATTTGTTTGTTCCTATGATCGATGCACGCCGGATGGAGGTGTATTGTTCGGTTTTTGACGCTTCAATGAATCCGGTGAAAGCTACCCAGGCCTTGGTGGTTGATGAGCACAGCTTCGACGATTTGCTTGAAGGTCATCGCTTATGGTTGTTTGGCGATGGAGCCCCCAAGCTTCACGCCCTTTTTGATTCAATGGAATCGATCAACATCGTTGACGATTTTGCGCCTTCGGCAGCCTTTATGGCCTCGTTGGCCGACAAGGCTTTGCATGAAAAGGATTTCGTGGACGTTGCCTATTTTGAACCGTTTTATTTGAAAGATTTCGTAGCAGGGAGGCCGCATGTCAAGGGTTTGTAAAAATTGGATAGCTTCGTCGTTCTTCCTCGCAATGACGATGGTGTTTGCTTGTGGCTTAAAAGCACAGCATCTCTTTGAACACACTTATCCCGTTGTTGTTCAGGAAGATCCTAAAATCCGTCAATTAATGGATCAAGTGTCCAAGGACAGCATCTATGCCACCATCGACCATTTGCAGTCTTATCACACCCGTAGGTGGGACAGCCGTATGGTTTACGAAGTGCAGGACTGGCTGTACGGTCGGTATGCAAGCATGGGTTTCGACAGCGTTTATCTGCATGATTTTCCAATCGTGTATCACGATACGCTTTTCAACGAGTCGTCGGATAACGTCATCGCCATCCAAAAAGGGACGAAATACCCTGACGAATATGTGGTTTGCGGTGCGCATTACGACTCTTACAACAACAGTCCGGGCGACCCTGATTCCTTACGGGCACCAGGTGCCGACGACAACGCCTCTGGGGTAGCGGGTATCATGGAAGTCGCCAGGCTGTTGGGTCGTCACAAATTCGAGCGTTCCATCATCTATGCCGGTTGGGCGGCTGAAGAACTCGGGCTTTTTGGTAGTGCCGCTTATGCCAAGGACTGTGCTGACCGGATGGTGGACATCGTAGGCTACTTCAACCTCGACATGATTGGCTATTTGGAAGAGGGTTCCGACATCCATGTGAACCTGATGTACACCACTCGCGATTCGCTCATTGCCCAATACGTCTTTGATTTCAGCCACGTTTACTATCCCGACATGAGGATTTGGCAAGCTTGGCTCCAGTGGGGCGATAGCGACTATTCATCGTTCAACCGTAACCGTTATCCTGCCGTTCATACCTTTGAAAACACCCTTCACAGCTCGCCTTTTATCCATACCACCAGCGATGTCTTGGGTGTCAGTGTCAACAATATGGATCAGGCCAAACGCTTTACGGAACTGAACCTAGGGTTGATTGCTACCTTGGCTGGACTGGATTCCAGCGGAGTGGATGATTTAGATGACCAGAAATTAACGGTTTATCCCAATCCTGTTTCTGACATGATAACCGTGAAAGGCGCTCAGATAAGGGAGGTTGAAGTGTTCAATGTTGTTGGACAGCGGATGCTGCAACAATCTTTTCCCGATGTTGAAGAATGTCAGTTGAAGATAAGCTCATTGGTTCCTGGAATTTATTTTGTTAAAGTAATTTTCAATAAAGACTCCTTTGTTACCAAGAAACTTGTCATTCAAAAATAAATGACTATCTTTGAAGGCTAAATCTTAAAAAATATCAACATGAAAAACTTACTCTTATGCATTGCGGTGCTTTCGTTGACGACTGTAGCATACGCACAAGACAAACTCACTCCCGGCCCGGGAGAAGTGGAACTCACCTATGTGGGAAAAGGTACGCAGCTTGGCGTTTGGAATCCTACAACAAAGGTTTATACCATTCCGATCAAATATAAGGAAGGTCCTTTGGCTGGACAATATAGGTCATTGACTTTCACTGACGATGGAAAAGTTTTGAACGGTGAAGGAAAAGAGGTGGGTAGCAAACAACCCGACGGGAGCTGGAAAACCGAAAAGATGGAGAATGTTATTCGTTCTTCATACAATGTGGTCTGGAACATGGAAATCGTCGGAAATATTTTAGAAACGATGGTGAGCATTCTTGGGACGCCGATGGTTCAAACCTCTGCTCCCATGGATCAAGATGTGTTGACTTTTTTGGTTTTCTGCAACCATTTTGGTGCAGATCAAATCAATAAAATACGTGATGTAAAGAAAAAACAAGCAGCCGAAGAAGCGCAAAAAAGAAGAGAAGAAAACGAGCATCCTCAAAAGAGCTATACCGTGTACGACAGCAACGATTCCAGCATTGGAAGGATTGACAAAGAGGGAAACATTTACTTTAGTGTTGGACGCAAAGTCGGTAAGATTGATAGCAATGGCGTTGTTTACGATGATGCTGATAAAAAGATTGGTAAGATTGACACTGACGGCACCGTGACCGATAGTAGTGGCAATAAAATTGGCACTGTAACCAAAAACGGTGTTATAAGCGACGGGAGAGGCCGAATGATAGGTTCAATCACATATTTGCCCTATCGGTATGCAGGTGCTTGTTACTTCTTCTTTTTCCCATCAATGATTTATAATCCACGTTGATGGATATGCTATAAAACATGTAGAGCCGGTGCATGCACCGGCTCTACGTTTATAAACTGTAGCGTTTTAATTAATCGCCCAGTGTAGCGACCATCACAGCCTTGATGGTGTGCATGCGGTTCTCGGCTTCGTCGAAAACGATGCTGTTCTTTGACTCGAACACATCCTCGGTGACTTCAACGCCGTTCAAACCGAACTTCTGGTGCACGTCGCGACCGACCTTGGTCTCGAGGTTGTGGTAAGCAGGCAGGCAGTGCATGAACTTGCAGTTCGGGTTGCCCGTAGCCTTCATCATCTCCTTGTTCACCTGGTAAGGCATGAGGAGGTCGATGCGCTGTTTCCACACTTCGTCGGGTTCACCCATGGATACCCACACGTCGGTGTAGAGGAAGTCGCAGCCTTTGACGCCCTTCTTCACGTCGTCGGTCACCGTGACCTTGGCGCCGGTTTCCTTGGCGATCTTCTTGCAGGTGTCGATGAGTTCCTTGTTGGGCTGAAGAGCCTTGGGAGCCACGATGCGGACATCCATACCCATCTTGGCACCACCCACCATCAGTGAGTTGCCCATGTTGAAACGGGCATCGCCACAGTAAGCGAAAGTAACTTGGTTGAGAGGTTTGTCGCTGTGTTCCTGCATGGTGAGGAAGTCGGCGAGGATCTGGGTGGGGTGGAACTCGTTGGTGAGGCCGTTCCATACCGGCACGCCGGCGTATTTGGCCAGTTCTTCAACGATGTCCTGACCGAAGCCACGGTACTCGATGCCGTCGAACATGCGACCCAGCACGCGAGCGGTGTCCTTCATGGATTCCTTCACGCCGATCTGTGAGCCGGTGGGGCCGAGATAGGTGACGTGAGCGCCTTGGTCCTTGGCGGCGACTTCAAAAGCGCAACGGGTGCGGGTTGAGGTCTTTTCGAAGATCAGGGCGATGTTCTTGCCAACGAGGAGGGGTTGTTCGGTACCTGCATACTTGGCGGCCTTGAGGTCGGCGGCGAGTTTCAGGAAAAACTTGATTTCTTCCGGAGTGAAGTCCAACAACTTCAGGAAGTTTCTGTTTCTGAGGTTAAAAGCCATTACTTTATGATTTAAAGATTTAAAATTTAAAGATTCAAAATTCGCGGCAAATGTACGGTTTTTTCCTTTATTTTTGCAAACATGATTATTTTAGATAACATTGTTGTTTCAGATGAATTCCTAAACGCTCATTTTTGCTGCAACTTGCCGCGTTGCAAGGGCTGGTGCTGCGTGGATGGTGATGCCGGAGCACCACTGGAGCCTTCAGAGATCTCTCAGATAGAAGATAACTTGGAAGCCATCAAGGAATATATGCGCCCTGAAGGATTGAAAGTGATCGATGAAGGCGATGTGTATGATTATGATGAGACCGGTGAACTTGTAACACCTCTGGTCAACGGCGCGGAGTGCGCTTTTGTGTATTTCCATGAAAACGGCACTGCCCTCTGTGCCATCGAAAAGGCTTATCTCGAAGGCAAATGCGATTTCTGGAAGCCGATTTCATGCCACCTCTACCCTATCCGTTTGCTTGAAAAAGACGGCTTCACCCATATCCTTTATCACGAGTGGAGCGTCTGCGTTCCCGCCAAGCGCAAGGGCGAAGCCGAAGGCATTCCGTTGTGGAAGTTCCTGAAAGGCCCGATGGTTCGTAAGTTTGGTGAGGATTGGTACCACCGCTTGGAAAAGGCAATCCTTAAGGGTGAAAAATAAATCCGCCGTTTGTACGTTAACCAAATATCGTGTCAAATCGCTCACATTGAAACGTTTTTTACTCATATCGATCTTGTTTTTGACCGTTTTCCTGAAGGCTTTTGCCCAAAGTGAGGGCGATGTGTTTAAAGGCAAGATGCCGATATTGGGCAAAATCGTTACTTCCGACAGTCTTGTCCCGGTACGCAACACCCACGTGATCAGCAAGATGGCACATTGCGGCACGATCTCCAACCTTGAGGGTCTGTTTCTGGTTCCTGCAAAAACCGTCGATACCCTTTGGGTGAGTTGTCTCGGCTACAGCCGCCAGTTGATTCCCGTGGATTCCCTGATGAACCAAGATACCATGCTCATCGTTTTGGAGCGCGATACCATCACTTTGAAGGAGGTCACCATTTGGCCGTTCTACGATTACAAGACATTCAAGCAGATGATCATCGAAATGCCTCCGAAGCCTCTCCCCAGGGAGATCAAGCGGCTTAACGACGAACTTGCGGGCATGAGGTCCGGACGGAAACGCGATCCGTATTTCAATATGGAAAACGGCGGCTTCACGGCAAGCCCCATCCAGTATTTTTACGACAAATTCAACGCAAGTGCACGTCGGCAAAACAGGCTGCTGCGCAACCGTCGCATGTTCAACGAAATCCTCCGTGAGCAAGGCCGTACCGACGAGATTCTCCCCGATTCGATGGACTATCTCATAGAATATAATTATTTCAAGTATGATTAAATAAAATTAATTTCTATATTTGCAGTTAAAATCTGTGATATATGAAAATTAATTTTATAGATTCTATTATTGGATTATTCTATCCTTCGGTTTGTGCGGCTTGCGGCAACTCCCTTTTCAGATGGGAGAAGTTGGTTTGCACCCGCTGCCGTAACATGTTACCAAAAACGGGCTACGAGCTTAACGAGGACAATCCGTTGGCTCGGTTGTTCTACGGGAAGGTCCGTCTCAAAGCCGTGATGGCTTGTTTTTTCTTCTCCAAAGAAGGCAAGGTGCAACACTTGATCCATGAGCTGAAATACAAAGGCAACAAGGAAGCTGGCGTGTTTCTCGGTCAAGAGATCGGCAAGGCTATCAAGGATGCGCCGCTTTACCAAGGTATCGATTATCTGATTCCCGTGCCCTTGCATCCCAAGCGAGAAAAGGAACGTGGCTACAACCAAAGCCTGATGGTCGCCCAGGGTATCTCCGAAGTGACAGGCATCCCCATCGGTGATGATTTTCTAAGCCGTTCTGTCAATACCTCGACCCAGACCCATAAGACCAAGGATGAGCGTTGGCAAAATGTCAGGGATATCTTTGAATTGCGGCATCTTGAGCGGCTTGAGGGCAAATATGTACTATTGATCGATGATGTTCTCACCACTGGCTCTACCTTGGAGGCTTGCGCGCTCAAACTATCGGTCGTTCCAAATATTGTGATCAGTTGTGCCACTGCCGCCTGCGCGGGAAATTAACGTCATTGCGAGGAGCGTAGCGACGAAGCAATCCATAAATTCTATATATTTGCCCCATAAAAACTGAACAATGCCCTCCCCCATCCTCGAAATAAAAAACCTAAGAATTGACTTCCGATGTGACGAAGAATGGCGCGAAGTAGTGCATGGCATCGACTTTGACGTCCATGCCGGACGCACCTTGGGCATCGTTGGCGAGTCGGGTTCAGGCAAGTCGGTGAGCAACCTCTCGGTGATGCATCTGCTCAACGGCAAGATGAGCCGTGTGAAAGCCGATGCCATGCTGTTGGAAGGCTTGGACATCAAAGACTTCAACGAAAAGCAGATGGCCGAGGTCAGGGGCAAACGCATCGCCATGATCTTCCAAGAGCCGATGACCTCGCTCAACCCCGTGTATCGTTGCGGTTATCAGGTATCCGAAATGATTCGCCAGCATGAGAAGGTGACGCGTAAGGCCGCTCGCGACCGGGTGATCTCGTTGTTCACCCAGGTGATGTTGCCGCGGCCTGAAGCGATTTATGACAGCTACCCCCATGAACTCAGCGGCGGACAGAAACAGCGCGTGATGATCGCCATGGCCATCGCCTGCAACCCGCAGATCCTCATCGCCGACGAACCCACTACCGCCCTTGACGTTACGGTGCAGAAAGAGATTCTGAAACTTTTGCGTAAGCTCCAGCATGAAACAGGCATGGGTATGGTGTTCATCACCCACGACCTTGGCGTGGTTTCAGAAATTGCCGACGACGTGGCGGTGATGCACAATGGCGAAATCCTCGAACGCGGAACCGTCGATCAGGTACTCCACCATCCACAACATCCCTACACCAAAGGCCTCCTCGCCTGCCGTCCCCCGATGAAGATACGCCTCAAAAAGCTTCCCATCGTCAAGGAATTCCTTGATGGACAATGGGCTGGCGGCCCGGAACAGATCATGCGTGAACTGCAAATCACGCCCGAGGAACGGCAGCAGCACCTCCTGAAGATGTATGCCCAAACACCTATATTAAAAGTGGAGCATCTGCAAACCTGGTACCCCTTGAAAAAAGGCATCTTCGGTCGTGTTTACGACCATGTGAAAGCTGTTGACGATGTCAATCTGGAGGTGTTTGAAGGCGAAACGTTGGGCTTGGTTGGCGAGTCGGGATGCGGTAAGACCACCTTGGGACGTAGTATCTTAAGGCTGTTGGAGCCTACCGGCGGCAAGGTGTTCTTCGACGGTAAGGAAGTCACCGCCATGGATGCCGCCGAACTTCGCGCTTTTCGGAAACAAGCCCAAATCGTGTTCCAAGACCCCTATTCTTCTTTGAATCCGAGGATTAGGATTGGCGAAGCCATTGCCGAACCCCTGAAGGTTCATGGCATAGAGCGCGACCGAAAGAAATGCCGAAAGATCGTTTGCGATCTACTGGAACAAGTGGGTTTGGAGGCTTCGCATTACGACCGTTATCCCCATGAGTTCAGCGGTGGACAACGGCAACGCATCTGCATCGCCCGTGCCTTGGCGGTGAACCCCAAACTAGTCATCTGCGACGAATCAGTGTCAGCGCTCGACGTGTCCGTCCAGGCTCAAGTGCTCAACCTCCTAAACCACCTCAAGGAAGAACGTCACCTGACCTATATCTTTATCTCGCACGACCTCAGCGTGGTGCGTTTCATGAGCGATCGCGTGCTGGTGATGTACAACGGCAAGCCTGTTGAATACAGCGATGCGGACGAACTTTTCGACCATCCACAAAACGATTACACAAAAAAATTGATCGCCGCACTACCTGGAATTCAATGATTTATTTATCTTTGCAGGCAAGGAATCAATCTAATTAGTTCATAATAAACCTTTTAAACTATGAAAAAAACATTACTATTCATTGCGGCAGTATTGATTTCAGTATCAGTATTTGCACAGACAAGAACAACCTTCGTCAGCGAGCATTTCGACGGTACAACGATGCCTGCCGGTTGGGCTGTTTCAGGTTCAGGAACATCAAACTGGAGTGTTTCAGGTACACAAAATGCCGGAGGTGAAGCTAACGAAATGAAACTCGACTGGAGTCCACAGTTTAACGGAACATCGCGTCTTGTTACACCGGCGGTTGACCTTACTAATGTTACCAGCGTGGTTGTGAGTTTCAAACATGCGCTTGACAACTACTCTGGCGGTCATACCCTTGGTGTTGCTACTACATCTGACGGCGGTTCTAATTGGAATGTTGGCTGGCAGCAGACCTACAGCTCCAATGGTGTTTGGAGTGTGACACAAGACATTTCAACTGCCGATATGGGTCATGAAAATGTTCAATTCTGCATTTTCTATACTGGAAATAGTTATAATATCAACGATTGGTATTTCGATGATATTGATATTTTCACCATGGAAAACCTCGACCTTGCTTTGAACAACATTGATGTTAACAGCACCGTGGGAGCCGGAAACACCGATGTCGCTTTCACAGTTCAAAACAAAGGTGTTGAGACCATCAACAACTTCAAGATGAGCTATCAGATTGATGAAGAAGAGCCTGTTGAAGAAGTGTTTGCCGCATCTCTGGCATCCCTGGCAACCCAGCAGTTTACATTTGCAGTGCCAGTGACTTTTATCCCTGGCTCATACAACCTCACCATCAACATCGTCGAAGTTAATGGCGGCGATGACGATGACCCATCAAACAACATTCTGGAAAAGACGATCGGCGTGGCTCTTGGCGAGACACAGAAAATCCCTATGATCGAGCACTTCTCAAGCTCGACTTGCGGACCATGCGTCAGCGTGAACTCAACGATGCTGAACTTCTGCAACAGCCATCCCGGTCAATTCACCTATACCAAATACCAGATGAACTGGCCAGGTAACGGCGACCCCTATTATACTAATGAAGGCGGCACAAGAAGAACCTTGTACGGCGTAAACGCAGTGCCTCAATGCTTCCTTGATGGCGAAGACCAGGGATATGCAGCTGTTTCAACTTCAGTGTTCGACCAACACTATGCAAATCCTGCTTTTGCAGATGTCAGAGGCTCGTTCAACGTGAGCGGTAACACCATCACAGTAAAAGTTGATTTCATGTCATACTACAACATGACAGTTGAAAAATGCTTCGTTTCGGTCAACGAAAAAGAAACACACGGCAATGTCGGTACCAATGGTGAAACGTCATTCCACCATATCTTCATGAAATTCTTGACATCGGCAAGCGGCAACGCCCTTAACATCCCTGCTGGCGAATGTCAGCATTTCGAATGGACACAGGATCTGTCATCGACCCATGTTGAGGAGATGAGTGACCTTGAAGTCGCCGCTTGGATTCAGAATATGTCAACACATGAGGTTATCAACAGCCACTTCCTGTATGAATACACCGACATTCACCCCTATCCAGTGCAAGAGCTTAATGTGGACTTGAATGAAGGCACCCTGACAGCTACTTGGGATGCACCAGAGGGCGGCAACGCATTGAGCTACAATGTTTATCTCAACGGTGTTTTGGATCAAAATGTCACAAACCGCGAATATACAACCTATGTAACGGACGACTTTAACGTTATCGCTGTTGAAGCCCTTTATGCAGACGACATGACCTCCGTCAAGATTGTCAAATCCACCGATGACAATACAGGCGGATGCGACCCTGTTACCGACTTGACGGTTGAGCCTTATGTGGAAGAGGGTGTACTTGGTGCGTTGATTAGCTGGACAGAGCCGGAAGGTGCAACAGAATACGATATTTATGCTGATGGTGCATATCTTGGTACAGTTGAGGAACAACCCGTTTTCCTTAATTTCGAAGATTCTCCCTACGATGTTTATACCATTGGCGTTGTCGCTGTCTATGGTGAAGAATGTGAGTCCTCGATGGTAACGGTTGACTATAACTGGACCTCAGTTCACGAGACGGCAAACGTAACGGCTCTTTATCCCAACCCGACCGACGGCAACTTCACCGTTGAAAGTGCCAACATGGCCAAGGTTGAGGTTTATAACCTTGTCGGCCAAAAGGTTTACGAACAGCAGGACAATGTCATTACGATCGATGCCTCAAGCTGGAACAAAGGAATCTATATGGTCAACATCATTGGTCAGAACGGTTCAGTTGAAACCAAGAAATTGGTGGTAAGATAATACCGTCGTCTCGCGTCATTGCGAGCGAAAAATCAGAAAGGGCCGTTACTTTGTGACGGCCCTTTCTGTTTGTATCGGTTTCTGGAACCGATTGGTAATATCCTTGATACGTCCGTCGGCCAGTCGCTTGATCATGCGTTGGTTGGTGGTGACGGAATCCAAGGCTCCGAGTTTTTCTTCGTACCTACCGGTTTTGATGTAGTCGAACGTCTCGGCATGGAAAGCCTCTGGCAATTCGTTTTTACCTGAATACCAGGCAGTTTTCAGGTTTTGATATTTGTTTTTCACATACATGGCAAGGTTGGCCACGTCGTATGGCTCGGCATCGCCGCCCATGAAGCAGACGCAGGTGATACCGGTGCGGTACTTCCCTACCAGCTCGTCCAAGGCTTCCTTGTCGAGGTTGTACCCAACGTCTTTCCAAAGATATTGACTATGGCAACCAACGCACTGGTTAGGACAGTTTGAGATGTTGATTGCCAGGGTCACTTCATCGGGCACTTCCTGGAAAACTATATCAAAATTGGCGTATTTTAGCATCTATCGATCTCCTTTTTGCTGTAATACCGTCTGTGGGCTTCCTCCTGACGTGCCTCAGAGAAGTTGCTGATGCGTTTCAAATAGCCAATGATGCGGGTGAGGTAATCTATATTGTGACTATGACAGTTGGGACATTCTTTGAGATAACGTTTGTCTATATGTCCGCAGTCGTTACAGATGGTATTCGGAATGTTAAACGTGAAATAGTTGCAACCTTCGCGGGCGGCAACGCGGAGGAGCTGCCTGTACTGCTCCTTGCTGAGGTGTTCCTCTAAGTTGCAGTGCAGGGCTGAGCCTCCGGTGAGGTGCTTGATGTACTTCTCGCCATGCAGGCGGAACTTGTCGAGTACATTGGTGTTGGGATCTTCCACGATGTAGAAGTAGCTGTTGTAGCAGTCACGGTGCACCTCGTAACCGTCTTCCTTGTCCCATTTGGCGTGCTTCACACCGACGTTCTCCGCAGGAATCATCTCGCAGTTGAACATCAGGCCTTCCTGTTTCGAGTAGTACTTCTTGTTGTACCTTTCGATGAGGCCGAGCACATCCTGGACGAACTTCTCGTAGTCGGGGTTGTCGTTGATCGGGATCTTGAGGAACTCGGCGGCTTCGACTAGACCGTTTACGCCAATGGTAAGATACTGGCGTCCCAAGTTGATGTAACCGGCGTCGAACAATGGCAACATACCTTTGGCCTGCAACGATTTCAGGTTTTCGTTGTAGCAGATCTGCACCTTATGGCAGAGATCAACGATCTCCTCCAGGAAAGTGAGGTAATGCATGTTGTTCTTGACGGCGTATTGGATACAGCGGTTCAGGTTGATGGTCAGCACACTCTTGGAGCCAGTGGAAACGCCACCGGCACCAAGGGTGTAGCTGAAGCCGTTGTCCTGGATCTCGTTGCGCAAGCGGCAGCATGACGACAACGAGTCGGCGTTGTCGCTGAGGTAGGTGAAGAAGGAATGTCCTTCGGAATACATCTCAGCGGTGAAGTCGCCCCATTCCTGGTCGATGACGTCACCGTCCTTCGAGAGCAGGGCCATGGTCTCCACGGGGAAGGTTAACACGCTCCTCAGACGCTCGGCGTTGAACCACTTCATAAAGCGCTTCTGGAGCCAGCTCAATCCCTCCCAGTCAGGCTGCGAGCCATCGGGGAAGTAGAAGTTGCCGAACAACGACTCGAAATAGTAACGGTCGTAGTAGGCGATGTTCCAGAACACCGATTGGTAGTTACGGGCGCCAGCGGGCTGGTTGAGCGAATACACGATCTGCTGGAAGCAGTCGGTGATGACCTTGTCGAGGGTGCGAGGTTTCAACGAATGGTCCACCACCTCATCGGCGCGCTTGTAGTAGTCCTTGCCGTAGTCGAGGCCGATAAAGTAGTTCATGTACATCAGGAACTCTGGAGTGGCGCAAGCGCCGGAGAGTTGCGAGGAAACCATGAACACCATATTAATAAAACCTCCGCAGAATGAACGCAGCTTGGTGGGCGCAGTGGAGTTGCCTCCGATGGAACTGGTACCTTCGTTAAGCCACGGATACATGGTGATCGAAGCACAATAGTTGGCGAGCGATGTCTCGTCGTTCTTGTAGATGAAGTGGTTGTTGAGCAGGTAAATGTAACGGTCGGCCAACTCTTTGCCAAACATCTCCTTGATACGGTCGGTGAGCAATCGGCGGTTGATGCGGATGAAGCTCGACTTGGGCAACTCACCCATCAACGTGGCGATGTTTTTCTTCTCCACGTTGGCGTTGGCGTCGAACTTCGAACCTGTGGCGGCATTCGAGGCGTTGACGTAGTTGCTCAGAAAGTCGATCTTCTCACGAATCTCACGATCCTCGGTGTGCTTTTGGCGATAGAGGATGTAATTCTTCGCCACGGTGTAGTACTGTTCGGCCATCAGCGCGGTTTCAACCTGATTCTGGATCTCCTCCACGGTCATTCCATTGGTCACGCGAACGCGACTCAAAATGGCATTGAGGTCTTCGTCAGTGGCATAAAAACCGGATGCTAGAAAAGCTTTGCTAATGGCTACCTTAATCTTGTCAATAGAGAAAGGCTCTTCCTGCCCATCCCTTTTTCTAATGTACAATCCACCGTTGCTCATTTAATGTGCTCGTTTACAATGATTTGTAATAATATGTATCTCGTGATTTCCCTTTGGGACCTTCTTTTGCAAAGGTATAATAAATTGAGTTTTGAAAATATTAATGCCGACCTGTTTTTATATCAACAAAATTATCAACACACTAATCCGCTGATTTCATTATTTTTGCACTTGGAAAAAATTGAAATGGGATAAAACACATGTTTTTTTAACTGATTAATATGGTAAAAAAGAAGAAAATTGAAAATAAATTAAGTGTTTTTACGAACGCTATCCTCAGCATCTTTGGTGAGAATCCCTTTAAACCAATGAATTACAAACAGATTTGTAAGGTTCTCGCCATTCGCGATGCTGCTGGTAAAGACGTGGTTTACCATATCCTGATCGACTTGTTCGAGCAAGGCATCTTGATGGAGGAACGCCCGTTCAGGTATGTGCTTAACCCAGCCTATCTGGAGGAATATGGCCCGAAGAAAGAATACGTGGAAGGCACGGTGGATATGAAGTCCACGGGCAAGGCTTACGTAGTTCTTGACGACAAGTCGGGTGAGGATGTATTCATCTCTTCAAATAACACCGGTCAGGCCTTGCATGGCGACAGAGTAAAGGTGGCTATGTTCCCGAAACGCAAGAACAAAAAACCTGAGGGCGAGATTGTGGAAGTGCTCCAGCGGAAACATACCGATTTTGTCGGGGTGTTGCACATCTCACACGGCTATGTGTTTGTCGTTCCCGACATGGATACGATCCCGGTGGACATCTTTGTCCCTAAAGGCGAGCTGCATGGTGCCAAGAACGGTCAAAAAGTGATCGTTCATCTGGTGGATTGGCCAGAAAACTCAGGCAATCCTTTCGGCGAGATCATCCGTGTATTGGGCAATCCCGGCGATAACGACGTGGAGATGCAATCCATCCTGTTGGCCCACGACTATCCGCTTGATTTCCCCAAGGAGGTTGAAAAAGAAGCAGCAGCCATTCCTACAAGAATACAAAAGTCGGAAGTCAGAAGTCGGAAGGACTACCGTAACGTGTTCACCATCACCATCGACCCAGCCGATGCCAAGGACTTCGACGATGCCATCTCCTTGCAAAAGCTGCCGAATGGCCATTGGGAAGTGGGTGTTCACATCGCCGACGTGTCGCACTACGTTCGTCCAGGCTCCGCTATCGACGAGGAAGCTTACAGCCGAGGCACCTCTGTTTATCTGGTGGACCGCACCATCCCGATGCTGCCTGAAAAGCTGTGCAACAATGTTTGCTCATTGCGCCCTAACGAGGAAAAACTGACCTTCTCGGTGGTCTTTGAGATGGACGACAACGCCCACATCTATAGCCATTGGATCGGCAAGACCATCATCAAGTCGTGTCGCCGCTATGCCTACGAAGAGGTGCAAGCCATGATCGAAGGCGGCGAGGGCGACTACAAAGACGAGATACTGACCTTCAACCAGTTGGCTACCAAGCTGCGTGAGAAACGCATGGCTGAGGGCAGCCTCAACTTCCATTCGGAGGAGGTCAAGTTTGTACTCGACGAGAATGGCAAACCGATTGATACCTATATCAGGGTTCAGAACGAATCGCACGAGTTGATCGAGGATTTCATGCTGCTGGCCAACCGCACCGTGGCTGAAACCTTCGGCAAACCCGACAGCCCATGGAAAAACTGCACCTTTGTTTATCGTGTGCACGACGAACCCAATCCCGAAAAGCTGAACAACTTCCTCCGCTTGATTTCCCGCTTGGGATACACCATGGACATCAGCACCCGGTTCAAGCTGGTGAAGTCGTACAATAAACTGTTTGACGATGTGGAGGGAAAGGGTGAGAAAAACCTTATCGAGACGGTAGCCATCCGCACCATGGCCAAGGCGGTGTATAGCACCGAAAACATCGGCCACTATGGCCTTTCGTTCGACTACTACACCCACTTCACCTCCCCTATCCGCCGTTATCCCGACCTGATGGTTCACCGCCTCATTGAGCGCTATCTCCTCCAAAACCAAGGTTCTGTTGACAAGAAGGAGTACGACGAGTACTGTGTCCATACCAGCGAGATGGAAAAACAGGCCGAAGAGATGGAACGCCAGAGCGTGAAGTACAAACAGGCTGAATACCTCCAAGATAAGATCGGTCATGTGTTTGACGGCTTGATCTCGGGGGTGAGCAAATGGGGAATCTATGTGGAGCTTAAGGACAACAAGTGCGAGGGTCTGGTGCGTTACGATGACATGCCAGACGATTTCTATTATCTTGATGAAGACAACTTCAGGGTTATCGGACAGGAGTCGGGTCGTGTGCTCCAGCTTGGCGATGAGGTGACGGTATTGGTGAAGGCCGTTGACCTGCTGAAGCGGCAGATGGACTTTGAGTTGCTGTTGGATGGCACCAAGGGGAGATCGAATCGTCGCAACCAGCGAAAAGGCAGGAAAAAATAATTTATTGTTGCCGTGTTGCCAAAATTTATTATTTTTGCAGCCGCAAAAGAAGCCACTTTAGCTCAGTTGGTAGAGCAACGCATTCGTAATGCGTAGGTCGTTGGTTCGAGTCCGACACGTGGCTCACGGAAGGCCGTCCCAATTGGGACGGCCTTCTTTGTTGCTGGACACAACAAAAGAAGCCCGCCATTGGCGGGCTTCTTGAGGTACCTGGCGGATTCGAACCGCCGTCCCCGGTTTTGCAGACCGATCCCTAACCGCTCGGGCAAGGTACCATTTGCGGGTGCAAAGATACACATAAAAACGGTATCCGCAACAATTCTTTTAAAAAATTAATCCCCTTGCCGCCAATTTCAGGTAGTTCCAAACCACAATGGCGATCAACAACACGGCATTATAGCTGTAGTAAAAGGCAAAGTCCCTCTTCCTGAAACGCGTCATGGCAAAAGCCGCCATGATCACCAAGCCAGGCATGACGGGCAGATGGTAGCGCTCGCTGTTGAAAGCAAACGAGAAGGCTATCATTAAGGCATAAAGTATCGTGAAAGAGCCAATGAGGCTGAAATCTCGCCATCGCCTGTCCCTGATGGCCACCACGATGCTCCACATGGCGAAAAAGGCTAAATAATTCTTAACAAAATAGGTACCGGTCATCATCTTCTGGTTCTCGTTGGCCACCTCCACAAGGTTGGTCAAGGGCAGCACAAACGCGCCTGGGGCCATGTATTTGTAGTTGGCAAATTCGGCATAGTTCAAGCCCAAGGTTTGGTATTTTTCGACAAGTCCAGTGCTCTCTCGGAAGTTCAAATGGATGACAACGAGCATCTCCCACCCTATCGGCGTAAATAGGAAAACCACAACGATGACGGCAATAGCAATCAAGGCGATCCGTTTGGCTTTCTTTGAGATCAAGCCGGGTTCCGCAAAGAGGATAAACAGTACAAAGCTTACGATCAGGATCATGCTTAGCACCGTTCGGAAACCAAAAGTCGTGGCAACGAGCAGGATGGGAAAAGCGATGTTCCAAAACGTATAACGCTTGCTCCGAATCAGGTAATCCATCCTTTCCATGGCCAACGTCGCCAGAAAGACCATTTCGGTTTCCTTCATGTAGGTACCTGTGTAATGGATGAACTGGGGCAAAAACACAGCGATTATGGCTGCCAACCGAGCCGTTTTCTCCCCTAAGTTGCGTGAAGCCAGCTTATAGACCACCACACACAGGTAAGCACTCATCAAGGCTTTCAAGAGCCGGGGAATGAGGATGTTTTTCCCAAAGCAGGTGTAAAGCGAGGTCAGATATAAAATGTAACCCTGGTCGGAAAAGCCCATGGTGTTGGCGTTCAGCATCATGAACAACTCGCGCAACTGCCCCTTTCTGGCAAAATTGGCCAGATGGCAGGCCAAATAATGGTAGTTCAGGCTGTCGGCAGCTAGGTATTCCATGCTAAGCCCCGTTTGGTAGTAATAATAGAACATCATGGCACACACATAGACCACCCTGATGCCCAACGCCGTCCAAAACACCTTTTTTAAAAACACTATGCGTTCGTTGCCTTTCCATTGGTGATGGAACAAGTAAGTCAACAGGAAGAAGCAAAGCACCGTGCCAACACCCCAGGCCATCCAAAGGGGTTTCAGGGCATAGTCCCTAAACCAAGCGCTCACGATAAGCAACGCCATCAGATAGATGCCGATACCCACCCATTGGAAATGTCTATGGAGTCGCTCAGGCATGGCTTAATCGGTAGGAATCATGGGGCCGACGGGCTTGCGTTTCACGTTCTTCGGGTTGATCTTAAACGCGTCCCTTTTACTGCCGGTGACATTTACGTTGGTCACCCGTTCAAACTGGTGTGGCCGGTATTCATCGACCCATACGAAGTGTTTGTTGTTGATTTGTTCAATGGTTGCCCTATATTCTTCAGTACTACCGTCAGTAGTCTCATATTTAACATAAAAACAATTGTTTTTATATGTATATGAATATTCTAATTTATAAAGTACCGTGTCGTAATTTTGGGTATGGATTTCATAACCGGTTTTGTCTGAATAAAAATACCAAAGCCAGTTTTCGCTACCTGGAGTCATTTCAAAAGTCCATTTTCGATAGGATTCGGGAATGTCTTCGTCGTTGTAGTTGGTGTTCCAACGTTCCTCCATTGTTGTGAACCACACTTTGTTGGCGATGGCGTTGATCATCTCCTGTTCTTCCTTCTTATGACCGCACGAGGCCGTCAAAGCCAAGAGCAATAAGGCGGTAAAACCTATTCGGAAAAGTATTCTCATCGTTTTAAGTTTTTGCAAAAATACATTATTTCTCAGAAATCAACTATCTTTGCACCTTGATTATTTTAGGATATGTCCGCACAGCAGGTTTTGATTGATAAGACGGAGCGGTTTGTCAGGAAGTTTTATGTCAACCGACTGATTCAAGGGGTTCTGATCGGTGCCGCCTTGTGGATCGTCTTTTACCTGCTTGTGAACACCTTGGAATATTTTTCCTGGTTTTCTTCGAGAGTGCGGTTAGTGCTGTTTATCTTGTTGATTATCGGAACTTTATTTGTTGCTACGGTTTATTTTGTCATTCCTTTGGTCAACTTGGTCCGATTTCGAAAAAAGATGTCGCACGAACAAGCCGCCTTGTTGATCGGGAAGTTTTTTCCTGAAGTTCGTGACAAGCTGCTGAACACCCTTCAATTGTCCGACAACCTTGAATCGGACTCCTCCAACGAGCTTTTGGTGGCTACCATTGAGCAACGCACCGCCCAACTTACGCCCATCCGTTTCTCCGATGCCGTCGATCTGAAAGGAAACCTGCGTTACCTGTACCTGTTTCTGGCCTTGTTGGTGGTCTTGCTAGCCTTGATGTTGTTTTTGCCGCGTTTTGCCGTGCAGCCCGCCCAACGTATCATCAACTATGAACAGGTATATGAAAAGCCCCTGCCCTTTTCCGTGCAACTTTCCAGCGAGGCCATCGAGGTCAACCAAGGCGCTGACGCAGCCTTCTCCATCCATGTCGAAGGAAACCGTATCCCCGATGCCTTTTATGTGAAGAGCTTACGCGGTCAGCAGGTGTTTAACAAAGTGTCGGTCAACGAGTTCAACTATGTGTTTAAGAATCTGGTGCACGACATGAGTTTTCAGGTTGTCGGTGGCGAGTACATCAGCAAGCCGATCCAGATCACGGTGCATCCCAATCCGGTGCTGCTTTCCTATCAATGCAAGGCAACCTACCCTGCCTACATCCATCGTGCCAATGAGGTTTTTGAAGGCAAGACGCGTTTGATGGTACCCCAAGGAACACTGCTTGAATATGTGTTTTCGTTACGCGACTGTGACAGTGCGTTTATTATGAAAGATTCAGTCAATCAAACACTTGCGTTGCAATCCGACCTGGCTGTTCTTTCCTTTGTAGCGGCCTCTTCCATGACGTTTGACTTTTGCTGTCAAAACGCCTGGTCACAACGGTTCGACCCGCTTCGTTTCACCGTTGATGTGCTTCCCGATGGCTATCCCGACATTCGTGTGGAGTCGTACGACGAGGAGCTGTCCACCGTGGTTTATTACTCAGGCTTGATTGCTGACGACTATGGCTTTACCAAGCTGTTGTTCCATTGCGACATCAAACAGCCTGTTGAACGGCAAATCACTCTGCCTGTGGTATTTGACCGTTCCGGTCAGCGGACTTCGTTCTTCTATCACTTTGATATGGATAGCCTTGGCGTGCTTCCTGGGCAACATCTGGAAACCTATTTTGAGGTGTGGGACAACGACGGCTACCATGGCCCCAAATCGAAACGTTCTGCGACTTTTTCCTATTACAAGCCTTCCTTGTCGGCACTCGATTCTATTGCGGAACAAGCTGAAAACGACATCTTGGAACGAATGTCGGATCGTTCCGAAGAGGCCTCAAAACTCAAGGATGAAATAGAAAAAATGCTTCAGGAACTCGCCGCCAAAAAAGAACTGGATTGGTCTGACAAGGAAAAGATCAAGGACTTGCTAGAAAAGCAGACCCAAATGGAGGAGGAGTGGAACCGGCTTCAAGAGGAACAGGAAAAATTGAGCGATTTCATGAAACAGCACGATTTGGCCAACGAGGAGTTGCTCAAAAAGCAAGAAATGATCAATGAGTTGTTCGATGAACTGATTCCTGACGAGCTGAAGAAGATGATGGAAGAGGTTGAGCGGCTGTTGGATGAAATGCCTCGCGACAAGATGCAGCAGATGTTGCAGAACATGAAGCAAAACAACACTAAGATGCAAGATTTGCTGGATCGCAACCTTTCTCTTTTGGAACAGCTCAAGGTTGAAAAGGAATTCAATGAGTTGATGGATCAACTGAATAGGTTGGGGGAGGAGTTGCAGGATATAAACGACACTACTTCAGCCCAACAGGCCAAACAGGATTTCGAGGAGATGATGTCTCGCCTTGACAGCCTCCAGCAGAAGAACGAAACCCTGAACGATCCTTTCAACATGCAAAAGGACGAGACTTTGGAGGATGCCATTGAACAGGATTTGGACGAAGCTTCTGAAATGGAAGACGGCGTGGACAATCAATCCTCGGAAAGCTCAAAACAGAAGAAACAGAGCGCAGGTAAACGGATGCAGGAAATGGCTCAATCCATGATGTTCCAGGTGCAGGCGGGAGGCGCGCAACAAATGGGAGAAGATGCCCATCTGGTTCGAATCCTTCTCGAAAATGTGGTTCGTTCATCGCATCAGCAGGAAACGCTGATGGGTGAAGTAGGGCACTTGCGTTCCGACGATCCATCGGTCAGTGCCAAGATTGTCAGGCAGAAGGAACTTGCTGATAATTTCGTGATGGTTAAGGATTCGTTGAAGGAGATGGCCTTGCGCCAACCGGCCATTCAGAACTTTGTGTTTGACGAGATCGCTACCATCGACCTCCAAACGGGCTTGGCCTTGAAACATATCAACGATCTGCATTTCGCGATGGCGGTCAACAATCAGCAACGCGCCTTGCAATCGATGAACAATTTGGCCTTGATGTTGGCTGAATCGTTAGAGGAGATGGAAAGCTCGATGATGGGTTCGGGTTCTTGTTCAAGCAACAGCAAGCCTCAAAAGGGGCAAAATTCCAAGGGAATGCAGCAAATGAAGCAGCTCCAGGAACAGTTAGGCCAGCAGCTCAAACAGTTGCAACAGCAAATGCAACAACAAGGACAGACGACTTCCCAGCAATCCGAAGAGTTGGCTCGTATGGCCGCTGAGCAAGAAATGATCCGTCAAGGCATGCAACAAATGTTGGATGAATTGAAAAGCAGTGGTCAGGTGGGTGACGATGGTCTGAACCAGATCATCAAGGACATGGAAAAGTTGGAGGAAGATATTGTAAATAAGCGTGTTACCAAGCAAACCATTGAGCGTAACCGGCAAATCCTTTCGCGTATGCTGGAATCGGAGAAGGCGCAACAGAAGCGCGACCAGGATGAGAAGCGGAAGTCGAACGAATACAAAGGATCCAAGTTTGACCGTCAAGTGGACGAATTGTTCTATGAACAACAACTCAAGAAGAATCAGGATTTTCTGAAGCATAATCCTATCCAATACCAACATTATTTTAAATTGAAGATCAACGAATATTATCTTAAAAAGAACAAAAACTGATATGATATTGTTCCATACCATAGATGTAATGATGCCCCAACTTGATTTTGACAAGGTCAAGTCGTGGATTGCCACTGTGGTTGAGTCCCGTGGTTACCAAGTAGGGGAGTTGCATTACTATTTTTGCAGCGACGAAGCTTTGCTGAAGATCAATCGTGAACGTCTTGGCCACGATTTTTATACCGATATCGTGACGTTTCCAATGACCGATTGTACACATTATATTTGCAGTGAGTTTTGTTTGAGTTTGGATCGTATTGCCGAAAACAGTCTTACCTTTGGTCGTCCGTTTGAGAGCGAGTTGCTTCGTGTGGTGATCCACGGTGTCTTGCATTTGATTGGCTTCGACGATCTCACCGATGAACAAGAGTTGGAGATGCGAAGGAAAGAGGAAGAATGTTTGAAAATCTTTTATAACTAATTGTAAATCAAATAAATAAAGTTTTTGTTTCATGTGAAACGTTGAAAATGTATGTTGTTTGAGAACTATGATATAATCGTTGTGGGTGCGGGTCATGCCGGGTGTGAGGCAGCGGCGGCAGCGGCAAATTTGGGCAATAAGGTGTTGCTCGTCACGATGGATTTGCGGCTGTTTGCATCCATGTCGTGTAATCCGGCCATGGGTGGTATCGCCAAGGGTCAGATTGTTCGTGAGATTGATGCCTTGGGGGGATATTCTGGCATTGTGTCCGACAAGACCATGATTCAGTTCAGAATGTTGAACCGTTCCAAGGGTCCGGCCATGTGGAGTCCGAGGTGTCAGAGCGACAAGATGATGTTTTCGGCCGAATGGAGAAGTCGGTTGGAGATGGTTCCGAACTTGGATTTTTGGCAGGATAGCGTCGATGGTCTGCTGTTTGATGGCGATCGTGTGTGCGGTGTCCATACCTTTATGGGTGGCAATGTTTATGCCAAGGCGGTAATCCTTACCAATGGCACTTTCCTGAATGGCTTGATTCATATCGGTGAAATGCATTTTGCCGGTGGTAGGATGGGTGAGCCTGCAAGTCGTGGCATTTCTGAACAGCTTAAGGAACGCGGTTTTGAGGTGAAACGCCTCAAAACAGGTACGCCAATGCGTATCGATGGCCGTACGATCAACTTCTCCAAGCTTGACGAGCAGCCCGGTGACGAAGAAGTGACGGGTTTTTCATACTTACCACATGATCCAATTCCGCATCAACGCAGCTGTTATATCGCCCGAACCTCGCTTAAAGTACACGACATCTTGAGAAAAGGATTTCAATATTCGCCCATGTTTACGGGTAGGATACAAGGTGTCGGCCCCCGTTATTGTCCGAGTATCGAGGATAAGATAGAACGCTTTTCTGATAAGGATTCCCATCAACTGTTTGTTGAACCTGAAGGCTGGACCACCCAAGAATACTATCTGAATGGATTTAGTTCTTCATTGCCAGATTATATTCAATATGAAGCATTGAGAGCCATTGAGGGATTTGAAAACGCCAAGATTTATCGTCCTGGTTACGCCATTGAATATGACTACTTCCCACCTGTGCAGCTGCATCATTCCTTAGAAACTCGCGCAGTACACGGTTTGTTCTTTGCCGGTCAGATCAATGGTACTACGGGCTATGAGGAGGCCGCTTGCCAAGGACTGATGGCTGGTATCAATGCGCATCATTTGATTCATGATCAGGAACCTTTGGTGCTTTCGCGTTCTGAGGCTTATATCGGCGTGTTGATTGATGACTTGGTTACCAAGGGTGTGGATGAACCTTACCGCATGTTTACGAGCAGGGCAGAGTACCGTATTTTGCTACGTCAGGATAATGCCGACGCTCGATTGACTGAAAAATCCTATCAGTTGGGTTTGGCCGCTGAAGCTCGTTATCAGCAATACCAGAAGAAAAAGCAATATGTTGATGAAATGATAGCATATTTGAATTCAACGAGCGTTTCGCCGGATGAAATCAATGGTTATCTTGAGACTTCGGGTACTTCGCCCTTACCTCAAAGAGCTAAGTTGGCTTATGTTTTGCTTCGTCCTCAGCTGAATCTGTTGGATATGATAAAGCATCTTGGCTTCCTTTCAACGAAATATGACCCGAACGATCGGTTTGTAAGGGAGTGTGTTCAAGAAGCAGAGATCTTGATCAAATATGATGGTTATATCAACAAAGAATACGATTTGGCCGAAAAACTCAATCGTTTGGACTATGTAAAACTGCCTGTTGATTTTGACTATCATTCGTTAAAATCCTTATCGTTTGAAGCTCGCGAAAAGCTGAACCGTTATAAACCGGAAACCTTGGGTCAAGCCAGTCGAATTAGCGGTATTTCACCTGCCGATGTTTCCGTATTAGCCATATTTTTAGGAAGATAGCAAATTGTTTCACGTGAAAAAAACCAAATATGAATACTTGTCCCTGGTGTGGAAATCCCACAGAGCATCACTATCTAAAGGTTAAGGATTACTTCTTAACAAAAGAGGATTTTGAGCTTTATGAATGTGATCAATGTTGGTTGATTTTTACCGTACCTCGTCCTGCACCTGATGTCATTGGCAAATATTACCAATCTGAAGATTACTATAGCCATCAGGAAAACCAACATGGCCTGATTCCCCGTATTTATGAAAAGGTGAAAACCATCAACCTTCGGAATAAAGTTAAGATGGCTATCGGAGGTTTGCCTAAAGGCCGCTTACTGGATATTGGTTGCGGTGTTGGCGATTTCCTAAATCAAATTCAAAAACAGGATTGGGAAGTAATGGGTATTGAACCTTCTGTAGATGCCAAATCCATTGCCAAAAACCGTCTTGGTTTTTGTCCACTTTCTCCTTCGGATTATTCCTCATTGGAAGACCACTCTTTCGATGTCATTACCATGTGGCACGTTCTGGAACACGTAGATGACCTGAAAAGTCAGACAAAAGAATTGACCAGATTGTTAAAGCCTGGCGGACGTTTAATTATTGCTCTGCCAAATTATCAATCGTTTGATTGTCAATACTATAAAGATCATTGGGCTGCGTGGGACGTGCCTCGTCACCTGAATCATTTTTCATCCGATTGTTTAAAGCATATTTTTACATCAATAGGTTTTCAATACGTTGATAATCAAAAGCTTGCTTGGGATGCCTATTACATTTCATTTTTAAGCGAAAAACATCTTGGTCATAGTCTGCCTTTGTTGCGTGGTGCTTTTGTTGGACTAAGGTCCAATTGTAAAGCCCATCGTTCCGGCATGTACTCAAGTCTTGTTTATCGGTTCACTAAACCCTGAATGGCTTAATTTTTGTAATAAATTATCAGATGCAGCAAAAGAAATCACAACCTTCAAAACTAGTCCCCTGGATCTTAAGTTTGATCTTGGTCATACTTGGATTCTTTATTGGTTTCCATGTGTTTTCTTTTTCAGGTGCCTCTCATCGGCTTTTTTCCAAACGGTTGCAAACAGTGATTTATCATGAGGACGATGTGTTGCAACAAGCCAAGGTGGATTTGTTGTATGCCTTTGATAAATGGAACCATTCCGGACCGTTCAACATGCTTGATTTCAAGACACCGTCGATGGTAGGGGTGTATGTTTTCAACAACGATTCGCTACTATTCTGGAATAGCAATGCCATTGAACCAAAACTGCTTCAAAAACGCGTTGTGATAGGTTCTGACACGATTGTCAATCTTAACATCGGCGATTTTTTGGTGACATCCTCCGGCTATGGGACGTATTCTTTTTATCTGTTCTCACTCCTAAATACCACCTATCCCGTTGAAAACAAGTACTTTGTAAATCGGTTTCAACCTATTTTGGGTAAGCATAAAGTCCAATTTGGAGTGGATCCCGGCGATCATAGCTATCCGATGTATTCACGTTCGGGCAAGTTGCTGTCGTATTGCGCTCTTTCGCATCCTTCAACATGGAGCTCGTCAAACCTTTCTTTCCTCGTTGTTTGCGCCGCCCTCATCATACTATGCTTGTTCCTGCTGGTAACGCGTTATGTTACCGGCAAACGTCTGAAACGGCCTATCCGCTTGCATAAGGACAAAAAAGCCATACCCGTCCTAATAGGTACGATCATCATGCTGCTGCTTTTGTTCATGGTGTTCCGTCAGCTGTTTATCCACGGCTTTGGCAAGGGTTATCTGATTCCAGCTGCCATGCGTCTCGACTATTGTTTCCTTGCGCTTTTTGTCAATGCGCTGGCCTTGGTCACGTTCTCGTTGATCATCCATTGGCTGCTGAAACCTTGGTTGAAAAACCGAGACGCGCTGTTGTTGATGGTCGGCCAGTTTGTGCTTTGGTCGGCGTTGCTCACTGTGATTTACAACAGGGAATATTCGCGATTCGAGAATCGACAAATCCAAGCCTTGGCCCGTGAACTATCCCAAGAACGCGATTCAAAGTTTGAACAATCGTACCATAAGTTCCTAGTTGATATTCAGCACGATTCCACCTTCAATGCCATGGCGTTCTCACCAGATGTCATGGAAGAAGTGTTGGTTGATTATATGCAGAACTTCCTGCTGGATTCAGTGATGGGGCGGTACAACGTGGCTTCAGCCATCTGCTGGCAGGATCAGGAATTGTATGTGCGGCCATATGCCATCGTGACCGACTGTAATGAATATTTTGTGGAGAAAATCATGGCTAACCACGGTGTGAATCTCGGCGACGGTCTTTATTATGTTGACTACAACACGCTCGATCCCAATTATATGGCCGTGTTCACTATAGCCTCTGACGACGACACTTTGTCGCAACGGACGCTTTATCTGGAATTCACCAAACCCGTTGCCCCACGCGGCTTTGGCTTACCCAGAATCTTGCAGGACGACCACAACGCACTGCTGCTGCGCTCGTCGGTGGCTTGCTATCGCGACAGCCTGTTGGTTTACAAGTTTGGCTCTTACATCTATCCCAACTTCTTGACGGATTACAAGCATCCAGCCAACGAATTCAGCTATGGCCGCAAGTTGAAGCACTATGTCTATCAGGTGGATGATTCCAAAGTGTTGGCCTTCAGCCTTGAACGACGAGGTTTGATGGAGATGACCTCACCGTTTGTGGTCTTCTTTTTCCTCCTTTTGGTATTGTATCTCTTGATTTTTTTTGTGGGTGGATTGCAAAGGGGTCATCCGGCACCGAAAACTCTAAGCAATCGTTTCCAGATGCTGGTGTTGGTGGCTTTGGGCATATCGTTCTTGGTCATCGCCCCAGTGTCGGTCTTGTACATCCGTAGCCTTTATACCCAAAAAATCAACGAAACGCATTTTGACCGTACCCGATCGCTTTCATTGGATATGACGAGTGAGGTTGACTTTTCGTTTTTGCTCCAGCCGGGTTTCAAGTCCACGCTTGACGACATCCTTCATCATTACTCCGAGACGTTTTTCACCGATATCAACGTCTTTGACATCAACGGCAAGCTGCTTTCCACCACCAGTCCTGAACTGACCGACCTGCAAATACAAACAACGTTGATGAACGCCGAGGCATTCCATAACATGCAGGGCGAGAAGTCGTTGTACTACATTCACGAAGAAACCTTGGGCAACGCCGTTTACCAATCCTCATACATCTCCATTCAGAATCACACGGGAAAAACGCTGGCCTACCTGAATATCCCCTATATTTCCAGCCAATCGGATCTGGAGACCGAGATTCTCTATTATGTCCTGACCTACGTCAACATCATCTTGATCATTATCTTCGTGTTCCTGCCCATCATCTTGATCATTACCCGACGGGTGACTGATCCTTTGGTGCGGTTGCAAGAGAAGATGCGGCTTGTGGACATCAACAAGGCCAACGAAAAGTTGGAATGGAAGAGCAACGATGAGATTGGTGCGTTGATCAACCAATACAACCAGCTGATCGTGGAATTGGAGAAGAGTGCCGCTGAGTTGAAACGTACCACTACCGAGTCGGCTTGGCGTGGTGTGGCCCGACAGGTGGCCCATGAGATCAAGAACTCGCTCACCCCGATGCGTCTCAGTGTGCAGATGTTGCAGCGCAATATCGAAAGCGGAAGCGTCACTCCCGAACAGGTCCAGCGCACCTCGAACACCTTGATTGAGCAAATTGACGCGCTGTCGGACATCGCGGCCTCGTTCTCGCGTTACGCCAAGCTGCCTGAAAACCATCCGCAGCCCTTGGATTTGGCCGAGTTGGTGGGCAATGTGGTGAATCTATACGACAATGCCGAAAACATCAATTTCCATTACGAATACGACGCTTCGAAGAACCATACTTTCAACGGTGACAAAACCAACCTGAACAGTGCGGTGGGCAACATCATCAAAAACGCCACCCAAGCCATTGGCAACAACCCTGACGGTAGGATCGATGTCACGCTGAAATCGGAGGAAAAGGCTTTTGTGATCACCGTGAAGGACAATGGCAAGGGGATCAAGGAGGACGACAAGAAGATGATTTTCCTGCCCAATTTCACCACCAAGACGGGAGGCTCTGGTGTGGGGCTTTCGCTGACCTACAACATTGTCCAAGCCGCAGGCGGAACCATCACCTTTGAGAGTCAAGAGGGGAAAGGGACAACGTTTGTCATTCGTCTTCCCAAATAAATGATTATTTTTGCGAACGAAATAGTAAAGTAAATGGCTGAAAACAGATTAGGTTCCCTGGCGAAACAGACCGCCATTTATGGTTTGAGCAGTATTGTTGGCAGGTTTTTGAACTACCTGTTGGTGCCCATCCATACCCATCGTATGGCCGCCGAATCGGGTGGTTATGGCATCGTGACCAACCTGTATGCCTACACGGCCTTGCTTCTCGTCATCCTGACTTTCGGCATGGAAACCACTTTTTTCCGTTTCTCCAACAAGGAAAAGGTCAACCCCGATAAGGCTTTTTCGACGGCGGGACTTTCCGTGGGTTTGGTCTCCCTGTTGTTTCTGTTGCTGGTGTCCCTGTTTCTGAAGCCCATTGCCGGAGCCTTGGACTATGCCGCACATCCCGAGTTTGTGGAGATCATGGCCATCATCGTGACGTTTGACGCGTTCCAGTCCATCCTGTTTGCAAGGCTTCGCTATGAAAATCGTCCCATCAAGTTCATGACGCTGAAGCTCTCGTTCATCGTTATGAGCCTGTTGCTCAACCTTTTCATCTTTTATCTCGCCCCTTACCTGAAAGCGCAATTCCCATCGATGATGGAATGGTACCACGCCAGCTATCAGGTGGGTTATATCTTCATTGCCAACTTGATCTGCACCACGCTGGTCAATTTTGGCTTCATCAAGGAGATCAAGAAGCTCCGTTACGGCATCGACCGCGACTTGCTGAAGCAAATGCTGAGATATACCTGGCCCATCCTGCTGTTGGGTTTGGCAGGCATCCTCAACCAAGTGGCCGACAAGATCGTGTTCAAGAAGATCGTCCCGGGTTTGGAAGGGGAGGAGCAGCTCGGCATCTATGGCGCTTGCGTTAAGATAGCGATGATCATGGCGATGATCACCCAGGCTTTCCGCTATGCCTACGAGCCTTTTGTCTTTGGCGGCAAGCGTGACAAGGCTGACAAGGAGAGTCAAGCCAAGGTGATGAAATACTTCATCATTTTCACCCTTTTGGCCTTCCTCGCGGTGGTGATGTACATGCCCTTGTTGCAATACCTCGTTGGGGAGGATTACCGTGAAGGCCTGCGTGTGGTGCCTATCGTGATGATGGCCGAGATTTTCATGGGCATTTATTTCAACCTTTCGTTCTGGTACAAACTCACCGACCAAACATGGTGGGGTGCCATTTTCAGTGCCATCGGCTGTGCGGTTCTGCTTGCGGTCAACTTCATTTTTGTGCCAAGATACAGCTACATGGCGTGTGCCTGGGGCGGTTTTGCGGGATATGGCACCTGTATGGTGTTGTCATATTTCGTCGGGCAGAAGAAAGCCCCGATACCCTACGATTTGAAATCCGCTTTCATCTATTTCGCCTTGGCCCTGGCCTTATTTTATGTGCAGAAAGTTCTCCATTTCAACAATACCATCCTGACTTTGGCCGTTAATACCGCGCTGATGCTGGTCTTTGTGGCCGCCATCTGCTGGTTTGAGCGGAACCTGCTTAAGGAAGTGATGAAGAAGATAAGAGTTAAGAGATAAAAGATAAAAGTTATGAAACTCAAAATAGTCAACCAATCGAATAATCCATTGCCGGCTTACGAGACCTTGAATTCCGCCGGCATGGACCTTCGGGCCTATCTGCCCGAAGGTCCCGTCACCCTTGAGCCGATGCAGCGTTTCCTGGTGCCCACGGGGCTTTACATGGAAATCCCTGAAGGTTACGAGGGACAGGTGCGTCCGCGCAGCGGTCTGGCCATCAAGAGCGGCATCACCGTGCTCAACACGCCGGGTACTGTCGATGCCGACTATCGCGGTCAAGTGTGCGTCATCTTGATCAATTTGTCGGACAAGGCGTTTGTGATCAATAGCGGAGACCGCATCGCACAGATGGTCTTTGCCAAATGCGAACAGATGGAGCCGGTTCAAGTGGAGGTGCTGTCGGAAACAGAACGCGGAGCCGGTGGGTTTGGACATACGGGGAAGAGATAAAAGATAAGAGATAAAAGATAAATAATAGTGAAACAATTTTTGATCATATTGTTGCTGTTGGTTACGGTCGCGGGTTTTTCCCAGGTGGACGTAAGAAAGAACGCCGTGGCGTTCTCCAAGGGTCTTGAATGTAAATACAAGGAAGACGTGCCCGGTGCCATCAAGTATTTTGAGGAAGCCTTGAAGCACATGCCCGACGATGCCGCCAGTATGTATGAACTCAGCGCGCAATACATCCTTGCGGGTAGGGTGGAGGAAGGCTTCGAAATGATCAAAAAAGCCGCCCAGCTGGATCCTGAGAACAAGTGGTATCAGCTGCAACTGGCTGAATTCTACCGCAAGCTTGAACAGTTTGACGACTATACCCGTATCTATGAAACGCTGACCGACAAATATCCTGGTGACATAGAGATGCTCTCCAACCTGATCGACGCCTACCTGCTTACGGAAAACTATGACAAAGCCATCGAAAAGCTGAATCTGTTGGAACGTCAAGCCGGAACCAACGTCATTGTGAGTGAGCAAAAAGTAGAGATCTACAAACGGCAGGGCAATACCAAAAAAGCCATCGCCGAGTTGGAAAAACTGGTGGATGAAAACCCAGAAAACACCCGTTATTACCACATGTTGGCCAAGGTTTATATGGAGAACAAGAAGGAGAAAGAAGCGATCAAACTATACAACCGGATCAAGACCATCGACCCCACAGATCCGTACATCAACATCTCCCTGCTTGAGTATTATGAGAAGCGCAACGACCTTGACAAGGCTTTCGATGAGCTGATCGAGGCCATCAACAACAAAAACCTTGATTTCAACACCAAGGCCAACATCTACGACTATTGGTTCAACAAATTCCAAGAATCCAAAAACATCGACCAACAGGCTTTTCGGGCGGGCAATGCCTTTATCGAGGCGTATCCCGACAACAAGATGGGCTATCTGATATTGGCTTCCTATTACGTCAACAGGCAGGAGTATCAGCCTTGCAGGGATATGTCACTGAAAGCCTTGCAATACGACAGGGGCAATTTCGCCGCTTGGCATTATCTGGTGTTGAGCGACGGTCCGTTGCGTGATTTCGATGCCTTAAAAAAGCACTCGGTGGAGGCTTTGCAGTATTTCCCCACCCAGCCCGTGTTTTATTGGTTTGCCGGCGTTTCGCATGCCTATGCCAAACAAGACGAAGCAGCCATCAAGTATTTTGAGCAAGGACGTAAATTTGTGACTGAAAAAGCCGCATTGGCCGATTTCGACAGCTATCTCGGCGACCTTTACCATTCCGTCGGCGATATGGAAAAGGCATTTCAAGCCTATGACCGTGTGCTGAAATTCAACCCCGACAATGCCTTGGTGCTCAACAACTACGCCTATTACCTCTTGCTGCGCAAGGAAAACCTTGGCCAAGCCAAGACCATGGCGGTTCGTGCCGTGGAGTTGGAACCCAACAATGCCACTTTTCTTGATACCTATGCCTGGGTGCTTTACCAAATGGGCGATTACGCTGGCGCGGAAACCCAGATGGAGAAAGCCTTGAAGCATTTGAAAACCCCGGATAAGACCTATTACCAGCATTATGCCGACATCCTGATGAAGGTAAACAAGGCAGACAAGGCCCAGGAATACCGTAACAAAGCCCAAGCACTATGAGAAGGGGAAACGTGGAACGGAGAACGATAAACGGAAAACTATGGTTTTTCCCAGTCTTGGTTTTGATCATGCTGGTTTCGTCGTGTTCCTCCAAGAAGAAAACGGTCACCACCGACCCTCATGCCGATTTTCAGTGGATGACGGCCAAGATGACCATGGACATCACGGCTCCAGGCCTTGAGCTCAACAACGTTACAGGATCGTTGAGGATGCGCCGCGACAGCACCATTTGGATCTCGGCTTCGGCCTTGATGGGCATGGAAGGCCTCCGTACCCTGATCACACAAGACTCGGTGATCGTGATCAACAGGTTGGACCAGTCCTATATCGCCGAACCATTCCAGTCGGTGGTGGGAAAGCTGAATCTCCCGATGACATTCCGAGAGAGCCAAGCCATGCTGTTAGGCAACGGCAACACCGATCATGTGGAGTTGCAATACGGGCCATATAAGGCCAAGATCCGTTATTCTGACATTCGTTGGAATGAGCCGACGACCTTCCCGATCAAAATCTCCAAGAAATACGAAAGGAAGAAGTTATGAGGACCAGATGGAACATAGGATTGCTGCTGTTGATGCTTCTCTTTTCTATGGGTGGCTATGCGCAGCGTACCAAAGAGTCGCTCGAGAAGGAGATCAAGTCGTTGCAAAAGGAGATCGAGACCGCCAACAAGCTGTTGAAAGAGACTTCAAAGAGCAAGGAGGTGACCTTGAACCAGGTGTCGCTGATGGACAAGAAGATCAAGGACCGCCAGAAGTTGATCAACGCCTGCAACGAACAGATCAAGGTGCTTGACAAGAGCATCAACAAAGGCGAAAACAACATCAAGTCGCTGAACGGTGAGCTGAAGAAACTTAGCGGTGAATATGCCAAGATGGTGCGGTTTGCCTACAAAAACAAAAGCCATTACGACAAGCTGGAGTTTCTGTTTGCCTCCAAGGGTTTCAACCAGGCGTTTCAACGGATGCGTTACATCCAGCAGTTTGCCGATGCCCGCAAGACCAAGATGAACCAGATTGCCAACACCCGCCAAAAGGTGAGCAAAGAAGTGGAGGAGCTTCGGAAAAACAAGGAACAACAAGCGGCACTGCTGGCCGAACAAAAGGCCCAACAGGATGCTTTGATCAAGGAAAAAGCCGAGTTAGACGCACAGGTGAAACAGTTAAAGAAGAAAGAGGGGAGCATCCAGAAAAACATCAAGGACAAGCAGGCTCAAGCCAAGAAGTTCCAGAAACAAATTGACGACATCATTGCCGAGGAAATCAGGAAAGCCAACGAACGAGCAGCCAAGGATGCCAAGAAAGGCAAGAATCCCAAACCAGACAAAATGGCGTTGACCCCGTCGGAAAAATTGCTCTCAACGAGTTTTTCGGCCAACAAGGGCAACCTGCCCTGGCCGGTGGAACGTGGCGTGGTCTCAAGCTCATTCGGCAAACATGCCTCGGCGATTTCCGACAAGGTCACCTTGACCAACAACGGCATCGACATTGTGACCACCGAAAACGCCCAGGCCCGATGTGTGTTTGATGGCGTGGTAGTCAGCGTGGTGAAGCCGTCGGCGTCGAATATCGGTATCATCATTCGCCATGGCGACTACTTTACGGTGTATTCACAGCTGGATGCCGTGTATGTGAACCGAGGCGACAAGGTGAAGACCAAACAAGACATCGGCAAGGTGCATACCGACCGCTCGGAAGGCAAGACGGAGCTACATTTTGAGTTGCGTAAAGGCACTGAAACACTTAACCCCTCACAATGGTTGGCAAGATGAAAGGTAAACGAATCATAGTGTTTTTGCTGTTGTTGGGCACCGCAATGCTGTTGGCGGGTTGCCGCAGCCATGACAATTTCGGTCAGCGTAAGGCACCGAAAAACTGCAATTGCACCCGATGGAGCAAGTGATCAAAAGCCGTTGAGCGTCATGGTCACCGTGGGGATGAGCAGCAGTGCTCCGATCACGATCAGCACCAAGATGAATTTCCAGATGAACCTTACCCATTTTTCCCACGGGATGCGAGCCACACCCAAGGTGGCGATGAGCACGCCCGAAGTGGGGGTGATCATGTTGGTGAAGCCGTCGCCGAACTGGAACGCCATCACCGTGGTTTGACGCGAGATGCCGATCAAGTCGCTAAATGGTGCCATGATGGGCATGGTGATGGCGGCTTTGGCAGAACCGGAGGGTATTACGATGTTGATCAAGGTTTGGATGCCGTACATGATCTCGGTGGAGGCGATGGTGCCCAAGTTGCTCATCGATTTGGAGAGTCCGTAGAGGATGGTGTCGATAACGCCGCCGTCCTGCAGCACGATGACGATGCCCGCCGCCAATCCCACGATGATGGCTGCCGAAAGGATGTCGCCCATGCCTTCGATGAACAGCTTGGCAATGTCGCTGGCACTTTTGCCGAAGGCAAGACCGCTGCAGATGCCCATGAAGAGGAAGAGGGTGGCTATTTCCATGATGTACCAGTCGTAACCCAGCACGCCTACAATCAGGTAATACACCGTGCTGAACAACAGGGTCAGGATGAAATATGCCGGCGTCTTACGAAGGGCAAAGAAGCCGACGATAAGGAACAGTCCGGCACCGATGGGCAACAAGGGTAGGGTAGAGGTGCTATTGCCGATCTTCAGGGTGGTCATGGGGTAGCGGATGGCGCAATAGACCAGTATTGCCGCGACAATTCCAAAAACCCACCAGGAAGATGAAAATTGAGAGTTAAGAGTTGAGGGCTTTTCTTCCTTCTGACTTCCGACTTCTGTCTTCTGTCTTCTCCAATAATCGTCATTCTCATACATGATGGAACTCTTCGGATTTTTCTTCACTTTATTCGCGTACCACAGCACAAAAACGATCCCGACGATGGTGAGGACGATCCAGCAGACGAGACGGTAGCCGATGCCCGAAAACAGCGGGATGTCGGCAATGCCCTGGGCAATGCCGATGGTGAAGGGGTTGAGCATGGCACCCGAGAAGCCGATATGCGCCGCCACATACACCATGCAGACACCCACGATGGAGTCATACCCCATGGAGATGGCCAATGGTATGATAATCAGTGTGAAAGCGATAGTCTCCTCACTCATCCCGAATACCGATCCAAACAGGCTGAACAGGATCATGATCATGGTGATGATGATATTGTTGACCCCGATTTTTCGGATAAGCTTGTTGTGTTCGAGCCGTTTGGTGAAGCGCAAAAACGCCATGATACCCGTGTCGATGGCCTTGCTTTTGCTCATGATCCAGAAGGCACCGCCGACAATCAAGATGAAGACGATGATGCCGCTTTGCTTCTCGAAACCCTTGAAGAGCGCCGAAAACACCTGCCAAGTCTGAGGCTCGGCGTGAAAATCGGCGGCATACTGCTCAGGCAATTGGTCTTGGTAATAAAACTTCATCACGGAAGTGTCGCCAACCTGCTCCTGGACGTACTTTCCGGGCTTGATGAACCAGGTCATCATGGCGGCGATCAGGATGCAGCAAAAAACGATGACAAAAGTATGCGGAACCTTGCGCTTTTTCATGGTTGTAAAATATCTTGCAATAATACGAAAAAAGGCTTAGTTTTGCATGCCTAATTGTGAAATCATCAATTTTAAACTAATATTATGAAAATCAGACATTTGACTATGATTATGGCAAGCCTGCTGTTTGCCTCGGCCTGCAAAGAGGCTCCAAAACCGTTGGTTGAGTCGCAAGACCCTACCGCATTGCTCAACAAGTATGCTGAATACACGTTGACAACCGACATCAGCCATCTGAGCGAGAACGAAAAAGAGATGTTGCCCCTGCTTTTTGAAGCTGCCGACATCATGGAAGAGCTTTTCTGGAAAGAAAACTGCGGTGACAAACAAACGTTTTTGGCAAGAATCGCCAATCCTGACGCAAAGAAGTTTGCCTGCATCACCTATGGCCCTTGGGACGGCCTTAATGGCAACAAAGCCTTTTTCGAAGGCGTTGGCGAGAAGCCCGCAGGCGCCCAGTTCTATCCCCAGGATATGACCGAGGAGGAGTGGAACGCTTTTGACGATCCTGACAAAAACAGCCAATACACCATGATTGTCCGTGACAAGGACGGCAAACTAAAGACTGTGTGGTATCACGATTATTTCGCTGAGCAGATCAAGAAGGCCGCTTCGCTGCTGGATGACGCCTCTGAACTGGCTGGTGACGAGGAGTTTGCCGAATACCTCCGCCTTCGCGCCAAGGCTCTCCGCACTGATGACTACCTTGAGAGCGACATGCGTTGGATGGATGTCCGCAACAATAATATCGACATGGTGATTGGACCTATCGAGAACTATACCGATGCCCGTTACGGCATCAAGGCTTCACACGAGGCTTTCATCCTCATCAAGGATCAGGAATGGACCAAACAGCTTGCCCGTTACGCCCAGTTTGTCCCTGAGCTTCAAAAGCAGCTGCCCGTTCCGGAAGAATACAAAAAGGAAGTGCCCGGTTCGGATGTTGACCTTGCCGCTTACGATGCCGTTTATTACGCCGGCGACTGCAACGCCAACAGCAAGACCATTGCCATCAATCTGCCCAACGACGAGCGCGTCCAGCTGCAACGCGGCACCCGCAAGCTTCAGCTGAAGAACGCCATGGCAGCCAAGTTCGAAAAGATCCTCATTCCCATCGCCAACACCCTTATGACTCCTGAATCGCAGGAGCATATCAAGTTCGATGCCTTCTTCGCCAACGTGATGTTCCACGAGACCGCCCATGGCATGGGCATCAAGAACACCATCACAGGCAAAGGTAGCGTCCACAGTGCCCTGGGCAACCTGTATAACGCCATCGAGGAGGCCAAGGCCGACGTGTTGGGTCTTTACCTCGTAACCAAGCTCGCCGAGATGGGTGAATACACCAACACCACGATGGAAGACAACTACACCACCTTCCTCGCCGGCATCTTCCGTTCGGTACGTTTCGGTGCCGCCAGCGCCCACGGCAAGGCCAATATGATTGAATTCAACTATTTCCAGGACATGGGTGCCTTTACCCGTAACGATGAAGGCCAATATGCCATCGATTTCGAGAAGATGAAGGTGGCCGTGGAGAAACTCGCCGGCGATATCCTCATCAACCAGGGCAATGGCAACTATGATGCCACCAAAGCTTGGATGGAAGAGCGCATGCTCATCAAGCCTGAGCTGCAATCAGACCTTGATCGCGTCAACAGTGCCGGTATTCCTGTGGATATTTACTACAACATGGGTCCGGACGTATTGTTAAAGAAGTAAGAAGACAGAAGCAAGAAGCAAGAATGGAAGATAAGGTCATAACGGGTGTTGATTATTCGGGACAGTTGCTCGAGAATGTTGATTTCAGCGGCTACACCCTAACTAAGGTCAACTTCAAGAACGCCACGTTGAAGCATTGTGTCTTTGACGAGGCGGTTTTGGACAGCTGTAGCTTCGACTGTTCATGTAAGCCTGAACAGCCCAATCTGCAGAGCGTCTCGTTCAGGAAAGCCTCGCTGGTCAACTGCCGCTTTCGGTATGCCTACATGGTTTGGAGCGACTTCCGCTATGCCCGCATCGACCAAGCCACTTTCGAGGATGCCACCATCGACTTTTGCGACCTTTACCGCTGCTTCTTCGAGGGCGTGGTGCTTTTCAAACACGCCAGCATCAGCAATTCCAGCCTTTATTACACCTATTTCGGTGACGCCACCAATATCCGTCGCGAGAACATCGTCAACGACCGTCTTGTGCAACAGGACAAGGCGGCCTACACCAAGTTCCTTGTGGATTGGCATCAATATGGCACAGGAGTGCGTACCAACGACATGAAGGTGGTATCCGACTGGAGTCCCGATGCCTCCATCAAGGCCCGTTGGTCCGATGCCGAAGACATCTACAAGACACTGACGGGATTGTGGAACGAACGCGGCTTCAATGCCGATGCCAACTGGGGCTACGTGCAAGGCCGACGCATGGAACGCCGACGCATGATGGCAGAGCTTTCCGACAAAAATCTCGGCTTTTGGACCAAAGTCGGTCGCGTATGGCACATCATCGGCAACAGCCTCTCCGACTTGTTCTTCGGTTATGGCGAGAGCATGTTCAAGATGATCGTCACCTACATCGTCACCGTGTTGCTGTTTGCCGTCTTCTTCCGTGCGGAAGTGTCGCCACTGGAATATTTCGAGGCTTTGGGCATCAGCTTGAAAAACATGGCCGGTATGGATTCAGAGGTGTTGCAGGGTGTTTCCCCGTTGGTGGATATGCTCAACCTAGTGCAGACTACCATCGGCATCCTGCTCACCGGTATCTTTGGTTTTATCTTAGGCAACAAAATTAGAAATCAATAATCTTAAATCTTTAAATCTTAAATCCTTAAATGAAAAAATTAACCGTACTATTTACGCTTGCCGTGATGATGATCGCTGGCAGCGTTCGTGCCGATGAAGGCATGTGGCTCCCGATGTTCGTCGAGCGTTTGAACTATGTTGACATGCAAAAAATGGGTCTTCAGCTGACCCCTGAAGAGCTTTACAGCATCAACCACAGCAGCTTGAAGGATGCTATCGTGGGTCTGGGCGGCGAAGCAAAACCCCGTGGTTTCTTCTGCACCGGTGAGATCGTCTCCGAGAAGGGTCTGCTCTTCACCAACCACCACTGCGGCTATAGCGCCATCCAAAAGCTCAGCTCCGTGGAACACGACTATCTGAAAGACGGCTTCTGGGCCAAGAACTTCAGCGAGGAACTTCCCGCTCCCGAGATGACCGCCAGTTTCCTGATCCGCATGGAAGACGTCACCAACGACATCCTCGGTGTGGTGACCAACGATATGGACTGGAATGCTCGCAACAAAGCCATCAATGCCAAGATTAGAGACTTGGAAGCCGAAGCTTCTGAAGACGGCAAATACAACCCCGTTGTCAAAGGTTTCTTCGAAGGCAATGAGTATTATATGTTTGTGTATCAGGTCTATACCGATGTCCGTTTAGTCGGTGTGGCCAACTCATCCATCGGCAAGTTCGGTGGCGACACCGACAACTGGATGTGGCCCCGTCACACCGGCGACTTCTCCATCTTCCGCGTGTATGCCGACAAGGACGGCAACCCAGCCGACTACTCAACCGACAACGTACCGTTGACTCCCAAGCATCACCTTCCTATCAGCCTCGATGGCGTGCAACAGGACGACTTCACCATGATTTGGGGTTTCCCGGGCAGCACCCAGCGCTACATGTCAAGCTACGGTATCGACTACAACGTTGACACTTTCTATCCCATCATCATCGACATCTTCGGCAAGCAGCTCGAAGTGATGGATGAGTTCATGCAGAAAGACGATGCCATCAACCTGATGTATGCCGACAACCACGCTGGTTTGGCCAACACCTGGAAGAACTTCATCGGACAATGCACCATGCTCCGCAAGAACAAGGTCAGCGAAGCCAAGGTCGCCCTTGAGAACAACTACCGTCTGTGGATGAACCACAATGAAAAGGTGGAGTATGTCAATGCGCTTCCCAACCTGAAGGAAGCTTACGAAAAGCTGGCTAAAATCGCAAAATACGTTTATTACCCCAATTTCACTGCACAAATGGGTCCCGCGGGATTCGCCTCTGCCTTCCAAGGTTATGCCATGGCTGCCGAGAGCAAGGACAAAGAAGCTATGGCCGCTGCCGTTATGGAGCTTCAAGGTATGGATGTGGATGCCATGTTTGCTGAAACCGATCCTCAAGTGGAGCACAAGATGTTTGCCGAGATGCTGAAACTCTACCGTAAGGCTTTTGACGAGGCTGAACTGCCTGAGTTCTTCAGCAAGGTCATCGACAAGAAGTTCAAGGGCGACATCGACGCTTTTGCCGACTATGTCTATGAAAACTCCATTTTTGCCACCCCTGAAAGCATCAAGGCCTTTATTGCCAAACCGAACATCAAAAAGTTGAAAAAAGACTATGCTTACCAGATCAACACCGAGTTGACCGAAGTGATCGTGAACGCAGTTCCTGAATACCGTGCTGCCATGACGGCCACCCAACAAAACGACCATCTGTTTGTGAAGGGTCTGCGTGAATACTATGCTGCTACCCAGCCTGAGAAGAGCCTCTATCCCGATGCCAACTCGACCATGCGTATGAGCTATGGTTCGGTGAAGGATTACATGCCTGCCGACGCTGTCCATTACGACTATGTTTGCACCGCCAACGGCATCCTTGAGAAGTACGTTCCCGGTGACTATGAGTTTGACGCTCCACAGCGCCTCATCGAACTCATCGAGAAGAAGGACTTTGGTCCCTACGCTGACGAGAACGGCGACCTCGTGGTGTGCTTCCTTTCCACCAACGACATCACCGGTGGCAACTCCGGCAGCCCCATCATGAACGGCAAGGGCGAGTTGATCGGTTTGGCCTTCGACGGCAACTGGGAAGCCATGAGCGGCGACGTCAATTTTGAACCCCGCCTGCAGCGCACCATCAACGTGGATGCCCGCTACGTGCTCTTCATCATCGACAAGTACGCCGGCGCCACCAACCTCATCGACGAGCTTGACATCCGCAAGGGCGAACCTCAGCCTGTAAGGGAAGAAGAGGAAATCCCAGTGGAGGAGCCTGTGACAAAAAAAAGAAAATAATCAAATAAAAAAAAGATGAAACGATTGCTGTTTATAAGTTTTCTATTGCTTGTGCCGTTTTTTGGCACAGGTCAACCTGCTGAGAAGGCTTGTTTTTCAGTACCAGGAGGCTTTTACGAGCAGAGTTTTTCTCTTGAAATATTCCCGTTCTATCAGCAGCATCACATTCGTTTCACCACCAACGGCAATCGTCCAACAGCACAGTCTCAGCTTTATACTGAGCCGTTGCTGTTGGACGAGAGCCTTTATTCCACTTCCAATATCTACACCATCCAAATCACCCCTGACGATAAAATGTTCTACCCCGACAGCGTGCCCCATTGTATCGTCATCCGTGCCGCAGTGTTCAACGAAGCCGACAGTTGCATCAGCGAAGTGGCCACCAACAGCTATTTCATCAAGGACTTGGGTTGTGACACCCATGGACTGCCCGTCGTTTCGTTGTGTGCTGATTCGTTGGACTTGTTTGATTTTGAACATGGCATTTTTGTGCCGGGAGTTTTTTTTGATTCGTTAAGACCCGATTGGACGGGCAATTATTATAAAAAAGGGTTGGCATGGGAAAGGTTGACGAATGTTGAGTTTTATGAGCTTGACAACACAGGCATCAACCAAACAGCCGGTTTGCGAACCCACGGAGGCAACGGTCGCCGTTATCAACAAAAGAGCGTGAAGTTGTTTGCTCGCGAAGAGTATGGCAAAAAACGTTTCAAGCACAAATTCTTTGAAACCATACCGCAAAACAACTTCAAGCATTTGGTGTTGAAGCCTTTTGAGGCTTCTTGGAACCATTCAGGGGTAAACGACCATATCTGCAATCAAATGGCCTCAAAGTTGAATTTGGAGGCATTGGCTTCGCGTCCCACGGTGCTCTATCTCAACGGGGAGTATTGGGGTGTTTATTTTATCAATGAGAAGCCTGATGAGCGTTATTTGGAAGACCATCTTAATGTCGATATTGACAAGGTCAACATCATGGGCAACTGGGTGGACTTGTTGGAGCATGGATCATCAACGAGTTTCATGGCACTATGTAAATGGATGGAGTCTGCCGACCTATCGCAACCCGAGGATTTTGCCTATATTGAATCGAAAATTGATTTGGATTGTTTCATCGATTATCAGATTTTCGAGCTGTTTATTGCAAACAACGACTGGCCAGCCAACAATATGCGGTGTTGGCAGGTGGAAGACGGAAAATGGCGTTGGTTTTTTTATGATGGCGACGCATGTCTTAGGGACAGGAATTTTGACGTTTTCGCCAATGCCACCTACGATGGAGACCTGACCTGGCCGTCAAGCCGCCCTGCAACGCTGTTTTTCAGAAAGCTGTTGGAGAACCAAGATTTTCGGGGGATTTTTACAAAGCGGTTCAACGAATTGATCTCAACGGTTTTTGAATATCAGAACACCATTCCCTATTACGAGAAGATCAAACAAGAATTGCAAAACGAGCTGCCCAATCAAATACAACGATTTGCCAATCCTTCCAGTTATGACTTTTGGGTTTCCTCTGCCATGAACGCCATAGATGTGTTTTTAATGTCAAGAGGCAAGCAGATGTTGGGTGCACTGTCCCAGTTTTTTTTGATCAACGAAGTCGGTACGATGCGTATCGCTTGTTTTCCCAATCCGTCCACAGGACCGTTCCATTTGCTTGTTGAAACGGATAACTTCGGTGGCGGAATGATCACCATCTATGATTTGTTAGGCCGTATGGTCTATTCCCAACCTTACCTCCTCAGTGAAAAAACCAACGAGATAACCATTCATCCCAATCTTGCGCCTGGCGTTTATTTGCTGAATGTCGGTGGTCAAACCTTACGTATTGTAAAGACACAATAATATTGGTCTGTTAATAATCAACAGGTTTTTCGTAATCCACCAACACGATTTTTACTGACGGATGCTGGCATAATTTGCGTGTCAACGCGGCGTTCTCAGAAGTGAACAACGCGGGAGTATGCCATAACAAAATATTCTGTTCCGGATATTTTTCTGTTAGTAAATCGAACATATTGTATTCACTGCTGATACAATCTGGATGTATTTCATCTATTTGACGGCTTGTTTTATTATACCAACGGGTTGTGTCATTATACGACCATTGTATATGTTCAACCCAAAGAGAAGTGTGTAAATGATGGTTTTTTACAATCCGAACGCCCTGTTCGTTGGGACTTTCAATGAACGCCTGATGGATGATACCATACGTATTGAGGATATTTTTAATCTTACAAGCAATACTGTCTGCCGTTTTATCATTTAGATTTTTGACATCCAGCCAATAATAATGTTGTTTTGGGGATTTCAGTGCTGAAAACCACGTTTCAAGGGTCAAATTGTGTGCTGTATCCCCATCGTCATGACACACAAATAATTTATTCTGATATGCTGAATAAACGATATCGATTTCCATGCCGTCAAACCACTTTTCCTTATCCAATGCGGTTACGGTGTCATTGACTCGATGCGCCCAAACTTTATTATTCGGAAAGCGCAAGATTTCCTCATTGTCGTTTTGCAGAACTTGGGCACAACAACACAAGCTCAGGAGGATGCTCTCAAAGAGGCAAATAAAAACCGTTTTCATTTTTTCGATTGTTTCAAACATGCTGCAAATTTATTTATTTTTGCAAAATTATTATTTTTGAAGCATGAAGAGTGAAAAGTTTTTTCCAGGGATACAACGTTTTTTAAGTTTCCTTTTTTGGATGTTGGTTTTCGGCTTTGCCGTCCGCTGTTTTGAGTGGGCCATGTTGAGCCATTACCAAGAACAAACCTGGATGCAGCTAGGGCTTTGTTTACGCGGTTTTTGTTACGATGTGCTGTTCTTTAGTAAGGTTGCGCTGGTGTTGTTTCCGATTCATTGGCTGATTTGTCGATGGTCGGAAAAAGCGGCAGCCGTTGTGTTTCGTGTTCTGGGCACGGTGATGTTGCTGGTCTCCAATGCCATGATCATGTATTTTGTTTCGGCCACCATTCCGTTGGACAAGGTCTTTTTCACCTATTCGATCAAGGTGCTGATCTATATCTCTAAATCCACGGGCGCTTTCGTATGGTGGGGATATGTCGGATTGCTGTTGATTCCGGCGTTGTTTCCGCTGGTATCGAGAAAGGAACTCCATTTTGGGAAACCATGGCTCTTTGTTTGGCTGGGTTTGGCGGTCGCCGGTTTCTTCTTCAACGGGGTTCCCGCTTGGATGTACAAGACCAATGAAGAGAAAAACACCATTGGCAACAAACAAGAATTCTTCTGGACCAGTCTTTTCAAGACTAACGACACTTTCTACCATTTCACCCAAGACAACCTTGATCCCGCACAAGTGAGGGCTTTTCAATCGAGATTCCCGGAGGTTGAGTTTTTCGATTATCGGTATCCGTTCAGTCACAAGGACAAATCGCCCGATGTGCTTTCGGCCTTTTTGGATTTGAAGCAAGACACCATGCCCAACTTGGTGTTCATCATCACTGAGGGCTTGGGGCGCGAATTCAGCGGTCCCTATAGCCAACTGCCGTCGGCAACACCATTCTTGGATTCCTTGGCCGACTCAGGTTTGTGTTGGACCAACTGCATGTCATCGTCGCAACGTACATTTGCCGCCTTGCCAACCATGTTTGCCAACTTGCCTTTCGGAAAGCTCGGATTCATGCAATCCAAGGACGTGCCGCAATTCCGGTCGTTGGTTGACATTTTGAAAGGCAACGGCTATACCCCGGCGTTCTTTTATGGCGGCTGGCTGTGTTTTGACGGCATGTGCTATTTTTTGAGAGACATGGGTGTCAATGAATATTTGCCGGATTACAAGGACTATCCCGCAGAGGAACAAAACACCTGGGGTCTGTTGGACCATGTCATGTTCAGGGAGGCGTTGAAAATGGTGGCTGCCAATGATACGGCACTCCGAATCGACATCTATTTGACCCTGACCACCCATGATCCGTTCGAGTATCCCAATAAGGAAGAATACACGCTGATTTATGAAAACAAGCTGATTGAAAACAACTTGCAACAGTCGGTTCCGCAAAACCTGCATGAACGGTACGCCTCGTATTTGTATTACGACGACTGTCTAAGGAAATTCTTTGCCGATTACCAGCAATTGCCAGGTTACGAAAACACCATCTTCATCATCACGGGTGACCATCACTTCAGCAGTTGGGCTGAAGAGGCCGACCGGTGCCATGTGCCGCTGGTGCTGTGGTCGCCTATGTTGAAGGAATCACGCCTTTTCCCGGCAGTGGTTTCGCATCGCGACCTCACCCCGTCGCTGTTGGCAATGATGAAAAACCGCTATAGCATCCAAGCCCCTGAAATTGTCAACTGGATCAACACGGGCCTGGACACGGTCCCGTATTTCAGGAGCAAGACGTTTACGCCTCAAGCCATCGCTACACACGAGCTCTCCAACATGGTTTACCATGACCAATACTTGATGGGCGACAAAGCCTACCAAATGGATTATCGCGACAATCGCTTGGTGTTTGAACAGGTTGACAGTGAACAGATGCTCGGGTTGATGAATGAATACAAGGCATTTGACGACTATGTGATGAACAACAACGCCATATTGCCCATCGGCGATGATGAAATCGTGTTGTTGGATTGTATCGAAGAAGACCAAAGCGTCAATTTTACCTTGGACAAGACCAAAACTTACCCGATTGACACGTTGGGAAAGGAAAATGTATTTGAACTTAAACGTAAATATCCATTCAATATATGTGATGTTTCATATGATCCCATGTATCAAAGCGTGGTGGTTTGCTGTGAATGTGACATTTACATTCCATCAAAAGAGGAGAATGAAAACATTTCAATTGACATCACCGTGGTGTATGGGGATAATACCCGCGAAGTGTTCAAGATAACGCCGATCAATCAAAATACATATTCCGATTTTGACCTCATCCCGTACCAATACTATGACCAGTGGAACCACTTCTCCATGAAGCAAAACATTGATGTTACGACCTTGTCCTTGCAAAAAGGTGACGTTATCATTGCCTACATAAGCAATTTTGGCGAGCAGGAGTTCTATATTTCGAATTTTACGATGAAAACCATGGGGGTTCGTTATGAAACCGAAGCGGATTGAACTGCTTTCACCCGCCAAGGATGCCGAGGTGGGCATAGCTGCCATCAATCATGGTGCCGATGCCGTGTATATCGGCGGACCGGCCTTTGGTGCCCGTGAGAAAGCGGGTAACAGCGTTGCTGAAATAGAACGTCTGTGCCGTCATGCGGCTTTGTTTGATGCCAAGGTCTATGTGACCTTGAATACGTTGCTGTATGACCACGAAAAGGAGGCTGCGCGGCAATTGGCTTGGGATTGCTGGAACGCCGGTGCGGATGCCTTGATTGTGCAGGATCTGTCGTTGCTTGAGCTTGACCTGCCCCCCATTCCACTGCATGCCAGTACCCAATGCGACAACCTCACCTTGGAACGGGTTCAAGAATTGGAACGATTGGGCTTTGAACAGGTGGTGTTGGGGCGGGAACTCTCGTTGGAGCAGATCAAGGAGATTCGTCGTCAGACCTCGGTGCCTCTTGAGTTTTTCGTGCATGGCTCATTGTGTGTCAGCCATAGCGGCCAATGCTATTTGAGCCAGTATATAGGCAATCGTTCGGCGAACCGAGGCGCTTGCGCACAGCCTTGCCGACTCCCGTGGGATTTGCTTGATGCTGAAGGAAAAGTGCTGGTCAGAGGCCGTCATTTGCTTTGCCTGAAAGACCTGAACAACAGTGCCCATCTTGAGGAGCTGATGGATGCTGGTATCGCCAGTTTCAAGATCGAAGGTCGGTTGAAGGACGCGGATTATGTGAAGAACGTCACGGCTTTCTATCGTCAGAAATTGGATGCCATTTTTGAACGTCGTCCCGAATACGCTCAAGCCTCGATGGGATACTGCTCGTCATTGCGAGGAGCGTCAGCGACGAAGCAATCCACCAATACTTATAGTTTTGAAGTCAATCCTGAGAAATCCTTCAACCGAGGCTTCACCGACTATTTCATCCATGGCCGCCAGAAGGGCATCGACTCGCCGTTCACTCCCAAATCGATGGGCGAATATATCGGTGAGGTGAAATGGTGCAACTCCGTCCAATTGGAGCTGTTGACCGACAAAACCTTGCATAATGGCGATGGCCTTTGTTTCCTGAATCAGGATGAAGAATTGATCGGCATCAGGGCCGACGTGGTTCATGGCAACAAGGTGTCCTGCAACCGTCCCCATGGGGCCTATCGTGGCGCAAAGATCTATCGCAATTACGACATCGAATGGCAACGTCAGGTGGAGGCCTCTACGGGTAATAGAAAGATCGACATTGAGTTGGTGCTGGAAGATGTTCCAGAAGGTTACCGAATGACGGCTACGTCATTGCGAGGAGCGTTAGCGACGCGGCAATCCACGACAACTCTCAATTGTGAAAAAATCCCTGCCACCAACCCTGAAAAAGCCCTCGAAAACATCCGAAAGAAAGCCCTTCAATGGGGCGATACCATCTATAATCCCGTCAGTTTGGACATTCGTTTCAGCCAGCCTTACTTGATTCCGGCTTCAGTGATTGGCGAGATGAAACGGGGACTAGTTGAGCAGATAAAAGATAAAAGTGAAAAGATAAAAGTTGGCAGTGAACGGCCAAAAGTGGTGATTTCTGAAAAGGAACAACTCTTAACCCTTAACTCTAAACTCTCAACTTTAATGACCTGCCACCACTGCATCCGTTACGCCAACGGTCTCTGTCCTAAAGAGACGGGAAAGCCTGTCGGACCGCTGTTCATTCGCAATGGCGAAAACACGTTCCGTTTGGAATTCGATTGCAAGAAATGTTTCATGTATGTTTGTGCCTTGGATTAAACTATGAATATTTGGCAGCTTTTCAAAAACGTCAAGCCATTTGTGAAGCCTTATAAATGGCTGGTTTTCATCACCTTGATACTCACGTTGATTGGTTCTTTGATGGCTCAGGTCAATGCCATTGTGCTTGATTGGACCGTTGACGAGGTTAACGGCCTTGTCACGGCCGGGGAGCGCTGGGGACAACGCGCGGCGCAAATCGTCATCCTGATATCCACCGTGCTGCTTGGCAAGGAAATCCTTTCGGCATTGATCACCTTTGCCCAGAACTACTACGGCGAGCGGATGCGCATCTATGTCAGTCGCGATTTGGCACAGAGCGTCATCGAGAAGGTGTTGACTTTCAAGATGGCTTATTTCAACACGGGCGACAACGCCACGGGTAAGCTCCAAGCCCGTATCGACCAGGGAGTCAGTTCGTTGTCGCGCACGGTGCAGAACTTCTTTATTGACCTGTTGCCGCTGTTTACGAGTGCTTTGTTGGCCTTGATCCTCATGTTTTTGGCCAACGTCTATGTGGGTTTGGTGGCTTTGGGTATCGTGCCGATCTATTTTTGGATTACCTACCGTCAAGCCAAGCGATTGAAAGGATGGCGTCGTGAGATGCGTAACCATCTGGAAACCAAGAGCCAAGGAATAAAGAATATCATTGACAGCATCAATGTTATCAAGAGCTTCAACCGAGAAAAGATTGAAGGCCAAAAGCAACTTGACATCCAAAATCAAGTCACTGAGAATCAGATGAAAACCCGCAAGGTGGCCTTTTACTACAACGGCATCAAGAGCTTTGTGAAACAGGTAGGCACGGTGCTGGTCATCATCCTGACGGCTTATCTCGTGCTGATCGAATATCCTGGCATGACCATCGGTAAGATCATGTATCACGTGATGCTGTTCAGCAACGTCATCGCGCCCATCACCCAGCTGCAGCGCATCTTCGACGATGTCAACGACGCCTTGATCTATGCCGAGGGCTTCTTCGGTATCCTTGATGCTGATGAGGAAGTGGAGCCGTCGGGGAGCTATAAGCCGGACAAGATCTATGGCAAGTTTGAGATGAAGAACGTTGATTTTACTTATCCCAACGGCAACCAAGCCTTGTTTGACGTCAACATGACCATTGAGCCGAACAAGATCACGGCACTGGTGGGTTTGTCGGGAGCAGGCAAGAGCACCATCGTCAACCTGTTGGACAAGTTCTACGAGCCTCAAGTAGGTGTTATTACGTTGGACGGGGTGGATCTGCGAGACTACGATACCAAATTCCTGCGTGAGAACATTGGGTTGGTTCTACAGAAGAACCATATCTTCGACGGCACCATCGAGGAGAACATCCTTTATGGCAAGCCCGATGCCACACATGAGGAGGTGGTTGAGGCGGCAAAGAAGTCCTACATTTATGATCAGATCATGCAGCTTCCCAAGCAGTTCGAGAACAAGGCCTCCGACCTCTCTGGCGGCCAGCAGCAGCGCATCGCCATTGCCCGCATGTTCCTCAAGAATCCGCCCATCATTTTCTTGGATGAGCCTACCGCGTCATTGGATGCCATCGCCACCGAGCAGATCAAGAACAGCCTGGATGCCATCAAGAAGGACCGCACCGTGATCATCATCTCGCACAGCATCTCACAGATCATTGATGCCGACATGATCTACGCCCTCCAGACCGGCCGTGTTGAAGAATCTGGTGACCCCGACGAAATCTACAAGAAAGGCGGGATTTACAAGGATATTATTGATGCCTCGGCCCGAAGCCTTAATATTGAGAAAATCGCCAAAACCATTGACGACAACTCTAAATTCTAAATTCTTTATTTCTAAAACGCCACCCCAACTCTAAATCCTGCGGTAAATGCCGTTGGGCTGTCGTGCCTCCAGCCAGTGAAGCCATGGTGGTAATTGCTGAGATTGCTGTTTCCTGCAGCAACCCCTAGGCCGGCATAAACGTCAAACACAAACCATTGCCGCACCCAATCGTAGCCCAATACCCCCATTAAGGCTACGCGGTCAACGTTGAGACGACCCCGTGAAAGGTGCGTATAGGCATAATTGGAATAACACAGCTCGGGCTTGATGTAAAATCCACTCAGTTGATTGTTGGCGTTTTGACTGTTCGGAAAGATGAACTTGTATCCCAGTCGCCAAGCCGTGCCTTTCGGGTCGCTATCCTTCAGCTTGTCGAAGGCCCAGCCAATAATTCCTATGGTGAACTCAACACTCTGATATTCCCGCACCAACCGCTCGTAGGTGACCTTGGCGCTTCCGCTTGCCAACGAGAGCAACGCCACCTTGATTTCGTTCTTCCGCATCTTGGGTTGCTCCGCCTGTCCGAAAGCCATCATCGGCAGCATCAAGAATAGGATAATATATAGCCTCTCTTTCACTTCTAACTGGTAACTCCCAATTCCTAACTGCTTTTACATTCTGAAGACTCCAAACTGCTGTTGCGGGAACGGCTGATTCAAGGATGCCGCGATACCCAAGGCCAGAATCTTTCGGGTATCCACGGGGTCGATGATGCCGTCGTCCCAGAGGCGCGCCGTGCTGTAGAAAGCCGAGCCTTCGTAGTCGTACTTGGCCAAAATTTCTTTCTTTAACTGGGCAATCTCATCCTTGGGAACTTCAAGGCCTTTGTATTTGTACTGGTCTTCCTTGACGGTAGCTAATACGCTGGCCGCCTGTTCGCCGCCCATGACGGAGATCTTGGCGTTGGGCCACATGAACAGCAGGCGAGGGCTGTAGGCACGACCAGCCATGCCGTAGTTGCCAGCACCGAACGAACCGCCGAAAATCACGGTAAACTTGGGCACATTGGCGTTACTAACCGCATGCACCATCTTGGCGCCGTCCTTGGCAATGCCGCCCTGCTCGTACTGCTTGCCGACCATGAAACCTGTGATGTTCTGCAAGAACACCAACGGAATGTTACGCTGACAGCACAATTCAATGAAGTGGGTGGCTTTCAGGGCGGATTCGGAGAACAGCACACCATAATTGGCGATGATGCCCACGGGGAAACCCATCAGGTGGGCAAAACCGCAGACGATCGTAGTGGCGTATCTCGACTTGAACTCTTGGAAACGGCTGCCATCGACGATGCGGGCGATGATCTCACGAGGATCCACCAGCTTGTGGAAGTCGATAGGCGCGAGGCCATAGAGGTCGTGTGGGTCGTATAAAGGAGCCTCCACAGGAAGCATATCCAGTTTCTGGCGGTGTGATTTCTCCAAGGTCTTGAAGATGTTGCGGCAGATTTGCAAGGCGTGTTGGTCGTTCTCAGCCAGGTGATCAGCTACACCCGAAATCGAGGTGTGCATCTCGCCGCCGCCCAGCTCTTCAGCCGTGACGATCTCACCTGTGGCGGCTTTCACCAACGGAGGACCGCCAAGATAAATCGTGCCTTGGTTGCGCACGATGATGGTCTCGTCGCTCATGGCCGGCACGTAGGCGCCGCCAGCGGTACACATGCCCATCACGATGGCAATCTGGGGGATGCCCATGGCCGACATACGTGCCTGATTGTAGAAGAAACGTCCGAAGTGGTCGCGGTCGGGGAACACCGTGTCCTGCTCGGGCAGGAAGGCACCGCCGCTGTCCACCATATACACGCAAGGCAGGTGGTTCTCCATGGCGATTTCCTGGGCGCGGAGGTGTTTCTTCACCGTGTATTGCATGTAGGTGCCGCCTTTCACCGTGGCGTCGTTGGCCACGATAACGGCCTCACGGCCTTGGATCACACCGATGCCGGTGATGATGCCCGCCGAGGGGAAGTCGTTGTTGTAGGTACCGTAGGCCGCCATCGGCGACAGCTCCAGGAACGGCGTGTTCGGGTCGATGAGCAGGTCGATGCGCTCGCGGGCCAGCAGCTTGTTGCGTTTCTTGTGCTTGGCAATGGCCGATTCGCCGCCGCCTTGCATGGCTTGACCCATCGCCTCACGATATTGTGCCATCAGCTCCAGGAAGTTCTTCTCGTTCTGCTTGAACTCCGCCGAGTCGGTCTTGACATTGGATTTCAGGACTTGCATTGTAAGGTCTCTTAGAAATGACAAAAATACTAAAAACTATCAATAAAACATCTTTAAATTCTAAATTCTAAATTCTAAATTCTTAATTTTGCGATTTCAAAGTATGAAGATGTCAGAGAAAAACTCAAGCAATCGCAGGGTAGCCGGTTCCTATGCCATGTCGCTGGTGAGCATCATGCTGGTGCTCTTCCTGCTTGGCGTGTTCGCCATCTTCATGATGCACGCCCGCAAGCTCTCCAATCACATCAAGGAGAATCTCGGGTTTGAGATTGTGATGAACAGTGACGTAAAGGAGGCCAACATCCTGCGTCTGCAGAAAGAGCTTGATGCCATGCCGGCGGTGAAATCCACGGAATACATCACCAAGGAAGAGGCCATCAACCGCCTTAGCCAGGACTTGGGCGAGGACTTCCTCGAATGGCTGGGCAACGAGGCCAATCCGCTGCTGCCTTCCATCGACGTGCGTTTCCATGCGGCTTACGCCAATACGGACAGTATCGCGGTCATGGAGGCCCAGTTGCTCGAAAACACCGATGTCAAGGAAGTGTATTACCAAAAGTCCTTGATTGACCTCATCAACAACAACATCAGGAAGATCGCCACCCTGTTGATGGTGGTGAGCTTGATCCTGTTGCTTATTGCCATTGCATTGATTCGCAACACGATACGTCTCTCTATCTATGCCAAGCGCTTCCTGGTGCGAAGCATGCAACTGGTGGGTGCCACCGAGAGCTTCATCCGCCGTCCCTTCTTGAAATCAGGCGTGGCTCAAGGCTTCTTCGGGGGATTGCTGGCCGATCTTTTGCTAATCATCATCCTTTACGCCGTCTCTAAACGTGTTCCTGACCTGATGCTGATCCAAGATATGACGGTTATCGTGTCCATCTTGGTGGGCGTGATCCTGTTGGGCATGGTGCTGGCTTGGTTCTCGACCCGTGCCGCGCTCGATAAATTTTTGAAAGCTGATCTTGATAAATTATATAATTGATATTTAATAAATTATGGCAAAACAAAACAATAAACCAGCTCCTGAAGTGGTTGAAGAACAAAAGAAACTGCCATTCGCCAAGACAAACTATATCTTGGTGATAGCAGGGGTTCTCCTCGTTGCCTTGGGCATGATCCTGATGATCGGCGGCGGCTCCTCCGATCCGGATGTGTTCAACGAAAAAATGTTCAGTTTTCAACGTATCACCTTGGCTCCAATCTTGATCCTTGCGGGATTTGTGGTGGAGATTGTGGCCATCTTCTGGAAGAAAAAATAACTATTATCTTTTATCTTTTAACTTTTATCTACCATGAGTTGGATTCAAGCATTGATCTTAGGCCTCATCCAAGGCCTTACGGAATATCTTCCCGTCAGTAGCAGCGGCCATCTGGCCATAAGCCAAGCGCTCTTTGGTTTGGAAAACGGCGAGTCGAACCTCACCTTTACCGTGTTGGTGCACGTCGCCACCATCTTGAGTACCGTGGTTGTCCTTTGGAGCGAGATCGTCTGGCTGTTCAAGGATTTCTTCAAATTCAAGTGGAACGAAGGCACAAAATACGTGGTCAACATCCTGATTTCCATGATTCCGGTGGCCATCGTGGGTTTCTTCTTCAAGGACAAGGTTGAAGAGGTGTTTGGATCGGGGCTGCTCATCGTGGGCATCATGCTCATCGTAACCGCCACCCTGTTGACCTTCTCTTACTTTGCCAAACCGCGTCAGAAGGAGAACATCTCGCCCGTCCACGCTTTCATCATCGGTATTGCCCAGGCCTGTGCAGTCATGCCCGGCCTGTCGCGCTCCGGCTCGACCATCGCTACGGGTTTGCTGCTCGGCAACAAAAAGGAAAAGCTGGCTCAATTCTCGTTCCTGATGGTCATTCCGCCAATCTTGGGCGAGGCTTTGCTCAATGTCAAGGACATCTTTGAAGTCGGCTTCAGCGAGGCTATGGCCGGTCTCTCGCCAGTAGCGGCCATCGTGGGCTTCTTGGCAGCCTTCATCTCAGGTTGCTTCGCCTGCAAGTGGATGATCAACATTGTGAAGAAGGGCAAGCTGATTTGGTTTGCCGTTTATTGTTTCATCGTCGGCGGCATCGCCATCATCTTCTGCTGATGTTTTACCCCAACGAAGGTGCGGTATTTCTGATCGACAAGCCCTTGGATTGGACTTCGTTCGATACGGTGAACTTTATCCGTTCCCTTTTCATGCGTTTTTATGGCATTCGCAAACTCAAGGTGGGTCATGCGGGTACGCTCGATCCCTTGGCTACAGGCCTGCTTATCCTTTGCACCGGTCCAATGACTAAGAAAATAGAGGATTTTCAGGCGCAAATCAAGACCTATACGGGAACGATGCTCCTCGGTCAAACCACTCCGACTTTCGATTTGGAAAGCGAACCCGACAAGTTCTTTCCCACCGAAGGGATCACCCAAGATCAGATTGATGCGGCACGAATGAAGTTCATTGGCGACATCAAGCAGCATCCGCCCAAGTATTCCGCCATCAAGATCAAGGGAAAACGTGCTTTTGACTATGCCCGTTCCGACGAAGAGATCGAGCTGAAAGCCCGTGATATCCATGTCGAGGATTTCAAGATCAGCATGGAACGCTTTCCTGAATTGGATTTTGAAGTGACGTGCAGCAAAGGCACCTATATCCGCAGCCTGGCTCACGATTTTGGCAAGGAACTGGGCAACGGCGCTTGCCTGAAAAGCCTTCGCCGAACACGCATCGGCGACTTCCGCGTGGAGGATGCTTGGCAACTCGAAGATCTTAAGAATGAGATCATTACGACAGGTGAAGAATATAAAAACTTGACAAAACTTCGTTCTTGACGTATATTTGCCGCGAAAAACAATCCGATACAAATGAAACTCTCTCAATTTAAATTCAACTTACCTCAAGAGTTGATAGCCAACTATCCTGCCAAAAACCGTGACGAAGCCCGCATGATGGTGCTGAACCGCAAGACCCAGACCATCGAACACCGCGTGTTCAAGGACTTGGTGGAGTATGTGAAGGATGGCGATGTCTTTGTGATCAACAACACCAAGGTGTTTCCCGCCCGTTTGTATGGCGAGAAGGAGAAGACCGGTGCCAAGATCGAGGTGCTGCTGTTGCGTGAGCTGAACCAGGAAAGCCGCTTGTGGGATGTGTTGGTTGATCCGGCGCGTAAGATCCGCATTGGCAACAAGTTGTATTTCGGTGAAGGCGAAGAGTTGGTGGCCGAGGTCATCGACAACACCACCACCCGTGGCCGAACCTTGCGTTTCCTCTTCGACGGCACCTACGACGAGTTCAAACACACCATCTTCTCGTTGGGTCATACCCCGTTGCCGAAAGAGATTTTGGAACGTCGTGAGAATCAGGAGGTTTTGCCGGAGGATGCCGATGATTTCCAGACCATCTATGCCAAGGTCGAAGGCGCCGTGTCGGCACCTACCGCAGGCATGCACTTCAGCAAGATCCTCATGAAACGCCTGGAGTTGGTCGGAGCTTCGTTTGCCGAGCTTACCCTGCATCCTGGCATGGGCAACTTCCGCGACATCGAGGTGGAAGATCTCACCAAGCACAAGTGCGACTCGGAGGAGATGTACGTGGATCAAGAGTGCTGCGACATCGTCAACGAGGCCAACAAGCACCATAACAACGTGTTTGCCGTGGGTACCACCACCATGAAGGCGTTGGAGACGGCTCAGACCATTTCGGGTAAGATCAAGCCGTTCAACGGTTGGACCAACAAGTTCATCTTCCCGCCTTACACCTTCTCGGTGGCCAACTGCATGATCACCAACTTCCATCTGCCCAAGTCGCCGATGATGATGGAGACCGCCGCTTTTGCCGGTTACGACTTCCTGATGAAGGCCTACAAGGAGGCTGTCAACGAGAAGTACCGCTTCTTCACTTACGGTGACGCGATGTTGATTATTTAAATAACAGCGAAGTTACCTCTGCGGGATTCAAAGCCCATTCGTAGGTATAGACCTCATCGGCTTGCGAAGGATCATCCACTAAGGTGAGCTTTTGCGCCTTGCGTTTCAGGTCAAGCAATTGCCCGATGCTCGTTTTTTCCTTCAGGTGCTTTAGCAACAGCCCGACGGCTTCCCTGTTGCAATCCTTGATGGTTTGTCCGGAGAAAGGCATCTCCAGCCAATAGATCTCCCTGGCTTTGACATCCAACACGCCGAACACCAGGCCTTTGCTGAGATTGCTTTCGCTGATGCGCACCATGTGTTGTACACACGAAGGATCGTAGGCAACACCTGTCTCGTTGGAGACGGTCATGGGGTAGGCCGAATTCATCCAGCCAACCGTAAGGGCTGATGCCAAGGTGCCACCAGAGTAGGCGTTGCAGGTGAAGGTGACATAGACGGCTCCTGCCTCATCCAGCTCTGGCAGCGACAACTCGATGTATTCGGCCGTTCCCACCATGTCGGGTATCTGTTGGATGTCACCGGAATGTTTGGCTCCGGGTGCTGTCAGGTTGTAATAGGAGCAGTCCTCGGTGATGTCGTCGCCATAGGCGATGCGGCAGCTTAAATCCATGTCGAGGTACCGGGCGGAAAGGCCTTTGCCCCATTGCATGAAGAGCCTCACGGAGTCGCCCTCCACGTGGAAACGGGTGCCTTGAAGGGCGCACGATGTGTCCTGGATGGTGGTGGCGCGGTCGCCCACGCTGATGGGGATGTCGTAAAGCCTTGGGTCGATATAGATGGTCTTATGGTCGTTGGGAATCGACGTGTAACGCTGGCGCATGGCTTTGGTGTAGAGGGCTTGCACGTCTTTCACCATGCTGTCCAACTGTTCGTCGCTGTAGAGCGAGAGCAAGGGGTTGGGTTCGATGACCACGTCGCCTCCAGTGATGGGTTTGGCTAAACGGCTTTGACTGGGGTTGAAATAGAACTCGGCGGCATCGCCCAACGACAGGATCAGTCGGGTGGGGAGTTTGTCCATGATGCCTTCAAAGGCCTGCAGGGTGTCATCTTTGCCGAAGCGCAGCATGGTGGCGAAGAGGCATCTCGCAAACATTCCCGGTCGTTCGCTGAGCATGGCCAACACTTCCTTGCCTTGGTTCTTGGCGCGAGCCACCTCAAGCTTGCCCATCCAGGTCTCATAGTCTTGTTTGTAGAATACGTCAAGGATCTCGGCAAGATGCTCAAAACCCTGCTTCCGTGAGTATTCACCGAGGCGGAGCGCATGGATGAAACGCACCCACATGCCGCGTTTGGGATGCATTTGCTCGGCGGCCTGCTGAGCGGTCAAAGGCATGGCGTTGAGCCAGGTGGCGGCCATGCGGCAGTGCTTGCGGTTGTAACGCAGCTTGAGTTCTTGGCGTTTCTTTTCGGCCATCTCGTCGCCTTCGTCCTCGGGCAACCAGTAATGGCTATGGGCTTTCCGCTCCATCTCCACCAGGTATTTCGGCTCAATGATCTTCACTAAGCCGGTCTTCTCGAACCAAAAATACCTCAAAATATCTGTAGGAGTCTTTAAATACCTAAGTCCCAACTCCACTTCTGTCTCCCGACTTCTGTCTCCTGACTTCTGAATCACCACCATCACGGTCTCTTTCATCGTAATATCCACGTCCTCAGGAACTTCGAAATCCTGAAGCAGCAGCTTTAGTGAATCCAATTGTGTGGCATCCAGCGGGGTGGGCGACTCCAACAAGCTTCGGAACATCTGTGTCATATCCTCCAAGGTGAATAGCCGCAGTTCCTTGAGCTTGCTGCCTTGACCATGATATACGAAGTGGGCGGAGACGAAAGGTGTGCCGCAATAGGGACAGCCGTTGTAGCGTTCCAGCGGGAAGGTGCCCTCGGGGATGAAATGGCCGCAAGGCAGCTTGGTGCCTTTGAATCCAGAGTTTTCGCCGCCGAAGAGCTGGACCAAAAACGTGAGCAGATGATCCATTCGGGTCTCGCCAGTTGGCGTGTCCCAGCCTTTCACCAAGGGTGCCCAGTTGAGATTGACCCCCATCGCCTCGTTGATGAGAAGGGTGATGTTGGCAAGCGTTTTGGTGGGGGCTTTGGCCAAGGCGTGGAGCAGCTCCTCGCTGAGGCAATAGCCGTTTTCCTTAAGCCTTTCCACAAAGGCCATCAGGGGAATCGTAGGTTCGTAAACGGTGGGGATTTCGGCCCTCTCCACGGAGAGATACACGGCCTGGTAGCGCAAGGCTACCTTACGTAAATTCTGGTCGTTCATGATGTTGTTTTAATAAGGTAATTGTGAAGCTGAAAAACCAAATAGGTAGAGTTGAAGTAAGCCTCACTTGGACCTTTATTAAGTGCAAAGATAATCAAAGTTTCGTAAAAAACACTATTTTTGCATCAAATTTAATCAAGGACAACAAACTATGAATCAAGAAGACTTTTTCAAGAAGATAACCGCTCATGCGAAGGAATACGGTTTCATTTTCCCTTCGAGCGAGATTTATGACGGACTGTCAGCAGTTTACGACTACGGCCAAAACGGCGTGGAGCTGAAGAAGAACATCCGCGAATACTGGTGGAAAGCCATGGTGCAGATGCACGAGAACATCGTCGGCATCGACGCGGCCATCTTCATGCACCCCACCACCTGGAAGGCCTCGGGCCACGTCGATGCCTTCAACGATCCTTTGATCGACAACCGCGATAGCAAGAAACGCTATCGCGCCGATGTTCTCGTGGAGGACTATATGGCCAAGATCGAGGAGAAGATCAACAAAGAGGTGGAGAAAGCCCGCAAGCGCTTCGGCGATGCTTTCAACGAGGAGCAGTTTGTGACCACCAACCCGCGCGTGCTCGAGCACAAGGCCAAGATCGAGGAAATCAGCCACCGCCTGTATGGCGCCATGGAGAAGAACGACCTCGACGCCATCAAGCAGCTCATCCTTGACCTGGAGATCGTCTGCCCCATTAGCGGCACCCGCAACTGGACCGACGTGCGTCAGTTCAACCTGATGTTCGCCACCAAGATGGGCAGCGTGGCCGACGGCTCGGATACGATTTACTTGCGTCCCGAGACGGCACAAGGCATCTTCGTCAACTACCTCAACGTGCAGAAGACCGGCCGCATGAAGATTCCGTTCGGCATAGCCCAGACTGGCAAAGCCTTCCGTAACGAGATTGTGGCGCGTCAGTTCATCTTCCGTATGCGCGAGTTCGAACAGATGGAGATGCAGTTTTTCGTCCGTCCCGGCACGGAACTCGAATGGTTCCAACACTGGAAACAGGAACGCCTCAACTGGCACCTCTCCTTAGGTCTGCCCGCTGAGAAATACCGTTTCCACGACCACGAGAAGCTGGCCCACTACGCCAACGCCGCCACCGACATCGAGTTCGACTTCCCCTTCGGCTTCAAGGAGCTGGAAGGCATCCACAGCCGCACCGACTTCGACCTCTCGGCCCACGCCAAATACTCGGGCAAGAAACTCCAATACTTCGACCCCGACACCAACGAGAGCTACACGCCTTACGTCATCGAGACCTCCATCGGCCTCGACCGCATGTTCCTCGCCATGTTCAGCAACGCCTACACCGAGGAGAAGTTGGAAGACGGCTCGGAGCGCGTGGTGCTGAAACTGCCGGCCATCCTGGCACCTTATAAGGTGGCTGTGCTGCCGTTGGTCAAGAAAGACGGTCTGCCGGAAAAAGCCCGCGAGATCATCGACTCGCTGAAGGCCGACTTCATGTGCCAGTACGAGGAGAAAGACTCCATCGGCAAGCGCTATCGTCGTCAAGATGCCATCGGCACGCCGATGTGCGTCACCGTGGATAACGATACCTTGGTTGACAACACCGTCACCGTGCGCGACCGCGACACGATGAACCAGGTACGCGTCCCGATCGACAACCTCCGCAACATGATTTTCGACGAGCTGAAACCGAAAAAGTAAGCTATTATTTTATTGTAAATCAATAAAATATATATTTCACAACCCTGTGTTTCACAACTTTGTGAATCACAAGGTTGTGAAATAACAAAATAACTATTATCTTTGCCGAAAAATCAAGGCCATGGATAAACCTTTTATTTTCGGTATCCCGGTGGAAGACAGCCATTTCATTGGTAGGGAAGAGGAGATCAACCGACTCGTCACCAATTTCAAATATGGCGTAAACACCGTCCTGATCTCGCCCCGTCGCTGGGGTAAGACCTCTTTGGTGAACAAGGTGGCTGGCTTGGTGACCTCCAAAGAACTATTGGCGGTAAAGATGGATATTTTCTCTTGTCGTAACGAATACGATTTCTATAATGTGTTCTCAGAAGCCATTCTAAAACAAACCGCCTCAAAAGTTGAGGAGTGGAAAGATGTGGCCAAAGGATTCATCGAACGGTTGGCGCCAAAAATCTCCATGTTGCCGGACCCTCTTTCGGAATATTCGTTGTCCTTGGGTATTACCGCTAAAACCCATACTCCCGAAGAGGTGCTTCAACTTCCTGAGACGATTGCCCAAAGGAAAGGTTGCCATCTTTTGATTTGTATTGACGAATTCCAACAGGTAGGCGAGTTTCCCGATTCGTTGACGGCCCAAAAACGCATGAGGTCGGTCTGGCAACATCAAAACAACGTGTCGTATTGCCTCTTTGGCAGTAAGATGCACATGATGACAAACCTGTTTCAAAAGAAAAGCTATCCGTTTTACAAGTTTGGCGAGATGCTGTACCTTAAACATATATCGCTTAATGCCTGGAAAAACTATATCTCAGAGCGTTTTGAGCAGGAAGGGAAACATATTTCCGACGAGTTGATCCAACAGCTTTGCGAAACGGTTGAATACCATTCATCTTACGTTCAACAATTGGCCTATTGCACCTTACTTTTGAGCAAGAAAGAAGTTACCAAGGAAATTTTAACCGCAGCCATTGAAGACCTGATCTCACAAAATTCAAGTATTTTCATCGAACAGACCCAGTCGCTGACATCCTATCAGTTGAATTTCCTGCGGGCGATTTTGTATGGAGTAAACAACGGTTTCAACGAAAAAGAAGTTCGCGAATCTTTTGACCTCGGTGTTCCTTCCAACGTGTCCCGTTTGAAAAAATCATTAGTTGACAAAGAGCTAATTGAATATACCGAAAAAGGTGTCGAAATAGGGGATCCTGTCCTTCGATTGTGGTTGAAGAGGATACTTTTCTAATAGCTATCACATAGCTATGCGTTTTTGATTAATATTGATTATCAATAAATTAAAATTAATTTTTATAACTTTTTGATAGCTAAGGCATCTCGGGGGTCTTGACAACGAGTGGTTTCTGATTATCTTTGCATCATGATAACGAAGAAACCACACCTAAGCATATTAATCATCGGCATGATGCTTCTTACGGTCGGTTGTAACCGTGAGATGAGATATTACGAAAACGCAAAAGCTTTGTATGAGGAAGGCAAAGCCTTGTCCGATTCCAACCAATCCGTGGCTGCGGCCGAGGCTTATAGCCAAGCCTTGATTGCCATTGACCGATGCAACAATGACATTCCCGACGTAAAGCGGTTGAAGGGTCAGATCGAAGACCAGTTGGGCACCCGCTACTGGAAACATGGCCTCAAGGAAGAGGCTTTGGCTCTTCATCAGGATGCCATTGGGCTTTTTAGGGAAATTCCGGGTTCGGTATTGTTGATGTATGCCTTGCAAAATGCTGGCAGGGTGTCGGCCTCATTGCACCAAGTAGAGCAAGCCAAGCAATACTACGACGAAGCCTTTAAACTTGCCAACTCGTTGGGTAATAGGAAATTGGCCAACGAACTCTTGCTTGAGCTCGGCCGAGATGTTTATATGGAAGAGGGAGATTACGACAAAGCCATCGAAATGGTGGCCGAAGCCATGTCGAACGGAGCGCGTCCCGACCTGTGTCAACTGACCCTTGGCTTGGCCTATTATTATGTTGAAAACGACAAGCTTGCCATCGAGTACCTGAATCAAGCCACCCAAAGCGAGAAGGCTGGCGTGAGGATGCCAGCCTATCAGAGCTTGTATCAGATCCATGAGCTTCAAAAGGACTATCCCAAGGCATTGCAATGCTTTAAAGCCTTCAACGACAACATGATGCAAACCCTTAGCGAGCAACGTAAAGAGGAAATGCAACGCATTAGGAGGGAACACGAACTCCAATTGCAGCGAAACCACCTGCAAAACGAACAAAAGCTTAGGATCGTCAACCTATTTATCATAATAGGTATATTGCTCATCGCTTTGGTGGTGACCCTGTTGCTTTTGCGGCAGAAGACCTTGAAAGACAAGCTGAAAACCGAGGAGAGTCAGCGTCAGCTTGAAGTTGCGTTGAAGAAAAACAAGATTTTCGTGACGGCGTTGGCCCTCTCGGAAAAGGTTACCGGCGACACAGTTGACTTCAACCTTGATGAGCATGAATGGGATGACTATATGGAACTTATCAATCTGGTTTACAGCGGTTTTACCAATAAACTGATGGATCGTTACCCCACCTTGACCAAGGGCGACTTGCAGATCTGCAGCCTCACCCGGCAGGGATTCAGCAACCAAGTGATTTCCATCATCATGAACCTTCAAAACAATTCATACGCCCGCCGTAAATACCGCATTAAACAGGAAAAGATGAATGGCGCGGAAGACGAACGCAGTTTCGAAGAAATCATAAATGAGATATGAAAACAACAATTCTTTTGCCCTTTCAGGGCGAATACCCTAAACCATCCCTAGCCACCCAGGGCGTTGCCCTGGGCTGGAGGCTCGTTGCCCCTTTGGGGCGGCCTGAACTCCGAAGGGCTCACCGACCAACGGCCATTAACCCGGAGGCGCGACAACCAAAACGTTCGTCCGATTAACGGCCTGAAAGGCCAATAGCAAATAGCCCAGGGCAACACCCTGGGTATCGATGGTCCCAAAATAAAAACGCCGGGTAAAGCTGTCGAGGCAGAGATCTTTATTAAGGGGCATGATCATCATGGCTCGTCGGTGAGCAGCCATTTTCTCTTTAATATGAAACATCAGGGCAAATGTAAGACACTTTGCCGGTGTTTCCAAATAAAAATGCTAATTTTGTCACCTCAAAGAAAGACTGTGGAAAAATGAAAATCAAATGCAACTATTGCGGTGCGATGATTGACGAAACGGGCAAGTTTTGTCCCCAATGTGGTGCGCCGCTTTCGGGAGCCAACCGTGTGGCCGACGAACAACCCAAAACCATTGAGGCTCTTCAAGCGTGGTATATTGCCCATCACCTGCCACCAGAGGAGATTACCCGGTTTTTTATCGGCAAGAATATCACCGAGCCTAAGGCTTTCGGGATTTATCAAAACAGCACCGGCGACTTTGTGGTGTATAAAAACAAATCGACCGGCGAGCGCGCCATCCGCTACCAGGGTGCCGACGAGGCTTACGCCGTCAACGAGCTGTACCAACGCTTGAAAGCCGAGATCGTGGATCAAAAGGCAAACCGACCGGTATCCAACCAAAAGAACATCCTTGCCAAGAAAAAGAAAAATAAAGGCTGCCTCATTGTGGGGTTGATCGTCTTCTTTATCATGATGCTGGTGGCCATCTTCGACAAAACTCCGGCCAACGGCTACTACAACTACCAAGGTACCCAATACTATCACCAAGGCTCGTCGTGGTATTACTATGACGGTGCAACCGACGACTGGTATATGGCTGACGATTTCGACGCCATTAATAGCGACAACGACCAGGACTACCAAATCAACTATCATACCGGCAAAGACTTTGAAGCGACTTCGTGGTACGATGCTGGTAGCACCAGCGATGACTATGACTGGGACGATGACGACGATTGGGATTCGGGTAGCGACGACTGGGATAGCGGCAGTACAGATTGGGATTCAGATTGGTAACTATGAAACGAACATTTTTAGCCATCCCCATCCAGTGCGGAACGGAATACCCGGCCTTGGTGCAGCGCCTCCAGAAAAACTTGGAACATGAGCGCCGCAACATCAACTGGTGCAAAACCGACCAGATCCACCTGACCCTGAAGTTTGTGGGCGACACCCCCGACCAGGATGTTGCAAAGATCATCGAAGCCTGCCAGCAGGCGGCCAAACGCCATCAACCGTTTACCATGGACTTCAACCGCACGGGTATCTTCGGCAGCAACCACTCGCCTCGGGTGCTTTGGCTTGGCATGAAGGACGAGCCTAAGGCTTTATATGACTTGGAAGAAGACATTCTTGATGCCTTTGACGGCCTCGGTTACTTGCGTGATCGGCAGAATTTCGTTCCGCATCTCACCGTGTGCCGCATCAAACAATTGATCGACAAGCCATTCTTCCAGCAGATTTATCAAGGCATTGAGCAAAAGACCTATCTCCACGCCGATGTCAAGGAAATCGTTTATTTCCAAAGTTTTCTGCAACCGACGGGAGCTTTTTACAAGACTTTGAAACGGATTTCGTTAGGATAGTACCGTCATTGCGAGCGAAGCGGGACGATCGAAATACTTTTATTTTTCTTTTTGTGAATCATAAAAGTAAAATTCCTAAATTTGCGAAATCTTTAAATCTTGAATTTTAAATCTTTAAATAATCATTATGGAAATCCGAAAATTAGATCAAATGTTTGAGGTTTTGCGCAGCAAACCCAAAAAACGCCTTGTTGCTGCTTACGCTAACGACGACCACACCATCTGTGCCGTAAATGCAGCGGTCAAGGAAGGTCTCATCGATGCTACCCTTATCGGCGACGAATACACCATCAAGGAGGTGTGCAAAACCGAGAACATCGACCCCGCCAACTTCACCATCATCCATGAACCAGTTGACGTGAAAGCCGCCGCCATGGCTTGCGACCTCATCAACGCCGGCGAAGCCGACATCCTGATGAAGGGTCTGCTCCCCACCGACAAGTACATGCGCGCCATCCTCAACAAGGAACGCGGCCTTTGCCCACCCAACGTGACCCTGGCTCACGTCGCTGTCATCGAAAACCCCAACTACCACAAGCTGTTGGTGGCTTCCGACTGCGCCATCATCCCGTTGCCCGATCTCAAGCAGAAACAACAGCTGCTGAAATATGTCACTTCCGTGTCGAAGGCTTTGGGTGTCAGCTGTCCGAAGGTCGCCATGGTGACCGCCACCGAGCAGATGAGCGCTGGCATCCCAGCCTGTGTTGACGCTGCCATCATCTCCAAGATGGCTGAGCGCGGCCAGATCAAGGGCTGCCTGGTGGAAGGTCCTATCAGCCTCGACCTCGCTTGCGACGCCGAGACCGCTGCCATCAAGGGCATGAAGAGCCCTGTGGCCGGCGATGCCGACTGCCTCGTGTTCCCCAACCTCGAAGCCTCCAACGTGTTCTACAAGTGCTGCTCGAAGTTCGACAAGAGCGAAATCGGTGCCATGCTCATGGGTGCCAAGGTGCCTTGCGTGTTGAGCTCGCGTGGTGATACCTCGAAGACCAAACTGTATTCCATCGCCCTGGCGGCATTGTTAGCCTAAACCTAAAAAATCGACAACATGAATAAATTATTGATCATCAACCCGGGTTCGACATCAACGAAAGTTGCTGTCTTCCACGACAAAGAACAGGTGTTCAAGAAGAACATCAAACATTCCGTTGAGGAAATTGCCAAGTTCGACAGGATTTCCGACCAGTTTTCCTATCGCAAGGAAACCATTCTGAATGAGTTGAAAAACGAAGGCATCGATATCAACGGTCTCAGCGCCGTGGTGGGTCGTGGCGGCCTTTTGCACCCCCTCACTTCGGGTGTTTATGAGGTGAACGACGCAATGATCCGTGACCTCACGGCTGCTTCGTACGGTGAACACGCCTGCAACCTCGGCGGTTTGATCGCCAACGACATTGCCAAGGAATATGGTGTGAAGGCCTATATCGCCGACCCCGTGGTCGTCGATGAGATGGAAGACGTGGCGCGTTATTCGGGACATCCGCTGTTCCCGCGCATCTCCATCTTCCATGCCTTGAACCAAAAGATGATTGCCCGTCAGCACGCTGATGCGGTAGGCAAGCGGTACGAAGACCTCAACCTCATCGGGGTGCACCTTGGCGGTGGCATCTCGGTGGCAGCCCATAAAAAAGGCCAAGTGGTGGATGTCAACAACGCCCTGAATGGCGACGGTCCCTTCACCCCCGAACGCTCCGGCGCACTTCCGTCAGGTCCTCTGATGAAAGCCTGCTTCAGCGGCAAATACACCAAGAAGGATGTTGACCTTATGCTCAAGGGACAAGGCGGTTTTGTGGCCTACCTGGGCACCAACGACGCCCTTGAGGTGGAAAACGCAGTGAAGGCCGGCAACAAGGAATGGGAGAAGGTGTATCGCGCCATGGCCTATCAAGTCGCAAAGGAGATAGGTGGCCTGGCAGCCTCTGCCCTTGACATGGATGTCGATGGCATCTTCATCACAGGAGGCATGGCCTACGACAAGACCTTCTGCGGTATCGTCAAGGAACACGTGGAGAAGATCGCTCCCGTGTATGTCTATCCTGGCGAGGACGAAATGAAGGCCTTGGCCCTCAACGGCTTAAGGGTTCTAAACCACGAGACCGAAGCTAAGGTTTACGAATAAACCTGAGTCGGTCAAACAAAAAAACGGGGCTTTTTTGAAAAGTCCCGTTTTTTTGTCCTTAACGACGGTTATTACATCTCTTCAGGATACAATTCGTCGATTCTGGCTTCAAGAACATCCGACATCTCGTCAACCTTGTCCATGAGGGCGTCGATTCTCTCGGAAATCTCATGAGGCACATTGTCGTATTCGCTGAAATCCAAAACGTCAACAAAAGCATCGACGAAATTCTCAACGCTTTCGTCGTCCAAAGCCTCGCCAGCTTGGAACTTGGCGTACAGGTTGTTGATGGCGGCTTCGAGAGCGTCAACGGCGGGAGTCAAGTACTCGGCGCATTTTAGGGCTTCCACCTCGTTGTAGGCCGTAGCTCTGTCGTACATCTTGTCGAGAAGTTCCTCTTGTTCTTCGTCAGTCATGGTAACATCACCATATTTTTCTTCAAGCATGTTGGTGAGATCCGATCTGTCGGACATGACCTCGACGAAATCCAGAAAATCATAGACGTTGTCAATCGCGGCAAGTTTTTCCTCTGCCTCGGCGAAGTATTTGTTAACGTCGTTCATGATGGCGTCCTTGGATTTGGCGGAGCCACCGCAGGAAGTCATGACAAAACCCATGACTACAGCTGCCAGGATAATGGTAAGTTTCTTCATTTTATTAATTTTAAGAGTGTTTGCACAAAGAATAATTCGCAAAATTACGACATTTTTCGAAAAAATCCTAATTTTGTCACGTGAAACGGAAAATGCTTGAAATAGGAGCGCTTTTTATGGCGTTGTACATCCTCTTTGTTTCCTTGGGGATGAGCGTCAACTTCCATTATTGTTCGGAGGATCACCATCTCATGAGTAGCTTCGGCGACGCTTCCGAGCTGTGTGAGCATTGTTTCGGTCACCATCACCATCATCACATGGATGCGGATGATTACGAGAACCATCTAACGGTGACCCATTTCGGTGCCAAATGCTGCTGCGATGACTATGAAAGTGCAGTCGGCTTTACCGAGGGTTTTGTTTTTTCGACCGAAAAGCAAGTAATGATGCCCGTGTTGGGTGTTTTGCTTCCTTCATTATGTGATGTCAAGGTCGATCAAGTGGTGATCAACACCTTTCACGTCTTGTCCTTGTGGAAAATTCCCAATGTCATTTCGGGACGATTACGTACGATTTTCTTTTCCAATTTAAAGCTTAATCCGCTGGTTTTCTGATGTGGCGGCCACAAGGGCCAATAAGCTTTGGCGGCCTGAAAGGCCAAAAGCTATTAGCCCAAGGCAACGCCTTGGGTAAAAACGATTTCAAAAAAACAACGCCCTATAAGGGCAAAAGCATTTTAACATCATGAAAACCATCAAATCCTTATTAATCATATTATTAATATCCCTTTCGTTCTCGGCCTTGGCCCAGAACGTCATCGAGGGAACCGTTTACGAAGAGGTTGACGGGAAACAACAACCGCTTCCCGGGGTCAACGTCTATTGGAAAATCTGCAATGTCGGCACCGTCACCGACGAGAACGGCCATTATAGCATTGAGATCCATCCTACCTATAAATGTTTGGTGTTCAGCTTTGTAGGATATGAAAACGATACCGTCCACCACATGGCTAAGCCTCAGCACTACGACCATGTGATGACCACGCCGTTGACTTTGAACGAGGTGGAGATTGCGGCTCGCCAAAAAGCGCAAGTTGTATCCGTCCTCGATCCGCGACATATCGAGCACATCACCAGCGAGGCCTTGCGTCGCTGCGCTTGCTGCAGCCTCGCTGAGAGCTTCGAGACCAACGCCTCGGTTGACGTGTCGTACAGCGATGCCGTCACGGGTGCCAAACAGATCGAGTTGCTCGGCCTGAGCGGCATCTATACCCAGATGATGACCGAAAACATGCCCAACTTCCGTGGATTGGCCTCGGCCTTCGGTTTAGGCTATGTGCCTGGCACCTGGATGCACGGCATCTCGGTCTCCAAAGGCGCTTCCTCGGTGCGCAACGGCTATGAGTCCATCAGTGGTCAGATCAATGTGGAATACAAGGAACCTCAAGAGGACCATAGCGAGAAAATGTATTTCAACCTTTTCGCCAACACCATGGCCATGACGGAGTTCAACTTCAACACGCGCTTCAACGTGGGGGAGAAGGACGGCATCCTGCTGCTTGGTCATGTCGGACACAACTTCATGAAGATGGATGGTAATGGCGACGGTTTCCTCGATGACCCGATCACCACGCAATACAACGTGTTTCTACGTTACAACCACCCCAACACAGGCCATTTTGGCTGTAAGTTGGGCGTCAAGGCGCTGAAGGAAAACCGTGTCAGTGGACAGATGGACGGCACCTACGGCATTGGTATCAACACTGAGCGCTATGAGGCTTTCGCCAAGACGGGATTCATCTTCGACCGTCCTGAGACCAGCCTCGGCATCCAGCAGCAGGTGACCTATCACAAGTTGGACTCCTATTTCGGACTTACCGATTACGATGCCACCCAATTGTCGTACTATGCCAACGCGCTGTTCGACTCTTACATCGTCAACACCAATCACAAGTATTCAGTGGGTGCCAGCTATTCCTATGACAAATATGACGAAATGCTTGTTGACAGTGCCATGAACCGCATTGAACATGTGCCCGGTGCCTTTGCCGAATATGTCTTCAGCGATGACCACCACTGGACCGTCATCGGGGGCATGCGTGCCGACTACAACAGTTATTACGACCGTTTGTTCTACACGCCGAGGCTTCATGTGCGCTTCCGTGGCCACGACGAGCTGGCTGTGCGCCTCTCGGCAGGCAAAGGCTACCGTTCGCCCAACGTACTGGCCGAGAACTCTACCATGATGGCTTCCTCAAGGGAGATCGTCTTTGTCGATCCAGTCGCAAAGCTCAGGATGGAGGAGGCTTGGAATTTCGGCATCAACCTCTCCAAACATTTCGACGTGGGGGAGAAGGAGATCCAGCTGCTGGTGGATGCCTATCGCACCGACTTTGTCAACCAGATCGTCATTGACCGCGATGCCGATGCCCATCAGATCCGCATCTATAACCTCAACGGGAAGTCCTTTTCCAATTGCGCTCAGATCCAAGTGGACTATGAGCTGTTCAAGGACTTCGACCTGTCGGCCGCTTTCCGTTACACCGACGTGAAGATGACCATCAACGACACCTTGTGCGAGAAGCCATTCGTCAATCGCTACAAGGGTTTGCTGACGCTGTCGTATGCCCCTAAAACCTGGCAGTTCGACTTGATCACCCAGTTCAATGGCGACAGCCGCATTCCCGATTTGAGCGGCAACGCCACGGCTGTTCAGGATAAGCAAGTCATGGATCGCTCACCGTTCTATGTGATCATGAACGCCCAGGTCACCAAGAAGTTTGGCAAGCAATGGGAGGTTTACGCCGGTGGTGAGAACCTGCTCAACTACACGCAGGATCATCCGTTGGTCTCCTCTTCGGATCCTTACGGCGAGGACTTCGACGCCTCGATGGTTTGGGGTCCGCTGAGCGGCATAAGAGGGTATCTAGGAGTGAGATTTCAGGTGAAGTGATCAGCCCAACAAAACGGCGCAACGGTCAATGATGGCGTTGGTTAGGCGAAAACCCGCGTCACAAATCTTACTTGGAACACGGCATCAATGGCGATTAACACCGCATAATATATTTTTTTCAAATAGCAAGTGTTTTTATGGAAATAATTAATATAAAGATGAAAAAACGCTTATTTGGCTTTTGTCAATGCTGCGGCACCCAAAATGGCTACGTCGTTGCCTGAAAGCTCGGAAACCTTGATCTCCACGCTGTTGTCATAAACGAAGCATAGGTGTTTCTTGAACGACTCTCTGACGGGCTTCATCAGCACCTCGCCGGCTTTGACAGGACCGCCCATCAGGAAGATGGCCTCGGGGCTGCTGAAGGCGACGGCGTTGGCCAAGGCGATGCCCAGCCAGTTGCCCGTCAGCGCGAAGACCTCCAGCGCGAGGGCATCGCCTTGGTTGGCGGCATCCCCCACGTACTTGCTCGTCAATGCCGCCCTGTCGATCTTCGACAGCACGCCGTCGTACTCAGGGTGCTGATCCAGCAGCTCCAGCGCGGTGCGCCGTATGCCCGTTGCCGAGGTATAGGTCTCCAGGCAGCCCTTCCTGCCACAGCCGCAGGGTCGCCCGCCGGGAATCAAGATGACATGCCCCAACTCGCCGGCGTTGCCGGTCTTGCCATGCAGCAGCTTGCCGTCGATCACGATGCCGCTGCCCACACCGGTACCCAAGGTGAAGGTGATGAAGCTCTTCATCCCTTTGGCGCCGCCGTAAACCAACTCACCGTAGGCTGCGGCGTTGGCATCGTTTGAAACCACTACGGGCACGTCCATGTGCTGGTGCACCAGCCCCTTGAGGTCGGTCACGCCCTTGAAGTTCAGGTTGGTGGCATTGTCGATGCAGCCCGTGTAATAGTTGCCCATGGGGGCGGCCACTCCGATGCCGTCGATGGCTTCCACATGCTGTTCGGCCATCAGTTCCTTGATCCTGTCGCAGATGTCGGCCACATAAACCGCCGCGTCATAGTATTTTCCCGTAGGGAGGTTCTTTTTGGCTACACAACGTCCGTCGCTGCTTACCAATCCGATGTCGGTGTTCGTCCCACCGATGTCGATGCCAATGGAATAGGTGTTTGTCATAAAAGTGGAAAGTTGAAGTGGAGAAAGGAAATTTTGTTACTGTTGTCAGAGAGCAAAGGTAAGGTTTTTTTCGGGAATTTTTTTATTTTTGTACCATCAATCATCAAAAAACAATCGCCATGAAAAAGCCAATCCTCATCGTTTTGCTGCTGATGCTAAGCGTCGCAATGCCGGTCGCAGCACAGAAAAACGACAAGAACACTAAGGAACGGGTGCAGATTGCCCGTGACCGATATGCACAGGGTCTGGAAAAAATCTCTGTCACCAAACAATATGAAAGCGATGGCATCCCTGCCGTCAACTATACTTCTATCGTTCGCAAACAAAACTGGGCCGGAGCGGGAATGACCAACGACAAAATGGATTTCTATTACAACGAGATAGAAGACGAAATGGAGCCTAATCCTGTCGGCTATGAACTCTTGATGGTTCGCCGTTCTTACAACATGGGGTCCATGGACTACTTCGAAGAATATGTCTATGACACCGAGGGTAATCCGCTGTTCTGGTACACCCAGTTTGGCTACAAGGAAGGAAAGACTTATTATAACAAGTTTGAGTTGCGCGGCTACTATTATGCCGACGGCTCCCTGGCACAGACCATCTGCAAGAAGATGGACGACAAAGGAGAAATGAAGTCCTGCTCGATCAACGAACCGCTTTCCGAATATAGCGAAGCAACCCTCGAGTCGACCTTCACCCACGCCTTGGATCATTTCGAAGAACTTAAAACCGTGTTCACCACCTTGTATGGTATGCAGTATTAATAATCGTTAATGTCCATCATCATGAAAAAAACACTGCTTTTTCTTTTGGTATTTCTGCCTTGTATGGCCTTTGCCCAGTTCGACGAATGGTTCACCGAGGCCTCTTTGCGAGTTGATTACACCCTCACAGGCAATAATAAAACCACCAGTTTTGCACTCAAGGAACTCATCCACGAGCCTTATTGGAGCGGCTCCACGTTGAACCTGATCGACAAGTTGGAGTTTGGCAACTACATCGTGAAGGTTTTTGAACCCGGCACGGACCACCTGCTCTTCTCCAAGGGCTATCAGAACCTTTACGGCGAGTGGCAGACCACCGACGAAGCCAAAAAGGTGACCAAGACATTCGAGGAGTCGGTCGTGGTGCCTTTCCCGAAAAAAACGGTCGAAGTGGCCTTTTTCCGGAAGGACTGGGACGACAACCTGATCGAAGGCATGCGCCTGACAGTGAATCCCGATGATTACTTTATCCGTGCAGCCAACAACCTCAACCTGCCCGTTTATGACGCTTGGATTGGCAACGCTGACATCACCAAGGCGGTGGATATCGTCATCCTGCCCGAGGGCTATACGCAGGCCGAGATGGGCAAGTTTGTCAAGGACTGCGACTTTTTTGTGGAGAGCCTTTTCAGCTTTGCTCCTTACGACCGTTACAAAAACGGCTTCAATGTCCGAGGGGTGATGGCACCGTCACAAGAGTCGGGATGCACCGAGCCAGGGGCGAAAGTCTATAGGAACACGGCGATGCGCTTCAGCTACTGGACCTTCGACTCGGAACGCTACTGCATGAGCATCGACAACCGCGACATCCGCGATCTGGCAGGGCAGGTGCCTTACGACCAGATCTACGTCCTGGTCAACAGCAAGAAGTATGGCGGTGGCGGCATTTACAACTTCTATTGCTCAAGCGCGGTGAGCAACTCGTTCAGCGGCGACATCATCATCCATGAGTTCGGCCATGGCTTTGCGGGTCTTGCCGATGAATACTACATGGATGAAACCTCCTATGGCGACTTTTATAACAACGACGTTGAGCCTTGGGAGCCTAACATCACCACCTTGGTGAATTTCGATGCCAAGTGGAAGGACATGATGGACAAGAAGACACCGGTTCCCACGCCGCGCGAAAAGAAATATGAGCATACGATAGGCGTGTTCGAGGGAGGCGGCTATGAGTCCGAGGGTATCTACAGCCCCCACATGGACTGCCTGATGAAGACCTTCAAAGGACATGTGTTCTGCCCCGTGTGTCAGCGTGCCATCGAACGGATGATTCTTTATTATACCGAATGAAATGAACTACCTGGATATCATCATAGCGGTGCTTTTGGTGGCTTTCGGCATCGGAGGCCTCAAGAAGGGCATCATCACCGAGGCGGCCACCTTGCTGGGCTTGGGCTTAGGCCTGTACGGGGCATTCCACTTCTCCGACTTCACGGCCGACAAGCTGTTGCAATGGGTGGAGATCAACCCGAAATACGTCAGCTTGGTCTCCTTTATCGTCACTTTCATTGTGGTGGCCATCTTGGTCAATTTGCTCGGACGGGTGGTGACCAAAGTGGTAAAGGAGCTTAGTTTAGGCTTCATCGACAAGATCGGAGGCTTTGTGTTCGGCATTGCCAAAGGCATTTTGATGTGCAGCCTGCTGTTGATGCTGCTCAATGTGTTCAAGCTGACGGGCGTTGTCAAGGAAACGACCAAGGAGGAGTCGCGGCTTTATCCCTTGGTTGAGAGGGCGGTGCCCTATGTCTATCAAGGCTTCGACCTCGTCAGGGAAGCGGTTCGGGATCGGGAAGAGGCTGGGGATGGAGAATGTCTTCCCGCGACTTCGGACGAAGGTTCTCAAGCCACTGAAACCCTTCAAGATACCGTTCCGATTCTTTAAGGTCCTTTTCGGGGAAAAGGGTCTCGTCGATGCTTCCAAAATACTTGATTCGGGAGATTTTCTTGTCTTCCATCAGTATTTTCATGTCCTTGGACGTGGATTTGTTGATGCCAATCAGGCTGCCGTCGTCTTCACGCAACCATGAGATCACCTTTGAATCGCTGGTCACCTTCACGTGATGGAGGCTTCCGTCGTCGAAGCAGGAGACCATCTCCTTGCCGTTGATTTGGTTGTAGCCCTCGATGCTGTCCTGTGTGATGATGAACGCCTGACCTCGCTGGAAGAGGCTGTCGATGGCGTGGTTGGCAATCTTGATGTCGATGCGGTTTCCGGTCATCTGTGAATCGTCGGTCCACAGCACAGGTTCCACGCGCATATGGATGATGGAGTCGGCCATGTTGTAAACGATGGTGTCGCATTTGCCTTGCATGTCAGACCTGAAGAAGCGCACGTTGCGCCGGCCAATGACCTTTTCTTCTTGGTTGAGGTCGGTCTTGAAACGGTAAAACATCGTGTCGGCGCTGATAAAGAGCGAGTCGCCGTTGTCGTAGTAAACGGCATAGGCGCTGTCGGTGGCAAACGAGAATCCGATCTTTTCCCACATCTCGGCATATTCGCCCCGAAGAATGACCTTGTAGCTGGTATCGATCATCTGGATGGAGTTCATGGCCTTGGCAAAACCGGTTTGTCGGTCGTAGAGCATCGAGTCGGCCTTCATCTCCTGAGTCTCGTTGCACATTAAGGGATCGTCGTCAAGATAGGCCAGCTCGCGTTGGGTGAGGTAATAGCCGTGTTTTCCCTCCAAGGCGTTGTCGTCGTTGAGGATGGTGGTGGGGCCTTGGAACCACATCTTCTCGATACGGGTGTTGTAGTAAAGGGTATCGGTGAACAACAGGTATTTCGGACTGGTCACCTCCACTTGTTTGAAAAAGCGGAATTCCTTGATGTCGTCACGGTAAAAGCCGATTTCGCTGACGAGCTTCTTGTCGTTGCGTGTGGTGACGCCATGGTGGGGATAGCAGGCCAGATGTTCGTTGCGGTCGTAGGTCATGTAATCGGTCTCCAGCAAGGTGGAGTCGTCCATCATCCGCACGTCGTCGAAAAACTCGGCAAAACGCAGGTTGCCGTCGTAAACCATGGTGCGGCTGTACATATCGACGCTGTCGTTCACGTTGATGTGGACGTGTTGAAAGGCATCGAAGCTGTTTTGTTTTTCGTAGTAATAGGCACTGTCGCAGAAGAAGTTGGTGGAATCGTGACGGATGTGCACGTCGCCTATCAGACGCACTGCGTCAGACCCCGCTTTCTTATGGAACTGGTTGGCGTGCATGATGTGGATCTGGGTGCGTTCGCGCTCCTGCGACCAGGCCATGACGACGGTCAGGCAAAGCAATAATATGATTACAATCCGTTTCACGTATTGGCACCCTCAATCACGATAACTATCTCTCCTTTAACGTCCTTTTGGCCAAAATATTCTATGACCTCTGCCAAAGTGCCGCGGACGTTCTCCTCGTGGATCTTGGTAAGCTCTCGGGCCACCGACACCTGTCGGTCGGGTCCCATCGTCTCCATGAGCTGCTGGAGGGTCTTCACCAGGCGGAATGGCGATTCGTAAAGTATGGTGGTGTAGGGGTAGTCGGCGATTTGCTGTATCTTGGTTTGACGGCCTTTCTTATGGGGCAGGAATCCCTCAAAGATAAAGCGTTCGGCCGGCAGTCCCGAGTTGACCAAGGCGGGCACAAAGGCGGTGGCTCCCGGAAGGCACTCCACCTGGATGCCGCGTTTGACGCACTCCCTGACGAGCATGAAACCCGGGTCGGAGATGCCCGGCGTGCCAGCATCGGTCACCAAGGCAAGGGTCTCGCCAGCCTCGATGCGGTCAGCGATGCGCTCCACTTGTTGATGCTCGTTGTTGAGATGGAAAGCCGTCATGGGTTTGCTGATGCCGAGATGCCTCAGCAGGTTGCCTGAGGTGCGGGTGTCCTCGGCGAGGATGGCATCCACCTCTTTGAGTACACGGATGGCACGAAGGGTGATGTCCTCGAGGTTGCCGATGGGGGTGGGGACGAGATAAAGCTGTGTCATGGCATCAGTCGAACTTGCGGTGAACCAATTCAAGGAGTTTCTTGTAGGCTTCGTTGTTGCTGTTCCACTGCAGGTCGATGCGAAGCTCATTCATATACACTAAGGCTCCTTCCAAGGTCTTCAGGTCGTTGAGGTTGTTGATGGATTTGTTGTATTTTTCCATGCTGCCGCCAAACAACTCGTTGACCAATAGGAACTTGTCGTTGATGCCGATGGCGTTGTTCAGGTTGTTGACGCTGCTGTGCTGAAGCTTGGCGGCCAAGCTGTGATCCTCTTCCTGCTGGAGTTTGTCGGCCAGGGTCTCAGGGGTTTCCAACTCAAAGTCGCTGTCTTCTTTTTCCTCCATGTCGCCGATCACGATGGGTTCATAGGGGATTTCCTCCTTATGTGGGATGGTCATTTCGATTTTATCGCCGGGGGTGAAAATACCCGAGGTTGGCGCGGGTTCTTCCTTGGGTTCCTCGGCTGGTTCCGTTGGTTCGAAGTTCAGGATGAAGCCAAGATCATCGATTTCGTTCTGTTTCTTTTCAACTTCTTCCTCGGTGGATTGCTTCGGTTGTTCCTCCCTCGCAATGACGGGAGCATCGTCAGTCGTTACTTCCTCGCAATGACGTGAATCGTCGATCGGTTCCTCTTCCACTTCCTCTTCGAAATAAGCATCTTCGTTCTCTTCGATAACGGTTTCTTCTTCCTCTATAGGCTCTTCTTCCTCCTCGTCATAACCTCCCTTTCGGTCGGTGAGCCTTGGGGTTGCTTCGTTTCGCTCGCAATGACGTAAATCGTCGGTTGTTACTTCCTCGTCATTGCGAGGAGCGTCTTCACCCAAATCCACCGAACACATCATGTCGTAAAGGTCGTGCGTGCGGTTCATCATCACATCCAGGTCGAGCGGCCCCAAGGCCTTCCCGTTTCTGAGAAGGTAATCCACCTGCTGCTGTAAAAGGCTGATTTCCTTTTTGATAGAAATCAAAATATCTTTTTGCCCATTGAAAATGTCGTTCATATCCGAATAAGTTTTAATTTTGCTAAAATACAAAGAATAAAAATATTGCAGGCATGTTTCTCGAAAAAGATTATCATAATAGGACTCAAGGATGGATTGAAGTCATCTGCGGATCGATGTTCTCAGGCAAGACGGAAGAGTTGATCCGTCGTTTGAAAAGGGCTAAGATCGCCAAGTTGAAGGTTGAGATCTTCAAGCCAGGTGTCGATACGCGCTATAGCGACGAGGACGTGGTGTCGCACAACGCCACCGCCTTACATTCCATTCCCGTGGAAAGTGCCAACGAGATTCTTTTTTATGCCAATGATGTTGACGTGATTGGCATTGACGAGGCGCAGTTCCTCGACGATGAGCTGCCCAACGTATGCCAACAATTGGCCAACAATGGCGTTCGCGTGATCATTGCCGGGTTGGACATGGACTTTATGGGCAATCCTTTCGGCCCCATGCCCAAGCTGATGGCCATTGCCGAGGACGTCACCAAGGTACATGCCATCTGTGTCCGCTGTGGAGGACAGGCACAATACTCGCACCGCACCATTGCGGGCGACAAACTCGTGGTTCTCGGCGAGACCGAGAGCTACGAACCCTTATGTAGAGCTTGCTTTCAGAAAGCTATGGAGAAGAATGAGCCTTGAGTCATCAGGGCTCATTCTTCGTTTTTCCTCTTTCTTTTTGCTAACAGATATGCTCCTCCCAATCCTGCGAGGATAAACAAACCGTCGCCGATTGGTAAATATTCCCATTGGTCAAAGTCAACATCTTGGAGAGGAACCATGACATGGGATGTGGAAGGTGCTGTAGCTCTAGGATTCAAGCCTGCATCTTCCTCGGTTAGGATCATCTGACCGAACAGGGGCGTGAAGCTCAAACCCAATGTGACCAATATGGCGCAGCAAAACTTTTTCATATCTCGTTAATCGTTTGCAAAAGTAATACCTTTTTTTCAATCGTCATCAATGAATCACAATCTTTTGAGTCTTCACGTACTTGTTTCCAGTCACCAATCGCAGCATGTAGGTGCCAACTGCGTAATCGTCGAGGTTGATACGGGTTTGGCCGCCACTCAGGTAATTGGTGTAGAGCACACGTCCTGTCACATCGAGGATTTGCAGCTGTCCACGGCCTTCAATGACCCAGTTGATGCCGTCGAAGTAGGCGAAGTTGCCTGTTTCGTTGTCAATGTCAACCGGGTTGACCACTGAGAAGATAATGTAGAAGCGGGCTGCATAGTCGGTGGCCAGGGCCTCGAAAGTATAGCTATCGTTCGCCAACATGTCATAGGTTGTACCTGTGAGGTTGTCGATGAGATACAGCTTGGAGTAGGTACCGTTGTGGGTATTCCACGTCAAGGTGTATTTGCCGTCTTCCTGTGTCTTGAAGAACAACGGGATTCTCTCGGTTTCGACAGGAGCGAAGAGCAAACCGTAGTCTTCATCCTCCATGCGGGTGTAGAGCTTGAAGTTGGCGTTCTGCAGTTCCTCCACTTTCTTCACACCACCCAATTCAGGACGCCCAAACTCCACAATGGCGAGATCGCGGCTGCCGCCTTCGTTTTCAGCAAACAGGTTCACCAAAGGATAGTTGGTCTTCTCGTTGCGGAAGAAGGAATAGCCCTCTTCGCTCTGCTTGGTACCGGCCATGGATCGATCGAAAGCCAAGTTTAATGGTTTTTGCGCTTTATTTTCATAGATTACGAAGAAGGCTTGGTGCGGGTGGATGTATTTTGACGGGATGCATGGATTTTCCGAAGCTTTGGATGTGAAAGGAGCATACACTCTTTGGTCGGCATCGTAGCAATAGAAACCTGTCAAATAGCTGCTTTGTTTTTCGATCTTTACCAAGTTGAGGTATGCTTGATAGGGGTTGCCTATCAGGTTGTTGCCTCTGTGGTAGGAATACGTTTCACCGTCAGGTGACGGAGCCATGTTCGTAATTTCGATGTTTACCGCCTTGTTGAGTTCGCCCATGTTCGACAGGTAGCTGTCCTTCGAGATGGCCATCATGTAACCCTTTCCTGGGATGAGGTAGTCCTCGTTGTTGTAGGAAATTTGGGCGTGCGGATAGTCAAAATGGGCGTGGCTGTATTTGTTACGTTTGAGGTTGATCCAGTGGTAGTTAGGCTCATCGTAGCAGTAGAAGTCCCACTTGATGTCGGCGGTATTCGAGTTGATACTGTCGGGCATGTAGCTGTTCAGCACGTTCTCCACTTGACCTTCATCGTTTCCATACCACCAGTTTTGGTGCAAATCGTTATAGGTAATACCTAACGGAGCATTGCCTAACGGTGTTGACATCAAGTGCCAGTCGTAGTTCAACTTCTCATCCTCGCCAGTCATATAGTTGTGACTGGTAGCTGAACATGAGGAGTTGTCGAAGGTGATACCCACCGTTGTGTTGCCAAACTTCTTGGTGTTATCGGCAAACGTTGTGGTTGACTGCATCAGCACAGCATCTTCTTGGACAAACACTTTCACTTTCTCACCTGGAACTTTGTCCATATTGACCGCAGTGCCATAGTGGAAGAGCGAGGCGTCCGTGTTCTTGCTGTTGTATTCGTTCAACAAAGCGTCCGTTTTCTTGCTGTACTTCAGGAACACGCTGTCGTTATCAACGACGGCAATGGTACTGTCTTTCGGGAAAGCTAACACCGGCAAGTCGCCGTTGATCGCAGTCGTGGTCGGACGGAACCACTTTGTGAAGTCCTTATGGTAATATGGACTGGAGTCGTCGGTGATGGCGTTCTTCTCTTTCACCCATTGGTTCAGCACACTAAGCAGTCCATTCCATACAATTTTGTGATTGTTTTCATAGGACATTGTCACGGGAACATAGGCGTTGGAGACGTAGGCTGTGTTTGTACCATTCAAAGAGGAATCGTCAAGGCGCACCCTGTTGTCGTCATACATATAACCGATCTTACCGAGCTGCTTCACGGCTTCGTATTTGCCATGACCCTGCAATATGTTTGAATCGTCAGTGTATGGATCATCACTGTTGCTATAGCAGTACTGGATGGTACCATAGTTGGCATAGGCGAGTGAGCACATATCGTTGTCGCCAAGATAAACATGGGAATAGCAGTTCTCCACCAGACCTCCAGCCTTGTTTTCGCCGACCAAACCGCCTACTATTTTGGTATGGCCATCGTTTTGGACGATGAAGTTGCTGTAGGAGTTGAGCAGCATGTTGGTGTTGTCACCAACGAGGCCGCCGAGCTTGGTATCAGCCATGTTGTGGATGGTGTCGGTAGCGAAGCAGGAGTGGATGAGGGTGGTACCCAAGGTGCTACCCACCAAACCACCGATGCTATAGGTGTTGGAACCACCCTTCAGGTAACCGGCGCTTTCGCAGTTGGTCAGCGTACCGCCTCTCATGGAACCCACAATACCGCCCAAGGTGTCGTTTGTGCTGTGTGTGAACAGTTCAACCTGGGCTTGCAAGTTTTGGATATCGGCGTTGTTTGTGCTACCAAACATACCCTTCGAAACAAACGGGAGTGAACAGCGCAAACCGGTCACGGCATAACCGTTGCCCTCGAAGGTACCGGTGTAAGGATGGTAGTGTGAGTTGTCCTCATAGTAACCGATAGGCACCCAGAGGTAACGACTCATGTCGAGATCACTGGTAATGGTGTAATCGGTGTTGGGGGTAGGTGTTTCGTCATTGTAACCGTTGACCTGCGAAATGGTCCAAGCCAACTCTTCAGGAGTGTCGATAGCACTGGCACTGAAACCCTTAGGTGTTGAAGTCACCTGGTTCACCCACGTTTTCACCCAGTAGAGCTTGTGGTCATAGTGCGGGTCGGTTTCGGAGCTGCGATACGGATAATCCAGCAAACCATACTGATGGCCTTGGTCGAACACGATGTTGTCAGCAGCATAGGAGCCGTAAGGCGACAAGAGTTTCTCGCCCAAGCTTCTGGTTTCCAACAAGGCGATAGGCGTGTAGAAGTCATTGTCGTCCCAAACGGTCTTGGTAACACCAATCCTTGATCCGCTGTTCAAAGCGACAAATACGCCGTTCAACGAACCTATGGAAAGCATGGAGCTGAAGTCGTTCAGATATACGTTCTCATCGGTTTCGCCCTTTGACGCGGTCACGTGCTTGTTGGTGTTGATCATCACGTCGTCCGACACGAGGATGGTACCGGTGCCGGCCACATAGGCGCCGCCGCCATGGTGTTCTGATGCGCCGTCCTTCACAAAGTTGTTGTGGAGTTGGGCGTTTTGATGCATCTGGAGGGTACCGCCCGATTCGATGTTCACCGCACCGCCGTTGCTGCCTTGGTTGTAGTTGTTCTGCATGCTCATCTGGTGATTGATACCATCGATGGTTAGCACACCGCCGCCCTTGATGTTGAACAACGGGGCATCCGCAATGACATGCGAACTAATAGGATCGTTCAAAGAACCCGTGAGGGGGAATCCATTCCTTTCTTCCATGTTGTAGGCACCGTCAATGATGGCTGAAGAAACAGTCATCGAGGTTTCCACATCAACCAGAGTGCCTTTGTAGGCATGGTTATTGTCATAGAAAGGATCGTCTTTGTAGCCCGTATAGTGGTATTGGGCTTCTGGAGCATTGTCGCAATGTAGAGGATGACCGCCTGGGTAGCGGAAGATGTTCAGCTGGTTGTAAGGCGTGCTCCAATCAAGGTTATCAACCGCCTTGGCAGTGACTTTTCTCACAATGTAAATGGTGTCAACAGGCTCGTAATCCTCGGTGAAATACAGGATACCTGCCAAGTGAGGCTTGGCTGCATCGGGATACTTGCCGCTATATACGACGTTGCCGTTCACACCGTCGATGTAGAAGCCCTTGCCTTTACCGCGACGGAACACATCCACGTAGAATGTCACATTCCCACCATGATCGTCACCCGAACCTTTTTCATAATTGGTGAAGTGCATGGTCAACTCCACGGTACCCATCCTTGCATTGCCGGGTTCCCTCACGTTCTGTTTGCTGTCGTAATACAGGTCAAAGTCGAAGGAGATGGGGGTAACACCTGTGGTTTCACCCAATTTGTTGTTGGTCGTGATCGGGTTACCGATACCATGGCCTTTGAGTGAACCCAGATCCTTGGGGCCGGAGGTGGTGGCTTCCACCCAACCAGGCGTATTATCGCTGTTGTTGGTAGGCGTCACAGTCATGCCAACATAGTCGCTGGTGGGCAAACTGTTCGTTGTACAGTAATTAAATGGATCGCCATGTGGATTGCCTGCCACCAATGTGGAGGCACCGAAGGGGTCGTGTGTTGTTTCGCCATTGGGCGTATTGGCATCGCTGGAAGGTTTCCATTCCACATTCGTCAAAGTCCATACGGAGTTGTTCGCAGGGTTGTGACGTGTGAATGAAGGCAACATGACTTTCACCTTATACGAGTCATGGTTGTCGCCACCAGTGTTGTGGGTCATCATGGCATAGGTGTCAACGTAGTTGTCTTGCTCAATGGAGGTTGTAGTCGTAATGGAAACGTGCAGCACCACTTCATCGGTGACCACTTCGTGGTTATCACTGTCCACATACACCTGTTCGAGGGTGATGGAAATAGGATCCCAGTCGTGGTTGCTGTTCACCTTGCCTGAATGGGTCAGCAAGAACTTGATCGTCGGTTGTTGTGTGGTTGAATAGTTGGTCCATTTGGTTGTATCTGCCACCAATCCGTTGTTGGCCTCGGGACTTATCAGCCAAGGCGTGTTGGGGTTGGAGGTTCCGGTTGGGGTTTTCAAACTTCCTCCAGGCAACGCTGCCAAACCAAAGACGTTGTTCGGATAACGCTTCATAAACGTCCTTGCCTCGGTGAAGCTGGCGTTGGTTTCGGTAGTAGGATTGTCCACAACTACAAATTCTCGGTCATAATACATCCAATTGGTGGTGTCGGCCAACATACGCATACCGGCATTCACCATTACGATTTCCGAACCATAGTTGATTTCGGCCAAGCCGCCCACCGACTTGATACGGTAGAAAGCATTGGCAACGGTTGAAGCTGGCAAGGCAATCGAATCAGTATAGGAGTAATAGTGTTGAGGTGCGTCTGGTTGAGCCACGGCATGCAAAACAATATCGAACACGTTCTGAGCCTGGTTCAGGTAGTAACGCCATACCCTGAAGAACTGATCGTAAGTCACTTCGGTCTTGGTTTGTTCAGGCGTGTGGTTCTCATAAGGCATCTGGACGAAAAGATCGCCTTCATGGGCACCATGGCCCTTAAGGCTACCTCCTTCAACATTGAAGATGTTGAATTCGCTGCCGCGATAGCTAACAAAACCGCCGTCACCCATGTGGTTGTGATCATTGTACTGGGGGGCAATTTGATTGCCTTCATCTGTACTTTGTTTAGGTCGGGCATAGGCAAAGGCGTTGTAGGCACCATCAGTCATCATGTGGAAGAATCCGATCAAAGCACCGTACAGGTAAGTGTCTTTCGTTGGATAATACTTGGTGACCATGAGGTTTGTACCTTTGTTGATACGGATCTTGTTGTCCTGTCGAGCATTGGGAGTTCCGGTATTCGGCTCAAGGTCATCATACCCTACCACCTCATACGTAGGCGATTCGGAATACATGTTCTCACCTGTCAAACTGTAAAGGTTACCGATGTGCTTCACAGGCTTGTCGATGTACAACGAACTACCGTTGACCACCCTGACTTCCTCATCGATGTTGATGATGGCGTATTTTTCAGTAGTGGTGAAAACGTTCACCATGCCACGACCAACCAAGTGGATATGCGAGTTCTCAATGATGAGGGTGTCGGCATACTGGATGGATTGGAGGGTACGGGTGGCATTGGCATAACGCTCAGGATCGATGGAGGATGGGGCGTTCTCTATGTCGTAGCCATAGTTGCGAACCATGATCCGCTTGCCTTTTTTACCGGCATCGTTCAAGGTGCCGCAGCCAAACAGTGCGCCGGTGACTTGCGATTGTCCCGATGCCCTACCGATAATCATGAATTTGTTTTCATTGGTAGTGGTGGGATTTTGGGTGTCGTAGCCATTACCGTCAACATAGATGTCGGAATAACCGGTAACGGTACCTTCGCCAAACACCTGTTGACCTTGGTTAGGATCGTAGGTGCCATAGTCGGCGCCGGCATAAATGTCGCCTCCGATTACCAGGTCTTGGTGTGCATTGTAGAACGCTTCGTCGTAGGGAGCCGTGTTGGTGTAGGTGTGATGCGGGGCTTGCTTGATGGCGTCATTACCGATGAACACATAGGTTGAGCCATAAGTCTTGCCGAAGTAGCCTGCACCGAACAGGTTGTTGACGGCATGACCGCCGCTGAAGTTGATGATACAGGTCGGTGCCGTTTCGTCTTCAGAAGGACTGGACTGGAGCGCATCGGTGGCATAGAAGCTGCCGCCATACACGTTGCCGTTCACCGTGCCGCCACGCATGTTCACCATACGGCGACCCAGCACGTGGATTTGGTTTTGCTTACCGTAAGCACCGCCAAACACACGGCCGATAACGGTACCGTCGGTGATGTTGGCGTATGTCTCTCCATAGGTGATACCCATCTTGCCGCCGCCATATACGTTGACGCCCACTGAACCGCCATTGAGGTTCACCGTGGCGGTACCCATCACACGGCCGGAGATTTGGTCGTTTTCATAGCCGGTATCGCCCCAAGTGCCTTGGCCTCCGCCGAATACGCTGCCGCTCACCGTACCGCCGTTGATGTTGACGGTTGCAGAGTGGGTCAGCAAACCGTCGGCCACACCCACCTGACCGTTCTCACCGCCGCCGAATACATCCTGGCTGATGGAACCGTTGTTGATGTTGACCTCGGTGTAGCTAACCAAAGAGAAGTCCTCGTAATTGCCGTCGTTGTCGGCACGGCCTTTGGAAGCGCCATACACATAACCGCCGTAATCGGTGTTGGGTCCGATGATGGCTCCGGCATTGACGTTCACGGTAGCCTTGGTGAGGGTGCTGTCGCAGTCGGCGGAACCGATGCGGTCAGGACCCACCGAAGCCATGTTGCCGCCGCCATACACATTGCGGTGGATGGTACCGCCGTTAACGGTGACTTTGGTCTTTTGGAGGACTGAACCTGCCTTGCGGCTGAGCTGCTCATGGTTTTCGTTGTCCTTGTAAGTGGTGAGACCCGAACCGCCGCCATACACATTGCCACGTTCGGTCCAGTTGACATCGGTGACATCGGTGATCGGAGTGGTGGTACCCGTGGCATAGGCCACAACGTCGGAGGCGTAGTTGGCACCGATCTCACCCCTGTTGACGGTGACCTTGGTGTTTTGACGCACGTGACCGTCCTGGCCACCGCCGTAAACCGAGCCGTAGAGGCGTGGGTTGCTGCTGTTGTCGTCAGGATCGCCGATAACCACATTGGTGTAGTTGACGAAGCTCAAGCGCGACTCGAGGCTTCCCTCGGTGTCGCAGTCTTTCTCCACCAAACCGCGGCTACCTCCAATGACTGAGCCATAAGGAATGTTGTCCTTGATGGCCTCGTCGGGATCGCTGGGGTTGAGCAAGCCGAGGGTGCCACCATACACATTGACGTAGGTGCGTCCACTGTTGGCAGCTGCATTCAGATAATCACTGTCGGTGCTGTATTCGCCGTAACCAGTGGTGTTGTAAGTGTCGCCGTTGTAGTTGCCCTTACCCACAGAGGCCGTGTTGCCGCCGCCGAATACGCTGCGTACCACATGACCGTCGTTGACGGTGACATAGGTGTCGCCATACACCTTGCCTGCGGTAAGGCTATACACCTTATTGTTGCTGGCATCCTTATACTGGTCCTTGCCCTTGCCGCCGCCATAGATGGCGTGGCCAATGAGACCGCCGTTGAGGGTGACACTGGCATCGGCGTTGACGTGACCGTTCTCACCGCCGCCATACACGGCACCGGTGAGGCAGCCGATTCCACTGTAAGTTGACCAATCACCTGTAGTGGCCTGGAAATCATAAACCCAGTCAGTAGGCCTGTAGGAGGAAGCATCAGGCGTATCGGCATAGTTGACGGTGACCTCGGTGTTGTTGACATTGGCGAGTTTGGCCATGGCTTGGCTTTCGCCAGCCTTGCCCTTGCTACCGCCATAGATGTCGCCGTTGTCCTCGCGGGCATCCTTGAGGGCTTTCTTATGGTCTTCGTTTGTGTTGTCATAAACGACATAATTGCTGCTGCCTTCAAGCTTGATCAAAGGATGGCCTTCTGTATTCCACGGACCCATGAAGTCCTTGCCGGTGATACCGATACGGCCGCCCCTGACAACAAGTTCGGTCTTACCAGTATTGTCGGCATACTCGAACTCGTAAGGCCAGCTGAGGTTGAAGGTCTCAGGCGTGGTGTGCGGAGTTTCGCCGGTGATGGTTCCAACGGAAGCCAACTCGCCGCCGCCATAGACGCTCTTCTTGATCCAACCGCCAGCAACGATGACTTTGGCATTGCCTTTCACACGGCCAGCCCATTCCATCGGCGTCACGGTTACAGGACTGCCGCTCACAACGTTGAGCGAACCGGTCTTGCTGGTGTTGTCGCTACCGCGACCAGCGCCATACACGTCGCGCCAAATGGTACCGCCGTTGATGATGACGCGAGTGGAGTCGGTAACTACGCCCAACTCACCACCGCCATAGACGTTGCCCTTGATGATCGTACTGGCACCTTCAATGGTCAAGAGGGTTTGTTTCACCTGAGCCAAGTTGGGCCAGGTGGAGTTGGTGGTAGTGCCATCCAGTTCTTCCAGACGACCCATGGAACCGCCAAATACGTTGCCGCCAATGGTATGTTCACTGTGGTGGAGCTTTGATTCGTTGTCGTTGCCGATGACACCGCCGGTGATGGTGATGGTATCGTAACCATGAGTTGTGCCTGTTTGCATGAAGCCGGTTGTTGGGTCGATACCGACGGAGGCCAAACGACCGCCGCCATACACCGAGCCTAACATGGTGCCGCCTTCAATCGTCATGATGACGTTGCCTCCCACGCGACCAGCCAAAAGGTTGTCGCCTTTGAAGCCACGGCCGCCGCCGAACACGTTGCCGTCGTAATAGGAGGAGCCGGTGGTGCCAATGATGGCATCATCACTGATGCTCACCTCGGTATTGCCTAGCACGTGACCATCCTCAGAACCGCCAAAGACGGAACCATAAACGGTGCCGCCTGTGATTTGCACGTCGGTGGAAGCTACGTTGGTAATGCCATTGAAAACAGGTCTCGGATCGCCGGAACCGCCACCAAATACATGGCTGGTGAGGGGATGATCCTGAATTTGGTCGTTGGTACGAGGTACGCCGACGGTACCGCCACTGATGGTGACGGTGGCTGTGCCATCCACGTTGGTGGACTCGTTGGCGCCATACACGTTGTTGAGGATGTGGCCTCCGGTGATGATCACCTCGGTGTTGCCCCAAACCTTGCCCGAGAGCGGGTTCCAATGGGATTCAAATTTATTGGTCGAAGTATTATAGGTGACATACGGGAACCAGCCCGAACCGCCGCCGAATACGTTGCCGAACCACGACTTGCCGTCGGAAGGCACATAACCATAAGTGGAAGTACCTGTGTTGTAGTTGTTACGAATCTCCGCCGGGTCGAATGGAGAGTAAGGTGCTTCAAAATCCCAGTGGTATGTTCCACTCAAGCTGTTTTCGTTGTTGACAGCGGTAGTGGTCGGGTCGAAGAACGTGGTTGTGTTGTCGGGGTACGGTGTCAAATCCACTACGTGGCCATTGACAATACTTGTGCCGGTGCCGATCTGTCCACCTGCAATGGTCACCTTGGTGTTGCCTCTCACGTGGCCGCTTTCGCCGCCGCCAAACACTGAGGCTTTCACCCAAGGTCTGTGGACCTCGTCATTAACAGTAGTGTCGTTGGTAATGGTCACCTCGGTATTGTTGACCGTTGACATGAGGTCGAGGAGGCTGATTGGGGCAGCCGACAAGCCATCCGCATAGATTTTTGGATACAGGGTTTCGTTGTCGGGGTCGTCAGACCAGCCTTCGCCGCCGCCATACACGTAGCCGAGGTCGTCGTTGTACTTGAGGTACCAGTTGTCAGTATTGTTAGGTTCGGCAAGCTCATATCGCATTTGCGACCTGTCGCCACCGATGGTACCGCCGCTGATGTTGACCTTGGCCAAGCCCGTGCCGTCTTCAATATTGATGGTGTGGATGGTTGAACCAGAGGTTATCCAAGTGTATTTACCCACGTTGGCCAGCTCGCCGCCGCCAAACACGATACCGTAAACATGGGTACCGTTGTTAAGCGTGTCGGAGATTTCAACCACGGTGTTCTTGGTCAAGCCCAAGAGCAAGGCCGATGCAGCCGGGTGACCTTCAATGCCTTCCAGTACGCCCTTGCCGCCGCCATACACGTTGCCCATGCTGATATCGCTGAAGGTCTCGATGACCGTTTCGTCAGGATCGTCAAGATTGCCTGTCTTGGTGTTATTACCCACAATACCACCTTTCACTTGAACAAGGGTCTTGCCGTATTTTGCACCTGAGGTGCCGGTTTCGTCATCAAGGATGTTGCCTTGGGCGTCAATACCCGTCAAGGCCAAACGGCCGCCGCCATAGATGTTGCCATAGACTTGTCCGCCGGTCATTTCGACGGTGGTGTTGCCTTGCACACGGCCTGCGGTGTAGTTCTTCTTCGAGTAGTTACGTCCGCCGCCGAAGATGTTGCCATCGTAGCTGGTGGTGCCGTTGGTACCCAAGAGGCCGTTTTGGAAATGCACCTCGGTGTTGCCCAACACGTGGCCGTCTTCAGCACCGCCAAACACACTACCCCAGATACGGCTGTTGTCGTACCCGGTGTCACCGGGCTTCTTCATGTTGATGTTCACCTCGGTGCTGCCGACGTTGGCGAGTTGGTAATACTGTCCGTATTGATATGTCGAACTGATGGGGTCGTCGCCAATACCCCTGCCGCCGCCGAACACATAACCGTTGAGGCCGTTCAAACCCTCGGAGAAGTTGTACGAAATGCCATTGAGAGTTCCTTGCATCGGAGGCAGACCGATCTGGCCGCCAGTGACGTTCACCACGGTTTTACCCGTTGTACTTGCCATCTCACCGCCGCCATACACGTTGTACATGACATGGCCGCCTTTGATGTTGACGGTGTCGTTGTGATGCACCAAAGCATAAGAAGGATTGTCTTTGTCGCCTACGCCGCCGCCAAACACTGAACCACCGTTGAAGGCGATGGAGTCGTAAGGCGTTGTTAAAGCGCTGTAGTTGGCCGGAAGGGTAGTAGTCTTCTTCCATGTCAACTCGTAAGTACCGATGGTGCCGCTATTGATGTTCACCGTCGTACTGCCGTCAACATCGGCGTTTCTACCTCCTCCGTGGACGTGCCCGCCAACAGCAACGTGACGTTGATTATCGTTTGGTACGGTGTAACCTGCAGGGAGATATTGCGACATGACGTCTGCATCGTATCCAATGTTGACCTGCGGGTTGGACTTAGTCGTGGCCGTAACACCCAAGCTGCCGCCATAAACCGTGCCACTGACACCCTTTCCTTCGTTGTTGATATGGACCACGTTGACCACCGGAGTCCGTTTGACGGTTTCCTTGGTGTTAATGGCGGTTTCGTTGCTGCCGCCATAGATGTCGGTGACAGCGAGTGGACAATCAGAATCTTCGATCACATTCACTGCGATGACACCTTCGATGTCGCCGTTTTGGTCGCTACCGCCAAAGGCCGTTCCGATGGTACCGCCGTAGAGGTTCAGGGTGACGTCGCCGCCTGTACCTGCGAGTGTAGTGTTAAAAGTGCTTGGATCAGATGGATCATACCCCATGTATTCCTTTAACTCGGCAGAATATTGTGTTGGAGCATTAGTAATCTCTTCATAGGTGGGGAATTTCTTGATATCGGCAGCCTTGCTTGATGAACCCAAGGAACCGCCGAACACCCTGTCAATATGGCTACCTTTAATATTCAAGGTGACCGAACCGATGATGGAGGCGTTTTTGGCACCGCCATAGATGTCGCTGTAATGGCCGGGACCGCAAGCAATGGTGGTGTTCATATTACCGATGATCTCCGACTCGTTACTGCCGCCATAGATGTCGTTGACGAGGTTGTCGCAGCCGTTGGAGTTGTTTTCAACCAAAAGGTTGGTGAAGAGTACACTACCGTTTTGGTCGCTGCCGCCAAACACCTCGTTGATCAAGCCGGAATGGATGTTGGTGTTGGCAGTGCCGTAAGTGGTGGCTCTGCTGCCCGATTCGCCGTAACCGCCGCCAAACACCTGTTCGATGCGACCGCCATACACATTCACGTAGGTATCTGCATATTGGCTGGTGGCATTAATACCGATGTTGGCTGCATTGCCGCCGCCATAGAGGGTACGGATGGTGTTTTCACAACTATAGACGTTCACCGTGGTGCTTCTGGGAACGGTTGTTCTTTCCGGAGCTTGATTTGGCGTGAAGCTAGCCCTGTTGCCGCCGCCAAACACCTTGTCGATGGCATACCCTTGCGTTAAGGAGTTTGCGGCAAGCGCTTCAGGCGTCCACTCAGAACCGCCACCGGGTATGGTTGTCGGATAATAGTTGTTGCCTTCATGGTGTGTCTTGTAAATGTTGACCTCCACATTGCCGAATGGCGTACCGTTGTTGTTGTTGGCACCGAACACATTGCCTTGGATGGTGACTTCGCCTTTGTAGGTGGTCACTTGTTGGTGAGTAACGGGATCTTCGCCAGTTTCCGAACTACCGATGTTGAGCGTGGCGTTGCCGCCGCAGTTGGTGCCGTAGCCGCCAATGTAGGCGAAGTTGGCACTGCCGTACACATCGCCAACAATAGTGCCACCATTAAGGTTGGTGGTAACGTTGCCGTAGGTGCGGCCTGACAGGTAGTCGGCTCTCCACAAGTCATTCAAGTAATCGGTGGAGTCGTTTTCAGTATTATACTGTTGTCCTTGCCATGTATAGGTTGCTGCCAGGTCTCCGTCGTCGTCGCAGCCGTAGCCGCCGCCGAACACGTGACCGAAAAGATACTCATTGGCAGTATTCTCGTTCACTACTGTTCCAATGGTGCCTCCATTGACGGTCACCGTGGTATTGCCTGCCACGGAACCTTGCTCTGAGCCACCGAACACATCACTCATGATGTGACCCTTGTTGATGGTGACCGTAGCCGACTTGGAACGGCCGAAGGAGACCCAATGGGGTGAGGTGATGTCGATATCGCCTTGGCTGCCGCCGAACACATTGCCCGTACAGGTGTGTACCAGCTTGTGGTCGTCATCATAGATGGTCCAGTCGCCTGGATCCTGAGCGTAGGTAGGATCAAATTCAAGTGCCGTACCGATAACGAGGTTGTCCGAATGGTTGTCGCCAACGATGACTTCAGCATGACCGGTGTTGGTATAGAATGGTGACTTCGGGTGATCGGGATCGGTTTCATCGGTAAACCAGTAGCCGATGCTGGCCATCTCGCCACCGCCGAACACAGCGCCATAGATGCGCGGGCTACCCTGGATTTCGATACTGGTGTTAGCCACACGGCCTGCCAATACGTCCTCATAATTCTTCACGTCGCCCTTGCCTGAGCCGAAGATGTCGCCCACGCTCTCGTCGCTGTCCTTCAGCAGTTCAGAGCCGTTGGAGTTACCGATGCAGGTTGAATAACCATCAGTAGTGGTGTATGTGGAAGGATCATATTCTCCGCTGACAGTGATGGTGGCCTTGCCATGGTTGACATGGTCGTAAACACCCTCTGTCAAGAAGTCGTTGACTGTACCATTGGTGCCCACGCCGACGAGGGCCAGACGGCCACCGCCGAAAATGGTACCTTGGATGGCACCGCCGTCCATGGTGATGGTGGTATTGCCACCCACGCGACCGCAGTGCGGGAAGATCCTGAATTCTATGTCATCATCGTCAGGATCCTCGTTGCCATGGTCATCGATAACAGTGGCTTCGCCGCTACCCAGACCGCCGCCGAACACGTTGCCGTCGAAGGTGCTGATGGCATCGATGCCGATGTTGGCACCTGTGGTGACAAGCACGTTGGTGTTGCCCGTCACGTGGCCGTCCTCACCGCCGCCATACACATCGCCTTTCACTTCACCGCCCTCGATGGTGACATCCGTGCCGGACACATTACAAAGCGTAGTGGCACTGGCTGATGACAGACCACGACCGGCACCAAACACGTTGCCGCCATAGTGGTAACTATCATCATTATTTTCGTTAGCAAGAGGATCAACGTAAAAACTGTCTTCGTCGCCGATGGTACCGCCCTTGATGTCAACGGTGCAGAGCGAAGTACCAGGATTGTAACCCGTTGGAGGCGGGCCGACCGTAGCCAGTGAACCGCCGCCATACACGTTGCGGTGGATGGTGCCGCCTTCGACGGTGACTGTGGTGTTCAAAGTCACTGAACCGGCCGAAGGACAATATTCAAGCGGAGAAGCCGTAGGATCGATGGGGTCGATACCACGACCTGCGCCATATACGTTGCCTCGATATTCCCACTTGGGATCATCGACATCGGTACCGTCGCCCGTATAGGCAAGGCCTATCGAACCGCTATTGACGGTGACATCGGTATTCCAACGCACATGGCCGTCCTCGCCACCGCCGAACACCGAACCGTAAACCGTGGGGCCGCTATCCTTGCTGGTTTGGCCAATGGTGACCACAGTCTTATTGGAATAGCCGAGGAAGAAGTCGCGGCTATAGAGGTACCGCGGAGTGGATGAGACATTCGTAAAAGCCAAGCCCTTTGAAGAACCGAACACATGGCCGTTGTCGTCATCAGCGCCCCAATCCATGATACCAATGGTGCCGCCATTGATGGTGACATTACAAATGCCACCGAGCGAACTGTTGTAAGCATAATTGTTATCAGCTGCTTCGCCGTAACCCAAGTAGTTACCCTTGCCTACCGAGGCAAAGAAACCGCCGCCATACACATTGTGATTGATGGTACCGTTGTTGATGGTGACATAGGTGTCGCCATACACCTTGCCTGCGGTAATGCTATGAACCAATGTGGAGTCAGCGTATGGTGCAAGAGTACTAGGATCATAAAGTTTGTCTTTATAGGTGTCACTACCCTTGCCACCGCCGAACACCGAACCGCCGATCAAGCCGTTGTCAACCCTGACGACAGCGTCTTGGCGCACGTGGCCGTTCTCGCCAGAACCGTATACGGAACCTACAATAACATTATCGCCCGTAATGGCATTGCTGGGATGGGTGTAGTTGATGATCACCTCCGAAGTGCGCACATTGGCCAAGGTATCGAAGGTGAAGCGGTTGCCCACATAACCACGTGAGGAACCGTACACATCACCACTTTCTTGAGGAGCCGCCGCGGTGCCGATGTGACCACCGGTAACCGTAACTTTGGAATAGCCCGACACCCTGGCATCTCCCGGAAGCGTATGATAGGTAATGTCATAAGGCCAGCTGAGGTAGAACTGGTGAGCATCGCTCGGGTCAAGCGGGTCGGTCGGTCCTTGATGCAAAGTTTTGGTATTGATCAAGCCCACCGAAGCCAAGGCGCCGCCACCATACACGTTATGGCTGATGTAGCCCCCCTCGATGTTAACCTCGGTTTCACCTTCAACGATACCGGCCTTGCCGTTGTATCGTTTTTCGGTACCTACCCTATAATAGTCTTCACCGCAGCCTGCGCCATACACATTGCCTCGACGGGAGAATCTCGACCATCCTTCATCAGTTGTTGGCATAACGAAATCGCCAGCCGCAACACCAATGGTACCGCCATACACATTGACGGTAGCTTTCTTATACACGTGGCCGTTCTCGCCGGAACCATACACTGAACCTCTGACCTGGCCGGTGCCGCCATAAGTGGCAGTGCTGCCCGATCCCGTCTTTGTACCGATAGTGACAACTGACGAAATTACGAACGTCAAGCTGTCGAGATAGTCATTGGGAGGAGCGATCTCGCCTCGGCCTGAGCCAAACACCATACCGTTCTCGTTGCCATCGGTGCCGATTTGACCGCCGGTGACGATGACTTCGGCTTTGCCTGTAGTGGGATCAACCAAGTTCGCCGGATCGTAGATATGGTAGGTACCCACTGAGGCGATGGCACCACCGCCATACACGTTATGATAGACGGTGCCGCCCTGGATTTCGACCGTGGTATTACCATACACGCGGCCTGAGGTGATGCTGAAGTGTGTCGTGGAAGGTGTCCTCTGGTATTGGTGCTGGCCGCCGCCGCCACCAAACACATTGCTGTGCCAGCCGCCGTGACCTTCGATGCCGATGGTGCCGCCCTTAACGATAACATGGGCGTCTTCCATCACGTGGCCGTTGCCTGAACCGCCATACACGTTACTTCGGATGTCAGCGCCGGTTTTGATGGTGACCAAGGTGTTGCCCGTGTAGTTCAGGTTCGTCACTTGGTCGCCAGTGGTGTAGTTGGGTTCCCAGTGTCGGCCCACAAGACCTTTACCGCCGCCGAAAACATCGCCGTTGTTGTTGCCGTTGGTGCCGATTTGGCCGCCGCTGACAATGACTTTGGCCAAACCGCCCGATTTGAGGCTGATCACACTGTCGGTGGCAGTGGCGTCATAGTTGTACTCACCCACCGAGGCGAGCAAGCCACCGCCGAACACGCGGGTGTAAATCGTACCACTGGTGATTTCCACCTTGGTATTGCCATACACACGGCCTGCGTCGCGGTTGTAAACACCGGAAGATACAAAATCGTTGCCCTTGCCGCCGCCGAACACCTGGCCACGGAGCACGCGAGGTCCGGAGCCGTATTTGTCTTCATGGCATTCATCCGTAGTGGCGGTGAAGCTAATGTCGTCGAAGGCGCCCGTGCCGTTTACCGTACCTGTGCCGTGTTGTGGGATGCCACCAATGGTGCCACCGCTGACGACCACATGAGTGTTGCTCCACACGTGGCCGTTTTCGCCGCCGCCGAACACGTTGCCTGTCACTTGGGCTGTGCCGCCGATGGTGACAAGGGTGCTGTCGTTGAAAGTCAAATCTTCCAAGTTGGCCAAGCCGCAGCCCGCACCGAACACCCAACCTGCGTTGCCACCGAGGTTGTTGAAGAAGGTGTTGTATTTGGTATTGTCCTCTCCAGCCAACGCTAACAAGTCTGCTTTCGTCGGGCCGATATGAGCCGAACCCGCAACGTTGACGGTGCATTTGCCACCCTTGGTGAAGGTGATGGCGTTGGTTGTAGCGTTTCTGGTGAAGGTTCCCACATTCGACAGACCGCCGCCGCCATACACGGCGTGGCGCACCACGCCGCCCGTTACGCTGACCGAGGCATCGCCGAACACGATACCCGTGGTGTCGTTGTAAATGACAGCAGGGGAAGTGGCTTCGGGTGTGGTACCGCGTCCGCCTCCTAATACGCTACCCGTGTAGATATGATCGATGGTAGGCTGCTCGTTGGCATCGACAGTAAGCTCCGCCAAGGTGTTTCTTTGACCCACGGTGCCTCCAATCATTTCGACGGAGGTGTTACGCCACACGTGGCCGTTGTCGGCACCGCCGAAGACGGTGCCTGTGATGTAAGCAGAACTGCTAATATTCACATAGGTGGTGTCAACATTGGCCCACTGCAATACATCCTTGCCGCCGGCCAAGCCTAAGCCGCCGCCATAAACGTTACCGCCAACGATAAGCGCTTGATCTGTGCCAATTTGCTCAACGCCTACCTGTCCGCCGCTGATTTCAACCTTGGCCAGACCACCATTTTCATCATCGAACTCCGTTCCTGAACTGGTGGCCCAGCCCACGTTGGCCAGCTCGCCGCCGCCATAAACATCGTTCAGCACCTTTGCCGTGCCCGAAATCTTCACATGGGTGTTTCTCACCCTACCGAAGTTGGCGCTTGATCTATGGCCCTTGCCGCCACCGAACACGTCGCCCATGCTGGTAGCGGTGTGCGTGAGGACTTCACTTCTGTTGCCCACGGTGCCGCCACTGATGTCGATGGTGATATTGCCGTGGTCAGCAGGGTTGTCGGTGATATTGTCGCCGCTTGCATCCACGCCGGAGAGACCCATACGGCCACCGCCAAAGACACTGCCCAAGAAGACACCACCATCCATATCAATGGTGATGTTGCCTGCCACGCGGCCAGCCTCGTTATTCTCATGCAGGAGGTTTCGTCCGCCACCGAACAAGTTGCCGTCGAAACCTGAAGTACCTATGCTGCCAATGACAGGATAGGTGTAGGTAATAGCATTGGTTCCCGTACCTACAGTAAACTCATCACCCACACCAATCGTTACTTTCGTATTGCCCAACACGTGGCCATCCTCGGCACCGCCATACACGGAGCCATAGACGATGCCGCCCGTGATTTGCACGTCGGTTTCAGCCACGTTGGTTTCGTCGTCGAAAACTTCTCTCGGGTCGCCGCAGCCGCCACCGAAAACGTAGCCGAGAAGGGGTCGAGCAGCAATATCCGAGGCTGTGCGTGGCACACCTACGGTGCCGCCACTCATCTTGACGGTGGCCTTGCCTCCCACGTCGGTTGACTCGTTGGCACCATACACGTTGTTGAGGATGTGGCCACCAGTGATGTTCACCTCGGTATTGCCCCAAACCTTGCCCGAATTCGGGTTCCAGTTGGACTGATAAGGATGGGCCTGAGTACCGTCTCCCGTGATGTATGGGAACCAGCCCGAACCACCGCCAAACACGTTGCCGAACCACGACTTGCCGTCGGAAGGCTCGTAAGTATTGCTGTTACCAATCTCAGCGGGATCGTAGGGATTGTAAGGTGTCGTATAGTTCCAGTGGTACGTTCCTGCCAAGCTGGTGGTGACAGGAGTCACAAGCGGGTTGATGAATTGGTTAACGGTACCGCCAGCGCCATCGGTGTACAATGAATCCACTGCCTGGCCGTGGATATTCACGCAGTCGCCCGCGCCAATTTGTCCACCGCTGATGGTCACCTTGGTATTGCTCATGACGTGACCGCTTTCGGAACCGCCAAACACTGAGGCTTTCACCCAACCGCCGCTGATGTTCACTTCGGTTTCATAGACCGATGCCGCAACATCAAGGAGAGACAGGTTACCGAAATGGGCTGTATTCACCTCAGGATATAAAGTGGTGTTGTTAGGATCGTCCGAAACACCTTCGCCGCCACCATACACGTAGCCGAGGTCGTCGTTATACTTGGGATACATTTGATAAGGTGCATCGCCAGCCTCATATCTCATTTTTGCCCTGTCGGAACCAATGATACCGCCGCTGATGCTAACCTTGGCCTTGCCTTCATGAACATCGAGGTTGCTGATGGCAAGTGTGCTGGGGTCTTGTGTCCAGGTGAATTTACCCACATTGGCTTTCTCGCCACCGCCAAACACGATGCCATAGACGTGGGTGGGAACTGCGGAGTTAACCTCAGAAATTTCGACCTCGGTGTTCTTGGTGATGCCGAAGAGCAAGGTAGAGGCTTTTGGGTGACCCGCGACATCGATGCCATCCATAGTACCCATGCCGCCGCCATACACGTTGCCCATGCTGTACTCGCTGAAGGTTTCAATGAGCAAATCGCCGGTGCTTGTTGGGGTGTTGTTGCCAATGGTTCCGCCCTTCACCTGAACGAGGGTTCTGCCGTATTTCGGGCCTTCACCTGATTCGTCCTCAATGAAGTTGCCAGCCAAGCCGATGCCCGTCAAGGCAAGACGGCCGCCGCCATAGATGTTGCCGAAGAGTTGTCCGCCGGTCATCTCGATGGTGTTGTTGCCTCTCGTGCGGCCTGCGGTGTAGTTCTTGTGGCTGTAGTTTCTACCGCCGCCGAAGATGTTGCCGTCATAACTCGAAGTGCCCATGGTGCCCAAGTAACCGCTTTGGTACTTGACCGTATTGCTGCCCAACACGTGGCCATCCTCGGCGCCGCCGAACACGCTGCCCCAGATGCGGTTGTTGATGCTGTCTTCCGGATGTCCAGTTGCGGGCATGGGAATATTGATGATGACTTCCGTTTCATTGACATTGGCATATTGGTAATACTGTCCGTAAGGATAGTCTTGGGTATCGGGGTCATCGTCAATGAGGATTGGGTCGTCGCCGATGCCCTTTCCGCCGCCGAACACGTAGCCGTCGGTGCCGCTCAGGCCGATGGGGATGTTGTAGCCCGTCGTTCTGTTTGGTGCCGGACCCACCTGTCCGCCAGTGACAGTCACCGTAGTCTTACCCGTGTTGGCCACAGGCAAGAAGTCGCCAGTTGTGCCATCCACTGTATGCTCACCCACACTGGCCATTTCGCCGCCGCCATACACATTGTAATAAACGATACCGCCCGAAACATTGACGTTGGCATCAACAAGCACGCGACCATCATCAATATTGGTGGTGCTACCTTTACCGCCGCCGAACACGTTGCCGCCAGTAGTATGGCTGATGCCGTCAAACGGGCCTGATTCGTCGGACTTGGTATAGGCTATGGTACCCACTTCGCCATCGAAAACATTGACGGTAGTGGTGCCATTCACTTGCGCCATGTCGCCACCGCCATACACGTTGCCGTTGACATAGGCGTTATAAGCTGAAGGTGATGCCAAAGAGGTGTTCTCAGAAATCGTTGTGTTAAGCCCAGCGACAAGGGTAGCCATAGTAGAAGCGTTGTAACCCATATTGACCACTGGGTTGGCTGTAGTGGTAGCCGAAGCACCTTGACCAGCACCGAACACACGGCCTTTCACCGTGCCGTTAATGATGTTCACCTCGGGCGAGTTGATGTTGACATTCTTTGGAGCGTAGGTCGTAGTACGACCGGCACCATAGAGATCTTTCAGGTCGAGACCGCAATCTCCACCGGCGTTATACACATTCACCGTGATCTTGCCATCGATGGTGCCGTTGACATCGCTACCGCCGAACGCAGCTTCATTGATGATACCGCCAAAGAGGTTGAGGGTGACGTTACCACCCGTGCCTACGAGTGACACATTAAAGGAATTTTCATCATTTGGATCATAATTCATATAGGCCAACAACGCATCAGAATATTTTCTCTGATTCACAGGAAGCAGCTGATCCGCTTGGATCTCGGCATAAGACGGGAACTGCCTGATATGGGCCTCACGGGTTGAACCCTTCGAACCGCCAAACAGGTAGTCGGTAGTGCCACCGAACACATTGGTGGTGACATTGCCATAAATGGTGGCGTTGTTGTTGCCGCCATAGAACTCGTATTGATAGCCGTCGCCGCACTTGATGGTCGCAACGATATCGCCGATGATTTCCGCTTCGTTGTTGCCGCCGAACACATCGTAGATGTAATCGTCGCAGTTGCCAGGACCAGTGCCAGCGTTTGAATGGGTAATCTCCATATTGATGTCATCAATTCGGCCATCATGGTTGGAGCCACCATACACTTCCTGGATGACACCCGCATTGATTCTGGTTGTGGCTGTACCATTGACATTGGCCGCGGTAACGGTACCATTGCCGCCACCGAACACACGATAGAGGCGTCCACCATCCACGATGACATTGGTGTTGGCAGATGAATTGGTACCGGTGGAACCCACATCAGCTGCATTACAGCCGCCATAAAGGTCTTTGATGGTGTTTTCGCAATAGTGCACATACACTGTAGTGCTTCTGGGAACGGTTGTCCTTGATGGAGCTTGATTAGGAATATAGGAAGCCAAGTTGCCACCGCCGAACACCTCATTGAGGGCATATTCCTGTGCAGTTGAATAAGGATCTGTTCCACTGGCGTTCGCCAACAGCAATTCAGGTGTCCATCCTCCTGTAGGCCTACTAGGAGCCGTATTGGCTGCTGTATGTGCCGTATGATAGACATCCACATTGACATTGCCGTATGGCGTGCCACTATGGTTGTTGGCACCGAACACGCTGCCAAGGATGGTTGTGCCTACGCTGTTATCACCCGCTTCCGCTTGGGCGCTACTGCCGATGTTCAGTTGCACGTTGCCTTTGGGATTGTCGCCGTAACTTCCGAGGTAAGCGTATGAAGCGCCGCCATACACGTTGCCTTGGATGCGGCCGCCGAGGATATCGACGCGGGCATTGCCATACACACGACCTGCCAATAATTCTGAGCTGACATTGGTAGAATCATTAGTATGAGTGACATTATACTCTGGGTTGTGGCTGCCATAGCCGCCGCCATACACGCCACCGAAATAGTATGGATCCAATGAAGCGGAAGCAGCAGGAGTTACCCATGTGCCGATGGTGCCGCCGTTGATGGTGACATAGGTGTCCGTCGCGACAGTGCCTTGCTCGGCACCGCCGAAGACACCGCTCTTGATGGTGCCGCCGTTGACGACGACCTTGGCCTTTCTGGAACGGGCCATGGAGACCCATTTGGGTTTAGTCGGATCCACGTCGCCCTGACTACCGCCAAACACATTGCCGGTGCAGGTGTGGATGAGGGTTTTGCCATTCTCGTCATATTGGCCGTTGGTGCCATAGACGGTCCATTCATGACCTTCACCTGTGGCATACGCAGTCGTATATTCATAATCCGTACCGATGACGGGATTATCGGAAGAAGTCTCGCCAATGGTCACCTCAGCGGTACCAGATTTGTCGTAGAACTTGGCTTTGCCGTTCTCGGTGTACCAATAGCCGATGCCTGCCATTTCGCCGCCGCCAAACACGGAGCCGTAGATGCGCGGGCTTCCCGTGATATTGATCTTGGTGTTGGCCACACGACCTGACAAGACGTCGGTGTAATTCCTGGTGTCGCCCTTACCTGAGCCAAAGATGTCGCCCACGCTCTCGTCACTGCCGTTCAGCAGTTGGTCGCCATCGGGGTTGCCGATGCTGGTCAAATAGGTGATATTGTCACCGCTGCCCGTGGTGGTGCCACTCACATTAATGGTGACCAAGCCGTGAATGGGATGATTTTGACTGTCAACAGAATCATACACATGTCCCGTCACGTAGGGATCACCTGTCAAATTCACGCCGGTGAGGGCCATACGGCCGCCACCGAAGATGGAGCCTTGGAGGGTACCTGCATCCATGGTGATGGTGGTATTGCCCGCCACACGTCCATTGGTGTGGTTACGGTTGAGGTAGTTACGGCCGCCGCCGAAGACGTTGCCGTCATAGGTGGTGAGGCCATTGGTGCCAATATCAGCTCTGGTACCTGCCGTGGTGTTGGAGGTGATATGCACAGAAGTATTTCCCAACACGTGACTGTCGGAGCCGCCGCCCAAGACGGAAGCATAAATCTTGCCTCCATCGACGGTGACCTCGGTGCTATTGATATTGGCGTATGCCTTGCGCAATCCATTGGCATCTTCTGCGAAGCCCTTACCGCCACCAAACACATAGCCATTCATGCCAGTGCCGTCCAAAGGTCCAATTACGCCGCCGCTAACGGTGACCGTGGCTTTACCAATGAGTGTGGGTCTGGCCGGATCCACAGTAGCTACAAGGTCCACAAGGTTATCGCCATCCATCGTTTTGTTCCACATACCCACGCTGGCCATATCGCCGCCGCCGAACACGTTGCCGCGAATGGCGCCGCCCGTGATTTCAACCAAAGTGTTGCCATACACGCGACCAGCAAGGCCGTTAACGGAGTCGATCTTCTGCTGGGATGGATCGGTAATGATCAACTGCGTAAAGATATCTTTACCATAGCTACCGCCGAAAACGCTGCCGTAGCTATAGGTTCCAGTAGTGTTGCTTGGAATGACGGGATTTAAGCTGTCCGACACGCGATCCTCCATTCCAATGGTACCTCCGGCAATGTGTACCTCGGTTTCGCCCCAAACGGCACCTTGCTCAGTGCCGCCAAAGACAGAACCACGGATACGACCGCCATTTTCTCCATTAGTCATATTAATATTGACATAAGTTTGGCGGCAGTGGCCTTGTTCAAGACCTACAACCCAATTGTTAACACCCTCCAATGAAACATCACCTTGACCGCCGCCATACACGTTGCCCGTGCGGGTGTGGCTGATCATTTTCACATTGTTGACGACGCTATATTCAGTATAGGGAGGATTTGTTGTTGCATAATCGTCATGGTCAAACTCAAGTTCTGTTCCAATGGTCGGGGTGCCTGTGATGGTCACGGAAGTAAGACCGGTACCATCGGCGTACCAACCATCGGCGTAACCCAGCCAATAACCAATATTTGCCATCTGGCCGCCACCGAACACGGAGCCTAAAATGGTAGGACTGCCGCTGATGCTTACTACGGCATTGGCCGCACGACCCAAGTCATCCTCGCGGTGTTCGTTGGGATTACCACTGCCACCGCCATACACGTTACCCGCCTTGTTGGTGCTCCTTAACATGGCATTGCCCTGGTCGTTGGCAAGGTTGCCTATGGTACCACCAGTGATCGAAACGGTAGTCTTGCCGTGATGTTCGGAATCGTATGTTGATCCAGTAATAAAGGAATCAAAACCGCCGTTCTCACCCACGCCAGTAAGAGCGGAGAAACCGCCGCCATAGATGTTGCCCAAGACTTTGCCTTGCGACATCGTGACAGAGGCGTTGCCACCCACACGGCCGGGAACGAAGTTGGGATGGCCTGGAGTAGTCGCATTGAGGGCGGGAACGGGATCGATGTCACATTCATCGCCCTTGCCGCCGCCAAACACGTTGCCTTCAAATCCCGAATAGCCCCATGTGCCGATAAGGGTATTACCATCAGTATTATTAATGGACACCACTGCATCTCCTTTGACGTGGCCCACTGCCGCACCGCCATAGACGGAACCGAAGATGGTACCGCCCGTGACTGTTACTGTTGTTCCTTCCACGTTCCCCCACTTGTCAAAAGCTCTACGCGGGTCGCCCATGCTTCCGCCGAAGAGTTGGCCTACGAGCGGTGAAGCCTGAATCTGTGCCACGGTGCGCGGCACACCCATAGTGCCACCGCTCATTTCGACGGTGCATGTACCCATGACATCGGTAATCTCGTTGCCGCCATAGACGTTGTTAAGGATGTGTCCGCCCGTGATTTCAACATGGGTATTGCCCCATACACGACCTGCCGAACGACGCCAAACGCCAGGCTTGATAGGATAGTAACCCGAGCCGCCACCGAACACGTTGCCGTAGAAAGAGTGGCCGTTGGAGCCTTGCTGCGATCCGCCATTGGCGTTGTAACCAGAGGTCCCAGCGTAGATGTCATACACATGGTATTCATTGTTGATGCCGTATGGGAAAGCATCGCACGCATGGAATGTATTGTAAAGTGAACCTCCAGAGGCGAGGGCCGTGCCGATGGTGCCGTTGTTGACAGCGCTTATGGCATTGGTCCAATCAGTTTCAGAATAAGCGTCATCCCATTTGTGTGTTGTCCCATCCATGTAATGTCCTGTACCAATCTGGCCGGCAGCCACCTTCACATGGGTGTTGCCCAGCACCAAGCCGTTCTCGCAGCCGCCGTAAACAGAGGCCGTGATGACAGGTGCCGGAGGAGGCGTTTCGCCATCGGCTTGATTGATTTCCAAATAAGTACTGCCAACGATACCCAGTAGGTTGGCTTTGGGGTTTTGTCCACCAGTGGTGTCAACCAAGGCACCACAGCCGCCAGCAAACACATAGCCACAGACATCGTCATCCGGGTCATTAGAGGAGGGCATTTTTTCTCCACCATTTTGTCCCACACGACCGCCTTTGATATACACCGATGCCAATCCGGTGCCCGTCTCGCAGCCTTTGGGTTCGTTCAAGACATGGTAGGTGCCCACAATTTCCGAAGCATTGTAATAGCCTGTATAGGTTCCCACATTACCTATCTCGCCGCCGCCATAGATGCTACCTATCACTTGGCCGCCCGTCATGTCAACGGTGGAATTGCCCAATACCAAGGCTGCCTTTTCATCGGAAAGTAAGCCCTTGCCAGCACCATAAACGCAGCCTGTAACGGTACCGCCATGGACGTAAGCAAAAGCGTCGGTCTTCACCTGACCGATCTCGCCACCGCCGTAAACGTCGCCACGAATTGTGGCACCCGTATAAACATGAGCTTCCGAACTCTTTGCGGAGGCAAATCTGCTGATGTTCGAATTGCCAGCAATGTCAAGGTTACCGCGACCTGCGCCAAACACATCGCCACCATAGATGAATTCGTTAGCCGAACCTCCATTCACAGTAGTACCAATGGTGCCGCCATAGACATTCACTTGGCAGAGCGAATTGCCCGGGTCATAGTTCGAATTGGCTACCGGAGGCGGGCCTACCGAAGCCATGGAACCGCCGCCATACACCGCGCGGTGGATAGTGCCGCCATTGACGGTCACCGTGGAGCTGAGCGTGACGGAACCGGCAGAGGTGCAGTAGTCGGGTCCGAGACCGATCTTATCGATACCACGACCGCCGCCATACACATTGCCGCGATAGATCCATTGATTCGTGGAATCCGCAACAGACAAAGGAGTACCGGAATATAAATAGGGCACGCCAATCTTACCATCGTTGACAGTGACCTCAGTGTTCCAACGTACGTGGCCATCCTCGCCACCGCCAAACACCGAACCGAAGATACGGGGATTGTCTGTAGAGCCGGCCGATGCACCAATGATGAGTTGGGTTGCGTTGGCATAGCCAAGGAAGTAGTCGCGGCTATAGTCATAGCGCGAGGTGCCAGCAGGATTGTTGACACTGTAATAAGTGGTACCCTTCGACGAACCGAACACAAAGCCGTTGACGTTGCCGCTATAATCGGGAAGGCCGTCGGTGCCGATGGTGCCGCCGTTGATGGTGACCTGGCATAGACCGCCATACGTATCTTCGTCAAAGGCAGGACCGCCCGAGGCTTGGGTGGTTATCTCACCATAGCCGATGTAGTTGCCCTTGCCCACCGAAGCCAAGTTGCCGCCTCCAAACACGTTGTGCTTGACCGCACCGCCATTGATGATGACCTCCGTATTGCCATACACCTTGCCGGCGGTGATGCTGCGTTGCGGTGATGCAGGTAAATAGGTGTTACCACTGGGGTCGTCGGGATCCTTTAATGCAACCATATAAGTGTCCGTACCCTGACCGCCGCCAAATATCGAGCCCACAATGAGGCCGTTGGTAAGCGTAACCTTGGTGTCCTCATACACGGTGCCATTCTCGCCTGAACCATAGACGGAACCAACGATGACTCTTCTGGTGGAGTCGTGGACGGCATTGACGAGATTGGGAACGAAATTGATGTTGATCTCGGTTTTGCGAGCCAAGGCCAAGGTGTCATATACGTAAAGCGGGCCGACAGCGTCGCCACGCGACGAGCCATATACGTTGCCGCTTTGGGCAACACCAGCAGCCACGGTGCCGATATGGCCACCATTGATGTTGATGGTAGCTTTACCTGTCTCCACCATATCACCGTTCTCATCGGGAATCTCATTAAACTCCAGATAATAGGGCCAGCTGAGTGCCATTTCATCTGTCGTGTCGTCATGTTGCACGGTCTTACTATGGTCGAGGATGCCCACCGAAGCCATGGCGCCGCCGCCATACACGTTGCGGCTGATGTAGCCGTCGTTGATGTTGATGTTGGTGTTGCCCCACACAATGCCCGCATTGGGGTTGTATCTTTCTTCTGTGATGGGGTCGCCAGTGTCGGGATCAGTCCCAATGACAACCGTATATTGGTCGGTACCGCAACCTGCGCCATATACATTGCCGCGATGTTTGAAGTTTTCCTCCGTTACCGAGGCATACTCTGAAGCGGAGCAACCTATGGTGCCGCCATTGACGTTGATCGTTGAACTCAAATAAACGTGGCCGTTTTCACCGGAGCCATACACCGAGCCGTTGATCTTGGCATCGCCATCAATATTGACGACGGTATAAGCCGCAAAGGTCAAGCTGTCCATGAAAGTGTCAGGCGCGTCGATCATACCACGGCCCGAGCCGAACACCATGCCGTTGTTGTTGCCATCGGAGCCGATTTCACCGCCCGTGATGTTGATTTCAACGTTGCCACCGCCTTCATAAGGAAGTGTCCCGAGATACTTACCCACCGAGGCCAAGGAACCGCCACCATACACGTTGTGCCAAATCTTGCCGCCTTGGATATCCACCGTCACATCGCCGAACACACGGCCTGCAGTGATACTGTGGTGGGTGAAAGTGGTCGTTGAACCTGGCGTCGTGCCCGGTTTGGTATCAGTATATTGTGCCGTACCGCCACCGGCGCCATACACGTTGCTGTGCCAATCGCCCTGGTTTTCAACGCCGATGAACGTAGTATTAGCCGTTGTTTCCTTGATAAGGACATTCGCATCGCCCTGCACGTGGCCGTTGGCACCGCCGCCATACACGTTGTTTAAGACGTGGGCGCCATCGACGTTGACATGGGTATGACCCACATAGGCCATATCAACCAGCTGATGCATCGGCAACAGTGTTGACTCACTCGGTTTCTGGCGTCTGCCAGCTCCACCACGGCTACCGCCATACACGTCGCCGTTGTTGTGACCGCCCACGTAAACACCGTTAATGGTGTAATCACTACCGATGGTGCCGCCATTGATGTTGACAAAACAGTGACCTGTCTTTCCTGATATACCGGTAACAGTTTGACTTCCTGCCGATGCATAAGTGAAAGTACCCACCGAAGCCAAGGCACCGCCGCCATATACCTTAACATAAACCTTCGCATTTCCTTCAATGGAGACATGGGTGTTGCCATACACACGACCTGCTGTATAACTGTATTCATCGTTGGGACGCCATCCGATGAAATCGGTGCCCTTGCCACCGGCGAACACATTGCCACGGTAGAGTATTGGTCCTACGCCGTATTTATTCTCTGAGGTTTCGTCCACAGCGGAATTGAAGGAAGCGCCTGCATAAGCACCGCTTCCTGCCGGAACAGTGATGTTACCCAAGCCATGCAACGGCATACCTCCCACAATGGCATTTCCCTTGACGGTGACATTGGTGCCTTTTTGCACGTGGCCGTTCTCGCCACCGCCGAACACGGTCAGCACATTGGCATTGCCTTGGATGGTGACAATGGTGGTATCGGCAAATGAGAGTTTCTTGAAAGCATCACCGGCAAAGCCTCGGCTTCCTCCAAATACCTGGCCTTCGTTACCGCCAAGATGTCTGAAAGCCAATGCTTTATATTCAGCTACAGTCATGGTGGGGTTGCTGAAATAAACCCGGGCTGTATCCAATTCACCCTTAGATGGGCTGGTAAGGTCTTCCAGCTTTGGACCGACAAGGGCATTGCCCCCGATGGTGACCGTAGTCTGGCCGCCAGAAGAATATGTGGCTACGCCATCATCGCCGACGCTACACACACCCACTGAGCCGATGTTGCCACCGCCATACACGGCGCGGCGCACCACTGCGTCGCCGTCCACGGTGACGGTGGTGTTGCCTTGCACTCGGCCGGCATTCTGATCGAAGATCGGAACGTCGCCATCGTAACCTGTTATCTTATAGCCGTCGCCGCCGCCATACACGTTGCCATGGTTGAGTCGCTTCGTGATTTGGGCGTTTTCGTCAAGCACACGGTATTTCAGCCTCAACGTATCGCCAATCGTACCCCCACTGACAGTAACTTCAGTGTTTCCCGTCACTTGGCCCAACTCGCAACCGCCATACACGTTGCCTTTGACGAGAACCTGTGCCGATGCCACACCACCATAAAACAGCATGGCCATCATGAGGAATGTTTTTCGTTTTGTTTTCAAAGTGCCTGTTTTAAATACTCGTTTGAAAATCATCACTGTATCGTTTGTTTATATATTCTGAACTATATTGTTGTCTGTCATCAAGGATTGGTAGTGAAAGTAACCGTCACATTGGCATTGGCATTTCCCATGGTGAAGGTGACGGTGTTCGATGTGGTATCACCGGTTAGGGTTCCGCTATTAGTACTCCAAAGTATCGAATCACCTTCATGGCCTGCAGCCGGGGTGGCCACTAAGGTTACGGTAGTACCTTCTGCCATAGTTACCGGGCCGGTATAAGGATCGTCTTTCACCGTGAAAGTACATGCTCCATCAGGATCGGCCGTCAAGGTGAGGGTATGCGTAGGTGTGAAATTGGCCGTCAAACTGACATTGCCCGTTCCCATGTTAAAGGTGATGGAGGCTGTTGATGTGGTACCGCTTGTAATGTTCAATCCCGAAGGAACCGTCCATGTACCAAAGACATATCCTTCTTCATGGATAGCTTGTACGGTCACGGGGAAGCCTTGGGGTATCTGAATGGAACCGTTACAAACATTGCCATTCACCTTAAATGTACCTGCTCCAGGGGTGTTAGGTGCCAAGGTAAGGGTGTGATAGGTCGTGTTGGAATCCGTGAAATTGGCCGTTAAAGTAACATCGGAACTTCCAATGATTAAGGAGGAGGTAGTCTGATAGGGTTGCACTACAGAACCACCACCTACGACACCCCATCCATAAAATTCATACCCTTGGTTGGGTATTACATGGATATGGATCACCGATCCTTGAGCCACTTGCGCGCCGTTTGCTATCGGATCGCCATGGTTGTTGGTTATAGAGAGGGTGCCACTTCCGGGTATATTGAGACCATAGTTTAACGTGTGAGGTGTTGGCGGTTGTACAGCAGGAATCGATATGGGTTCAACTGAAGCCGGTTCGATTTGCACATAGGTATTGCCGGTGACATCGCCCTGTCGGGATCCGCCATACACATCAGAACCAATGGTGGCATTGCCACGAAGCACAACCTTGGTATCACCGTTCACTTCAGCCATACTTCCACCACCATACAAATTCCTTCCTACGGTGGCATGGTGGGTATTCGAGTCACTTCCAACAAGCACGTATGGATGGCTGTTCACTTTTCCAGCATTGGCAATGATACTCTGCCTGTCGCCCAAGCTGCCGCCATACACATCGTAGTTGACGGTACCATTCTTAAGATAGATTTGTGGCGAAACGCGTGGATTTCCTTCCTTTGGATAAGGAGAGTAAACAGCCTTCTCATTGCCTCCATACAAGGTGTCGATAACCAGCGGGCAAGTTGAGGTCGGGTCATCATCAACCAAAATGATGATGTCGCCATCAACGGTGCCATAGAGTTGGTTTCCTCCATACACATTGCGGAGGGTACCACCTTTCAAGGTCAAGTAAATATTGCCTCCTTCGCCCTGTAGGTCCGGGTTCATGGAAAGGTAAGTAACCATATCATTATACGCATCCTGCGGAACGGTTGCCATTTCATCGGAATTATCAAGATGGGGGTATCTTCTGACATGGCCGGGACGGTCAACAGAGCCTTGCGAGCCACCAAACAAGTTGGTGATTTCTCCTCCCTCAACTACTAAATGGATGTCGCCATAGATAACCGCCAAGCGGCTGCCGGCATACACGTTTTGGTATGTCATCGGTGGATCCGCACAAGGAATGGTGGACGACAAACCGCCAATAATGGTGGACTTGTTGGCACCAAAGAAGAAGTAGTCAACCGTCAACGGAGTGCCACAAGGATTAACTGAACATTCATTATCGTGCATTGTTCCCAAAACAGTGCCGCCCATATCGCAGCCGACATATTTGTAACCGACGTGTCCGGAGCAAACGGTAAGTTCAATGCCTCCCCAACCAATGTCTGCCGGATCGATTTGGCCGTTGCCACCGCCAAAGATGTACTGGAAACGTCCGCCATCGACATTGGTCACCACACCATCAGAGGCCGCTGCCCTGCCACCACCATATACCGTACCTATGGTATTCTCACATCCATGAATGGTAGTGTAGGCTTTTAATGAATAAGGAGTAGATTGGGTTGGGTTGGTGGTTGGACTATAGTTAGCCCTGTTGCCACCGCCATATACGGAATTGATAGCGAAGTCACCGTTTAGGTTATTTGCTTCGTCTGATGAAGTATGGTTCGTTTGATACACATCGACATGCACATCACGTTGAGGCGAGCCGTTCTTGTTGTTGCAGCCGAAGACGTTGCAGTTTTTGAGCGAGGCCTTGCCAATAGGATTGTTAGAAGCATCAAGATTGCCAATATTGACATGCACCACGCCGTTCACTATGGCAGCATGGGAAGCATCGCCCAAACCGCCACCGTAAATGTTGCCGCCATATTGGTTGTTTCCTTGGAAAGCAAACTTGACCTCGCCGTTGAGGACGGTGACGGTAGTAACGTCGTTTTCGTCATCGTTGACGGTGCCGAGGGCCGAGCCGCCGTACATGTCACCGTAGAGCATCGGGTATTCACTATGCTCACTTGATGCGTCTGCTGCGCCAAAGTTAACGGTGATGTTGCCTGTGGTGCTGGTGAGGTGTCCATAGCCGCCGCCGTGGATACTGATGGGGTTTCCATTCGCAGCCGCAATCGCCTGAAGTGCGGCCAGTGAGCTGATGGTGGTGTTGCCGTCGGCGTTGGTGACATTGACGGTAATGTTGCCATTGACGGTGCCACTAGTGTTGCATCCTCCATAAACGCCTGCGTCGGTTGTAGCAGTACACACTTGGCCGCCACTAATGGTAACCACAGGGTTGCAGGAAATGGTTGAAGAACCAATGTTGGCCGCATTGCCACCACCCACCACCTTGTTGGTCACTTCACCTCCTTTGACGTTGACCGCAGGAGAGTTGATATTGTTGGTTGTTGGAATATAGTCTGCCACGTTGCCGCCGCCGCAAACATTGGTGACGGTACCGCCCTCAATATTCACCGTGACGGTGCTCTTCGGAGTGCCGCTGTTGTTGTTGCAGCCGAACGCGGTAGTAGCCGTGCCACCTTCAACCGTGACCGTGATGGGGCCATACACATCGGCAGCCTCGTTGCCGTCGGGGCCGTGGCCGCCACCGTAGAGGTCGCCGTGGATGGTGCCAGCGGTCAAGGTGACATCGGTTTTTGAAGTTCCACTCTGTGAGGTGCCATTTTCGGTATTGACTTTGCCCTTGGCCGAGCCGCCGTAAACGTCGCCATAGACGTTCACACCGCTTCCATCGACCGTGACCGCGACATCGCCTTTCACCTTGGTGTCGGGTCCGAGACCGCCACCGTATGTGTTGGCATTATCGTCGGTGGTACCTATGGCGCCGCCCGTATAACTCACCGTGGCGTTACCCAACACAATGCCATTGACGTTACAGCCGCCGAAGGCAGCTCCCGTAACGGCATTGGACCCTGAACCCGAGATGACGGTACCCCTGACGAGGCCGCCTTCTATGGCCACCTCTGTGGCACCGGAGACCGTAGCGGAATATGCCGGAGTAACCGGGTTAGTGTTATTGTCTTCCAGTTGACCCTTGCCGCCGCCGAAAATAGTACCATAGACGGTGCCGTCCTTAAGATTGACCTTGGCTGTTTTGCCTGTAGCACCCACCTCTCCGAAAGCGGAGCCGCCGTAAATGTCGGCGTAGATGATAGGAGCCGTTGCTTCGTTTGTCTCCTTATTAATAGTAACGGTAATGTTGCCCGATGTCTCGGTGGAATTACCCTTGCCGCCACCAAAAATGCCATCAGTCATCCTTGCCGTGGTGCTGGTGCCCATGGTGCCGCCGTAGATATTGACATTGATGTTGCCATCAATCTCGCCATCATCGTTGCAGCCGCCATAGATGCCGGTGACCACAGTGCCTTTGTCTCTCATGTTGACGACAGGATTGCCTTCCACACCAGCCTGATTTCCGCCGCCAAAGACGTTGCCGCTGACATAACCGCGACGATTGGCTTCAGCAATCGGATAATCAGTAGGAATCTGGCTTGACATACTGGAGTGGTATCCAATATTGACCTGCGGGCTGGCCGTCACCTCAGCCTGGTTGCCGCCGCCGTAAACGTTGCCACGGATACCTGGGGTTTGAGCGATATGTATCACGTTGACCACGGGACTGATGCGTTCTGTCTCAGGACTAACGGGGGTATAAGTAGGCTCATAATCTGCCATATTGCTGGCACCATAAACATTGTTGAGGTCGAGAGCCTCAGCAGTACAGTTGGCATCCTCAATATCAAGCACATTGACGGTAATTTTACCAGCGATGTTGCCGTTGTAATTGCTGCCACCGTATGCAGCATCCGTGACCTTGCCGCCGAAAAGATTAAGGGTGACATTGCCGTAGATGTTGGAAGCTTTGTCAGTCCCGCCCACGCTGGGCAAGTCGCCCTTCGAGCCAGCAAACACCTGCGTATGCACACCGCCATAGAGGTTCAGCGTGACATTCGCATTAATCGATCCCAACCTACCTATGTCAGCCAGGTTGGAGCCGCCGTATAGTTCACCTATCGTACCGACACCACACAAAATGTTGGTGGTGACGCTACGGTTATAATCGGCAGCGTTGGCACAACCGAACACCTTGCCATAGACTTGGTCGTTACAACTGCTTAATGGAGAAAAAGTAGGATCATTCGGATTCGAGATAGTGAGGTTGATGGCATCGACGGAACCTTGCCTATTGGCGCCGCCATAGACCTCATTAATAAGGCCTGCATACACAGTGGTGTTGGCCGTGCCAAAGATGTTGGCAGCCGGCTTTAACAGATCCTCTCCGTTGCCGCCGCCAATCACGCGATGGATGCGGCCACCTTCGATAATCACGTAGGTGTCAGTTCTTAATGTGACTTCATCAGTGCTGACATCTCCACTGCCCACATCGGCAGCATTGCCGCCACCGAAGATGTCTTCAATGGTGTTGTCGCAGTTATAGACATGGACTGTGGCACTATGGGGATCGCCCGATGTCACCTCATCAGGCACGTATGCTGCCAAGTTGCCGCCGCCGAAGACGGCTTTGATGGCGTAGGTTTGGGTCCCAGCATTTGTGTTCAGTGCATTGACAGTGCCAATCGTAGTGGTAGGATAATGGTTGGTTGCTTCGGTGTTTCCGTGGTCAGTGGCATAAATATTCACCGTCACGTTACCCTTGGGCGAGCCATTGGCGTTGTTGCAGCCATAGATGCAACCACCTCCAGTGTTGCCGTCGCTGGGGTCACCATCGTTGGCGTTGGCATTGCCAGCAGCGTCATTGAACGTGCCGCCATGGATATTGACCTCGACATTGCCGGAGACCTCAGCGGCCACTGCCGTAATAGAATTGCCAGGATCGGCTTGCCGTCCCAGTCCGCCGCCGTACACGTCGCCGTTGACGGTGCCCCCATAGAAATTCACTTGGGTGAGCAAACCGGTAGCACTCACCTGACCGAGGGCCGAGCCGCCGTAGATGTCGCCATTGATGGTGGCCGCTCCGGAATAGGTAGGATTCTCTCCCCCTGTGGTTGCGCCAATGTTCACCGTGACGTTGCCAGATGTATGCGTTGCCGCACCATAGCCGCCGCCATACACATCGGCGCGAGCTGAAGTGCTGGCACCGATGGTACCGCCGGTGATGTTAACGACAACGTTGCTTGCAATTGTACCTTGTGCATTACTTCCGCCGTAAACACCAGTATTTACTGTGCCACCATTCATCGTAACGGTACTGATGCCAGCAGTATTAATATTATTGGTACTGACTGTGGAAACACCATTACTCACGGTAGTGGTGGTGAGTGAATGGCTCGTTGTCGTACCGGCCATGTTACCGCCACCAAAGATCTTATTGCTTACCAGACCGTCATTCAATTGCAGCGAGGTTATTCCGCAATCGCCGGCATAGCCGCCTGCATAGAGGTTGGCGGCTTGGCCATTCAGCATGATCACACGCGCGTCTTTGCAATAGGGCGGGGTGTGGCCTTCATAAGCCTGGCCTGCACCATATTGATAATTGCCGTTGCCGCCGCCGTAGGCGTCGCCTATAACGCCATTATAAACGTTGTTTGCGTAACTGCCGTTGACAACCACATACGAGATGCCAGAAACGTCGCCGCTGATATCGCTGCCCCCGAAGAAATTGGCGCCGCTGTGGTTGCCGCCTTCAACGAGGACCAGGCTGTTGTTGGTCACACCGTTCATGCGGCATCCGCCGTAAACAGCACCCGTGACCTTGGCGGTGGGAGTAAAATAGGTAGGTTGATTATTCGTCACTGGCAATCCAGGATACGTACTAAGAAGGCGTACATAACTGCCAACATTGTCGTAGGTGGTACCGCCGACGGTGAAAGTTTTTGTCTTGTCGCCCGTAGCCGCCATGGCACCAGAGTTGCAGCCGCCATAAACGGTATGCACATTGCCGTGCAGCATGATGATGTCCGGCACAACGGACATATCGCCCATGTTGTTGCCGCCGTAGATGGTATCGACATGATCGCGGGTGTCGCCCGTGCAGTTCTGGACATTAAGGAACACCTTGATGAATCCGTCCGCATAAACACCATTGCCGCCGCCAAACACATTTTGAATGTGTCCGCCGTTATTGCCGCCATCAATGGCGATATCGACAAAGATGTTGGTTTGGATAGGCAGGTTCGAAGCATCGCAATAGTTTCCGCTGTCATAGTCGTCGTATTTGCCGTTGCCACCACCATAAACGGTATGGATAGTAGGTGAACCTGTGATCCCCAGATAGGTCTTCACCTTGTTATTATCTCCACCGGGATTCAACGAAGTATAGCCATCAGAAGCAACGTCATAACGCTGAGGCATGATACGGTTAGAGGTGATACCGGCCTTGCCCAAACGGTCGTTGCCGCCATAGAGGGCACCGCCGAGACGGACACCGATGCTACCGCCCGACACCTGAATCTCATTGCTACCATAGATGGAGGCCATGTTGCCGCCACCGAACACATTGCCGTCAACCGTGCCGCCGCTCATGCGCACCGAGGCCAGACCCACGAGCTCTGGGAAAGCCTCGTATGCATGTTGAAAACCGACACAAGCCATGTTGCCGCCGGCATAGACATTGCCCTTGACAAGGATGTTGTCCTTAATAATCACATAGGTCTCGTTATGGGTGGGAACAGTCATGCCCACGTAGGAATGTTCGAAAGGATCGAAACTGAGGCCGGCAATATAATGAACACCTTCGGCATCTGTGCAATGGTAAAGCCCGTTGCTACCCGCGAAAATGTTATTATAGACCGTACCGCCTGAAGCCACCACGTAGGGTGCACCATAGACCAACTGGTAGTTTTCGTTTGCCACACCTCCTGAGAAAGGCTGAGCATCCAAGTGAACACGAGTGCTACCCACATCGCCGCTGATATTGCAGCCGCCGTAAACGGTGCCCACATGTCCGTTTTTGATTTCCACCCAAGTGCTGTAATACACGTTGCTCATCTGGCATCCGCCATAAAGGTAATCGATCAATATGTTCGGGCTGTCCGTTTTCACATGTGTACCGTACTTCACATTGTTGTCGTTGATGGTAAGCGTTCCGCCGTTGCCATTATCAGTGGCATCTGCCGTCATGTCACCCGCATTGCCGCCGCCATACACGGTGCCAATGCCACCCGAAGTCAAGTTGAGGGTCGGCACTCCTGCCATGTTGGCCCTGTTGTTGCCGCCAAATAGCGTGCGGATGTTGTAATATCCCTTGCCTTCCCATTTGTAGGCAGCATCGATGCTGGTGATAGTGTTTCCTGAATAACCGGTTAAGCCTTGGAAATACGTCTCGTTAAGTGCACAGTTAACCGTCACTTGGGTGGAGCGCACGTCAGCCGAATTGCCGCCTCCGAAGATGGTGTCAGTCTGACCGCCATTGATAGTGATGGCAACGTTTTGGCCCTGAACCTTGTTACCGCCTCCGAAGAGGTAGCCGATACCGAAGTCGCGTCCCAAACGTTTTGCTTGGTATTCACTCACCGTCGTTTTGACGGTAGTGCTGCTGACGGTGATGTTTTCATGGGATTGGTATCCTAAGGAGCCACCGAAGTTGTTGCCGCCAAAGACCGTGAAAATGGTGCCACCGTTGATGGTGATGTTCACGTCGTTCGTCGTTTTATTCAAGATGGCATTCTTGGCTCCGCCGAACAGGGAATCAATCTTCACGTAGTCGTTAGTCACAGTGATGTCAGCCATGGGAATCGTAGGACACACCCAGTTTTGGGAAGAACCCGTATTGTTGGTCCAGACCGCCACACCCTCGGGATGGGAAGGAGTGAAAGCCACAATGCTGGCTCCGTTGGCCACATCGTATGTGGTATTATATGAAGCTTGCTCTATGGAGGTGCCATTGTAGGCATAATAGCCATTGCCACCGCCATACACGTCACCGATCCTCACACCGATACCTGCATTAGTAGTGCCATAGGTGGCGTAAGTGTCGCCGCTGTTGACACCCAAAACGATGGTCGAGCCACCAGCACCTGAAACATTATTGACAGTACCATACACCGTTCCGGCAATATCGTTACCGCCATACACAGCACCGATGCTGTCGCAGTTGACGATGACCACCTCAGTCGTCCCCGTCACGTCAGCCATGCGGCCACCTCCAAATATGGAGCCGAGAATCACGGCGTTTTGCGGTTTAGTGGTGAAGGTGGCGAGGGACGATGGCTCCTCTGAAGAACAATCGGCTTTTACCTTGTATTCATACTCCGTGTCACCTTCCAGGTCTCTGATAATGTATGAAGTGACATCACCTACTGTGGTGGAAGTCCATGACGACACACTGGTCTTTTTCCACGACACCGTGTAACTGTCGGCAGTGGGTAGCCACGACACGGTGACACCTTCGAAGGTGACCACGGGTGCTGAAGCCTGTACCGGGTTTTTGCAGCTGGTCTTTGCCGTGACCGTGATCGTGCGTGTTTGGGTAGCTCCACCCTCGTAAGTGACGGTTAGTGTAATGGTAGCCTGTTTGTGGCTGTTTGTGTTGTTTTGGACAAGGTAATATACCGTTGGCGCAGCTAAGTTGCTGGTCAGTTGGCTTTGGGTGTCAGAAAATGACAGATAGGCTGAACCATCTCCCGAAATCGTCCACTCACGTCCTGTTTCGTTTTTATCATTATAAGGTGTAGCGGTAGGCGCTGCGTTGAGGGCATCGCCGTTAGCATCAAAATAATGATTTTCTGCAGGAATATCAATAGAAATAGTAGGATTGATATGGTTGTTATTATTTGTTTCATGAACGGAAACGGCTTCAAAACCATAGCAGGTGTAGGCCGGAGTTGTGGAATAGGAATAAGGGCTAATCTCATAATTGAGCGTTTGGGAAGTGTGCGGGTTACTGATATATGCCATCGAGAAATCACCCGTTACGCTATTGATTCCTCCCGATACGGGTGTAAGTGTTTCTTCGTGTGGCGTAACCGTCACCCTGTGTTGCAAGGCAGCGACATTTAATACGATGGAATAGCTTTCGGCAGTTGACATCTTCCAGGTATCGCCTTCGTACGACACCCAAACGACTTCCCAGCACTGGTTTCCATTAGGATTCAAACCATTGGGGAGTGCTGGATTTTCACCTGTACATTGATCCATTGGGCGTTGTACGCCGCGTGCCACACCATGGTCCCAAGCATAAAAATAGTAGTCATCAGAAGTGGTATTGAGAACCACGGTTCCCGGATTTGAGGAAGAAAGGGAGAGCGTACCTCCCTGTTCCAATGGAGCCTTAAGGTATCGACGATTCGAGCCGTCCATGAAATAATAGTTGTTCTTGACATTAGGGCCGGAGAACCACAAGCAGGTGGCGGGATCGAAATCATTAACATTCGTCAACGCATTATTCACATGCGCCAAATAATGATTGTTCTTCTTGATGACAAACTGCGGGTCGTTCTGCGCCATGGCAGTGCCGCCCAACAGGAGCAGCAGTGTGATAAGGATGATATGTCTTGGTGTCCTATTCATAGGTTGTATGTTGTTCTTTGTCATTGTTCACTTATTCTAAATTGCCATTGACGATTACTCTCGGACTGCCGTTTACCTGGCCCATGTTGCCGCCGCCATACACGTTGCCGAGCACCTTGGAGTGCTTATTCAAATGGATCTCTGTATTACCTTCGACCTTGGCCGCATCACCGCCACCGAAGACGTTGCCTTGGATGGTAGTCTGGCGGGAATATGAAGCAGGGTTATAAGTTGCGGGGAGAGTCATTCCCGGTTCGTATCCGATATTCACTCTCGGGTTAGCCTTTACCGTCGTTGTGGTTCCTGCCTCACCCTTCGAGCCACCATACACATTGCCGCTGATGCCGTACTTGGCATGCACCACATTGACGATGGGGCTCACAAGGCTGGGGTCGGTAGGTTGATAGTCAGTCAAGTTGCTGCCGCCATAGATGTTGGTGATAATGAGCGGGCAAGAGGTGCTTTCATTATCCAGCACATTGACGGTGATGGTTCCAGTGATGTTTCCTAAGACATTGCTGCCGCCGAAAACGTTGGTGATAGTGCCGCCATAGAGGTTGAGTGTGACGTTACCTGTGATGTTGGCAGACAAGGCTGTAACTGCTGGTTGATACCCGGGGTCGCCAGGCTCACCTACCGCAGCTTGGGCTGCACGTCCCTTCGAACCCCCAAAAACATATTCATAAGTGCCACCACACAGGTTGAGTGTGACGTTACCTGTGATGTTGGCTTGGTTGCAGCCGCCGTAGAGATAGGTTATATGGCTGTCGCTACAATCGATGGTAGTCGTCAAATCAGTCGTGATATCCACAAAATTGCCGCCGCAGAAGAACTCAGTGATAGTCAAGCTTGGGCAGGGACCTTCATTATCAACGACGGTGGTGATTTGTCCTGTAATGGTACCGTTTTGGTTACTGCCACCATAGAATTCCCCGACATTCCCGCCGTGGATATTCAGGTTGACGGTACCATTGACATTGGCAGCGTAAGACGGACCAAGTTCGCCGTTACCGCCGCCAAAGACCGTGCTGATGTGACCACCCTGAATATCGGTTACAACACTGGCGGTAGCCGCAGCATTGCCGCCACCGAACACACGCTCAATGGTATTTTGGCAACCATAGACGTGTACGGTAGCTTTTTTGGTCGTGTTTGAAAGTCCATTCTCAGGAGCATAGTCAGCCGCATTGCCGCCGCCGAAAACATTGGCGATGGCGTAGCCATTGTCGCTAATAGTATTAACACCTTCTGTGTGCGCTGTTCCATAAATATTCACGGTGACGTCATCCTGGGGCGAACCAGCTGAGTTGTTACAGCCATAGACATTGCCGCCGATGGTGGCATTGCCCGAATGTTCGGTTAGCGCATTTGAACCCGAAGTCGCTCCAGCAGCCTCACCGATATTAACGGTTACTAAGCCGTTTTCTTTGGGCGAGTGAGAGCCGTCGCCCAGACCACCGCCATAGACATCGCGAGTAATCGTACCGCCTAAAATGTCAACAGTGGTGGCTCCCGTGTTGGCCAAAGCACCGCCGCCATAGACATCTCGGCCTATGGTGCCTGTAGTCACGGTCACATAGGTGGCACCATTTACAGCAGCCTCACTGCCGCCACCGAAAACATCATTACCGACAGAACCGCCATTAATCGTGACCACAGGATTGCCCGTGACGGTAGCCGACGAACCCAAACCACCGCCATACACATCGGTGGTAACGAGACCGTTGAGGATATTCACTTGGGGGCTACCAGTATAACTTGCCAGGTTGCCGCCGCCATAGACGTTGCCGACGTACCAGCCACAGGCATCAGAGGTTTTGTCGATGTTCACCTGGATGGTGCCGTGGATGGTGCCGCTTGTGTTGTTGCCGCCAAAGACATTGGCCACAATACCGCTGTTGATATCGACGGTGATGTCAGAGTGGTTCTCCGAGGTGCCGATATTCGCGGCATTGGCACCGCCATACAGGGTGCCGATGCCTTCGAGCGTGGTGCCGATGTTCTCGGGATGAGCCACATGACCGCTTTCACCTGTAATGATGGAACCCGTACATCCGATGGTGATAGGGCAGGCATCGCCATCGGCCATATTGCCACCGCCATATACCTCGCGGATAATCATGTTACAGTTGGCGTCAGCACTCTTGTCGATGCTGAGGGTCATGGTGCCGCCGATGCTACCGTTGAGGTTGGCACCGGCAAAGACACGGTCAACTTTGGCACCCGTGATGCTGACAGAGACATTGCCATCAACGTTGGCTTGTTTGTCAGTATGAACGCCACCAAGGCTGGCTTTGTCGCCGTGACCGCCGCCGAACACGTCGTGGTGGATGGTGCCGCCTGCGATAGTGACATTGGTTGCTGGCACATCGGCAGCATTGCCACCGCCATACACATACCCTATCTCGGTATTGCACTTGTTGAGCACCTGCACGGTTGGAGCGACATTACCTGTTACCTTGGCCGCATTGCCACCGCCATACACATCGCCTACGACCACGGCTTTGTGGGAATCATCGTCATCGCCGATGGTGACGGTAGGTGCGCCCGTAGAACCCTTGGTTTGGTTGCTGTCGGTCGGGTCGCCGTTGCCGCCGCCATACACGTTGCCGCCCACGGTGCCATGTTTGACGTTCACGGCGGGGGTGCCACCGTAAACGGCCAAGTTACCGCCGCCGAACACATTGGTGAGGATCAGTGGGCAGTTGGGGTCTTCAGCGTCTTCCACATTCACAGTGATTTGGCCACCGATGCTGCCTAAGACATTGCTACCGCCGAAAGCATTTGCGATGGTGCCGCCCTCAAGGTTAAGGGTGACATTGCCGCTGATGTCGGCGGAGAGGCCTTGGGGATATTGAGTATCACCTACAGCAACGCCCTTTGAGCCTCCGTAAACGTTTTCAATCTCGCCGCCTTCGATGGTGAGAGTGACGTCACCGTAGATGTCGGCCTTGTTGCTGCCACCGTAAACGGAACCAAAATAGGTGCCGCAACCGATGGTGGTGCTTAAGGTGATGGGATCATCTTGTGTACCTAAATCCACCAAATTACAGCCACCAAAGAACTCATCAACATACTCGCCGCAACCGCTGGTGTTGTCAACGTTCACAACCATGGCACCATCGATGGTTCCTCTTTCATTACTACCGCCAAAAAGGTGGTTGATGGTTCCGCCGTGGACGGAAATGTCGGCACCTCCTGCGCCGATGTTGGCAGCCACCACTTCGCCGTTGCCGCCGCCAAACACCCAGTCGTAGCGACCGCCTTCGATGACGGTGACCACGCCCGGGGCTGCCGCAGCGTCGCCGCCGCCGAACACGCGACCGATGGTGTTTTCGCAACCATGGATAGTGACGTATGCTTTTTTGCCCTCGGGAGTATAGTCGGCCAAGTGGCCACCGCCGAACACATTGGCGATGGCATAGCCGGTTCCGCCGGATGCAGTGTTGCTGCTGTTATGTTTGGTCACGTAAACATCAACGGATACATTGCCTTGAGGCGAGCCGTTGTAGTTGTTGCAGCCATACACGTTGCCGTTGATGACAATGCTGTTGGCACTTTGCGAATTGTTGCCGATTTTCAGTTGCACGTTGCCTTCGGTAACGGCAATATCAGCATGATTGGGGTCTTGCGTCGTGGCCAATGAAGCCAAATCGCCTTTGCCACCACCGTAAATGTTGCCGCCGGTAGTTGCCCCGGCTTCACCGAAGATACCTTCGTTGATATTGACTTGGATCGTTTTATCGCTACCAGTACTGGAGAGAGCACCGCCGCCATACACATCACCCCAGACCACGGTCCTGTTGCCGTTGATGGTGAGCGTGGTGTTGCCTAACACGGCACCAAGGTTGTTGAGGTTTTCATTGGTTAGGATGTAATGATTGTCTCCATCATCCTCGAACACGGTTGTTGTGGTGGTAATTGTTTCATCGGTATGCTTCCATAAATACTGCGTTGAAGCAGGGAACTCCACCTGAGCATCGTTGAACACACCGGCCCTGCGGTTGTACGTCGGAGGAACAGTAAAGTTTGCCTTATCCATCACCATGAGGGAGGGGGTCTCTGCCGAGAAACCGCTGCCGAAGACATCGCCCTCGACGGTGCAGTCAGTGAGCGTGGAATTCACATTGCCCTCCACGGCACCCAAGCGGCCACCGCCATAGAAGGTGCCTATGGTACAACCCGTGAGATTGGTGACAACGTCTTTCGTTTTGGCCAACGAAAGTGCCGCAAAGTTCACGAAGAAACGCGCTACCGTTTGCGTACCATCCGAGTGTAAGATGAACTCATAATCGTAGCTGGTGGAAATGGCGTTGACCGTAATATTGGACCCACTGCCATTATTGGAGTGGTGCGTTGTCTCATAGCCACGCTTGTAATGGTTGGTGACATAAGTACTCCATGGCGGGAGGTCGATCTCTTTAGAGACATCTTCACAGCCCACGCGGTTATAGGCGGTGCCGCCGTGACCGGCTCCAAAGAAGAGTCCGAAATGGCAGTTGGTGGCAGTGGTTGTGACGGTCATCCCCTCTTGCATTTCTCCGAATTTGGGACCACCATAGAACTCGGTGACACGGCTATTGGAAATGGTGGTGGTGACATCACCTTGTATGGACTGTGCCGGGTTGATGCCGCCGCCAAAGAACTTCTCCATGTCGGCAGCATTGATGACCCAAGTGGCATTGCCATCCACACGCTGCATGCCGGCACCAGCCACCTCAGAGAAGCGACCGCCGTCGATGTAGCACACGACGTTTTCGTCCGTGGGGTTGATACTCGGCTGATAGATGCCTGTGAGGTAGAAGTTCTCATAATCGCCACCCGCCACACTGATGGGCACTTTAGGGGTTTGCCTGGGATTAGCGGTATGGCATCCATTGGCAAAGTTCTTGAACCAGGAGTTGCCGCCGATGAGGATGTAGTTGGTTTTGTCAGCTGGTATATCTGCTTGATGGGCCGACACAAATTGTTCATAGACACCTCCTTGCAAAATGAGGGGAGCAAGGTAGAGCTTTTCCAAATGAGCAGAGGAAGTACCGTCGGCATATTCAAATTGGCCACAACGGAGAAAAACAGTATTGGTGACTTCGAACCAACCCGAAGGCTTGAAAATACCAGGCTGTGGATTGAAAGAACTGTTCCACGTACGCTTCACCATGCCTACGCCAGGTATATTGAGAAAATCGAATCGTATGGGTGACACGCGTTTACGGGCAGAATGATAATAGAAGAGCGTGTTGTCCGGCTCACAGTCGCCATCGGTGTCGGCACTCATGAATGTCACAGGCGTGTTGTCTTTAATAATAGCGTCAGTGGTACACTGGTGGAAGTTACCCACCAACACCACGGCGTAGTCGTAAACAGTGTGACTACCATTGGGTGCCAAGTTCGTCATGGCGCTTCCTGTACCCGTCAAGGTGTTATATACCGTCTGTCCGTTAAAGGTAGTGGGACAAGTTCCCGCAACGGTGACATTGTATTTGGTGGTGCCGTCGTATGTCACATCGTAATTGGCGTCGCTGAGATAAACTGCCTTGGCCCAGTAAGGTTCAATGGTGATGGATGTCACACCGTCAGGCACCTCCCAATAGGCACCTTGGTTGAAGACACGATTACTCACGCTATAGAGATCCTTGTTCGAGCAAGTGCGGTCCACAAAGTTCCAGTCAGGATAGTCGTGAGTCGCTGTGGTGAAATTACCAGTGCCCGTGTCGCTACCATTGATTTTAACAATCTTCCAACCTGTCACTACACGATTATTGGTGTAGTTGCCCTCGCCCACTTGGTTATAATAAGGTAGTTGTACTTTCTTGTAGTTGAAATCGTAGTAGTCAGAGGTGTAGTCGTCATGGTCAAAATCCTTGTCGGTGACATTGAGGCTAAGTTGGGTTTGGCTAATTGATGCGAGTGGATTATTTGAGTTATCTACAGGATAATGAAACGGCACAGAGGTGTTATCGGCATCGTCCATCTGTATGTTCACTGTCAAGGTACCCAACTTGCGGCCTTCATTGTAATGCTCGTGGTCAGGGTCGATGGGCGAGGCATTTTCGGCATCGTGATTGACGATGGAAGGATAATAGCCTGGTGCCTTCAGTATGGGATAAGGGGCTATGCTCTTGTCAAGCACCCATTTGGCCATGAGGTCTTTCTCGTCGACGCTGTTATACACATAGAAAGCCGCCAGGTCTCGAGTGGAGTTAAGCGTCATGCGGAAGAACTCGAAGCGGTTGAGGAAACGCTCTTCCGCACCTAAAGAGCCGTGGTAATCATCGTTATTGATATGGTTCACATAGTCGCCATTGTAGTAGAAATAGCAATAGTTGTTGAGTCCGGTATCGTTGTTATTATTCGGATTAGGTCTGTTGTGAATATTTTGGCCGCCATAGACGGGCGATATCTGCGTTGGGTTGCCAGTGGTGGTAATGTCGCCGTAGAACATGCAGTTCATTACCATAGTTCCGTTACCGGCTGCGATGTCACTGCTTTTGGTCGCTACGTTGTTGTAACCCACGATGCCGGCGCGGTGGGTGCCACCTCCGATGTTGGCGTAGCTGAAGCAATTGACGACGCGTGCCGAGCCGTCCAAAAAGCCCACCAATCCGCCTACATAGCCACTGCCGCTGACACTCGAAGCGGTGGCGCCGTCGGGACTATCGGGAAGGATGCCGCAGTTGTAGATGCGGGTGTAGCCCGTGGCGTTGTTGGCGATGGCACCGGCATTGCCCGAAGTGCTGATGGAGACATTTTTCAGCATTACGTTAAGAACCGCAGCGTTATGGTCGGGGTTGGCACTCGTGATGGTATTGAACAGAGGCACGCCAAGGTTGCTGATGGTATGATAATTGCCGTCAAGCACTCCAGTGAAGTTGTCGACCGTTCCAGCGAAACCACTTGCGTTAATGTCGTCATACAGGAAGAAATAACTGCTGGGGTATGCGCTCAGTTTCGCAAGGTCAGCAGTGCTACTGATGCTGTAGCCCTCACGGGTCACCACCCGCACCACGCAGGAAGCCTGATCAGGGTCGGCAGGGATGGCGATGGCTTTGAAAACCGTGATGATGTTGCCTCCAGCAATGGTAATCGGCCCGCTGACTGGGGTATCCGATGTAGTGGGGTCGGCGGGGTCGGCAGGCACCTCTCCAGTGTTGGCTCCTACGCTGTAGGTATAATAAACAGTAGCACCTGTTGGCCCCGTGATGGTGACAGAGGTACCGTCAATATAGAAAGTGGGCTCGTCTACATGCTCATGTTGATAGGTATAGCCAGGATTGCCTGGATCGCCCAGTTCGGCAGACTCACGGAAGCCGAGGAAAGCCTTGGCGCGAATAATTGTGCCCACGGAGATGGCGTCCAAGCAGCCGGCAACATAGGTTAAACTTTCAAGAGTCGGCTCCGTATCGTTGGTGGTGTAATGGATATCGGCCATCGGGGTGGCGCAAGAAAGCGTAAGCAGGTTGCCGCAGTCCTGGCTCCAAGTGGGAGTGGCTGGAGCCGAAGGCAGCGTGTAAGTGGCTTCACACGAAGTCAGCCAATTGCCATGCTTGAAAGCCACTGTAAGCGTACCTGTGGCTTCAGGAGCGATGGTATATTCAGCCGTACCATCGGAAGCGATGGTGATTTGCTGAGTAGCCACGCCTGTGGCGCTGCAAACCGCCTTGTCGCCAAACACGCCGCCGCTGATGCCCACCACGGGATTGGAACCCGAAGGAGGTGTCAGTTCGGGCTTGCCGCCGGTCTTCATCTCGCGGCTTGTGGACGAAACAGGGGAATTAAAGGCGCCGTCAAGCGACCTGGCATAGGCGTGGACGGTATAGTGGGTGTTGGTGCCGTCAAGGTCGTCAAGAACGACATTGCCTGTGTATTGGCTGTACGGATTTGGGGTTGCGTTGACATCGGGGGCTGCGCTATTTGCTCCAGCGGTGACCGCATACCAAATTGTGCAATCGTCGGGGATTGGGATATTCACCACATTGCCTCGGGGCGAAGGCTCGGTACATTCATCAGCCGAAATAGTAATGGTAGGCTTTCCAATGGTCACCAGGCGGGTGACGCATGAGGGCTCCAAAGTATTTGTTTTGGCAATTGCACGGATATCCATCATCATGCCAGTATAACCGATTGTTACAGGAGTTGCCTGGTTCTGGACACCTGAAGCACCAATAACAGGATCATCACCGTCAATGGTATAGTAAATGATGCTGCCCGAGGGACCCGTGATCGTGATAGTGGTAGCGTTGGTCATCACTATGGTGGGGGCTGCTGTGTGGGTAGCGGTGTGGGTATAAGCCAAGGGATACGACGTGTGATTGGCACCGTCAACGACAATGATCTTCAGTTCGTCGCCCACTTGAAGGTTGGAGATAGGCTCGGTATAATGAATGGTTCCCGATGCACCCGGCTCAGGGTTACCCGGGTTGGGACCAGTCGTATAATAAATCTCATAGGTTGACGTAATCGTAAGTGTTTCATCGTCGCACAATGGGGAGCAGGTGGGTTGTGGCAACTGCCAACCTGTGGCTGCTTCGCAGGAAACATTCAGTGAACCCGCCTTGGCGATGGCACTGATACGGGTTTCCTTAGTCGGGTCGATGGTGACGTTCAGCGTGGTGTTAGCGGTACCTGTGCCCGTGTAACTCGATGTGGTAGGCGTGGCAGGAGTGCTGCCGTCTTCGGTGATGTTATAATAGATAGTGGCTGTGGTAGCATAGCTGATGGCCACATTGTTCGCCGCCGTGAAAGTGATGGTAGGCGCTACCGAGTAAGCAGGATGGTAGGTGGTGGTAAGCACATCAGAAACGAGATCTCCAATATAGGAAACAGCCATGATGGTGGCACCGTCAGAAGGAGTAAATGGATGTTCGGGATCGAACAATGTACCTACTGTGTTGGTCGGGGTGGTTGTGCCGTCTGTTGTATAGCGAATGCTGGCTCCCGAAACACCGGGGCATGTCAACGAAACACTATTGTCGCAGTTGATGGTGGCAATGGGAGAATCTATTGTTGCCACGTAGGTGGTAGATTCAAATAACCAGTGTGAATTGTTGTTATCAGCACCTCTGCCATTTTTGATACCCAAAGCATTTCCCTCAGTAATGGATGTCGGGCTTATACAACTGGAGTTCCAGTATTTATCTTTGAGTAATTTGGGAATGATTGTATAAGCCTCAACAGGTGTGTCAACATTGTTAATCTTGACAACCCTTGCTGTTTGAACTATTATAAACTGAAAGCGGTCTTCATTTTCTGAGGTTTTTGCTTTTTGGATGATTGCATTGCTTTGATCACTACCATTAGTTGCAGTGCCTTGGTAGTACATATACTCTCCAGCCAAAGGATTAACGATGTAGTAGTATTTAATCCATGAATCAGTACTGGCCTCTTTGAAATACCACACCATATTATTGCTTTCTGTACTGGAAATGGTTACATTCTTAGGAGAGGAAGCATCCGAAGATACATAATATGATCCATTAGTCATATTATGAATTTTGTAATAATGGTTCTGGCTTGTTGTAGATGGCGTAAAAGGCGGGGCAGGCCAAGTGAAAGTTCCATTATAAGGGATGAATTTCCACTTGGAACTGTAATCGTTAATATATTGAGTATTGGTTAGTCTGATAGGATTTGAATAGTTTACACTACCGCCTTGTTTGTTCAATCCAAAAAAAGTAGGAGTAGGATTACCCTTAACGTCTATATTATAAAAACCAACTGTTCCATTAGAGTCGTCTGCAACCAGTTTAAACTTACACCTTTCCTCATTGGATGCATCTTTGACAACTAACGTAACACCTCTGGTGCTGTTTGATGTACCACCAGCATGGCATATATATTTATTGGCAGAGTTACTGACAATATAGTAGTATTGTGTCGTTCCATCTGTACCAGCATCCAAAAAATACCACAACATCTGGGCGTTAGGAATATTCGCAGTACTAACATTATCACCCTTGGGTATCATATAAAAACTCTGGAACTGATTCGTCTGAATCATATAGAGAATCTTCTCGCTATCATCAATGGTGCCGTTTCCATTGGCATCAGTTGTTATGGTAACCTGTCCCCACAACGTCGTAGGAAGCAGGATGGTCAACATCACGGCGCAGCGTAAAAAGAATCGTAAAGGTTGGTTATTGTGTAAAGATTGGTTGTTCATTTTTTTTGTTTATTATATATAAATAATAATAGTACGCGTGAAAAATCCCGCAAAGATACGACTATTTTTGATAGGTCAAGCTTTTATTTCGGTCTATTTTTCTAATAAAAATTAAGATGTTGATCTGATAATCACGATTTTATATAACAATTAATATAAAAAGGTTAATCTATTAATATGATAAAATTGAAATAATCATCATAAATTAATACGGAATATTGAATAATTGTATTATCTTTGCGGCGAAAAATAAAATGCTATGGAAAAGAAAAACCCAATTGAAGAAGCACGACGTTATGTTGATAACGCCAAAGACCTTTTGCGAGAAAAAGGTGAACTTGATCCGGAGACCCATTCCTATTCTGATCGCAAATACGTGAAAATGGCAGGTAACACGCTGTGGAACGGTGTGTTATTCATATTGTCGGTCGAGATAAGAAATTGCTGACCTTGGTGAACGACGGTTATAACATCCTTCATCTTTCAATGGGCTACGACGGTATTCTCAATAAAAAAGTTTGCGACGAAGGTATCCGTGTCGCCGGTGAAATCATTGACCGTTGTGCAGTGATGACTATTGCTTCTCAACAGTAACCCTCATCCCATCTGAATAGGCGCTGAACTCGGGCGCATACTGGCACTGGATCAAGGCGTAGCCGTTGCTCAGGTTGCCTTCCTTGGTGACGAACATGGTGTATTCCAGCTTGTGTACACCCTTCGGCAGGAAGTCGATGAAGAACTCCATGTCGGTGTCGGTGGTCGATTGGTAATAGCACATCTGGTCGTCGTAGTGGTATCTTGAGATCACGTTGGTAGGCTCGAAACCGGCGGCGCGAAGGTCTTTCACGAACACGAAACTCATGTCCTGCGAGCTTTCGAAAGTGAGCTTCACGGTGAGCTTGTCGCCAACCTTCAGGGTGCGCTTGCCGATGGGTACCAGCAGCTTGCCGTTGTCGGTGACGGTCTCCACGAAGATCTCACGCTTGATCTTGAATCCCGACTGGTCGCTCTTGACCTCGTCGATGGGCACGAAATACTGCCTGAACAAACCGCCCCAAACGAGATGCGGCGTGGGGTTGACGACGGTCAGGTCGCGCATGTCGGTGGTGACCTCGTTGGCGTTCCATCGGCGTTGGATGAAGCCGGTGCCGGCCTCGCCACCCTCGGTGCTGATAGGCGTGCCGCTGAAGCTCAGGGTGACGTCCTTGCCCTCGGCAAACCAGTCACTGCCACGCATCAGCAGGGCGTAAATGGCATCGGCGGTGGAGGCTGAGTTCTCCCACATGTTGGTGCGTTTCTGGGTGAGTAGCCAAATGCGCAGCTGGTCGAGCATCGCCTGGTCTTGGTCGATCTCGGCAAAGGCACTCATGATCTCGGCATGGGTGGCGATGTGCGAGATGAAGCTGAAGTATTTCTTCGGCCAGTACATGCCGATCTCCTCGTTCTTCTGTGCACATTCCTTGAACGACTTGATGATGAGCTGGGCGGTCTTTTCGTCACCTTGACGGTAGAGCACCAAGGCGGCCTTGGCCCTGTAGTTGAAGTTGAACGCGGTCCATTCCTTCTTCTTGCCCAAGTGCTTGAGGTAGTACTTCTTGGCCTTGGCGAAGTCCTTGTCGGAGTTTTGCTCCTTGAAGAAGCTCAAGGCGTAAAGCTCGCTCAGCACGGTGCCTCCGATGCCCCAATCCTCTTTGTGCCTCTTCATCTCACGGTACGACTCGGCAACGCAATATTCAACGTATCTGACGGCCTTTTCGCAGATTCTGTCGGCGGTCTGCTGGTCGGTCTTGGTCATGGACGACCAGGTGCCCATCTTCTTCAGCTTGCCGAAGCCGGTGAGGATATAGGTGGAGATGTAAGGACTCTCGGGCATGCCGTCAAACCAAGGCCATCCGCCATTGTACTGCTGCTTTTGCTCCAACAGTCGGAGGGTCTCGGTCTGTTGCATCTTCAGGGTGTTGAGGTCGAAGAGGTTGGCGATGCGGCTGCGTTGTTCGCTCTCGCTCTTGGCTTCGAGTACCCAGGGAGTCTCTTGGAGCATGATGGCCTTCAGATCCTGGTCTTTCTCGAGTTGCGACAACAGGGCATCAGGAGTCTCGATCTGCCATTTCTTGATGTAGGCCAGCAGGTTCGGGATATGGTCGGCGATATAGGCTGACAGGGTGTTGGCGTAGAACACATAGAAGGCACTCTCGGCACGGTCGATCTTGATGTTGGCCAGGTAGGGCAGGCTCTGCACGGCATACCACACGGGGTTGGTGCTGAAGTTCAGGGTCAGGCTGTAGTCGCGTTCGTGGCTGGCGGGGTTGGCGATGGCCTCGAAGTGGAAAGCCTTGGTAGTGTCGGCCTGCACGGTGATGGGCAGGGTCTGGGTCAGGAAGATCTCGCTGCTGAGCACGGGCAGGAGGTGCTGTTCGGCATCGCTGAACTGGCCGGCATAGGCGGTAAAGCGGAAAGCCAGCAGGCTGAGGTCGTACTGTGCGGCCACCTTCCAGCGCACCTCCTGGCTGCGGCCAGGCACCAGCTCCTTCATCGGTACGGTCTGGTCGGAGAGGATAAGGTCAACGGGCTGCATGGTGGCGGCATCGAAGATCTCGAGCTTGGCCCTTGGGGTGACGGCCTCGTCGCCGGTGTTGATGACGTTGGCCACAAACCACATGGTGTCGGTGTCGTAGAGGTAACGCGGCATGTCGGCCATGATCATCACGGGCTTTGACGACTTGAAGGTGTATTCGTTGCTGCCCGTTTTCCCGTCCTTGGTGTAGGCAATCATCATCAGCTTCCAGCGGGTAATGGCGTCAGGCATGGTGAAGCTGAAGGTGCTGCTGCCGTCGGCCTCGGTGCGCAGGTTGGGGAAGAAGAAGGCGGTCTCGTTGAAGTTCTCGCGGAGCGAGGGTTCGGTTTCCTCGGCGGGTTTCTGGGCCTCGGTGGTCTCGGCATTGGCCGCATCGTCCACGGCGTCTTCGCTGGAGGCCTCGTCCTCGTTGGCCTCTATAAGTGCGCGGTCGTTGACGGCGGCTCCCATCGGCATCATGGCTTCTTCGTAAAGAACCTCGGGTTCGCCGGAACCTCTCCTATAAAGGCGTCGGCCTCCTTTGGCTTTGTAGCCGTAGAAGCTATACACTTCCAAGAAGGGGTAGTCGGAAGGCAGCTGGAGATCGAACACGGCTGCGAAGCCATAGTAATCAGGAGTGATCGAAGAGGAGATCCAGCGGTGTTCGTCGGCTGAGAATTGGTTGCTCCTGAAGTGGGAGGGATCCATGCTGAAGCTCCAATAATGACTGGCGAACTCGTCGAGCGAGGCGTCGTACATGCCGGCAAACAGGGCTGCCTCAAGGGGTTTCTTCTGATAGTCGTTGACGTTGACGGTCCAGGTCTCTTCGCCACCGGGGTTGAGCTTGTCGCGCAGGGTGGCGAGCTTCACGTCGAGGTGGTAGTTGTCGTAAGGCACGTTGACGTACTTACAGTTGATGTTATAGGTGTTCTCCTTGACGAAGGCGGTCTTGAGACAGAGGTCGCCACGGTCGGCTTCGGCGATGGTGTATTTCAGCTCTTGGATGCCGTTGTTGAGGGTGATCCACTTCTCCATGCGAATCTCATTGCCATGCATGAGCTGGACCCATACCTTGACATCCTTGGCCGAGCTGCCGATCAGGAAGTGCACCGTCTCGCCGGGATGGGCTGTGCCTTTATCGACGCGCATCCAATCCATGACGGCATAGGGCATCTGTTTCGATTTTTCCTGGAAGATGCTGAATTCGTTGGCGGTGACGGCGAGGGTGTCGTCAAGGCTCTTAAGCTCGATATAGTACTTGCCGGGTTTCAGCGGGGTCTTGCCAGGATAGAGGCTGGTGTGGTCGTCAACCATGACCTCGTCCTCAAACACCAGGGTCTTGTGTTGCATCTTGTAGGCGGTGCTGTTGAAGGTGAAGTCGGGGAACATGGCGAGCATCTCTTGGTCGCTGAGCACCTGCCTGTCGAGGTCAACGCGCTTGCCCATCGACTCGAAATAGTCGATGCGGTCTTGGCTGTCGAAGCGGTAGATCTTGCGCGACACGCGGCTCTTGGCGGGTTGGCCGTTCATGTTGAACACTTCGATGGTCTTGTCTTTGAGTTCCGCCTGTTCGATGAGTCCGCTGGCCGTGGTGCCGATGGCGATCTCGTTGTAGCCGGCGCGGATGTAGTGGGTGTCGCTGTGGGTCTCGCCCTGGGCGCTGGTGGCCGTCACCTCGATCTCATAGGTAAATACGGGCTGCTGTTCGGGCTTGGTCTTGAGCGAGGGCTTCAGGTTGAAGGTGATGTGGAACTTGCCGTTTTCGTCGGTACGTGCCTCGCCGTAGTCGATCTGCTCGTCCTCCACCACGGGGTACCACCACCACCAGCAGCGCCATGGGAAGTTGGTCTTGCGCACCACGCGATAGCTGTACTGCACGTTGTCAAGCCCGAATCCTGCCAAGGCATCCACGCTGCCGTGGACGGTGACGTCTTGGTTGAGCTTGTATTGCTCCTTGATGCTCTCAAAGCTGATCTCGAAAGTGGGACGTTTGTACTCTTCCACACGGATGGTGGTGCTGCCATAGGTGCCGTTCAGGTGGAACACGCCGTTCAGCAGGTTGGTGGGGATGACAAACGAGCCGTTGAAGGCGCCGTAATCGTCGGTGACGAAGCTGGCGTGGCTGATTTCCTGCCAGTTGGCATCCTTGAAGGAGACGGTCTCCCTGAAGTTGGTGGCCAAGGTCTGGTCGCTGCCTTCGTTATATACCACGACGCCCTTGAAATAAACGGTCTGTCCGGGTCGATAGATGGCGCGGTCGGTGAAGAGCCGGGTGCTGTGGTAGGACTGTGGATCGGCCTGCTTGTTCGGGATGTAGTGGTTGCCACCGGGTAACAGTGCGTCGTCGCCTTTGCGCAGGGTGATCGTGAAGTAGTCGGAGCCGACCTTTTTGTCGAGTACGACTTTGCCGTTGCTGTCGGAGGTTTCGGTTGCCAAGGTGTTGACCACATATTCGCGTTTTTGGTAATCCCATACGCGGCGTTGTGCGATGACGGTGACGCCTGCCAAGGGCTGGCTGGTCTTACGATCGACGGTGATGATCTCCAGCTGGTCGGTCTTGCGATTGACGAGATAGCTGAGGCGGGTGACTTGGATCCGCAGGCTGAACATGTTGTTGAAGTTGCTCGTATTGTCCTTGCTGTCCTTGAACAAGAGGTAGTAGGTGCCTTCCTTGAGCGGGGGCAGGGCGATGAGCGTGGAGTGCTCACGATAGTCGGTCTCGGCGGGCAGGTCGAGGGTTTGTTCCGCAACATACTCTTTTTTGTCGAGTGCCCGGGTGAACTCGTCGCCATAGAGCTTTTTCAGCTCTTCCATCTCTTTTTCGGTGACCTTGATAATCTTATAGTAAGGATGCTCGATGTTCTTGTAGTGGAGGATGGCGGGGATGTTTTCGTTGGGGAGCTGGATTTGGTTGACTGAGCAGTCGATGTTGGCGTGTTTCAGGTGCTTGAGGGTTTGCTTGCACTCATAGGAATTCTTTGGAAAATCCGCAATGGTCTTTTCGCAGAGTTGTGCGGCCTTGCGGTAATTGTCCATATAGACGCTGTCGTCGGGGTTTTTGTCCTGCTGTTCAATCAGCTTGTATGCCAGTTCGTTGGCGATTTCGGGATAGACTTTGTTGGTAGGATGTTCCTGCATCATGGTGCGCAGGGTATTCATATAGATCTCGTCCTCGTTGAGGAAGCCGTTGACGAAGTTGTAGCGGCGGTAGTCGTTGAAGAGGCAGGCATCGTCGTTGTTGTCGAGGTTGAATGTGATGAGGTCCTGGTAGAGTTTCAGGCATTTGATGACAGGGCAGTCGCTGTCGCCCAGGTCGGCCTTGACGAATTCGCGGGCATTGAGCCACCACAGGTCGGTGTTCCAGGCGGGATCGATGTCGTCGGCATCGGCTTTGTCGCGATAGTATTTGGAGATGCGGTGGAACAGGAACTCAAACATGGAGGTTTCATATTTGAGGTAGGAGGTGCCTTCTGGTTCCTCGAAAAGAATCATATAATCCTTGGTGTCGGCTTTTTTCAGGGCTTCCACTGGCTTGAGGGCCTCGGTGTAGTGCTGGTCGATGAGTTTGAGGAAGGTCTTTTTGTCCCAATATTTCATTTCCACGTCGTCGAGATCTTTGTCAACAGGCAGGTTGTCCTCGATTTTCCATCGGTTGGAGGAGAGGTAGTCGTTATACATCTCAGCAATCTCCTCATGCAGGATGGCTGAGGTAACCTCGTCCAGGCGGTCGAACTTGCCCTGGGCATAGCGGAGATATTCCTGGCGCCAGTCGCCATCGATGGTCTCCACCAGAATCTTTTGCTTGTAAAGGATGACTTTGAGCATCTGCACCTGGTTGTTGTCCTTTATGGCAGCCTTTTCGATGGATTTGAGCACTTTGTCGGCCGACTCGGGCAGCTCGTTCTCAAGGTGTTCGTTGAATTGTTTCCATTGTTTTTGGTAGTTGTTCCGCATGGGTTTATCATCGTTATTGGTTAATAATCCGAATGAAATCAGGGTGGTTGCTGTGAGCAACAGCCCGACAAGAATGATGAGGTGGCGTTTCATGGTTGATAATATTGAGACAAAGATACGAATATTACAAAAAACGTGCAAAAATATTTTGTTTCTTTGCAGCATGAAAAAAGAAATGGAGGAATTCGAGCGTAGGTTTGCCGCGTTGCTGTCGGGATCGACGTTGCCGATGGATGAGGTGTTGCGTCATGTGGGCACTGTTTCGGGCAAGCGGCTCCGACCGAGGCTGGTGTTTTTGTCAGCGGGTTTGTTAGGAGAGGTCAACGATGCGGCACGACGTACGGCCATGTTTGTGGAAACGCTACACACGGCCACGTTGATCCATGACGATGTGGTGGACCAATCGGTTACCCGTCGAGGTCAGGCTTCGGTGCACGCCAGATGGGACAACATGACTGCGGTGTTGGCCGGCGACTATCTGCTCTCGAAGGCGATGCTCCAGCTTGCCGATCCGTCGGATCACTTGATCTTGAAGGAGATGTTGACGGCGACCTTGGCAATGAGCGAAGGGGAACTGCTGCAGTTGAGAGGTGAGCACGGAGCTGTTCAAAATTATTTGGATATCATTACCCGAAAGACCGCCATGTTGATCAGGGCTTGTTGCGTAGGTGGTGCCTTGGCGGCGATGGGGGAGAAGACAGAAGACAGAAGTCAGAAGACGGAATTGGTTGGGGAGTTTGGACTCAATCTAGGATTGGTGTTCCAGATGCGTGACGACATCCTTGATCACGACGACGCTGAAACCAGCGCGTTGGCCGAAAAGATGCTTCCCGAGTATCTCGACAAGGCGTTGAAGGCCTTGGATACGTTGGCACCCTATGCGGTGAACGCGGAGGCGTTGGCCTCGTTGCGGGAGCTTACGGTGTTTTGTGCAAAGAGGAATGGTTAGTTCCGACTTTGTCTTTTTATGAAAAAAAACTATCTTTGCGGTTGATTTGACCTAGTTGGTTGAAAACGAAAATTTATAAGTATGGTATTTAGCAGTAATGTTTTCCTTCTGTATTTCCTGCCTGTTTTCCTGATATGCTATTTTGTGTGTCCGAAAAAATTCCGGAATTACGTCATATTACTATTTTCGATTGTTTTTTACGCCTATGGTGCTCCCGATTTCATATTGTTGCTACTTGGTTCAACAATTGCCAATTTCTATTTGGTGAGATTGATGCGAAGGACCGAGAAAACCAGTCTCAAGAAACTTTATTGCGGACTTGCCATTACCATCAGTTTGGGACTGCTGGTTTACTACAAATATGCCAATTTCCTGATCGACAACATCAATGCGCTCATCGGGCTGTTCGGAGCCAATGCCATTAGGTTGGCAAAGGTGCTGCTGCCGATAGGCATCTCATTCTTCACATTCCAGTCTATCACTTACGTTATCGACACCTATCGCGGCAACAACGAGCCGATGGAGAAGCTCACCGACTACATTGTTTACATCATGATGTTTCCGCAGCTCATCGCGGGACCCATTGTGCGCTATTGCGAAATTGAAGGAGAGATTCGCCATCGGGAATACAACATTTCTGAATTTTTGCAGGGATTTGTCCGCTTTGTCGTCGGTCTCTCAAAAAAAGTTCTGATTGCCGATGTTATTGGTTTTCAGGTTGACAAGCTGCTTGCGACCGATTTGTCACTCATGGACACCGGCACGGCTTGGATTACCATAGCAGCCTACACCATGCAGCTATACTTTGACTTTGCGGGTTATTCCGACATGGCCATTGGTTTGGGTAAGATCATGGGATTCCACTTCCCTGAGAACTTCGACAATCCGTACAATTCGTCAAGCATAACCGAGTTTTGGCGCCGTTGGCATATGACATTAGGCTCGTTCATGCGCAACTACCTTTACATCCCGCTTGGCGGCAACCGTTGCTCGAAAGGCCGTATGTTCTTCAACCTATGGATCGTATTCCTCCTCTCTGGATTATGGCACGGCGCAAGTTGGAATTTCGTCATTTGGGGTGCCTACCATGGTTTTTGGCTCGTACTTGAACGCATGGGACTCAAGAAAGTTTATGAAAAACTCGGAAAAGCACCAAGCGTCTTCATCACATTTGTCATCGCCATGGTGGGATGGTCTATCTTCCGCATTGAGGGACTGCACGACGCCTATGTCTTCATCACAAGGCTGTTTGCCTTTGACTTCGGTGGATTCATGATAAAAGCCGACGCCCAGTTCTACACCACTTTGATTGTGGCGTTAGTGTTCTCTTTCATCACACTGTTTCCTTTCGGCAAAAAACTACAAGACATTGTATATTATAAAGAGCTTTCCGTAACGGGAACCGTACTTGCCTGTACAGTCTCCGTATTGTTGTATTTCTTCGTGATTGCATCGTTAAACGCTGTCGGATTCAGTCCGTTCATCTATTTCAGATTCTAATGCCATGGATAAAAGACAAATAATATATAAAACCTTGTTTGTGTTGGTGATAGCCATACTGACACTGCCTACATTCCAGCAACTGACCCGTGTTTTTGACCTGAAAGGACTTAACGGTTTCAATGATCCGGTTGAAGTGCCCAAGCTCACTTATGAAAACTATGTTACAGGCAAGTTCCAATCGCAGGTTGACGAATACCTGAACATGAATTTTGGCTTCCGTGAGCGCTTGATTCCACTTTACAACCAATATGCTTGGGACTTTTACAAAAAAACAGAGAACAACGGGGTGTTCTTTGGCAAGGACAATTGGCTGTATTTCTACGAAATGCTCCAAGATCAATATGAATCGCTGACATACAAGTATTGTTCCAGTGGAGAAGAGATGGCGCAAACTTTTGAAAGGGATGCCAGGATGGTTTATTATCTCCAAGAAATACTCAAGGAATATGGCACCACGTTGTTTGTGTGCATTGCACCAAGCAAGAACGAGGTCTTTCCGGAATTTTTACCTGAAAACGACCGCTTCAATCACGAGGGAGGCGTTCATGCCGATGAATTTTATGTCAAACGATTCACCGAGCTGGGTGTCAACTTCCTTGATCTGAACACCTATTATAAGTCATTGAAGGGTCATGTGGATTACCCGCTATTCTACAAGGCAGGATCCCACTACAGCCATATTGCCGCGACCTACACGTCCGACACCCTGGTGAAATACATGGAGGCCGTCAGCGGATTGGACATCAAGGACTTTAGTTTTGACGAGCCTTATGTCACCACTCCACAAAACATCGACAGGGACATGGAGAATCTGTATAACCTCATGCGCCCTATCGAAAGAGTCGATTACCAATATGTAAACATTACCCCGATTCCCGATAGCACTTCGGCAAAGTTGAGGTGGTTGACCATAGGTGATTCGTTTTATTGGAACATAGCTGAAAAGATCCGCGATGCCGGATTGTTCGAGTCAACTCCATTCTGGTATTATGCCAAAGAGGTTTACTTTGATCCGGGTATATTCAACGCCTACGAACGGAATGTTGTTGACGAGCTTCTCGAAGCCGACATTGTGACAATCCTATGGTGCCCCATCAACTTGTATGCCTTGGAACACAATTTTATTTACAATGCGGTGCTGTCGCTTTGTCAAGTGGAAAACTACAGGAACAATCTCATTGATGTGATCCACAACTCCGAAGGTTGGTATAATGATGAAATTGAAAAAGCCGCACAAAGGAACATCACTGTGGAGGAAATGATCAAAACTGATGCCGATTACATGATCAACCAACACACCCAAACCTTGTTGAACGACCATGCGGAAAAAGAGGTCCCGAGTGAGCGCAATCCAAGGATAAGCTCGATCAGCAAATACTTCGACGGCAAAACGGCATACGAGAAATACTTGCTCAAGCGCAAATACAGGGAACTTAAAAAAACCAATGGCGATAAAACCACCGAAGAATTGTTCGAAGAGGCTTCGAAAAGCCTTATGGCAAATGCATAGTTTCAGTTGCGGGAACCACAATGTTGCTGATACTGAACCCCAAGGGGTTCATGTTGGCGACATTCAAGCAAACATGCGTCAGTTTCTTGTGTTTATCCTTTGAAACGACATTCACAGCCTTGTACTGTGATTCGGTTCCTGTTGTCACATTATAGAAAAGGGTGTAGTCTTTGGTCGGGGAATAATAGAACACATCGGCATGGTCGGCCATGGAATTTGCAACATTGTCGCCCAAGCGGGTGATGTGTGAAAAGGCCATCAGAAGCTCGCCATACTTCTTGCTTTCCGAAGTTTGGATGAAATAGACGGGACGCTCCGGATTAGCCTTCGTCACCGACTGCAAATCATCCCAGGTTTGCGAATAATGAAGTTTTTTCCCCGCAATGCGCGATATCATGTTTTCGAAATCATAAGAACCGCTACAAATGGTAGCTCCGACATAGGAGGTCTTGTGAAGCGGTTCGGTGTAAATCAGGGAGTTTTCAGGGATCTTTTCAAAGAAATTCTCGTCTGATAAAAGGTTTAACACGGTAACTCGGTTTTGACTCTTCCTAAGCTCCCTACCCAAATGTTCGTTGGTGTAATATGTGTTCAGGGAGAAAACAAACAATAAAGCCATCCATACCGCGCACACGAAGCCTCTCACAACCTTTTTGGTGACAGGCTTGAGCGTAAGCACAACCAACAAGGTCAATGCCAGCATGACGCCAAAATATGAAAAGAACGAGGTGACATAAGCCTCCAGCCAGTTTGCAACCGAATCGGAATTGTACTTTTCGGAGATGGCAATAAGGATGTTTGCCGAAAATGCAAAAACAAGAGCGGCAACGATGCCCAAAACGATATCCAATACGGACAACTTCTTGAAACTTGACTTCTTGGCAAGGAACCAAAAGATGCCGCATTGCAGCAGTGCGCTCAGATAGGCAACTATCGACGAATGGGTGACCACAAACCAAAAGCTGTCATAATGACCCGACATGAGCAATGAGTTTTCGGCGACGAGTATCTTGATCTTGTTGATCCCGAAAATAACACCCGGAACAGTGTAGATGGTGCATCTGTAGATGATGTTAAAGAAATTGGACCAACTGAAATCGTTGGATATAAGCGTTCCTCCGTAGATTTGTTCAACGTCGGCATTGTTGATGACATAATGCCGGTAACATACATAACACGCCATATAGAGCAGGAGAGCTGCCGCATACGGAACAAGCTCCAGATACACCTGCTTGCTTTTCAGCATTTTCAAAAAGCCGTCCTTCCTCCATCTCCAAACTATCACGCAGCAAACAAATAGCACAGTAAACACCAGATAGTCCTCATAGAACAGGTATGACACGAAGAAGACCACTGAACTCACTACGATTCTCCAGTAACCGCCTTTTTTTGCATAATTGACAAATAACAGGACTCCAGCCAGGAAAATCAAGAAACTGAAGGCGAAATAGAAAGGATAGGCTGTGGGTGGATAGAACCAATCCATGCCGATGGCCGTATTGAACAAAAGGGCGAGCAATGTGAGACAACCCAATCTTTGTGAATTGAAGATGCTGTAAACCAAATAAGAGAACAACAGGTAACAACCCAGTAACGGCAAGTATTGCATGAGTTTTGTCCATACCACATTGTCGATAAGGTAGGGAACGTAATAAAAGTATTTCGTGATCAAAAAATAGAATCTTCCGGCCCCATGGGCATAGGATTTGGCATCGGCCACCCAATTGCTCCAAGAAGTGTGCGCTTGATTGTAATATTGAAAATCATCCATGTTGGTAAAACCAACTTGAAAAAACGGCAAAAATATCAATATTGTCGTTGTTAAATAGGCCAGCGACCAAAAGAATTTTTCTTTTTTACTCATTTTGAATAATGGTTTGGATGATGTATTGTGGTCGTTGTTTCACTTCGTCAAAGATGAAACCGATGTAGTTGCCGATGGCTCCGATCACGAGCAGCTGTATGCCGGCAAAAGCGCATAGGAAAATGATGAGCGTGGTGTAACCCGACACGGGCTTGTCAACAATCCACATCACGATGGAATAGATGATCATCAGGATGCTGAGCACCACGAATACGAAGCCCGAATAGATGCCGATTTTCAACGGTGTCTTGGAGAATGAAGCCACGGCTGAGGTGGATAGGCGCATGAGCTTGAACAGGGAATAGTGGCTCTCGCCTGCAGCGCGTTCGGGAGCCACATAGTCGAGGGTGGTGGCGTTGAACCCGACGATTTGGATCAAACCCCTGAGGAAACGGGTCCTTTCCCTGAAACCGTCTCTCAACACGTCGGCCACGGGACGTGAGATGAGAAAGAAATCGGATGCGTTGGGGACGAGCTTCACCGGAGAGATCATGTTGATGAATTTGTAGAACAGTTTGGATGTCATCCGTTTGAAGAAACCGGCGTCTTTCCGCTCTTTTCGCACCATGTTGATCACATCGTAACCCTCCTTGCATTTGGCAAGCATCTCGGGGATGAGAACCGGCGGGTGTTGAAGGTCGCTGTCCATGCAAATGACGGCGTCGCCCATGCTGTTGTCGATGCCGGCAAGCATCGCGGCCTCGTGACCGAAATTCCTCGAAAAGTTGATGACCCTGACCCTGTTGTCGCTGTGGGCGATATCGGTGAGGATCGACAGGGAACGGTCCTTGCTGCCGTCGTTGACGAAAATGATCTCGAAAACATCCGTTTCCTTGTTGAGCACCTCGGAAAGATGCTTGTAAAACATTTCCAAGACGGCTTCCTCGTTATACACGGAAACGACTATCGAACACGCTGGATTACTCATTTTGTGCTATTTAATCCGCAAAAATACAAAAAAAAGTGATTATCAGAAAAAAACTATCTTTGCAGAAAAATTGGTTCAGACGATGGTGGATATTAAAACGTTGTTAAAAAGCGATAGTTTCAAGGAGTTTATCAGGTTTTGCATTGTGGGTGTGATTGCCACGGCGATCCATTATGGCATCTATCTGCTGCTGAATCTGTGGATCAACGTCAATGTGGCCTATACGTTGGGTTACGCCATCAGTTTCTGTTGCAATCTTTTCTTGACGGCGAAGTTCACCTTCAAGAAGAAGATTACCACAAAACGTACAGGAGGCTTCATCCTTTGTCACGGGGTGAATTACCTCCTGCACATGCTTTTCTTGAATTTCTTCCTGTGGATCGGTATCGCTGAGCAGTGGGCGCCGATTCCAGTGTACTGCCTAGTGATACCGATCAACTTCGTGTTGGTAAGAACCGTTTTCAAGCGGTTCAATTAACCGAACGTTTACTTGAACGCGTTTTCGCTCAAGCCGTGGCCTGAGAGTGCGAGGTCTTTCATGTAGCCTGGCACTTCCTTGCCGAGGTACTTGTCCACATACAGCTTGGCGAGGTACTGGCCGAGCATGAAGCCGTGACCGCGCAAACCGGTGAGGATACCGACCTCCGGGTCAACGATGTAACGTGGCTCGGTGTAACGACCAGCCCAGCAAGCCAGGAAGCTGACTTCACCCAAGTTGGGAATCCAGTCGGCGAAGACCTCGGAGACGATCTCCAAGAACTCCTTGCTGTTGTACTTGATGTTCTGGCGTGCCTCGTAAGCGTCGGTGTCGGGGCTGGCGCAGCCGATGATTTGACCAGTGTGAGCCCACTGCTGACCATAAACCGCGCTGAAGCCCTTGTAGTGACGACGGTCGATGATCATGTCCAATGGTCCTCCGTTGGGTCCCATCATGGGCAGACGACGGGTGATGAAGGCCTGGTGCTTGACAGGATACAATCCCGTGTCTAAGCCGAGCATATCGTTGAACTTCTCGGCACCCCAGCCCATCGCATTCACAAAGTGGTCGCAGGTGTACTCGATGAACTCGCCTTCGTGGGTGCGCACCAAGGTGACGTAGTGTCCGCCGACCTTTTGCACGTGGAGCAGCTCGCAGTCCTCGAAGTAACGGCCGCCCTGCTGTACGCCAATCCAACGGATGTAGTCGATGACTCTACCCGGCGTGGCTTGCCAGCAGTCGCGGGTGATCAAGGCATGGCTATAGGTGTCCTTACTGTCGTCCCACAACGGCGAAATCTCTTTCTTGAAGTCCTTGCGGTCGATCATGTAGGCGTCGCTCCATGCGCGTGAGGCGTCGAGCGACTTGTAGGTGGCTTCATCGTGTACCAGGTTGACGTAGTGCGTCAGGTGGTAGTTGATATTGTGCTCCTTCTGCATGTTCTTGAAGATCTCGTGGTTGTGCACGGCGATGTCGGCGATGTCGGGGTTCGAGAACGCCGGACGGCCGCCGCCGATACAGCGCCATGAGGCACCACGGCTGTAGTTGATCATTACAGGCTTCTTGCCAGCTTCGGAGAAGTAACGGAACAAGGCACTGCCTGCGATACCGCCACCGGCGATGAACACCTCGACCTGTTCTTTCTTCACGCCGTTCATCTCGGGGAAGATGAAGGTCTCTTTGGTGTGCGGGTTGTAGAGGTCGCCCAAGCTGACTTGGTTCGACAGCGGGGCACGTGGGGTGGCGTCGCCCACTAATTCGATGCCGTAGGAACGCAGGATCTGACGGGCACGTGGGATGCAGCGTTTGCCACGGCAGGGACCCATACCCATACGGGTGATGTGCTTGAGTTCATCCACCGAGATGGTCTTGCGGTTGCCAATGACGCGCAGCACACGGTCGAGCTTGATGTCCTCGCAGTGGCAGACGTAGGTCTCAGCATCACCCTCAGCCATCTTCTTCTGGGAGATGGGCGTGGTGAGTTCCTTGTTGGCGTTGTAACGGTCCTTCAGGATGAAGCCCTTCACGTCAGTCAGCTCGAACACACGGCTGGCTTCGCCAGAGGGGCGTGAGGAACGGGCTTTCACACGGGCCACGTTGGTCTTGTTCGACTTCTTAAGGATCTTCTCGATGACGCCTTCGCCAATCTTTTGGCCGTCGTTATCAACGAGATAGACCTCGGCACCTTCTTGGGCTTCATATTCAATAGGAAGGAAGCAGGTGGACTTTTGCACGTCGTAGCCAAAGATGGCCAGACCAGGGCAGCTTGAGACGCACAGCATGCAGCCGATGCACTTGTCGTAGTTGATGGTCGGCACGCTGTTGGTCGAAGGCTTGGTGATGGCGCCTTGCGGACAGCTGAACGAGCAGGGGTTGCAGGCGAAGCCGTAGAGGCAGTCGGCCTGCACGAAAGCCTTCTGCATCATGCGCTCAGGCGTAGGCAGGTTGGGCTTTTCCAACACTCTGACAGGATGCTGTTGTGAGTCGATATATTGTCTTGAAACCTCGAGATAGTCGTCGTAGTTGAAGCGCACGCCGATGGCTTGAGCCACCTCGTAGGCCACTTGCTTGCCTCTTAACACAGCACTGGTGCCTTCGCCGATGCGGATGGCATCGCCGGCACCGTAGGTGTTGAGGCCGAAGACCTCACGACCCTTGACGAGCAGCTGGCTGTCAGGAATCAAGCCCGTGCAGATGTTGATGATGTCGATGTCGTCGATGACCTGTTCAGTGCCAGGGATAGCCTTGAAGTTCTCGCACTTGGCGATGACGGCACCGGTGATGCCAGTATGCTCCTTGTTCGGGATGGCGCGCACGAGGGTGTAGCCCGTCATGATCGGGATGCCAAGACGGCGCACACGGTTGGCCTGCACAGGGAAGCCGCCCTCGCGGGGCATGGCCTCGATGATGGCCTTGATGGTAGCTCCGGCCTGCATGCCTTGATAGGAGGTCAGATAGCCGATGTTGCCTGCACCAACGGTGAGGACTTTCTTGCCCAGCAGGGTGTGCTCTTGGTTCATCATCTTCTGGAAGACGGCGGCGGTGTAAACGCCTGGCACATCGTCGTTCTCGAAGGTCGGCATGAACGGCACGGCACCGGTGGCGACCACAAGGTATTGGGCATCGATGTAGCCCACTTCGCCGTTTTCGATGTTCTTGATGGCCACGCGACCGCCTTCAAGCAGATCCCATACGGTGTTGTTCAACAGGATGCCTTCGTGGTTGTCGCCAGCCAGGGTCTTGGCAATGTCGAAGCCACGCATGCCGCCGAACTTCTTCTCCTTCTCGAAGAAGAAGAACTGGTGGGTCTGCATGTTGAACTGTCCGCCGATGCGGGCGTTGTTGTCAACTACGATGTTGCTGATGCCGAGGACGTTGAGTTGCTCACGGCAGGCGAGACCGGCAGGACCGGCGCCGATGATGGCGACCTGGGTCTTGTAGATCTTCACCTCGCGGGGCTGCTGCTCCTTAGGCTCAGGAAGGACGTTGGCCTCGTTGTTGATGGAGAGCACTTCCTTGACGCCATCCACGAGGGTGATACAAATACGGCGGACCTTGCCGTCAACGAGCATCTCGCAGGCGCCGCACTTGCCGATGCCGCAGTTGAGGCTTCGGTTGCGACCGTCTAAAGAGTGGCTGTGAACAGGAAATCCGGCTTGGTGAAGGGCGGCGGCGATGGTCTTGCCCCGCTGACCTTTGACGGTCTTGCCTTCATATTGGAATTCCACTAAATCTTCCTGTGGGATGTCCAAAATGGGGTGTTTTTCAATCTTATACATAGTTTAAGTGTTTGTGTCTTTTCTTGAAAAAGGAGCACAAAGATATTAAAATCTCAATAAATAAAAAAATAATAATAAATATTCTCTAATTTTGCCGCTGAAATGGAAAGTGTCTTAAACATGGGAATCATCGGTGCCGGTAAAGTAGGCACTTCGCTGGGTGCCTACCTGTTGGGCAAAGGCGTAACGGTTACTGGCTTCTTCGACCTCTCGGGGCAGCAGGCACAGTCGGCGGCTGAGCGAACCCAAACTCGTTGCTATGCCTCGCTGCAGGAGCTTTTGGCCTTAAACGAGGCGGTGCTGATCGCTGTGCCCGATGACCTGATTGCCCATGTTTGGGACGATTGCCGTCGCCATGCCATCGAGGGGAAGTGTTTCTTCCATTGCAGTGGCGTCATCAGTTCGGATGTGTTCGTGGGACATGAGGAAAAGGGTGTCCATGTGGGTTCGCTGCATCCTGTGTGCGCCGTCAACAGCAGAGATTCTGAAGCCGTCTTTTCTGGCAAGTTTTTTGTACTGGAGGGCGACCAAACCGGACTGAAAATGTTGAAATCTTTGATGATGACGACGGGCAACGACTATCGTGTCATCCCGACTGAACAGAAATCGAGATACCATGCCGCCGCTGTGGCTTCGAGCAACCTGTTTTGCGCCTTGGCCGACCTGGCCGAGGGCTGGATGCGCGACTGCGGCTTCGATGCCCTGACGACCCACGAGTTGCTGGTACCCCTGATGCTCGGCAACATGGAGCACATCGCAAAACAGGGTGCCGTGGCGGCATTGACGGGTCCCGTGGAACGTGGCGATGCCGGCACGGTGGCCAAACATTTGGCCGTGCTCGAAGGCAACGACCGTGAGATTTACCGACTGTTGTCGCTTCGCCTTGTGGAGGTGGCGCGACAGAAGCATCCTGATAGAGATTTTAACAACCTTTTGAACGTTTTGATGCAATGAAGAATACCGTTTTGACATTCAGCAAAAAGAAAGCAGAGGGTAAGAAGATTACCGTGCTGACGGCTTACGACTACACCATGGCGAAGCTCTTCAACGACAGTGGAGTGGATGCCATCCTGGTGGGAGATTCCCTTGGCAACGTCATCATGGGTTACGAGGACACGCTCTCCGTGACCATGGACGACATGGTGCGCCATTGCAATGCGGTGGCTCGTGCTGCCGACAAGGCGATGGTGGTGGTCGATATGCCTTTCATGTCGTATCAGGTGTCGGTGGAAGAGGCTTTGCGCAACGCCGGTAGGCTGATGCAAGAAGGCCGTGCCAACGCTGTGAAGCTGGAGGGCGGCACCCGTGTGTGTCCCCAGATCCGCGCCATGGTTGACGCCGGCATCCCCGTGATGGCGCATCTTGGCCTCACCCCGCAGTCGATCAACGCCTTTGGTGGCTATCGGATTCAAGGCAAGACCGAGAATCAGGCTGCCAAGATGCTTTCGGATGCCCTTGCCGTGCAAGAGGCAGGTGCCTTCTCGCTGGTACTGGAGTGTGTGCCGATGCAGCTGGCCAGCTTAATCACCAAAAAGCTGGCGATCCCCACCATTGGCATCGGATCGGGCGCAGGTTGCGACGGACAGGTGCTGGTGGGGCAGGATATGCTGGGCATGACACAAGGCTCCTCGCCTAAGTTCGTCAAATGTTTTGCCCCTGTCGGCGAAATCATCAAGAAAGCCGCCAGCGACTATATCCAGGAAGTGGAAAACGGCACTTACCCTTCAGAGGAATACAGTTTTTCCGTCGATGATAACATTCTTGAAAAGTTATATTAAATTCTAAAAAATGATACAAGTTGTTCATACTATCAAAGAGGTCCGCGAGACCGTTAAGGAATGGAGAAAAGAAGGCCATACCGTAGGTCTGGTACCTACCATGGGATTCCTTCATGAAGGTCATAAAAGCTTGATTGACAAGGCTGTGGAACAGAACGACCGTGTGGTGGTCAGCGTATTTGTCAACCCCATGCAGTTCGGCCCCACCGAAGACCTCGACAAATATCCCCGCGACCTTGCAGCCGATACCCGCCTTTGCGAAGCTGCAGGTGCCAATCTTATCTTCAACCCCGAGCCATCGGAAATGTACGACGAGGGCTTTTGCTCGTTCGTTGACATGAACGGACCAACGGCTGAGCTTTGTGGCAAGTCGCGTCCTACCCACTTCAGAGGCGTTTGCACTGTGGTGAACAAGCTGTTCAACATCGTGCAGCCCGACCGTGCTTACTTCGGCCAAAAGGATGCCCAGCAACTCTCAGTGATCAGCCGCATGGTGAAGGACCTGAACATCCCGATTGAGATCGTGCCTTGCCCCATCATCAGGGAGGCCGATGGTTTGGCCAAAAGCTCGCGCAACACCTACCTTAATCCTCAGGAGCGTCAAGCAGCTTTGATCTTGTCGCGCGCCGTCAAGGTTGGGCAGCAATGCGTTGAGGCTGGCGAGCGTGACGCCCACAAGGTGGTCGAGGCCATGAAAGCCCTCATTGAGACTGAGCCTTTGGCTCGTATCGACTATGTGGAAGCCGTTGATTTGAACTCGGTTCAGAAGATCGACAAAGTTCAAGGCGAGGTGCTGTTTGCCATGGCCGTCTATATCGGGAAAACCCGTTTGATTGACAATTTCATTGTGAACATCAAATAAAAGCATGAAATGCTGACACAAGTCTTAAAAGCGAAGATCCACCGCGCTACCGTCACCCAGGCGGAGCTGGATTACGTGGGGAGCATCACCATCGACGAAGCCTTGATTGAGGCTGCCGGCATCCGCGAGTATGAGCGTGTGCAGGTGGTTGACATCAACAATGGCAACCGGCTTGAAACATACGTCATCGCTGGCGAGCGCAACAGTGGCGTGATTTGCCTCAATGGTGCCGCTGCCCGACTGGTGGAGATCGGTGACAAGGTGATCATCATGGCCTATGTTTTGCTCAACGAGCAAGAACTGGAAGGCCACCATCCCACCGTGGTGTTTGTCGATCATGAGAACAGATCGGCTCATATCGCCAATTATGAAAAACACGGACTCCTGATCGACCAGGACGACCTCAATACTGAATGGCAATGATGAAAGGCAAGACCATCGTGCTGGGTGTCACCGGCAGCATCGCCGCCTACAAGATCGCGGGACTGGCAAGCTCGTTGGTGAAGGAAGGCTGTGAGGTGCATGTGGTGATGACACAAAACGCCACCAACTTCATCAACCCCATCACCTTTGAAACCTTGACGGGTAACAAATGCCTGGTGGATACCTTCGACCGTAACTTCGAGTTCCACGTGGCCCATGTGTCGCTGGCTAAGAAGGCCGATGTCATCCTGGTGGCTCCCGCCACCGCCAATATCATTGGCAAGATGGCCTGCGGCATCGCGGATGACATGCTGAGCACCATGGTGCTCGCGGCACAGTGCCCGATCATTGTATCACCGGCCATGAACACCAATATGTTCCGCAACAGCATCGTCCAGGAAAACCTGCAAAAGCTGGAACGTCATGGCATGGAGATCATCCCGCCCCAAGTGGGAAGGTTGGCTTGCGCCGACGTCGGCGAAGGCAAGATGCCCGACGAAGCTGTGCTGATGGCTTATATCCGCAAGGCGGTGGCCTATGAAAAAGACCTTCAGGGCTTGAAGGTATTGGTGACCGCCGGTCCCACCCAGGAAGCCATCGACCCTGTGCGATACATCAGCAACCACTCTACGGGCAAGATGGGCTTCGCCGTAGCCCGTGCCGCCATGGAACGTGGCGCCGAAGTGACGCTGGTTTATGGCAACACCCCGGTGGAGCCGCCCTTGCTGGTGAATCTTGTCAATGTGAGAAGCGCCGCTGAGATGCTGGATGCCGTCAAGACGCATTTTCCGCAATCGGACATCTTGGTCAAATCCGCTGCGGTGGCTGATTATACGCCGGCTGAATACCATGCCGAAAAGGTCAAAAAGAAAGATGGCGACTTGGCATTGCCTTTGAAACGCACAGCCGACATCCTTCGCGAGGTGGCTGCCATGAAACAGGCTGGCCAACAGGTCTGCGGCTTCTCCATGGAGACGGAAAACCTCGAGGAAAATTCCCGCAAGAAACTTCTGGAGAAAAACCTCGACTTGGTGGTGGCCAACAACCTCAACGTTGAAGGCGCAGGTTTCGGCGTGGATACCAACGTGGTCACCCTCATCTCCCGTCAGGAGACCGAGCAGTTGCCCATCCTCACCAAAGAGGAAGTGGCACATCGTATCCTTGACCATTTGCTCAAACAGCGTAAAGCCTTATGATGCTTTGTATTGACATTGGCAACAGCACCGTGTTCATGGGACTGTTGCAAGACGGAAAAGTCCTGAAAACCGTACGATATCCATCGGCTTCCGCCTCGTTTGTCGAATGGATCGCTGATTTTGTGGGAGACCTTTCATTAAATAAGGTGTTGCTCTCGTCGGTGGTTCCTTCGGTGACACCTTTGGTGGAAGCGGCTGTGAAGAAGTTAACCTCGCAGTCGCCGCTGGTGGTGAAGCGGGAACTGCAACCTTCGTTCAAGATTGCCCTTGAAGATCCTACTTCGCTGGGTGCCGACCGCATCGCCGATGCCGCCGGTGCCTTGAACGATTACCCTTTGCCGGTGATTATCATTGATTTGGGTACGGCAACCACGTTTTCGGTCATTGACGAAAAAGGGGTGTTTCGCGGCGGCTCCATTGGTCCGGGACTTTACACCTCGTTCAGGGCCATCACCGAGAAGGCAGCCCAGCTGAAAGACTATCAGCTTCAGGCTCCGGAAAGTGTCATTGGCACCAACACCCAAAACTGCATCAACAGTGGCATCGTCAATGGTCATGCTGCCATGATAGACGGTATGGTGCGACGCATTGAGGAGGAAACTGGAAAACAATACCAAGTGATCCTCACTGGTGGCGCAGCCAGCAAGGTGGCACCATTTTGCAAATGTCAGCTAACGGTTAATGAAACCTTGATTCTCAGAGGGTTGTATTACTTATCTTTTGTTGATAGTAACCCGCAGGCGGCATCGATATCCTGACCCCGCGAGGCACGGATGGTGGCGATGATGCCCTTGTCGTTCAGTGCGTCACGGAAATACGTCATCGTGTTGTTGTCGGGACTCTTCAAGGCGATGCCTGGTACGTTGTGGTAACGGATCAGGTTGACGCGGCAACGCAGGCTGCCCAACAATCGGGCCATTTCCTTGATGTGGTCCTTGGTGTCGTTGAGTTCCTTGAACACGATGTATTCAAAGGAGAGACGGCGTTGGCCGTGCCAGTCGTGTTGCTTTACCAGATGGATGACCTCCTTGATAGGGTAGTTCTTCTCGATCGGCATGAGCTTGAGGCGCTCGTCGTGGAAGGGGCTATGCATGCTGATGGCCAGGTTGCACTTCGACTCTTCGAGAAAGCGTTTCAGGTTGGGGATGATGCCGCAGGTGGAAACCGTGATGCGTGTCGGACTCCAACCCAAGGCCCACTCCTGGGTGAGGATGCTCAAAGAGCGCATCAGGTTGTCGTAGTTGTTGAGCGGCTCGCCCATGCCCATGAAGACGATGTTGGTCAACGTGTCGAACTCAGGCAGGCTGAGGATCTGGTTGACGATCTCGGCTACGGTAAGGTTCTTCTCGAATCCCTGTTTTCCGGTGGCGCAGAAGAGGCAGTCCATCTGGCATCCCACTTGAGTTGAAACGCAAAGCGTAGCCCGTTCTTTATCAGGAATATAAGCTGCCTCAACAGTGCGGGTGTCGGCGGGGAAGAGATACTTTTTGGTGCCGTCGCTTGAGGTTTGCACTTTCAAAGGCGCATAAAGACCCACTTCGTATTGTTCAGCCAACAATTCGCGCGATTTCTTGCTGAGGTTCGACATGGCGTCAAACGAGGCAACGCGTTTGTTATAGATCCAATCAACCAGCTGTTTTCCGGTAAACTTCGGCAGTCCGAGTCCGTTGACGACTTCCTGAATCTCATCAGGGGTCATCCCTAAAAGTATTGTCTTTTCCATGTGGCAAAGTTATTGATTATTTCTAAATTTGCAATCTCAAACCTTTTGGAACATGAAAAGATTCATCATCGGCATATTAATCCTAATCGGTTGGTTGAGTGGATTTGGACAAATCTTGACGGATAGCAACCTGCCCATTGTGGTCATTGAGACCGACGGCGGAGTGGCTATCCCTGACGAGCCTAAGGTGCTGGCCACCATGAAGATCATCTGGCATCAGGACGGTTCGCGCAATTATCTGACAGATGTCAACAACCCCGCTTTTTTGAATTACAACGGGCGCATTGGTATCGAAATCAGGGGAAGCTCTTCGCAAAACCTCCAAAAGAAGCCTTATGGCTTGACCACTTTGTTGGCCGATAATGTGACCAACAACAACGTCAGCATACTGGGAATGCCCAAGGAGAACGACTGGGTGTTGAACTCGTTGGCTTACGACCAGACGGGAATGCGCGACGTGTTGTCGTACGAACTCTCCGAAAGACTTGGCAATTATGCCCCAAGAAGGGTGTATTGCGAGGTGATGGTCAACAACGATTACAAGGGTCTGTATGTGTTCATGGAAAAGATCAAGGTGGATGACGACCGCGTGAACGTCATGAAAATGGATGCCACCTGCAACAGCAATCCTGAGGTCACGGGCGGTTACATCACCAAGGCCGACAAGACCGGCGGCGGCGACCCGGTGGCTTGGACCATGCAAGGCTATGGCAGTGGCTGGTGGGGCGGCACAAGCACGGACTTCATCCATCATTATCCAAAACCGGAGGACGTCACCACGGCTCAAAACAACTATATCAAGGGCGTGTTCCAACAGTTGGCCTCGGTGTCCAATCAGCACAACACGTCGGTCACTACTGGCATCCCCTCGGTGATCGACATCCCTTCGTTTATCGACTTCATGATGATCGGCGAATACAGCTCCAATGTGGATGTGTATCAATTCAGCACCTTCTTCCACAAGGACAGGCTGGGCAAGCTACGCGCCGGTCCGGTGTGGGATTACAACCTGACCTTCGGGCATGACGAGTTCGGCAACCGTAGCCGTTATGATGTTTGGCAGTTCAACAACAGCGACAACAACGGTCCGAAGTTCTGGAAAGACCTGTTTGACACTCCCATGTTCCGTTGCTATTTGGCCAAGCGTTGGTTTGAGCTGACCGAACCGGGTCAGCCCCTGAATTACGACGTGGTTTGTGCTCGTTTGGATGAGTTCGACGAGTGGATTTTGGAGGGCGTGGGGCGCGACAACCAGCGTTGGCATAAGATGAACAACCATTCCAGTGAGCTACAGTCGATGAAGACTTGGATCAGCCAACGCATCAACTGGCTGAACCAAAACATCGGGTCGTATTCCAATTGCGACGACGTGGAGCTGCCGCCTTTGGTGATCTCCAAGATCCATTACCATCCTGAGGACTGGGGAGGGTTTGATGACGAACAGTTGGAATTCATTGAAATCACCAACAACGGTGGTGACGTTGTTGATTTGACGGGTGTTTATTTCCGTGAGCTGGGCGTCACTTACAGTTTCCCAGCGGGTACCACGATGGCACCGCATGAAGCCATTATGCTATGTTCCGATTCGTTGGCGTTTATGGCCTGTTATGGTCTGATGCCTTTTGGTCAGTTTTCGAGGAATCTCTCCAATAAGTCGGAATACCTGGTGTTGGTTGATGCTTGGGGCAATGTCATTGACGAGGTGCGGTATTTCGACTCTGATCCTTGGCCTTGGGAAGCCGACGGCGAGGGTGCCTTCTTGCAGCTCATCGACTTGGATTTGGATAACAGCCTTCCCGAGAACTGGATGGCGGCATATGACATTACCGAGACTTCGGAAACGTTGGCTTCAGAAGGATTTCGGGTGTTTCCCAATCCTACCAATGGCATGGTTACCATTGTGGGGGGACAAAACGAATACCGTATCGCCAATGTAATGGGACAAGTCCTGATGACAGGAGCCCTCCATGGCGATTTCCAGCAGGTTGACGTCAGCGGGTTGCCTGCCGGTTTGTATTTCATCACCATCAACCATCAAACCCGAAAGCTTTTGGTTCGTCATTAATTGTAAATCGTAAAATCGACCTCATGAAAAAAGTCCTTATCGTAGCGGTGCTCCTTCTTGGTTTGAGCATACCCTCATTTTCCAACAGTCGCGTGGAACTACCCGAGGAATCATGCAAGACCTTCCTTGCCAAGTTGTACAATGACTACATTTTTGGAGACGATTACGATGGGCTAAAAGAAAAGGTGGATGAGATGTTCACCGAGAAAGCCAAACAGCATTTGATGGATGAATACGAATATGATTGCGATGGCGTTTGTTATGCCTTTTGGGCCTTAAGGACTGGCTCCCAAGATAGCGGCGGAGGGGAAAGCAAGATTCGGGAAATCGTCCATGCGGTGGGCAATGTGTATGAGGTAAGTTATTTCGATGGAGGTTGGAAGGGCAGCACGCTGTTCCTTCTCACTATGGATAATGACAAGGTCAAGGTGGACGATTTCCTCAAACGGGAGGATGAGTTTGACGCATCCAACGGGTATGGCTCACAACGGGCAACGTTGGTATTTGACGCTCAGGACAATTTAGAGGGGAAACTCCTCTTCACCGACGGGGATTATTACGCCGTGAGGATGACAGACTACAACGAAGTGCCGATGGAGGGTCGTCGTCTCGTCACCTACAATGCCGACGATGGCCAAGGTTTCGTTTATACCCATCGTTCCAAGGTCAACGTCAGGGAGGCTCCCGACACCGACAGTTCAAAGGTGGCCAAGCTACCTACCTGTCCCGAAGGCGAGATACCCCAAACGTTCCCTTGTCTCGGCTTTGAATTCGGATGGTACAAAATCCGCATCGACGACAAGGTCGGCTACGTGCGTGGAGACCTCGTCACTTGGGATTGTGCGGATGTATTTGTGAGATAAAACGTGTTAGATTCAGTTGACTCTTAACCTTGCGCAGCGTTCAATGATGTCGTTGACAATTAGGAAGCCTTCGTCGCAAGACGCTTTTACAAGAATACCGTCGTAACCCATGTCAAGATGTAGGATTTGGTAACTATTGTTGAGTAGCGTCAAAAGTTTACGGTCTCTTTTCCTTACCGCCTCGCGATAGGCATCGATATCGACTCGGTTACGGCGGTCTTTTCGCACTTGAAACACCGAGTCGAGGGCAAGCATGACGGCATGCCAGAGACAGTGTCCGGCAAGACGTACATATTTTTTGTCATCGTAGCTACGTGTTGTGGGGTCGTAATTCTCATTGTTTTTTAGAGTGTCGCTTGCGTTATCCACGTAGCGGCGCGCTTCTTCTAACAAGTCTTTCTTTTCCATGATGCCATCTTTTTATGGCAAAGATACGACAATTGCTCAAAATGTCAAGTAAATTCGATATAAAAATATTATCCTGATTAAAAAATTATTTAAAATAAACATTATTAATAATATTCTATAGATCCGAATTAATCCTATGATGTGCAGTATTGCTGCTAAATAATCAACCCAACCTGACCTTAGGCCAAGTTGGGTTGACTTGTCTTGGTTTCTTTTATCTTATTTCATCGCTTGCTCCACAGCGACGGCAACGGCGACGGTGGCGCCCACCATCGGGTTGTTGCCCATGCCGAGGTAGCCCATCATCTCGACGTGTGCCGGGACGGATGAGGAACCCGCGAACTGGGCGTCGCTGTGCATGCGGCCCATAGTGTCGGTCATGCCATAGCTGGCGGGACCGGCGGCCATGTTGTCGGGGTGCAGGGTGCGACCCGTGCCACCGCCAGAAGCCACTGAGAAGTAGGGCTTGCCGGCGAGCAGACGCTCTTTCTTATAGGTTCCTGCCACAGGGTGCTGGAAACGGGTCGGGTTGGTGGAGTTGCCGGTGATGGACACATCCACGTTCTCCAACCAAAGGATGGCCACGCCCTCACGGACGTCGTCGGCACCGTAGCAGTTCACCTTGGAGCGGAGGCCGGTCGAGTAGGGGATGCGCTCCACCACTTGAACCTTGCCAGTGTAGTAGTCGAACTCGGTGCGGCAGTAGGTGAAACCGTTGATGCGGCTGATGATCTTGGCGGCGTCTTTGCCGAGGCCGTTCAGGATGACGCGCAGGGGTTTCTGGCGCACCTTGTTGGCCATCTCGGCGATTTTGATGGCACCTTCAGCAGCGGCGAAGCTCTCGTGACCCGCTAAGAAAGCAAAGCACTCGGTCTCTTCACGGAGCAAACGGGCGGCGAGATTACCGTGGCCGAGCCCGACCTTACGGTCGTCGGCGACGGAGCCGTCGATGCAGAACGATTGGAGGCCTTCTCCAATCGCTTCTGCCGCCTCGGCCGCGGTCTTGCAGCCTTTCTTGATGGCGATGGCGGCACCGCAGGTGTAGGCCCACTTCACGTTTTCGAAGCAGATAGGCTGGGTTTCCTCAGCCATCTTATAGGGGTCGATGCCCTTGGCTGCACAGATATCGTCGGCTTCCTCAATGCTCTTGATACCGTATTGGTTCAATACTTTCAGGACATTGGCCATGCGGCGTTCCTGACTTTCGAATTTAACTTCTCTTCTTGCCATGGTATGTCCTCCTTATTCTTTACGTGGGTCAATATACTTAGCTGCATCGGCGAAACGGCCGTAGGTGCCGGTGGCTTTCTTCAAGGCCTCGTTGGCATCGTCGCCCTTTTTGATGAAGTCCATCATCTTGCCGAGACTGACGAACTCGTAGCCGATGATTTCGCTGTTTTCGTCCAAGGCGATGCGGGTGCAGTAGCCTTCGGTCATCTCCAGGTAACGGGGACCCTTTTCGAGGGTGCCGAACATGGTGCCGATCTGGCTGCGCAGACCCTTGCCGAGGTCTTCAAGCGAGGCACCGACGAGCAGGCCGCCTTCGGAGAAGGCCGACTGCGAGCGACCGTAAACAATCTGTAGGAAGATCTCGCGCATGGCGGTGTTGATGGCATCGCACACGAGGTCGGTGTTGAGGGCTTCGAGGACGGTCTTGCCGGGCAGGATTTCAGATGCCATTGCGGCCGAGTGGGTCATGCCGGAGCAACCGATGGTCTCCACCAAAGCCTCTTGAATGATGCCGTCCTTGACATTAAGGGTCAGCTTGCAAGCTCCTTGTTGAGGGGCGCACCAGCCGATGCCATGGGTGAATCCGCTGATGTCTTTCACATCTTTGACGCGCACCCACTTGCCTTCCTCCGGAATCGGAGCGCAAGGATGGTTGGCGCCTTTCTTCACGCAGCACTGATGCTGCACTTCTTGGGTATAAATCATTGTGTATTAAATATTTAAAGATTTAAAAATTCAAGATTTGAAGATTGAAAATTTTCGCAAAGATAGGTCTTTTTTCTCAAAATAAAAAAGCCCCCAAGAAAAACTTGGAGGCTCTGCGTACCGAAGGCCGGGATCGAACCGGCACGAGTTTAACCTCATCGGTTTTTGAGACCGACGCGTCTACCTATTCCGCCACTTCGGCATGCTTCTCAATGAACGAGGCTGCAAAATTACAAAAAAATCCATTCGTACAACCTTTTTTGAAAAAAACTTTGGTGATTTCGCCTAAAAACCCTACTTTTGCAGCCCGAAAAAACCAAACTTTTTCAGCGATGTCAGGAAAATTCGTTTCCATTTTTGCAGGAAGAGCCACTCATGAGCTTGGTGCCAAAATCGCCGAAGCTTACGGCACCCCCCTCGGGAAATCGTCGGTGGTTGAGTTCTCAGACCACGAATTCCAGCCTTCTTTCGACGAGAGCATTCGTGGCCACCACGTGTTTATCGTGCAGTCCACCATGCCTCCGACTGACAATTTGATGGAGTTGCTGCTGATGATTGATGCCGCCAAGCGTGCCTCGGCGCATAAGGTCATCGCTGTGATTCCGTATTTCGGATGGGCCCGTCAGGATCGTAAGGACCAGCCTCGCGTGAGTATCGGTTCAAAGTTGGTGGCCAACATGTTGACCGCTGCCCATGTTGATCGTATCATCACCATGGATCTCCATGCCGACCAAATCCAAGGCTTCTTCGACATCCCGATGGATGCCCTGTACGCCTCCAGCGTCTTCATTGACCATATCCAGAAGATGAACATTGACAACCTGCTGATTGCCGCTCCCGACCTCGGAGCCTCCAAGCGTGCCTCGGCTTATGCCAAGCGTTTGGGTTGCGACTTGGCCGTCTGCCACAAGCAGCGCGCCCGTGCCAATGTGGTGGAGAGCATGACCCTTATCGGTGACGTGAGGGATAAGAACGTCATTATCCTGGACGACATCATCGATACCGCCGGTACCATCGTCAAGGCCGGTCAGGTGATGATGGATGCCGGTGCCAAGAGTGTCCGCGCCTTCGCCACCCATGCCGTTTGCAGCGGTCCCGCCATGGAACGTCTCGACAACTCGGTGTTCAGCGAGGTGGTGGTCACCGACTCCATCCCGTTGCCAGCCAACGCCTCCAAGAAAATCAAAGTAGTGAGCACCGCTTCTTTGTTCGCCGATGTGATTCGTCGCATTGAGAACTATGAGTCGATCAGCTCGCTATTCAAATAATTAATTATCAACAAATTAAAACCATGAAAACAGTATCATTGAGCGGTTCTCTTCGCGAGAACGTAGGGAAAAAAGATGCTAAGGCTTTGCGTAAGTCAGAAATGGTTCCGTGCGTCCTTTACGGCGGCGAGGAACAAATCCATTTCGCTACTGAGGCCAAGAATTTCAAGAAGATCCTCTTTACTCCTGAGACCTTCATCATCAACGTCACCATCGGCGACAAGTCGTACAACACCATTCTTCAGGATGTCCAATACCATCCTGTGACCGATCAGGTGCTGCACGCCGACTTCCTCCTTGTGAAGGAAAACAAACCCATCACCGTCACGTTGCCTCTCGCCATCGAGGGTAGCGCCCCTGGCGTCATGCGTGGTGGTAAGCTGAAACAGCCCATCCGTAAGATCAAGGTCTGCGGTCTGGCCAAGGATCTCCCCGAGATCATCACCGTCAACATCAGCAACCTCAACATCCTCGACTCCATCAAGGTTCGTGACCTGAACATCGAGGGTGTGACCATGGTTACCCCCGGTTACCAAGTCATCGTCGAGGTTCGTGCTGCCCGTGGCGCTTCTGTCGCTACTGACGAGACCGAAGAATAATCATGTATTGATAGATTCATCTTGTAGGGACGCACCGCGGTGCGTCCCTATATGGTATCAATGGAATTAATGGACGCGTGCCGTGCGTCCCAACAATGTTATAATGAAATACCTCATCGCCTGTCTGGGAAACATCGGTGCCGAATATGAAAACACTCGGCATAACTCGGGTTTTCGTGTCGCCGATCGCCTTGCCAAGGATCTTGAGGCTACTTTCACAACCAGCCGCCTGGCCCAAGTGGCTGAGATGAAGTACCATGGGAAAACCCTCGTGGTCATCAAGCCTACCACCTATATGAACCTCAGTGGCAAGGCGGTGAAATACTGGCTTGATCAGGAAAAGATTCCCATCGAGAATCTGTTGGTCGTCAACGACGACATCGCCCTGCCAGTGGGCACCATCCGCCTCCGTAAGAAAGGCGCCGACGCCGGTCACAATGGCCTTACCGACATCATTGAAAAACTGGGCACCAACGTCTTTTGCCGCCTCCGTTTGGGCATCGGCAACGACTTTCCACAAGGCCGCCTAATCGATTTTGTATTGGGTCAATGGAAACCCTCCGAGGAACCCGTTATGGACCAAGCCTTCGACAAGGCCGTCGAAGCCATCAAGAGTTTTGTGGTCCAAGGCCCGGATCGCACCATGAATCAATTCAATTAAGAATTAAGAGATAAGAGAGGCTTCTTAGAATCCGCCTGCATAATAACTGCGGGTAATGTAAGGCGAAGGTTCGTAATAAGCGCTGCAATTGTAATTGTCAATTACTTCACAAATCGGGTCGTTGTAAACGCGAAGAATACCGTCTGCATAATCTTCGTTGTTTTGTAAAGTGTTAATTATAAGTCTTTTATATACCTTGCCCATCTGTGTAGCGGTGGGAATTTGGTCGCAAAGTTTGGGATTGACAGTTTGCACATCGTAATTGCCCGGTTTTAATTGGTATTCATCAATCCAATCTGCAGCTACCGCCAAAGGGTTTTCTGAATGTAGCACATTGGCCAATGAAAGTTTTTTTGCCAATTCATCATGTCCCATCATATTTGCCACATATTTGTTAGGTTGCTTCAATTGGCGGGCAATTCGTTCGATCATATAGCAAACGAAATACAGGTCATCAGTGCTGATTTGTTCATCAGGGAAAAACCAGTTGGTCATAGTTCGTAGCTCCTATACATTGCTGCCATGGTAGATGGTGATAGTATCATTCATGATGCGCAAAGGTACCAAATCTTTGAGAAAAATTTTGAATAATCCATAAAAATCCTTAATTTTGCGTCACAATACAAAATTAAAACAAGGAAAATAGAATAACTAACATAGTAAAATACTGAGCATTACGCTCTTATTCTCGGAAAGATAAAATCCGCCAAATTTTAATGATAAGAGAATAAGCATGCGAAAAGTTTACGTCTTAGGCGTGAATTGTTCCTTGCTTATTTGTTGCCGTAGGTTCTTGGCAGAGCCAATCTTTCCCAAATAAGCAGTTAAAGGAAGCAGTCTTACGCTTTTCTTTATGCTTTGGAATAACCAGCCGCCGCTCGGTAAGACACTCAAAACCGATGTGCTGATGGGATATAACAAGCATTGATTAACCATGAAAAAAGTCTTTTTTGCCATTGCGTTTAGTTTGTTTTTCAATGTCTTATCCGCTCAAGACCTGATCAGATTGACGAATGGGACATCGTTTTTCGCAACAATCCAATCTATAGAGAATGGAACGGTTACTTATCAAGAGGGCGTCATTAAATCAACGGTACCTTTGGCTGAAGTGGCCTTGGTTGAGTTTGAAAGTGATGGCGTTAAGTATTACGATAAGAGTTCACTACAAACCATAGATCCAAAGAGTATCGCTTTACCAGTGTATCAACAGGGCAATAAGGTTTATGTTCCTTTTTCAAGCAAGGATGTTGTACAAAGAAGTGGGGCGTTGAAGCTTAGGGAAACGATTGCGAAAGAAGGGAAATGGCAAGTTGCAGACTGTGTGGAGGAGGCTCATTTTATCATGGAATTCATATATTTCGAAGAGGGCAAAGACCATGGATTGGTTGTGATTAAGGATAGAAATGGCAATCAGATCTCAAAAACCCCAAAGGTAAAGATGTCATCAGGAGAAGGGGCTGAAAAAGGAGAGGAAATTGCATCAACATTATATAACAAATACATAAGTGAAATTGGAACAAAGATAGAAATTGAAAATAATCATATGTTGATTTCAAAAAGAAATAAAGGATTTGTGTTGAGACCAGAACTTGCTGTGGAACCACTCTTTTTGAATGCTTTTGAGGGAACTGTTACTCTGGCCTATCAGAATAATCCTTATGTTACAGTTGGCGTTGGTACTGGATTTATGGGTAAGTCATGGACAAATTTCGTCACATTTCGAACCTATTTTGCTGATAGGAAATGTAGTCCGTTTTTTGACGTGAGAGCAGGCCTCAATGTTAAGCTTCAAGAAACGGGACCTACTGGTTTCGTGTTCCGTGGATCATTTGGATTGGAGTTCGGTCGCTTTAATGTTAGTGCTGGGTATGGCGGATGTTGGAAGTATTATAATAAACATCATAACAGATATAATCAGACAATTACATTTAGTATCGCCTATAATATTCCCATTTCTATTTTGATGAGGAAAAACAAGTGATCATCATCCATCGACCAGATGAGATTCTTAGACTTTCAATAGGCTATTTTTGTGCCTTTTTCTCCTTCAACGTCCCTTTGAAGATATCGAACCTCACAAACCTACACTCCAGCGGGCCGTTCCAAACGGGGATTTTGGCTGATGGCTTCAGGCCGACGTGTTTCAGGGCTACCGCGTCGTCGGTGATGAGCCAGCATTGATAACCTTGGAAGTTGTGTTTCAGCGTGTTGCCGATGTTTTCATACACCTGGTCAATGTCATCCTCCTCCAAACGGTCGCCATAGGGCGGGTTGATGATGACGATGCCACCTTCCTCAGGCGGGGTGAGGTCTTCCATGTTTTTCTTCATCAGGTGGATGTCGTGCTGTAGCTTGGCGTTGGCGATGTTGCTCTCGGCGATGGCGACGGCTTTCGGCGAACGGTCCGAAGCCCAGATTTCATGGTCGAACTCGCAGATTTGGCTGTCGGCCTCTTCCTTGATGCGGTTCCATAGCTGGGGATCCCAGTCGTCCCACTTCATGAAGCCCCATTGTTTGCGGTAGTAGCCTGCCGGGATCTTCATGGCGTACATGGCCGCCTCGATGGGCAGGGTGCCAGAGCCGCACATGCAGTCGAGGAAGTTGCAGTCGGCCTTCCAGCCTGAAAGCTGGATCAATCCTGCGGCCAAAACCTCGTTCATTGGGGCCTTATCGACTTGCTTGCGGTAGCCCCGGTGGTGCAACGATTCGTTGGAGCTGTCGAAAAGCACCTGAACCTTGTCCTCCCGGATATGCAAATTAATGCGCAAGTCGGGGTTCAAAGTATTAATGCTCGGGCGGGGTCCCATCACGTCGCGGAACTGGTCAACGATGGCATCCTTGGCTTTCAGGGCGGCATATTGCGAATGGGTGAAGTAGTGCCCGCTGGTCACCGCGTCGATGCAGAAAGTCTGGTCGGTCCTTAACAGTTCCCACCATTCGATTTCCTGCATTTTTTTATAAAGCTCGTCGGGGTTTTTTGCGAAGAAGGTCTTGAAAGGTTTCAGCACCTTTAGGCCAGTACGTACGCAATAGTTCAGCTTGTACATCATCTCCTTGTTGCCTTCGCAGATGACGGCACGATGCATGACGCGCACGTTTTTTGCTCCAAGATTACGGATTTCGGCCGCCAGCACCTCTTCCAGTCCAGCCACAGTCTTAGTGATAAGTTGGTAGTTGTCTTCCACGGGATGAAATTTTTGCAAAAATACAATTAAAAATGGGTTTTAACTGAAAAAGTTATACATTTGCCTTTGATAGATAAAAACCAATTGAGCTTATGAGACACACTGTTATTTTTTTCATTTTTATGTCGGCCAAGCTACTTCAGCCACTTTTAGGTGGACGGTGGACTGGCCTGGAAAAATAATTTCAGTGGTTGAAGTCAGTGAAAATGAGGATATGAGCAATTCTCGTTATTACGGTTCCGAGGAAGAAACAGAGAACCATAATTTCACGGTGACAGTTGAGGATTTGAAAGAAGTAACGAAGTATTATTATCGTTTTTGGTCTGGAACCGAAATTATGTGGACAATAAGTTTGAGATGGAGAAAAAGAACTTTGTCACAAATCGGTTTCCAACGTGGATAGTTATTTCCACGCCGTCTTCAACTTTGTCGTCATGATTAGTTGGTATTAAAGCTTTGTGATGAGTACAGACTATCTGTTTTTCGTCCAAATCATAGGTTTTTTATGTATATTTGGACAAAAATCATTGTATTTTCGTCCAAATCTATGTTTTTTTTGTGGATTTGGACAAAAAAATCATTGCTGCTTAAAATATTTGTTGTAGATTTGCGTCAAAAATCCAACAGATGATAGAAGAAAAGCTTGTCGGACGCCAACGTGAATGGACAGAACTACAATGGGCGGTGGATTCCAACCGTTCTGAATTCATTGTCATGTATGGCCGTCGCCGCATCGGAAAAACATTTTTGGTTCGCCGTTTCTTCAACGACACCTACAGCTTTCACTATGTGGGGGCTCATCGTCAAAAGAAAAGCGTCCAACTTCAGAATTTCAGGGAAGCCTTGGCTCTTTATTCGGGTGATAAGAACATTCCAAAACTGATAAACTGGCATGATGCTTTTCTGCGGTTGGAAGAATACTTGCAACAATGTAAGGAAAAACGAAAAATTGTATTTTTCGATGAGATGCCATGGATTGACACGCAAGGCAGCGAGTTTGTCGATGAACTGGAATATTTCTGGTCCAATTGGGTGCAGAACCGTGATGACATTGTGTTTGTCGCTTGCGGAAGCGCCACCAGTTGGATGAAAGAAAAGCTGGAGGAAAACCAAGGAGGGCTTCATAACCGTATTACGCATCGGATTTACTTGCGACCATTTTACTTGAATGAATGTAAAGCTTATCTCGTCGAACACGGTTTCGACTGGGATGACTACCAGATATTACAATGTTATATGCTATTTGGTGGTGTGCCGTATTACCTAAGTTTGCTGCGCCCCTCTTTGAGTTTGCCTCAAAATGTCGATTCGCTGATTTTCCGTCGCGGAGGCGATTTGAGCGATGAGTTCAACGAACTGTACAACGCTCTTTTCAATAAGGCTGATCGCTATATTGCCATCGTGAAACTTCTCTCAACCAAACGGGAAGGTTTTACGCGCGACGAGATAGAACAAGGAACCGGATATAGCGGTGGAGGACTTTCAAAGATGCTTGAGAACCTTGAGCGTTGCGACTTTATCGTTTCGTATGCCCAGTTCGGCAACAAGACCAAACTCACGCTTTACCGTTTGGCAGATTTTTATACGCTGTTCTATTTTCGGTATGTTGAGGGAAACCGATCGCGCGATGAATACTATTGGCAGCATCATTATATGGATCGTGGCGTGGCTTCATGGGAAGGCTTTACTTTCGAGGAAGTCTGCCTGCGCCATTTGTCTCATATCAAAAAAGGCCTGGGTATCTCGGGAATGGCTACAGAAGCTTCATCATGGCGGTTTACACCAGCAAAAAGTGACCAACGAAAAGGAGCACAAGTTGATTTGGTCATCAAACGAGCCGACAAAATCGTCCATCTGTTGGAGATGAAATTTTCTGAAACACCTTTTGTAATCACTAAAGCATACGAACAACATCTGTTAGAGCGCAAAAGCCTCTTTATGGAACTGACTGGTGTTGGGAGGGGAGTTGTCATCACTTTCGTTACTCCAAGAGGACTTTCGAAAGGATTACACTCCTCTCTGGTTCATAGCGAAATCACCGCTAAAAATCTTTTTGCCGAAATTGAAGAATGATTTAATTGCCGCAAGCGATTTGCAAAAAATAATAGCTGTTTTTCCAAACCAATCCGAAATTTTCGTATTTTAGCCGATTGTTTTTTATCGAGCATAAAAATTGAAAATTGAAAATATATGAGCACAAACTTTGACCCTCGCGCCAACTACGAGCAGACCTTGCAAGAGGCCGGCTACGTGGAGCGCAAGAAAGCAACCCAGGCCGACTACGACCGCATCGGGTTCATGTCGGGACTGGAGGTGCACCAGCAGATCAAGACCAAAGAGAAGCTGTTCTGCCACTGCCCCGCAGGAAAATTCAACAAATTTGACGACTACGACGCCGAGCTGATCCGCCACATGCGCCCTACACTCTCCGAGTTGGGCGAATACGACGGCACCGCCTTGATGGAGTTCAAGACGAAGAAGGAAATCGTCTATCGCATCAAGAACCAGACGGCTTGCACCTACGACATCGACGACACCCCGCCATTCCCGATCAACAAGGAGGCGCTGCATAATGCCATTGTCATCGCCCTGCGTTCCAACCTCAACATCGTGGGCGAGGTGCACATCACCCGTAAGCAATACCTTGACGGCTCCATCCCGACAGGCTTCCAGCGTACCGCCATCGTGGGCGTGGAGGGCCTGCTGAAGATGCCTAAGAAGGACATCCGCCTCATCCAGCTGAGCATTGAGGAGGACGCCTGCCGCGAGATCAGCGATATCGGTCACCGCCGTATCTATCAAACCGACCGTCTGGGCGTGCCGTTGATCGAGACGGTGACGTATCCCGACTGCAAGAATCCCGACGAGCTGCGCGACACTTGTGAATTCATCCGTTTCCTGGGTCGTAGCACGGGCTTGGTCCGCACGGGCATGGGTGCTGGCCGCCAGGATGTCAACGTGAGCTGCAAGGGCGGTACCCGTATCGAGCTGAAAGGTGTGCAGCATGCCAAGTGGATCCCCGAACTGTCGCACAACGAGTGCTTCCGCCAATGGTCGTTGGTGCTGCTCGCCGAGAAACTCAACAAAAAACTGAAGAAGAACAACTGGAAGGTGGAAGTGGCCGACGTGGGCTTCAAGACCGACTATGCCCCCATCTGCGATGCCAAAGCTGCCGACGGTGCCTTGAAAATCGTCCGTCTGCCTGGCTTCCGTGGCGTGTTGTCGCACTTCACCCAACCGGGCAAGATGTTTGCCGATGAGATTGCCGACCGCCTGAAGGTCATCGCCTGCCTCGAGCGACCCAACATGCTTCACGACGAAATGATGGAGCCGGTGCTGGAGCCATCGGTTTGGCGTAAATTGGGCAAGAAAGTACATGCCACTGAGAAGGATGCCCTGATTCTCATCTGGGGTCCCAAGAACGATATGCCTACCGCCATCGAGACCATCGAGGAACGCTGCCTCATGGCCTTTGAAGGCGTGCCGAAAGAAACCCGCAAGGCCATTTGCAACGGCATCACTATCTTTGAGCGCGTGCTGCCGGGTGCCGACCGTATGTATCCCGACACCGACTCGGCTCCTATCCCGCTGGATCCCAAAGAGATCGAGGCCATGAGAAAAGAGTTGCCCTCGGAGGTGATCGACCGTTACTACAAGCTTCAGGAATGGAATGTCCCGCAGGATTGCTTCACCTATATTTTGGCCAAGAACTGGTTCCCGGCGATGAACGACATCGTGGAGAAACTCGGCGTGGATGGCCGTATGGTGGGTTGCTTCGTGGGTATGCGCCTCAAGAACCTGATGTGCAAGAATCCCGATTCCCAGTTTAACAACGATACCCTTTACAAGCTCTTTGCTTTCTTGAAGAAGGAAAAACTCAACTATCGCCTCGCCTGGAACATGGCACCCGTGTTGGTTGACGACGCTTCCTTGGACATGAAGGAAGTGCTGCGTAAGATTGGCTTCAGAAGGGCTTCGGAGGACACCTTGAGCAAAAAGCTCGACAAGCTGGTCTCGGCATACGTCCCGCGTAAGAAATACCACGCCGCCGTCAACAAGCGCAACTGGATCATGGGTCAGATGCGTGAGGCCGTGGGTAACATCGATTTGAACGAATTGGCTAACACTATCAAATAAGAAAGATTATGGCTGAAGATTTTTTCCAAGGATATTGGGGTGCCTCGCTTGAGGTACTGAAGAAATATAACTGCCGCGTGTGGAGCCAGGCCGAGTGCCAGACCACGGGCGGCCTCTTCAAAGGCACGATCCTGCCGCGCGCCGCTTTCCAGGACGACCAGCATATCGTGATGAAGGTCAACACGGGCTACAACATCGGTGTTGATATCAACACCATCACCAGCATGGTGGAGACCGACTACAAGAAGGCCAACTACCACATTCCAGAGAAGGAATTCCCTTACACCGAGGGCCTTCCTCATGTGAAGCTGTTGGGTACAGGCGGCACCATCGCTTCGCGTTTGGACTACCGTACCGGAGCTGTGATCCCGGCCTTCTCACCTGGTGAGCTTTACGGTGCTGTGCCAGAACTGGCCGACATCTGCAACCTCGATACCGAGAAGGTGTTTGCCGTGTTCTCCGAGAACATGTCGCCTAAGGAGTACATTGCCTTGGCCAAGAAGATCGGCGAGGAAATCCAGAACGGCATCGACGGCATCGTCATCGGTCATGGTACCGATACGCTTGCCCATACCGCCGCCGCCTTGACCTTCATGTGCCAGAACCTGCCTGTGCCGATCGTGTTGGTTGGCTCGCAGCGTTCGTCGGACCGTCCCTCGTCGGATGCCGCCTTGAACCTGATGCATGCCATGACGGCTGCCGGTCACGGCGATGTGGCCGAGGTGATGGTCTGCATGTTCGGTCCCACCTCCGACGAGTACGGATTCCTGCACCGAGGCACCCGTGTGCGTAAGATGCACTCGAGCTACCGTAGCACCTTCCGTACCATTGGCGACACTCCCGTTGCCACTGTGGATCGCAAACGTGGCGTGGTGCCCATCAAGGAGGAATATAACCACCGCCGCAAGGATCACGATGTGAAGATCATCCCGACCTTCGATGACCGCGTAGCCATCCTGTACTACTATCCTGGCATGAAGCCCGATGTGCTTGATGCTTTGGTTGACAACGGCTATCAGGGCATCATTTGGGACGGCACTGGCTTGGGTCACGTCAACAAGGGCATGTTCGATGCCATCCAGCGCGCCACCGACAAGGGTGTGCACCAATATATGTGCGTGCAGACCATCTGGGGTTATGCCCACATGTTTGTGTATGACACCGGTCGCGACCTGATGAACCGTGGCATCATCCCAGCTGGCAACATGCTGGCCGAGACCGCCTACATCAAGTTGGGTTGGGCATTGGGCCAGACCCACGACCGTGAAGAGGTGAGGAAGATCATGCTCACCCCTGTGAACAGCGAGATCACTCCCCGCGAGCCTTACAACGGCTATTTGGTTTACCAAGGCGGCGTGCCTGAGGTGGATGAGTTTGTCAGAAAAGTTCATAAGTAATTTGGTCGTTGGCACAATAATTGCTTGTTTTAAATTGTTTGACAAAAAATTATTACTAATAAAAGTTGCTCCCGACACATATAAAGGGATCATACCATGAAAAAAATAATGATGTTTCTTTTTGTGACTTGCCTGATGGGAGGTTTCGCCGTTAATGCCAACGCCCAAGATGCGAAATTAGACAAGAAGCTCAACGATTACACATCCTGTGTTGAGAAGTACAAAGACGCTTCAAAGAAATACCTTGAAGCCAACAAAAACGCCTCCAAAGACGTTACCAGTAAGAACGACAAGAGCAAGACCTCATCACTGCAGACCAATTACGACAAGGCCAAGGAACTTGAGCGCGATCTTGAACAGAACAAGAGCAAACTGAACGACAAGCAGATCAAGAAATTCGAAACGACCAAAAAGGATTTCCAAAAATCTGTGAATGAATATCTCAAGGCTACGGATAAGAGGAAAAAATGATCCAAGGCATTGAATGATGTCCTAAGAAACAGAAAGTGTTAAGAGAGTGACTGAAAAGTCGCTCTCTTTTTTTGTGATTTGTTGAGATTCGGTTTGGAAACCCCAAAAAAGTTCGTACCTTTGCACCGATTTTCAATACGCGTATTATTTATTATTAATTTATTCGAATAAATCATGAATCCCACTCACATTGAGCACATTGGAATCGCCGTCACAAGCCTCGACGAGTCCATTCCATTCTTTGAAAAGCTGCTCGGCACCAAGTGCTATGCCATTGAAGAAGTAGCTGACCAAAAGGTGAAGACCGCCTTCTTGCGTTGTGGCCAGACCAAGATCGAATTGCTGGAACCCACCAGCCCTGAGAGCACCATCGCCGCTTTCATCGAGAAGAACAACGGCAAGGGCGGCATGCACCACATCGCTTTTGCTGTGGAAGGCATCGAAAACCAACTTGAGGAAGCCAAGGAAGCTGGCATCCGCCTCATCGACCAGGCTCCCCGTAGCGGTGCCGAAGGCCTCAGCATCGCTTTCCTCCACCCGAAATCAACCTTCGGTGTGCTGACTGAACTCTGCGAAAACAAAAACAAATAATACATTCAATCATGTTAATTGAACAGAAAATACAAGAATTGCTGGAGAAGCGCGGCGAGGCTCGTCTCGGTGGCGGCCAGAAGCGCATCGACTCACAGCATGCCAAGGGCAAGATGACAGCCCGTGAACGTATCGCCATCCTGCTCGACGAAGGCAGCTTCGAAGAGACGGATATGTTCGTGACCCATCGCACCTTCGATTTCGGTCTCGAAAAGCAACAATACCTTGGCGACGGCGTCGTTACCGGTCATGGTACCATCGACGGCCGCGTCGTTTATGTCTATGCCCAGGACTTCACCGTGTTTGGCGGTGCCTTGAGCGAGACCATGTCTCTGAAGATCTGCAAGGTGATGGACCAGGCCATGAAGGTCGGCGCTCCCGTCATCGGCATCTGCGACTCAGGCGGTGCCCGTATCCAGGAAGGCTCACGCTCCCTGGCCGGCTATGCTGAGATATTCCAACGCAACATCAATGCCTCTGGCGTGATCCCACAGATCTCCGCCATCTTCGGTCCCTGCGCCGGCGGTGCCGTGTATTCACCGGCCCTCACCGACTTCATCATCATGACCGAAGCCAACAGCTACATGTTCCTTACGGGCCCGAAAGTAGTGAAGACTGTCATCGGCGAGGATGTCTCCACCGACGACCTCGGCGGCGCACGCATCCACAGCCAGAAGTCGGGCGTGGCCCACTTTGCCGCTGAAAGCGAGGAAGAAGGTCTTGCCATCATCCGCAGACTCATCTCCTTCATCCCGCAGAACAACATGGAGAATGCTCCGCTCGTGGAGTGCAACGACCCCATCGACCGCATGGAGGATGCCCTCAACCAGATCATCCCCGACAACCCGAACAAGCCTTACAACGTGGGCGACATCATCACCTCTATCGTTGACAACGGTGACTTCCTGGAGATCCACAAGAACTACGCCAAGAACATCATCGTCGGCTTTGCCCGCTTCGACGGCATGCCGGTGGGCATCGTGGCCAACAACCCGGCCTTCTTCGCCGGTGTGCTCGACTGCGACGCTTCACGCAAGGGTGCCCGTTTCGTCCGCTTCTGTGACGCCTTCAACATCCCGATCGTGACCTTGGTTGACGTTCCCGGCTTCCTGCCCGGCACTGGCCAAGAATACAACGGCATCATCGTCCACGGCGCCAAGCTGCTCTACGCTTACGGCGAATCCACCGTGCCGAAGGTCACCGTCACTTTACGTAAGTCCTACGGTGGTTCTCACCTCGTGATGGGTTGCAAGCAACTCCGCAACGACGTCAACTACGCTTGGCCAACGGCTGAGATTGCAGTGATGGGTGCCAGCGGTGCCGTTGAGGTGCTTGATGGCAAGAAGATCTCCGAGATTGAGAATCCCGAGGAGCGCGCCGAGTTCGTTGCCAAAAAGGTGGATGAATACACCAAGAAGTTCGCCAACCCATACGAGGCAGCCAAGTTTGGCTATATCGACGATGTCATCGAGCCGCGCAACACTCGTTTCCGCGTGATCCGCGCCCTCCGTACCCTCGAGACCAAGCGTCTGGCCAATCCCGAGAAGAAACATTCCAACATCCCGCTCTAAACCGTGTGTGCCATGGAAATGTTATCAGTAATCTTGAGACATGATCCGGCCATCTACACCAAGGGATGGATCGTCACCGTCGCAGGTTTCCTCATCGTCATCATCGCCCTGTTCATCCTTTCCACGATTTTCCAAGGGGTGGCTTCCTACTTCAAGAAGAAAGACGCCAAGATGGATGCTCCCAAGGTGATTGAAAAGCCGGTGGTCAAACCCGTGGTGAAAGCCGCCGAAGGTGAGATCCCGAACGAAGTGCTTACCGCCATCGGGATGGCCCTGTACCTCTCTACCAATCTTCATGATGAAGAAAGCAACGTCATTACCATCGAGAGAAGGATGACTTCTTGGAATGATAAGAATTATGGAGTTAGACACTGGAAACGTTAATCTTAAGAAACAATGAAAAAATTCAAATTCACCATTAGTGGTAAACCATACGAAGTTGAAGTCCAGAACATTGAAGGCAACATCGCTACCGTCAATGTGAACGGGGCTGAATATAAAGTGGAAATGGAAGAACAGGCTGCTCCGGTCGTCGCTCCAGTGGCACGTCCCGCTGCCAAGCCTGCCGCTGCTCCTGCGCAGACCGCTGGTCCAAGACCAGCTGCTGCAGCGGGTGGTGCCGGCTACAAGATGGCTGCTCCGCTTCCTGGAACCATCATGCAGATCTTCGTCAAGCAGGGTGATGTCGTCAAGAAGGGCGACAAACTGTTGATGTACGAAGCCATGAAGATGGAAAACAACCTGCTGGCCGAGGCTGACGGTACCATTACCGCCATCAACTGCCGTCAGGGTGACAACGTGCTCCAAGGTGATGTGTTAATCGTAATCGGATAAGATCATGTTGGGTAAGAAAAGCATTTACAGAAGACCGGTCGTCATCCTGGCTTCGTTGGTCGTCCTGCTGCTGCTGAACATCGTGGTGGTCAACAACCCGATGTTTGCCACCAGGGTGGGCGATTTCACGGAGCAGACCGACTCGGTTAGTGCCATGAGCGTTGACGAAAGCAACGCCCAGATGGCTGAAATGGCCGACGCAGTGGTGGCAGAAGCCGCCGCTGAGCAACCACAGACGCTTGAGGTTCCTGAAGAAGACACTTCCGTCAAGGCACAACTTAAGGATGGTCTCCATAAGTTTTGGCTGCTCACTGGCTTCAGAAACTGCAAGCTCGGCAACATCATCATGATCCTGGTGGGTATCCTGTTCATCTTCCTCGCTGTGAGGTTTGAGTTCGAACCCATGCTGCTCATCCCGATCGGCACAGGTATCATCTGTGGAAACATCCCCTTCTTCCAAGGAAACGGCGTGACCCTTACCGATGCTCTCGCCTTTGCGCAAGCGGCCATCGACTCGGGTACCTTCAGCTTCGACATGGAGACTGCCAAGGCATTGCTTTATGCTGTGTTTGACGGTGCCTCCGACAAGAGCATGGTGCTGAGCGAGGCCATCAAGAACGTCGATAAGATGAACATGGCCGACTTCGGCATTGCCGCCGCCAACATCGAAGAGGTGAAACTCTTCATGAACCAGGTGTTCGAAAGTGGCGAGCTGAACCTCCAGACGGGTCTGTACCAACAAGGAAGTGTGCTCAACTACCTGTACTTTGGTGTGAACAAAGGTATCTATCCTCCGTTGATCTTCCTGGGCATCGGTGCCATGACCGACTTCTCGTCGCTTATCGCCAACCCCAAGTTGATGATCCTTGGTGCCGCCGCCCAACTCGGTGTGTTCATCACCTTCATCGGTGCCTTGTATCTTGGCTTCAACCTGAAGGAGTCGGGTGCCATCGGTATCATCGGTGGCGCTGACGGTCCTACCGCCATCTTTCTCTCCTCACGTCTGGCCAATGGAACGGGAGGCACACGCAACCTCATCGGACCTATCGCCATCGCGGCTTATTCCTATATGGCCCTGGTGCCGGTGATTCAACCTCCTATCATCCGTTTGATGACCTCGAAGAAAGAGCGTCTCATCAAGATGAAGGCTCCCCGCATGGTGAACAAGACTGAGAAGATCATGTTCCCCATCGTCGGTCTCATCCTGACCACCTTCATCAGCCCCACGGCCCTGCCGCTGTTGGGTATGCTGTTCTTCGGCAACATCATTAAGGAATCGGGTGTGGTGAAGCGTTTGCAGAACACCGCTGCCAATCCTTTGATCGACATTGTGACCATCATCTTGGGTCTCACCGTGGGTGCATCAACCCAAGCTTCGGTGTTCCTGACCTCAAGCTCCATCAAGATCTTCGTCTTGGGTGCCTGCTCGTTTGCGGTGGCTACCGCCGGCGGTTTGCTGGGTGCCAAGTTCATGAACCTCTTCCTGAAGGAGAAGATCAACCCGATGATCGGTGCCGCTGGCGTTTCGGCTGTGCCTGACAGTGCCCGCGTGGTCGAAGTCGAAGGTCAGAAGTACGATCCATCGAACCACCTGCTCATGCATGCCATGGCTCCGAACGTTTCGGGTGTCATCGGCTCAGCTGTTGCAGCCGGTGTGATGATGTCGTTCCTGATGATGTAATTTTTAGAAGTCAGAAGACAGAAGAGAGAAGCAAGAATAAAGCCGCTCAATTGAGCGGCTTTTTTTATTTCAGGACATCGAACCCGTAGGTGTGTAAATTGGTGCGCTCGTTGTCGGCGTTGATGTAGAATTGTTGCACCCTGCCATGAAACCTCACACCGCCCGTGTCGTTTTTGTAAACGGTCATCCTGATGTCATAGTTGCCGTTTTCGATGACAATGTCGGAATTGCCCTCGGAAGTGTAAACCGTTCCTGAAAAAGTCCTGTTGATAACGCTTGGGATGTTGATTTGTATGGAAACGCCCTTGCCCGCCAAGGCTGTGACTTCCATGGAGGCATTGCTGTAAACTACAATGCCGGCAGTAGGAAGGGGCTTGTAAATGCTCTCGTCAGGATTGGCATCATAGTGGCCGGCGATGTCCTGATTGGTGAATCCCCAGAATCTATGCCATTCATCGACAGCTTCCTTTTCGCAGGAAGTGAGGAAGATGAAGCAAAGTGCAGTAGCGATGATCGCTGTGATTCTTTTCATGTTATTTGATGATTAATTTATGCATAACATGATCACATTCAACGAAATACAGTCCTGAGGCCAACCCTTCGACGGAGAACGTCATCTTGTCGGTTTGATGGAATGGGACAGTCTTCACGAGTTGCAGGCTCTGGTTGTAAACCCTGATCGTACCGTTGTGTTTGTCGTCCCAACGTAAGGTGACTTGGTCGTTGGCAGGGTTGGGGAACAGCTTTTGATCGGCGTATTGTTCTGTAATTGAAAGCGTTGATTTGTCGATGACACCGATGGTGTATTGTCCGGATTGGGCGTTGTTGATGGTGAAACGGCCTAACCTCCAGAGGCCTTCCTGAAGATCGGGAATAAGGGTGTGCCATGTGTCAAAGGCATTGGCGCGATAAAGCAGAACGGCTGAGTCGTTTTCGGTATGGATGATGTCGCCGTCAACATTCATGGCGTTGGAGAACTTGATCTGGGCGGCGACTGTAGCTTCGCCGAAATCGTTTCTGAAAAAATTCCAGTAATGGCAGGTTGATAGGGTAAGCCCTGGGATTCCAGGGTCGTTGTCGGGAGCAATGTAATGGTCTTCGATACGGAGCATTGTGGAGTCACTGACGCTGGTGACCTTTGCGGTGAAATTGTCTTGGCTTAGGCTGATGGTGCTTGTGGCGATGCTGTTTTTATCTTGTTTGGCATCCAAGAAATGGTTGTCGTAATCGACAAAAGCGGCAATGGGTTCAATGTCGAGCATGACGGTTTGAGTTGCTTCCAAGCCGTCCCAACCCACCATGGCGGTTTGCGTATGGCCGTTGTGATCAACAAAGGTAACTTCCACGCGGTTGTTTTGGCCTACATGCGAGGGGCCAACGTGTTGGTATGTCATCCTGACCGAGGCTTGGTACTGGTTTCCGTTTTGGGTCACGTTAAGAAGGTCAACGCCATAGTGCGGCATGCCAGCAGTGAACACGTAGGTGTCGAAGAATCCGTTCATGTCGATGCCTGTGGCAGCGGTGAGGGCGTCGCGGAGTTGTTCCGACGTGGCGGCACTGTAGCTGTAGGTGTTGAGGTAGCTACGTAATCCCTCATAGAAAGTATCCTTACCCAAATAGTTCATCAAGGTGTTGACGATGACGGCGCCACGGTCGTAAACGGCATCGCCGTCGTAGGTCATTTCTTGTGGGACATTGTTCAGTGGAATCCAGTTGGCTTCGGATTTACACCATCTGGCTATGGAATTGATCTTGGGGCGCATGACCTGTTGGAAATTGTCATCTCCATAAAGTGCCGCGTGGTTATACCATCCGCAGAACTGGGCGAAGCCTTCGTTGAGCCACATCTCCTCGGCGGAGGCGCAGGTGACTTTGTTGCCGAACCACATGTGCGATAGCTCGTGGGGTAAATAGTCTTCATAGGTGGTGTTGCCTGTAAGGATGCTGGAGACGATGCCGATGTTATCGACGTGTTCCATGCAACCCACGCTGGTGATGACGTAGCCAATTCTGTTGAACGGATACGGTCCGAAACACTCCTCTAAAAATCCTGCGATATCTTTAATATGCACGAAGGTGCCCGGAACATTATTGATCTGGCTTGGCTTGACATACACTGTGATCGGGATGTCGCGTTCCATGCCGTTGTAGGTGTCGGTCCATATGACGTAGTCGCCTGCCGCAAACGAGACATGGTAGGTGGCCACTTCTTGGGGGATTTGCCAATGCCAGGTGCTGGTGCCGTTGCCATTGTCAAGAGTATTGATAAAGTTGCCTCCGCAAATGGCTTCCTGGTCGTTGTCAACGGTAACGAAAATGTCGTAGGAAGCCTTGTCGGTAAAGTTGTCAACGCAAGGGAACCAAGTCTTACCGAGGTTGTGGGGGATGGTCTCCATGCCCACGCCCATGTTGCACACATAGTAGCCGTTGGTGGCGTTTCCGCTCCATTGGATGCCGCCCCAGCTCTCGTTGAAGGTGTTGCCGTTGTAGGTGATGTCAAAGGTCAATGTCTCGTCTGCGGGAATTGTGGCGTCGGTGACTAAAACAATGTGATCGTCTTCTTGCAAGGAATTGTTTAAGCTATGCTCGACACAGGTTGCAGCGGATAGTGTGACACCTTTAAGCTCCAGCACAAAAGTGTTGGTTGGAGCCGTCGTGGTGACAGTGACAAAGGTCTCGCCTTGAAGTGTATGGTTTGTGAAATCCAGATTGTTGAGATGAATCTCATAATGGGTTACGTCGAAGTTCTCGCCTGGAGTTTGGGCGTTAATGGAACCGAGTCCAAGAAGGGTAACCGTCAAGAAGGTAACAAGTCGTTTCATATTTAAAAAGTTATGTTTTCAGTTTGTATGGTGTTGCTTTCGTGAAGTGCCCTGTCGATGATATGCACCTTTAGGCTGACGGTGTCGTGGGGTGAAAATGGATTGCGCAGCATGATGGTATCATTGATGGTACCTGAGATGGCGGCTACTTCGTCGTTGAATATCAGTCGTTTGAAGCGGGCGTTGAAATTGAGGCTGTCGGTCGGGCCGATATAGTCGATGAGCAGGTTGTAGTAATGCGGGTCGTTGGGACCGAACGGATAGAGCGTGTCGGCATCGTCAAGCCCCAAGTCGCCATCGCCGTCGGTATAGTTGATGCTAAGCACCACCTCGCCGGTTAGGGTGCTGTCGGCGTTCATTAGGTAGGCAATGCCGTTGTAGGTGATATGCGGTTCAACGGGGTATTCCACTTTCTCTTGGCAGGATGCCAGGGCGATCAGGACAAAAAGCAATATGACAAAAGTCTTTCTCATGATTTGGCAAAGATACACTTTTTTTCTTACCTTTGCCGTTCCAAAAAAGCCGAGATGAAGACCTTGTGTTGACATTGAAGCAAAAAAAATAGTGTTAATAATCTGATCCAGAGGGTTTTACAAATGGAAAAGAGAATAGGAACCGTCATTATCTATGTCGGTGACCGGCAATCGGCACCGCAATTGAATGAGGTGTTGTCGCGTCATGCGGACATCATAGTTTGCCGTCAAGGCTTTCCCCGTCAGAATTATAGCTTGATTTCAGTGGTCTTCGAAGGCACTACTGATCGCATAGGCTCGCTCACAGGACAACTCGGTCGTATTGAAGGCATCGAGGTGAAATCGGCTTTGCTGAAGGCAAAACAGGAGGCATGACATGGCTAAGGATTTGAAACCCCACATCGGCATCTACGGCCGCACCAACAACGGCAAAAGCACCCTCATCAACAGGCTGACGGGACAGAGCATCGCCATTGTCTCCGAACAGGCTGGCACCACTACTGATCCGGTGAAAAAGTCCATCGAGATCTTCGGCATCGGTCCCGTGGTCTTGATCGACACTGCCGGCATCGACGACACCACAAAACTCGGTCAGCAAAGGATGGAGAAGACCTATCAGACCTTGAAGGAGATCGATTGCGCCATCCTTGTGATTGCCGACAACCAATTTGGCGATCCTGAGACGAAAATCATCGAGCAATTCAAGCAATACGCGGTGCCATACGTTTTGGTCAACAACCTCTTTGTTGGCGTTGCCTGTGAGGATGCCATCAACCTCAACATCCTGAACGACAACCTGCAACCCATCGTTGATGCCTTGAAAAAAGCCATCCCCGAAAGTGCATATAAAAAGGCCTCTATGCTAGGTGGTCTCGTGAAGCCCAATGACGTGGTGGTGTTGGTAACCCCCATTGACGATGAGGCACCCGAAGGCCGATTGATTCTGCCCCAGGTGATGGCCATCCGCAATGCGCTCGACAATGACTGCATCTGCGTGGTTTTGAAGGAAACAAACCTCCAGCAATATTTCGACACGATGCCTTATCCCGATTTGGTGGTCACCGACTCGCAAGCCTTCGCCATGGTCGGCAAAATCGTGCCCCAAGAGGTTCCGCTCACCAGCTTCAGCATCCTGTTGGCACGGCTGCGTGGCGACTTCGAGAACTACCTGAAAGGCACACCCCATCTATCAGAACTGAAAGACGGCGACAAGATATTAATGCTTGAATCCTGCACCCACGAGATTAGCTGCGGCGACATCGGAAGGGTGAAGCTGCCCGCCTTGATTCGTAAATTCACGGGCAAAGACATCCAGTTCGACTACGTGGCCGGACTGGCCCCCATCCCCAATATCCATCAATATGCCATGGCCATCCAATGCGGCGGCTGCGTGGCAACCCGCAAACAACTCCTCAACCGCACCAACCTCGCCGTCCAAGCCGGCATCCCCATTTCCAACTACGGCATGGCGATCGCCTACATGACCGGTATCTTCAAAAGAGCAACTGAGCAACTGAACAACTGAACAACTTCAAACTATTAAAGATATGCAATTCAACCCAGAAAAATGCCGTATCCCCGACGAGCCTAATAAGCCGTTTATCTCATCAGAAGAGATTTGGGACTACATCAACAACACCCAAAGCACCCCTGAACGTGTACACGAAATCATCCAAAAGTCGTTGGACAAGAACCGTCTGACGATGGAAGAGACCGCCGTCCTCGTCAATACCACCGACCCTGAGCTGGTGGAAGAGATCAAGGAAGGCGCCCGTGAGCTGAAACGCCGTGTCTATGGCAACCGCATCGTACTATTTGCTCCCTTGTATGTGGGCAACTACTGTGTCAACAACTGTGTCTACTGCGGTTTCCGTTCGTCGAACAGGGAACAGGTGCGCACCACTTTGACTGACGAAGAGCTGGTCCGCAACGTGGAGGCTTTGGAAGACGATGGTCAGAAACGTCTGATCCTTGTCTACGGTGAGTCACCGAAATACTCTCCCGAGTACATTGCCCACACCGTCAAGGTGACCTACGCCACCAAGAAAGGCAAAGGCTCGATCCGTCGTGTGAACATCAACGCCGCTCCTTTGGATGTGGAAGGCTTCCGCATTGTAAAAGAGGCCGGTATTGGCACCTATCAGATTTTCCAGGAAACCTACTGCCCCGAGATTTACAACGAGTATCACCCCATCAACACCAAGAAGGGTGACTACAACTACCGCCTGACCTCGATGGACCGCGCCCAGCAGGCTGGCATTGACGACAACGGTCTCGGTATCCTCTTCGGCTTGTACGACTGGCGTTATGAGGTACTGGCCATGATCCGTCATACCAACCACCTTGAGGCCTGCTTCAACGTGGGTCCCCACACCATTTCGTTTCCCCGCATCAAGGACGCTTCGGGGCTGAACATCGACAAGAAGTATTTCGTTGATGACGAGACCTTCGAGAAGATCATCGCCATCTTCCGTCTTGCTGTGCCTTATACAGGTATGATTCTTACTGCCCGTGAGGATGCCGAGTTCCGTGCCCGCGCCATCGAATACGGTATCTCTCAAATCGACGGTGGTACAAATTTGCAGATTGGCGACTATAAATACCATCACGAGGAAGAAGAGAAGAATAGCGATAAACAAGAAGACCAGAACCTGCACCGTGAGCAGTTCAAGATCGGTGACGACCGCTCCTTGGGTGAGATCATCGACAAGCTGTTGGACCACGACTTCATCCCTTCGTTCTGCACTGCCTGTTACCGTCTGGGCCGCACCGGTGAGCATTTCATGGAATTCAGCGTGCCCGGCTTCATCAAGCGTTACTGCACCCCGAATGCCATCTTGACGTTGAGCGAGTACCTCGTGGACTATGCCACCCCCGAAGTGGCCGCCAAAGGCTGGAAGTGCATCGAGAACAACTTCAAGAACGTGGATCCCAAGTTTCTCGACGAATTGAAAGCACGTATTGAACGCATCAAGCAAGGCGAGAGAGACCTCTACTTCTAACTGTCATTGCGAGCGTAACGAAGTGAAGCGAAGCAATCCATTAGGGGTTGCTTCGTTTTTTTTCTATAAGCCCTTGACAAATGATAAATACTGTTGTATCTTTGCAATGTCATTTGCCTGAGGCAAATACGATATAACGAGGATCGGGATGAGAGAACACCGGCAAGACCAAGACTCTTTAGATCCTCGTTTTTATTTTATAGTATTGACTTCGATGTTATAGTAGAACTTTGCCTGTTTTTGGAATTGTATAGCAATCCTAATGTTCTCGATTTTCCCGTCAAGGATACAGCGTCCTTTGAAGTTTAAATAACCGATGATGTCGGGACTGTCCTTTTCTTTGGGACTACCAAAGTTATTATATAAAGCATGTTTGACTAAATCAGGAAGAATTCGAATGAGTTCCGCTTTTCGTTGATACATGGCTTCTCCCATGGCTGTTTTTCTGCCGGATGTCATTGAAAAGTGAATGGTTATACCAGTGTCATCATTAACCACCTTAGTCCCTTTAAGGTGTTTTTTGTAGTAATCGAGAATGTATAGCCGCATTTCTGTTTTTGATAACCCTTTTAGTTTTGATGTTATCTCAGGAACGAATTTGTATTTTTTATTCATAGAATATTGATTGTTAAATATTGCAAATATATTGTATAAACAACTATTTGTCAAGTGGTTTTATTTGATTTTTGCATGTTTTCTCAAGGACTTTCACAAAAAAATCGTTTTCTTTCGCTTGCATTTTAAATTGTTAATATGTAAATTTGCAAAGATTATAATTCGACATTGTCAGATGACAGGCTTTGTTTTTAATATTACCCCCCCCCTATAGACCAAAGCAAGTCTTTTATAATCAATTTATTACAAATTTTCTTCCCTGTTTTTCAGTTCGCAAAACTTTTGCGAAAGCGCAAGCTGTGTCCATAATACTGTCAAGAAAACAATGATTTTCATAATTATAACTTAAATTTTTAAAACTATGTTTAGCGAAGAATTAGAAATGTTAATTGACGCCGCTACTGCAGAAGGCGAGTTGTCACCAAAAAAGAGAATGATCCTTTACAAAAGAGCCCAAGAAGAAGGTGTTGACTTGGACGAGTTGGAGATGATTCTGGACGCAAAAATTGCTAAAGCAAAAAAAGCCAGCCAGCCGGCTGCAGCATCTGCTGCTCCACAATCCAACAAGGTTGGTGAAGTGAAGAAATGCCCAGCTTGCGGTGCAACCTATGTTCCTGGAACAGCTGCTTGCCCAGAATGCGGACATGTGTTTACCGGGACAGGTGCAGTCCGCTCTGCAGAAAAACTGTACAACTTGTTGCTAAAATTCAACAATGAGAACAAGGTTCAATCAAACGAGGGAGGAGGTTCGTTTGGTTCGGCTTTGGGAAAAGGATTCTTGAAGATGTATGGTATGGGTGGCGACGGTGGCGCTACCGATATTGCTAGAAGGAAAATGGATATTATCCAGAATTTCCCTGTACCAAATAATCGAGAGGATCTTATAGAGTTCTTGACGGCTATTCAGCCTAAAGCAGATCCATCAGCTCCAAAAAGTGGGATGTCTGGAGTTAATATTCCAGGAGTCGCTTTGGTGGGTAGTTCTAGAAAAGAGAATCTTGGATACGCATATTGGGTCCTCTATTCCAATTGCATTAACAAAGCTAGAGTAAGTTTTGCAAACGATCCTGATTTTGCTTCTTTCTTTAGCTATTATGACTCAAAAGCAGGTTCTGAAAGGAAAGGCTTGTTTGGAAATAGATAAATAATAAATAGCAGTATATGGCAAGTTACTACGACACCAACAAAGCCACTACTGCCAACTCAAGAAGTTTCATTCTTGACGGATCGGATCCGCAGCACTTTCCTTTTGAAGGATTATATCTAGGTACACTTGGAGGAGGTGCTGCGGAACTGCCCGCTTTGGTGGACCTTGGCGAAGTGAAGGGATTTTGTATGCTATACAACAGTGTGGAAACACGTACTCGTGTCAATCATTGCTTGGAGAAAATGGCATGGAGAATCGCCATCACAGTCCCTGCTAATCTTTGCGACATTATTTTGTACAACGGTGGCAATCCGGGCGATGCTTTCAACACCCATTCCCGACTGAACAAGTATTTGGTCGGCGACCGTGATGATCGTGTGTTTTTCGATGGCAATGCCGAGGCATTTGACAAAGTGGTGGATGAAGCATACACTTCGATTGTACAACGCATGTCAGCAGTCAATTGTGCTGGAAAACGATCGCTGGTGGAGCTGAACGAATCACTGGGAAAAGATGCCAGAATGAAGTATAAGTTCTTGATTCTGACAGATTTTCCACGCCACATGAAGATGGCAACGATCCAAAAAATGGCTCAGATAATCGATGCGGGCAATCGCGCGGGCATCTATGTGTTGATGAGTTGGGACATGAACGCCGAGTTTGAAGATGAGCACAGCTTCTCTCAAACATTTGATCCTCAGTCGATGCTTGCCAAGATGGAATTGCTATTCCCGCAAAACAACACTTATCATTTCTGCAATTCAGGTCATGACGACATCCTGAATCGTTTTACTTTGACGCTCGATGATGCGGCAATTGACCCCGCAGAAGCCAATAATTGGGCCACGTACCTTAATAATGTAGTGGATGTGGCAAAGAAGAATGCTCGACCATCGGCGTTGAAGCAAGACTTCGCTCAACTTGAGAACGCTCCATACGAACCCGTGATGTCGGAAATCAGCGTTACGGTGGGCTTGGATGTCAACGACAAGCATCCGGTCACGTTCCGCTTCAACTCGGGCGACTACATCCATGCCTTCATTCTAGGTCAATCGGGTTCAGGTAAGTCGGTGCTTTTGAACGATATCATCAGTGCGGCAATTCTGAAGTATTCCCCGCAAGATCTGATGCTTTACCTGATGGACTTCAAGGGCGTGGAATTCAATCGTTACCGTGGCTTGAAACATACCAAAGCGGTTCTTGTTGACAACGGTGACCCACAAATGACCCTTGAGGTGCTGCGTGAACTGCGCGAGGAAAACAAACGTCGTGTTAAGCTTTGGCAAAAGGAAAATGTCAATAAGATTGACGCCTATAATAAAAAATATCCCAACAATCGATTACCCCAGATTCTTTTTGTGGCTGACGAATGCCAAGTGCTGTTCAAAGAGAATACAAAAGGAGGAACCGAACGTTTGATTCAGCAGGAGATTTCCGAAATCGTCAACATCATTGCCACTCAAGGCCGAAGCCAAGGTATCCACATGCTTTTAGCTACCCAACAGTTGGACGAAACGGATATTTCGGGCCAGATTCTCAAGAACCTTACTGAATGCTTCCTGATGATGAGCGCACCGAGCGACTCTGACAGATTGGTACCTGACAGTAGTAATATGACCAGCCGTCAGATGACAGGTCTGGCTTGTTATTACCATAAACGGGAATTCCAGAGCCAAGTTCAGACCTTCTTTGCCAAGGATGAAGAACTTGAGGCTGCCATTGATGCAGCACAGAACAAAGCGAAGGATATCCCTGGCAATGGCGAACATTATTTCTGTGGCTCTTCGCTGTATTACCTTGACCAAAACAAGGATTTAATTGAGCAGAATACCTTGGATTGCCCCATTGCACTGATTGGCCAGAATATCGGTATCAATGCGGGTGCCACAACGGTCCCTTTGCGAAAAGACTTTTTTGAACACATTCTATTTTGGGGTGCTAACAAAGAAGAACAGACTACAGGCGTGTTGATGAATGCTTTCATGTCACTGATCTTGTCGTATAAGAACCGTGGCATTGATTGCAACTTCTTAGCCATTGATTGTTTGCCTACAACCAACAGTCGCTATAAACCTATTCTTGCAAGTCTTGCAGAGAGGGGATTGTGTCGTTTGATCGAACGCCAAAGTAGTGGTAGTGTGCTAAAAGAACTGGTGGACGATGTTAAAAACGGTTTTGCCACGCCAACAATTCTAGCGATTATCGGTAGCGAACGCTTTATTGAGATTAAACGAAAGATGAAACTTGTGCAAGCCAATGAACAAGTTGCAACGGAATCTGATGATGAGCCGCTGGGTTTTGATATGAGCGAACTCGGAGGTCTGATGGAAGAATCGAGCGACAATGACTCGGACAATATGACCTATCCTCAAGCATTGATGTACCTGCTTGACGAAGGTCCTATGAACGATGTTCATATTCTTCTTCAGATCGACAAGCCAAGTAATATTTTGTTTGGTGATGAGTATGATGTGGATGCAGCAAACAAGTTCCGCCATAAAGTTATTCTCCGTTCAGAAAATAAGTTTCTGAATCCTCTTCGTTTTAGCCAAGAGATTGATGTTGAAATATTGAGTGACGAAGAGGAGCGCATGCGTGCTTATTACTATCCTGATGGTGATGATCCGATACTTTTCACACCATATCAAATGCCCGATATGGAAACTATCTAAAATAATAATAATCCTAAAAAAATATAATATGTCTGACAACAGTATCATGAAAAACGTTTCCCAAGTGGAACAATATGGAAAAGATTTGGGAAATGTTCAGAAACAAACACGCGAGATTTTCAAAAAGGTTCAACAAAAAACCAAAAGTATTGGCAGCGTTTGGCAAGACGATCAATTCAAGAAATTTGAGCAGGAATTCAATCAAAGTATTGTGAAGAACATCAATGAAATCACAATGAAGATGGAACTCATGTCCAACTATGTGGCTAAAATGGTGGAATTTCACCGTCAGGCACAAACCCAAAAAATCTATTAAAACGTATAAACACATTCCATTATGCCCATAGATTTTTCATTTCTTCAGAACGTGGCACCTCAACCCGAGGAAAAACCTATTGAGAAGCCAGATACCGGCAAAGCAAACGTGGCTGTACGTGTTGACGCCGATTGCTATATGCAATGCGATGGTGAATATGTGGATATTCAACTGAAAGCAGGGCAAGTCACTAAGACTGAATTGCCGACAGGACAGCATCTGCTCGAATTTTTGAGTACGGAAAACCCCAATGTCAAAGTTGAAAAGATGGTTGATTTCCCCGAATCGGGCAAGAACTATTTGGTGGTCGTCAACGAACTGAAGGGCGCTATTGCTCCTCCAATGCCAAAAGCACAGCAAACATCGCAGGCGCCGCCTCGGAACCCTTACCTCGACCAATTGAATCAGATGCAGTGGAACAATCCGCTTGCAGGGACAGTGCCGCCACCAATGCCATTTGGCAACAATAATTCGAATAATAATAACTTTAATAAATCATGATATGAGTATCTTTGGATTCAGTTCAAAAAAAGAAGTTGCAAAAAAAGAACAAGAAGCTCGAGCAGCAGGTAGAGAAGCTGGCGCACAAGCAGTAATTGAAGGACAAAAAAAGGACCTTTCTAATCTTGCCAAAGGAAGCCAAGTAAAATTCGTGGTACCTTATTTTGATGTCATAGACCCTCGTTTCAGCGACTTTGCCGTTCCAGTGTCAGTTCACGGTATGCTTGTATATGGTGTTGACGATATCAACCTTTTCAATAGTATCAATAAGACAGAGAGTGTTGATGATGCAATGTTTCAACAAAAGCTGAAGGGACAAGTCACCAAATATATTAAAGGCGTTGTTTCCAATGCTCCTGTTGACAATCAAATTCCAGTGTTGCAATTAGAGCGTAAAATATTGGAAATCAGCGCTCTTGTTCAGAGTTATGTAACTCCTCAGATTGAGCGGCTTTTCGGTATCAACGTCCGTAGTATTGACATTATGAGTATCAATATCGATAAAGAAGCCGAAGGCTATCGTGAACTAAAGGCGGTGACTACTGATATTGAGAAGAACACAATTCAAACACGTTCCGAACTAAATCTCGACGCCATGAAACGTATGCAAGAGATGAATTTGGGCGGTCAAGAAGAGATGCAACGCATGCAATTGGAGCATCAACGTGAATCCATGCGTATCCAACGTGAAGAATTACAGCGTGCTTCTAAATTGCAAACAGAGACTAATTTCCTTGGTGCACATCAGGCCAATCTCAACGCTGGCGTACAAACAGCCCAAGCACAAGCAGGTATGGTGCCGCCGATGCCTGGAATGGGAGGAATGCCGCCGATGCCTGGAATGCCCGGCATGGCTCCACAAGTCCAATACATGGTTGGTGTCAATGGTCAGCAATTTGGACCATGCGATTGGAAACAGCTTCAGGAACTTGTTGAGCAAGGTGTGCTTACCCATCAAACCTATGTCTGGAAGCAAGGAATGGCTCAATGGCAAATGGCAGGCGAGATACAGGAACTCACTCCTTTGTTCCAAGGTGGTGCTCCGCAAATGCCTCCAATGCAAGGTTATTAATGATATGGAATTGTTGACATATGGGTTTCCTAAGAAGAATGCTAGAAGAAGCTGGCGGTAAGACCGGCAGAGCCATTGGGAACAAACTGTTTCCGAATTCGACCGACTATGTTAGACTTGGTGACTTGAATGGCAATTCAGCTCGAACTGCGAGAGAGATTGCTGAAGCGCAGAGTGAAGCAGAACGTGAAAAGATTGAAGCTCAGTTATTGGCCGACAAAATGCGTTTGGTCCTTAGCTTGCAGTTCGTCGCAAACGATATGAATCACAACTTAAATGTGCTGGCTCAATTGGCTGCGGTAATGGACTCATTGCCATCTTGGCTTCAAAGATCAGATGAGGAAAAACGAGTTTACAAAACAGCCAAATCCAAGATGCAAGCGGGATTGAATATTTGTAGGGCAAAGGATCCGCGTAATCCAGCATTGGCTTATTTTGAGGAGAAGTATATGTAAACGGCGTTTTATGGAAACCAAAAGTTTCTCTATTTACTAGATAAGTATATAAGTCATGGGCTTTTCGACAAGTGGTATTTAAGAACAGAAAATATTGACGATTACCGTCGTGTTTATGAGTTTGTCAAACCAAACGAGTCAGATTCCTATTCGGAAACCGACGAGGAGTATGATGAAGTCTGGAATTATATTGACACCCTTTCAGAAACAGAGCGTTGCGTCTGGATGATACAACATTGTCCCCGTCTTTATGTGGATTTTGATGCAAAATCAGATAAGCTGGAACTTAGCTGGACTGGAAGGAACGAGATAAGATGTTTGAATGGGGTATTGATGTGGATCCTTTTGCTGGACCGACTGCCAGAAATTATGAAGATCTGAGACGGCATAGAAGAAAAAGGGTTCAGAGAATGATTGATTTGGGTGTTGATATTACTCTTGACACTTGGCCACCTTCAAGAGAACAATTCGATGAAGAAATACGCTTGGAATCTGCAGAGTGTGGTTCATCCATATCCGAGAGAAAAACCGATATTATTGATGTGAATGGGTATGAGCTTCCTTTTTGAATTTTTCGCCAAAAGTTTTATATTATTCCGTATTCAAATCATTGCATTATGGAAAACACAGACAACATCAAAAGATTCAAATGGAGTCAGGCTTATATGCTGCAGTTAAAAAGAAAGGGCACGTGGTTCTTTT